>Ga0315336_1000100_pt1 | contig 411050 bp, 275 predicted proteins | sample ASW5metaG_FD_204512 | JGI IMG/M metagenome (GOLD analysis project Ga0315336, IMG submission 204512) | Ammonia-oxidizing marine archaeal communities from Monterey Bay, California, United States - ASW #5 | ecosystem: Environmental > Aquatic > Marine > Intertidal zone | place: USA: California... | reverse complement strand
GCGGGTCAGTGACGTTTGACCCGACGGATAACTGGAACGGTACGGATACGTTTGAATATACGATCACCGATGGCAATGGCGATGAGGCCTCCGCAACAGCGACAGTTGAAGTGGCGGCAGTTGATGATGCGATTGGTGCCAGTGATGATACGTTGACGACTGACGAAGACACAGCAATCACCCTTGATCTGTCGGCCAACGATACAGCGCTTGACGGCGAGACACTGTCGATCTCAGAGATTGATGGTAACCCGGTATCGCAGGGCGATGTTGTTGATATCTCTGATGCCAATGGCGATGTTATCGGCACGGTAACGGTTGGTGAAGGCGGATCAGTGACGTTTGATCCGACGGATAACTGGAACGGTACGGATACCTTTGAATATACGATCACCGACGGCAATGGTGACGAGGCCTCCGCGACGGCGACAGTAGAAGTGGCGGCAGTTGATGACGCGATTGGGGCCAGCGACGATACGCTGACAACCACCGAAGATACGGCGATCACGCTCGACCTGTCGGCCAATGATACGGCGCTTGATGGCGAGACCCTGTCAATCTCAGAGATTGATGGCAACCCGGTATCTCAGGGTGATGTTGTTGATATCTCTGATGCCAATGGCGACGTTATCGGTACGGTAACGGTTGGCGAAGGCGGGTCAGTGACGTTTGACCCGACGGATAACTGGAACGGTACGGATACCTTTGAATATACAATCACCGACGGCAATGGTGATGAAGCCTCCGCAACAGCGACAGTTGAAGTTGCGGCGGTTGATGATCTGATTGACGCTAACGATGACATCATCGCAACCGATGAAGACACGGCGATCACCCTTGATTTGTCGGCCAACGACACGGCGCTCGACGGCGAGACGCTGTCGATCAGCGAGATCGATGGTAACCCGGTATCGCAGGGGGATGTTGTTGATATCTCTGATGCCAATGGCGATGTCATCGGCACGGTAACGGTTGGTGAAGGCGGGTCCGTGACGTTTGATCCGACGGATAACTGGAACGGTACGGATACGTTTGAATATACGATCACCGACGGCAATGGCGACGAAGCTTCTGCAACAGCGACAGTTGAAGTGGCGGCGGTTGGTGATGGCCCGGTTGCTGTTGATGACACAGCTACAACCACCGAAGACAATGCGATCATTCTTGATCTGACCGCCAATGACACGGACCTTGACGGTGAGACACTTTCAATCACCGAGATCGACGGCAACCCGATTGCGGTTGGTGATGATCCGGTTGATGTCGGCTATGGCACTGTATCGCTGAACGAAGACGGCACTGTAACGTTTAATCCTGACGCCAACTGGGATGGTCAGGAAAGTTTTGAATATACAGTTTCCGATGGTACGGATACGGCGACAGGTACGGCCGATGTTGACGTGACGGCTGTTGCCGATGCGCCAACGCTAAGTGCATCTGTTGAATTAACTGGTGAAGAGAGTGCTGAAACATCTGTTTCCGTGCCACAGACGATCACAGATGCCGCAGATGATGATGGTAATACCGTCACTGTTTCCGGGGTTCCAGATGGAGCGACGCTATCCGCTGGCACGGACAACGGCGATGGCACCTGGACACTGGAATCCGGTGACCTCAGTGACCTATCCGTAACGCCAGCAGATGGGTCCGCCGATGATATTTCTTTGTCATTCGACGTGGCTGGCCCTGGCGGGGCTGGGGATACGCTGTTTTCCGATGACTTCGACGATGGCGTTTCCGGGTGGGGCGGCGAGGCCGAAAGTTATTATGGCGCGATGGAGATTGAGCACGACGAAACTGCGACCAGATCCTTCGATTTCGGGTCTGACCACGCTGGTCAGACGGTGACCATCAATTTCGACAGCGAAACGTGGGGTTCATGGGACGAAAGTGGAAGTTATCAAGATAACTTCAGCGTCTCGGCAAATGGTAACGAAGTTGTAAACACTTCTGAAGAAGGCGACGTCAGTCATTCAATCACTGTTACGTTGGATGAAAACGGACAATTGCAGCTTGACCTGAACGTTGACGCTACTGCGAGTTCAGAGGGTGTTGATATTGAGAACTTTACGATTACCGCAGGTGACGATTGGGAAACCACGGTCGTTTCTGAAACTGTTGAAGTATCTCCCGAAGCAGGTGGCGCGGTTTATGATCTGGATATTACGTCTGCTTTGACAGATACGGACGGATCAGAGTCGTTGTCGATCACAGTAGGTGATTTACCTGAAGGAACCGAATTGTCCGCCGGAACCGAGAACGATAATGGCACCTGGACACTAAGCGCTGACGATCTTGACGGCCTGACGATGACAGTACCAACCGGTGCACCAGAGTTCGACGTGCAGGTTAGCGCGACGGCGACTGAGGAAGATGGTGGCTCCAGCACAGTATCAACCAGCGTTACAGTGGATGAGATTGTTCCTGCAGACACGACTGCGGATGGTGCAACGCTTGATGTTTCTGATGCCTCAGGGTCTGAAGACACCGCAATTGCACTCAACATAGATGCGACGATGGCGGACACCGATGGTTCTGAGTCTCTTTCCGTCACAATATCCGGCGTTCCTGAAGGTGCAGAACTGAGTGCCGGGACCGACAATGGTGATGGCACATGGACTCTTGAAGGTGGAGATTTAGAAGACTTAACAGTCACGCCTGCCGACGATTCGAGCACAGACATGTCTTTGACAATCACGGCCACCACGACTGAGGCGGATGGTGGGGCGACCTCGACGAGCACATCGACGATGAATGTTTCCGTTGATGGTGTCGCCGATGCGCCTGAACTGACAGTTACCCTTGGTTCTGGAACGGAGACTGGCGGCGCGCCGACACCCGTGTCCCATTGGGCATTAGATGAAACTGGTGGCAATGATACGCTTGTCGACTCGGTCGGCAACAATGATGCCGAGCCCGTAAACACACTCCGCGATATGGACGATACCCGTAGTGGCGGAGAAGGTGGTGAAGGCGGAGAAGGTGGTGAAGGCGGAGAAGGTGGTGAAGGGGGCAGTTCTTCCTCCGACGATCCTTACGGGACGTCTGCCGGGTTTAAAGGTGGTGGAAAAAGTGACAACGATGACGAATATATTGAGGTTGAACATTCTGATGATCTGAAGCCCGACAATGGAACGCTGACTTTATGGCTCAACCCTGATGATGTCGACGGCGCCAGCTCTCTTGCTTCGTCGGATTCTTCTGGATCAACAACCGACGGCGGCTTCAATCTGCGACTTGAAGATGGCACCGTTACCTTCGAGATTGAGGATGAGAACGGCGTCCACCATATTGAAGGTGGAGATATCGAGGAGGGCGAATGGAGCCAGGTTACCGTTTCCTGGGGTGACGACGGCATGGAACTTTATGTCAACGGCGAAATGGTTGCTTCTGATGACAGCTTCACTGGCGGCCTGGATGGAAATGAAAACCCCTGGACCTTCGGTGCGTCCCAGGGCAATAGCAGTGATGGATCTGCGGACAATATGGTCGGTTTTTACGATGGCCAGCTGGATGATATCGCGATTTATGATCAACAACTGAGTTCCGATGAGATGGCTGATCTGTTCGACGAAGGTGTTGAAGCCTTAATGGACGGCGGCGGCGAACTTAGTATGGAATTCCCGCTGGCAATTGATGCCGACTTGCAAGATACGGATGGCTCTGAATCCCTCGCGATTACTGTTGACGGTCTGCCGGACGACGCAGTTTTGTCGGCAGGGACCGACAATGGGGACGGCAGCTGGTCAGTGGATAGCGGTGATCTTGACGGATTGACCATGACTGTGCCCTCTGGATCCGACGATTTCGCGCTTAGCGTTTCAGCCACCGCAACAGACGAGGGTGGTGATACGCAAACTGTAACTCAGGTTGTTCAGGTTGATGTCACAGATGACGGATTTGATGCTGGTATCGTCGGCACAAGTGGCGACGACACTGAAACTGGAACATCAAGCGCTGATCTGATCTCAGGTGAAGACGGCAACGATATTATTGATGGTGGCGACGGTGACGACATCCTGTTGGGCGGTGCCGGTGATGACACCATTGATGGTGGAGACGGTGATGATGTTATTGACGGTGGTGCCGGTGACGACGTTATCGACGGCGGTGCTGGTGACGACAATGTCATGGGTGGCGACGGCGATGATCTGTTTATCTTTGGTTCCGGCGATGGCAGCGATTACTTCCAGGGCGGCGATGGCTGGTCTGATACCGTACAGATAGACGGTGTTGATGGTGGACCAGGCGCTGCCGAAGGTTGGTCGCTGCAAGTCGAGGACGGTGGTGGTTATACAGAAACGGAGAACGGAATCGAGTTTGATGTGGAAGCCTCAGGCACGGTCACTCTTGAAGACGGCAGCCAGTTGACCTTCGAAGGCGTCGAAAAACTGGAATGGTAAAAACAGACCACGCAGTCGCGTAACGATATAAACCCGCTTCGGAAAAATTCGAAGCGGGTTTGTCTTACGCCTCCATTTATACCGTTCTTATAGGCGTTCAGGCGTTATTCGAGCCCGCCCATGACCCATACCAGCGCCGGCGTCGGGATATTGGCTTGGCGCAAATTCACCCGGGTCGTGCCTTTCGTCTTTGACCGTATCTGGTTCAATCACGCTCACCTGATGTAACAAAAACTGTTCTTTAGCATGTAGCATTTGTGATATTTATAAAACGTGACTACAGTTTGAAACATTGGGCGCCAAACGTCGTCCGCAGAGCAGTCTTTACATTGCGATTGAACAATCAAGCGATCCCAAATGCCCGATATGACTCCCAACCAACAGGAAGCCCTAAGCCTGCTTGATTGTATTGACGGGCTTGAAAAATACATTTCTGGAGTTTCACATCCTTGCAGCGAATTGCGCGATCGCCTTCAAAGTATTCTGGCCAAGGGAAATGAATTTCCTCTAGAGGACGAGTGGGAACTTGATGAAATATCAATGTGTCTTCGTAGTCTGTGGCTTTTGAGAGCGCATCAGACATCCGGCAACTTTTTGAAATCCCCCCCTCACGAACAGGCCAAATTCCTGCCATCAGGAAAACGCTTACAGTACGATTATGAACGTTCCTTCCGGCCCAAACCGCTGGAGAACCGTGCCCGGAGGTTCAGTTCTGTTCCCAAAGATTGGCAAAGCGAACATCTCCTGTTTTCCAGTGGAATGGGTGCCCTGTCGATCGTCTCCCAGATTTGTTGCGGCCGTCTCAACGGACCAAGGCCTTCCCGTCCGGTCACTCTTGATATGTTCGGCGGATACTTCGAAACATGGCGATTATTGGATTTCATCCATGATGCATCTCTCGAAATTCGGCATATTGAGTCAAACGAAGACATTTGTGAAAGAATTGAAGGCGCGAAAACAGACGCTATGCTTATCGAACCCGTGGCTTATGACTGGGATATGACCGTTTTTGATCACCCGGCATTTATCGATGCATGGATGAAAGCCGGCGAGGACCGGCCGCGAGTATTGATTTTCGATACATCACTCACCGGGCACCGGTTCAACATTGAAAAGGTGCTTACGGACCTTACTGACAAACCACCCTGGCTGATCGTTGGCGTTCGCTCTGGCCTGAAACTTGATCAACAAGGCCTAGAGCTTTCGAATGTCGGCATTGTTGATCTGTATGCTCCGAAGAACAGCTCGCCTGCAAGTCTTCATGATTTGGCAAAGAAACTTGGCGCGGCCCGTTCAGTGATGGGAACAGGTCTTACTCTGGACCAGCTTTCGGTCCTTGAGGCGCCTTGGTTTCTTAACCGCCAACAGTTTGAAGGCTATGGAGATTCTGTATTTGAAAACAATCAAACTCTGGCGCAATCCGTCAACCTTGTTGGTGGAATTTTTTCCAAAATCAGCCATCCGTCACTTGAAAAGCATTGCCAACTTGACTGGGCAGTCGCACCGTTTGTCGTCTTTCATCTTGCTGAAGACAGTCCCGGCAATCATGGTTTTCTAATCGCGGTTCTGGTTCATGAAGTGACGCGACGGAAGCTGGTATTTGCGTTGGGATCAAGCTTCGGTTTTCGCGGGCATCGCTTTGAAGTCATCCAACCGATGATACACCTCACGCCGAATCCAGAACAAAGCGGATTGTTGAAGGTCGCTATGGGTTTTCGCAAAGGTGCGTCGCTTGACGGTGTCATTCAATTGATTAATGAAATTGCCGCGATCAAAAACTTCACAGCATTGCGCTCGACCTATCCCAAAATTAAAGCCTTTGTAAAAGACAGCGCCGGCGTATACGCCGAACGACCACCAAGATGAAAATGCTTTCTGCGTATTTTTTGATCGGGTAAGTTGGCCCAACAAGGAGACAATATGATCTATCACATGTGCAAAAGTGAAGAATGGACGGCAGCGCAGTCACAGGGGCAATATGGTGGTTCGTCCCAGGATGTTGCTGATGGCTTCATCCATTTTTCCACGTCAGAACAAATCGTTGAAAGTGCTGCCAAGCACCGGGCCGGGCAGGATGGTCTCATGCTGCTCAGTGTTGATGACAGCCTGCTGGGCGGAGCGCTTAAGTGGGAAGCCTCGCGAGGTGGTGCATTATTTCCACACCTTTACTCTGATTTGCCCGTAAGTGCGGTCAAAAATGCCAACCCGTTACCATTGGGTTCAGACGGCATTCACATCTTCCCGGACGGGTTCGGCTCGTGAATGGCTGACTTCTATTCTCTCGTCGGGCCACTCGTTCGCTGTATTGACGCAGAACGAGCGCACGGCATGGCTATCTGTGCCCTTAAAAGCGGCTGGATCCCGGCTTCGAAACCGGTAGATGACGCTGCCCTTAAAACCAGATTATGGGGGCGCGATTTTTCCAACCCCATAGGCTTGGCCGCCGGGTTCGATAAAAATGCCGAGGTGCCTGATGCTATGCTAGCGCAAGGATTTGGCTTTGTTGAAATTGGCAGCGTCACGCCACGCCCGCAGGATGGTAACCCCCTACCAAGATTGTTTCGTCTGACTTCCGATCAGGCCGTGGTTAACCGCATGGGCTTCAACAATGCCGGGATGGATTCTATTGCCCGGCGTCTTGCTGCACGACCAAAAATCCCTCGTGGTTGGGTTGGGGTAAATCTTGGAAAAAACAAAGAAACAGAGAACGCACTGGATGACTATATTCTGGGAATTAATACACTGGCATCTTTTGCAGATTATATTGTCATAAATGTTTCTTCGCCCAACACGCCGGGCCTGCGTGCTCTTCAAGGGCGTGAACCCTTGGCCCACTTACTAAATGGCGCCAAAGATGCATTGGCCAAACTCGCACTTAACCCGGCTCCACCCCTGCTGCTAAAAGTTGCACCTGATCTGACGGAAGAAGACAAACAGGATATTGCCGAAGTTGCTTTAGAGGTCGAAATTGATGGATTGATCGCAACGAATACGACCATTGAGCGCCCGGACAACCTTCGCCATTTGTTGAAAAACGAAGCTGGCGGGTTAAGCGGCCAGCCCCTATTCGCGCCCTCGACTACTGTTCTTGCTGATTTCTACCGACTGACCGAAGGCAAGATTGTGCTGATTGGCGTAGGCGGTGTTAGTAATGGCGCTCAGGCTTATCAAAAAATTCGCTCAGGCGCATCGCTGGTTCAACTGTATTCGGCGCTGGTTTATCATGGCCCAGGTCTGGTCAACCGGATCAATCGTGAACTGATCGCCTACCTGAAACGAGATGGGTTTTCGAATGCCAGCGAGGCGGTTGGCGCGGATTTCAGCTAACCTGACGAAGAGGACTTTGGTGTGTCGCCGTCGATAGCAAAACGCTTTTTCAGGTACTTAAATACGATTGGTGCCATCACCACCATAAAAGACACCCGCAACAAGTGATGGGTTGAAACGAAAGCCGGATCAATCCCCATGGCCAAGCTGATCAACGCCATTTCGGCCAGCCCACCCGGGGCAAAGGCCAGCCAGACGGCCTGAAACGGCAACCCGGTTAAGTGTTCCAGTATCATCCCGATAACCGCGGCCAGTCCGACCATGAAAAACGTACTCGCAATCGCTGCTGTCATCACTTTGAGAACCAGCCGGAGATTAATTCCCGCAAAACGCGCGCCGATTCCCGAACCGATGACAATTTGGGCGATATTAATCACCTCCATCGGTGGTTTCGCCTCTGTAATGCCGCCAAGGTGGATTCCTGCGCTCAGCAACATCGGCCCGAGCAGTTGAGCAGACGGTAACTTTATTGCCCGCCCGCCAAAGAATCCGACAACCCCACAGAGGAGCAATAGCCCGGCGTCACGGAACGGCAAATCGGAAATGGTGCCAAGTGTTGCCAATCCCCCCGGCTCATAACCCGCAAATATTCGAAACCAGAATGGAATTATCAGCACTGTCAGCAGCACCCTAACACTGTGGGTTAAAGCAATTGCACGCTCATCTCCCCCCATATCGTGGCCGAGAACAACCATGGTCGCCAACCCGCCGGGCGTTGCCGAAAAATAGGCAGTGACAACACCTACCCCGACGATCCTGTAGAGGAAAAAACCAACACAAGTGGCAACAAATACGACGTAGATAATCATCGTCACCATGCTGGGTAGCCAGAGATGAGCGTCTTGCAATGCTTCCGGCGTGAACGCGCTGCCAAGCATGATTCCCAACACCGGTATCATCATATTTCGCAAGCGTTTTGAGCCCTTCAAAGGCGCGCCCAACAGGGCTGCCACGGTGGTTACACACATGGCACCAATCATCCAGGCAAGCGGCATTTGCCACAAATTGAACAGCCAGCCGCCAGCCGCCCCCAATGTCAGGGTTGCGCCAAGCGCGATCAGAGTTTTAATCACGGTTCAAATTGTTCTTTCAGGATTCGTTCTTCTAGATTGTGTTCGGGATCGAATAATAGAGTCAACGAGACACTCCGGTCTTCGCTGACAACCACCCGGGCAACATCGCTGACTTCATCATAATCAGCTGTAGCACAAACGCGGCGGAAATCAGGATCGATAACCTGAAATTCGACTGCTGCCGTTTTGGGAAGTAATGCGCCCCGCCAACGCCGCGGGCGAAACACGCTTATTGGCGTCAAGGCCAGAACACCCGCGCCCATGGGAATGATCGGGCCGTGGGCCGATAAATTGTACGCGGTACTGCCAGCCGGAGTGGCGACCATGATTCCGTCACAGATCAACCCTTCCATCCGCCGAATGCCATCAATCGAGATATTAAGTCTCGCCGCCAGTCTGGTTTCACGGCGCAATGCCACTTCGTTAATGGCGAGGGCCTGGTGTTTTTTACCCTCCAGGTCCCAAACAGTCATGCGTAGGGGATGCAAGTCACTGGCGTGGGCACGATCAAGTCGTTCCTCCAGGTTTTCAATTTCATAGTTATTCATCAAAAACCCTACAGAACCACGGTTCATGCCATATATAGGGGTCTTGAATTCCATATATCGGTGCAAAGTCTCAAGAACAAAACCATCGCCGCCCAGCGCAACAATGATTTCCGCGTCTTTCGGCTCAACAGAACCATAACGCTCGGTCAGATCGAATAACGCTTTTTGCGCTTCAGGTTGGGTAGCTGCAACGAATGCTATCGATGAAAACGACATATTAAATAACCACAAACAGCGCTATAATAAAGTTTAAGACGTCCGATCAACTTAACCTGCCTGAACGCTTTCGAAAAGGGGGACGCGGGATATCAAAAATGAGGTTGAAACCGATCTTGTTCACATGCACCTTGATGGCATAAGCTTTAAACAATAAAATTACCGTCGGGCAATAAACTGCAAATATTATAAAGAGGGAAAAATGGCCAATAATAGGCGCAGACATCGGGTGGAAATCGGTAAAGTCGTGTTTGCCAGGGGTGAAAATAAATCTTTCGGCGGCACCCTCGAAGACATCTCGGCAAATGGCGCAAATATTACATTCGGGAGCAAGTTGGCCGACGGCACTGTGCCGTTTGAACGGGGCGCGGCGATCGAGGTTGTTGTTGATAAAATGACGACTTTGACGGCTTGGGTTGTTCGAAGTGATAACACACGCGTCGTTGTGGAATTTGCGCACGACGATGAAGGCGAAAAACGTCTGGTAGCAGAAATTATGGGAAGTATGTAGCGTAATAGCTCTATCCTGTGACTGACTGATCCGGGTCAATGCATTAAAATTAGATCCCCCCTATACTTATTCAGTGTGCCCAAAGAGTTTCGGGCTGCGCATAAGGTTGAACAGGACTCTGGAGGTATGTGATGGTTGAAAAAACACCAAGCACAGGCCATGCGGATTGGTGGCCTTACTTAGCCGAACCGTTCAGAAATCTGGGACATCGGATCCAGGATTTCTTCTCCCCGCAAGCTGATGCTGCCTCGACAGAAGCAGCCTATGAGATCGAGCTTGAACTCCCTGGAGTTGATGAAGCGGACATTGATATTTCGCTTCATGACAATGTGTTGATAGTCACTGGGGAAAAACGGGCAGAACACGAAGAGAAGGGCAAGTCATATTACTTCTCGGAACGGACATTTGGCGCATTCCAAAGGTCATTCCGCCTGCCAGGCGACGTTAATACGGACCATATCGACGCGACCTTTGCTAAGGGCGTTCTTAGTATACGACTACCAAAAGTCGAAACGCATGAAGATACAGCAAAAAAAATCAGCATAAAGGCCGCCTGACGACGAGCTTCAGATCACTTCAGGTCGCCGAGAATTTTAGCTGATAACCCCAACGCCTGACCCTCCTGAACCGCGGTCAGTTCGTTTATCCCTGCGCTCATGCGATGGTACGCCCAAACTCGGCCTAATTGATCAGCAGACATTGCGTAAACCAGAATTGGCAAATTTTGTGGATTTGTGAAGATTTTGCCGAGTACAGAAACCTGTATACGATCAACTTTGGTTCCATCAATGGGGATGTTAAAATATTTCATCCCAAGCGTCTCGGTCTCCTTACGATGATGACCGGCAGCCTGCTGATTGGCACCGAGATCGATAACCGCGAGGAACCCGTTTTTATAAAGTTGCCCAATGGAGTTCAGTGGCTGACTGTCGACGGCAATCAGGTAAGGAACCGCGCGACCATCACGCTGCACGACCATTCCATATCCTTCCCGGCCCGGGACTTTTAGCCCTGACAATTCATCAGGATTGGCTTCGGATACAGGACGGCCATTCGCACCAATGACAATGGCATCGTTATCGTCCTGTTCACCATCACCCCACCAACCACAAGCGTATGCGGGAATAGGTCCGACGAGCACCAAAAGGCCCACAAGAAATCCACTCGCAACTAAACGAATAAAACTTTTTGAGATTTGGCAAGGGCTCAAAATTTTGGGGCAGGTTTGATTAGTGTGCATATTCAGAAGCAATATTTCCTGACGCAGATGCAGTGGATGAAGGAGCATGGGTCAATTCCGCCAATCTTGACGCTATATCTGATTTTTCACCGGATAAGAAATCGCGTAACAACTCCGCAAATGCAGTGTAAAAGTCAGACTCACCACTCTCTCTGATTTTTGCGCAAAACAGCCCAGACCACTTGCCAAGATGTTGCGAGATAAAACTGTGCTGAAGTCCCAGGTTTTCAGTGATTTGATCGACATCCTGCGCCGCCCACGCCTCAGATTCAATTTTTGTCAGATGTGAGAGGAAGTCCAGTTCCACACTTATATGATCTGGTATTTTGTGTGATGCCTCACCTACATCAAATCCCGCGGCTCGGTAAACCCGACGTACAGCGGATGTTTCCGGCCCCCAGAGAATCCCGCTACCCCGCTTTAACTGAACAGATTCATGAGGCGAAATATGATGTCCGGGGCCTAAAAACAGAACCGTAAAATCAACGGTTAGCTGTTCCGCAAGTTCAGAAACTTCACTGATCTCAAACGCCACGCCAAGATTTACACCTGCACCATCAAGCACTGTCATCATGCCTGGTTCTTGTAAACAGGAAAGAAACTCTGGACTTGGCTCGTCGCGAAAAATGGTGGCCAGAAGACTATAGAGATGACTTTTCTCCATAGCGCTCCTGGCTAAAAGTTTTTGATCGCCGGTTTCGGCCATATCAAATTCCCACGGTCATTTTTTCGACGGATACGACCGTGTCCATAAATCTCAACTGACCGGACATCGGATCAGACCGATTGCCGATAATCCAGTTGGGATGGACGCCCTGGGTTTTCCACCACATGCGTTTGCTATCCGGATCAGCACGCCCGTCAGGGGCGTTTTTGCCAGACGCATAACGGCCATATTCCCAATGTCCGCAATGGTGTGAAATGGCTATGGTGCCCGGCACGACCGCCGGGGTAACACGGGCTTTGATCTTGATTTCACCATAGTCAGACTTAACCTTGATCAGATCTCCTTCGCGAATACCCTTGGCTTCTGCCGTGATCGGATTAATCCATGCAGGATTGTCATGGGAAATTTCGGTCAGGTATTTGCAATTCGCAGAACGCGAATGAATCTGCGCGGCAACCTTGAAGGTCGTCAAAATCAAATCATCCGGTTTCATCACCATATGCTCAGGTGCCTCGGTCCATGATGGCATGGCCGGAAGTCCCTTCGCTTCGACGATTTCGGAATAGATTTCCATGAAGCCGGACTTATTGAGCTTATCGGGCTTGAAGCCAGAATACACAACACCATCTATTTCCTGCCCAACGTAGGCTTTATAAGATTTCTTGGTGTGGGTGTAACCTTTCTTCAGAGCTTCCTCTTCGCTCGCCACCTTGGCCTTTTTCCAGTTCCAGTAGACGCTGGTTTCCGGATCCTTGACGATACCCTCTTTCTCATATTTTTCGGGTTTGAGAACCTTCATATATGAGTAATAGCGAGGTTTCGCTTTTGGGTCATGATAGACGCCATTGGCTTTCATATATTCAAAACCACCGGCAGCCTTGATTAATGGTGTCTTTTCACATGACTTCTTGACGAACTCTTCATGACTCTTGACGCCGAGCGGGAAGCCCATGCGTTCCGCGAGCTCAATGCAGACATCGCCAAAATCGCGGCTTTCGCCAAGCGGTTTAACTGCAGGTTGGCGAATGTAATACTCCGCAACCTGTGTCGGTGACACCATATCCTCATAACCCCAACGTTCTGTATAGGGGGTATCGGGCAGGATGATATCCGCAAGTGCGGCCGACTCGTCATAGAACGGGTTGACGCAAACACTGAACGGGATCAGTTTCTCATCCTTGAGAATATCGATATTCTCTTGAATCTGACCATTGGCATAGACCGGTGTGTAGCAGTACCACATGTAAATGTCCGGCCGACCCGCGCTGCCATCTTTGATCATCTGAAGAACCTGATGATTGACATGATGGGTTGGCAATTTCGCTGCACCCGGCAGGCCATCAAGGATTTTGAGTTTACGGGCTTTTGGTTTCTTCTTGGGGCCCTTTGGATATTTCCACTTGGCACCAACCGCTTTACACCGGCCACCCGGGCAATCAACGTTACCGGTAATTGAGGCCAGCATCTGTACCGCGCGTTCGGTATCGGCACCGTGATGATGGGCAACAGCCCCACGGTAGCTGATAACGCAAGCTGGTTTGGTGGTTGCCACTTCGCGTGCAATGGTGCGGATTTTACCCGCCGGTACGCCACTGACCTTCTCCGCCCATTCCGGTGTAAATTCGGCAAGATGTGCTTTTAAGGCGGTAACTTTCTCGTCCACACTCGGATTGTGGCCTGCTGTGACCTTGACGAACTTCAGGAACTCTTCGCCTTCCCCTTTATAAAGGTCTTCATTCATCACCACGTTGCACATGGCGAGAACTACGGCACGGTCCGTACCCGGCTTAACTGGCACCCATTCCGATGATTTGGCAGCCGTATTCGACAAACGAACATCAAATGTGACCATCTTAATGTTCTTATCAGTCAGGCGTGTAATCAGGCGATGTGCGGTGGGTATATGGTTGGTATGGGCTTCCAACACGTTAGAACCGAAGTTCAGCACGTAATTTGCATTGTCGAAATCCCAGCTATCATAATGCCCACCCCAGGTCATTTCCTGAGCCGTCCACTTCGCCGCTTCACAGATCGAAGTGTGGTTGCCAATTGTGCCTGTGCCATAGTTAGCCAGAAACAGGCTCTTGATGAGCTTCGAGTGGCTGGCTTTCATGCGACCGTAATGGAACATCACCTTCTCTGGCGTACCGGCATCGCGCAATTTCTTCATGCGGTCCGCGACTTCGCCAAGGGCTTCGTCCCAACTGACACGTTTCCACTTCCCTTCGCCGCGTTTTCCAACGCGCCGCATGGGATACAGGATACGATCCGGGTCGGAAAACTGGCCAACTCCACCCTGCCCTTTCGAGCACATGACCCCATTGGTTCGAATGGATTTTGGCTGGCCTTCGATCTTCACCAACCGTCCATCTTCCACGTAAGAGATCATGGGACACCGGGTAACACATTGCCAGCAAGCGCTGGGAATAGCCTTACGTTCAATACCTGTGGTTGGCGAGAAGTCCTTGCCGCCAATCACTGGCCCAGCAGAAACGCTTTTCACGAGTGCCGAGCCACCTAACGCGACGGCGGGTGCCGCTGCGCCGACTTTCAAAAAGTTTCGTCGATTTAACATAATCGTCTCCTCAAAGTCCCATAGGCCCGGTCATCTGACCGGCAATGACAACGACGTAGCGCAACATAAACCCACCAATCAGAATAACCGCACAAACAAGTACTTCCGTGCCGTGCGGCATCATGTAAGGTTTATGGTTTCGCAATGCCGGAATGACGTAACGAAGTTCGATCAGTACAGGAAGTACCAGACCAACAACGACAACACCGATCCAGAACATGCTCGACAATTCACCACCAGGAAGAATGATCGATATGGCCTCAACCTGGTTACCGACAGTCAGATGGGCGAACATAATGAACATAACGATGGTCAAAATTTCCAACCCGATCAGCACCACATCGGAAGATGCGAGCAGATAAGTGGCCTGATTGTCTTCTGTAACATTCACTTCAGGTGTCGATGCAGGTTGACGATCACCGAACAAAGCTTTCACGAGCAGTATTCCGGCAACACCCGTCGACATTGAGGACACAAGGAACAGCAGCGCAAGAACAGGTGAATTCCAGAATGGTCTTGATGGCATCGCACCGAGCATTACGCCAGTGTAGATCGCAACGGCGACACCGAGCGGAATGCCGACCCACGCCAAACCACGACGCAACCCTTTATTGTCTCCGCCGGGTGTATCTTCCTTTGCGAGAAACGTATAGGCATAAAGGACGCTGGCAATGATGCACAATGACAACACCCACGAGCCGATACTCATTGGCGACATGTTGATGGTCAGGAACAGGTGGATCCATTTGAAGAACAATCCGATATCGCCAGTTGCGACAGCGGCCTGGAAAGTACCCAGCTCAAAAATGATCATGCCGGTTCCAACGATGAGCGGAATTGGTGCCAGCAAGGCACCGTATCGCGCAATTGCGTAGTTATCGCCATTGATAGCCCCGTTGCCGTTACGTAACAGAACGGAGGAACTTACGGTATAGGCACCTGCGCCTACACCAGCCAGAAACAGATATCCAATGACAGGGAGACCCCAATGTAACTCTTGCATGGTTCTTACCTCCGCTCTAGAGCGGGACGATGCGTGTCGACCCGGATATATTGTCCAGGAACCCGCGTATCGCTTTCGTCCGCATGATCAGCGCCGATGTAGAACACATTCGGCTTGGTTCCCATTTCCTGCCTGAGCACGGTTACCGGCTGGGTAGCGACAAGCATCGCAACTTCGCTGTTCGGATCATTCAGATCACCGAAGACTCTGGCGCGGCCTGAGCAGGTATTGACGCAGGAAGGATCTAACCCTTTTGTTACCCGGTGTAGGCAGAAGTCACATTTATCTGCGGTGCCGGTGATCGGGTTAATGAACCGTGCGTCGTACGGGCAGGCCTGCATGCAATATTTGCAGCCGATGCAAGTGTCGGCATCAACGACGATAATTCCATCTTCCTTTCTCTTGTACGTCGCCCCGGTGGGGCAAACGGAAACGCAACCGGGTTCGTCGCACTGATTACATAAGCGCGGCAGAAAACTCCGTGAAACGTTAGGATAAGTTCCTTTTTCGACGTATTCCACCCAAGAGCGATGAACGCCCAAAGGAACCTCAAACTCCGTCTTACATGCGACGGAGCAGGCGTGGCAACCCGTACACTTACGCGCATCAATGACCATTGCATAATGGACAGGGCGGTTAGTAACGGCTGCTTTTGCCTGATTGGGTAGTGCCGCAACGGCGGCCACGACAGCGGCCCCCTTGCCTAAAGTTTCGACAAGGTCTCTGCGGGATATGGAGTGTGCTTTCGCTTTCATACCTAACCCTCTTTTTTTGCAGATTGACGTAAACTGTTAATTTTACATGCAGGAGTATACGCGTCTCAGAAATCAGAGACGTTGATCCACATCAAAAGTAGGGGTATTATGTTAGCACATGATCAACACACGGAAGGCGCTGTAAACGTTCTCCAGAATCCCTAGTTTTGCCCGACAGCCCGGTTAAACCCATCGATCATATCATCCCAGATTTCGACATAATCTGTCAGGTTATTCCAGAATTCAGGATCACGACGGGCATCGAAATCTTCTAACGAAACACCTTGCTGTTCAACCCAGGTGTAGTAACCAAGATTGAAAATTCGTTCGCGGTCATAGCGGTTCAGTTCAATCAGATGATCGGTTGCAGCACCCATCAGATGCTGGCCAAAAACTTCCGCCGCCGCCAACTCGTCGAACTTGCCACCGAAGTATTGTTCATTCGCCTTGTCAGCTTCGGTACCATACATTTCACCGCCATCCGTCGCCACCGTGATGATCGCATCATCGGAACCGAGGTTCAGGTATTTCGCGAGCTTGATTGATGCCACGACGTTCGCTGATGACGACAGTCCAAAGTCAGCCAGCTTTTCGATAACCGCATCCGAGATGCCCTTGCGGTTCTTGAGATGCGCGCGTCCAACCTCCGTATTGAACAACAGGTTCAATGCATCAGGTCCGACTTCGGAAACAGCAATGGCATAATCCGTATTAAAAACGTTATGGATGAACGGGATATGTTTGTCGCCAATCCCCTGAATGTTGTGCTCGCCATAACCATTATAAAGAAGCGTCGGGCATTCGGTTGCTTCAACAACACCGATCTGGGCACCCAGTTTTTCCTTTAAGTGATCACCGGCCGCCAAGGTCCCGGCGGAACCAGACGCCGCGATATACGCCGCAGCACGCAGTTTCCCGTCGCCCTTTACAGCATTAAAAATCTGCTCAAGCGCCGGCCCCGTGACCGCGCGGTGGGTGATATAGTTTGCCAGCTGATCGAACTGATTGAGGATGACATTTTTGTCATCCTTGGAAAGTTCGTGACAGGCGTCGTAAATTTCCTTGACGTTGCTCTCTGAACCCGGTGTCCGGATGATATCCTTGCTTTCAGCAATCCAGTCTTCCAGCCAGTCAAAGCGCTCCTTGCTCATACCTTCCGGCAGTACGGCAACACCTCGACATTCCATTATCCGCGAAATGGCAACGCCACCCCGGCAATAGTTTCCAGTTGAGGGCCAGACAGCGCGATGTTCGGCTGGATCAAACCGACCTGCCATCAACTGCGGTACCAGGCATCCGTACGCTGCCAGCACTTTATGTGCTCGGATCATCGGGAAGCGGTTTCCAAGGGCAACAATGATTTTAGCTTTTACGCCCGTAAGTTCGCTTGGCAAAACCACATGGGTAGGCACATCGACGATTTCACGGCGGTCATCGCTATTGTGCCAATGCACCCGAAACAAGTTCATAGGATCTGGAGCATCTGGGTCAACCTTGGCGAGTGCATCGCCGTATTTCTCACGGATTAAGGCAGGGTTCGCCAATTCAGAAAATTTCGGCAACCGGATACCTTCTTTGCGGAACCGCTCAATGGTGCTTTGATAAACGTCGTGATCGATGATTTCTGTTTCTAACCCGTCAAACATCCTTCTATTCCCATTCCCAAGGCCCAAACCGACTGAAGTTCTTCACAGTTTCCAGCGAAATCATAAGCTCATAATCAATCGGATCTCGTCAACAAAACTTGCAGCAATACATCTGCCCCGGCGCGCAGATGCTCGGGTTCCGTATATTCCGCCACATTGTGACTGATGCCATCGCGGCTTGGCACAAAAATCATTGCGGTTGGGCAGTTAGGTGCAAACATCTGCGCATCATGTCCAGCACCTGACGGCATTCTTCTGGTTTTGTGCCCGAGGGTCTCTGCCGTATCGGCAATCAGGGAAACCATATTCCGGTCAAACTCAACCGGCTCAAACCGTGCCAGTATACGGCTCTCGACACTGACGCCCTCAGCTTTACAGATGCCCACGATAAAGTCATCCATAGTACGCTCGGCTTGTTGCAATTTCGCTTCGTTTGTGTTGCGCAAATCAACCGTGACCAACGCCTCTTTGGCGATGACGTTGATCAGGCCGGGGGAAAGTTCACTGACACCAACCGTTGCGACCTGATCCTCGCCCATGTCATTCGCAATTCGTCGGGCCTCGACAGAAACGGCCCCAGCAATATAACCGGCGTCATGGCGAAAGCGTATTGGCGTCGTGCCCGCATGATTCGATGTTCCGCCAAATTTATACTCGGTCCAGGAAATCCCCTGAACGCCTTCAACCGCACCAATGCCTAATTCTTCAAGTTCGAGAATAGGCCCCTGCTCCACATGAAGTTCAACAAAACAGTCGGCCCGAAACTGGCCGGTCGGAACGTCACCGGCATAACCAATTCGTTCCAGCTCTTCACTAAGAACAGAGCCGTCCGTACCAACCACAGACAACATGTCCTCAACATCAAACATACCTTGATGCACCGCACTACCCATCATATCCGGGGCATAGCGCGCGCCTTCTTCATTGGTAAAGAAGCCAACACCAACTGGTTTGCTTGTGGTTATACCCGCCTCGTTCAGAGTCTCGATAACTTCCAATCCGGCGAGAACCCCTAAGTTCCCGTCGTAACGCCCACCGGTAGCTACGGTATCAATATGTGAACCCGTCATGACAGGATTTCCGGGCTCTGACCCGGCACGAATACCAATAACATTGCCAATTCGGTCAATAGAGACCTCTAGCCCCAGATCGCGCATCCAGCCGACAACAAGATCGCGTCCACGCCGGTCTTCATCGCTGAGCGCCATTCGGCACACACCGCCTCCATCAATTGCACCGATTTCACCAAGCGCTTCGATCCGCTTCAGTAACCGGTCAAGATTTATACGAAGATTGGATGTGGTCATTTAACGCCCTCATCTGCTGCCGCAGCCAACCCGGCGGCATTCAGGATAGCTGTTTGGGCCGGGCCATAATCGGCACCTTTCGGACCCAACGGGGTTTTTGTAATTTCAAACAAATAAGAGCTGGATAACTGCGCCATTGGAATCTAAACCGTTATTCAGGAGATATGACAGGATATCATGAAGCATCGAGGAAGATTTCAGATATGTCAAAACGCAAAAATGTTCTTTTCATCACCGGCGATCAATGGCGGGGCGAATGCCTGTCAGCTGCGGGGCACCCTGTAGTTCGGACCCCAAATCTGGACCGCCTTGCCGCCGAAGGAACAATGTTTCGCCGCCACTATACTCAAGCGGCACCTTGCGGACCCGCCCGGGCGTCACTCTATACCGGGCTGTATCTTCATAACCACCGAATGGTGATCAACAATACAGCAATGGATATGCGCCATACCAATATCGCGCTGGAAGTCCGTAAGGCAGGTTATGAGCCTGCACTTTTCGGGTATACGGATATTGGGACGGACCCCAGCATTGATCATCCGCTGGTTCCTAAAGAGACGCACCATATGGTACTGCCCGGTATGGATCCGGTCTGCCTGCTCAATGACGATTTCGGGCCGTGGCTTGATGATCTGGAAAGCAAAGGCCACCCGCGACCCAAAAACCCCCATGACGTGTTTGCACCCGCAGATATCGGCGCTGAAGCCGCAAACCACGGCATTACCTACCCGCCCGCAAGGTTCAAAGCCGAAGACAGTTCCATCGCCTTTGTGACAGGGAAAGCCATATCGTTTATTGAGGAAAAAGGCGACAAACCCTGGTTTGCGCACATTTCCTACTTTTCCCCTCATCCGCCTTTTGTCGCACCCGAGCCCTATAACGCCATTTATGATGCGGCTGATGTGGCGCTGCCTATTCGGCGCACTGACGTTGAAATAGAGGCAGCACAACACCCCCTGACAGCTCAGGCCATATTTAACCAGCGCGACTACCCAATCCGCATGGGTGTCGACAAAAAAACCCATCCACAGCTAACAGAACGGGATTTACGTCAGGCGCGCGCGACCTATTACGGTATGATGTCCGAAGTCGATGACCAGATTGGGCGAATGATTGACCATCTGGAAGCCAGTGGAGACCTTGAAAATACCCTAATCGTATTTTGTGCCGATCATGGAGAGCAACTGGGCGATCACTGGATGTTTTCGAAAACCAGCTATTTTGAACAAACGTTCCATACGCCCCTGATCATCAGAGACCCGGATACGTCGAAGCAAGCGCAAGGAAATGTCGTTTCTAAATTTACAGAAAACATTGATATTATGCCGACGATTCTCGACTGGCTCGAGCTTGAAATTCCGCGTCAGTGCGACGGCAGACCTTTGTCAACTTTCCTTAACGGGGAAACTCCGGAACAGTGGCGCACAGAAGTCCATTCTGAACTAGATTTTCGCGACTACCTGGACATTGAAGGAAATCCGGCTTTTGGCCTGGGGCCTGACGAATGCGCGATGAATATCATTCGTGATGAGCGATATAAATACGTTCACTTCACCGCCATGCCGCCATTGTTCTTCGATCTTGAAAATGATCCGAACGAGTTTAACAATCTAGCGGAAGATCCTGAGTACCTGCCCCTTATTACCAAATACTTGCAAAAACAAATGTCCTGGCGCATGCGTCACGATGATCGGGGGTTAACCCATGTCCGGTATTAATGGTGCGCCTGAAAGCTCTCAAGAAATGACGAAAGATTGCGCCCAAGCTCGTCGGATATGTAACCACCTTCCTGAATGAGGACGGTAGGCTTCCCGAGCCCCGCAATCATGGCTGCAATTTTAGCGAACCCGTCAGTTGTAACACAAAGCCCACCAAATGGATCTTTCTCCGACGCATCGAGCCCAAGCGCAATGACAATTGCGCCCGGCGCAAAACATTCGATGCGCTCAATCGCCTGATCCATGGCTTTCAGATACCCGTTATCTCCGGTTTTCAGCTCGAGCGGCAGGTTGAGATTACCGCCTTCCCCGGCCGCGGCGCCGCGTTCATCGGCACCACCCCAAAAGAAGGGGTAAAAATTACGGGGATCAGCATGAATGGATACGGTCAGCACATCGCTGCGCTCGTAGAATATCCCTTGCGTGCCATTTCCATGGTGCAAGTCCACATCAATAATCGCCACCCTGCTGTGCTTCTCGCGCAATGTCGCGGCGGCGATGGCGGAGTTGTTAAAATAACAAAAACCACCTGCAATATCCCGAAACGCATGGTGCCCGGGTGGCCGCGCCAGGCCATAACAACTTGACGCGCCAGACAGCACTTCACCGGCCGCCTGCGTCGCGGAATGAGCGCTTCGCAAAGCCGAGCCCCAGGTCTCTGCGGAAATCGGACAGGAGGTATCGGCAATATGAAACCCTGCCTGACCAATGGGGGAATCAGGGTAAAGCCCGCTGCGGTCCACGGGGTGAATTTTAGGCAGAACTTCTTCAGAAGGATTATCGAGTTCCTGCCAACGCGCATGAATGGTTTTCAGAAACTCGACATATTCCGGCGAGTGGATCGCGGCAACAGACTCAAGCCCGAAATCGCCCGGAACTTCGTATGTGAGGCCTGACGAAATCGCAGCCTCAAATAAAATATCCGCACGTTCCGGCATTTCCGGGTTCGTCGTCATTTTACCGTTTGTCAGAAAGAAACGGGGATGATGCCGTTTCTGTTCGTCAGAATAGATGACTTTCATTGCTGCCTCTTAACCGATCCCCAATGCTGGCAACTTAAGCCCGTTCTCACGTGCGCAGTCAACGGCAATGTCATAACCCGCATCGGCATGGCGCATAACGCCGGTTGCCGGATCATTCCAGAGCACGCGACCGATGCGCTTTGCCGCTTCATCCGTGCCATCGCAGCAAATCACCATTCCGGAATGCTGGGAAAACCCCATGCCGACGCCGCCGCCGTGATGCAGGCTGACCCAGGTCGCGCCGGAGGCACAATTCAGCAACGCATTCAACAAAGGCCAGTCGGAAACCGCATCCGATCCGTCTTTCATGGATTCTGTTTCCCGGTTGGGACTGGCGACAGAACCGGAATCGAGATGATCGCGCCCAATCACGATAGGCGCAGACAACTCCCCGGATGCCACCATCTCGTTAAACGCCAGGCCGAGCTTGTCACGCACACCAAGACCTACCCAGCAAATTCTGGCTGGCAGCCCCTGAAAAGCGATGCGGTCACGTGCCATGTCGAGCCAGTTGTGTAGATGTTCATCTTCCGGGATAAGTTCTTTGACCTTTTGATCCGTCTTGTAGATATCTTCCGGGTCCCCCGATAACGCTGCCCAGCGGAACGGCCCGATCCCCCGGCAGAACAAGGGTCGGATATAGGCGGGGACGAAACCCGGAAAATCAAAAGCATCCTTCAATCCTTCGTCATAGGCGACCTGACGAATATTGTTGCCGTAATCCAGTGTCGGCACGCCGGCGTTCCAAAAATCAAGCATCGCCTGAACATGAACTTTCATCGATGCACAGGCCGCCACCTCCACGGCCTTCGGGTCGCTTTCACGTTTTTCACGCCATTCCGCCATGGCCCAGCCCTGTGGCAAGTAGCCATTAATCGGATCATGGGCTGATGTTTGATCGGTGACCATATCCGGACGAATGCCGCGTTTGAAAATCTCGGGGAACACATCCGCCGCATTTCCCAGCAGCCCGACAGAAACCGCACGACCTTCGTCATGCGCTTTCTCAACAATCGAAATCGCTTCATCCAGGGTTTCAGCTTTCTCATCGACGTAGCGGGTACGAAGCCGGAAATCGATGCTATCGGGGTTGCATTCAACAGCAATACAGGACGCCCCGGCCATGGTCGCGGCCAAGGGTTGGGCGCCGCCCATGCCGCCTAAGCCTGCGGTCAGAATCCATTTCCCCGATAGATCGCCGCCATAATGCTGGCGACCCGCTTCGACAAAGGTTTCATATGTGCCTTGAACAATGCCTTGAGAGCCGATGTATATCCAAGAGCCAGCCGTCATTTGGCCGTACATCATCAGGCCTTTTTTATCGAGTTCATTAAAATGATCCCAATTCGCCCAGTGAGGAACAATGTTCGAGTTAGCGATCAGAACACGTGGTGCATCAGCATGGGTTCTGAACACCCCGACGGGCTTCCCGGATTGCACAACCAGTGTTTCATCATTTTCCAGCCCACGCAGGGATCTGGTGATCGCATCAAAATCAGCCCATGTGCGCGCAGCACGACCAATGCCGCCATAGACAACAAGTTCATGCGGGTTTTCAGCGACATCCGGGTCCAGGTTATTCATTAACATGCGCAAGGGCGCTTCCGTCAGCCACGATTTCGCACTCAGTTCCGTTCCATGCGGACTGCGGACTTCACGAATATTTTTGCGGGGGTCAGACATTTCTTTAATCCTTTTGTGCAGACGTCAGTTGGCCGTCAATCGCAAGACGTTCAATGCGTGTTAGCAGGTCCTTAAGATGAGGGCGGACATTGTCCGCAAGATCGTTGCGATAGTTCCAGGGCGGGAATTCGTCCATATAGGCGCGCTGGCCCAGTTCCATCTGAATGGCATGCATGTTGTTATCCGGCTGTCCATATCGCCGTGTTGTCCAACCACCAGTGAACCGACCGTTTAGCGCATAATCATAACCACCCGCAGCCGCGCAAACCGTTTCAACCGCTGCTTCGACTTTCGGGTCACACGTAACGCCGCCGTTGGTCCCGATATTGAAGACGGGAAGCTGGCCTTCAAACAAAAAGGAAATGTTGGAGCGAATCGAATGACAATCATAAAGCACGGCAACACCATGTTTTGCTTTCACCCGCTCAAGCTGCTCAGCCAACGCACTGTGATAAGGTGTGTGAAATTTCTCCACCCGATCCGCAATTTCATCCTCGCCCGGTTCCTGGCCTTCTTTGTAGATTGGCACATCATCAAAGGTCGTCGTCGGGCAGGTGCCGGTCGTATTTTGACCCGGATACAGGCTGGCCCCGGATGGATCGCGGTTGGCATCGATCACGAAGCGCGAAAAAGCCGCCCGCACCACAGTCGGGTTATCAAGCAATCCGTCGTAAAGCTTGTCGATCCACCAATCCGTATCCGACACCCCAAGCCCAAGACAATTAAAGCAGGGGGCAAGCTCGTCCGGAATCTCCGTTCCGCCATGAGGCATGCCAAGAACAACAGGGCTATCCCCTTCTTTGACGATAAACGGGTTCATTCAGCATCCTCCAAAGTCGGTAGGTTATTGAAATTTATTGCCTCAATAATGACACCAGAGCGTATCAATTGATTGGCTTTTTCAAGATCGGGCGCCAGATAGCGATCATCCCCCATGGTTTCTACGTCGAGACGCAAACGTGAGATGACACGTTCCAGCATAGGGCTTGTTTTAAGCGGGGCGCGGAACTCAACGCCCTGCGCCGCCGTAATCAGTTCAATTCCGATGATGCGTCCAAGGTTATCCGCCATATCCAGCAGACGTCTTGCTGCATGTGCCGCCATTGAGACGTGGTCTTCCTGATTGGCGCTGGTCGGCGTGGAATCGACTGAACAGGGCGAGGCCTTCTGTTTGTTTTCTGACATTAACGCCGCGCTGGTAACTTCTGCGATCATCAGACCTGAGTTAACACCAGGGTCCGGGGACAGAAAGGCGGGCAGGCCGAAGTTCATGGCCGGATCGACCATCAGTGCAATCCGGCGCTGGGAAATGGCACCAACTTCGGCAATGGCCAAAGCAATCTGATCGGCGGCAAGAGCAACCGGTTCAGCGTGGAAATTGCCACCAGAAACAATCGCGCCGTCCTCAAGGAACACTAGAGGATTATCCGTAACGGCATTGGCTTCAATTTCCAGTGTCCGCCCCGCCTGGCGTAAAAAGTCAATACAGGCCCCTAACACCTGTGGCTGGCAACGTACGCAGTAAGGATCCTGCACCCTCTCATCATCATCGCGGTGTGATTCGCGGATACTTGAACCCTGCATTAAAGTCCGCAGGCCATGGCCGATATCGATCTGGCCTTTATGTCCGCGCAGGGCGTGGATTTCGTCTCGAAACGGGGCCGATGAACCCATAATCGCATCGGTCGAAAGGGCACCGGTTATCAATGATCCCATGGCACAGCGCCAGGTTTCGAACAGGCCTGCATGCGCCAATGCAGTGGACACCTGGGTTCCATTGATTAATCCCAGACCCTCCTTCGGCCCAAGGACGACAGGTTTCAAGCCAGCTTTCGTGAGCGCTTTACCACCAGGCATCGTCACACCGTTTACCGTTGCCTCGCCCTCACCGATCATCACCGCCGCCATATGTGCCAAGGGCGCCAGATCACCAGATGCCCCGACCGACCCTTGCGCTGGAATGACCGGCGTTACACCACGGATCAGCATTTCCTGGATTTGCTCAATGACGACCCAGCGAACACCCGAAGCACCACGCCCGAGGGACAGGAGCTTTAAAGTCATCACCAGCCTGACAATGGGCTCAGAAAGTGCAGAGCCAACACCACAGCAGTGAGATAAGATCAGGTTCCTTTGAAGACGCTCGGTGTCACCGGGTTGAATTCGGGTATTTGCGAGTTTACCGAAGCCTGTATTCACGCCATATACAGCCTCATCCCCATTGGCGGCCTCAGCGACCAATGCCGCTGTTGCATCAATTGCTGAGCGGGTATCGGCATGTAGACGCACAGGCGGGCTTTGCCAATAGAGCTGGTCCAGATCACGGAGCGTTACCGAGCCCGGCGTCAGGATCATAATTTCAGTCATTCTTTGCCTCCGAATATGCGGCGGTATAAGGGATTTAATCCGATGGCATATGAAAGTTCTGCCGGATGCTCGATATCCCAGATGGCAAGGTCACACTGTTTGTCGACGCTGATCGACCCGACCTCGTTCGCCAGCCCAAGAGCTTTGGCGGCATTCAGGGTTACCCCCATCAACGCTTCTTCCGGCGTCATTCGAAATAAGGTGCAGGCCATGTTCATGGCCAACAACAGCGATGTCAGAGGCGAGGAACCTGGGTTGCAATCAGTCGCGACAGCCATTGACACGCCATGTTCACGCATAAGATCGATCGGCGGCACGTTGGTGTCCCTTAAAAAGTAATAAGCACCGGGGAGCATTACGGCAATTGTTCCAGCCGCTGCCATTTTGACCAACGAAGCTTCGCTAACGTATTCCAAATGATCGGCGGACAGTGCGCCGAAATCAGCGGCCAACGCCGAACCCGATAAATCGGATAATTGTTCGGCATGGAGCTTAACGGGCAATCCATGGCGGGTTGCTGCATTGAACACCTGGCGGGTCTGCTCAATGGAGAAACCGATACCTTCGCAAAACGCATCGACCGCATCGGCAAGGCCTGCAGCAACGACTGCGGGCAACTGCTTTTCGCAAACGGAGTGGATGTATGTGTCCTTGTCGCCTTCTGCTTCCGACGGCAATGCGTGGGCACCGAGAAAAGTTGTCCGAACGCGAACCGCGCGGTGATTATCAAGCTCTCGGGCGGCACGCAGCATTTTGCATTCATTTTCCGTATCGAGACCGTAGCCAGATTTCACTTCAACCGTTGTCACGCCTTCAGAAATCAGTTGATCAAGCCGAGGCAACGCGCTTTCGATAAGCTCTTCCTCCGATGCTACCCGTGTCGCCGTTACCGTTGACAGAATCCCACCGCCGGCGCGCGCAATATCTTCGTAGCTGGCACCATTGAGGCGTTGCTCAAATTCCCCCGCCCGATTTCCGCCATAAACCATGTGATTGTGACAATCGATTAGGCCGGGGGTCACGCAGCGCCCCTCAAGATCTATCGTTTCGTCCACCAGCATGTCAGGCGCGTCGCTCTCCGCATCAACCCAGACAATCCGTCCATCCCGCGCAGCAATGGCTCCGTCCTCTATCATGCCGTAAGGGCATGCGGGGTTATCCAGCGTTGCAATGCGGGCGTTTCGCCACAGTTTGTCAATTTTGACAGTCAATTCATACCTCCATGTTGAATTGTATATACAATTAAATTGGACATGGAGCAACAATAATTGTATAGACAATTAAATCAACAGGAACTGACAATGACGAGAACAGAATTTCAGCTCGATGGATCGGGGCCTCTATACCGGCAAATCAGGCGCGCGATCGCCGAACCGATATTGACTGGCCAACTGTCTCCGGGCACCCGCCTGCCATCCGAACATGCGTTCATGGAAGTGTTCGACACCTCAAGAACGACCATTAACCGCGCTCTTCAGATGCTTGCTGATGAGGGGCTTGTCAGCCGCCACCGCCGCAACGGAACCTTTGTTGCGGCTCAGGTCACAGAACATGCGGTGCTGGAACTTCGCGATATAGCCGATGAAATTCAGTCAACAGGTGCTGATTACACATACGAGCTGCTTGAACGCGAGGTAGCGAATATCGACAAATCACAGTCAAAGGAATTTGGCTTCCGGGATGGTACATCCGCGCTCTACCTAAAATGCCGCCACCTCGCAGATGGTATACCTTTTGTGATTGAGGACCGCTATATCAGCGTCGGTTCGGTTCCAGACGTTTCAAATGAACCCTTTACCGACACCCCACCAAGTCGCTGGCTTCTGGAAAACGTGCCATGGTCCCGTGCCGAGCATTCTATCCACGCCGTCAATGCCACAGACGAAGATGCGACACTCCTGTGCATCCCAATCAGCGCGGCCTGCCTGCAAATCGAGCGGACAACCTGGCTGGGCGAACGTCCGGTGACACACGTGCTCCTGACCTATCCCGGAAACCGCCACCGTCTGGTTGGTCGGTTTTCGCCAGGGCAATAGCAGCACACCCCTATATGTTGGGGTTGGCTGGTGAAAGAACACCTAAATCTTTACAGCACGTCTTAGAGGGCGCACTTTTCCTTGCAATACTGCCGATGCTGGATAAAATTTGAATCGATTTTACACGACCTCACTTCATATTAGTTTTGCAGGGGTTATTATGAAGCATTTTTCAGGATTGATTGCAGTAACAGCACTCGCCGTTAGCGTATTGACATTAGCCAGCAATGCCGATGCAGATGGCGGGCGCTATTTTGTTGAAGGCAGCATTGCCGGTGCGGTCGGCCAGCACGATGATCTGACATTCGTTAATCCGGTAGGCACCGCCTTTACCTCCAACGCAATTGATGGCAACAACATCATTCTGCAAGGTGTTGATGATCTTTACCTGAGTGCTGGCGGCGATGCAGCCTTCGGATATCAATACAATCCAAATATTTCGATAAAAGCCGTTTATTCATATCTTGGGCATTATGAAGCCTCGGGTGACGCAAATTTTGGCGCCGGTAATTTCCGCCAGGATCTGGATACGGATGCGCATTCGGTAATGTTGAAGCTTGGATATGCTCACCCCGTTACGCAAAGTTTCTTTGTTGAAGGAACATTAGGCGCCGGGGTTTCAATTCTTACAACCGAAGCCAAGCAAGGTGACAACCTTGGTGATGACAATGCATTATTATCCAACACCAATGTAAACCCTGCATTTAGCGTAGCTGCCGGAGTGGGGTATAAAATTTCGAATAATCTGAGCACCACATTAACTGGTGAGTATGTATATGCGGGCCATACGGAAACAGATACGACAACTGGGGCTGAAAATGCTGCAACAGGCATTAATGTCAGCGAACAGCTAAATGCTGACATCCTCATCGGGCGCGTCCTGTTAGGCCTGAAATACCACTTCTAAACCATACCGAACTTTTTGTGCCGGATGCCTTTGGAACACTCCATCGCCCCGGCCAATGAGTAATTCAGTAGAAATTCGCCCTGCCACTTGGGAAACCTTTGAAACCGCCATGGGTGAGAAAGGTGGCTGCGGAGGATGCTGGTGCATGTTGTGGCGGCTGTCTCGCCAACAGATGGATGCCGGGATGGGTGAGCAAAACCGGCTAGCGATGAAAGCCGTATTCGAGGGCGGCCGACCACCGGGGCTGGTGGCTTTTGATGGAGACACCCCCATTGGCTGGATTCAATTTGCACCGCGACCTGAATTCCCTCGTCTTGAGACATCACGGATCCTAAAGCCGGTTGATGAGCAGGACGTCTGGTCCGTCTCCTGCTTCTTTGTTCACAAAACACACCGAAATCGGGGCGTGAGCCTGCGCCTTCTTGAGGCTGCCTGTGAAAGCGCAAAGAAATCTGGTGCGCACATTCTTGAAGGATATCCAGTCGAGCCAAAGAAAGTACCCTATCCGCCCGTCTATGGCTGGGTGGGCTTTGCGGAAATATTCAGTCGCGCAGGATTCAAAGAAGTCGCCCGGCGTTCAGAAACCCGCCCGGTCATGCGTATTGATCTGAAATAACCCCTCGCTGCGCTCAACTATACCCCTATATTTTATATGGACAAACTTATAAATCGGTATTAAAGTACCGAATTAAGTATTACTTTCTCATATCATGAGGATCACATGTCCCTAAACGCTCATCGCTGGTTAATGACCGAAATTGGCAAGCCAATGACCCGGGAGCCATTTGATCCCGGCACGCTTGGCGAAGACGAAGTAATTGTCAAAATTTCAGGCTGCGGCGTTTGCCATACGGACCTCGGCTATCTTTACGATGGCGTACACACCAATCATGAACTGCCGCTGGTGCTCGGCCATGAAATTTCCGGCACCGTTGTCACTACAGGTGAAAATGAAAAACACTGGATCGGCAAGCCCGTAATCATTCCCGCCGTTATTCCCTGCGGAGAATGCGATCTCTGCAAACGCGGCAAGGAAACCATTTGCCGAACCCAGATGATGCCTGGAAACGACATTCAGGGCGGTTTCGCGACCCATATTACAGTTCCAGCGCGCGGCCTCTGTGACGTTGATATGACCCGCCTTCAGGCAAGAGGCATGGAACTTGCCGACCTATCCGTCGTCGCTGATGCTGTAACCACACCCTATCAGGCGGTTGTTCAAGCTGATGTCCAGCCGGGCAGCCTTGCCATTGTTATTGGTGTCGGTGGGGTTGGTGGATATGCCGCGCAAATCGCAGCGGCCAAAGGTGCGACGGTTGTTGCTATCGATGTTGACGATACCAAATTGAAAATGATCTCAGGGTTTGGTGCATCAGCGACTTTCAATCCCCGGGACATTTCTGGTCGCGATTTAAAAAAAGCAATTTTCGGCTTTGCCAAGGAAAACAACCTTCCCTCAACTGAGTGGTTCATTTTTGAATGCTCCGGCTCAGCCGCCGGACAACAAGCCGCATTCGGCCTGCTGGTTCACGGGGCGACGTTAAGCGTCGTTGGCTTCACCATGGATAAGCTGGAACTTCGCCTCTCCAACCTGATGGCCTTTCATGCAAGAGCGCTTGGCAACTGGGGCTGCACGCCGGACCTTTATCCCGGCGCACTTGATATGGTTCTGGACGGCAAAATCCAGGTTAAACCTTTTGTTGAGCACCACCCCCTTGAAGACATTAACCGCATCTTTGACGCCGCCCATCATCACGAACTGAGCCGCCGGGCGATCTTGATCCCTAATCAACAAACATAAATACGAGGAGCCAAATCAATGGCCAATGCCGACAGCATTATTGAGAACACCAAACCTGCAGAATTGAACGACCACAATCTGATCCCTGAGGCCGAAACCATCGTTCCCGGCATCCTTTATGAAAAACGCCCGGCCCGACGCATTGATGGCTCCATCGCTGAGGGCCTTTCTAACGTATGGATTACTCTCGATAACCCGTCTCAGTTCAATTCCTACACAACGGATATGACAAAAGGCGCAATCCTTGCCTTTCGACGCGCTTCTGTTGATCGCGAAGTCAATGCTGTGGTTTTCACCGGCACCGGAGATAAAGCGTTCTGCACTGGCGGAAACACAAAGGAATACGCCGAATACTATGCAGGCAACCCCCAGGAATACCGCCAGTATATGCGCCTGTTTAACGATATGGTGTCGTCGATTCTATCCTGCGACAAGCCCGTAGTTTGCCGGGTAAATGGCATGCGGATCGGTGGCGGGCAGGAAATTGGTATGGCTTGTGATTTCACCGTCACCCAGGACCTTGCCAACTTTGGTCAAGCCGGGCCAAAGCACGGCTCCGCCGCGATCGGAGGTTCAACAGATTTTCTTCCCGTCATGATCGGAGCTGAACAGGCGATGGTATCCGGCACACTTTGCGAGCCCTACTCCGCCCATAAAGCCTACCGCCTCGGCATCGCCTCCGGGATTGTCCCGGCCCTTAAAGTCGATGGTGAGTTCACCCCGAACCCCTACGTTATCACAGACCAGATGTTCGATTCCTACGGTCGCATAATTCATGGTGAATTTAAGTCCGGTGATGACTTCAAAGCCGGGCGTGACCTCATCAAGAGCGGCGAAATTGACCTGCGCCTCCTTGATGAAGAAGTTGAACGGCTCTGCGGGAAACTGCTGGAAACCTTCCCAGAATGCATGACCAAAAGCCTGGAGGAACTTCGCAAACCCAAGCTGAATTCCTGGAATACCAACAAGGAAAATTCCCGCGCCTGGCTGGCGCTGAACATGATGAACGAAGCCCGCACCGGGTTCCGCGCTTTCAATGAAGGGACACGCGAAACCGGACGCGAGATCGACTTCGTCAAATTGCGTCAGGGGTTGGCCGTTGGAACGCCCTGGACGCCTGAACTGATCGACAGCCTGATGCCAGGAAATATTGGTAATGACTGAGCCCGTTCTCAAAATCTGGCGGGAGTTCGATGGGAAGCTGTTGCGACTTCGCCTGAACAGCCCGAAAGCCAATGTCATTGACGCTGAAATGATTGAGGCACTTGATGCGGCATTTTCAGATGCGAGCACATCCACCAAAGCTCTCGCCATCCTCCTTGATCATTCCGGACCGCATTTTAGTTTCGGGGCAAGTGTTGAAGAACATCTACCGAACCAATGTGCAGATATGCTCAAATCCCTGCATTCCCTGATCAAAACAATGCTCGCCTCTCCCGCCCCTATTCTGGTCGCTATCAAAGGTCAATGTCTGGGCGGCGGCCTTGAGGTGGCGATGGCTGGCAACATGATATTTGCTGCCCCCGACGCCATGCTCGGGCAACCGGAAATCAAGCTCGCCGTATTTGCACCCGCGGCCAGTTGCCTGTTGCCACGCCTCGTCGCGCGTCAACACGCCGAAGACTTACTCTATTCCGGTCGCAGCATCTCGGGCGAACGCGCGGCGGAAATCGGCCTCGCCGTTGGCACCAATGCGAACCCGGAAGCTGCTGCAATTGAATATTTCGAGCAAAGCCTGCACGGGTTATCGGCAAGCACGTTGCGTCACGCGATCACAGCGGCGCGGGCCACTTTCTGCGCCGAGATTTCCGCTGATCTTGACCGAGTAGAAAAACTTTACCTTGAAACCTTGATGTCCACACACGACGCCGTCGAAGGCCTTGAAGCCTTTGTCGCTAAACGCCCAGCCGTATGGGAGCACCGTTAATCATGAAAAATGTAACCGAGATTATTGATTACTGTCAGGAACTCTACGGGGACTTGAATTTCACAGTCGCCCGCGAATGGAAAGCTGCGGACAAAAGTCGGAAAATTATCGGCTACATGCCGGTCTATGTGCCCCGCGAATTGATCCATGCGGGCGGCATGATGGCCCTTGGTGTGCTTGGAGGCGGCGATCAGCTGGAGGTTATTCACGGCGACGCCTATTACCAGAGTTACATCTGCCGCATTCCCCGCTCCACAATCGAGCTAGCGATCACCAAGCGCCTCGATTTTGTCGATGGCATGCTGTTCCCCTCCATCTGCGATGTAATCCGCAACTTGTCGGGCATGTGGAAACTGATGCTACCCGGCACTTATGTGAGATACTTCGACGTCCCGCAAAACTTCAAGGATGGCGTCGGCGGCACATATTATCGCCAGGAACTTGAAGAATTACGTGAAGGTCTGGAAGGCGTCGCCGGGCGTAAAATCACTGACGACGACATCCGCCGCTCCACCGCCATTTTCAATGAAAACCGACGCCTTGTTGAAGAGGTTTACGCATTTCGCGCAAAAGCACCATGGAAGGCCCCATCTTCCGAAGTCTACTTGTTGTTACGGGCGGGCATGGTTTTGCCGGTTGAAGAGCATACCCAACTGATGCAGGACTATCTGGCTGCTGCTGAGGCGGAGGACCGCCCCATGCGGGATAACTGTCGGATTATTGTCCAGGGATCATTCTGCGAGCAGCCGCCGCTCAATCTGGTGAAATCCATTGAGATGGCGGGATGTTATATTGTTGATGACGATTTCATGCTGATCACGCGCTGGCTGATGGAAGATGTGCCGCTTGATGGTGATCCGCTCGGCAATCTGGCAAGTGCGTTCCTGCACCAGTCTGTAGAGACCGCCGCCAAGTATGAGCCAGACGGCTCGCGCAAAGGAAAATTCCTCATCGACTCGGTCCGTGCGCGTGCTGCTGAAGGTGTCATTTTTGCGGCACCCAGCTTTTGCGACCCGGCCCTGCTGGACCGTCCGATGCTGGTACGCGCTCTGAACGACAACGCAATACCGAACATTTCATTCAAATACGCTGAAAACTCCGGCCAGATGCAGCCCATTCGTGAACAGGCCGGTACCTTTGCTGATTCGATCAAACTCTGGAGCGAAGCATGAACACTCAAACCCAGGATCACGAAGTCGTCAAAGAAGCCTCGATGCTCAAGCAGAAGGCGATGATTGCCACCAACTATGACAAGCTGACCAGCGCGCCGGAAAGCGGGGCCAAGGTCGCGTCAACTTACGTTCCTGGCAATCTGAATGAATTGATCATGTGTTTCGACATGCTCAACAACCTGCCGGAAATTAATGCGATTCAAAACGGTATGCGGAAAAAATCCGGCGGCATGATCATGGAAGCCGAGAAAATGGGGCATTCGGAAGACGTCTGCACCTACGTCAAAGCCGATATTGGCAACATGGCCAAAGGGGCGATTGCTCCAAATGGCAAACCGTTACCAAACCCTGATCTGTTGCTGTTGTCTTACACAGGCTGCTTCACCTTTATGAAGTGGTTTGAGTTGTTGCGGGATGAATACGGGTGCGAGACCACCATGCTCCACGTCCCTTACAAAGGGGATGGCGTGAGCACGGAAAACATGCGGAGCTATGTGGTCAAGCAGTTGAAGGAAGATGTTATCCCCGCGCTTGAGAAAGCCAGCGGCGTCAAATTCGACATTGACCGGTTACGCGAAAATCTGGCCCGTTCGGCGAAGGCTGAAGAGGATCTGGTCTGGGTGCTTGAAAGTGCCAAGAACAAGCCTTCCCCGATAGATGCCTATTTCGGCGGCGTATTCTATATCGGCCCCATATTCACGGCGTTTCGCGGAACAGACGATGCGATTGAATATTACAAACTTCTACGCCAGGAAATCGAAGAGCGCATCAAGGCGGGCAAAGGCCCGGTCACGCCGGAAGGGGACATGTCAGAAGAGAAATACCGCCTTGTCGTTGAAGGCCCGCCGAACTGGACAAGTTTTCGGGATTTCTGGAAAATGTTCTATGACGAAGGCGCCGTTGTTGTCTCCAGCACCTATACCAAAGTTGGTGGTGTTTATGACTATGATGGCTTCCGCCATGACCCGAAGAACCCGCTGGAATCCCTCGCCGACTATTGCCTTGGTTGCTACACCAACCGAAGCCTGCCCGAGCGCGTAGATATGATCGAAAGTTATATGGACGAGTATCAGGCCGACGGCTTCCTGATCAATTCGATCAAAAGCTGCAACAGCTTCTCGGCTGGTCAGTTAATGATGATGCGCGAAATTGAAAATCGCACAGGCAAACCAGCCGCCTTTGTTGAATCGGATCTTGTTGACCCGCGCTACTTCTCGCCTTCAAACATCAAGAACCGGCTTGAGAGCTATTTCCAGATGATTGACCAAAAACGCAAAGCCGGTGGCAGTGCGCCACGCGCCGCTTAAGGGAGGGCCGGAATATGAAATGCTTTATCGGTATTGATCTCGGCTCAACCACAACCAAAGCCGTGCTGCTGGATGAAAACTGCGAACGGCTGGGCGTTGGCATCACCAATTCCCGTTCCAACTACGAAACCGCCGCCGCGGTCGCCAAGCAGGAAGCCGTAATTTCTGCACGCCTGACTCTGTTCCGTCGGGCCCTTCGTGAAGATGGGCTTGAAGTCGCGTCTGATGAGAGTTTTCTGGATCGCGTTGAACAATACTTCCGACTTGAGCAATTCCTTGAACAGCTCGACGATTTGCGTTCAACCTGTGGCGGGTTCGTCACCGGGCCCAGATACGAAGGCATGGAAAAAGACATTACGGAAGCGCTGGAAACCGTTTTCCTGCGCATTCGAGACGAAGCCCCAGCCCTTTATGAACCCGGTGGAAAACGGAAATCAGACTTCTTCCGTGATATCGCCGGTTCGCGTGTCATGAATATCGGCGAGGAAATCGCCAAGGCGTCAGGATTGCCGTTCGATCTACTCCTGAACGTATATGACAAATCCATTATCGAAGTTGAAAACCGCCCGCCATCGGGCGATATGGCCGGAAAATTCAAACGGGCCCTTGACCGTGTCGTTTCAGAAAGCCCGGAATTCAATGCCCAATCAGATGCGATGGCCACAGCACTGACCCACGCTCTGGGGGTTGAGCTAGAGGAAACCTATGTTGTTGGCACCGGCTATGGCCGTGTCACGTTGCCGTTCCCGAAAGAGCATATTCGTTCCGAGATTCTATGCCACGGTCTTGGCGCACACGTTATGTACCCCGGCACCCGTACCGTCCTCGACATTGGAGGACAGGACACCAAAGGCATTCAGGTCGATCCAGACGGCATTGTCGCAAACTTTCAGATGAATGATCGCTGCGCTGCCGGGTGTGGTCGCTACCTTGGTTATATTGCAGATGAAATGAACATGGGGCTGCACGAGTTGGGACCACTTGCGATGAAGGCAACCAAGTCAGTTCGCATCAATTCCACCTGCACCGTGTTCGCGGGAGCCGAGTTGCGGGATCGATTGGCCCTGGGCGAAGAACGTTCCGACATTCTGGCCGGGCTTCACCGCGCGATTATCCTGCGTGCCATGTCCATCATCTCACGTTCCGGCGGCATATCCGACGAGTTCACCTTTACGGGCGGGGTCGCCAATAACGAAGCTGCCGTTAAGGAACTCAGGAAACTGGTTCAGGAAAATTACGGTGATGTCACCATCAATATAGACCCGGCGTCTATATACACAGGCGCATTGGGTGCGGCGACATTTGCCCAGCGTTCAATGGACAACTGAAAGGACCATCAGACATGGCAATAACAGCAGGAATCGATGTCGGCACTGGTGCAGTGAAGGTCGTTCTTTTCGATATCGACGGGGATGATATCAATTGGCTCAGCAAACGCACGGAACGTATTCGTCAACGCGACCCGTTTGTCCTGGCGAAAGAAACTCTTGATGGTGTTCTGGAGGATGCTTCGATTTTCATAGATGATGTCGATTATGTCGCCTCCACCGGCGAAGCCGAAACTCTGACCTTCACCACCGGGCATTTCTATTCCATGACGACCCATGCGCGGGGTGGCATTTATCTGTTACCGGAAGCGCGCTCGATCCTCGATATCGGGGCACTTCATGGTCGGGCAATCAACATCGATGACCGCGGCAAAGTGCTGAATTACCGCATGACCAGCCAATGTGCTTCGGGAACCGGGCAGTTCCTGGAAAATATCGCACGCTACCTTGGCATATCACAGGACGAGATCGGGGAATTGTCCAAACAAGCCGATGATCCCGAAAAAGTCAGCGGCATCTGCGCCGTGCTTGCCGAAACCGATGTCATCAATATGGTTTCACGTCAAATATCGACACCAAACATCCTCAAAGGCATTCACGAGTCCATGGCAAACCGGTTGGTCAAATTGCTGCGCGCCACCAAGGTCAAGGACGGAACCGTGCTACTAACCGGTGGCCTGGCGCTGGATGACGGCCTGCTGGCGGCATTGCAGGAATGCATGGTCGCGCAAAAACTAACGGTAGAAGCCATATCAACACCAGACTCCATTTATGCAGGTGCTATTGGCGCCGCGATCTGGGGGGCATTCAGGCATGAGAAACTGGCTCGGATGGCGGAGATGGCCGCTTAGTCGTTTTCACCGTGAAGAAGTTGTTCAGCTGACAAGCGATCTGTCAGTTTAAGCAAAGTCGATAGCGTGATTGATTTAAGCGTCGATACGGCGATTTCGTCGATCTCCGTGGTTACCCGGCTTAAGGCTCTGCCTATTGGCAAGTTGTCGCCAGGTTCCGGGCGCACGCCCTGACCGACGTCCTCAAACATATGAACGACTTCATACAACGTGACTCGCTTTGCATTGCCGGAAAACCGATACCCACCGCCAGCGCCACGCATCGATTCAACAAGTCCTGCACGTGTTAGATCGCGCAGGACTTTAGCCAGATGATTGGCGGAAATTCCATATTTTTCGGCAATGTCAGCAGCTGAAATCTGACGTTCTGATTCCTGCGCCAGTTCAAGGACGGCATAAAGCGCACACCGGGTTGCTTTTTGAAGTCTCAAAACTTGCCCCTAATCTGACTTGTCATGCTGCACGTCCATTTCCAACTGAATAAACGGTCCGCCCATCATGCCTTGTGATCGGAAGAACGCCATGTTCAATTCATCATCCCGAGCCAGCATGGTGCGCACGGTATCTACACCGGATTTGGCAAGACAGTTACACATGGATGAAAACAATTTGCTGCCGACCCCACCCAGCCGGGTTTCAGGGTCAACCCCGATGGCAAATACCCAGCCGCTTGGCGGGGAGCCGAATTCCCAAGCACGAACCTCACCGATAATGAATCCGATTAGCTTTCCCGCGCGATCGTTGGCGACCAGAAAATAGCGATTTTCACGTTTACCGTAACGTTCGAACATATCCGACCAGTAGGCAGATTTATTCAATCCGGTAATCCGCTCATCGAGCTCGACAACGGAGGGGATATCAGAGGAATCAGACGGGCGAATGGTCAAACTGCCATCGCTCGCGGTCATACTCTCAGGTTTCACAATCGATCCCCCACCTTATTTTCACAACATCCCCGAAAGCACCTTTAACGTTCTTGACAGGATGAATGTTGTTCCGCAAAATGTAAATACGTATTTTGGTACCTATTTAACATATAAGCATAAAAAAGGTGCCGCAAAGCTGGAAACCAGGGCTTCACTGCAAGCTCTCATATAGGGAAACGTTGATTAAATGATCGATTTCTCCACTCATCCTGATGACTATTGTCATTGGAAACTGTCAATTGATGGCCGCGTCGCCACGCTTGCAATGGACGTCAGTGAAGATGACGGGTTGGTGCCCGGATATCAGCTCAAGCTGAACTCATATGACCTCGGCGTCGATATCGAACTTTATGACGCTATTCAGCGTCTCCGGTTCGAGCATCCGGAAGTCGGTGCGGTTGTCATCACGTCGGCAAAAGAGCGGGTTTTCTGTTCCGGGGCCAATATTACCATGTTGGGAAAGTCCAGCCATGCCCATAAAGTCAATTTTTGCAAGTTCACCAACGAGACACGGAACTCCATAGAAGATGCGTCGAAAAATTCGGGACAAACTTATCTATGCGCCATCAACGGCACGGCAGCGGGTGGTGGCTATGAACTCGCTCTGGCAACCGACCATATTATCCTGATTGACGACGGCTCGAGCGCAGTTTCCTTGCCGGAGGTTCCCCTTCTCGCTGTTTTACCAGGAACAGGCGGCCTGACGCGCGTGGTTGATAAACGACACGTACGCCGGGATCACGCTGATGTTTTTTGCACGCTGACCGAGGGCATTCGGGGTAAACGTGCCGTCTCCTGGAAGCTAGTCGATGAAATTGTACCGCGATCTAAGATGGATGACGCTGTTCAGGCGCGGGCGAAAGAGTACGGCGATAGATCAGACCGTCCAGTCAACAGTACTGGAATTCAACTCACAACGCTCAATCGAACCATCGATGATGACGCCGTGACCTATGATCACGTCAGTCTGACGTTTGATCGCGAACTTAGCATGGTCAAAATTAATGTCAGCGCACCGACTGAAACGCCCCCATCTGACGTTGCGGGTATTCACGCTGAGGCCGCCGCGTTTTGGCCCATGGCAATAGCACGCGAGCTCGACGACGCGATCCTGCATTTGCGCGCGAATGAAGCGGATATCGGGACCTGGGTGTTCACGACCAGTGGTGATGCGGATATGATCGCAGCGGCGGATGCGGCGTTGCTGGACAATTCGGAGGATTGGTATGTACGCGAAGTTGCGCTGTTCCTGAAACGTGTTTTCAAACGTATCGACGTCACTTCGCGTAGCATTTTCACACTGATCGAACCCGGCAGCTGCTTCACCGGCACCCTGTTCGAACTGGTTCTGGCTGCGGACAGAAGTTACATGCTCGAAGGCACCTTCGAAGGCGATAACCGCCCGGAAGCGACGGTTCGCCTGAACGATATGAACTTCGGTCCACTTGTCATGTGCAACGACCTCACACGACTTGCGACGCGGTTCTTGAACGATGATGAGCGGCTCGAAGATATCCGCGCCGAAATGGGTAATAATCTTGATGCTGTCACAGCAGAAGAACTGGGGATCGTCACCTTCGCGCCTGACGATATTGATTGGGAAGACGAGGTGCGCCTCGCCATTGAAGAGCGCGCCAGTTTTTCCCCTGATTCCCTGACCGGTATGGAAGCCAGCCTGCGTTTTGCCGGGCCGGAAACTATCGAGACCAAGATATTTGGTCGGTTGAGTGCGTGGCAAAACTGGATTTTCCAGCGTCCCAATGCTGTTGGCGAAGAAGGTGCGCTTAAGCGTTTTGGAACAGGCCTTAAGGCCGACTTTGACAATAATCGGGTATAGATATCATGAGCATCGACTATCAGGAAAAAATCCCAAATAACGTAAATCTGGCCGAAGATCGCCGCCTCCAGCGCGCACTCGAAAAATGGCAACCGGGGTACCAGAAATGGTGGTCCGAGCTTGGCCCCACGGACAGCCACAACATGGATGTTTACCTGCGCACTGCGATCAGTGTTGAGGCGGGCGGCTGGGCGAATTATGGCCATGTGAAGATGCCGGATTATCGTTGGGGCATTTTTCTGGCCCCAGCTGAAGAAGATCGCAAAGTTAACTTCGGCGCGCATAAAGGAGATGCCGCATGGCAGGAGGTGCCCGGCGAGTACCGGGCTGAGCTCCGTCGTTTAATCGTCACTCAAGGTGATACCGAACCGGCGTCTGTCGAGCAGCAACGCCACCTCGGCCTGACCTGCCCATCGCTCTATGATTTGCGCAACCTGTTTCAGGTCAATGTTGAAGAAGGCCGCCACCTTTGGGCCATGGTCTATCTGCTTCATGCGCACTTTGGGCGTGATGGCCGCGAAGAGGCGGAAGAGATGCTTGAGCGCCATTCCGGCGACGCGGATAAACCGCGTATCCTTGAAGCCTTTAATGAAGATACGCCGGACTGGCTATCGTTCTTCATGTTCACCTATTTCACAGACCGGGACGGCAAATATCAACTCGCCTCCCTGGCGGAATCCAGTTTTGATCCGTTGTCACGGACATGCCGGTTCATGTTGACAGAAGAGGCACATCACATGTTTGTCGGTGAGACTGGCGTCGGCCGCATTATCCAGCGGGCGTGCGAAATGATGGTCGAGCACAAAACTGATGATGTCCGGAAATTCGGTGGCATCGATCTGGCAACGATCCAGAAATACCTGAACTTTCACTTCAGCGTCTCTATTGATTTGTTCGGTCAGGAAATCTCAACCAATGCCGCCAACTACTTCACCATGGGCCTGAAAGGGCGCTTCCAGGAAACCCGGATTGATGATGATCATCTGTTGAAAGACGACGCCTATCCGGTAGCCGAGATCAAGGGTGATGAAATCATTTTTGCTGAGCAAAGCGCATTGACTGCGGTCAATGAGCGTCTTCGTGATGACTATATTCGCGACTGCCAGCGCGGTGTTGATAAGTGGAACAAGATAATTGCAGGGGCCGGGATCGACGTCACTCTGACCATCCCGAACCGGGCCTTCCACCGTGGAATTGGCAAGTTCTCGGCCGTTAAAACCACGCCCGATGGCAAGTTGATTTCTGATGCGGAATGGGACAAGCAACAGGCCAATTGGTTGCCCAGCGATGAGGACCGAACCTATGTTACTTCATTGATGACGCCTGTTACCGAGCCCGGCAAATATGCCAACTGGATCGCGCCGCCTGCCAAGGGGATCAATGGTCAGGCCGTGAATTTCGACTACGTTCGTTTTAACTGACCCGCTGGAGGGGTTGCAGACAGGAGACTATCCATGCGTGACCATACTGTATCGGTCGACAGATCAACCTCCCCCGCAATAATTGAGTTCGCGGATAATTTCAATGTGGCGGTTTCGTTTATTGATCGCAATATCGAAGAAGGCCGCATCGACAAAATCGTCATCCGGCAAGCTGGCGGTGGAACGGTAACGTATGGAGAACTCTCCGAAAATGTGAACCGCGCAGGCAATGTCATAAAGAACCTGGGTATGGGCATGGGCGAGCGGGTTCTGATGATGGTCAAGGACTGCCCAGATTTTTATTATTTGTTCTGGGGAGCGATCAAAGCCGGCATTATCCCGGTGCCGATCAACACGCTCCTGCGCTCGAAAGACTATCAGTTCATGATTGAGGACTCGGGTTGCGTCGGGGTCATCTTTTCCCCTGAGTTCGCAGGCGAAGTCGAACCGGCGCTTGATGCCCTGTCATCCAAACCTGCACAATGCTTTCGCACTGAAGGCGACGGCGAGACGCTGGCATCGATGATGGCGGCAGCGTCAGATACTCTTGAAGCAGCGGATGCAACCGCCGAAACACCCTGCTTCTGGCTCTACTCCTCCGGCACAACCGGCACACCAAAAGGCGCCGTCCACCTTCACCGTGATATGGTGATCACCAGTGAACATTATGGCGCAAACACGCTCGGCGTGACAGAAAACGACCTCTGTTATTCAGCAGCCAAACTGTTCTTTGCTTACGGCCTTGGCAACGGCATGACATTTCCGCTCTGGGTTGGGGGAAGTGCTGTTTTATATCCGGGACCACCGTCACCAGACGCAACGTTTGAAACCATTGAGACTTACAAACCAACCATTTTCTTTGGCGTCCCCACGCTTTACGGCGCGCAGCTTAAGGCACTTGGCAGCGCAGACAAAGACCTCTCATCACTTCGGGTTTGCGTATCGGCGGGTGAAGCCCTGCCTTCTGATCTCTTCACCCGCTGGAAAGATAAAACCGGCACGCTTATTCTGGATGGTATCGGCTCGACAGAAGCGCTGCATATTTTCACCTCCAACCGCGAAGATGATTACCGCCCCGGAACAAGCGGACGGATGGTGCCGGGTTATGAGGGCAGGATTGTCGGGGATAACGGTGAAGAAGTTGCACAAGGGGACAGTGGTCAGTTGATGATCATGGGGCTGTCCAATGCCGTGGAATATTGGAACAACCCAAAAAAGACAGAAGAGACCATGGTCGGCGGATGGCTCAACACCGGCGACACCTATTTTCAGGACGATGACGGGTATTACCATTACTGCGGCCGCAACGACGATATGATGAAAGTTGGCGGCATCTGGTGCTCGCCATTCGAGATTGAAGCCAAGTTGATTGAACATCCAAAAGTTCTGGAGGCCGCCATTGTCGGGCGGGAAGATGATGAAGGCTTGATCAAGCCAGAAGCCTTTATTGTGCTCAATGAGGCGGACGACGCCAATGACGATACTGTCGAGGCACTTCTGACTCATTGCAAAGAAGGATTGGCAAAATACAAATATCCGCGCTGGGTAAACTTTGTTGACGAGCTGCCAAAAACGGCGACCGGCAAGATCCAACGCTTCAAGTTGCGGTGACACATAATACGTGACTGAAAAACTGACCTCTCTTCATGACGCCATAACGGATCACGTCAGGCCCGGCGACAGTGTCGTCATAGGTGCCTGCCTGGAACCCGAGGTTCCCTTCGCCGCCACCCATGAAATTATTCGTCAGGGCATAACGTATCTCAACGTCATCGCCCCCATATCCGATGTCTCGACAGATATGCTGATCGGGGCTGGGTGTTGCTCGGAAATAACCGGAGCATGGGTTGGCAATGTGTCTAGCGGCCTCGGCCATAATTACCGCCGCTCGGTCGAAAAAAGCGATCCCTACCGGGTTAAAATCACCGATCATTCAAATTTTTCACTCGGCATGGCCTTAATGGCGGGTGCCTATGGCATGCCCTACGCACCGATGCGTTCAATCCTTGGGTCGGATATTCTGAAATCAAACCCGGACTTCAAAGTTACTGACAATCCGTTCGGTGCAGATGATGACAACGTTGTTCTTGTTCCCCCTTTAATCCCAGATGTGGCAATCATCGCCGTGCAAAGGGCTGACCCTTTCGGTAACAATCATCACTGGGGCAGCCGGGGTTTGATTTTTGAAGCCGCGATGGCTGCGGAAAAACTGATTCTGCTGGCCGATGAAATTGTTGAACCCAGTGTCATTTCTTCAGATCCAAGCCGGGTTCTCGTACCAGGGTTTCGAACCACTGCCGTCTGTCATGTACCGGGCGGTGTTCACCCCGCACCAATGACCGGGCGCTGGCAACGCGATACAAAATTCTTCAGCGAATACCATCAGTGCTCCCGCACCCGTGAAGGGTTTCTGGAATGGCTTGATGATTGGGTCCTGAATGTCCCTGACCATGACGCGTATGCTGAAAAACTGGGTACGCGTCTTGAGAACCTTCGCATCACCGGCTCAGCTCTGGCCGCCGATACCAATTACGCGGCAGAGTGATCATGGCAGATTATTCAATTCAGGAACTTATGATCGTCGCCGCAGCCCGGGAAATCAAAGATGGCGAGGTGGTTTTCGTCGGCATGCGATTACCGATCACCGCGTTCGGCGTTGCCAGGCTGACACATGCACCCAATGCGGTTGGCCTGTTCGAATCCGGTGTGGTTCGCTATGCTCCCGCCGAGGGTATGCTTTACACCATGGGCGACCCAGCCAACCAGTTGGGCGCAGCCTGGACATCAGGGATGGTGCAGGTGATGAGCCATCTGCAACGTGGTCGTGTTGATGCAGGTTTTATTGGTGGTGCCGAGATTGACCGTTTTGGCAATATTAACACGTCCTACATCGGTGATTATGAAAACCCGACGACCAAGCTTCCCGGGTCAGGTGGCGCTGCCGACATCGCCGCCATGTCTAAACGCACACTCGCCATCATGAACCATGAAAAACGACGCCTTGTGGAACGGGTCGATTACATCACGTCGCCGGGATATCTCAACGGAGGCGATACCCGCCAGCAAGCCGGCCTCAGTGGGGGTCCATCGGCCGTTATCACGGATCGCGCCATTTTGAGGCCCTTTGGTGATAGCAATGAATTGCATCTGGCATCCCGTCATCCCGGGCAAACTGTTGATGACATTCGCGACCATACCGGATGGGATTTGCAAAATCTTCCAGATGCAACCGAAACCCCGGCGCCAACTGAAGCGGAACTGGCGGCGCTTCATCAAATTGATAAGGACGGCTTCTGGCGGTAAGGTAGCCTGAAAAAATGGAGAGTATAGGTATGCCAACACCACAGCCCGGTATTTTCATCGAAGGCAGTTCGCATCATTACTATCTGGAATATGTGCTCAATGCGGATATTGGTCGGGATGCCGTTTGCCGGACATTGACTGAAATTCAATCCGGGGATGGCACAGTCAACCAGGTCATTGGCTTTGGCCCACAGATATGGTCAGAGGTTTCACCCGAAGAGGTGCCTGTCGGGTTCAAGAGTTTCGATGTAATCGAAGGCGTTGAAGGGTTTCGCAACCCGGCCACTCAACGCGACCTTTTCTTCTGGCTGCACGGCCCCAACATAGATGACGTTTTTGACCGCGCGCTGGATATCCAGAAAATATTATCGCCCATCGCCCGACTGGAGCTTGATGAACGCGGGTTTACCTACCATGACGCCCGCGATCTTATTGGCTTTATTGATGGCACAGCGAACCCGAAGGATGATAAAGCGCGTCTCGCCGCTTTGGTCCCGGACGGGGAGCCCGGGGCCGGTGGTTCTTTCGTGCTCTCACAAAAATGGGTTCATGATCTGGACAAATTCAAGGCTATGGCAGTGCCCGAGCAAGAGGCTGTCATCGGGCGCACCAAGGCGGACAGTATTGAGCTGGAGGGCGATGCTATGCCGGACAATTCCCATGTATCACGAACAGATGTATCGGAAGATGGCGTGCCCTTGAAAATTTACCGCCGCAGTGCGCCCTTCGGATCCGTTCGCGAAAAGGGTCTCTATTTTCTTGCTTTTTCCTGCGCGATCCACCGGTTCGATATCCAATTACAACGCATGTTTGGTGTCTCGGGCGATGGTCCATATGATCGCATTATCGAATTTTCCCAGCCGTTGACCAGTTCATATTGGTTCGCTCCATCACAAGAATGTATTGCAGATATCCTTTAAGACGGGCGGAGATTTATTCAGAAAGATTGAATTCTTATGTACCCCGGCCTGACTTTTCCGAGTATCGTACACAGGTGAAATTCAAGCCTACCGAACGCTTTGCTGGAGACTAGCGTAAATGATCGAATGGAATGACTCGTTCAGCGTCGGGGTTGATATCATTGATCAGGATCACAAGGTTCTAATTGACCTGATAAACGATACTCTCGCTGCCGCTCAGACAAACAATCTGAGCGATATCAACTCGGTTTTCAGAAAGCTGGAGGGCTATACAAGCTTCCATTTTGCGCGGGAAGAAGGGATGATGGCTGAATGCGGATATGAAAACATCGAAGAGCATAAAGTCTATCACAACAAACTGATCGACGATCTGGATGAATGCCGGATATCGGCAATGATGAGCCGCGAAGTTAATGAGGATAGTGAAATCTGCATGTTTTTAAAAAACTGGCTGTTTCAGCACATCCTGAAAGAAGACATGCAGTATGTTGCGCGCATGACGTCGCATTTTTCTTAAGCCGTTTAGGGCAATGCATCCAGCTGACGTAAATTTTCATGTAGCCGGGCCCTTCCCTGCACCAGCCAACAACAACGATGTTTTGACTGACCGTTTGGCCATCATACTGTAGGTAAAACGAAAACCACCTGAAAATCGACGCGTTATCGGTCTCAGATTCCCAAATAGCGTGTCAACATTTCCGGGTCGGCGTTCAACTCGGTTGACGTGCCTGTCCAGACGACGACGCCTTTTTCGATGATCACATGACGGTCAGCAATCCGGGTCAGATGTCCGACATTTTTATCAATAATCAAAATCGCCTGTCCTGTTGATTTCAGGAACTCCAGGCTTTTCCAAATCTCAGCCCGAACCAGAGGTGCCAGCCCTTCGGTTGCTTCATCCAGAATCAGCAACTTCGGGTTTGTCATCAAGGCCCGACCAATGGCCAGCATTTGCTGCTCGCCACCAGAAAGGACAGAAGCGGAACTGCTCAGCCGGATCGAGAGTTGGGGGAAAAACTCGAGCACACGATCCAGCGTCCATGGGTTCTCACGACCCAGCCGGTTGGATGCTGTAGCGATAAGATTTTCACGGACAGAAAGGTTCGGAAATACCTGGCGACCTTCCGGGACGAGCCCGACCCCCAGGCGTGCGACCTTATGGGACGGCAACAGACTAATATCAGTTCCATCAAACAGAATACGCCCGCTTTTCGACGGAGCTATGCCCATGATCGAATGAACAGTTGTCGTCTTGCCCATACCGTTGCGGCCCATCAGCGTGACAACTTCACCCTCATTAACCGTTAAGTTCATACCAAACAGCGCCTGGCTGGTACCGTAAAAGGTTTCTACCTGCTCAAGAGCCAGCATCAGATGCCTCCCCCTCGCCAAGATAAGCCTCACGCACATCAAGGTTGGCACGAATTTCCTCAGGTGCACCGACCGCGATAACGCGGCCATAGACCAGCACGGATATACGATCGGCCAAGGCAAAGACCGCGTCCATATCATGCTCGATCAACAGGATGGTAACCGTGCCCTTAATGGATTGCAGGAAATCAGTCATCCGTTGTGATTCTTCCGGCCCCATTCCGGCCATGGGTTCATCCAGCAATAACAGGCGCGGTTTTGATGCCAATGCCATGGCGATCTCAAGTTGGCGGTGCTCACCATGCGACACGACCCGCGCCGGAAGATGTGCGCGGTCAGCCAGACCAACGCGTTCAAGAAGCTCCATAGCAGGATCAATCAGCCTCCTGTCCTCAGCGGCAGGCTTGAAGAATTGGAACGAATGGCCGTCGTGTGCCTGTACGGCAAGGGCGGCATTCTCCAGAATGGTCAAATCAAGGAAAATACTGGTGATCTGATATGATCTGGCAATGCCCAAGTGTGAGCGCGTATGTGCGGGCAGTCTGGTGATATCCTGGCCCGCGAATAGAACCTGTCCGGCGTCAGGATCAAGACTGCCGGAAAGTTGGGCGACAAGAGTTGTTTTCCCCGCACCATTCGGCCCAATAATCGCATTGACCTCATTCTCAAAAACGTCAAGATTGACATTGTCGGTCGCCGTCAACCCACCGAAAGATTTGCACAATCCCTGAATTTGCAGAATTTTTTCAGGCATCCGGCTTCTCCCGTTTCGAGAACAAACCATCAATCCCGCGCCGCGCAAACAGGACGACAAGGACAAGGAAAGGGCCGAAAATCAGGTGCCAGTTATGGGTGATGTTTGATAAAATCTCTGACAGGAACAGAAATACCAGCGACCCGGTTACAGGACCAAATACAGTCCCCATGCCCCCCAGAACCACCATGAAGATCAATTCGCCGGATTTGGTCCAGTGCATCATATCCGGGCTGATGAAATCTTCCGCATTGGCCATAAGGATGCCGGCCAGACCACAAATCACCCCGGCAATAACAAAACAGACAAGCTTGTATCTGAACGGATCAAATCCGATGGCGGTCATTCGCCCTTCGTTTGACTGCATGCCACGGATCACCATTCCGAAACGCGAATTGACGATTTTTTGAACCAGCCAGAGCACAACAAGCATCAAGGCAAAGGTGAAATAATAAAAGATGAGCGGATCGCCCAGATCCAAAGAAACAGACCCGATAGCGAATTGGCTGCGGTCGTAAATCGTCATGCCATCATCGCTGCCAAATTCTTCAGCGCTAACGCCCAGGAAATAGATCATCTGTGCAAACGCCAGAGTGATCATAATGAAATAGACGCCTTTGGTGCGGATGCAAATCGCGCCGACAACAGCACCTATAACCCCTGAGAACAACAGCGCCAGTGGCCACTGGATAAACCCGTTTGTTATCTCGTAGTACGCCAGAATCCCGAAGGTATATCCGCCAATCCCCAAAAACATCGCATGGCCGAAACTAACCATGCCGCCAAAACCCAGGATAAGGTCAAGGCTGATGGCGGCAATCGCCCAGATCATGACACGCATGAAAATATCGACCCAATAAGGTTCGCCAACCAAAGGCGCGATAACAGGCATGGCGGCACAAAGCAGCAGGATAAAGATACGGAATACGACGTTTGGGCTTCGAAGTTTACTCATATCGATACCCGCCTATCGTTGCTGCGGCGGGAAAAGACCCTGTGGGCGGAAGAACAAAACGCCCGCCATCAGGATATAAATAAGCATCGAAGACAATGCCGGACCAGCTGCTTCGGCTGCATTCTCAGGCAATAGCAGAAGCAGGAAAACATCCAGGAAAGACCGGCCAAGGGTATCAATAATGCCGGCAATAATAGCCGCGATAAAAGCACCCCGAATGGATCCGATGCCACCAATAACAATTACGACGAAGGCCAGGATCAGTATCTGCTCTCCCATACCGCTGGTCGCCTGAATAATCGGCATCACCAGCATACCGGCCAATCCGGCCAGCGCTGCACCAAGGCCAAACACACAGGTAAACAGCAGGTTGATATCAACGCCTAACGCTCCGGCCATTGTGCGATTAGATGCGCCTGCGCGGATCAGCATGCCAAGACGGGTTCGTGTTACCAGGAAAAACATACCAAAAGCGACCGCAAGTCCGCTGATGATGATCATCAGGCGATATACCGGATATTCAATACCCAGGCCCAGGTTGACCGACCCATCAAGGAATTCCGGCATCGGCACGCTCAGACCATCCAGTGGCCAGATCACTTGCACAAGTTGATTGAAAAACAGGATCAAACCAAAAGTCGCCAACACCTGGTCAAGATGGTTTCGGGCATAAAGGGTGCGCAGACAGGTAATTTCGGCGACGACCCCAACGACAAGCGTTGCAGGAATTCCGAAAAGGATACCCAGCATAAATGATCCGGTCCAGGTATAGAACGTTGCAAACAGAAAGGCGCCAAGCATATAGAATGATCCATGCGCCAGATTAACGAAATCCATAATCCCGAACACAAGGGTCAAACCAGCGGCCAACAGAAACAGCAGAATCCCAAGTTGGACTCCGTTTAATGCTTGTTCTGCCAGTAATACAAAATCCATAGAGGGCAATAAGTTCTCAGGTTAAACAAAAGAATGACGCAGGAAGGGCATCCCCCTCCTGCGTCACTTCGGCAGTTAAGCAGGCTTACATTTTGCAGTCTTTGGCGTACGGATCAACGTGGTTTGTGTAAACCGTATCCTGAATAGCCGTCGTCCAATTGCCTTCGCTATCGGTGACAACTTTACGCAGATAGAAGTTTTGCACCGGGAAATGGTTTTTACCCATACTCATTGCACCACGAACCGAAGCGAAATCTGCTTTTTCGAGAGCCGCGCGCATGCCATCCGTGTCGGCGATTTTCCCGCCAACGGCATCAACCGCAGACTTGATGAAGAACATCGAATCGTAGGCCTGAGCAGCATAGAACGAAGGATAGGTTCCGTGTTTTTTCTTGAAGTCAGCAACAAAACGCTTGTTCTGCGCGTTCTTCATGTCCGGCGCCCACATTTGCGTCATATAAGTACCGAGAACGCCTTTCAGTTTGGCTTTCTGCATTTTCGGCAGGCCAATTGAATCAATCGTATAAACTGAGTAGAGAGGAATACGACCGGTCAAGCCGGCTTGCTGGTATTGCTTGATAAATGCGCCACCGTGTTTTCCAGGGTAGAAAGTAAAGACGGCATCAGGATGTGCGGCTTTGACTTTCGTGAACTCAGCAGCCCAATCGATTTGCGTCGGCCATTTGGTCATGTCTTTACCAAGAACCTTGCCCTTGAACGTACGCTCAACGCCAGCCACCATGTTTTTGCCAGCGGCATAGTTTGGCGCCAGAACGTAAATGGATTCTACACGTCGCTGGTTCAAAACTTCCCCAAGAGCCATTGGGGTCTGGTCATTCTGCCAGGAAATATTGAAGAAGTTTTTATTGCAGCGCTTGCCAGCCAATGGAGACGGGCCAGCGTTGGCACTAATCAGGATTTTACCTGAATCAAGAACTGTTTTGGCGGAGGCCATAAGGACATGTGACCAGATGTAGCCGGCGACGATGTCAACCTTGTCACGCTTGACCAGTTTCTCGGTTTTCTGTTTACCCTTTTGCGGATTGAATTCGTCATCGCCAAAGATAATTTTCACGTCCCGTCCGCCCATTTTGGCACCCATGTGCTCAATGGCCAGATTGACAGCATTTTGCTGATCCTTACCGATCACTGCAGCGCCTGTCGTCAGGGTTGTTACAAAACCGATTTTAATGGGTTCAGCCATGGCGGACGCCGGAATGGCTGTCAAAGCCATGGCGGACGCAATGCCCATAAAGTTCCTTAATTTCATTTGCTTCTCTCCTTGTTTATCAAATCGTGACCGAAAAATCGTATCAACGGTTCTTATTTTTCTTGCCCCGGGACTATTTTTTCACAGCCCTTCTGACGTTTAGCGACAGCGCTCACTTTAGCCCAACAAACCTTTGCGATGCCACCTGTTTTGACATGTTCTTTTTCCACAGGAACATGTCACTTGGTAAATTCAATCTGCCCCCCTGGTAACAGGTAAAGCACCAGCGCTTCACCATCTGTTACTGTCGGGTGATGGGCGGAACCCGGTTCATTAACACACCAGCCCGCCCCATGTCCGTCAAACCTGGCCGTTTCACTAACCGGCATGGTCATACAAATTTCGCCTGTTGGATGGGAATGATGCGGCCCGACCACATCACAAAGCTGAACCACATCGACGCTCAGATCATGTGTGCCTGGTGAGGGTTTGATAACCCGGCCAAATCGACGCCCGGCTTCCCCATGCGCGCACATCCACCCGGCCTCGATCGCCGCGTGACAGGCGGTCCGAATTTCCCGGAAGGCTACACCATCTGCCGGAAACAGACGATTAAGGTCATCGCATAATTTCTGATCAACAGCGCGCTCAGAGATCGCCTTCATGACCGGCATCATTAATTCCTGAAAGCTTTCCTGGTTCATCTCTACCCTATTTGCCCCTGCCTGCTCCATTATGTTTACTACACGGCATTTCGTGTCTGAGCGCAAGCCGTGTGATCGGCTATTCCTTACTCGCAATCTTTAATTGCGATTAATTACGCATTATAGTACTGTTTTATTGATTTAGTCCAGAAACATAGATTTTTTATGTGAGGCACATCGTATGAGCACCGAGAATACGCCTACCCTTCGCCCGCTCAAACCAAATGATCTGGATCGCGTCGCCGAAATCGACCAACGAATTACAGGGCGCGGTCGCAAAGTCTTTTTTGAAAAACGCCTGGAAGCGGCGCTGGCAGATACTGAAGGTTTTATCGCGGTGGCGATTGAAACTGATGACATCTTGTCCGGATTTGCCATCGCGCGCCTGCAAAATGGCGAGTTCGGTGTTGACCACCGGGTCGCAGTTGTCGATGTCATTGGCGTTGACCCGGACAGCCAGAGCCATGGCCAAGGAAAACTTTTGCTGGAAGGATTAACGGCCCAGGCAAAAAATCGTGCCATTATAGAGCTTCGTACCCAGGTCAGTTGGCATGACAATGACCTGATCCAGTTTTTCGCGAACGCGGATTTCCTGCTGGCGCCCAACCAGGTTCTTGAGCGCTCCACGGCACGCGATATTTGATCACCAAAGATACAAAGGGGGCCACCATGGTCACATCACCCGAAGTTGACGTTTCCAACCAGCGCATGGACGCTGGAATGCCTGACTACAGCGACAGCGATGGAGATGATTTCGAAGCCTTATCGCGCGACCGCATTCCCATTCGCTCCATCACAGAGCTGGATTTGGATGCAATTGTGCGGATTGATAGCAAACTAAACGGTCGGGAGCGGCGAGACTACTTTGAGGCCAAGCTAAACGAAGTCATGAGCGAAACCGGGATTCGGGTGTCGCTGGTCGCAGAAATCGAAGCGCTGGTCGTTGGGTTCATCATGGCGCGAGTTGATTTTGGCGATTATGGGCGTACGGAACCGACCGCAGTCATCGACACTGTCGGCGTTAACCCGAGTTTTGGACGATCAGGCGTCGCGTCGGCGCTGTTGTCCCAATTGCTGGCCAATCTGGATGCACTTCATGTTGAAAGTATTCGCACGAACGTAGGTTGGAACAATTTTCCTCTTCTCAGCGTCCTGAACAAAAATGGCTTTACGCCAGCACAGCAAGTCGTCTTGACCAAATCCATCTCAAATGACTGATCCGTTTGATTTTTCCGGGCAAACAGCAGTTGTCACCGGCGCCGCCCGGGGCATTGGCCGATCCATAGCCGAAGCCTTGCATGATCACGGCGCCGATGTTTGCGGACTTGATTGGGCTATAGAAGGCGGCCCATCCAGCGGGTTTCCCGTTTATAAAGTCGATATTGCCAATAGCACTCAGGTTTATGACGCCATACAGGCACTCCCGTCTGCACCGTCATTACTTGTCAATAACGCAGGCATCACCAGAGATCGTTCCATCAGTAAAATGAGCGACGATGAATGGTCCGAAGTTATATCCGTCAACCTGACAGGCGCTTTCAATGTCCTCCGTGCCACGGCCCCAGCCATGGTCACCGCAGGCTATGGGCGGATTGTGAACATTACCTCCATCAACGGTATTCGTGGCAAATTCGGGCAGGCCAATTATGCGGCGGCAAAAGCCGGGTTGATTGGCCTGACCAAGACAGCCGCACGGGAATATGGCCGCAAGGGTATTACTGTCAACGCCATTGCACCGGGCATGGTGATGACCGACATGGCGAAAGAGCTGCCCCTTCAGATTCTTGATAATGCATTGAATGAATCTGTATCGAACCGCCTTGCCACCCCAGAAGACATTTCCTACGCGGTCATGTTTCTGCTCTCAAAAGGGGCTGCCATGGTGACTGGAGAAGTTCTCAAAGTTGATGGTGGACAATACATCTAAAAATTTAGATTGCCGTCGAACCCGACCTGAAATATGATGCATTTATATTGTTCGGATACCGAACAATAATTTCTTTGTCTTTCCTGTGGATATAGACATGGCAAAATCTATTTTACGCCTCACCGTGAACGACCAGCCCCGTGAAGATGCGGTGGCGGACAACACGCTGCTTATTGATTATCTGCGAGAAGTTGTCGGTGTTACCGGCACCAAAATGGGTTGTGATGGTGGTGAATGCGGGGCATGTACCGTGCTGGTTGACTGTCGAGCCCGATTATCCTGCATCTCACTCGCAACGTCATGCGAAGGACTACATGTTGAAAGCGTTGACGGCTGCGCCCGGGACGGTCGGTTATCGCGTTTACAAAAAAGTTTTCATGAAAAGCTTGGTTCCCAATGCGGGTATTGCACGCCGGGTATGATCATGGCGGCTGAAGGGTTGTTACGTCAAAACCCACAGCCCACAGACGCGGAGATTCGCGAAGCCCTCGGCGGCAATATCTGTCGCTGTACAGGTTACGTTAAAATCATTGAGTCCGTTCAGGCGGCGGCGGGCGAACCATCATGAACACACCTAAGCCTGCAAAAACACCGATGGTCGGCCAACGCCTGCCGCTTATTGACGGGGTCGAGAAAGTACGCGGAAAGGCAGAGTACACTGCCGATTTCAATTTGCCCGATGCATTGGTCGGACGTATATATCGCAGCCCCTACAGCCACGCCGAGGTCATAAACGTCGACATCTCAAAAGCGCTTGAGGTGCCCGGCGTCGTTGCGATTGTCACCGGCGATGATTGTGATCAGCCTTTCGGTATTTTGCCCATCGCGCAAAACGAATTCCCGCTGGCGCGTGACCGGGTGCGTTATCGTGGGGAACCCGTTGCAGCCGTCGCCGCGCATGATGAAGCCTCGGCTGAAAAAGCGCTTCGCCTGATCGAAATGGAGGTTCGTGAACTTCCGTCCTATCAGGACCCGAAAAAAGCACGCCATCCGGATGCGGTAAACCTTCATGATGACAAACCGGGAAATCTGGAACGTGACGTCCATCACGAATTTGGTGATGTGGAAAAGGGTTTCAAGGCAGCGGACCTGATCCGCGAAGCATCCTTTGACTGCGCCGAAGTTACCCATGTGCACATGGAACCCCATGCCGCGTTAGCGGAGTACGACGTCGAACGCGACCGCATCACCTTGCGATCCGTCACACAGGTCCCCTACTACGTCCACAAGCGTGTCGCCCAATGCCTGGATATGGACGAATCCCAGGTGCGGGTGATCAAACCGTTTATCGGTGGTGGATTTGGCGCACGGACGGAAACCCTGAATTTTGAAATCGTCACCTGTCTGCTGGCCCGCAAAGCGCTTGGCACAGTACGTATGAAATTAAGCCGTGAAGAAACCTTCCTCACCCACCGTGGCCGCCCGCGCACATTGATCAACCTAAAAATCGGCATGACCAATGGCGGACAGATGACCGCATGCTCTTGCGAAGTTGAGCAGATTGGTGGCGCATATGGTGGATACGGGATTGTTACGATCCTTTACGCCGGGGCCTTGCTGAACGCGATCTATGACATCCCGGCGGTTAAATACGACGGTTACAGAATATATGCCAACACCCCGCCCTGCGGTGCCATGCGCGGGCACGGCACTGTTGATGTACGTCACGGGTTCGAATGCCTGCTGGATATGATGGCCGATGAACTGGGAATTGATCCGTTTGAATTGCGCCGTCGCAACCTGCTGAATGCGCCGACCCGCACAATCAACGATCTTCTTGTCAAATCCTACGGGCTTCCCGACTGCATGGATTGGGCAGAGGCAGAATCAGGCTGGAAAGAAAAACGCGACGACCTGCCATCGGGAAAAGGCCTCGGAATGGCGTGTTCACACTACATCAGCGGTGCTGCAAAACCCGTTCACTGGACGGGAGAGCCCCATGCCGTTGTGAACCTGAAACTCGACTTCGATGGAGGCATCACGATCCTGACCGGCGCCGCCGATATCGGGCAGGGGTCATCGACGATCCTCGCCCAAGTCGTCGGCGAAGTTCTTGGCATAGATTTCGACCGCCTCACGGTTATTGCGAATGACAGCCGCATCACACCCAAAGATAACGGATCCTATTCATCACGCGTTACATTCATGGTCGGGAACGCGGCGCTTGAAGCCGCCGAAAATCTGAAAACAATCTTAATTGCTGCGGCGGCGAGGAAACTTGAAGCCAAACCTGATGACATCGAATGCCTTGGCGAAGTTTACCGTGTTACAGGAGGGCAGGACCCCGGAATTCCGTTCAAGGAAGTCGTTACCGAAGCCCTTGTTGAATCCGGGACCATCACCGTTAAAGGCACCTTTACAGTTCCCCGCGAATTTCAGGGTGGAAAATTTCGTGGTGCCGCCGTCGGACCAAGCATGGCCTATTCCTATTCCGCAACAGCGGTCGAGGTCAGTGTCTGTGAAATCACCGGACTGGTAACTGTCGACCAGGTCTGGGCCGCGCATGACTGCGGCTATGCGCTCAATCCGCTTTCCGTCGAAGGGCAAGTACAGGGCGCTGTCTGGATGGGACTAGGACAGGCGCTTAGCGAGGAAACGCGTTACCACAAAGGCCTTCCGCTGGGGCCAAACATTCTTGATTACCGGGTGCCGACAATCGTCGAATCCCCCCATATCGAGGTAAAGATTATCGAAAGCATTGACCCCAATGGGCCGTTCGGTGCCAAGGAAGCCAGCGAAGGCGCTCTCGCCAGCCTTATCCCGGCGCTCGCTAATGCGGTCTATGATGCCGTCGGTGTCAGATTGTCAGAAACGCCCTTAACGCCAGACAGAATTCTGGCCGCGAAACAGAAACTGGATCGCGATGCCGCGCGGACAACAAAGAGGGCAGGCTGATGGAATATATGCCCGATTTTCAAGTTTTGCGTCCGGCGTCGCTTGAGGATGCAGTTTCCCTGCGTGCCGATAATCCGGATGCACGGTTTCTGGCTGGCGGCACAGACCTTCTGGTCAATGTCCGGCGTGGTATCGTCGACAGCCCAACCCTGATTGATCTCAACAGCATAATTGAGATGCACGAGATAGCCGAACGTGACGACGGGGGGCTAAGGATCGGTTGCGCGGTAACGCTCGCCGAAATGACCAATGACCCGCGTATAAGTGAACGCTACCCGGCCATTGCCGAAGCCGCAGGTGAAGTAGCGGGGGCGACGCATCGCGAAGTAGCGACGCTCGGCGGAAATCTATGTCTGGATACCCGCTGTGTTTTCTATAACCAGAGCGAATGGTGGCGAAACGCCAATAACTACTGCCTGAAATATGGTGGCGACACCTGCCATGTTGCGCCATCCGGAAACGAATGCTTTGCCGCTTTCAGCGGGGATGTTGCTCCGGCCATTCTCGTCCACTCAGGCGAAGTCGAGGTGGCGGGGTCAAACGGTCACAGAACTCTATTTCTCAGCGATCTTTATAACGATGACGGCATGGACCACCTTCGCATAGGCAAAGACGAGATTGTGATCGCGGTAAACCTGCCTGCGCCTGAAAACTGGTGCTCAGGTTATCAAAAAGTCCGAGTGCGCGGGGCAATCGATTTTCCGCTAGCAGGTGTCGCAATCGCCCTTAAACGCGATGGTGATGTTTTAAGCGATATCCGCGTCGGCCTGACAGGAACCAATGCACGGCCAATCCTGGTTGATGGTACGGACAGCCTGATTGGAAAGGTCTTTGACGAGGATTTGCTGGAGAACCTTCTTTCCCTGATCCCCAAACAGATCCAGCCGATGACCAGCACGTTCACCCCACCCGGCTATCGTCGCAAAGTTGTCGCCAATATGACCCGCGCGTTAATTCACAAAATTTTCTGCATAGCCTGAGCCCGTTAGACGTCTGGCCGAAGGCGTTTCAGTAGCTCAAGCAGGGTTTTGATTTCACCCTCACGCAACCCCGATACCATGCGCTTTTCGTGGGCTGTGACCTTTGGTTTTACCGTATTCAGCAAGGCCAGCCCCTTAGAAGTCAGTTCCAGCGCATGGGCACGCTTATCCGTCTGCGACTTCAGGCGTTTGACCAGATCGCGTTTTTCGAGGGTATCAATCACGCCAACCATGGTGGAGCGTTCGATCCCGAGTGCGCGTGCCAGGGATGATTGGCTGAGACCAGTGTTTGTATCAATCAACACCAGCACGCCGAATTGCCCCGGCGTCACCTGATCTTCAGCAAAAGTCTCCATCAAATCGCTAAAAATCTTGGCCTGCGCACGGCGCAGGTGATACCCGACCAGACCATCAAGCATGCCGTAACTGATTTCAGATGACATTCTGCTGGTCTCCAATGATGCACATATCAGGTCGACCGAAGAAGCTGGTCGGAAGCGAACTGGCGCAATTTGAAACGCTGTATTTTTCCGGTTGCGGTTTTTGGCATGTCATCAAGATAGATAAAACGCCGCGGGCACTTATAGACAGAGAGGTTTGAGGTAAGATTATCTGAAATTTCCGCTTCCAGTTCATCACGGTCCGCTGCCGGGTCGGCAATCACAAGACATAAGGCCAGTCGGGTAAACCCCTTCTCATCGGAGATGCCAACGGTGGCTGCGTCGGCAACTTTCGGGTTCTCCAGTACGAGTTCATCGATTTCACCGGGACTGACCCATTGCCCGGAAATTTTCAACATATCGTCATCACGGCCCTGATAAAAATAACGCCCGTCCGCGTCACGGGTAAATACATCTCCCGTACGATACCAACCATCCTTGAATGCAAAAGCCGTTTGGTCTTCCTGTTTCCAGTATCCCGCTGCCAGGGTATCGGAGTGCACCCATAGAACACCGGGGACGCCATCGCCGTCAATATCCTCCCCGTCGTCGCTAACAAAACGTAAACTGGTTCCGGGGAGTACTGTTCCTGTTGCCCCGGAAAATTCGCTATCTGGTCGATTGGCAATAAACATAACCAGAGCTTCCGTCGCCCCGATTCCCTCCAGAATGGGCCGACCGGTAACCGCCATCCAGTTCTCGTACAGGCGCTTGGGGAGTTGCTCTCCGGCCGAAATATAACATCTCACGGCCTTAAACCCGTCCCCATCGGCATAGTGTTCCGCCAGCAACCTTCGATACATCGTCGGCACACTAAGGACGACAGACGGGCGAAACGCATCAACAGTCTCAGCAATTGCCTCAGGCGATGGCCAGCCCGTATGGAGAACTGTGGTCGCCCCCAAGCGAAGAGCACCCAATAAACAGTGACCTAGGGAAAATGCGAAAAACAGTTTGGAGGAACAGAATATCCGCTCCTCCGGTCCAACACCGTAAACGCTCCCCAGGTATCGGCCAACATCGACAAGAGATTTCTGAAGGTGAACGGCAGCTTTTGACGTTCCCGTCGTCCCCGACGTGTACATCCAGAACGCCATATCTTCCGGCGCCAGTTGAACTGATTGGAGGGTGTCAGATTGGCTAGCAGCCAGTTCATCAAGGTTTTGCGCATCTTCTAGCGCCCCACCAGACAAGACCAACCCGGGCGCAGCATCCCCGGCATTCAAAATCCCTTCATGGGCCAGTTCCATATAATCGGGCTCAACCACCACCAGTTTGCAGTCACTGTCTGAAATCGTAAAATCAAGGTCACTGGCCGACAACCGAAGATTAAGGGCGACCGGAACGGCACCGATTTTCATCGCGCCCAGATATACGAAAAACATTTCCGGTCGGTCATCAAGCAAGATCAAAACGCGGTCTTGAACGCCAACCCCCAAATGGCGCAGCGCATGGCCATACTGACAAGCCGTGGCATCAAGCTGGGCATAGGTCACGGTCCGCGCTTTGGTAAGGATTGCGGGGCTGCTAGCAATAGTGGGCTCCGCCGCCCGTTCAAGCAGGGTATCGGCTGCGTTCATCGTATGCTCATGCATTGCAGTGTCACCCGGCAAACCTCAACCCTCCGATTTTCTGGATGTATGAAGCGGCATGACATCGGAACCTGGTAATCTTGGCCGGTTCGGTTGCGCTTCGCTTAATGGGTCAACTGGACGCATTGTCTTCATGCAACGCAGTGTGAGTTCCTGATATTCTCTGGTCGCACTTTCTTTCCAGGCAATGTCCTTATCGCTCAATTCACGGATGATACGCGCGGGCGAACCAACGGCAAGATGGCGGGGTGGCAATTCAAACCCTGCTGGCACGAAAGAAAGTGCGCCGACAATTGACGCCTCGCCAATATCCGCCTCATCCATAATCACCGCATTCATACCAATCAGCGCATTTTTCCCGATCCGGCAGCCATGTATAACCGCACCGTGGCCAATATGGCCGTCTTCTTCGATAACAGTCTCAGACCCAGGAAACCCATGAACAACGCAGGTATCTTGAATATTAACACCCCGCCCGATCAGCAAGCGCCCGAAATCGCCCCGTAGTGAGGCTGCCGGGCCGATGTAGCATCCGGCGCCGATAATAACGTCGCCAATCAGCACCGCACCCTCATGGACGTAGGCACTGGGATCTACAACCGGTATCAAACCGTCAATTTCATAGACTTTAGCCAAACGTTACTCTCCCCATACCCCGCATTTTGCTATCTCTGCCGGGGTGTTACACGAAAAAAATGAACACTCGGATGCAGCTGGATTTAATAATTGCTGTTGCACCAATCCGGCCCGCCGCCCAAAATGGGCGAAGTGACGCTAGAGACAAGGTTTGTGATCCATGCAAGATATATTCGTGATGGTGAAGTGTGATCTGGGTAAGGTTTATGAGGTCGCTGCTGCGGTGGTTGATAACATTGATCCGCCGCCGACAACCTATTCCATTTCGGGCCGCTATGACCTGATGCTGATTTTTCATCTCGATTCAGATGTGGATGTGGGACATTTCGTCACCAAAAAAGTCCAGACCATCCCCAACATCCGCGACACCTACACCATTGTTGGCTTCAAAGCGTTCTAGAGCGCCTGTTCAGCGTCCTGAATGACGCTTTTAGCGATCACCAACTGCTGGATTTGCGACGTGCCTTCATAGAGGCGAAGCAGGCGTACGTCCCGATAGAACCGCTCAACCGCATAGTCTGCGATATAGCCGGACCCGCCGTGGATTTGCACGGCGCGATCGGCAATGCGGCCAACCGCTTCCGTGCAGAACAGCTTGCAACACGACGCATCCGTCGATACCCGCTCGCCCGCATCATATCTGGCCGCCGTCGCCTCGACCATTGATCTGCCCGCAAGGTATTCTGTCTGGCTGTCGGCAATCATGGCCTGAACCAGTTGGAAGTCAGCGATCTTTTGCCCGAACTGTTTCCGTCCAATGGCATAATTGACCGATTCGTCGATCAGGCGTTTTGAAATGCCGACCGACACAGACGACATATGCAAACGCCCCCGATCCAGCACTTTCATGGCGGTCTTGAACCCCTGCCCTTCAACGCCGCCGATGATCTGATCCTTATGAACCTTAACGTCATTGAAAATCACATCACAGCAATGGGCTCCCTTTTGCCCCATCTTCTTCTCAGGTGCACCAAGTTCCAGCCCAGGTAACCCTGCTTCAACCAGAAAGGCCGTAACGCCGCGCCCGCGTTCTTCCGTTGTTCCGGTACGCGCCATCACTGTGAAGACCCCGGCGCGCGGTGCGTTGGTAATGAAGCGTTTGGTGCCGTTCAGGATATAATTGTCCCCATCCAGATCGGCGCGCATTTTGACAGATGCGGCATCGGACCCCACATCCGGTTCCGTCAAAGCAAACGATCCGACCATTTCGCCACTCGCCAGCATGGGCAGGTATTTCTGTTTTTGCGCTTCCGTTCCGTCGATCAGAATGCCTTGCGAGCCGATCCCAACATTGGTGCCAAAGGCGGATCGAAAGGCCGGTGATGTATATCCCAGTTCCTGCGCCACCAACGACTCTTCACTCATGGTCAGGCCGAGCCCGCCGTATTCTTCGGGGATAGACAGCCCAAAAAGGCCAAGGGCTTTCATTTCCTCAATAACCGAGTCCGGGATTTTATCAGCCTCATCGACCTGCTGCTCGAGCGGGATCAGGCGTTCTTTGACAAAGCGGCGCACGCTGTCGAGAAGCTGTTCAAGGGTTTCTGTATCAAGGGCCATTTAACATTCCAGTGTATAAATCGTGATCTTCAGGATGATCATATCTACAATAGTTCGTCGCTAGAGACTTCACATTTTTTGATCCATTTTGCCAAAGGTTGCAAATGCCCTTCCTTGTTGCCGCTATGTATAAGTTTGCCGACCTCAATGATTTTGAGGATATACAGCCACGCCTGCTCCAGATTTGTCTGGATGAAGAGGTAAGGGGGACAATTCTGCTGGCGAAAGAGGGCATCAACGGCACCATTTCCGGGTCGGAAAAGGGCGTTGGAAATGTCCTGTCCTATTTGCGTTCAGACGCGCGGTTAGCCGACTTGCCCCATAAAGAGTCCTGGGCGGACGAGTTGCCGTTCCTGCGTATGAAAGTTCGTCTCAAAAAAGAGATCGTGACCATGGGCATGCCCGACATTGATCCCGTTAATCACGTCGGCACCTATGTGGAACCCGAGGAATGGAATGACCTGATTTCAGACCCCGATGTTGTCGTGGTTGATACCCGCAACGATTACGAGGTGGGCATCGGCACTTTTGCTGAGGCGATCAATCCTGAGACCAAATCTTTTCGTGAGTTCCCAGAATGGGTTGAGAACAGCGACCTATCCCAGGGCAACAAAAAAGTCGCCATGTTTTGCACCGGCGGCATTCGCTGCGAGAAAGCGACGGCTTATATGCGGAGCCTCGGCGTTGAAGAGGTTTATCATTTGAAGGGCGGCATTCTGAAGTATCTGGAACTTGTGCCTGAGCAAGATAGCCTCTGGCAGGGGGAATGTTTTGTCTTCGATGACCGCGTCTCCGTCGGTCATGGCCTGAAACCCGGCCCTTATGACCTCTGCCATGCGTGCCGAAATCCAATTGATGAGAACGACAAACTATCCGAGCATTACGCTCCCGGTATCAGTTGCCCGAAATGCTTCGACACAAATTCGCCAGAGCAAAAGCTGCGATTTGCCGAGCGTCAGAAACAAATGGAACTGGCAAAAGCGCGCAATCAAACCCATCTTGGAAGTCCACGGACCGGCCAGGTAAAATAGGACTTTTCCAATATGTCCGGAAACTCTTATCCAACCCTATACAGCTTCAGGCGTTGCCCCTATGCCATGCGGGCCAGATTGGCACTTTATATCAGCAATCGCACCTGCACTTTGCGCGAAATTGTGCTTCGGGATAAGCCCGAAGAAATGCTGGCCGCGTCACCAAAGGGAACCGTTCCAGTTCTGGTGTTGCCGGACGGTCAGGTGATTGAGCAAAGCCTGGATATCATGCTGTGGACGTTAGAGCAGGATGACCCCGCCAACTGGCTGTCGCCGCCTGAGGGGAGCAAAGACGACATGCTCAACCTGATCGAGCGCATGGAGGCAGAGTTCAAGCCCCATCTGGATCGCTACAAATACGCGACCCGGTATGAGGACGCTGACCCGTTTCAACACCGCCAACTGGCAGAATCATTTATCCAGGTGTTAAACGAGCGTCTTTCGACCTCTCCCTATCTGTTCGGTGAGCGGGCCACACTGGCGGATTTTGCCATCGCGCCCTTTATCCGCCAGTTCGCAAACGCAGACCGGAACTGGTTTGATGATGCCCCCTACCGCTTCGTGCAAACCTGGTTGGGTGAATTTGTGGAGTCTGATATGTTCCTCGCAATTATGAACAAGTACAAACCCTGGCGACCTGATGACAAACTGATCCAGACCGTGATCGCCAACAGCTGAACACCACCGGAGAACACTGCATGCCGCGCCAGACCGAAATCATCAATCTTAGCTCCCCCAATCCGGGATCATCACGGCACCTGCGGGTTCATCGTTATGGAACAGCGGGCAGCGGCCCGAAAGTCTATCTCCACAGTTCCCTCCATGCTGATGAATGGCCCGGCCTTTTGGTGCTCCATCACCTGACCCGCATGCTTGATGAGGCTGATGCTGACAAACGGATCACGGGCGAGATAGTTCTCCTGCCGTACGCCAACCCGCTTGGCCTCGGAAACCGCATCAACGGCAACCTGCTTGGGCGTCATCATCTTGATGGCGGCGGCAACTTCAATCGGGGCTGGCCTGACCTGACAGATACGGTTGCCGAAAAAGTCGATGGCAAGCTCGGCGATGACATAACCGAAAACACAACGCTCATCAAAACGGCCCTGAAAGATGCCGTCGCGGACCTTCCCCGGGAGACCGAGCTGGAGGAATTGCGCGCCACCCTCTTGGGCCTGTCCATTGATGCTGATATCGTCCTTGATCTGCACTGCGACAGCATCGCGACCCTTCACGTCTATGCCAATCAGGCGCAGGCGGAAGATGCCATGACATTAACCCGTGATCTGGGCTCCCCCGTATTGCTATTGGAAAAACTCCCCGGCGGAGGGCCATTTGATGAAGCCAACCACGGCCCTTGGATTAAATTGACCAAGAAATTCGGGCTGGATGCGGCTGTGGCCCGGAACTGTTTTTCGACCACGGTTGAACTGCGCGGTGCCAACGATGTTGACGACGATCTTGCCGAACAGGACGCCAGAGCGCTCCTTCGCTTTTTGATGCGCAAGGGCGTGATAGATGGCAATCCCGGCCCGCTTGCCGATGCGTTGTGCGAAGCAACGCCGCTGGATGGCGTCGATGTGGCAAAGGCCCCGGCGACCGGCATTTTGGCCTGGCATTTCGCACCCGGCGACAGAGTCCGCGAAGGCGAGCATATTGCTGACCTTGTCGATATTGAAGCTGATGATCCGAACGCGGCGCGGACACCAATTTACGCCCGCACATCAGGCCTGCTGTTTGCCCGAAAAGCAGCCGTCTTCGTCAAACCGGGCGATCAGATCTGCAAGATTGCCGGCGCAAACCCGCTCGCCCATCGCCAGGACGGCCCCTTGCTGTCGCCTTAAGGCAAAAACAGATGAATTCAGATAAAAACAGATGTTTTCAGACGTTTTCAGATGTTTTTCAGCATCCTCCTTGCCTCGCTCCCTTCATAAATAAAGGGACCTAAAACTCAGCGCAGGATTGATATATTCCGCAACTGTGGTTTTTCAATGGCGATCTGCGAAATAAACAGATCATGGACCCGTAAAACTCCAAGGCCCATTTCCGATATCCGTATGACTAATGGAGATAAAGGGCGAGCAGACGACACCAAAACCCCTCTGCTCGTCCTTCGTCGGTATAGCCGCTGGTCGCAGTTTCGAGCTTTTGCTGATACTTAGGCAAATTCACTTTTTTAAGTATGCGTTTGAGAGCCCTGAACTGACTATCAGCCAAATCCGGGCAATTCTTGGTTTTAGCGAGTTCTGCCAATTGGAAATAGCTGTCTAGGGAGACCTCCAACAGCTTGGGCGATATATCTGCCATCGTCCCAGACAACGGCAGCAGTGCGCTTATCAGCTTAACTGATCGATACAAACCACGGTTGCCTGTTTATGAGGTCATGGCCCAGTGGATTGCCTGAAGAGGCTCGGAAAACATTTAGGGGCAGCCTGCGACCGAATGCCCTTTCTAGACAACTTACCGAGCCATATTCAGGTCAGCTCTAAACTTCAACTATTCATCTAATAAAACCTTCGGCCGGCTGTTCTCAACGATTACACCTAAGCATTGTGCCATAAGTGTAAAATGGTATGTTTTTCTCTCAATGGTCGCGACATTGTGAAGTCAAAGCTTGAGTTATCCACAAGAACTTTACGATGTTATGTGGTACTATGGTTGTTCTGCGCCATATAAATTAACGCCTTGAGTATAACTCAACAATGATCGATGTACTCAATCATCGACACACAATCAAAACAGGGGTTTTCAAATAGGGGGAAATTGGCAGGAGGAAACCATGCCAAACAACCATCTATTAACCGGCGTCGAACGGACTTTCGACGAAGATGAAATTATCGTATCAAAAACCGATTTGTCGGGAAAAATCACCTATGGCAATCGTACCTTTTATCGCTTGGCAGGATTGCAGGAAAAAGAATGTCTGGGAGTCCAGCATAACCTGATCCGCCACCCTCAAATGCCACGAGCCGTGTTCGAGCTGTTGTGGAATACGCTAAAAGACGGCAAGGAAATTTTCGCCTACGTGATCAATCGGTCCTCTAATGGTGATCACTACTGGGTGTTTGCCCACGTTACTCCAAGCTACGATTCCGGTGGCAACATTACGGGTTACCATTCCAACCGGCGTGTACCAAATCGCCAGGTTCTTACAGAGCATATTGAACCTCTTTACAAAAACCTACTTGAGGTCGAGCAAACGGCAAGCAACCCAAAAGACGGCTTGGCGGCTTCCTATCAGGCTGTCGCAGATTTGCTGACGAAAAAGAAAGTCGGGTTTAATGAGTTTATGTTTTCTTTGGGAGTATGATTATGTTTGGTGAAAACAACGGCCAAGTACACGAAGCGCTGGCAGTGATGAAAAAAGTTGTTGCGGGTGATTTTGAAGCCCGATTGACAAATATCTCTGCGACTGGCGAGCTGGGAGAACTCCTATACACGGTAAACGATTTGATTGACCGCTGCGACGCATATGTTCGCGAGTCTGCGGCATGTATGGATTATGTTAGTGACAATCAGTATTTCCGAAAGATTATCGAAACGAGTATGCAAGGGGCATTTCTGAACGCAAGCAAGACTGTCAATTCTGCATTGAGTTCGATGCAGACCAAGGTCGATGATTTCACTAACATTGCGGATAACTTTGAGTCCTCGGTAGGAAACGTCGTTCAAACTGTATCCAGTGCATCGACAGAACTTTCAGCTTCGTCGGACACCATGCAACATATTGCTGGTGACACGAGTGTGAAAGCGACAGCTGTTGCTGCCGCCGCGGAAGAAGCTTCTACGAATGTTCAAACCGTTGCATCGGCATCGGAAGAGCTTTCCGCGTCAATTTCAGAAATCAGCCAACAGGTATCGGGGGCGGCAAGGACAGCCAGCGAGGCTTCTGAGATATCAGAGCGTGTCGCCGGACAAGTAGAGTCACTTAAAGAGGCGGCGGACCAAATTGAGAACGCGGTCAGCCTGATCAATGACATTGCGGCTCAAACAAACTTGCTGGCTCTAAACGCTACAATTGAGGCGGCCAGGGCAGGTGAGGCCGGAAAAGGGTTTGCAGTTGTTGCCAGTGAAGTAAAAAGCCTGGCTCAGCAAACGTCCAAAGCCACGGAAGAGATCGGCGGTTATGTTGCCAGCATCCAAAGTGCCACCCAGGACACTGTTAATGGGATATCTGAAGTCTCCGGAAAAGTCGGAGAAATAAATGAGGCCAACACGTCAGTCTCAGCAGCTGTAGAACAACAAAACGCTGCAACCGATGAGATCTCAAGGAATATCGAGCAGGCTTCTGCTGGGACGGCAGAAGTCACATTAAACATCGCCGATGTCACAATGGCCGCGCAAGAAACAGGGAGTTCTGCAACGCAAGTTAATACCGCCGCAACAGAACTCTCAACTCAATCTGAAGTCCTTCGTAGCGTTGTTGACGATTTTCTTGATGCAGTTCGAAAAGTTGCATGATTTGAACAATCTGGTTGGAGTTGAGTTATGGGCACGTTTTCAATACCGGAAGTCAGCTTATATCGAATTAAATTCCTTGATGATCAGCACCAGGAACTGATTGATCTTGTTGAATCTTTAAACGTCTTTGTCGACACCGAGAATTGTTTTGAAGTCGAGAAAATTTTCGGCAAGCTCCGAGACCTTCTGATCCGACATTTCAGTGATGAAGAAGCGTTGATGAAGGAGACCGAATTTCCCGATGTCGCGCAACATAGTGTGCACCATCAAGAACTGTTGGTCGAAACGGAGAGGATTTTGACGATCATATTGGGCCGCGGGTCACTAACTAATCACGATATTGACGAATGCGTGAACAAAGTTCTTCGTCACATGTTTTTGTCGGATGGCCCGTTCAATACCCACTTACACAGCATCGGATATGTCGAGAAATCGGGCTCCCGTCAAAAATCTGATGAAAATCTCCATCAGTTAACTGGCTGATGGGTACTTGGATTGAATGTCTGTTCTTGGCGGTGGCCTAATGGATAGCCTGATCGGCCACCGCAGGTTTGTCGTCTTTGGCGAATAACATCTTCCAGATTGATTTTCGGTCCCGGTAAAGCTGGGGCGACAGGCTGATTTCCGCCCATTGGACGAGGCGGGTGAGGATGAAATTGATCGCCAGATAAATCCCACCTGCGATGATGAAAATTTCGACCGGGCTCCAGGTGGCGGCGATGATTTTCTTGGCGACTCCGGTGATTTCCAGAATGGTGATGATACTGGCAAGCGATGTGGATTTGATCATCAGGATGATCTCGTTCCCGTATCCCGGCAGGGCCTGGCGCATGGCGACGGGGAAGGTGATCCGGCGAAACAACAAAAAGCCCGACATCCCGCAGGCTCTCGCGGCCTCCAACTGTCCCCAAGGCACGGACTGAATGCCGCCGCGGATGATTTCGCTGGTATAGGCCCCTGTGTTCAGGGTTAGGGCCAAAATCGCGCAGAACCAGGATTCACGGAAGAATACCCATAGGCCATAGCTTTCGAGAGTATCGCGAAACTGCCCCGAGCCGTAATAGATCAGGAAAATCTGCACCAGCAATGGCGTTGAGCGAAAGATATACATGTAGCCATAGGCCAGGTTGGACAGCACCCTGTTGTTCGACAGCCGGGCTATCGCAACAAACACAGCAATTACAAAACCGATGGCCAGTGATGATCCGGCCAGTATAAGTGTTTCGGGGATGGCGCCGACCAGCTTGGGCCAGCTTTCCTGCATCAGCTCGAAATCCATGTCAGCTTACCCTCACGCCACGGTTGGACCAGGTTTCTGCGCGCAGGAACCCGCGGTTCGAAATGGACGCGAGGCCGAGATACAGAAAAAATGCCGTCAGGAAGAATGTAAACGGCTCTTTTGTTGAGCCCATGGCGATATAGCTATGGCGCATGATGTCAGCCAACCCGATAACGGAAATCAGCGATGTTTCCTTGAGGGTTAATTGCCAGACGTTGCCAAGACCTGGCAATGCGTAGCGCGCCACCTGCGGCACCAGAATGCGCCAGAAACGTTTTGCTTTAGACATGCCAATGGCGCGTGCCGCTTCAATCTGCCCGACTGGAACCGCCTGCACGGCACCACGTATCACTTCTGTTGAGTAGGCCCCGGAACTGATGCCGATGCAGAGCATACCGGTGACAAAAATGGGGAGATCAATATATTCCCCATACCCGAAAACACCTTTGGCCACCGCACGCAATACCGCCCCGCCGCCAAAGAAAACCAGATAAATAACAAGAAGCTCCGGGATGCCCCGGATAATCGTTGTATAGGCATCAGCGATTAGGTGAAGAATAAAACTATGGGACAGCTTCATCGCCGCGAAGACTGACCCGAAAACAATTCCTAATAAATATGAGCACGAAGCAACGGCAATGGTCATCAAGGCACCAGCGAGCATTTCATCGCCCCAGCCAGTGTCGCCGTATGCAAGAAGACCAAAATCCATGCGTTGCCCCTGTGATGACGCTAAACAGCCACCGACGGAATATGCCGCCGGTGGCTATTCAGATTTACGCGTCGTCTAGCGTGTGGCGTTATCGAAACCGAACCACTGTACGGCCAGCTTGGAGACTGTGCCGTCAGCAACGGAAGCCGCGATGGCTTTCGAGAACATGTCAGCCAATGCTGCATCTTCTTTGCGGATACCAGCACCTACACCATGGCCGAACGGGCCACCCGACAGGGCCGGGCCAACTGACATCAGATCTTTACCTTTATCGGATTTCAACAGCGGGTCCCAATACGCCATTGAGGCCAGCGCCGCATCAACACGTCCGGCCTGAAGGTCCAGATCAAGGTTTTCCTGCGTATCATAGCTTTTGACCTCAGCATCTTTACCAAGGTACTCCTTGAGGAAATTTTCATGGGTTGTTGCTGTCTGCACACCAATTGTTTTGCCCTTGAACTCCTTAACGAGCTCGGCAATGGTAGCTTTTTCGTCAGCGCTAACTTCGTTCAGGTTGACCGCTTTCAGAGAAGTCATCAATTTGGCCGATGGACTGGATTTTTTGACAACCATATACCCCGGTGTCGACACATAAGACCGTGAAAACATGATTTTCTTTTTGCGTTTGTCGGTGATCGACATGCCAGCGATGATCGCGTCATACTTGCCAGCCATCAGCGACGGAATAATTCCATCCCAGGCCTGCTCGACAACTTCACACTTGATCGCCATACGTTTACAGAGATCAACAATCAGATCCAGCTCGAAGCCGACAAGCTTGCCGCTTGAATCCTTGAAATTCCAAGGCTTGTAGGCCCCTTCAGTTGCGATCTTGATGCTCTTGTAATCTTTCGCCAGTGCCGGTCCAGCCAGCATGGCTACGGCGACAGCCGCCAAAATCGTTAGCTTTTTCATCTTTTCTCTCTCCCTAGGTTATACAGTCGTTTTCTGGTCTACTTAACACTCAAAGACTGCTGGCAAGGAACTGCCTGCAGCGCTCTGATTTCGGATTGCCGAATAATTCGGCGGGCGGGGCCTGTTCTTCAACACGCCCCTCATGCAGGAAAATTGCCTCGTTCGAGACTTCCCGCGCAAATCCCATTTCATGGGTAACAACAATCATCGTGCGCCCTTCTTCAGCCAGTACACGCATGACTTTCAGCACCTCGCCGACAAGCTCCGGATCGAGGGCCGATGTCGGCTCATCAAACAACAGAACCTGGGGCTGCATGCAGAGCGCGCGGGCAATGGCGACGCGCTGTTGCTGGCCACCGGATAGCTCAGACGGGTAACTCATCTGTTTCTCGGCAATGCCGACTTTTTCCAGCATCGCGATACCTTCGTCGCGGACCTCATTTTTTGGACGCTTCAATACATGAAGCGGGCCTTCCATGACGTTTTCCAGCACCGTCATGTGTGACCACAGATTAAAACCCTGAAAAACCATGCCCAACCGTGTCCGTAGGTGATCGATCTGTTTGGGATCAGCACCGGTCATTTTGCCATTGCGATCCGTGGTAATCCGGATTTCTTCGCCGCCCAATACAATGCGACCCCGATCTGGCGTCTCAAGGAAGTTAATGCACCGCAGAAAGGTGCTTTTACCGGAACCTGAACTGCCGATTATGGAGATCACATCGCCATCATAAGCAGTCACAGATATCCCTTTAAGAACCTCAAGCGCCCCAAAAGACTTGTGTATATCGTCGGCGATAAGCGCTGGCGTAGTTTCCGCCATATGCACGTGCTCTCCCTGAATTCTTTTATTTCTTCAACGTAATCCATCTTAAACATGATTGTCACGGAATATACTCACACTCAAACAACATAACATCAGTGTGACACCGTAACTTTTCTTTTGAAAATCTTGGATTACCCGACAGAATAGGATTAACCTGAGAAAACATTATATGTAGCGTATGGAAATGGTCGAATTCGCGACCATGTTTTTATGAGCTGTTTAAGGGCGATCATGCAAGCGAGCGATGGGTTTCAGTTTCGGAACTATTTGAGAGATCGTGGAATCATCTTTTCCTATAGTGGGTATATGACTGAAGAAGTGCTGACCGGTATCGGCGGCGCGCTTCGGACTAAAATGGAACTGGATGGTACGGATCGTCAAATTGCCAGAACCATCTTTTCGATTTTCGTCGAGCAGGTGCAAAACGTTATTCGCTATTCAGCTGAATTTGAAGAGGGCCGGGTGCAGGATGATGACATAGAAATTCGCTATGGCGTCCTGACTGTCGGCCTCAAGGACAATAAGCATTTTGTGTCCTGCGGGAACCTGATCGAGAAATCCAAAGTTGAACGCTTAAAAGAGTCCCTGGAGCGCATTCAGGGGTTGGACAAAGACGGCCTGAAAACCCTGTATAAAGACACGCTTCGTGGGGAAACCCCGGAAGGCAGCAAAGGGGCCGGGGTAGGATTTATTGATATCGCCAGACGTGCGAACCACGGTTTTGACTTCGATTTTTCTGAAGTTAACGATGAGTATTCCTATTTTATGCTGAACGCGTACATCTAAAGTTTAGCCTTCAATCTCCGCTGTGGTGATGATCCCCGATACAATGGGTATGATCGGATAGCGCTTCAATAATCCGGCAAGATGAAACGGTTCCACCCGCACATTGTCCGACCATGTGCTGAAGTTCAGCCTCCAGTTCTCTCAAACGGGAAATCTTCGATTCCACATCCAGCAAATGTTTTCGGGCGATCTCGTCAATCTCTTCGCAATTGCCTCCAGGCGACTCGCGGAGCGCAAGCAATTCCCTGATTTGATCCAGTGAAAACCCAAGTGAGCGGCTATGGCGCACGAATTTCAGTAAATCCATATGCTCCTTGGTGTAGAGGCGATGGTTCCCAGCCGTTCGCCGGGCCGAGGGAATCAGGCCAATTTGTTCGTAATAGCGGATCGTTTGAACCTTCACGCCACCAGCTTCCGCCATATTCCCGATTGTAAATTCATTTTCTAACATTTTGCTTGAACCTCTAGTCACTGTAGGTATTAAACTTACCACAATCGAGGTTGGTTTTCACTATATTGTAAGGAATTTCTTGATGTCGGGTTGCGGGTGCGATGTCATATTTGACGGAACGTCAGAAGCGTATAAACGGGTTTTATGGATTGTCATTGCGATCAATGCAGTGATGTTTGTTGTCGAACTGTCGGCTGGACTGGCATCAGATTCCATGGCGCTTCGCGCTGATGCTCTCGATTTTCTGGCCGACAGCGTCACCTATGCAATTTCCCTTTACGTGATTGGCCGCCCCGCCCATTGGCGTTCCATGGCCGCACTTTTCAAAGGCGTTAGTCTGGCGGCTATGGGGGTCTGGGTTCTGGCGATGACCATTTACCGGGTCATCTACCTGGGAAATCCTGATGAAACCATCATGGGTTCGATCGGGGCACTTGCCTTCGTCGCCAACGCCGTTAGCGCCCTTCTCCTGCTTCGCTTTCGTGATGGCGATGCCAACGTGCGCTCCGTCTGGCTGTGCAGCCGCAATGACGCCATTGGCAATCTGGCCGTTATCTTGGCAGCCGGTGGGGTATTCCTGTCAGGAACAGCATGGCCCGACCTTTTTGTGGCCTTCCTCATGGCGTCCCTGTTCCTGCATTCGGCGACCCGGATTGTTCAGCAGGCTCTGGGGGAAATCAAAGTGAACAAGCTCGCCAAAGAAACGCCGTGATATCTATATAACCGGTTGATCCGCCATCTCTAAATGCAGCTCGGTCCCGGTATAGGGATTATTCTCTGCGACGTCTTCGTCCAGTTCGACACCCAGACCGGGCGCTGTTGATGGTATGACGTAGCCGTCTTCCCATTGAACCGGGCTTTTCAGAATATCCGCATGGAACCCGCCCCAGGTCTGAATGCTTTCCAGAATCAGGAAATTCGGTGTGCAGGTGCTGATCTGGATATTCGCGGCCCCTTCAATCGGGCCGCAATAGAGATGCGGCGCGATTTGCGCGTAGTAGACTTCGGCCATCCCGGCAATCTTTTTGGCTTCCAGTATACCGCCGACACGTCCCAGTGCCATTTGCAAAATTGATGCGGCCTGGGTTTCCAGAACTTTGGCAAACTCATACTTCGTCGTCAGGCGCTCGCCGGTCGCAATGGGAATCGATGTTTGCCGGGCCACACGTGCCATCTCGCTCGGGTTTTCAGGCGGTGTGGGCTCTTCGAACCAAAGCGGATCATAAGGCTCCAGCCGTTTTGCCAATCGGATGGCACCGGCAGCCGTGAACTGACCATGGGTTCCGAACAACATGTCTGCCTTATTGCCGACGGCTTCACGAATTTTGCGAACGAAGGTTTCTGATCTGTCCAAAGCTTCAAGCGACGGCTGACGACCGTCATAGACACTGTATGGACCTGCCGGGTCAAACTTGACTGCCGTAAACCCCTCGGCAACCGTTTCCGCAGCGCGTTCGGCAGCAAGATCGGCATCCACATAAACATCAGTCTTATCGCCGTCCTTGGGGTATAGGTAGGTGTAGGAGCGGAGTTTCTCATGAACCTGCCCGCCGAGTAATTCGTAAACGGGTTTGTTCAATTCCTTCCCAACGATGTCCCAGCACGCCATCTCGATTCCGCTCAGCACCCCCATTAGAGATACATCCGGGCGGAGCGAGTAACCGCTGCCATAAACGTTTCTCCACAAACGCTCGATCTTGAACGGGTCCGCGCCAATAACCCAGCGCTCACAAACATCCTCAATCATTTTCGCCAGCGTATGAGGCCCGAAGGTTGCCGCATAAACCTCGCCATAGCCGACAATGCCACTGTCAGATACCAGTTTAACAAACACCCAATACCGTCCGCCGTAATGTGGGGGCGGGTTGCCGACAACAAAGGTTTTAAAATCGGTTATTTTCATCTGTATATCCCATTAAGCCATCGCCATCACGGTTGCGGCAAATCTGTTGATATCGACTGGTGTAACCTTTCGGGCCGTCACGTCGGCCATGGGTGTGGTTTCCGGCAACTGCATGGCGTTCGCCAAGTCGAGATCGCTGAAAGATTTAAAGGATTCCGGCAATTTCCGCTCGATTGCGCAGCGGTTTAATAAATCGGAATACCAGCCGACCAAAGCATTTACATCGCGCTCCAGCCCGCAAGCCTCAGCTGCATCCGCAAACTGCCCCTCATCTTCTTCAACCTGCCAAGCCAGTATGACCTCAATCGCCAGTCCGGTTGCAAATCCGTGGTGAACCGGGCTGAGGCACGCCAGTGCATGGGAAATATTATGGGCCATCGCGGCGGAACAGTTATCCAGTGCGATCCCCGCATAAGCCGACCCCAGCATCAAGTTAGACCGCGCATCAATATTACCGGGCTCTTTCACTGCCGTTTCCAATGATGCTGAAATCAGCGACAGCGCTTTATGCGCATAAAATTTATTTCCATGGTGACGGTTTATATTGGTGCAGGATTCAAACGCATGGCTGAATGCATCCAACCCCGTCCACGCCGTCAGATTGGATGGCAGGCTCAGGGTCAGTTCCGGATCAAGAATGACGTGCTCAGGTTTAGTTTCCACCCCCCAGACCCAAACCTTCTTCCCATCCGTATTGGTAAAAATATTGGTTGAAGACAGTTCCGACCCGGTACCAGCAGTTGTCGGGATGCAGATTTTAGGCACCCGGTCGTTCGGCAAATCCATCCCCTGCATGGCAAAATCGGCAGGACCATGCTCGGACCGTGCAATCGTTGCGGCGATCTTGCCGATATCCATGGCCGAACCACCACCCATGCAAACAACCATTCCGGCATTGCATGAGCGCGCCGTCTCGGTGGCGGCTTCTACCTGATATTGTTTGGGTTCGCCCTGAATTTCGGAAAACACATGAACTTCCGCTCCCGATTGCTGCAGCGATGAAATCACCGGCTCTGCAACGCCAAGCTCAAGAAGCCCCCCGTCAACGACAAGAACCACCGGCTTGCCGGTATCGCCAAAATTAGTCGCATGTTCGGCGACTTCACGAACCCCTCCGGGAGCAAAACTGATTCCGGAAACTGGATTTAAGGAAAATGGTGCAGACGCGTCCTGTGGGCCCATCAAATCATCCTCTCGACAGAAGTCTATGAGAATCCTTTAATGGTATTTAGCTTTGCAAACAATCCGAATATGCAGCGCGTGTGGTTTTAACCCATCAAAAAGGTATCAATTGATTGGGCGCATTGTCGTCCTTCACGAATGGCCCAAACAACAAGCGATTGACCACGGCGCACATCACCTGCCGCAAATACCTTTTTCACAGACGTCTGGTAGTCATCCGTATTGGCATCGACATTTCCACGATCATCATAGGCAACACCAAGCGAGTTGAGCAGCCCTTCCTGAACTGGATGAACAAACCCCATGGCGAGGAAGATAAGATCGGCTTTCAGTTCAAACTCTGAACCAGTCACCTCATTCATCTGCATACGGCCATCATCATCGGGTGCCCATTCCAGACGAATCCCGTTCAATTTATTCAACACACCGCCTTTGCCGGAAAGTGACTTGGTCAACACAGACCAGTCGCGCTCACAGCCTTCTTCATGCGAAGTTGAGGAACGAAGTTTCATTGGCCAGTTTGGCCAGGTCAGGCCTTTGTCCTCTTTCTCGGGAGGCTTCGGCAACAATTCGAGCTGCGTGATTGATGCCGCACCCTGACGCGCTGATGTACCGACACAATCCGAACCCGTGTCGCCACCGCCAATGACCACAACATGTTTGCCTTTGGCGGATATAGAGTTCTCTGGCGGGATAGGAACGCCTGCCACGCGGTCATTTTGCTGAGACAGGAATTCCATGGCGAAATGAACGCCCTTCAGTTCACGCCCTTCAACTGGCAAATCCCGGGGCCCTTCAGAACCACCGCAAAGAGCGACAGCGTCAAATTCGCGAAGTAATTTGTCGGTCGGGATCTCTGCACCAATATGGCTGTTCGGGCGGAACTCAACACCTTCCGCCTGCATTTGGGCGATTCTGCGGTCAATATGGCTCTTGTTCAGCTTAAAATCAGGGATTCCGATCCGCAGCAACCCACCGATCCGCGCGCTTTTTTCAAACACAATGACCTTGTGTCCGGCGCGTGCGAGTTGTTGAGCGCATGCCATACCTGCCGGGCCCGAGCCAACCACCGCAATCCGCTTACCCGTTCGATGCTGCGGAATTTCCGGCTTGATCCAGCCTTCCTCCCAGCCTTTATCGACAATGGCGCATTCGATGGATTTGATGGTTACCGGCTCGTCGGTAATGTTCAACGTACATGATGCTTCGCAAGGTGCCGGACAGACACGACCGGTAAACTCAGGGAAGTTGTTGGTGCTTTGCAGGCGACGCAACCCTTGGCGCCATTTCCCACGGTAAACCTGATCATTCCATTCGGGGATCAGGTTGTCGACCGGGCATCCCTGATGGCAATAAGGTATCCCGCAATCCATACAACGTGCGCCCTGATCGGCAACTTCGCGGTCATTCAGCGAAATACTGAATTCATCGAAATGAGAAATACGTTCTTCAACACCGCTATAACTCCGGTCCTGACGTTCGACATCAAGAAATCCTGTTGGTTTGCCCATAATCTCAGCCCCCAACCGCGCGGCTGAGAACAGCCCGTTCCGTATCTTCAGACTTAACCTGCATTTCTTCGAGTGCCCGGCGATATTCAATAGGCATGACCTTGGCGAACTTCGGCAAATATTCATCCCAATTATCAAGTATCATTTGCGCTCGTGCGCTTCCCGTATAGCGAACATGATCTTCAATAAGTCCACGCAAACGCTGAACGTCATAGCGCGTCATATCGCTGGAAATATCGACCAACCCATGGCTTTCCAAATCACCCGACTGGGCTTCTTCTTCCTTCATAAATCGCTCTTCATCGGCAATTGGTGCGATATCAACCATGCTCATGTTGCAAAGGGTCTCAAAATCTCCGTCTTCATCAAGCACGTAAGCAATTCCGCCCGACATTCCGGCGGCAAAGTTCCGGCCTGTTTTTCCAATGACAACAACAATACCGCCCGTCATGTATTCACAACCGTGATCACCACAACCCTCAACAACTGTCGTCGCACCTGAGTTACGAACGGCAAACCGCTCACCGACAACACCTTGGATATAACATTCACCGGAAATCGCGCCGTACAGCAGCGTATTGCCGGCAATGATGTTTTCATGCGGCACGATGGAGCTTTTATCTGATGGATAGATACAAATGCGCCCGCCGGACAACCCTTTGCCAACGTAATCATTGGCATCACCGGAAAGCTCAATCGTTACGCCATGCGCAAGCCAACCACCAAGACTTTGGCCTGCGTTGCCCTGGAGCTTGATGTGGATCGTATCATCAGGCAATCCCTTGATTCCGTGCTTCTTGCCGATATTCCCGGAAAGCATGGCACCAACGGTCCGGTTGGTATTTTTTACTGTCGCTTCAATCACCACCGGCTTGCCGCCATTAATAGCCTGTTCGGCCTGGCGTATCAGTTCATGATCCAGCGCGCCTTCAAGACCGTGGTCCTGAACCTCGCTATTGTAGACAGAAACACCTTCCCCGACTTCAGGGCGATGCATCAGTTTGGACAGGTCAACATTCTGCGCTTTCCAGTGATCGATCGCGGCCCTCATATTCAGCGCATCCGTGCGCCCGATCATTTCATTCACCGTGCGGAATCCAAGTTCAGCCATAATCTCGCGTACTTCCTCGGCAACATAGGTGAAGAAGTTGACGATATGTTCAGGCTCACCCGTGAAGCGTTTACGCAACTCACCATTTTGCGTCGCAACCCCTACAGGACAGGTGTTGAGATGACATTTCCGCATCATGATGCAGCCTTCGGAAATCAGCGCCGCCGTCGCGAAACCGAATTCATCAGCCCCCAACAAAGCGCCGATAACAACATCGCGTCCAGTCCGTAATCCACCATCAACCTGAACCGCAATTCGGCCGCGAAGCTCATTCATGACCAGCGTTTGATGGGTTTCCGCCAGACCGATTTCCCATGGGCCACCGGCATTCAGCAACGATGTAATCGGGCTGGCCCCGGTGCCGCCATCATGGCCGGAAATCGTGACGTGATCGGCATGCGCCTTGCTGACACCAGCCGCAATCGTGCCGACACCGACTTCTGAAACAAGTTTCACGGAAATACGTGCTTCCGGGTTAACGTTCTTGAGATCGTGGATAAGTTGCGACAAATCCTCAATCGAATAAATATCGTGATGCGGCGGTGGCGAAATCAGGCCAACACCCGGGGTCGAATGGCGTACGCGCGCAATCCAGTCATCAACCTTATGGCCGGGAAGCTGCCCGCCTTCGCCGGGCTTTGCGCCTTGCGCCATTTTAATCTGGATATCATCGGCATTGGCCAGATATTCGTTGGTCACGCCAAATCGCCCCGACGCCACCTGCTTAATTGCAGAGCGCATGGAATCGCCGTTCGATAATTTAACAAACCGTTCCGCTTCTTCACCGCCTTCACCGGTATTAGATTTACCGCCGATCCGGTTCATGGCAATTGCCATCGTCGTGTGTGCTTCCCAGGAAATAGAGCCAAACGACATTGCGCCTGATGCGAAACGTTTGAGGATGCCCTCAACCGGCTCGACTTCGCTGAGAGATACAGGCTTGCCGATAGGCTTGAGGTCGAACAGCCCGCGCAGGTTCTTGAACTTTACCGCCTGCTCATTGACCTTGGCGCTGTAGTTTTTAAAGCCCTTATAGTCACCTTTGCGCACAGCATGCTGGAGCAATGAAATCGTCTCCGGTGTCCATACGTGCTCTTCACCATTCAGGCGATAAGCCAGATCGCCGCCGACATCCAGGTCGTCACGCATGTCCGGGGTATCACCAAAAGCTTCCGTGTGCCGGCGTTCCGTTTCTTCGGCGATTTCAATCAACCCAAGGCCTTCAACTTTGGTTGAGGTTCCGGTGAAGTAGGCATCGATAAATTCACTCGACAAGCCGACCGCGTCAAAAATCTGTGCCCCGCAATAAGATTGATATGTCGAGATACCCATTTTCGACATAACCTTCAGAATGCCTTTGTCGATGGCTTTGACGTAACGCTTATGCGCCTCTTCTTCCGACAGCTCATCACCAAAATCACGGCGCAGATTGGCAAGGGTATCAAAGGCGAGATACGGGTTAATCGCTTCCGCGCCATAACCAGCCAGCAGGCAGAAATCATGCACCCGTCTGGCTTCCCCGGTTTCAACAACGATACCAACGTTGGTGCGTAACCCTTTGCGGATCAGATGATGATGTACAGCACCCGTCGCCAGCAAAGCCGGGATCGCGATGTTGTCGGCGTCCATGCCACGATCAGAAAGGATAAGAATGTTATAACCACGTTCACCAACGACCCGCTCAGCCCGTTGGCAGAGCGCATCAATGGCCTCTCCCATGGATTGGCGTTTTCCGGCCTTCACCGAATAGCAGATATCCAGCGTGTAGGTACGGAACGAACCGTCCACCTGGTTCTCAATCCGGCGAATACGCTCAAGGTCCGTATTCGTCAGAATCGGTTGATTGACTTCAAGGCGCTTGTTGGATCCACCAGATTCCAGATCAAGAAGGTTAGGCCGCGGGCCGATGAAGCTGACCAGAGACATAACCAGTTCTTCGCGAATGGGGTCAATCGGCGGATTGGTCACCTGCGCAAAGTTCTGGAAAAAATAGTCATAGAGCATACGCGAGCGGTCTGAGAGCGGCGCCACCGGGAAATCACGCCCCATGGATCCAATCGGGTCCTGACCACTTGTTGCCATCGGCTTGAAGAAGAACTTGATGTCTTCTCGGGTATACCCGAATGCCTGCTGCAGGTTGAGCAGCGTATCGGGATCCGGCGTCATCGGGCCGACCTCTGCTGGTAAATCGCTTAATTTGATCTGGTTATTATCAAGCCATTCCTGATAGGGGCGCGCGCTGGCGAGGCTTGATTTCAGTTCTTCATCAGAAATAATCCGGTGCTCATCAAGATCAATGAGCAGCATCTTGCCCGGCTGCAACCGCCATTTCTGAACGATCTTTTCTTCCGGGATATCCAGAACGCCAACTTCTGACGCCATGATAACCAGGCCATCATCCGTCACCACATAACGTGCTGGACGAAGGCCATTTCGATCAAGGGTCGCGGCGATCTGGCGACCATCGGTAAAGGCCATGGCGGCCGGGCCGTCCCAGGGCTCCATGATCGCAGACTGGTATTCGTAAAAAGCACGGCGCTCATCATCCATCAGCGCGTTGTCAGTCCATGCTTCCGGAATCATCAGCATCATCGCATGTGCCAGCGAATACCCTCCCATCACCAGCAACTCGAGTGCATTGTCGAAGGTCGAGGAATCTGAAGAGCCATCACCGATCAGCGGCCATAGCTTTTCAAGATCTTCGCCGAGAATTTTCGAGCTCATATTATGGCGACGCGCATTCATCCAGTTGATGTTGCCGCGAAGCGTGTTGATTTCACCATTATGGCTAAGGTAACGGAACGGCTGCGCGAGGCGCCATGACGGGAACGTGTTGGTCGAGAACCGCTGATGGAAGACCGCCATCGCAGACTCAAAATCCGGATCCTGAAAATCGACGTAATATTTAGCAAGATTTGGTGCCAGCACCATTCCCTTGAAGATGATCGTGCGAACGGAAAGCGATGGCACATAGAAATCCCGCCAGGCATCCGTATCGTAATCCCAGATCGCATGGTGGGCCTGCTTGCGAATGACATACAGCTTGCGCTCAAATGCGTCAGTATCTGGCGTATCCGGCCCGCGCCCGATCAGAATTTGGCGGATCACAGGCTCATTCGGTTTTACGGTTTCACCGAGCACGGAATTATCAACGGGAACATCTCGCCAGCCAAGCAGGTCCTGACCTTCCATAGCGGTCACGCGGTTAAACGCAGCAACACATTTGGCACGCCGGCGTTCATCACGTGGCAAGAACACCATACCGACAGCGTAGTCTCCGAGTTTCGGCACGGTTATCCCTTGTTCGGCAAATACCTTGCGGTGAAACTTGTCGGGGTGCTGAATCAGAATTCCAGCGCCATCTCCGGCCAGCGGGTCCGCCCCGATGGCCCCACGATGATCCATATTCATCACGATCTGCAGCGCCTGCTCGACGATCTTGTGGCTTGGCTCATTGTTTATATTGGCAATGAAGCCGAACCCGCATGCGTCATGCTCATGGGCTGGGTCGTAAAGGCCCTGCTCTTCCGGGTAGCCGTTTTGCGCTCGTGCTTTATTCTGATTCATCTGTTGTTCTCTGCGTGGGATTCACAAAATGCCCAGTTAGATACCAAGGTAACCCGGCAGAGCCAATTAAAAAATTCCAAAATTGACGATTAAAATGAGTTGAATTACTGTTTTTTATGCAGTGTAGAAATATAGAACCCCTATTTCAGGACCAAATTCTCCCATTGCGCGTTGCCAGCAACGTTAAATCACTACATTTAATTTTTGTTATTTCAGTATTTTTTATGTATAGCCGTAATAATGACTTAAATAAATGACATATGATTAATTGCATTGGTTATTATTTAGTATTTATTCCAAGTATATTTATGAATATCGACATCATCAGTTAATTTGATTTGTCCCTCCGTATTCTGAAAATCGCGGGTTTTAGGTAATATCCGCGGCTCAATCTCGTCCGAGGAGCCATCTGCTTATTATCATTGACCCGATGGCTCCTATTTCGGACAATCAGTTGAATTTAACAATAATGCATTCTGCGGGGGGCTAATATGGCAGACGATAAACCTGATGAGTATTTTGCAGACCTGATATCTCATGTCTCGCATGCAAATGGCGTGTTTCGGCTGACTTTCTCTCAGCAGGATGTGGAAAACGAGGTCCGTCCAGTTGTTCGCGTAATGGTTCCTGCCAATCAACTTCAAGGCATGATGCGAAGCATTGCGGGTGCTGCGAATGAAATCAGGGAAAAAGTGCAGGCTCAATCTGAATTGATGGGATCACCAGCCGTTAAAGCAAAACCTAAAGCGAAGGCGAAGGCAAAACCAAAAGCTAAACCTAAACCGAAAAAATAACCCCCTAACGTTCCTGCGCCGCCGAACCCAAACGATACAAGAGCGGGTCCAGAACATACTGTATCACGGTTCGCTCGCCAGTTTGAATATTGGTCATGACCTGCATGCCAGGAAACAGGGCATACCTCAGCTTGCCGTTTTCGAAATAGCTTTTCTCCATTTCAACGCGAACCTTGTAGAACGGCATGCCTTCCGGGGTGATCAAGGTATCCGGGCTGACGCTTACGACTTTACCATTCAGGCTGCCAAATCGCATCGCGTCTGCCGATGCCAGTTTGACAACAGCAGTTTGCCCAACGGCAACATAACCAATGTCTTGGGTCGCAAGCTTCGCTTCTATGATCAGCTTGTCGCCAGCCGGAACAATATCAACAACCGGATCACCCGGACGCAAAACGCCGCCAATGGTGACCACATGAAGAGTTTTGATGGTGCCATCGACTGGCGAGCGGACAACGGTTCGTTTCAGACTGTCTTCGAATTTGATGATGCGTTGATTAAGTTCGGCGAAATTCAGGCGGGCCTCTTCCAGAGACTTTTGAACCTCGTCATCAAATGCGCTGTGGATACTATTTAACTCGGCCTCTGTTTCCTTCAGTGCGGATTTGGCCCGCGCCAGACTGGCTAAATCCGTATCAACACCACTGCGCAGACGTCTTGCTTCCTTTAATAAATCAAGATGTCGGAACCGGTTGGTGAGGTTTGATTTGAGTAGTTCTTCGCTGATCCCAATTTGCTCATTGATCAACTTCAGGCTCTTGCGACTACCGCTGATGCGCGTCGAAATTTCGGTAATTTCCTGCTTACGCTGAAGCACGGATTGGTCCTGTTGGCGCAATTCGTTCTGATGGCGTTTTTTCCGCGTCTTAAACCGCTCAAATGCATGTTTGACCAAGTTCGGAAATTCTTTCGCTAATTTATCGGAAAACACGGGCGCATCTTGTCCCGCCGCCAAAGCTTCCAGTTGCGCAATATCGCTTTGCAAAGACCGCAAGCGGACATTCAACTCTGCCACATCGGCACCACTTACCGCTGGCTCAAGCACGATAAGGGATTGCCCGGCTTTTACCGAACCACCTTCGTGAACAAGAATTTCTCTAATGATGCCACCCTCAAGATGCTGGATGGTTTTAACTTGCGTCGATGGCGTCACCTCTCCAGTCGCCATACTGACGATATCTAGAGTACCCAAAGAGCTCCAGACACCGAACGCGGCGACCATGAGCACACATAAGAAAAACGTGCTATGTGTGGTCTTGGGAATCTGCTCTGATGGTGGCAAATCCTCTTGTTTCTGGACGGTTGGGGCTTCAATAGGCTCTGCAATTTCGTTCATTTTTCAGCCACCCGCTTTGCCGGTGCTTTACGTCCGCCACGGGATTTTCGTGGCCTCGGCTTTTGGTCCGCATCGTCTTCCTGAATGCTGAAACGCGATTTAATGGCATCAACGCCGAGTTCATCAACAAATTCAGTAACGACGGGGGGAACAGCCTGAGGAGCATCAGGCATGGCATCGGTGATTTCCGTTTTTGGATTGACCGGTTTCGGACGTGATACCGGGGCGGCAATGGTTTCGGCTGGTGCCGCCGTGATATCGGGCTCTCCCATCGCTGCCGGAACCTTTGGTGGTGCGTCCGGGGCAGTGACAGGCGCAGCGTTGGCGGGCGCGACGGTGGCGGGCGCGACGGTGGCGGGCGTTGGCGCGCCACCCTCTTCGCTCAATGCAGGCGTTGGTTTGACGTTTAAATCAAGGAGCAGATGCGGCCCCTTAACGATATGTCGGTCATGAGACATGACAATAATGGTCTTGCCCTGCTTGGCCATCTCACCAAGAATTTGATGCACAGCGTTGCAACCGTCGGCATCCAGGCTTTCCGTCGGCTCATCAATAACAGCCAACATGCCGTTCGTCGACAAGGCACGGCCAAGTGCAATTCGTCGGCGAATACCCTCAGATAACCGCCATCCGTTATCAGCAACGGCCGTCTCGAAACCGTTTGGGCTTTCGTCCAGAAATTTCCTGAGGCCACATAAATCAACCACCTGATTTAAAACAGCACCATCCATATCCGGGTTGTTCACGCGAAGATTTTCTTCAATAGTCGCGTTCAGTAATGCCGGTTCCTGAGGAAGAAAAATGACCTGACGACGCCACCATTCAGGCGACACCTGATTGAGGTCCAGGCCATCAATCAGAACTTGTCCGCGAATTGGGTCTATCAGGTTGAGAAGAAGACGCGCAAACGTGGACTTTCCGGTTCCATTGTCTCCCGTCACAACAAGCACAGTCCCCGGCTCCAGTTTCATGGTGAGCGATTCAAAAATCGGAACCGTAGCGCCCGGGAAGGCGAAGGCGGCGTCTCTTAACTCTACCCGGCCCGAATATTCCCGAAGTGCTGAACCGCTGTCGGCCTCCAGCTCAACACTCGCAAGTTTCTTGAACATTTCCAGCGACTGCTTGGCCTTGGCAAAAGCAGAGCCCAATTGGGCGAGTTTGGTAATCGGCTGCAAGGCGCGCGCTGCCAGAATATTGGCGCCGATCATGGCACCAACATCCATCTCACCCAAAACAACAAGCGAGGCGCCAACGGCGATAACAACAACGCTCATCAACCCGTTCGCACTTTGCGTAACCGTCTGCATCAGGCCCTGGCTGGCGGCGACATCACGGCGCATGCCTTGTGCCCCTGTAATGTGTTCGCGCCAGGCCCGGCGCAGAAAGTCGCCAGCATTAAAGCTGCGAACCGTATCGCCTTCGCGGGTTACAGTTCCCAGAAGAGCGCTGCCCGCACCAGAGATATTTTGCAATTCCGTCGTCTTTTCCTGCAGGCGCAGGCCGCTTATCACGCCGATGATAAAGACGCCACTTACGAAAACAGTAACGACATATGCCAGCAACGGCTCGAGCAGGTAGAGCACGAAAATAAACAAAAGCGAGAATGGCGCGTCCAGAATGGTCGATACATTCGATGAATTATATGCCGTTTCAATGGCCGCCGTTCCATTGACGATTTCCTTACGGGTTTCCTGAGGTGTCTGGTCCAGCGCCTGCATCTTGGCACGGGTCAGGGCATCAAACCCGATGGCGGCGATCTTCTCGTCCGGGCCGACGCTGATGCCCCTCGCCAGCGACAGGCGGGATTGGCGAAACGCAAATTCAAGGGCGATGGCGATCAACACGCCGATGGTCAGGGTATATAACGTCGCGTCCACGCCCTGCCCGACGTAGCGGTTCAAAACCTGCATCACAAACAATGGCGACGCGATCGCCATGACGTTGACGAACAGCGAACCGACCAGCATCTCGATAGCGATAGCCGGCCGAGCCATAAAGCGGCGCAGTAACTCTTTCATTGCCTTTCCGCTCACCCCGTCTGTTCAGCGCTTTAAACCATACTCAATGCCGAATCATAGCCCCTTGGACGATCAAAAATCGACCATTAAATTCCAGCGAATTACGTAAGCCTCTGCAGTATAAGGTTTTTTTAAGTAATGCCGCCAGAAATAAAGTCATCAGCCGACAGATTGGCAATATCGACGTTTTTGAGTTCGATCTCCATATCAACCGCCGCGTCGCCGTCGGAATCAATTTGCAGGATTTTTGTTGCTGTGCTGTCGTCGAATCTGGCAGATGTATTCCCGCCACCGGCGAAGCCTACTGTTTCATCACCGACGAAACTGAAGCTGCCCGTAACAAGACCGGAAATATCGATGCTATCGGCCCCGGTGGCATCGAAGTCGGTGATGACATCACGATCTACGCCGACACTGGAGTCATACGTTGACTCGTAAATGAAGACATCAGACCCGGACCCCCCGGTCATCGAATCAAGTCCTTCAAGCCCTAGGAAGGTATTGTCAGCCGAGTCACCAGTCAGCGTATCATCACCGAACCCGCCTTCAAGGTTTTCGATGCCGGTCAACACATCCGTCTCGCCATCGAAGAGCGCCGTTCCCGCACCGACATCACCGCCGGACAGATCAATAACAACACTGGTTTCCGCGTCATGGAAGGAAACTGTATCGATACCCGTACCGCCATCGATAGTATCGACACCTTCACCGCCATCAATCCAGTCGTTCCCAGCGCCGCCGATTAAGGTATCAGCACCTTCAAGACCCTCAAGTCTGTTGTCAGCGCTATCGCCTGTCAGTGTATCGCCTACGAACCCACCTACCAGATTTTCGATACCTGTCAGCGTATCGGTTTCGCCACTGAGCAATGCTGTCCCCGCACCTGGGTCGCCTGCCGACAGGTCGATCACGACACTGGTTGTGGCATTGTGGAAGGTAACCGTATCTTCGCCATCTCCGCCATCAATGACGTCCGCCCCGGCACCACCATCAATAAAGTCGTTTCCGCCACCGCCGGTCAGGGTATCAGCGAATGCGCCGCCGAAGATGATGTCGTCACCGCTGCCTGCGGTGATGGTATCCACGCCATCGGTCCCGGCGACCAGGTAATCCTCGGTTGCTGCGGAGATATCATCGCCCGGTGTCGCGAACTTGTAGGTATGTAATTCTTCATCATGCTCACCTTCGAGCAACACCTGATCAAGTGAGTTGGCAGCGTGATTGTCGATCAGGACAGAATGATCGGTCGTTTCGTCTTCCAGACTAAACGTCACGTCGGTGCCATCAAAAATGACGTCACTGATCTCAAAGAAGTCATCAATAACGAGCGTATCGATACCAGTGCCCGCCTGAACCGTGTCATCGCCTTGGGAGGCAAAGAAGATATCGTCGTCCGCGCCACCTTGGAGAAGATCGTCACCAGCGCCGCCATCGAGGAAGTCATCGCCATCCCCGCCCGTCAGGGTATCGACACCGTCATAGCCGTACATGGCATCATTTCCAGCGCCACCCGTTAGTGATTCCGGAGAGGCATCGTCTGACCCCGCGATCAATGCGTTTTCGGCAGTCGGTGCAGTAAGTGTTGAACCTGCGACCCTGTAGGTTTCTTGAATACCGTCATCGTTAACATCAAATGTAACCTCGAACAGCGCAGTGCTGCCGCCTGCCATATGATCAGTTATGGTGATCGAGTAGAAGTTATCGTTCTGATCTTCGTATTCAATGATCAGATCGTCCGTTAAATCATCAAAGTAAACTTCGCCAATATGGGCAGTTGATGCAAACAGGACCCTGTCGTTACCGCCGCCAACGTTGATCACATCGTTTCCACCCAGCGACTCACCGACCAGATAAACGTCGTTGCCACCCTCGCCATTGAGGACGTCATTGCCGGAACCGCCGAACAGGACATCGTTGCCGAGACCGGCATTAATGGTATCAAGCCCGTCGTTGCCGCCCAGATAGTCGTCATTGCCACTGCCGGTCAATGTATCATCGGAGCTCGTACCGATCACTGCGGAGTTAAATCCGTTGCCTGACGCACTTGCCGTCGTCTGGATGATGTATGACGTTTGCGTCCCGTCCTGATCCGCATCAACGGTAATCTGTTCAAGCGTATTGGTGGAATAGCTGTTGACGACGGCGGTGTGGTAGGCACCGGTACTATCGCTCACGGTGACGCCAAGGGTGTCGGACGCATGCGTGATGCTGACCAGCGTGAAAGTGTTCTGGCTGATTATTAATGTATCCGTACCACCGCCGCCCGCGTAGGTATCGGCACCTTTCGACATGTAGAAGATATCGTCGCCCGCACCACCAGTGATGTCATCATCACCAACGCCGCCAGTGACTTGCAGGTGCGCATCCGAATTGTTCTCTGCCCCGCCATCAACGGTCAGGGAAGTTGTCACGGAGCCATTGATGTGCATCCCGAAACCGGAGGCGATGTTGTTATCATGCAGGGTCAGGTCATAAGCGGCGGCGGAACCGAGTTGCCACTGTTCCCATTGGGTAATACCAATAAGGTCAGCGCTGCCCAGCGTGTCTCCGCCAATGAGTTGAAGCACATCGGCGCCGACGTGCGAACCACCCGTATAGACGCTGGTTGCACCAATTTCCGTCGAGTTCGTGTTGATGTTGTCATCACCATCGCCCCCGATAACGGTTTCCATGCCAGTGACCGTGATGGTGTTGCCATCATCAGACAGGACCAGTTGGTCGTCCGTCTGTGCGGTGCCGGTGATCGTCCCGGCCGGGAAGACGTCTTCCAGCGTTAGCACGTTGGTGCTGCCGGTTGTCATGGTTATTGATTCCACATTCTCCACACTCAGCGTATTGGCACCACTGGCCAGTATCAGGCTGTCCGTGCCGAAGCCAAGATCAACAGCATCATCGGATTCTGCGAGATTGATCAGCGTTATCGTATCATTACCCGTGCTGCCATCCACATAATCGACCTGAGACGTGACCATCGTCGCATTCGCAGTGCCACTAACATTCTGGACCGTGCCGATCAGGGTTCCGTCCAGGAAGTCCTGATTATTCTCCAGGTCATCCTCAACAACGCTGTCCAGCACGATGAACATATCTGCCGTACCGCCACTGCCATCGAGATCGATTTCCAGCGTCGTTCCGACCAGACGGGCCTCTGTATTGACGCCACCCCCGCTAAAGGCTGCGCCATCGGCAACATAGGTAAGGGTGCCCTTGACGAGGCGTTCCAGGAAGATTGAGTCGCCGGCCGTAGCGTCGAAATTGTTTATCTGATCAGTATCGGTCGAATTGGAATCACTGGCATTCTGATAAGTGAACTCGTCAGCACCCGTTGTGGAACCGGTAATCACATCGGCACCGCCGCCGCCGATCACCTCGGAATTGCCCGAGCCAACAACGATTGTGTCGGCACCGCTGCCACCAATAACGAGTTCGGCGGAATGGACGGTAACGGAATTGACGCCGTTAGCCAGTTGCAGGATATCGTTACCCAGGTCCATAACGACGGAAAGTCCGGATTGGGCATTGGTCAGATTGATGAAGTCGTCACCGCCTAGCGCCAGTTGCAGGGTCTCGATGTCGGTCATGCCCAGCGAAGAGATGCCATTGACAACCGTCTGGAGGACGTCTCCTGAACCCGCAGTGCCGACGAAAGTGACGTTGTTTTGCAGGTTCCGAACTTGCAAGGCCGTGTCAGTGCCGCCGAAGTTGACGGTTTCCACGTTAATTATATTCAACACGTCGGTGCCGGTACCGGAAAGGTTGAGCACGTCGGCCGTGCCCGCGCCGAGATCGATTTCGGCACCCAGGGAGAAGACCGACCCCGCCGTCAGAACATCATCACCGCTGCCGCCACCAATGGTTTCAACAAAGTTGACGGTCAGTGTATTGCCGCCATCTGCCAGTTGCAGTTGGTCGTCACCGTCGCCCATGTTGATTTCATGGGTCACCGCATCAAAGGTGTTGGTGCCCATGTCCAGGGTATCGTCCCCGCTGCCAGAGAAGATGCCGCCGATGTTGGTGAGCGTGGTCCCGCCGCCGAGGCTGAAGTCCAGGCCACCATTGAAGGCGATGTCGTCACCGGCGGTAAGGTTCGCGCTACCGGTAATATCGGCGCCGTTGAGAACGGTCGATCCATCGAGGGTCAGCAATGCATCATTGGTGTCGTCACCGCTGTCGATAATGATTTCAGCGACATTGTTGAGCGTCACGCCTGAAAGGTTGAGGCCGTTGTCACTGGAAATAATATCGGTAATGCCGACTACACCACTACCACCGCTGATGGTTGCACCACCAAAGCCGGTGCCAAGGCTGGCAAACAGGGTCGAGGTGGTCGTATCGGCTCCATCGAAGTTAATTGCAGAGATATTGGTAATGGCAGAACCTGAAAGGTCCATGCCGTCGGCACTGGCGATGGAGTCGTTCGCGCCGTTACCGGAGATGCTGGCGCCATTGAACTGCGTCGCCGCGTCGATGATCAGGCTCGTGGTGTCGTCGCCGCCGCTGTCAACATCCACCGTGGCGATACCGGTCAAAATTGAACCAGCCAAATTCATGCCATTTGCGCTCGAGATCACGTCACCCACGACAGCGTCACTATTGATAGCTGCCCCGCCAAAGTTGGTCGCATTATCGATCACAAGGGTTTGTGCGGTTGTGCCGTTATCGTCACCATCGAAGTTTACTTCGGCGATGTCGGTCAATACTGAATTGGAAAGATTCAGGCCGGTCGCACTTTCGACGGTGTCGCCGCCACCAAAACCGGTGATATCCGCGCCAGCGAGCGACGTGGTGCCGGAGACCGTCAGCGACGCTGCGGCTTCATCATTGTCCGAATCGATCCTGATTTCACCAAAGCCGCTGACCGTGTCATCGCTGAGATCGACGCCGCCCGTATAGGTCAGAACGTTCGTGCCAGCGCCGCCGAGGATGGTCTCAAACCCTATCGCGGTTACCGTATCGTCGCTGCCGGACAGGCTGAGCGTATCGTTTGTACCGCCATCATCCACAAAGGTCGTCCCGATAACACCCGTCTGCAACGTCAGCGTATCGTCCGTCGCACCCACTAAATTGACGGTCTCGAACCCTTCAATGGTGAGCTGGTTTACGCCGGAAACGAGGTTCAGAACATCGGTTCCGCCTTCGCCGTCAGTGAAGCTGCCGGTTGTCTGGGTATTGCCCAAGGTCACCGTGTCGTTGCCAAGACCACCAACGAAGTTGATGATACCGTCAAGCTCGGCCGACGCATCAATGGTGGCACCAAAGCTGGAACCAAGGGCCGAGGCATTGATATTCAGGACTTCGCCATCGACAATGTTGGCATCATTGAGTGTCAGCGTGTAGGCCTGATCGCTGGCTAGGGTCCAGGTCTCGAGCGCGGTGATGGAAGCAAGCTCCGTGGCGTCCAGGGTCAGGGCACCGATTGCTTCAATGGCAAGGGAATCCAAGCCGCTGCCGCCGGTCAAGATCGCCGCCGTGCCGGTACCGGTGTCGAGGCGGGTTCCCGAAACAGCCATTGCGACGGTGCCGCCGCCGATCGCCGCCGAGGCGTCAATCCGCTGTAGTGTGCCCGAACCCGAGGCGTCAATATTCAGCGTTCCGGTGCCAACGTTACCGTCAACGAGCGTGAAGTCGATTACCGAAGCATCTCCAAACGTCCAGTTCTCCCAACCCGAGATGTTCGCAAGCTCGCCCGCGCCCAAGGGAAGACCCGAAGGACCACCGTAGGTGGACGCGTAGAACGTCAACGTATCGTTAGACCCGCCACCACCCGTCAGCGCCGCAGCGCCGCCGTTGAGGGCCCGGCCACCGACATCCAGATTGACGGTGCCATCAGTCTCCGCCGAGGCATCAATGGTCAGGTTGTTCACCGAAATGATCGCCGCCGTCGTGATTGTCAGCGCAGACCCATTCGCGACGTTTGCATCATTGAGGGTCAGGTTGTAAGCCACGTTGGAGCTTAGTGTCCACTGCTCAAAGGCCGTAACGCTTGTAAGTTCCGCCTCCGTCAAATTAGTGGCGCCGGATATAATCAGGTTGTCGACCCCGCTGGTCCCGGTCAGTACCGAGGCCGTGCCCGTGTTGTCCAGGCCCGTTCCGGCAACCGTCAGGGCCAGGGTGCCGCCGTCGGTCTCCGCCGAGGCATCGATCTTGACGATATTGTCAGAAGTCGTCACCGCCGAAGCGTCAATGGCCAATGCACCGCTACCTGCGTTGTTGGTCGACAGTATCAGGTTGGTGGGGTCATTGGAGCCGATGACCCACTGTTCGAAGGCCGTCACGCTGTCAAGTTCCGCCGCCGTCAGATTGGTGGCGCCGGTAATGGTCAGGGTATCGGCACCGCTGGTTCCGGTCAGCACCGAGGCCGTGCCCGTGTTGTCCAGGCCCGTTCCGGCAACCGTCAGGGCCAGGGTACCGCCGTCAGTCTCCGCGGAAGCATCAATCTTGACGATGTTGTCAGAAGCCGTCACCGCCGAAGCATCGATAGCCAACACACCGCCGCCCGCGTTGTTGGTTGACAGGGTCAGGTCATAAGCCGCGCCCGCGGCAATCCCCCAAGATTCGAAATTGATCACGTCGTCAAGCTGAAGCGAGCTTAGCGTGCCGCCGCCGGTCAGTATCAGGGTGTCCGCGTCACCACTGCCGTCAAAAGTTACACCCGCAAGATCGTCCGCCGCCACCGTGATCGTGTCACTGCCACCTCCGCCAGTAACAGTCTCTACATCGGTGACACCCACCGTAATAGCCCCAGCAACCGTCAAGGTATCATTTCCGGTGCCGCCTATGGCGTTGATGATGCCGTCAGTCTCGGCCGTCGCGTCAATGGTAATGCCGTTGGCGCTGGTGGTGACGGCCGACCCGTCAATGGTCAGGGTTTGGCCGGCGGCCACGTTCGCATCATTGAGTGTCAGCGTGTAGGCCTGATCGCTGGCCAGGGTCCAGGTCTCGAGCGCGGTGATGGAAGCAAGCTCCGTGGCGTCCAGGGTCAGGGCACCGGTTGCTTCAATGGCAAGGGAATCCAAGCCACTGCCACCGGTCAAGATCGCCGCCGTGCCGGTACCGGTGTCGAGGCGGGTTCCCGAAACAGCCATTGCGACGGTGCCGCCACCGGTCGCCGCCGAGGCGTCAATCCGCTGTAGTGTGCCCGAACCCGAGGCGTCAATATTCAGCGTTCCGGTGCCAACATTACCGTCAACGAGCGTGAAGTCGATTACCGAAGCATCTCCAAACGTCCAGTTCTCCCAACCCGAGATGTTCGCAAGCTCACCCGCATTCAGGGGAAGACCCGATGGACCACCGTAGGTGGACGCGTAGAACGTCAATGTGTCATTGGACCCGCCACCACCCGTCAGCGCCGCAGCACCACCGTTGAGGGCCCGGCCACCGACATCCAGATTGACGGTGCCATCAGTCTCGGCCGAGGCATCAATGGTCAGGTTGTTCACCGAAATGATCGCCGCCGTATTGATCGTCAAAAATTCGCCTGAAGCAACGTTCGCATCGTTCAACGTAATCGAATAGGCCTCGTTATCCAGCAGGGTCCAGGTCTCGAAGTCCGTGACACTCGTCATGTGGGCTTCGGTCAGCGCATTGCCACTCTTCAGCTGCAGGGTATCGCCGGACACATCATCGCCGCCATCGAAGGTCTGAAGGGCGAGGCCGGTGGTTGTGGTGATGACCGTATCGTCATTGGTGCCGCCGAGGACGGATTCAATATTGGCAACTTCGACAACGTTGACAGCATCAGCCAGTTGTAGTGTGTCACCGGATGTATGACCACCGAGATCAACGAAAACGCCGCTCACCGCACTCTCGAAGGTCAGCGTATCATCACCCGTTCCGCCAAGAATGGTTTCCGTGTTTAGAATGGACCCGACGTTCGTCCCATCCGCCAGTTGCACCTTGTCACCCGTGCCCTGATCGAGATCAATGGAATCGCCAGTGGTAAGCGCCGTCGTTAACGTAATGTCATCATCACCGATGCCGAGGGCCGTCACAGTTTCAACGTTCGCTACGCTCAGCGTATGGGCAACACCGCTCGCCAGCGTCAGCGAATCACCGGTACCAGCGCCAAGATCGACAGAATCGCCAGCTTCGGCGGTTCCTGTCATCGTAATTGTGTTGTCAGTCGCACCATCGGTGGTGGTTACAACATCGTCGAGGGCCGTAAAGGCGGCGCCGACATCCCCGGTAAGCGAAATCGGATTGGTATCTGAACCAGTCAGGGCGCTAACATCAATGCTGGTATGTATGATGATCGTTGCTGAGCCGGAGGTGTAGGTATCAAACGTTCCGTCCGTGCTTGCAAACGTCCATGTGTCAGCACTGACCACGCTATCAGCACCATCACCATCGATGGTCAGCGTATCGTTGCCATCCGTCATCGCAACGACTTTTGCCGCTGTAAGCGTCAGGGTCCGTGTGCCACTGCCAACACCCAAATCCAGTTCCTCAATGTTTTTGAGGCTGGTATTGCTGGTCAGATCAATGGTGTTGTCGCCGACATCGAAGTCCACAACGTCGTCGCTGCCGAGACCGCCATCAATGGTGGTATCGGAAGCATCAAAGCGAAGGGTATCCTCGCCGTCACCGCCAATCAAAACGTCGGCACCAGCACCGCCGATGATGCTGACCGTTCCATTGGTTTCGTTTGAGGCGTCAATTGTGACCCCGAAGCTGCCGCTTGTCAGGGCGGAGGCGTCGATGGTCAGATTTTCAGTTGAGGCAATGTTCGAATCAGCAAGGATCAGCGTATAATTGGCAACATCATCAACCAGCGCCCATGTATCGAAACCGGAAATATTGCCGAGGTCGGTTGCATCCAGATTGACAGCGCCGGTCGTTTCGATGGTCAGAGAATTCGACCCACCGCCGCCGGAAAGTGTTGAGAAATAGGTTTCGAGAGAACCCGCGTGAACGGTGACCACATCATCCCCCGCCCCGCCCAGAACATTCGCACGCGCCCCGGAAACAGCTGAGGTATCGATAACCAGTTCACTGGTCGAGCTCTCGAGATCAGTGGCGTCAATGGTCAGGGTCTGTGCCGAGGCGACGTTCAAGGCATTCAATGTCAGTGTGAAATCTGCATCGGAACCGAGAATCCAGTTTTCCCATCCGGTTACGGCAGCAAGTTCCGTATCCGTCAGAACGTCACCACCGATAAATTCGAGCGTATCGCCGGTTGAATGCGCGCCGCCAGTATAGGTGCCGCCGGAGATATCAGCGGAATTTGCAATTACGTCATCATCACCCCCGCCGCCGACAATGGTCTCGAAGCCTGAAGTGCTTATCGTATTTCCCCCGGCCGCGAGATTTAGAGTATCTAACGTACCGCCTGCATCAACAAAGTTGGTTCCGATCACACTGGTTTGCAGTGTTAGTGTGTCGTTCGTATTGCCGAGATTAACCGTCTCGAACCCTTCAATCGTAAGCTGGTTGGTACCGGAAATAAGATTAAGAATATCCGTTCCGCCTTCACCGTCGGTGAAGCTGCCGGTTGTCTGCGTATCGCCTAGCGTCACGGTGTCATCACCAAGCCCGCCGATGAAATTAAGGATACCGTCAGTCTCAGCCGTCGCATCAATCGTCGCGCCAAAGCTGGCGGTCAGTATCGAGGCATCAATGGTCAGAACTTCACCTTCTCCGACGTTCAGACTATTCAGCGCGAGTGAATAATTTTTGTCCGTTCCAAGTGTCCAGTTTTCAAACCCTGTGACATTGGCCAGTTCAGCCGTGCTCAAATCAACATCACCCGTCGTCGCGATGGTCAGCTTATCGGTCCCGACGCCGCCTGAAAGCGTTGAGGCAAAGCCTTCGAGAGAACCCGCATGGACATCGACAAAATCGTTACCCGCACCGGCGAGAACATTCGCCCTCTCGCCGGATATTGCGACAGTATCAATATCGAGAATGCTGCCTGAGCTTAAAGTCGTGGCATCAATGGTCAGGGTTTCATCGTTTCCAACGTTCGCGGCATTGAGCGTAACGGTATAATTTGCGTCGGTGCCGAGTGTCCAGTTTTCCCAGCCAGTGACGGCGAGGAGCTCTGTACTGGTCAGCGTATCGCCGCCGACGAATGTGAGCGAGTCACCCGTTGTATCCGCGCCGCCGGTGTAGGTATTGCCGGATATATCCGTGGAATTAGCGGTAATTGCATCGTCACCCGCGCCACCGGTGATGGTTTCGATACCCGTGGCTGTCAGTGTGTTCCCGCCACCGGCCAGCACCAGCTTATCACCGGAGCCGTCACTACCAAGATCAACAGAAATTCCGCTGACTGAACTTTCAAGCGTCAGGGTATCGTTTCCACTGGAACCAGTAATGCTTTCTATACCAATGGCCGAGAAGGTGTTCGACGTTGCGCCGTCGCCCTGAGTCAGCGTCAATGCGTCATTGGTGCCTTCGCCAAGATCGATCGTGGTCCCAGCGACCTGATCGCCTTCGAAGGTCAACGTATCGTCGCCCGTCCCGCCAAGGATGGTTTCGATGTTCTGGAAGTCACCAACGTTAACGCCATCGGCAAGTTGCACTTTGTCGGCGGCACCGCCATCGAGATCAATTAGATCGCCCGTGACCATATTGGTGGTCACGGTAATAAAATCGTCGCCAATGCCCTGGGCGGAGACATCCTCAATATTGGCAACGCTCAGGGTATGGGCAACACCGCTCGCCAGCGTCAGGGAATCCGTGCCATCGCCAAGGTCAACCGAGTCCCCTGCTTCGGCAGTTCCCGTCATCACAATAGTATTACCAGTCGCACCATCAGTCGTCGTTACGACGTCGCTAAGGGCCGTAAAGGCGTCGCCGACATCCCCGGTGAGCGAAATTTCGTTGATATTCGCCCCGGTCAAGGCGCTGACATCAATAGTGTTGAAGACCTCAATTGTCGCCAGTCCGGACGTGTAGATATTGAAGGACCCGTTTGCGCCCGACGCCGTCCAGGTGTCGGAGCTGACCAGACTATCGCCCGCGTCGCCATCAATGGTCACAATATTATTGGTATCGGTCATGTTGACCACATCGGTCGCAGTCAGGGTCAGTTCATGAGCATCGCTTCCGACGACCAGATCAATTTCCTCGAAGTTGAAGAGATGTGTATCACCGGTCAGGTCAAAGTTGGGAGCCGCCGAATCAAAGATCAGAGTATCGTCGCCGGTTCCGCCATCAAGCGTTGTCGCCGTTGCACCGTACTCGATGGTGTCATTACCCTCCGAGCCGTAGATCAGATCGGAAGCACCGGCGCCGATGATCGTGTCGTCGCCGTCCCGCCCGTCAACGAAATTTGCGTCTGTGCTCAGCGTGATGGTGTCGTTCTGGAACGAGCCTCCTACGTTTTCGAAGTTGTTGATGGTGTCCGTACCCTGGCTGGTACTGATGAACTGTGATGTGCTTCCATCCTGAACAGTCAGGTCAACAGTGACGCCGTCCGTGGCATTGAAGAAATCCAGTATGTCAAATCCACCGCCGCCATCAAGGAAGTCATTACCGCCAAGACCGTGGATATTGTCAGTACCGCTGCCGCCAACAATTGTATCCGCACTTTCAGAACCGGTAATGATCTCAACGTTACTGATGGTATCCGTGTCACCGGTTGCGTCGCGGGCCTGACCGGATGCGACGCCGTCGATTGTGCCCGCACCCAGATTGATAGTGACACCACTTCCAGCATCGCCATACCAGAGATGATCATCTGTCCCGTCACCACCATTAATGACGTCATCGCCCGCGCCGCCAATGAGGAAGTCAGCGCCATCACCGCCGATTAGGGTATCATCACCGTCTTCACCCTGGAGCTTATCATTTCCGGTGCCGCCGGTAAGGGTGTCATTGCCGGCACCACCGCGCAGGTCATTATTCCCGCTGGCCGCAGAAATTACATCATCACCGTCCTCACCCCTGAGGAGATCGTTACCGGCACCGCCGACGATTGTATCGTCACCGCTACCGGCACGGATGGAGTTGGACTGATCATCACCGGTCAGGGTGTCATTGCCACTGCCCGTACGGATGTTTTCCATATTGGTGACACTATCGGTGCCGCCAAAACCGTCGGTAACATCAACAAAGGCAGATTGGTTGCCGGTTAAATCAATGGTGACATCGCCGGATGTCGCCGAATAACGGAGCCAGTCACTTCCGCCGCCGCCGTCAATAGTGTCATCGCCACCCTTCATACGGAAGGTTTCAGATGTGTTACTGCCGGTAACGATATCGTCGTGGTCGGAACCCCTTACCTGATTTGCGCCAGTGAGTAGATCCGTCCCGATCCCAGCCGCATCCCCGCCATTGGTGGAGAAAGCTGTACCGATGGAGGTGCCTGTCAGGTCCGCGGAAGCCGTCGGCTCGTTGGTCCATACATCCCCGGTTGTCACCGTAAGGCTGGATCCATCCGCCAACACTGATTCGATCGTATACGTGCCGTCGTTACTTGTACCGGTAACTGTCAGCGTACTTCCGGCGCCATAAGCAACACCGTTGGAATCCTGGAACGTACCGGTCGCAGCCGTGATAATCCCCGGCGTTGAGCTGTTAAAGTTAAGTGTAACCGCGCTCAGCGAGATATCTTCATCCATGCGTATTGTAACGTCATCTACGGCATCAGAGTACGATACACGCGTCGCGTCGTTTCCGGTGATGACATCGTTTCCGCCGCCACCCCGTATTTCATTGAACGTTCCCTCGAAGGCGGTCGAGAAATTACTGTCGACGACAAACGTATCCGCAAAGTCAGAGCCATGGATAATCTGAATATCGGTCAATGTGTTTTCATCGTCGCCAGCCGTCACCGTGACTGATGAGCTAAAGTCCGCGTCGATCGCGCTCGCGGAGTCAGAGAAATCGGCAGTGTTGTCGCCGCCACCGCCATTGAGAACGTCGTTGCCATCGCCAGCTGTCAGGACATCGTCGCCTTCGCCGCCGTTAAGAACGTCGTTGCCCTCACCACCCCTCAGGATATCGCTGCCGTCGCCGCCATTAAGTTCATCGTCACCTTCAAGGCCGTTCAGGGTATTGTTGTTATCATCACCGGTCAGCGTATCGTTACCGAATCCGCCTTCAAGATTTTCGATTCCAGTCAGGGTATCCGCGCCGTTGCCGCCGATGGCCGTGCCCGACCCCAGCGTCGTGTTCGCGTCGAAAGAGATATCCACAGTTACATCGGTTTCAGCATCGTGGTAGGACGCTGTGTCGTTTCCACTGCCACCGTTCAGCGTGTCGTCGCCCAGACCGCCGACGAGGAAATCCTCACCATCGTTACCGTTGAGAACGTCATCGCCATCGTTACCGAAGAAAATATCGTTTCCGGTGCCGCCGGCTAACGTCTCTGCATCCGCCGTCCCGGCAATTACAGTCGATTGATTGGTGTCCGCGGTGAAGGTATCCGATGGTGAATCGTAGGTAACATCAAGGCTGTACGTATCCAGGACACCGTCTTCGTCCGCATCGAACACCACCGTATTTACGGGGTTGGTCAACTGATTGAGGATCGTCACCGTGTGAATGGTATCGCCTGCGCCTTCATAGGTGATTTTCAGATCATCAAACCCGGAATCAGTATCTGCATCGATAAATTCAGCGCTCTCAAGGAAGTATGACAAGCCGACCTCAATAATATCGTCGCCGCCGCCTGAAGTGATCGTGTCGTTCCCGTCAGAGGCATAGAAGGTATCGGCACCAATACCACCGTTCAGAATATCGTCGCCAACGCCGCCATCAAAGAATACGGACCCGGTTCCGCCGCTTATTGTGTCGTCACCATCGCCGCCGGAAATTGTCATGCTGGCCGTATTCGTCGCGGTTATTTGGTCTACACCGTCACCGCCATCGATGGTTTCCGTATTGGTAACCGTAATGATGTTGCCGCTGTCATCCAGAATTAATTGGTCCGTATCCCCGGCGCCGTCGAATGAATCGCCAGCCGCCGCAATGCCGGTCAGGGTGATCGTGTCAGCGCCGGAACTGCCGGTAATGCTATCAATACCGGCAGATAGAGTGATGGTCTCTGTACCACCCGTGTCCGTGCTAGCTGCTGTTGGCTCAAGGAAGTCACCATCGTCTGAAATCATTTCGGCAAGGAATGCGCCCGTCAGGGTGATATGCATGTCCGCATCGCCGTCACCATCAACATCAATTTCAAGAAGTTTGGTGCCATCGTTAAACCGCGCCTGAGTATTGCCACTGACCAGGAAGCTGTTGGTATGCGCGCCACGGAAGTCATAAGTCCCATGGAGCATACCTTCCAACTCAATATGTTCCTCGAAGTTCAGAACCTCCAGATCCTCAATGGTTTCCCCGGCGCCTACGGCCGCGTCGGAAATGTTTCTGTAAACAAATGTGTCGTCACCGTCACCGCCGTACAACACATCGCCGCCGGCACCGCCTTCAAGGATATCGTTTCCAGACCCACCATCCAGCTCATCACTGCCGAGATCATCGATAAGAACATCGTTGCCTTCGCCGCCGGAAAGGAAGTCGTTGCCACCTCCGCCGGTAATGGTGTCATTGCCTGCATCACCATAAAGTTCGTTCAGGCCACCAGCGCCACCGTCGATCACATCATCACTGGCTGTTCCGGCGATAAAGTCGTTGCCAGCGCCACCGGTCAGGCCTGTCTGAAACTCTAAGTTTACATCAGTGCCCGCGGTGATCTGGTCAACAATGGTTTCGATGGCCTGCCCGTTGTAGGCGTCGGTTACGGTAACTGTTGCTGCGTCGCTAAACTCAAGAATGAGATCATCACCAACCCGGCGCGCAGTTTCCAGTTCTTCAATCGCGTCGCTGGCGAGGATAAGCGTATCAGCCCCACCGGTATCCGAGATAACATCGCTGCCGTCACCGAAGTTGTAGATGTAGGTGTCATCGTTGCTGCCACCCGAAAGCACGTCATCGCCGGATCCACCGGTCAGGGTATTCAGACCCGTGCCGCCAATAATCGTGTCGTCACCGGCGCCGCCGCTGATCGTATCGGCCCCGCCACCGCCATCGATGGTGTCATCTCTTGAGCCACCATCGATTTCTGACGTGCCGGAGTCATCATTGATGACCATTTCCAGGTCATAGTCCAAACCTGTGTCGAAAACCAGACGCTCGACATTGGTCAATACATCGGTACCATCCGTCCCGACTACGGTAACTGAGCCACCATTTTCAGTGATGGCATAATCGCCCCGGTCGCCGGAGAATGCCGCAATATCAAGTCCGTCATCAGCCAAGCCGTCCAGACCACCACCCACATGCAGACCGCCATCTATGGTGTCGTCGCCCGCGCCACCGATCAGGGTATCGGTACCCGAACCCCCGTCCAGTGTGTCGCCCCCCAGACCGCCCGTCAGCGTATCATCCTGATCTCCGCCAAAGAGCTTGTCAGCACCATCACCGCCATCAAGGGTATCCTCGCCGACGCCACCAGTGAGCGTATCGGCACCGAGGCCACCGGTTATCGTATCGGCACCGCCGCCGCCATCAATCGTGTCATCTTCAATACCGCCATCAAGGATGGACGTGCCGGAATCATCATTGATGACCATGGGCAGGTCGTAGGTATCGTCATCGAATACCAGGCGTTCGATATTGCTGAGAACATCGACGCCATCCGCGCCAGTAACGGTGACAAAACCGTCGCCATTGTCGTCATCAATGGTGTAGGTGCCGATATTGCCGCTGAATAGGGCTACATCGATCCGGTCATCGGCCAGTCCATCAAGGCCGCCACCAACATGCAGGCCACCATCAATAGTGTCATTACCTGCGCCACCGATCAGGGTGTCCGCACCGGAACCGCCATCAAGCGTATCCTCGCCGAAGCCCCCATCAATGGTATCGTCATCGGTGCCGCCGTTAAGCGTATCATTTCCACCACTGCCTTCCAAAACATCCTGGCCCGTGCCACCGGTCAGGGTATCGTCGCCCTCGTAGCCGGCAAGAGTATCGCTACCACCGCCACCATCCAAAACATCATTGCCACCCAACCCGGTCAGGGTTTCAGCGCTGCTGTCACCGCTAAAGGTCAGGGCGTCCGTAAATGTGACGCCGTTGAATTCGAGGGACTCGATGCTGCTCAGAATTTCGATGCCTTCATCGCCACCAGTGGCGTTATTGTCGGTGACGGTAAGTTCAGTATCAGTACCAACGATACTGGCAGATACCGTGAAGTCGACCTTATCACCTGCGTAAGATGCGGTATCAAACCCGTCGCCGCCATTGATGATGTCATTGCCCACTCCGCCGTCCAGAATATCGTCGCCGGTGCCGCCTTCCAGGGTATCGATGCCATTTTCGCCGATCAGCGTATCGTCGCCGTCACCGCCAAGCAGCGTATCAACACCCGTATCTCCAAACAGGGTGTCATCGCCGCCTTCACCGCTCAGAAGATTGTTACTCGCCGCATACCCATCAATAGTGTCATTGCCATCACCGCCGGTCAGCGTATCGGCGGAGAAGGTCCCGCGGAGATTATAATCAAGATCATATTCACCATCAGAGAATTTGAGAACGTCAACATTTTTGAGTGTGTCCGTGCCTTCGCCGCTGCCAACTGTATTGGTGACTGTGTACTCGAAATCGCCGATCTTGGTGATTAAGTAGTCATCGCGGGCGCCGGTATAGATGGCGACATCAATTTCGCCGCCTACAGTGGAGTCCACCTCACCGAAAAGCTTGTCATCGCCGGCGCCGCCGGTCAGCGTATCGGCACCACGATCACCGGTTAAGGTATCGTTTCCATCGCCGCCAATCAGCGTATCGGTGCCGTCAATGCTGCCAACGAGGGTGTCATCACCACCCTGGCCGTCCAGTAAATTGTTGAACCCCGCGTGTGAATCAAGGAGATCATTGCCACCGCCGCCGGTCAAGGTGTCCCCGGAGAAACCGCCCTTGAGATAGTGTTCCAGTTCAACTTCCTGATCCGAGAAACGGAGAATTTCGACGTTTACCAGTCTGTCCGTACCTTCGCCGGAACCAACCGTATTGGTGACCTCGTATTCAAAGTCGCCGACCTTGTCGATATCGTAGTCAGCGAGGGCGCCGCTATAAACGGCGATATCTACATCGGCATCCGTATCGGAACTGGTGTGACCGTAAAGGGTGTCGTTCCCTTCGCCACCGATCAGCGTATCAGCATCCGTACCACCGGCCAGCGTATCCTCGCCCGTACCCCCGTCCAGCGTATCAACGAAAACCCCGCCGTTCAGCGTATCATCACCGTCCTGTCCGTACAGGATGTTGCCGTTACCGGCGTTGCCACCGATGGTATCATCTCCGTCAAGCCCGCTCAGGGTATTGCCGCTGCCGTCGCCCGTATGATCAGCATCTCCGGTATAGAAGCCATCGGCGAATTCAAGGGATTCGACATTGGTCAGCGTATCCGTGCCGTCGTCGCCATCAGCCGCATTGTTATCGGTGACGGTAATTTCCGTAATGCCGCCAACAACAGCAGCGCTGACGGTGTAATCTGCCTGATTACCGGAGAAGCGGGCCGTATCGAAACCATCAAGACCATCAATGACGTCGTTTCCTGCACCACCAACCAGAATATCCGCCTCGGCTGTGCCATCCAGTGCGGTGTCGGGGGATGACGTTCCTTCCACCAGATTGTTCACGGTCAGGGTCATCGACGTGTCACCATAGGTGGCGCGCAGATCGAGGCCGGTGAGATTATGGGAAACCGTGTTGAATCTGCCGGTGACTGAAGCGAAATTCATAACCGTAAACGTCTGGCTCACTACCGGCGTGAAACCAAAATTGACATTCAGCGTGTCGCTGGTTGTGCTCAGATCAACCGCGCTATCTGTGGTCAGGACATCAAAGAAGCTCGTCCCCAGGATATCTATGTCCAGGCTGGAGCCCGTATTGAAATTAAGTGCTGCACCATTGATATCCAGCGTATCAGCGATATTTGCACCGCCGACATCAATGGCACCCTGGTTATCCAGCGTCGCGCCATTGGTAAAGACCAGGGTTGAGCCGCCCTCGCCACCCTCGATCGTCCCGGTATTGGTTAAGGTGCTGCCACTGCCATCGATGATGAGCGTTACGCCGTCGACAATTTCGATCGTGCCGTTGTTGATCAGCGTCCCGCTAATCGTACTGTCGGCCGAAGCCGTGATTGTTCCATCGTTGACAAGTTCACCAGCCCCCGAAACCGTGCCGCCAGACACGTCTAGCGAGGCTGTGCTGCTGAGCGTCGCCTTACCATCAACAACCAGGTCCGCGCTGCTGTCAATATTTACAAATCCATTAATTGACGTTGTTCCGGCAACGGTCAAGGAAGTGGTTGCGCCGGACAGACTAAGCGTCTTGCCTTCGAGCAGATCCGTTTTGCCGTCGACGGTTAGCTGGCCAGCCGTCATGGTCAAACCTGTATCCATAAGCAGGCCGCTAACGTTTACGGAGACATCCTGCGCGAATGTTACATTGCTGACACCGGTGAGAACCGCGATCTGTCCTTCAATGGGGCTGCCGCCCAGGCTCCAGTTCGTGTCCGTGAACCAGTCCGGGTTAGTGACTTCGGAATGTATGTTGTTGGGCAGACCGAGAATTTCAACTTTGATTTCGCGCAATGTGCTGGTGATGCCGTCACTGACCGTAACGGCAATTGTATCATCTCCGACAAACCCGTCCGGACCGGTGTAAACATATTCGCCGCTGCCCGCATCTATCGTGACGGTGCCGCCTTCTTCCGACGCGGCCTCGACCGAATAGGTCAGAACCTGACCATCGATATCCTTCGCGCCTACATTCCCGCGCAACTGAACACCGAAGTCGGTCGTAACCGTCGGATCGAAGAGGGATGGTGCGAGGGAAACAAATTCAGGATCGCCGGTTGTTGTACCGTTGTGGTTGCCCGTCGCATCGAGAACCGTGTCACCGGCGACTGTCGGGCCAACCTCATCATCAAGGCGCCAGTTAGCGACCAGCTCGCCATCGTCAGAATCTACAAACCCGTGCATGTTGGTAGCGAGTTCATCCTCGGTGCGAACAGAGTTCCAGACGCGAACATCAGCCATGTCGCCGTTCATAATGCTGCCTGGATGCGCGGTAGCATTGTCATCAAATCGTCCGCCGATACTGGCGACGGAGGCACTGGTGTGAATACCGCCCGTGTACGCAAGCGAGCCATCTTCATGGCCATTGACAAACAGCCTGATGTCCTGACCGTCATAGGTCATGGCGACGTGGTACCAGGTGTCGACATCAAGTGTTGTCGCGCCCGTGGCGACTGCGGACGAACTGTTGCCAGTCTCGTTAAGTTCGGCGACAAGTGTAAATCCGGCGGACCCACCCCCATCCACATCATGAGCCTGGAAGATCAGACCGCGATCAAGCGTCGAGGCCGCGCCCTTGGAAAAGATTGTTTGCTGGGTCAGGTCATCAAATTTTACCCAGGCTTCAACGGATATGCTGGTCGCCAGATCCAGTTCGTTGGCATCCGGTATCAGGATCGCATCGCTGGCGCCATCGAAATGCATGGCGCGGGCGAGGTTGTCGCCGAGGGGCTGGGGCGACGTATCGACGAAGGTCGCATCAACGATGGATCCATCATTGGCGTTCGCCGTTGCGTCTGTGGCGTCACCGTCCAATTCCCAGTATCCAAGGAGACCAGGCTCATCGCCCGCAAGGCGTTCGTCCTTATTGCCGAAAATGTCGTCTTGCGAGCGCACCGTTTCCCAGAGGCGGAAGTCAGCCATCTGCGCGTCGATGAATTCGTCCGGGGCGTCGCCGTGCCCGCCAATTGCCGCCGGGCCAAGGTTAACGCCGTTGATGGCGGACGTGTTGGACCCTTCAAGTGCGCCGTCTACATAGGCCAAAACTTCGTTGCCGAGTGTATCGACGCTGATTGCCAAATGAGTCCACTCTCCCTCGGTACCGGTGAGATCGATGGTCGTAAAGGAATGTGCACCGCTGCCTGACGAGACGAACATCCTGACTTCATCGACGGAAGAATTATATTCCAGATACCAGCGAACACCATTGTCGCCGTCGGTCGCGAACAATTGCACGCGGCCCGACGCACCCGACACCGTGGGTAAGGAATTGAAGTTGACCCAGGTTTCAAGTGTGAAGGTATCTAACGTGCTGCCTGTATCCAGATCCGGCAGGTCGACATAATCCCCGGCGCCATCGAACGTTAACGTCGCAGCAAACGGATCAACCGGCGCGCCCTGCCCGATCTGGGCCGCTGGAGGTGGTGCAAACCATTCTTCGCCAGCTGTGAAGCCGTTCAATGTGCCGTTGATGGAACCGGTAGCGTCCGTTGCCACGGTGCCACTGCCGTCCTCAAGGGTCCAGTTGAAGATCAGGTCTTCGCTGTCAGCAGGAACCTGTAAATCCTTGTTATCCAGAATTTCACCGGAGGTACGGGCTTCGGACCACGCCCGCACATCGGCGATCTGGCCAACCATCCTGTAGCCACCGGTTTGTTCGGGACCGACAGTGAAACCACTGCCCTGATCGGTGGAATCCCAGGCGATGGAACCGCCAGCCGTGCCATCCACATAAACGGTTGCGTTGGTGCCATCGTAAGTGAGCGCCACATGATGCCATACGGAATCGATGATGTCGGTTGTGCTGGAGATGGCGGAATTGAAGCCATTCACGCCACCCAGAGCAACCTGAACACCGCTTGAATTGGCGAACATCTCAAAACCGGAAGTGCCGCCGCCGTTCAGGTTGCCGAACAGGTTATGGACTGCTTTCGAATCATCCAGATTGACCCAGGCTTCAACCGTGAAGGATGTATCGCCCGAGGTCGCAAATGGCGGACTGGCCGCCGAGATGGTATTGGAAACGCCGGTCCGGAGATCCGCGGCACCGTCAATGTGATCCGGCACAGTTGTTCCGAGTTCCTCATTAAAGGCCAGATTTTCTGCGGTGCCGTCTGACTGGATACTGTCGAACGTCCAGTACCCCTGCAAATTCGGTTCAAGTTTCGGGTCGTCGATGACAGTCTGGTAGTTGGCTTCTATTTCTTCGGCGCTGCGCACGCCCTCCCAGATCCGCAGATCGTCAAGCTGGGCATCGAGGAAGCGTTCCTCCGTGCCTGCGTTCTCCCACGCACCGATCAGGTAATCCGACAAACCCAAGGCGGAAATGTTGGCGGAACCGGTCTCCACCAACTGGCCGTCGAGGAAGAGCTGGGCGTTGTCGGTCGTGCCCGGCGCCATCGTAACCGCCACATGCGTCCACTCACCAAGCGAACTGCCGAGCCCGTTTGTGAAGGTGGCCTTGTCGGTACCGACGCCGTCGCCCGCGTACAGTTCCAGAGCGCCATCGTCTAAGATATTGAAGTGGAGGGTGTCGGCCCCGGTCTCGCTGTCGGTCGCCAGGATCGAGAAAACCTGTGCCGACGTAGGCAGCTTGTTCAGGTTGATCCAAGTTTCGATCGTTACTCCACCGTCCAGGCTGCCGAGGCCCGGCGCATTGACAACGTCATCCATCCCATCAAACACCAGCCGCCCGCCAGCATCCGAGACACCGAGAATTTCCGGCGGCGTATTAGAAAGTTCGTTTTCCTCAACATGGACAGTAATGGTTTGCGTCGAAACCGAGAGGCCGTCGGTCACTTCGACGGTGAAGCTGTCGTCGCCGGTGAATTCCGCGAAGGGCTCGTATTCGTAAGCGCCGCCTTCCGTGAGGGTCAGATAACCATTGCTCGGCTCGCCGGCGGTAGCGACAGAGAAGGTCAGCTCATCGCCATCGGCATCCACCGCCTCGATCTGGCCGCGAATGGCGGTGTCTTCATCGGTTTCGAGGGAAGTTGTTGCAACAGTCGGCATGGAATTGACGATGGTATTGGCCGATCCCAGCGTCGCGTCGTTATGATTATGAGTCTGGTCAATCAGTGTCGTACCGAAGTTCACATCATCGGCGCGGTAATTGGCAACCAGACCAACAGAGTCGGCAGGGATGTTGCCAATCATGTTGTCGTGAATATCATATCCCGAACGCGCTGTATCCCAGATGCGGATATCAGCCATCTGACCGTCGAAATCCCCGGCATGGTCGAGATAACCGATATGAAGTTCACCCGCCGAGCCACCCGTCGGATCGCCAGTCGTTTGATTGGAACCCGAAACCTGCGACGCGACCTCTGCGCCGTTGACGAAGAACTGAACCGTTGTCGGTGAACCGATGGTGCGTACCGCCGACACATGCGCCCATTCGCCAGCCGTAATAACTGCATCGGTGGTCTCGAAGACGACATTGTTGCCGCCAGCCGTCGTCCCGGACTCATGGAAGAACGCCAGCTTGCCGCCGCTCAGAACCTCGAATGAATAGAGCACGTTATCGCTGTCATCACCTTCGGTTTCCCCGATTCCGCCAAAGGCGACGATATGGGTATTTGCCGTGGTGGAATCCGGGTTGATCCAGGCTTCAAGGGTCAAGTCACTGGCGATCTCAAGACTGATATCGCTGCCACCCAAAATTTCGCTTGCGGCGGAACCGTCGAAGGTTATGGCGTGGTGGGTGTTTTCACCAAGGGGCAGTGGTCCGCTACTGAAAGACGCGCCGTTAATTGTGCCATTGTTATTTGTAGCACTGCTATCATTCGCTACAGCGCCAAAGCCTTCATCAAGTTTCCAATAGCCAACCAGCTCGTTCGGTATTGCTGATTGAGAGTAGTCGGTATCAGCATTGTCGATAATATCATCAGTCTGGCGGGCAACATTCCATATACGGAAGTCCGCAATATCACCATTGAAGTTTTCAGTAGTTACGTTGCTACTGTCCCTGTCGCCGATAACCAGAGGATCGCCATCGAAAAGGGTTGTTCCAAAATTACCGGTCGCGGCGCTGGAACCATCGATAAACACCGTGGTGTTCCCGACACCGGTTCCGTCCACTCTTATAGCTACATGATGCCATTCGCCGTCAGCAATATTGACGCCGCTGGTGATGGAATTTGCGCCATCATGGGCAACCAGAACACCGCTTTCCGTTGCAAAGCTCAGTGAATGCTGGGTAGTCGAATAGGGTTTCGAGACAATCCAGTTTGGACCGGCACTGGTATCGTCCGTGCGGACCCAGACTTCATAGGTCATGCTGGTCGTGTGGTAGGCGGCATTATCGCTAATAACGACATTGTCGCCAGTCGCGTCATCAACTCCGTCAAATCCAAGAACCGCCGCGAGTGGATCACTTGGCGCACCTTGTGCGACTTGGGCCCCGTGGACCCACGGATCGGTGAAGTTGGTCAGCGTGCCGTCGTTGTCTCCGACTTCGTCGTGAGCATTTGTTCCGGCACCATCATCCAGATGCCAGTTGGAGATCAGCCCGTCCGGGGCGTTCTCTGCTCCGTAGACGGTGGTCAAGTTGTCGGTAATTTCGTCGATGGATCGCGCTGTGTTCCAGACACGGACGTCGGCTATCTGGCCATCGAACTGGTAGTTCTGCGTCCCATTTTCGAAAGCACCGATGTTAGCCTCGGTAAGTGTCGTCAGGTCCGGTGTCATTTCCTGTTCACCCACCTTGACACCATCGACGTAGATGAACGTGTTGGCGCTACCGCTAGCGATCGTATCATCGTGCACAACCGAAACATGATGCCACGCGCCACGAATGTCGCCGCCACCGATCGGACCTGCAATCAGACTCGTATCGAAGTGAAGTTCGCCGTTCTCGATAAACAGGCTCGTGCCAGAATCCGTCGCCCCGTCCGCGAAGGTGTGGAAAATTTCCTGCCTCTCCAAGCTGACCGTATCGGCGTTGATCCACGCTTCATAGGTGAACGATCCCGAGTTCGTGTCGACGCCTGTTGGGTCGTTGATGACAATAATGTTATCGATCCCGTCAAATTCGAGCGCATTTGATACATGCTCGGCAATCTCCGGCGTCGCCGAATGGGCGAGGTTCGGTGTGGTGCCGTCATGCATGACTTCATCGAACGACCAGTAGCCTTGCAGGTTCGGCTCAAGCGTCGGGTCTTCGATGGCGGACTGATAATTGGTCGCAATATCTTCTGCCGTGCGAAGATCGTTCCAGATGCGGACTTCGCTGATCTGACCGGCGAACGGCACCACGCTTGAGGGCGTATTTTCGGACTGATGCCCGATAAACCAATCATGGTCCGTACCGATGTCCTGAACCGCAGACATATCGAAACTGTCGATGGCTTGGCCGTTCACATAAACGGTGACCAGATCATCGCGATCCGCAGTGACCGAAACATGCTGCCACTGATCGGTGCTCAAGGAGTACCCGGTTGTCGTAAATATTGTCGGTACTGTCGAACCGCCATTGTCATGAGTAAATGACACAACGATTTCGTTTGTCTCGCTCAGTTCCAGCAGGAACCCGGACTGGCCCGTGGTCCCGTTATTGTTGTCACTGTTATCGACGATTGCCCGTCGTCCTGTCGCTGCGGCATCGATATTCACCCAGGCTTCAATGCTGAAATCCGTTGCCGCGCCGAAGTTAAGCGACGGATCGCCTTCAATTGTGACCTTGTCATCCACCCCGTCGAACTGCAGCGATCCGCTGATGCCGCCGCTTCCGCCAAGAAGATCGGGCGCATCATTCTCGCCAACAACCCGGACCGTCGCTGTTGCCGTTGAAATGCCGCCCTGTCCGTCGGACACTGTATAGGTGATATCGACATCGCGAACGTCTGATCTGCCGAGGGCTTCAAGCGTCGGGCTTGGCGTAAACAGAACCCCGCCGCTGCCATCAAGCGTGACCGTGCCTGCATCTTTGTCACCAGCCGCCAGTTCAACGGCGGTGATCGTCAGCGTACCACCATCGACGTCGCTGTCGTTGGCGAGCAGGTCGGTGATCGCAATGGTGATCGCGGTTGATTCTTCCGTTGCAATGGCGAGCGTAACATCGGTCGCGGCAACGAATTGATCGGTCGTATCATCGAAGCGATAGAAGGTCGCCTCCAGATCGACATTATTGGTGACACCTAAATAAGTCTCGCCGTTGACCGTGAAGGATTCCCAGTCACCGGCTGAATTGGTTAGAATACTTTGGAATTCCGTGAAGCCCGAGCCATCCCACTTGAAGAGCCTCGAATTAATATTGTTTGTATTGTTAGCACCATTCCCATCGCTTTGGTCATCCAGGAACTCGGCGACCGCCAGATAGGTCACGCCGTTTATCTCAAAGCTGTGCCAATCCTGCGCACCATTTGTTGAGACGGTTTTAAACACACCAAATTGTGATGTGAGATCATCCCATTTGTAGATGACAGAATCGGCTGTGTAGGTTGTCCCCGCCCCATGAACATTGGCCACCGCCAGATAAGTATCACCGTCGATCACGAAGCTTTCAAGATCACGAGCGTTTGGCCCGGCTATTGGCGTTTGGGCCTGAACAAATGTAGCGCCACCCCACTTGTAAATACTTGTGCTGCCAAGGCCGGTTGTATGATTGCCGTAATCAGAAACCGCCAGATAGGTTTCGCCGTTTATAACAAAGCTTTCCCAATCTTCGTCACTTCCGCCTGGAACGCTCTGAATTTCTTCAAATATCGGCTTAGGTGTCGCAGTGGCATCCCATTTATAAATTTTCGAATCACTTCCCGCGACCGAGTTTGCCACCGCAAGATAGGACTCGCCATCAATCTCGAAACTTTCCCAAGAACGTCCACCGCTCGTGGGAATGGATTGATACAGCTCAAACGCGCTGTCATTCCACCACCAGATTTCAGAATTGATATCCTGAGTCGTACCATTATTCGCATTGGCGATGGCGATATAGGTCTCTCCGTCGACCTGGAAATCCTGAACATCCGTCACACCATGCGTGGGGATTGACTGAACCGGCGTAGATGCAAATGCACTACCATCCCACTTATAAAGAGTTGCTGAGACATTCTGCTCAAACGGCGGCGTGGGCAGATTTCCATTCGCCACCGTCAGATACAGCTCGCCATCTATCTCGAAGCTGTTCAAGGAGGCCCCGCCAAGGAAGTCGAGATTTAAGCTCGTCGTGCCATGGGTTGTCGCATCGTCGGTGGTAATTGGTACGTCGTTGATGGACAGGACATCGAGATCGACCGTATGGAAACCGGATGCACCGTTCTCGTCGGTCACCCGGACGGTGAAACTGTCCGGTCCGTTGTAATTCTCATCCGGCGTGTAGGTCCAGGCGCCGGTGGCGACGTCGACAGCGACGGTCCCGTTGGCAGCCTGGGTATCAACGAAGAATTCGGGCGGGTCCACATCGAAGATATCGGGATCGGCGCTGCGGATGGTGCCGTGCAGGACCGCGTCCTCGGCGATGAAGAACGGATTAGTGTCGACGAAAGCCGGGTCGCCGGCCAGCGTCCCGTCGCGGCCGCCGACGATATCCTCGACGCGGTCGAAGGTAGTCTTGTCGAGACGCCACAGGCCGACCAGGTCGGGCAGGTTGCCGCTGTAATTGATGCCAGGGGCGGGCTCGCGGACATCGTCGCTGATCCGGAATTCCGACATGCGACCGTCGATAAAGCGTTCCGGCGTGCCGGCGTTGTCCCAGGCGCCGATGGAGAAATCGTCGACGATATTGATGTCCGGCACGGTTTGTGACGCGAGCGTTTCCGCGGCAGTACCGTTGACATAAAGGATCAGGGTATCGCTGCCCGGGTTCCCGGCATCGACGCTGACCGCCAGGTGCAGCCACTCGCCCTCGCGCCCGGTCAGGCTTTCGCCGGAGAAAGTAAAGTTAGTACCGCCGATGTTCAGCACCACCACGTCGGAATTATCGCCGTCGATGATCCAGTGAATCTGGTTGGCGCCGACAGCATCCGTCGACATCAAGGAGACCACGCCGCTTCCCGGCAGGTTGTCGAACTGGACCCAGGTCTCGAGCATTAGATCGCTGAAATTGGTCAGTGCGCCGTCGAAGGACACGTCGACGTAATCACCGGTACCGTCCAGGTCGATGGCATGGCCGGGGGACGGCACGATCACCGGCTCCGCCGCGTCACCGATGGCAACGGCACCCAGTTGGCCGACCGGGGCGGTGATCAGCGCACCAAGATTGACAACGAAGCCGCTGGCGGCATTCTCGAAATCGAAATGAACTTGCAGGTTTTCGTCGGCTGGCGTATCCGGCACGGCACCGCCCATGTCGGCGCGAACCTCATCAGCGGAACGGATATCGTCGTAGAAACGGAAATCGGAAATTTCACCGTTGAAGTGTTGATCGTTGGCGCCGACGCCATCGAAATCGCCAATGAACAGATCAGAGGTATTGGCCAGAATGGCCTCGCTGTGGACCTGGTCGGCGATGATTTCACCGTCCACGTAAACCTTGAAGTTGTTGTTGCCTTCCATGGTGAGGGCGACGTGGTGCCATTCGTCGTCCTGAAGGTTGACGTTTGTATTGAATTCGGTCGAGCCGACTTCCGCCCGCAGTACCCCGGAAGTGATCTTCAAACTGTAGGGGCCCTTGGAGAAGATGCGCTGAATGCCATCGCCGGCGCTGGTGGAATTACGGATCCAGGCTTCATAGGTTTGGGCCTGCACATCGAAGATGGCATCGTCCGCGACGGAAATGAAATCGTCGTCCCCGTCGAAACTCATGGATGAGTTGGTGGTCCTGGCGTAGGGGTTCGGCGCGTCATTGGTGGCATCGATATCGACGGTGATCGTCTGGCTGGTCGTGGCGCCGTTCGCCGTCACATCGACGATGAAGCTGTCGCTGGCCGAACTGGAGTCCCGGGGAATATTGCCGTCCGAGCGGTAAACGTACTCGCCGGTCGCCGCGTCGATGCTCACCGTGCCGTTCGACGGCTCACCGCCAATGGTGAAAGTGAGTTCATCGCCCTCCACGTCCTCGGCAATCACCTTGCCATGGAACGGCACATCTTCCGAGGCGGTAATATTGAACGCAGTGATGTCAGGCGTGTTGGTGACGTAGGTCGGGTCGCCGACGATGGTGCCGTCGTGGCCGCCGACCGTGGCGTCGATGGCCGTCAGCGCCGTGCCGTCGGCTGCGTCATCCAGATGCCAGTTGGCGACCAGACCGTCCGTCGCCGGATCAATGAAGGCGTTCATGTCGGCGGCGATCTCGTCGCCGCTGCGCACCGTTTCCCAGAGCCGGACATCGGAAATGGCGCCTTCCCATGAATCACCGTGGGTCGAATCGTGCTGACCGATGAAGACTTCCGTACCACCTGGCAGCAACGCACCATTAGTCACTGCGGAGCCCTGCAAGTTACCGTCGACATAAAGCTTAAGTGTGTTTGAGGTGGCGTCGAAGCTTGCTGAGAGGTGGTGCCATTGGCCGTCCGTCAGGGTATCGGTGCCATTGACACTCGAGAACCCGACGCTGTCATTTGTGGCAATCTGCGCGACACCGTTATTGAAGCGCAGCGAATAGGTTGCGGTGCCATCGGTGGTCGAGTCCAACGTGAGAATGCGGTGCGCGTTGGCATCCGTGAATTCAGGCTGGACCCAGGCTTCGATCGTCCAGCTATCCGGATCCAGCGCGCCTGATGTATTGTCGAGTTGAACGCCATCATCGTCGCCATCGAAGCTCAGCGCCCGCGCCGTGTTTGTGGCAACGGCCGTCGGCCCCGGTGCTTCGAAGGTTGCACCATCAATGGTGGCGGTGGCGGTCGAGGAGACGGCGCTGTTGGTGATCGTCGTGCCGCTGCCTTCGTCGAGCTTGAAGTAGCTGATCAGGCCGGACTCTGAACCGGTGAGTTGGATATCTTTGTTTGCGTCAATTTCGCCGGAGGTGCGCGCCGTATCCCAAACCCGGACATCGGCGATATCGCCGGTGAAATCGCCGAACAGGGAAGTGCTGCCGATATCCAGCGTCGTTCCCAGCGTCGGCAGGCTGAGCACAAAGCCGCCGACTAGGGCACCGTCCACGTACAAGGCGCCGTTTGAGCCGCCGACGCTGAGGGCGACATGCGTCCATTCGCCGACCTCAATAATGTCAACGCCATCGCCCGCCCCGGAGCCGCCGACCGCCCATCCGAGTCCGCTGGAGGACGTCGTAATGAGGGTCGCGTTGCCGTATTCGAGGATGCCTTGGGACACACTGGAACCTTCGGGCCGGATCCAGGCTTCGACGGTAAATGAACTGCCTGGGGAGGGAACTTCCAGGCCCGTGACATTGACGACATCATCCGTACCGTCGAAATTAAGCACCTTTTGGGTGATGTCGGTGGGCGGGCCATCGGCGTAGGTAGTCGTATTGATGTTGCCGCCATCGGTAGCGACGACGCCAAATCCGCTTTCCGGAATATCGTCGAAATTCCAGTAACCAACGAGACCGGATTCAGAAATCGGATTGGCAATGGTCTGGTCAACATTCCCGGCGATGACATCGCCGCCGCGGGCCGGTGACCAAACGCGAAGTTCGTCCATCTGGCCTTCGAAGTTATTGCCTTCCCCATCGGCACCGATGAGGACGTCACCCGTATTGGCCGTGCCCACATCCCAAGCCGCCTGATGGACTTCGGTGCCGTCGATATAGAAGGTCACATCGCCGCCATCGACGCTATTGTATTCGGCGGCCACATGGGTCCAGGCATCAGCACTGACATTGGCTTCCGGGCTGAGCACGGTGCCCGCATCGGACGTAATCGCCAGTTTTCCATCGATGACATAAAGCCGATAATTTTCACCAGCATCGATGATTGTATGATCGGTACCGGCGGTCACATCAGCCAGATTGATCATGGCCTCAATGGTGAACGAGCCCGACGTGTCGAAGCCGAGGGACGGCGTAAGTTCTTCAACAAGGACCTGATCATTAATACCATCAAACCGGAGCTGCCCGCCGGCGCCTTCAACACCCAGGATTTCCGGGGCGTCGTCGATGGCGAGAACATTGACATCTATCGTTTCAACCGAATAGGCACCGTCAGAGTCCGTAACGCGTATATCGAAGCTGTCAGCACCACTGATGTTGAGGTCCGGCGAGTAAGTCCAGTTGCCGGAAGTATCGACAGAAACCACGCCGGCAGTACCCTGGCTTTCGACGGTGAAGGTGAACCCTTCGGCGTTGTCGATATCGGTCAGATTGATCGTACCCTGCAGCGCCGTGTCCTCGGCGACCGTGAACGGGTTGGTGTCGGTTAATGTCGGGGTTTCCGGGGTAAACGTGGAGCCGTCATGACTGCCGAAAATACCATCATGACCGCCCGCAATATCTTCAACAATTGGCCCATTTGACTGATCAAGACGCCAGAGCGCGGTCAGCCCGGTCTCGTTTCCAGCCAGCGTTTCGTTCATATTGTCGGCGATTTCGGACTGGCTGCGCACATCATCCCAAATGCGCACGTCGGCCATCTGTCCGGCCATCGGGCCGCCGTAGTTGGTGCTGGCATTGCCAATCGCCAGATTGCCGTTGCCGGTGAAGTCATTGATAAAGGTCTTTGAGCCTACCTCTTCGCCGTTCTGATAGAGAACAGCTTCGTTGGTGTCTGCATCGTAGGTGCCTGCCCAATGCACCCATTCACCGACATGATCGGTGGAATCAACATAAACAATGACATCGCCGCTGGATGCGCCATCGAAGCCGAACAGGAACCGTTTTTCACTGCCGTCGCCGCTTGATGAATAGCCGGTGTGGAAGAAGTTGCTGCCGTGGTCGCCGGTTGCCTGACGGCTGCCGAGAAGCAGCTCGTTGTGGCCATTGCCCGAGAATTCGTCACGGTGGACCCAGTATTCCCAAGAGAACGAGGTATTGGTGAGATCGATCTCGTTACCGGCATCGATCACATCATCGGTGCCGTCGAAGTTAATGGCCTGACCGAAGGTCGGGATGGCTTGTGGCTCGGCCGTATCAGCGGCGATGAAGGTGGCGCTGACAATGGTGCCGTCGCCAACGGCGCCGGTGGCTGTGCTGGCATTGACTGCCGTAACACCGGAGCCTTCGTTGAGTTGATAATTGGCAAGCAGGCCGTCCGACGACGGATCGACACGGACATTCATGTTGTCGGCAATTTCCGTCGACAAGCGCACGTCTGACCAGATGCGCACGTCGCCGATCAAGCCATCGTAGTACTGATCGCCGGCGGCGATGCCGCCCTGGTTGTTGTAATGGCCGATTTCCACCGGGTTGGTGCCAACGTTACGGGTGAAGGTCGCGCTCGTACTGGCGACGTTGGTTCCGTCCAGGTACATGACGGTGGTACCGTCGGTATCATCATAGCTGACGGCCACGTGGTACCAGGTATCCGCGGTCAAGAGACCACCGTCGAGGAGTATCGGTTCGACGGAGCCATCGCCCATGAAGAAGTTCAGGTGGCCGGCGCTCTCGACCTGCAGGTTGAACTCGGCGTTTTCGTTGGCAGCACCGGCCTGCTTCGACATGATCGACTTGTAAAGGCCATCAACCGGATTGGAGCCGGTCTTGAACCAGGCCTCAATGGTGAAGTCGGTCGAGTCGACGGGAAGGTTGGTGACGGCGGTCGTGACCTTGTCGTCGGTTCCGTCGAAGGTTAGCACCGCTTCCTTGGCAAACGGCGGCGGGCCGGCATCCTCGATACCGAGGGTGCCATCAGCAACGGCGCCCAGCGCACCAAGGTTTTCGACTGCATCCGGTGTGATGTTTTCAGGTTCAAAGTCCAGATGAACCTGCAGATTATCCGCTGCCGCATCCGGCGGAATGTCACCACCCATGTCAGCGCGAATTTCTTCGGCGGTGCGAATGTCGTCGTAGAAGCGGAAGTCGGCGATGTCGCCTGTGAAGTTCTGGACGGTACCGCCGTCGCCGTCGTAGTCACCGACGATTAGCGGCTGGGTATTCGTCCGAATGGTGCCAGTGTGCGCCTGCTCCAGAACCACCTCACCGTCGATATAAACCTGAAGGACATTGTCGGCGTCTATAGTAAGGGCAGCATGATGCCATAAACCGTCCCTCACATTAATGCCTACTGAGGAGGCGGCACCGCTTTGCTGAACCTGGAGCGCCCCGCCGCCATCCATATAGAGGCTAAGATCGTTGCTCTTGGAGAAAATTCGCTGGAGGCTGCCCTGGGACGGCACCGTGTCGGCGCGGAACCAGGTCTCGATGGTTAGGGCCTGCGCATCAAGGACATCATCGTCGGGAATGGAGATGAAATCGTCAACCCCATCGAACTGCATATACCCGCCGACCGTCGTCGCATAAACATCCGGCGCGTCGCTGCGGGCTTCAACGTCGATGTGAATGGTTTTCGAAACCGTTACGCCGCCGCCCGTGACATCAACCGTGAAGCTGTCGGGGCCGTTGTAGTTTGTGATCGGGGCATAGACGTATTCGCCGGTTGTCTCATCGATGGTGATCGTGCCGAAGAGCGACTCGCCGCCACTGGCAACGGCGTAGGTGAGGGTTTCGCCGTCCGGATGTTCAGCCGCGATCTGGCCACGGAGTTCGGTATCTTCACCGGTGGAGATCGTATCGCCTGAGAGGTCCGGTGTATTGGTAACGAAAGTCGCGCCGGTAATCGTGCCGTCCGCGTTTCCGACAGCATCCACCGTCGTCGCTGCCGTACCTGCGCCCTGATCATCAAGACGCCAGTTGGCGACAAGGCCGTCGCTGTCTGCGGGTACGTGACCAAACAGGCCATCCGTAACTTCTTCTTTGCTAAGCTCTCTATTCCAGACACGAACGTCAGCGATTTGCCCGCCAAATCTCGACGCATCAGCCGTGCTGTCGGCGCCCATCTGGATGTGTCCGACGCCCGCAACGATGTTCAGGGAGTGCGCGAGGGGAGCTCCGTCGACTGCACCATCGACGTAGAGTTGCAGGTCTGATCCATTATTGATCACTGCAACATGATGCCATTGGCCGTCATTGATTGTCCGCGAACCAATGATATCGCCAACACCCGATGAGTCCCCAATACCGAATATATTGAATTCCAGTTTCCCGGTATCACCCAGTTGCAGGGCACCACCGGCGTTTGCCGCATCATCACCGATTGCGAGTATGGTGCCACGGTTTGAATCTGTAGTGTTGATCCAGCCTTCCCATGTGAACTCGCCCGTACCCGTTGCAACGGCGACGTCCGGTGTCCCGAAATCGATGACATCTGCCGAACCGTCGAGGCTGATCGCGCGGGCCGTACTCGGCCCCAGTGGCATGGCGTTGGTATTCGACCAGACGGCGTCATTGACTGTGCCGTCATACTTGCCGGTCAGGTCAAATGCAGTTTCTCCGCCACCTTCATTAAGCGGCCAGTAACCGACGAGACCTTCTTCTTCACCACCCAGCATGCCGTCCATCTTGGCCTGGATTTCGGCATCGCTCTTAACCGTGTCCCAGATGCGCACATCGGCGATCTCGCCGAAGAATGGATTGTTGATCGTTGACCCTGCACCAACTTTCGCGACACCCGTATCAATGGATGGTGACAAGGGGATCGGGGCCCCTTCTGTTGTGCCATCGACAACCAGATGCGCATTCGTTCCATCATAAACGACGGCTACATGATGCCATTCACCATCGTCTACAATCGTATCACTAACCGGTCCGGATGTGCCTGCGACATCGAAATGCAGTTTATGATCCGAGAATATAGAAAGGGTTCCCGATTCATCATCGCCGCTGCCGCCCATGGAGATGATCGAATTTACACCCGTCGAGGGCTCAGACCTGATCCAAGTTTCCCAGGTAAACGGTTGGCCAGTGGAGCCGAGATCCTCGGCGGAACCCAGGAAGACATAGTCGCCTGTTGTCGGCGCATCCGGATTGAAGCTCAGTGTCGGCGACATGGGACCCGCAGGCGAGCCGTGGGCGATGGTCGCCGGATTAGCGCCGAAGCCCAGGTCGGGCGACGTACCGGCGTCAAAATCGAAGGCATCAAACGGCCAGTAACCAACCAGATCGCCGAGATCGCCCGAGATATCTACCGGATGGTTGTAGGTCTGGTTGATTGTATCGGCACCGCGGGTTGCTGCCCAGGCACGGACCTCGTCAATCTGTCCCTGCAGATGATCAAAACCTTCGGCATCCGCGCCGATCAGCATGTCCTCGCCATTGACAGGGCCCGGGTTCCAGGCACCATTGTGAACCGGGTTGCCATCGACATAGAGTGTGACGCTGCCGCCATTGGAAATATCGTATTCAGCCGCGACGTGATGCCAGGTGTTGGCGGTAATATCCGCGCTCGGGGTTTCGACGAAATTGCCGCCGTCCGCGTCGGAATAAATACCGAGTTTACCTTCCTGTACATTTACCCTGAAGTTGGTCTCGCCGCCAACAACGCTCTTGTCAAAGATCGTGTGGTTAGTCTCCACGCCCACATCAGCCAGGTTGATCCAGGCCTCAACCGTGAACGATTCGCTATTGGTGAAATCCAGATAACTGCTCGGGTCGGCAACAGCGACGTAATCATCAACACCGTCAAGCTGCAGCGAATCGCCCGCAACCGTAACACCGGAGATATCTGGCGAATCCGCAACGGCTTCAATATTGATATTGATGGTCTTGGTCGACACGCCGCCGTTGATGTCGGTGGCAGCAACCGTGAAGCTGTCCTCGCCGTTGTAGTTATCAAACGGATTGTAAACGTAGGTGCCGTCATCGTTGATCGTGATCGTTCCGTGTTCAGCCACCCCACCGTCGGCGACAGAGAAGGAGAACTCGTCCACTTCAACGTCGCTGCCAAAGAACTGGCCGGTGAGGGCCGTGTCTTCAGTTGTGGCGAGCGTTTCTGTTGGAGACTGCAGGAGGCCCGCCGCGTCGGAAACAAACTTCGGCGTGCCGATCGTGACGCCTTCGGTATTGCCCGTCGCGTCAATGACGTCGGCGTCATCCACTGTTTCACCAAGAGCATCGTCAAGACGATAATTGGCGGCGAGGCCGTCCGCATCGGACGGCACGAAGTTCAGCATGTTGTCGGCGAACTCGGCCTCGGTGCGTACACCTTCCCAAATCTGCACATCGGCAATCTGGCCATTCCAGTCGCGAACGCCTGGGGTTTCGGCACCGATGTATAGGGGATCAGGGACATCAATCCCGGCCGTGGCTTCACTTGTTATCAATTCAGCCCCGTCGGCCTTGCCGTTGATGTAGACCGTTGCATCTCCATCCCGATCATAGGAAACCGCGACGTGGTACCACTGGCCCGCCTGCAGAACGGTTGAGCCCGTGATACCTGTGCCGCCGGCGTTGTCGACGATAAAGGCTTCCACCTTGCCCGCCGAATTGACGCTGAGGAAATGGCCCTGTGTACCAGGGCTGCCCGCAGTATTCCGATTGTGGAGGATCATGTTCAGATCGTGATCAAGTGAATCGAAATTCACCCAGGCCGACATGGAGAAATCGTCGGTACCGAAATTGAGGTCCGGATGATCATCGATGGCAACCGCGTCACCAACACCATCAAACGCCATCGCCCGTGCCGTGGTTTCGCCGAGCTGCTGTGGAGCTGCGTCGATCCATTGGGAATTGTCGGTCGGGAAGTCGGTCAGGGTCGCGTCGTGGCCTCCAACATTGTCGACAACCGTGGTTCCCACACCGTCATCCAGAGACAGGTTAACCTTTAGCGATGAAGGTGCATTGCCAGAATCGTACGTCGTCACCGAGTCCGTGGCAATTTCACTCGGTGAGCGGGCGACGTCCCAGATCTGGAGGTTAGCTAAGTCACCGTCATAGTGGTCTGCACTACCGGCGTGCCACGCTGAATCACCAAACACCGCCGGAACAGTACTTGCTGCTGCGCTAAGGGCGGGGGCAAGTGCGATCCCGGAAGCAACTTCCACTCCCCCTTCATGGATCGAAAGTGCATTACCACTCTTGACGAATGACAGATGTGTCCATTCACCCAGCGTTACTGTCCCCGCGGCGGAAGTGACAACGGTGGTTGAATCAGCAATGTTGTGGCCTTTGTACGTTAAACTAACGGACCCGTCGGCTTGCACACTCGTGTAGACCCATAGATTGTTGCCGCCATATTGATTGATGAGAATTCCGCTCGCTGTCGGGCGGACCCACATGCTGAAAGTGAAGTCATCAGCACCACTGAAGATCGGTGCCGTACCCGGCAAGGTGACGGTATCGTCAACACCATCGAACGTCAGAACAGGTGCCAACGGATCAGAAGGTGCGCCGTGGGCGGTTTCAGCCCCACCATTCCAGGTTTCCGAACCCTCCGTGTAGTTGGTCAGCGTGCCATCGAAGATGTCGCTGGCGAGATCGATGCTGATATCGTCGAGTCTGTGATCAAATCCGCCAGGCTTGTTGTTGAAGCTAACGTAGTTGGTCCCAAAGTCGGTGGAGTCGGTGGCTGTGATGGTCGTCGTGTCGGTGCCGTCGGTAATCGAAAACGTCAGGTTGGTGCCGTCATCGGTGATCGTGACGTCGTAGTCGGTACCGTTTGCGAGGGTGACACCGTTGGCAGTGGTCGTGTCCGGGGTTAATACTGTCTTCACGCCATTGACGTATCTGGCGATTTCGATGTCGTCGTCGCTGCCGGTGTTGTAATTGACAATAAAGGCAATACCGTTCTGGACTTCGTCGTTGTTGGAGTCGAAGGGTACGCCGTCCGAGCGGGTCACGATATGCAGGATATCACCGTTACCGTTCGTAAACAGGCCAGCCGAGACGGTCAGCGGTGTTGTCGTATCTGGTTTAAACTCATCGGCTGAGACCAGATAGTGCCTATTGACGATTTGGAGTTGACCCTCCCCAGCGTTGTCAATCTCGGCAATGGAACCGCCTTGACCGGAATCGATGACCGTCCATTTCGACGTATCAAGACTCCCGTCGTTGAAGTCATCGAAGAGGGATTCCCCCGAACTGCCGACGCTGTCATGAGCAGTCGCGCCCGTCCCGTCATCCAGATGCCAGTTGGCGAGCAGGTTGGCGGGCGCGTTGGACGCGTCATAGACGGTCGTCATGTTGTCGGCGATATCGGCCTCGGTACGCCCTTCGGACCAGATACGGACATCTGCGAGTTTGCCGTCAAAGTGTTGAATGCCAGCGCTGCCAGTTACATCGTAGCGACCAATGTTGACGTTGTTGTCATTGAGTGTCGGCGTTCCCGTGACGTCCACTGAACTGATGAGGTTTCCGTCCACATAAATCTTCAGGGAGCCGCCATCATAAACGCCGGCGGCATGGTGCCACTGGCCGTCATTATAGGTGCTGGGCGTTTCAAGGGTGTTCGTGTCCAAGCCGTTGGTATCGACACGGACTTTACCCGCGTTCAGCATGAGCGAATAACCATTAGCGACGTCATCGAAACCCTTCGCAACAATCCGCATCACGCCATCGTTCGTCGTCTGGAACCAGGACTCAAGCGTCCAGTTGGCGGGGTTAAGGGCTGAATCATGGGCAATTTCGACAGAATCATCAACACCGTCAAAACTCAGAGAATTCTGCACATGCTCGGCGATTTCCGGCGTCGCCGCATGGGCCTGATTGGCGGCTGTGCCGTCTTCCTGGATATTCTCGAATGTCCAGTAACCTTGCAGGTTGGCCTCAGAGGTCGGGTCGGTGATCGGGGCCTGATAGCTGGTGGCGATTTCCTCGGCCGTGCGCGTATCGTCCCAGACACGAACGTCGCTGATCTGTCCGTTGAAGAAAGATTCTACGCCTCCTGAGTCAGAATTGTCGAAGCGCCCAATCTGGAAATCGTTTGCCGAGGTTGCCCGGCTACTGAGCGCCGTTGGTCCCGTCGCCGTTTCGCTGCCATCGACATAAAGGACATAAGTGCCGGTCTGATCATCGAACGACGCCGCCACATGGTGCCATGTATCGGCCGTAACCGCGCCACCGTTGGCCAGATCAATTGCCGCCGTTCCATCGCCGACGAGTAATTTCAGGACACCTTCTTCAACGTAGAACAGCGATTCGAAATCCTCATTGCCGCCGCCGTCCACAGCATGCTTGTTGAGAATGGGGTTAAACCCTGTGATGTCGTTGATGTTGATCCAGGCCTCAAGCGTAAAGCTGTCGCCAATCGTCGTGAGACCGGTATCTGCGTAATCATCCACACCATCAAACTGCAGCGCGGATTTGTCGCCTGTCGCCAGCGCCGTAATTTCCGGCGCATCGTTGACGGCGGCGACGGTGACGTTGATGGTTTCGGTGGTGACGGTATCAACGGCTGACTCAGGCGTCGGATCGGGTACGTCAGTGCTCCAGGCGGCGGTCGGTGCCGATGCCTGTCCAAACGCAAGATCGTTGCCGTTACTTGTTTTGTCGAAGATTGTCGTGCCCGTGCCTTCGTTATAATCCCAATACGCCGTCAACCCGGGCTCATTACCTTCGAGAACAAAATCTCTCTGGAACTGAATTTCGCCCTGGTCCCGTTCGACATTCCATATGCGGACGTTGTCGACTTGCCCATCAAATGCCGTAGGCCCGCCAACATTGAACTCACCGGAAACAGAGGGTTCAACGATCCCAATGTTTGCGGTTCCGGCAATCTCGCCATCCACATAAAGCGTTACAACATCTATGCCGTCATAGGTCGCGGCGACGTGGTGCCAGGTATCAGTGGAAACCGGCGTACCCGTACTGGTCACCAAATTGCTTCCACCGGTGTCACGGACATCTACCTTAAGCGCGCCGTTTTCAGTGAAGAAGTTAAGGCCGCTGGCAAACTGCGAGAAAGCCCCCGACGTACCTGATGCCATCTTGATATCGGCTTCAAGTGTAAAGGCCCCGGAGATGCCAAAACCCTCATGGATCTGTTGCTCATCAACCGTCTGCGTTCTATTTAGCGCACTGGTATGTGCGGCGGAGAAATCAATTGAATACTGATCTCCGGTCACTGGCGTTGTGGTAACCGTGCCATCACGAACCTCAACATCGAAGCTGTCAGTGCCATTGAAGTTTTCATCCGGCGTGTAGTCGAAGGTACCATCGGCGTTGAGGACGACGGTGCCGTTTTCGGGCTGGATGTCGGTCACATTTACGGTGGCCGCAGAGGATGTGAACGGAACGCCCTCTACATTCGCCGTCAGTATAATTTCACCCGGATCACCAACCGTCGCCGTGACAATTGCGCCAACGGCGGGATCATCATTGATCGCGTCCATAAGCTTGGTGCGAACCTCGGAGATTGTCGTATCCGCGCTGGTAACCGTGTAGCTGATTTCTATTTCGTCAACGGTGACGCTGTAAACATCACCGGTTTCGATGGTTCCAGAAATGGTGACCGTACTAATCTGCGGAGGCGCTAAATTCCAGGTTTCTGAACCCGCGGTAAAGTCAGTCAGCGCGCCGTCATTGGCGCCAACACTATCCACCGCAGCCGTACCCGAGCCGTCATCCAGATGCCAGTTGGAAACGAGACCGGCGGTCGTCCCAGAATACACCGTCGTCATGTTGTCGGCAATATCAGTCACGCCACGAGCAACGTTCCACAGACGGACGTCGGCGAGATCACCTGTAAAGTTATTGGCGAAGCCTGCTGGATCCTGGCCGATGAGGATATCGGAGCCCGAATTGGTCACCAGCTTGTTATCGTCGTCCGTGGCTTGGGTGAATGCGGTGCTCGTGGTGAGGGCCACCCCATCAAGGTACAGTTTTGGCGTCGCCTGATCGTAAGTGAAAGCAACATGGTGCCACTGGCCGTCGGCCACGGTTTCCGTGCTCGTGACGACGGCAATGTTGGCGCTGGGGTTGACACCCGGCCCATAGAGGTCGGCGCGCAATGTACCGTCCTTAATGAACAGGCCCCAGCCCTCGGTGTCCGAAGAGCGCATCTCAACGACCGACATGGACCCGCTCGTCACACTGGTCTTGATCCAGGTCTCCAGAGTGATTGCGGTGGTCGGGTTGAGGCTGGCGTCATAGGCGATCGAAACGTTGTCGTTTGATCCGTCAAAGGTCAGCGAATTGGCAACGTGTTGGGCGACAATCGGGTCCGACGTTCCGGCAACTGTCACCGGCGTATCTTCAATCGAGGCCTTGTTGTCGTCAAGGCCGTCCAGCAACGAGTATGTCAGCTCATCACCATCGGCATCTGTGGCGATGACCTGGCTTGCCAGCGGCGTATCTTCGACCACTTCGATAGTGGTGCTAACGGCATCAAGGATACCGTCTGTGGAAACAGCTCCGGAAACCGTGCCGGTATTACCGTTCGCCAGATCGACGACAGTTGCCGGTGACTCGCCAACGGCGACATCATCCAGCGGCCAATAGCCCGCAAGATTTGGCTCGGCGCCGGTCAGTTGAGTTTGATAGTTGTCCGCGATCTGTTGATCTGTACGGGCCTCGGACCAAATGCGGGCATCGCCGATGCCGCCGGCCCAATTCGAGAAATTGCTGGTCGTCGCGCCGATGGAGATCTCGCCACCGTTGTTGATGCTGCCATCGTGGAAAGTGACGCCCGTATAGGTTCCGACATGGTCACCGTTGATATAGAATTTTGCACCGGCGTCTCGGTCGATCGAAACCGCAACGTGGCTCCATTCATTCAAGTCCACCGAAGGGGTCGTGCCAACGAAATTACTGCCAAAAGACCCGGATGTATCATCGCCAAAGAACAGGTTCAATTCACCGTCTGAACTCATGGTAAATTCATAACCCACGCCGCTGTGCAAATTATCAAAGATTAAGTGTTGGAATTGTTCCGGATATTCAGACGGGTTGATCCAGGCTTCCAGGGTGAGGTCACCCGTACCGAAGTCCAAAGCCGGATCACTGGTAATCGTGATGATGTCATCTTCGCCGTCAAAATTAAGGGCGTTCGCAACAATCGCTGCACCTTCAATCACCGGCACATCATTCACGCCCGTTACGGATACGGTCCGTTCAAACGCAGTGCTGGTATCGCCATCGCCATCCGACAGTGTAAACGTGATGAAACGGTCGCCCTCATCCGGGTTCTCGCTGACATTGTTGAACTGAACAGCCTGGGCGAGGGCGCTAACGACGTCTTCATCGACATTTCCATTAAGGCTGATGATCAAAGGGTTGCCTGTCTCATAACCACCGGTGAAGGTCGCAATCGGCAGGCCTTCATTAATCTCTATGGAATTTCCAGTGACTTCAATATCCGGCAGGCCAAGAGACTCAATGGTCAGGCGGTCATTCGCCGTGCTGCCTTCGCCCAGCGTAACCGTCAGCTGACCGCCGTCGAAGTCTTCTGAGTCGATGTCCGTAATCGTCAACCCGGCATCGATCAGAATTGGTGTCGCGTTTTCGACATATTCCTGTGGTGCCGGTCCGAACACGCCGCCGTGCACGGCAGATCCGTTGCCATCGGTGTATTCATCCCAATACAGCGCAATATTGCCATTTGACAGTCCGATGACTGATGACGCCTTGTTGCCACCATCCGTCAGGCCGCCAGCGTCGATAACCGGCCCGATCGTGTTAAAGTCGGCGTCAAGTTTTTGAACGAAAACCGCCCGTTCTGCGTTGGCACCGTCCGGGTTCGGATCAAACCAACTCGCCACGTACCCACCATCGTTTGTCTTCGCCATATCGAAGCCGGTCGTGGTGTTAATCGAATTGGCAGTTCCGATAACGATGTCCGAACCGATCTGACCACCTGTGGCATTGACTTCCTTGACGACGATATTCCCTGAACCGTCACGGGAAACGCCGGCCCACCCGCCTTCAGGTGTTTCGACCCGACCTGTAATGGCATTCGAGAATTCCGTTCCCGAAGGCGATCCGTCGGCGTTATAGATATGCCCCTTGTTGCCGCCATCACCACCACTAAAGACCACGAACTGCCCGTTTGATAGCCCGAGGACGCCAGTGGGAACCTGCGCCCCGCTTGTCACCGTATTGGTCAGAAATTCGCCGCCAACCTTGTTACCGGACGCATCGAAAATTTGCACGGCGGCATCACCATTAGTGTCTGAATTTCTGGTGGTAAAGGCTGCCACGAACCCGCCGTTTGTCAGCGACTCAATTAGCGGGGCCTCCTGATTGCCTTCCAGATTGGTAACCAGGGAGAAAGACGCATCCAGTGCCGAACCCGAATTATCAAACACGCGCCCGGCGACGGAGGTATCGGTATCCGACCCAAAGGTCTGTGATTGATACGCGACGACAAAACCACCGTTCTCCAGAGCTGTCACCTTGGGCAGCGATTGGCTTCCGGTGGTGAAATCATTAACCCGGAATTCGTCATCGACCGGTATACCGTCAGGTTGGAAAATACGGGCTGAAATACTGTTGCCATCGTTGTCGCCAAGCGTGGCATCCTGCGTCCGCCAGACGACCACGTAGTTACCGTTGGAGAGTTCCGCCGAGTCGATACCGTCCTGACTTCCCGACGTGCCCTGATTGACCGCAGCGAAAGTGGCGACAGGCACATATTCGCCGCTGGGGTTCGAGCCCACTAATTCCGGCGCATCATTAACCGCATCAATAGTGACCGAGATGGTTTCACTGACGACAGCTATCGGATCACCTTCCGTATCCGGGTCTTCCGTTACGTCAATCGTGAAGCTGTCAGGGCCGTTGTAGTCCGGGTTTGGTGTGTAGGTGTAGGCCCCGGTTTCTGGATCGATAACGACATTGCCAAATTCCGGCCCTTCGGTTTCAGAAACCGAGAAGATCAGCGCGTCCCCATCACTATCGGTCGCAACGATCTGGCCACTCAGCACCGTGTCTTCGGCAATGGCAAAGCTTGTCGAAATGAAGTCCGGGCCAGTGATGGCAAAGGTCGGGTCGCCGGATGCTGAGCCCGTGTTACTACCCGCGTAATCAGCGACGGTTATCGCTGTGCCCGAAATCGCATCATCAAGCCGCCAATTGGCAGTCAAGGGGCTGTAGGGACCCGCGCTAAACGTCGCCCCGTTGATGGTGCCGCTGCTGTCGCCGCCCGATGTGGCAGCAAGATCGGTGGCACCAGTGATTTCATCAAGCGTAAAGTAGCCAACCAGGGTCACATCAGAACTTGGGTCCACCGGGATGTTCATGTCACCGGAGATCGCCGTCCCGTCCCGCGCCGCGTCAAATATGCGGACATCGGCGATCTGTCCCAGATTTTGCTCGTTGCCGTAGATCGCCTGGCCGATTTGCGCTTCCGACGCTATCGGGTTAAAGCCCACCCCACCGATGGGCTGAGGTGTGCCTTCGGATTCGCCATCGACGAAGAATTCGTAGTTGTTGCCCGATTTGCTCAGGGCGACATGGTGCCAGGTGCCGTCGGCAACGATACTGGGGGCGCTAATCGTCGGGATGCCCGAGGCGTTGAATTCAAGATTGCCAAGATCGCCGACTTGGAACGTGCCCCGGTTTCCATTGGAGCCCGGGTCCAGCCCGATTGAGAAGATCGTCTGATGGGAAACCGGGTCCGTAGGGGTCGTATTGATCCAGGCTTGCCAAGTGAAATCGGTGGTGGCGCCCAACAGACCCGCAACATTGCTCAGCACGACCGCATCTTCGCCATCAAAACTGAGTGCTGTTTGATCTAGTGATGCCGGGTCAATATATCCGTCCTTCGTGGCATCTATATCATCCCCAGAGCGGGCGATATCCCAAACCCGGACATCGGCGATTTCGCCCTGGAAGTTTGAGCCGTTTAACCCGCCAATATAAGCGTTATCCGTAGCGTCATCGGCAAAATGGAAATCGGCAGTACCTGTACCATCAGGGCTGCCGTCCACGTAGAAAGCGACGTCAAGCTCGGAGAAGGTCACAGCCACATGGTGCCACTCGCCATCATTTACCGGGGTGTCACTTGTGAGGGTCGTTGCGCCGTGCTCGTTGAAGGAAAGTTTACCGTCGCTATCAATCGCGAACTGCTTGGAGCCCGTGGCCCAGGTTGAACCATCGTTTTTGCCGAAAATCACCTGGTCGGTAGATGTCGTTTTGATCCAGGCTTCAACGGTGAAGGTCGGCCCGCTCAGGTCAACGTCGGACGCTGCTGGAATTTCAATGAGATCATCACCATCGAAACTCAGCGCCACGCTTGGCGTTGCCGCGCCAACGACCACCGGCTCATCATCGGTAATCGTCGCCGTCGCCGTGGCGGTGCCGATGATGGCTTCAACCGGATCGGATAGAGTGATCGTGAAGTTTTCATCACCTTCGTCAAAAACGTCGTCGGTCAGCGGAACCGTAACCTCCTTGGTCGTTTCACCGACGGCAAAAGTAACCGTGCCGCCGGTATCATCAAAGTCTTCGCTGACTGCTGCGGTTCCGGCGCTCAGCGTGTAGTCGACGGATGAAGTGATATCCAGATTGCCGGACCGGGTTAACGTGAAAGTGGCGACCCCGTCGGCCTCATTCGCCGTGGTGTCTTCGATATCGATACTTGCCGGGTCGGTCAGGGCGAAGTCGAGGATATCGAGATCGCCGGCACTGACGCCGTCAAGCTTGATAATCATCTCCGATGTAATTCCGTCGCCATCGACGTCTATATGAAGCAATTCAGAAAGCTGGTCGAAGTAGGCCGAGGCATTGCCTTCACCCGCGAAGGCGCTTCCATTTTCGAACGAGAAGTCCGTATCGATGATGCCCTGAAGCACGATCTGCTCGTTGTCATCGGTGGCATCAAAATCATCAATGCGGTCGATTGAGGTTGGCGATGAGTCAGAAACCGAACGGAAGACAAACTGATCGTTCCCTTCGCCACCAACCAAAAGGTCACCACCGCTATCGCCGCGCAGAACATCGTTACCGTCACCGCCGCGCAGATGATCGTTGCCGTCGCCACCGATCAGAACGTCATCACCTTCGTGCCCGACAAGGACATCACCTCCGCCAAGCCCGATAATCTGATCATTGCCCTCACCGCCGACGATAAAGTCGAAATCAGGGGTTGCGGTGTCGGTGCTCGGTGTCGCGGTGAAGACGGATTCGGAAAACTCGTTAAGTGCGGCTAAGGTCACATCAGGCAGTTCGATTTCCATATCAGCAACGCCATCACCGTTGGCATCAACTTCGAGGATGCCCGTGCCCTCGTCGAAGCGGGCCGATATGGTCTTGCCGCCGAGGAATTCCGCTGTCTGGTCACCGACAAAGGTGATGCGACCGTCGGAAACGCCGTCAAACAGCAGGGTGTCGTTTTCAGGGTCGAAATCGGTAATCGTGTCGCGGTCAGTGGAAGTCGAGTCAAACCGGCTTGTATAAATAAAGACGTTTCCGCCATCGCTTTCCACCGCACCTTCAACGTTACCCGTCAGGATATCGGCGCCGAGGCCGCCAGTAATCGTATCGAGGCCTTCACCGCCGATGATGATGTTGGCGACATCACTACCGACGATAATGTCATCAAATGCCGTGGCTTCGACATTTTCGATGCTGATCAGGGTTTCGGACGGGCCGGTGCCACCGCCAAGGTAGGTCTGCTGATAGATATCTCTGGTTTGCTCGAGCGTATTCCAGCTCGAATCGTACTCGTAATAATTGCCTTCCCAGACAACCGTGAACCCGCCGTCAGGCAGCGCCGTGATGACGGGATCACGGTCGTAATAGCTGTCGGAATCTTCCGGGTCAGCAAAGTAACTGCCAAGCTCGAAAATTTCACTTACCGCCACACCTTCGGCATCAAATGCCTGGACCCGGATATCCTCGACACGATTGATGTAATTTCCAGAACCGTCGTAATTGTTGTATTCGGCTTCCCAGGTGAGCGCGAAACCGCCACCGACGAGAGGCGTTATCGATGGATCGTACTCATAATGTTCGTCGCCGTTGTTGAACACACCCGGATCATCACCGGTGCCATAGCTGCCAACGGTGATTTCATCGCCGAGGTCTCCGTCCGAATCGATGATCCTGAGCGTGATGTCGCTTCGGTAATCGACCTGCTCTGTTCCATCGTAAATATAATTATCGGAATCCCAGGCCACCACATAACCGCCGCCTTCCAAAGCGACGATATCCGGCTCGCCATCCTCATAAGTATCCGAAAGATCGACCGGAGATGGCACGGTCTGACTGACCTGAAGTGGATCGGTCGTCAGAGCCACACCCGATGCATCAAAGGTCTGAACGAGAGTATCTTCGCGTTCCGACAGCAGAGTTGTCCCATCAGTGTCGTAAGTTCGGTATTCAACATTCCAGGCAACAGCGAAACCGCCGCCCGGCGAAGGCGCTACTGCCGGATAATAATCATAATGGTCGTCACCAACAGAATTGTCCGTGTCGCTGTAACTGCCCAGCAAAATTTCGTCTGATGTCGGCTCGCCATCGGCGTCGTAGACCCGAAGCGATATTACCGATTCCTCATCCGTCCGTTCGGTTCCCGTATATTCGTTCTTGTAGGCTTCCCAAACGACAACGTAGCCGCCACCGCTGAGCGCTGTGATGTCCGGGGAGTAATCCGAATAAACATCATAGGTACTGGTCGGATGTTGGACCGTTTCGCTCGCCTTATGGGGGGCACTCGTCGGAGAACCGTCAACTACGGAGAAGGTCTGCGTGTAGACGTCATTGGTAGAATGATCAAAATCGCCAGTGACGTAATAGTCGTAACCTGCGCTCCAGGCGACCGCCAGATCACCATTGGAAAGTTGGGTTACCGTAGGGGTGGTGTGACCTTCGCCACCCTCGACACCGACGTCGAAACCTCCGATCGTTATTTCTTCCGTATCCGGCAAACCATCGGCCCCGTAAAGGCGTAACGAAATATTTGACACTTCGTTTCCGAAATCAGGATAATCGGGTCGATAGGAGTCCCAAACAACGGCGTATCCGCCGCCATCCAGTTCCGTGATGTCCGGGTTATTATCTTGGTAAATATCTTCGGTGCCGCCGTCGAACACCGTCTGGCTCAACTGGCTGAAGGCGCCTTCGCTCAGGGTGCCGCCACCCACAGCCGTCGCCGTGCCTTCCGAAAGATCGATGGTGAGGCTGGTTGTGGCGTCAATGAATTCGGCTGTATCGAAGCCGTCGCCGCCATCAATGAAATCAAGGCCGGATCCGCCACGTAGAACATCGTCGCCGCCGCCACCAATCAGCGTGTCATCACCAGCACCGCCTAGAAGGACGTTCGCAACATTGCTACCTGTAATTTCGTCGCCACCGTCCGTGCCGATGACGTTTTCGACGTTGATGACATGATCGTCGCCCAATCCGCCGCCTGGCAGGAATGCGATATCACCGATGTCGTCATTTCCTGCCGCGCCGATCAAATCACGCGTTGGGCCAATATTGTTGAACGTTGGTGAACTGCCGCTGGCATCAATTGTATAAAGGCTCTGATCATTTGTGCCGAAAATCGTTCCATCAGAATCGACGCTCATGCCTGTTACGACTTGTGATGCGCTCGCAGTAACGACAGTGCTGTTTGACACATCAATTGTCGCAAATGCGTCGCCAGAAACGCCAACAGAGGCATATCCTGACCAGTAAAGGGTTCCGTCAGGGGCAAAAGCGATGGCCGCTCCGCCCTCGCCATCAAATGCGGAAGAGGTAACCGAAGCCGCTATTCCGTTTGTCGTAACAGTGTATATTTCACCGCTGTAATCAGTGCCGTACATTACATTTGTATCGGGGTGAACCGCCAAGTCAAAGAGGGCGATATCCGAGCCGCCTGCCGTGATACTAAATGTGGAAATTAGTTCACCAGTTCCAGGGTCTATCTCAAGCAGATCGGATTCGTCATCATCAGTGCGCTGCACCACGAACATTCGTCCGTCGTTCGTCGTTGTTAGACCGTTAAGATCACTTCCCAAATCCGTCGTACCAACCGGAACAGTTCCGCCAGTTTCCGGGTCGACCGTCAGTAGCTGTCCAGTACGATTGCCGCCGTTGCTGATAGCGAACATGCCGCCCTCGGAAACCGGCGTGAAAACATCGCCAGTATCAAGATCAACAGAAATTCCAACACCGGCGGTTTCGATCTCGGAGTAATCGATCGTATCAATTCCGGCGCCGCCATCGATTTCATCATTCCCCGCACCGCCTATGAAACGGTCATCACCACTGCCGCCGGATAAAGTATCATCACCTGCATTGCCGATGAGAATATCATCGCCCGCGTTGCCGCTCAGGACATCACCGGCCTCACTATCCGTGCCGACGACAATCGTATCCTCAGCCGTCGCCGCCGTTCCGTCACCCGTCAGGCGGTAGGTATCGAGCTCGCCGTCCTGATCAATATCGAAGGTGATCCGGCTCAGCGGATCGATATCATGGTCTTCGACCTCAATCGAAAATTCTTCATCCGTGTCGTCGGTGCCGGAAATCAGCAGGCTGCCGTCGGTTTCGCCGATGACAAAGTCTTCGACATCAAATTCGGTGCTGAACTTCAGATGATCATCGCCACCGCCCGTGAGGATCGCATCGTCACCGCCTGTCGCGATATAGGTGTCGTTACCCGCGCCGCCGGCCATATAGTCTTCGCCGCCGAGACCGCCTGTAATGGTGTCGTCGCCAGCATCGCCATAAAGTTCGTCATCGCCGCCGCCGCCGAAAATCGTGTCGTTACCTGTGGTGCCCGCGATCCAGTCATTGCCCTCTGCCCCGGTCAAACCGAGTTGGAATTCATGATCGATTTGAATTACGTCATTGCCGCCTGCGTTGGTAATCTGATCGACAATCGTCTCTATCGTCTGGGTGGTATAGGCGTTGGTTACCGTAACGATGGCACCGTCGCTGAATTCGAGGATCAGGTCATCGCCAACCCGGCGCGACGTGGTCAATTCCTCAATCGCATCATCGGCGAGAACAAGTCTGTCTTCGCCCCCAGTATCGTTAATTGTGTCGCTGCCGTCGCCGAAGCGATAAATGTAGGTATCGTTGCCGGCACCGCCGTTCAGGATATCGTTGCCGCCGCCGCCGGACAGGGTATCGTCACCAGCGCCACCATCGAAGACGTTGTTGCTGGCATCGCCGATGATGCTGTCATCAAACTCGGTGCCAATAATGTTCTCAACGGCGATAACGTGATCGCTACCACCCGCCCCACTGGCGAAGTCGAGATCGCCCAAGGTATCGTTGCCACCGCCGCCAGACAACGTCGATAGGACTGTCGCGGCCGCGGTCGCGCTGGTCGGGTTGATTGTATATAAAGTTGTTCCACTCGAAGCATAAATCGTCCCGTCAGAGTTCACACCAAGGCTGTCAAAATCTACCTGCACCGAAATGGTCTTGGTTGTGAGCGTCGCTCCATTCGTCGGATCAATGGTAGAGAGAGCGTTGGCGAAGGAAGCATCCTGATGATGGGGATTATTAAAATATAATGTGCCATCAGGGGCAAATGCGATGGAGTTCGGGCCGCCCATCCCCCTGAGGCCCGAAGTTACAAGGCTTTCACCGTTTTCCAGATCAATCGTAAACAGCGAGGTATCATAAACCCCGTAAATGGTGCCCGTGCCCGGCTGGACCGCCAAATCTTCGATAGATGCGCTCACCGATACAGAATCAATAACTTCGCCCGTCTCCAGGTCTATTTCAAACAGGTTATTGCTTATGAAGTTATGGAAGGCAAAAGCCCGGCCTGTATCTGAAATTGTAAATCCGCTGATATCGCCCGGGCCAAGATTCGTGCCGCTAACCGCCGTCTCGACACCTGTCACGGGGTCTATACTAACCAGCTCGTTATTGTCGTTAATCCCGAACATCCCGCCGAGGTCGGAACCGCCTGCCGACGAACTTGCAAACTCTTCGGCCAGGTTGACGGAAACACCGGCGCCGCCTGTATCAACTCCGGAATAATCGATGGTATCGATGCCGTCACCACCATCGATATCATCACTGCCGGCGCCGCCGAAAAGAAGGTCATTGCCTGCACCACCCGACAGGGTGTCATCGCCCGCATTGCCGATCAGGATATCGTCGCCGCCCGAACCAACGAGCACATCACCAGTATCATCATCGGTACCGGCAATAATCGTGTTGTCGCCCGTGGTCGCCGTGAATGTCTGTGCCAGGTTGAACGTTTCAACTGTGCCGTCACGATCATAATCGAAAGTGATCTGGTTCAGCGGCTCACTTGTATGGTCGATCACCTCAATGGAAAATGCGTTTTCATCACCATCGAGGCCGGAAATGATGAGATCGCCGTCATTGTCTTCGGTATTGCTGCCAATAACAAAATCAAGAACTTCGAACTCAGGGTCAAAGATTAGACGGTCAAGCCCGCCACCCGTGAGGATATCGTCATCACCGGTGGACGCATAATAGGTGTCGCTGCCCGCACCGCCGTACAATAGGTCGTTGCCAACACCACCGTTGAGAATATCATCCCCGCCGCCACCGGCAAGAACATCATTCCCGGAGCCGCCGGTGATCGTATCTGCCAACGTCGCGGAACCAAAGATCGCCGTATCCGCAGTCCGTACTGATCCATCCGTCTCCAGCGTCACGTCAACCGTGCGCTGAACACCGTGATCATAGAAGGTGAATTCATCAATCGGGCGGTCGGCATGTTCGGCGATTGTCACTGTGTGAACAGTGTCGTCGGTTTCATCAATAAACGTGATGACCAGATCTTCATTGGCCAGCAATTCTGCGTCATCAATCTCAAAGCGCGAATCGGCAATCAGAGTGTCGTGCTCGCCAAAGACAATGTTCGTATCATCTTTGGCGTTGATGACATCATCGCCACGAGATACATGGAAGGTATCGTTTCCGGTGCCGCCGCTCAAAATATCGTCGCCTGCGCCACCGTCAAGCGTATCCACCCCAGCACCGCCAATGAGGATGTCGTCGCCTGCCGGGTCGGGACCGACGTACTGCGCTTCAAAGCTGCTGCCCAATGACGTCAGTATTATTTCACCCGCGTTTGGCCCCGGCGTTGCACCCGCGATTTCGTTCGTAGACGAGTTGGTATTTATCTCCAGCATCAGACCGGCGCGGACTTCTGCGATCCCGTCAGTGGCAGAGGCCGTATAACTGACAACTGCATCACCCCCGAAATCAACGGTGAAAACCTCGCCTTCTTCGGCTTCACCAAGGATTCTGAACTCACTGATTTGCTGTAGACTCGTCGCGTCTTCGGTTGTTATCGGGGCAAAATTATCCGCGATGCCCGGCGCTGCGTTAGCAGTTGTTGAGAAGAGACTGAACGGACCTGAAGTCGTTGTTCCCGTCAGAGATACGCCTTCTCCGCTGTCTGCTGTAATCTCACTACTTGCGAGCGTAAGAGCAGCGTTCAGAGCCGTTACCAAACCAGAATGAACGGTGGACTGATTGTCTCCGTCCTGGACAATGTATTCTGCCAGAATTCCATCTACTGTGACGCTGTACACATCACCAATATCAATGTCACCTTCCACATGGAATTCATAAGCCTGTGCTATACTACCGCTGACGAATGCAGTCTCGAAATCAACGACGACGTCCTGATCGTTAGTGGGCGTATTATTGATCGCGTCCGCGAGAATGGAGAACGACCCGCCCGGGAAATTGGCGGTAATTATGACCTCTCCAGCAGCATTCGACTCGGCACTCACCAAACCATCAATTACCGTGTCACCCGAAGCGGCTGAATTTATATCTGCCGCCAGTTGAGCCGCAATTTCGGCCAGACTGGTCTCACCATTAACAATGACCTCGGTAATATGACTGTTGATCGTAATCGTATATTTATCGCCATCCTCGACAGTGCCTGCCAACGCAACCGTGCTGACTTGTGGATTCCCGGGGCCACCATCCTGAATGTTTTCGATCGGAACGGGGCGCGCATACCCGTCACCAATCAGCATGTCATTGCCCTCACCACCGCTCAGGACATTCGCACCATCGCCGCCGACCAGGGTATCATTGAAGTCAGACCCCGAGGCGTTTTCAAAATCTTTGAACTCAACCGAATAATTGACGCCCGACAGATCGCCCGATACCAGATCAACGGTCACGTCATTTTGAATGCCGGACAGGCTTAAGGTATCACTACCCGTACCGCCATCCAGGTGGATCTGGTCGTTACCACTGCCGCCCGAGAATGTATCAATAGCAAGCGCCACCGTGTCATCACCAGCGCCGCCAAGGACTGAAAAATCAGCCCCGTCACCACCGGAAACCGTACCGACGGAATCGACCGTAATGACATCATCCCCGGTGCCGCCAAAGACTTCTTCGACGTCAGTTACGGTGACGATATTGCCGGAATTATCGAGCGTCAGTGTATCGTTACCACCGCCACCATCAAAGATGTCACCTTCCTCGGCGATTCCTACGAAGGTAACGGAATCATCGGTACTGCCATCCTTGTCGCCAATAATTTCATCCTTGGACCCCGTGACCAGTTCATGGGTGTAAAGGCCGGAAATAACAAATCTGGTTCCCGCCACCTCAACATTAAATGTCACGGTCGCCGTCTTCGGAACATTTTGTGAATCGATGATTGTATAGGTGAAACTGTCTTCGACAACTTCACCAACCGCAAACTCCGTAAACCCTTCAGCGCCCTGAGCGTTGTAGGTGAAAGTGCCGTCCGGGTTAACAACAATGGCGGCACCCTTTGCGCTCACGGCGTCAAAATTTGTGACCGTAAGAACATCGGTTACATCCGCATCTTCATCATTAAACAGCAGACCCGTCGCCACGTCATCAACCGTAAATGTCACGTTGCTGACAATGTCACCGTCCACCGCTTCGGTGCCATAGGTGTCTGGATTAGCAACCGGATCATCATTGACGCCGGAAATCAGAACATTGATCGTGCTGGTCGCGGTGCCCGTGTTGACCGATGCGCCCGTGGTCGTGAACGTCGTCGCCGGCGTCACGCCGGTCAGAGTAAATGTACTTGAAGTTTCAACTGCTGCCGTGACGATGGCCGATGTTACCGGGTCGTTATTGATTGCCGCGACCAGCGCATCGCGAACCGCAAACAGGCCTTCGTCTGTGCTTTTCAGTGTATGCGTGAACGTCTTGCCTTCAATCGTCACGCTAAATGTGTCGCCAACTTCATCGCTGTCTATGGTGCCCGCCAAAGTCACCGTATCGAACTGCGCCTCAGTTCCGTCTCTCGGCAGGGTTGAGGATATGGTTACCGCATTGTCATCCACCCCCTCATTTCCGTCAGTCACTGTATAGGTAATGGTATCGGTGATGGTTTCGCCCTGGGCCAGGGCCTCAACCGCTTCAATCCCGCTCAGATCATACCCGATGCTTCCCGCTGAAACGTTCTCGGTGGTGGTTTCCACCTCAATCAGGTTGTCATCCGACCCACCGGTTGCGCCAGCATCGAGCACACCAACCAGGGTTTCAAATGGTGTCCCCGCTACCTTCGCCGTCAATGTGATGACACCATCCGCGGACCCAACCGGCGTCTCAATTTTTCCAGCAAGAACCGTGTTCGTTGAAAGTTCCGTATTGATGGCAGCAATCAGACCGTCGCGTACATTAACCAACGTGCTGTCGGTGGATTTAACCGCATAAGTGATCAGTGTCCCATCAATGACGATTTCATACAGATCATCTTCTTCAACGGTCCCTTCGAACGTGACCGTGTCGATTTGCTGAACGGCTGAAACATCATTGCCACTGGATATGACCGCACCGAGGGTTGATACCAGGCTTGAAGTGTCCAGTGTTAGCGTGTCGCCATCAATGTCAGTGTCGTTTCCGAGTGCATCGATGAAAATTTCAGCACCACCTTCTAGCGCGGCCACCGTATCAACAGCAGCGATCGGATTATCGTTCTCGCCTGAGATCGTGACGGTGACCGTTGCTGTCGCAAACTCACCCTGCCCATCGGTGACCGTATAGGTGAAGGAATCCGTTTCGGTATCACCCACCCCAAGTGACTCGGTCGCCGCAGCAGACGCCTGATATGATAAGGTACCATCCGGGTTCTGCGTCACCGTACCAAACTCACCCTGGTCAAATCCGACGATAGTAATCGGGTTGCCGTCGTTATCCGTAACCAGAGGTGAATTGCCATCAATCACGCCCAGAACATCAACAATCGAGCTGCCTGATTCAGCAATCGAGATACTTGTATTTGAAGCTTCCGGTGCGCTGTTAGAGCCGCCGACGGTAACATGCAGTATCCCCGTCGAGGTTTCAGGTGTGGTCGCGTCGGTTGTATCGGATGAAATCGAGAATGTCGTTCCGGGAGAATTCGACGTCAGGATAATTTCGCCATCGGCGTCTCCGCGCGTCGCTGTTACCAGAGCCGCCGAAGCCGAACTTTCAAGGTTGATCTTATCCATCAACGCATCGCGGATTGCGGCCAGATCTTCTTCGGTGCCAAGGACCGTATAGGTTACCGGGGCGATTGAATCTAACGAAACACTGAAAACATCATCTTTTTCGGTTGTCCCGGCGAGGGTCAGCGTTTCTACCTGCGCCACTGCCGCAATATTATCCGTCGTCGTCGATATTGAGGCGGTATTCAGGTCCGTCACACCCTGGTCAATACCGAAGATGGTAGTTGCAAAGCCGTCGCCGGCGGTTTTTGCCGTGAGGACGATTTCGCCATCCCCGCCAGCTCCGATTGACGCCTCTACCAGGCTGGCGGCATCCAAATTGTTATTTATGGCATCAACCACTGCACTGCGAACCGCCGCCAGATTGGCTTCGCTGCCTGTGACTGAATATCTTATTTGAGCACTAACTCCGGCGTTATCGCCTGTTCCGTCAATTGTTATGTCGTAAAAATCATCTTCCTCAACGATCCCGGAAATCGTGATCGTATCGATCTGTTTTACGCCAACATCATTCTCTGTCGATTCTGCAACAGTGGCTGAGTTTTCGCCAACGTTGGTTGCGCTGACCGTTGCCGTAAACGGCGTACCGGATGATACCGCCGTGAGGGTAATTTCACCCAGCTCGTCGGGTTCTGTTCCACCTGCTTGCGCGTCGACAACTGCGCCAATTGCGTGATTATCGATAGCGGTGACAATTGCTGCCCGTAAGGTGGTGGGATTATTTGCATCTGCCTCACTTTGCGACACGGTATAGGTGAAGGTATCGTTGCCGATCGTGATGCTGTAGGTGTCGTCCTTCTCGATGTCACCGGAAATGACGAAGGTATCAACCTGCTTGCCACTGACGACATTATCCGTTGTCGTCACGCTGCGCGCGATAACGCCATCCGTCACAGTGTAGTAAATGGTGTCAATCGTTGTCCCGCCGACCGGAACATCATCTGCAGCAACGCCTTTGTGCTGAGTTGTCTCGGCTGTCAGGATTGCATCGTCACTACCACCCGTAACATTGTTCGAAGTAATCTCGGTCGTGAACGTGAGGGCCTCATCTTGAGCCGTCAACGTCAGCACCGGCAAATCACCATCTAGATCAATATCGAAATCACTGCCAATAGTTGCATCATCCCCGAGCAGAATTTCGATTTCACCGACAACATTCACAAGAGTATCAAAATCATTCTCTCTCGGGTCATCGTTGCCATCTTCAATATCGCCCAACTTAACAGTATATGAGATCGGCGTTCCATTTACGGTGATGATGAATTCATCGCCAACTTCGACCTTGCCGTCGAGAGTGATCGTGTCAATCTGTGGGATCGAAGTGTTCGCATCCGCTGTGTAGACGACGTTCGTTCCGGAAATTGTGACCGTCGCCCCGCTATCGGTTTGAACACCATCAAGGTTTAATATCTCACCATCAACATCGCTGTCGTTCTCAAGGACCCGCACCGTAACAGCCTCGCCGGCCAGAACGCTCGCCGTATCATTTTCCGTGTCCGCTGCGTCGTTGACGGCTGCGATGTTGACGGTAACGGTCTCGGTGGCGAAACCGCCCCTGCTGTCCTCAACGCGATAGGTAAAGGTATCCGTTCCGTTAAAGTTGGCGTCGGGCTTGTATTCGTAGTCCCCGTTTTCCCGAACATTGTTGAGCGAGAAATCGCTGGAGCCGCTGGTTTCAGCCGAAATCGTCAATACCTGCCCGCCAACTTTTGCGGAAATGGTCATAACCTCGTCTGTTAAACTGACATTGACCAGACTGTTGAGGACCGTATTTCCTTCAATTGCAGCCAACAATTCTGCTGCAACACCCACGCCCGTCCCGCCACCGGTTGAAACTATATGAGAAACCGTCGTCCCGTTGATCGTGACCGTGAACTCTTCCTCAGCAGCTACCGTTGATCCGACGGTAATCTCTTCAACCTGCGAAATTAAAGTGACGGTCCCGTTGATCGGCTCGCCGCCCTTGGCGATCAGGTAAGTCTGGGTATCGTTTGTATCGACGTCATCGACCAGTCCGGACAACGAACCAAATTCAATCCCATCTTCCTGAATATCTACGGAATCTGCCTGGAGGGTTGGATCGGCATTCGTGCCGGTGATCGACACCGTTACCGTTTCCGTATCGGTGCCGGCATTGAAAGCTTCTGCATTTGACGTGAACGGAATTCCGGCAACCTTTGCCGTCAGGGTAATGACGCCATCACCACCTTTCCCGGCGGTGACGACTGCACTTGCCGTCGCGTCTGCCTCAATTGCGTCAAAAAGGCCGTCCCGTATACCGTTCAGACCACCTTCGGTCCCGGTAACTTCATAGATGATTTCCCGACCATCAATCGTCACGCTGTATCGGTCGCCAGCATCAAAAGCCCCGCTACTGATGCCGATGGTAAAGGTATCGACCTGCGCACCGGCGTCGCCATTGGCCGTCGACGGACCAGTGTCAACAATGGTCGCCGACCCGGAGGTTGCCAGGTTCACGCTATCAAGTGTAAACGCCGTTCCCGGAACATCGGATGTCAGGGTAATATCGCCGGCTGGCGTGCCTGCCGCTGCCGTCACCTTGGCATTCACGGTCGTATCGTCGGAAATCGCCTTGTTAATCGCCTTGATGAGAGCCGCGCGAATTTCCGCAAAATCGGCTTCGGCGCCAGTGACTTCATACTCAGCGACAACGTTCGATATCGTGACCGTGTATATGTCACCATCCGCAGGCGTGCCGGAAATTGTAACTGTGGCTATCTGGGCGACCGCTTCGAGATTATCGGTTGTCGTTCCGCCTGATGCTGTATTGGTATCATTGGCACCATCATGCGCGTCGGAAATCGTATAGGTAAACGAGTCCGTGTCTGTTTGACCGTCTTGCAGACTGTTGAAATTATCCAGCGGATCATAGGTGAACGTACCGTTGTCGTTTACGACGACCGTTGCACCCGAGCCGATCGTAGCCTTGCCGGCACTGACATTCGAAATCGATGCATCGTCAATGGCGCCACCGGAATCATCTGTCGCCTCGACCACGACGGTAAATGGTGTTCCGGCGACTTTTGCGGTCAAGGTTATGGTCGGGTCAAGACTGCTGTCATCAACAGTAAGCGCGGTGTTGATAGGGCCATTTGATATAAGAAGGCCTTTTAGTTTTGCTGCGATGTTATTGAGGGAAGCCAGATTGTCGCCCTCAACAATATCTTCCGCCAAAACCGTGTACGGTACCGTGTTATCGGTGTTGATGGTAATCGAGTAAATATCATCGACTTCGGCCGTGCCGCTCAGTGTGATCGTGTCGAACTGGGCAATTACGGCACCATTGATCTTGGTGACGCTCAGCGTATCAACCACAGCGTCCTTGTTATCAATGTCGGAGTCATTGCTAAGTGGACTGATCGTAACCGAAGAATCATCGCTCGACGTCGTTGCAAAGTCATCAATTGCATCGGGCGCGTCGTTAACGGCATCAACCGTCACCGTCACCGTTGCCGAACTGAAGCTCTGGGTCAGGCCGGCATTGAGTTGCGCCTGGCTCAGGTTATTGGCAACGGTATAGGTGAATGAATCGGTACCCGAAAAATTATCATCCGGCGTATAAATAATGCTTCCATTTGGGACGGTCGGTGCGATGGTGAAATCGCTGCTCCCGTTGGTTGACGCGGTGGTAATGACCGCCTGCCCGCCGGTCTTCGCCGTAATGATCACATCGGTGCCGTCAACGGAAACGGTTACCAGCTGACTCAGGTCCGTATCCAACTCCAGTTTTTCTTCAAGTTTTAATGCGACCTCGGCACCACCATCACCAGTTACCGCTGTGTAGGCTACCGTATTTCCGTTGACCGTCAGCGTGAAGACTTCATCGACTGCAACCGTGCTGGCAACGCTAACCGTATCGACCTGTTTGACCAGCACGACACTGCCGTTGCCGGGCGTACCAACGGACGAAATGGTCGCATCCACCAGTACACCGCCGCCGGTACGGACATCGTTGGTAAGTGGCGTAATTGTGATGTCCGTGTCTTCATTTCCGGACTCCGTGTCATCACCGGCAATCGGAACCTCGTCCTCTGCCTGCTGCCGAATCGCCAGAGCCCGCTCTTCTTCAAGCTTGGCAATCGCCTGCTTGAACTGGTTTTCCCCAGCCACTGCCTGCGCTGCCGCCTGGGTTGCAGCGATCTTTTGAGCGTTGGCCAGTGCTGCCCCACCCGCCGCAATGGGAACCTGGCTTTCTGCAGTTGTAACCCGGGCCGCTGCGGCCGTGGCATCATCCTTGAGGTCGTCTGCCTCTTCCGCAGTTGCAGATGTTGGAATCGCGACGGCATTAATTCGATCCGCTTCACCGCGCGCCGAACCCTCCGCGGCCGGGTCGCCCTGCGGGACATTCCCGACGGCAGCAACATAGGCTGTATCGACGGCATCCTGAATGGTGCGCGCTATATCCGCGGCGCCGTCCAGACCATCACGGAAGGCCAGAAGCGCCGACTCAACGCCGGTCTCAATGGCGGTCGCCTTGCCGCCGTCAATCGGCGTATGATCCACACTTGCCGTGAACTCGGCCCCTGCACTTTTCGCGGTCAGGGTGATTTCACAATCATTCGGGCCCGGCGCCACAGGGAGAACATCAACAACAGCCAGAATTTCAGATTTGGCGTTGATGGCAGCAACCAGCCCATCACGAACCACGCCAAGATTTGCTTCATCTCCGGTCGCCGTATAGGTAACTGTTTCACCGCCAACAGTAACACTGAATTTGTCACCCGTTTCAATTGCTCCGGCGATTGTGACCGTATCAATCTGGGTGCCACTGCCATTATCACTTGAGATATCTATATCGTTGTCTTCAGTCGCGGATGCACTGACGCTAAAGGTCTTCGCGGCCGGGTTATCCGTCGTCAGAACGATATCGCCGTCATTAAACCCGGTTGTGGCGGTTATGCTATCGTCATCGCCCGACGAGCTTATGGCGGTATTGATTTTCCCCAACAATGCTGTGCGGACTGCCGCCAGGGCAGTCTTGTCGTCATCATTAATGGGTTCAGTTCCGTCTACCTCGTGTTCAATTTTTGCGTAGAAATTTGTGACATTGGTGACGGTATTGATGGTGATAGCGCTATCGGTGTTCGTATCCGTCGGGTTGTCGACATTCAACGTGTAATTGGTGCCCGCCGTATTGGCGATAAGCCTGATTTCACCATCCCCATCACCAGCCGTCGCTGTAACCTTATCGCCGGTCGCCGTGGTCGAATTAATCAGAGAAACCAAACCATCGCGGATATCAGAAAGACTGCCGTCATTTGCATCCACTGTATAAGTAACGGAATCGCCGCCACCGTCGGCAATATCAAGGGTGACCTGGAATTCGTCACCAACGTCCGGCGTGCCACCTTCGGTCAGGGTGATCGTATCTTCGCGCGCTCGGGCCACTTCGACGGTATATTTTTCCCCGTTTTCAATTGTACCGCCGATGGATACGTTGAATATCTGGTTTGTCGCAGCAATGGCATCGTCAAGCTTGGATACGACACGGTCCATCGCGTCCGCAACATCCGAACCCTTGGTCGTACTATCGCCTTTGATCAATCCGTCGATTACACCAAGCTCAGTATCGGCCTGATCTCTGGCAAGTTTGACCGCAGGGGCGGCGTCCGAATCATCGTCGGGGTCGTCGGCATCATTAATCTCAAAGTTATAAGCCGCGACCAGTGAATTTTTCGTCGCCTCCATAGCAGTAAAGGCTTCGGCCAACGCATCGTCGGCTGACGCGACCGCATCGGCCAGCGAAGCTTCTGTCGACTCTGCAGCAGCTTCGGCTTTTTCGTCAGATGCGTTGATCGATGCAGCAGCGGCCTGTGCAATTTTGAGGCTCAGGTCAGCGCCTTCTGCAACGGCCGTCGCCAGATCGGACTGGGCCAGAGCATCGGCTGCCGATTTGCCGGCGGCATCAGCTTCCCGTTCGGCCGCGACAACGGCAACCAGCGCATCATCTGCCGAATCGCGTGCCGCTTCCGCCAGAATCTTGGCCTGTGCAGTAGCGTTGGCGTCATTGGTGATCGCATCTGCTGCGTCTTTGATCGCCTGAACCGCCTGCGCCGCCGTTCTGGGCGTAACGGTCAGCCCCAATTCTACTTCTGCCGCGTTGATCAGGGCCGTTGCGGCTCGTTCGGCGGCTAAAGTTGCTTCGCCAGCCCTGGCCGAAGCATCGCTCGACGCGGCTATTGCTTCATCCCTTAACGTGTTCAGCTGATCTTGTGTGGGGGCCGGGTCGGTGACCTGTGCGGCGTCCGCCTTGGCCTTGGCAAGGGCTGCCGCGGTCGCGGCGGCGGCGGCTGATTGTGCGGCGTCCAGCGTCGCCGGATCGTCGTCATCGTAGGCCTCGCCTTCCGCCGTCGTTTGGGCAGTTTGCGCTGCGGTCGCGATATTATTTGCATTCACCGAAACTTCAGCTTTTAGCGCTGCTGCCGCCGCCGCAATCGCTTCGTCAGTCGCAATCGTCACCTGTGCCAGCGCGTCTTTTGCGGCATCCGCAGCAATGTCATCGGCACCACTTAAATTGGCGACGGTTGGGGAAACGCTGGCCTTATTGTTGTCCGTACCGTCAGCGGCATTTGTTGAATCCGGGATCGCCTCAAACTCGGTCCCCGCTGTGACCGCGGTTAGCAAGATGTCGTGTGGGCCCGTACCTTCGGTGGCCTCTACCACCAGGTTTGCAACGGGGTCATCGTTGATTGCGCTAATCAGTTTGGCGCGAACGCTGGTCAGATCTGTCGTGGAACCACCAACCTGATCCTCCGCCTTCACAAGATAAGTTATCCTGGTGTCACTTATCCCTGCACTCTTAATAGTGACTTCATATTCATCGCCGATATCAAACGTGCCTTCGATCGAGAGCGTATCGACCTGACTGACTTCCGTAGAGCTGCCAAGGTTGGCGGTGGTTGTTGAAACGGAAATGCCGTTGTCGTTGGTTCCATCGGCCACGTTTGCCGCACTGGCACTGGCGCTAAATCCGACGCCCGCGTTTTCAGCCGTTAACGTGAACTGCCCGGTACTTGTCGTCGAAATGGCCGCGACGATGTCACCAATTGGTTCCTCGTTGATCAAATCTACGAGCTCATTGCGGACATAATTGATTGTATGGTTTTCCGCCGGAACATCCGTCAGGTCGACCGTATAGGTCGCGGACTTGGTAATCCCCCCACTGACGACGGTTACTGTATATGTATCGCCTTCGTCGTTCACGCCGACGGTACCGGAGATGGTTACCGTATCGACCTGCGCAACACCGCCGGCTGTCGCCGCCGCAGCGGATGCTGCATCCGCCGCCGCCTGGGCGTCGGTTCTGGCATCCGTTGCTTTCGGACTTAAGATAATCCCCGTTACCGGATCTGGAATAAGGCCAGCTGCCGCCGCAATGGCTTCATCGGCTGCATCACCCGCAGCCCCTTCCGCCAGGCCAGCGAGCCTCTCTGCCTCCTGGGCTGCAGCCTCGACAGTCGCTAACTCACCGTCACCAACAGTTTCCAAATCTGCATCATCTTTGTGGCCCCTGGCAACGCCTGCCGCTGTAACGGCGTTCCCGTATGCGATTACTGCTGAGTCAAACACCCCTTTCGCGGCGCCGGAATCAACAGTAGCCGCCGCAGCGTTTGCCGCAATTGACGCCGTCTCTGCCGTGCCCGCCGCTTCTTTCGCTGAATCAACAGCGGCTTTCGCCTCGGACGCCGCGGCCTGCGCATCGGCCAGCGCAGTTTGCGCCCGGTCGTTCGCCTGTACGACCGCCTGATAAGTTTCCGGATCAATGGTTGCTGATTCAGCTGTTTCCGGATCGTCAAGGGAGCCCTGGGCCTTTGCCGCCTCAGTTGCTGCGTTTATCACTGCGTTATTTGCAGTGATCAAACTGGCCTCGGCCCGCAATACGGCGGCATTCGCTGCACTTAACGCAGAAGTTGCATCACCCGCAGCCGTTTCTGCCGCCAGCGAATCCGTATAACGGGATTCTGCTTCGTCCCGCGATGCCAGGGCTTCCGCTTCCGCAGCATCGGCTTTTTCCGCTGCAGCAGCTGCGGCAGCTTTCGCCGCTTTCAATGCCGCTTCGGCAGCATCCAGACGCGCAGCATCCCGTGCATCGCCGGCCAATGTGGCGACCTCAGCCTGAGCCTGGGCAACGCTGGCGCTGGCAGTCGCAGAATTTACGGCCTGTGCCGCTGAATCCGCTGCCGCCTTGATTGATAAAACTTTTGAATCCTGGGCATCGTCAGCTTGATCTTGCGCATCAACCAGCGTTTTCGTCGGCTGAACCGCAAGATTATCTTCAAGGTCATCGCGCTTCGCCGCATTTTCCGCAGCTGTCTTGATGGCTGATACCGCCGCCTCGACCGTTTGCTGGGACAGGACCAGGCCTAAATCATTCGCGGCTTTGATGATCGCAGCCGCCGCTGCATCAGCTGCGGTATCAGCGGCTGCCGCCGCGTCGGTGGCAGTGGTTTTATCTTCATCGGTCGGGTTTTCTGCCGAAGCGGCGAGTTTCGCATCCGCGGCCTCCTGCGCCGCGTTGCTGGCTTCTTCTTCTGCGGTTTTCACTGCCTCGGTTATGGCTGCAACGATCGCATCAACGGCCTTATCAGCACCGGCCTGCGCCGCTGACTGCGCACCAATTTCAAAGGCGACCGCAAAACCGGCTTTCGAGGCCGCTTCCGCGGCAACTGCCGACGCCGCCGCCGACGCCGCTGCCGCTTTACTTGCCGTCTGGGCAGCAACGGTCGCTGCCTTGGCCGCTGCATCCGCAGCCGACTGGGCCTGTACCAACCCGTTCTCAGCATCATTCAGGGCATTCTGGGCCTGCGCAACCGCGGAATCCCAAACCAGTTCGATTGGCGAATCTTCCGCATTCCCGTCATCGGCAGCCGTACGTTGGTCCTGAACTTCTTTGAGGGCCACGGTCCGGGAATCCCGTGCCGCTTTGGCTGATGCCAGATTTACATTCGGCGTCGTGGTGTCGGCGGCTGATGATGCGGAGGCCGTCGCCGCTGATTCAGCTGCTTTTGCGGCCAGTGACGCTGCAGCTGCAGCCTCGCCGGCGGCCTCTTTTGCAGCCAGCCGAGACGCCGACGCCGAACCGTTGGACCAACCAAGTGCCGCACTGGCTGAATTCGCAGCCAACTCACTTTGTGCTTCGGCAGTACCGGAACTGGATTTCGCCTCGGTGGCGGCTTGAGCTGCCCGATTGGACTCATCCAGTGCCGCAGCACCTTTCCCGTTTGCCGCAGTGGCAGCTGCCGCAGCTGCGGCTTGCGCTGCATCGGCCGCCGCCTGCGCTTGCGCCGCGAAGGTGCTTGCCGCATCGGCGTTTACATTATCTGCGGCCTTTGTTGCCTTATCCGCGAGGTCCGCGGCTTCCTCCGCCTTTGCTTCCGCCTGATCGGCCAGGTCACTGGCACGGTTTTTTGCCGCCAATTCCGACGCTGTACGGTCAGCTGCAGCCTGTTCTGCCGCATCCTGTGCCTGTTTGGCAGCGGCTTCTGTCGCGATTTTTTCTGCCGCGGCTGCCTTGTCTGCCAGATCCGCCGCCTGATCCTGAGCACTCTGAAGGTTTGCAGCTGAGCGCGCATTTACGGCATCGGCATTGGCGCTTTTGGATGATTTATCCGCTTCACCAGAAGAAGTCGCCGCTTCAGCAGATGCTTCCGCGGCCCGTTCGATCTGGATAGAGGCCGAAACCGTCTGACCGTTTGTCGCGGTTTCTGAAAATGCCCCGGCTGCAATCCCGGCTTCCGCGGCGTTCTTGGCTTTCAGCTCCGCTTCGCTGGCCGCCGCTACTGCGTCATCAAATGCCTGCTTGGCTTGTGCAGAAAACCCTTCTGCGTCCGTTGCCGCAGCCGCAGCCGCGACCGCGTCATTATTGGGGTCCGCTTCGGCTGCGGCCGCCAACGCTGCGGCGGCTTTCGCCTGGGCTGCAAAATCGGCCGCTTCGGCTGCCTTGTCTTTTGCTACCTTTGCTGCGTCCTCGGCTTCATTAGCGAGCTTGACTGTACGAACGTAGGCCTCTTGCTCGGCCTGATTCTTAGCCGCTTCGGCTGCGGCAGCCTCTTTCTTCGCAAATTCGGCTTCCGCATCCTTGGCTTTTTGTTTGGCGTCTGCCTCGTCTGCTCCGGACTGCTTGCCGGAAATCTTTCCCTGCAATTCCGCAAGTTCCTCATGTGAAATCGCGACATGGGGATTAACCTTGTCTGAAAGGTTCGATGCTGCCGTTGCCAACTCTGCAGATGCCGTTGCCGACGTAGATGCCAATTGCGCCGCATCTGCCGCTGCCTTAACTGACGCCAATGTTGCCGCTCTGGCCGCAACCGCGGACGAGTCAGTACTGGCATAACTAAGATCAGCAGCCGTTTGCGCATCTATAGCTGCTTCAGCTGCCGTTTCCGCCGCAGCCGTGGCAACTGCTGCTGCCGCGATGGCCGCCTGTTCAGCATCATCCGATAAAAACTTGTTTGCCGTACCGTCTGGGAGCGCATGAGATTTTGCCACCTCTGCCGCAGCTGCTGCATCCGCCGCCGCTGCTGTGGCTGTTGCGGCAGCGTCAAGGGCGTCTTCCGCCGCGATTTCGAACGCAGCCTGCGCCTGAGCTTCCGCCGCTGCCTGCCCGACCGTCAATACACCTTTTGCCCTCGCCAATGCGGCCTGGGCTTCTGCAGAATTTTCCGTCTCGTCCAGCGCTAAAGTTAATTTCTGGCTGGCAGCCAGCTCCAGACCATCAACATCGTCTTGCGCACCAATTGCTGCCGTATTCGCAATGCCTGCATCCGTCGTTGCCTGAGTGACGCGGGCCTGAAGTGTCGCCTCCGCATCAGTGAACAATTTCAGAACGTCTTGAGCGAAATTGCGAACGGCCAGTACGTTCGCGTGAAGGGCTGATTTGAGAACTACATCATCAGCCAGCGCCTGATTGGTCGGATCAAGAGCAGCGACCCTTTCAGCCTCGTCCAACAGGCTTTTGGCAGCCGCCAGCAAAAATTCGGCAGTACCAGGGGTATCAACCGTACCGACAGTGTCCTGAGCTGTTTTGACCTCGGCCTTCGCCTCTAACAACGCATCTTCAAGAACGCCAAGCTTGGCATCAGCGATGGCCTTAGTGACCAGCTTGTCGACAAGAACAACCCGAGAATCAAGCACCAGTTGAGCCGCAGCATTGGACGCAGCAACTGCGGTTGACGCTACCGCCTTGGCTGCTGCAGCTGCTGCTGTCGCAACATCAAGCGCGGTTTGCAAAACGCCATCGATGAAATCACCCGCTGTTTCAATGGCATTGGCGGCGGCTTCAATAGCCGCAATAGCTTCCTCTGCAGTAACAACACTGGAGTCCTGAGCAAGCTCAAACGCGTCTTCCGTTTGCCCCGGCGTAAAACCGACGAAAGTGAAAAATGACGCCGTCGCGCTGGCATCCAGACCATCGGACAAGGCGCCCAGATCAACAGCCGCATCTGCCAACAGGCGAAACGCCTCAACTTCTTTTGCCGCCGCGATAGCCAAAGTGGCTTTCGCCAGCATGTCTGTTGCGGTTGTCGCACTGATCGTGTCTTGCGCGTGCGCCGCGGTCTCATCAGCTTTGTCGATCGCCGACTGGGCATGACCAAGGGCCGTGCGCATGGCCACAAAGGCATCTGAATCTCCGGCCTCATTGGCGCGGGTTGTAATTTTACCGACCTGCGTTTTGACACCATCAACCAAACCCGAAAGGTCCGTGCGGCTAACCCTGTCCGCTACATCAAGATCAGCCTGTGCGGTGACCAAGGCGGAATCGATTTCCGCTGAATAGCGCTCAGCCGCTTTGTTATTTGCCGCAGAGGCAACATCCTGCCCAGCCGCCTTGGCCGTTTTGGCCGCACTGATTGAGGCAGCCAGCACCTGGTCCGCAGCTGCAATCGTCGCGTTGACGATCGTGACCATCTTGTCGATAGACTTGGTGATATCGCTTGATGCTGTTGCGTTGAGGCCAAGTCCGATAAAGGCTTCCAATTCAGCAATCAGCTCTTCGGATAATTCTTCCCCCTTACCCGCTGCCGTCATCGCCGCCAGTGCAGCTTCCTTTGTTGATGAAGCGCCTGCCGCAAAACCGGCAGATGCACCCAAAGCTTTCAGTGGCGCAGTAACGACTGACGCCAGCGCCTGCGCCTCAGCATTGGTCATACCGACATTGGACGCTGTTGCCTTGACGATAATTTCGTTCGCCAGTGCCGCCGTCTTCGTTGCCGCCGACAATTCCGCCGCTGACGCCGCCTGCTCTGCAGCCGTCGCCGCCGACACAACCGCACCCAGACGGGCGGTAAGCGCGCTGTAGTCGCGTAAAACCGCTTCAGTGATTTCCAGGGTGATTTCCTGAACTTCCTCAGGGGTGATCTGAAATTCTTTCAGGAGATCTTTAAGTCGGTGTTCTGGTGGCTTAACTATCCCTCTACCTGATAAATTAAGAAGGACCTGAACTAACTGGAGCTCCAACTGCCCAACATCCAATGTTTTACCAGTTGCGGCTCCCGGATTGGCAAAATCGTCAACAGTTGGATTCAGTAGCGCCCCGGCCCCCAGATCGGATTGCGGTGTTCCGGATTCCGGTTCCGCCGCCTGTGATGCCGGCAGAATTGACAACACCGAGCCAAAATTTTGTTCGATTTGCGCAGGCGTCAGTGAAATCGGTGCTGGCAGGGCAACATTGAAACTGGCGAAACTCAGGGTCGCGCCGATTGAATTGATTACCTGGGACCCGGTCCCATTGGTGATCACTACCTCGCCGACCTGCCCGCCCGCATCAGACAGCAGGGTGAAGGTATTATTCTGGCCTTCCGGTGCCGCCGTTCCGGCAACCGTGGTGCCGCGAATACCGATGGTCGCGACCGGGGTCGTGATCTTCATCGCGTCAACATCTGATTTGGCAATCTGACCACTGATGAACGAGAACGTGCCCTGAACCAGCGAAACGGCGAGAGAGTTATCACCCGTACCCGGGTCATAAATCATCTCATCCAGCGTCATCCGCCCGCCATCACCCAGCGAGAATGTCGACTCATCCGCAAATTCGATACCGACCGCACCGTCGTCACCGGTTTCCAGAACATCGCCCTGATAAACCGGGTCACCCTCATTCAGTTCTTCTCGCGTACCGTCGACGCGGGTGACCTCAACCTCGCCTTCCGACGTTACGACTGTGCCGATTGGCTCGCTGCTGGCGGTGGGGGCAGCCTGCGCAACCTGGCCCGGTGCCAGTGGGCCAGCCAGCTTGATCGCGAGATCGGCGCGGATCATCGATCCGCCTTCGGTCATAATGTCAGGTGGGTTTTGGAGTCGGAAGAAATCTCTTACGAGAAGCTTTTGCCCATCTGTGCCGATAAGCAAAAGATCGGGCCCCTGGCGGGTAAATTCGGCGCCAAGAATCCAGCCCCCATCAGGTACAAGCAACGTCGTTCCCGACACAGCCTGCGCAACAGAAATTTCCCCAGATACAACAGTGCTAGATCCCGAAGGATCATTTGGTCCAGATACTTTCAATTCGTCCCCGCAGTGAGAACAGATTTAATAGCTGTCTCCTTTCTCCCAACCCATAAACAGCACAGCAAGAACCAGTTGAAGATCCTGAAGCAGAATCTCGGCACTCATTTTTTTTGATTATGTCCTGATTCTACACTAATTCTTGATGGAAATCAATTGGACTTTTCTCAACACAATACCCATAACCTATTGTTTTAACACAATTTATTTACCTTATTGCACACAATAGTACTGTAATTCGCATCGGCCGCGCCCACCAGTCAGGCAATACTCGGCTATTCAGACAATACCCTATAAAACCATTTTCCTCTCTCGGTTGAGCAAGTATGAGTTGATGTTTAATTTTTATATTCAACTTTTTTGTGTTCACTCGGCTGACGAAATATCTTTTCCCCAGCCACAACCCCGTTTACCTTGGCCTATAAAGGAGATTCACTTGCCCTCAGATAATTTGCCAATGCGAACATTGTTTTTGAATTTCGCACACTTCCTTGATCACCTGTTTATGCTAATTTATGCAACCGCAGTGATCAGCATCGCCCTTGAATTTGGCCAGAGCTATGGCGAAATTCTGGTCTTCGCAACGCCAAGTTTTCTTCTTTTCGGGGGGATGGCGTTGCCATTTGGCTGGCTTGGCGATCATTGGGGACGCCACCGTCTGCTTCTGGTTTTTTTCATCGGCATCGGCGTCTCTTCCATTTTGACGGGCTTTGGGCAAAATATCTGGCAGATCGGCGGCGGCCTTGCGGCGATCGGGTTATTTGCTGCCATTTATCACCCGGTGGGCATCCCCATGCTGGTACAGGGGCTGGACAAACCAGGACGTGTTCTCGGCGTAAACGGTGTGTTCGGGAATTTGGGCGTGGCAGCAGCACCGCTGGCTGTCGGAGCCCTTGCGGTTACACTCGGCTGGCGGGCAGCATTTATTGTGCCTGGGATCGTCTCCATCGTCATTGGCATCCTGTTTTGGCGTCTGGTCACACCAGATGTTCCGATCAAGTCCCAATCGAAGAAACACGAAACCCTGGATCAGGCGTTCATGCCAGGCTGGCGCCATGTTCTTGGTGTCATTGCGATTGTGACCCTGATGGGCGGCCTGATTTTCAATTCAACCACGGTTTCCATACCAAAACTGTTTGAAGAGCGCTTGGGTGCGATCGGACCGGAATTTCTGGGCTTCACCGCCATGGCAGCAATTGTATACGCCGTCGCTTCGCTGGCCCAGGTCCTCGCCGGCATTGCCGTTGATAAAATCGCGGCAAAGATCCTGATCATCGGCCTCGTGTCTTCGCAATGTATTGTCTTCATGCTGGTTTCCGTTTCAGAAGGCTACCTTCTGTTCGCCTTTTCGCTTCTCGGCATGTCGTTTGTTTTTGGTCAAATTCCTGTTATCGATACGCTAATTACCCGCTACGTTCCCGATTCTCACCGAGGCAAGGTCTTCTCCATTAGGTATTTGCTTAACCTTGGAGTAGGCGCGCTGGCGGTGCCGATGATTTCCTATCTTCATCACTGGGGCGGCGGGTTTACGACCTTGTTTCAAATCCTCGGGACCAGCGCCATCATCATGGCTATCGCTGCGATAACCCTTCCCAGAGCCGTAAAAACAGCATAATCAGCCTACCGATCAATACGAAGCGCATTTAAAGTGTTGACGATAAGCGGTTGGTCCCCAATCTATCTATTTGACAGACCTATGCCAAAGGATACGCATTTAGATGAGCACTGATACTTCCTCACCCGAAAAGTTCTACGAAGCGCATATCTTTTGCTGCATCAACGAACGCGTTCCTGACCATCCGCGCGGTTCCTGCGCGGCGCGTGGTTCTGTCGAACTTCATCAGTATATGAAGACAAAATCCAAAGAACTTGGGATTGAGGGCATTCGAGTGAACAAGGCCGGCTGCCTGGACCGTTGTGAGCTTGGGCCTGTCGTTGTCATTTACCCTGAGGGCGTGTGGTATTCAATCAACTCAAATGATGATATTGACCAAATTCTCGAACGCCATATCCTAAACGGCGAACGGGTTGAACATCTGACGCTCGCGGTTGATCAGGAACTTCCCAAGCCAACACTTGACCTGACACCATCAGAACTACAGCTTCGGGTTGGTAAAATTGAACAGTTAACCGATGACATCAAATCGTTCGAGCTGCATCCGGTCAATGGCGCAATGCTCCCGACGTTCAGCGCCGGGTCGCATATTGACATCTACACGGCGGATGATCAGCGACGCTCTTATTCCCTAGTCAATGCGCCATCAGACACCGGGCGTTATGTGATTTCGGCCCTTCACGAACCTGACGGTCGCGGGGGGTCTCATTGGCTACATACAGCGCTGTCGGAAGGAGATAACCTGCGTGTTGTGCCACCGGAAAATCAATTTCCTTTGGTTGAAAATGCGTCCGAGCATTTGTTTATTGCGGGGGGAATTGGCATTGCACCAATCCTCTCAATGGGTCGTCACCTTAAGGAACAGAACGCCCCTGCGACCCTGCATTATTGCACGAAAAGCCCGGAACTGACGGCATTTCACGCCGAAACAGCGTCTGCATTTGATGGTCAAGTGACCTATCACCACGATAACGGCGACCCATCGAAGGGGATAAACCTAGCCGAAACGCTAAAAAATCACGCGGACGGCACACACCTATATATATGTGGCCCACGGGGGCTGATTGATGCGGCGCGTGAAGCCGCCAGCCACTGGCCGGAAGGAACAGTTCATTTCGAGTTGTTCGCTGGCGCAGACGATGTCTCAGAAGAAGGCGATGAAACTTTTAGCATCGTCCTTGCCAAAAGCGATATGACCCTTGAAGTGCCGCCAGGGAAAAGCATTCTGGAAGTTATTGAGGACGCTGGCGTTGATGTTGATTCCGCCTGTCATTCCGGTATTTGCGCCACGTGTCAGACCGGCTTGCTGGGCGGGGAAGCAGATCATCGCGACGAGGTTCTTAGCCCGTCTGAAAAGGAAGAGCAGTCAACGATGATGATTTGCGTATCCAGAGCAAAACCTGGTGAAAAGCTGATTTTGGATATTTAGCTAAAAGCTGCCAGCTTTTCAGAGGTTTCCGTCAATTGTTGCCAATGAGTGAAATTCATTGAATATATTGACCTGCCCCTTGGCCAGGGCAACCATACGTGCGACCTCATCTTCAGAAAACCCGAATGCGGATATGGTTTCGGTCAGAACCAACGATTCATCAACATGAAAGGTATCATCGACATAGGCGACCGTCAGCATACCGATGATTGTTATGATACGCGATTCACGTGTCTCAAACGGCCCGACATTTGTTGCGCCAAAAATTTCTTCCGCGAAAACCGGATGAACATGGCCATAGGTTTTCGCGAGATACTCAAGCAAGACAGTTTCTTGATCTGAAATGCCGCCATCCGCCATTGCCATCTTTGTTGCCAGGGCCAGAAACGATTTGATCTGCCTGTCATTTAACCGACTTAATAACATTAACGCCCTCCGGAAATAAATGCTCCCGCTTTTCTTCTATATGGCTCGATTTACAAGCAATTGCCAGCACCAGATTCCCGAGCCGTCGCCTTGGCCAGAAAAGAGTTATTCTGGTCGGAATTCAGCTCATTCAGGAACATAGTTTGCAATCCTACCAATTGACCATTGCGCCGCCCGGAAAACCACCAACAAAATCTACTTAAACTTATTCCCCGGCAGAACTCATTTCAATGGCTCCGTCCGCTACAACTTCCGCTTTGGAGTCTTCTTCATAAGGTCGGATACCATGTTTGGCCAATTCATCCCAGACACTGGCCAGTGCCTGCTCGGCGATTTCTTCGCGCCGTCCGTAGTTTTCAATCCAGAACTGCACCTCATACTCACAGACCCAGACATTGTACTGACGCTCAATTCCTTTAAAGCGAACTTCGCGTTCCGGAGCGTCGAGAATATTAGGAGCATGTCCCAAACCGTCCTGCATGATATCCGATGTTTCCATCATCGGGTATTTGGCATCCAGGTATAGCGGCAACTCAATCCGCACCGTGTCAAAGGAATTGAAGTTGTGGATCTGGGCTTCGGAGACCTGCCCGTTGGGAACACTGACCACATAACCGTTGCGAACCTTGACCCGGGTCGTGCGCCAGGTGATATCTACAACGCGCCCCTCATCCACATCACCGATAATCACCCAGTCACCAACATTGAACGGGCGTTCCATGTTGATCACGATACCGGAGAAGATGTTGGCGATGTTTGATTGCACGGCCAGGCCGATGATCATTGTTAACAACCCACCAGTTGCCAGCAGGCTGGTCAGGTGCTGGTCAAACACGAAGGCGATGATCCCGCAGCCGGCGAAACTATAGACGATAACGGAACCGAACACCCGAATGACGTTGGGGATCATACGCTCCGTATGGTCTTCCAATGGCGCCCAGAGGAAACGCTCGAGCGCAATCCCGAATATCCGTGCCGGAATGATCCACCACAGGAATTCGTACACCAGAATGATGATGTCGATGTAATGCTCCGGCAGGCTTTGCGTTGCGTAATCCAGCAGCAAGTTGCCGAGTGATAAAAGCAGGAACGGCCAGGACGCGAGGCGCAGGAACCAAGACTGCGCAGCCCAGAACCGGCCCCGTTCTTTACGATCCATTGCCAGCGCAAAGAACGAACCGACGAAGGCAAAAATTGCGATGTAGATAAAGTATTCAGCCGGGATGAAATCCCTGATCTTGATCTCACCCTTCTGAATAACAATGCCATGATCGATCTGGGAAAATTCCGGGTCATCCGAGGCGTAGCCGACATAAGCCGGGTTACCCAGTGTGCCTTCCGGCATGATGTCCTGCGAAATCCAGGCACGGTCAATAATCCAGCCGCTCGACGCCTTCAAGGCGCGATTGTTATCCAGTTTGTTGCGCATGGTCTCACCGGACTTCAACGCCACGCCCAGAACATCAACCACGTACTGCAGATTGTTCTTGTTCAGCTTGTTATGGGAAAACGCGACCCCGACAAGTTGATCCCCGTAAACTCGATGGGAATCTGAAAAGTTAAACTGAAAATCTGCTTTCACCCGGTACAATCGGTAGGTCATGTCGCCGATCTGCTGTTCATCAACCGGATTTTCCAGCTTGATCGGCTCTTTCGAATTGATGAACTTCACATCCTGCGGCTCGAATTGCCCGCGGTAGCGGAACCAGATCAGGAAATCCATATTGAAACTGTTTTCGTCACGGTTAATAGCCGTGATTTCCTTGACCTGCAGACCTGTATAAACAACGTTGGTCTTGTACATGAACCGGTCGTTCACATAGAGCACACGCCCGCGTTTCAGGTCCGCAATATAGTTGCGGTTACCGCCCGGCTTGATTGGCTGCAACTGGGTCAGCGCGGAAACGACATCTGTGCCGCTGTAAACACCAATAAACGCCGGCTTCTGGGCCTCGCCCTTTTCACTGAAGTACGTATTTCCGCTAACACCGGGAATACTGTCTTCAACTCGTAGCCTGCCAGCGAGATCTAGATTGATGTTTTCGCGAACTGACGCCAGTTTCTCGGCGGCTTCTTCGTCTGCAGTAGCGCTCTTCAGCGCCTGTACGACTATATGCGCCGTATCATAGGCATAGGCGGCAACCCAGTCCGGAGTCTCGCCAAATTTTTCGATATAGCTGTTTTTGAAGTTCTGCGCCGTTTCGTTCGCAGTATCAAACAGCAACGGAGCTGTGACCATCATCCGGTTTGTGTAATGGCCGAAATTCAGGTTTTTACCGGGCAATTCTTCGATCTTGGCGCTAAATGCCTTGGTCACCAGAGAATTCGGGCCAACGATAATGTTTCGAATGCCCGCATCGCGGATCAGCTTGATGATCCTGGCCCCGTCAATTTCGTTAACTGCCAGAAACAGCGCACCAGCGTCTTTATACCCTTTAAGCTCCTCAACAATTTTCTGCATTTGAGGGACGACCGGCTCGCTTGAATCAAATTCCCAGGTGTAGCGAATTTTGGTGCCGAAGCGTTTGTAGGTATCGCGGAAATTATTGCCAAGCGTCTCGCCCAGGCCACGCTTGTCGACAATCATGGAAACGAGTTTGTGACCCAGAACATTACGCGTGTAATTGGCCAGAAAGCGTGCCTGATAGGTATTGCTGAACAGCGAACTGGCAACCCAGTCGTTCTCCTTGATGACTTCGGGGTCAACAGAAGACGGAACAACCAGTTGAATCCCTTTGTCGGCGTATACCTTGCCACCTGCGCGAACCGTGTCGCTGGTCCAGTGACCTATAACCGCACTGGCTTTGGTCCCGGCAATTTTCGTCGCCTCTTTTTCCGCTACGGCGGGGTCGTTCTTGTCGTCGTAAATTTCAGCCTTGAGGAAGTTGCCCGAAACACCATCATTTTTGTTAATGATGTCAATGTAGAGCTCAACACCCTGCTTCATGGACTGGCCGATTCTGGCGGAATCTCCGCTCATCGGCCCTACGACGGCAATGCGCAGCGCGTCATCGTCATCGTAAGTGAACCAGGCGACATTGGTGATGATCGATATGATCAGGCCAATGGCGACGATCACGCCGATAATGACGCCAAACATCTGCTTTTTCGTTAGATGGGATAATTTGTCAAACATCGTCCCGTTTCCCGTCCCTCAGGTTAATCTTTTATTATTTTGTATAATCTTAGCAGAAAAAATCACGTTACGACGAATGAAATTGTTTCCGTCGTCTGATCACCGTTGTCGTCGGTGATTGTTACATTGAAGCTGTCGTCCGTCGTATTTCCGTTATTTGTGTTGCTGTATTCAAACGTATTCCCGGTAAATGTCAGGGTCCCCGTACCGTTCGCAAGCGCCGACGCGGCGTAACTCAGGCCATCGCCATCGGCGTCTTCGCCAAGGATCATGCCTTTGTATGAAGTGCCTTCGGCAACGGCAATGGTGGTTAGATTCTTATAGGTTGGCCCATCGGCCAGAACACCGTCATGATCATTGCCTGTTTCATCTTCGGCGATCACGCCGGTCCCCTCATCAAAATCCCAATATCCAATAAGGTTCGTTTCGTCGCCATTCATCTGGCGGTCCATATCGGCCTGAATTTCAGCTTGGGTCTTTGTCTTGTCCCAGAAGCGAACGTCGTTAATCTCTCCGTTATAGGCGCTGATAAGATTAGCCGCCGCATATCCTATTTTGAACGTGTCCGTGCTGGAGTTGGTCGTCATGGCTTGGTTGAGCGCCGTATTGGTATCGGCCAAGGCGCCCGAACTCCCAGCTGATAACGTCAACGTTTCAGACGCACCATCCACATAAAGGTGAGTGAAATTATTAGCCGCGTCATAGGTCGCGGCAACGTGGTGCCAGCCGCCGTCATTAATGGACGTAGCACCGGTGACTATTGATTGTCCATATAGGTTAAATGCCAGCTTGCCGCCGGCCACATAAAGCTCTTTTCCGTCTGTCGCCCAATTTACAATCCCGGCGTCTGTTTTTGCAAAAATAGTCGCGGACTGAGTGCTGCCGCTTGCCATCTTAATCCAAGCCTCTACCGTCCAGTTCACATCACCCATGTTAAGGTCTTGAGCCCCATTGGATATTTCAACGTAATCATTTGTGCCATCGAAATTCAGACCATAATCCGTCGTCGCCGTCGGGTCCTGGCCGACCTTCACGGAAATGGTCTCATCATCAACACCCGACGTCGCACCGGTCGCGCGGAGTGTGAAGCTGTCCGTTCCCTGATAATCCGCGTTCGGCGTATAGGTCCATTCCCCGGTCGCACTGTCGATATCAACATTGCCGTTCTGCGGGCTGCCGACGGTGGTGAAGGTCGCCGTGCCGGAAATATCCGTTGCCGTCATCTTGCCGGATGCCGCGGTGTCTTCGGCGATGTTCACGGTGCTGCCCTCAAGGGTCGGTGCGTTCGCGACCCAAGCGGTGCCGCTTGTGGTTCCGGTATTGTTGTTCGCAGACGAATCCTTGATCGCGCCTGCTCCCGATCCGGTGCCCTCATCCAGCTTCCAATAGCCAACCAGATTGGCCTCGTCACCATCCAGGGATTTGGTCATGTAATCTTTGATCTGCGCTGTTGTCAGTGCTTTGTCCCAGGCGCTGACTTCCGACATATCACCAACAAAATTGCCGCCCAATTTGAGGTCTGTACTGGCAGTTGTATTAATTGCGGTGGTCGGGGCGGATGCATTGATTATTGCCGTCAGCAACACGCCGTCCTGATAAACCTTGATGTCATTCAGCTGCAGATTACCGTCGGCGAGCGAACTTTCCGGCGGCAGAACCAGCGCATAATGATGCCACTGTCCATCAGCCGTTGGCGTCAAAGGCGCGAACACAATGGACCCGGTATCGATATCAAGCCGCACACCCTTCGCCGGGCCTCTGTTCAAACCGAAATGAATTTCCGTACCTGCACTGGTGCCAGTCGGGCCGTGATTCAGGAAGTTATAATTTCCAGTGCCATCCGTTTTGGCCCAGAGCATGAAAGTACGCTCAGCTGCGAGAGTGGGAATAGCGCCGCCGCCGATGGTCACCGTATCGGTACTATCAAACCGCAACGCATTGCCGAGATGATTAACGAACATCGCATCGCCGTTGCCGGAATCGGTGACCGTCGCACCGTTCCGCAGCGTGCCGTTTTGTTGCGAATTGTCACTATCCCTGACCGTGGTGCCGGATACGTCATCAAACGTATACTGGGTAACCAAGGTGTCTTGCTCGGAAACGGTTGTGATCTTGGATATTGAGAACCTGGGGGATCCGGTCGTGCCGTCATCAACCACATCCGTTAATCTGATTTCGTCAATGTCGGTAAAGTTCAGCGTGACCTCGCCGCTCAGAGCCGTCGCATTGCCGGGCCCGTGAACGAGAACCCCATCCTTGTATCCAGAAAACTTCGCGGTTGAGATTCCGTTGGCAGTTCCAAAAGTGATAGATGTCAGGTCAAACTCATTTCCACTGTTTGAACTGATCTTTACCGTGGCAAACCCTGCTGCGCTTGAGCCGTATGCCTGAAACGTTGCCGTCGAAGCATTGGTCTCGGAAGATACCCCGATATTCTGGCTATCGTCAGAATTATCGAGGAAAAAATCCCACCCGCTGCTGCCAAAGTTAGCAATGGTATAGGTGTCCGTTGAAAATGTCGCCGGGGAGCCGCCACCTGTCGAGAAAGGCGCACTGACGTTTGCGAAATCCGTTTCACTCGATCCGCTGGTGGTGATGTCATTATCATAGGTCTGCGTCATACCCTCGCGGATTTCCGCTTCCGATCGTGCCGATGCCCAAACCCTTGTATTGTCTATTTTGCCATCAAATTCTTCCGCGCCATTGTCGGTGCCGACCGTCAGATTTTGTGCGATTCCAGAGTTCAGAGTGAAACCTGCGATGGATTGGCTGGCAGCCTCCACCCCATCGACATAAATTTTTGCCGTGGCGTTGTCGTAGGTTACGGCAATATGATGCCAGACGTTCGTGGTAATTAAGTTTGCAGCGGTGAATACCTGCCCCCCGAACGCAACATCATTTCCAGCACCGTTTTGTCCATCATCATCCTGCAACCAGAAACGAAGACGCCCGTCAGCCATCATCGTAACGACATATCTTGCATTGGAACTTCCATTGACGGTATTTGGCGTGTTCAACGCCATCACGGCTTCCTGAGTGCCAGACCGTTCAAATTGCACCCAGGTTTCCATTGTCACTGTGTTGGTGATGGTGCCGTCAGCCAGGCTCGCGTTCAGGTCATCGTTGGTTCCACTAACGGACAGCACATTAGCAATCGGGCCGGCCGGCGATTTCACGATCTCGCCATCGTTGTTGTTCGATGTCGCATCCTGAACAACATTGCCCTTCCCATCATCGAAATTGTAATTGGCGATCAAACCTGCGGAAGCCGCGTCAATTTGCTCATTATAATTATCAGCAATTTCCTGGGTCGTACGTGTATCGTTCCAGACCCGCACTTCGTCCATCATGCCCTCAAACGGGAACAGAGTTGTCGTTCCGTCACTTGATTCCCGGCCGCCGATGCGCAATTCGGCATCCGTTCCACCACTTGGATCCCCACCAGTATAGGTCATGGTTGTCGAAGTCCCGCCGGCGCTAGCGCCACCGTTGATATGAAGTGTATAGGTGCCTTCACCCGCGGCCGACCCACCCGAAACATCACGGACAATGGCGACATGTTTCCAGGTATCCGCCGAAATGCCTGCCGTAAATGTCACTTCAACATTGGCTTCGCCCGCCGTCTCATGGAAAGCAACAAGGTCGCCATCAGATTGCAGGCGCAATCGGAACAGCACGTTCCCCGCCACACCGCTGTCGCCATCGCGCCCCCCAATGGCGATCAGGTCGCTGCCGAGAACCTGGCTGGGGTGAATCCACGCTTCAACTGAAAGATCACCGGTGATGACAAAATTGTTGGCTGCACTGGCAAAATCAACACGGTCATTAACCCCGTCAAACTGCAACGCCCCGCCATGAACAGCACTTTCGGCATCGGCGTTGACAGTCACCGTGATGGTTTCCGTATCGGTTCCCGACGTCGCCCCTGTCGCAACAACATTAAAGGTCACGCTGCCTGCATAATTTTCGGGTGGCGTATAGGTCCATTCGCCGGATGAGCTGTCAATCGAAACACTGCCCTTGCCGGTGGCCGGTTGGGTGCTGGTATAGGTTACCGTACCCTGAACATCGGAATTGGTCATCACACCGGAAGCCGTTTCACCTTCGGTGATGGTCAGGGTGTTGCCATAAACAACAGGGGCCACATCGACGACGGTTGGGCTGCCGCTGACCGTGCCAGCGTTGCTGGTTCCGGCTTCATCTTCCAGCGTCGTGCCGGTCAATTCGTCCATTACGTAATTTACAATCAAGTCGCCACCTTCGGTGCCGGTCAGGGTCTGGTTGTAGTTCTGTTCGACTTCGGCCCCGGTGCGCGCGGTGTTCCAGATACGGAAATCGGAGAGTTGGGCATCAAGGAAACGGTCATTTCCGTTGGTTGCACCAATCTGGGCATCGTCCAGGGTAACGGTATTTTCTGACGTATATGAGATGGTTTCGGTCAAATCACCGTTGAGGTACAGCTGCAACTTGTTGCCCGCCGTATCGCGCACAACACTGATATGCAACCAGTCGCCAATGTCAGAGGCGAAATCGTGACTGAAGACGTGTGAGTTGCCGCGCTCCCCCCAGATCAGTTTTTTGACGCCGCTAATATCCTGAAATTCGAAATGTAGATCCCCGTCAACTGCATGAGCATTATTGCCCAGTATCATATGATAACCGCCACCCGTTGGCAGGGTATCGATATTGATCCAGGTCTCAATCGTCATGTCTTTGAAGTTAACGCCAAGGTCCGGCACCGTGACGTAATCGTTCGTGCCGTCAAGGTTCAGCGCCTTGTTCGGCAGGTGGATGATATCGGGGCCGGAATCGACGGGGCTGTCCTTGGTCGCCGTGGCCACTGCGCCACCCGTTCCGGTGCCGTTGTGAACAGTGCCTGAGCCCGACACATCCTGCGCCGTTGGGTTCGCCCCGCTGTCATCATCATCAAATGTGTAATACCCAACGAGGCCCGTTGTCCCCGCGTCGACACCTTTGTGCATACTTTCCACGATCTGGGCTTCGGTACGGGCGACCGTCCACACCTGGACCTCATCAATTTTACCGTCGAAGAACTGGCCGTTCTGATCTTCGTTATAGGTGCCGATTGCGAGTTTATTGTTCATTGCCGTGGTATTAAATGTGAGGCCGCTCATCGTACCAGCTGACTCACCATTTAAATAAGCAACACCGTTATTGCTGGAGTCCCATGTCACCGCGGCGTGAACCCATGCCCCTGTCTGGATCACGCCCATATCAACGGTTTTCGTATCCAAATTGGCGATCAGATGCCATCCATCTGACTGGTTTTGCAGATACAGATAAACCTGATCGTCATTGTCGCCGCTGGCATTATCTTCTTTGTTGCCAATGATATACCTGAGCGTGCCTGTCGTGGCGTCAGAATCCAGATTAAACCAAGTCGCCACCGTACCGGCCGTTGCGGACAACATGGTATCCGGAAGATTTATGAAATCATCAGTGCCATCCAGCACCAGCACCTTGCCGTTGGCAGACGTCAGATCACGGCTGTTGCTGGAATAATCCTTAACCGTATCGGAACCATCATCATCAAAGCGGTAGTAGGCCTGTAGGTTGGTTTCAGACCCCGTTAACTGCTGGTCCAGATTGTCGCGAATCTCTTCATCCGTACGGACGTCATTCCAGATGCGCACTTCATCCATCATGCCATCGAAATCAACGGGCAAGCCGTCAAAACCCGTGGTCGCCAGCTCGTTACCGCCGAGGGTCAGCTTCGCCTGCTGCGCACTGTTATTGAGATCAACCGATGTTGCGACCTGGCCTTCCAGATTGCCATCGATGTAGAGCTTTGCCGTGGTTCCGTCATAAGTGACCGCTATGTGATACCAGGTATCGGCAGCGGCCGTGATGTCGCTGATGATATATTTGCCACCGTTCGTCGCCACCCGAAGCGTATTGTTATCGTGTTTAAACAGATTAAATACATCGTTGTTGGTGACACCGAACAAGTTCAGGAAATTATGCTGATTGCCGGTGGTCACATCATTGAACTGGATCATCGCTTCAATGGTGACCTGTTTGGAAGCGAATGTTGTCGTCCCCAGTTCCGCGGTCAGGCGATCAAGATTTCCATTGCTGTTGGCATCCACATTGGCAGGTGTGCGGGTGAACTGCGCGACGCCGCCGGAAATTTGATTGGAGGTCTGCGCCTCATTGGCAACCGTCACGGTAATCGTTTCCGACCCGGCCCCACCGGCCAGCAGGGTGAAGGTGTCGGTGCCGAAGAAGTTGGCGTTCGGCGTGTAGGTCCATTCGCCTGATGTTGCGTCGATGAGTGCCGTGCCGTTGCTGGCTGCTGTGGAAACGGAGAAGGCCGTTGAGTCGGCTTCGAACTGCCCGGAAGCGCTATCGTTTTCCTGAATGCTGATCGTTGTGCCGTAGACATCGGGTGACGCATCAATTCGCGTTACCGTACCGGTTATCGTCGCGTCCGTCTGAGTGCCGGAACTGTCCTTGACGGTCGAGCCCGAAACTTCATCGAAACGGTAGTTGAGGAGAAGGTTGCCGCTCTGGTTTCCGGTCAGGGTCTGGTTGTAATTATCGGCGATCTCCTGATCCGTGCGCGCAGACTTCCATATACGTAAATCAGACATCTGACCATTGATCTTATTCGTGCCGAGCGATCCTCCCGCCGTCGCCGCACCGATAATCAGTGTCGAGTTCGATCCGCCGCTTGGATCACCGGTATAACTGAACGTGCCCGCCGCCTCACCGTTGATGTAGACCTTGATCAGATCTTCCGAAACATTGCGGGTAAACGCCACGTGGTACCACTGACCGGTTGTCATATTGTTGGTGAAGTTCACCGTCTGGCTGGAGCCTGCGGTAACTTCATGGGTATAAGAAAGATGCCCGCCATCAGCAATTTGGAACTGATAAAGCGCGTTCGATGTGTTGTCCGAATTGCCCGTATTGGCGAAATCGAGAATCGTCTGTATGCCTGACGTGCTATCCAGTTTGAGCCAGGTTTCAACCGTCATATCGCCGGTGATCGCGAGGTTGTTGGTGGCACCACGCCCGGCGCTGATGAACGTCGAGGTGCCGTCGAAATCAAGCGCTTTACCAAGCGTGTTGATGAAAATTGGCCCGCCATCCGAATCCATCGGCGAATCGGTGATCGATACAATCGCCGCGTTGCCGTTCAGCGTTCCGTCCGTCGTGGTGTTCGATGTGTTTTGTTTGTCATCCACAGCAGTCCCGAGGTCACGGTCAAAATCGTAGTAGCGGTTCAGGCCTGCCTCGTTGCCGACCAGAACCGTGTTCTTGTTGGCCTGAATTTCCGACTGTGTACGAATATCGCTCCAGAACCGGACATCGTCGATCTGGCCGTTGAAAAATTCGTTATTGCCGTCCCGGCTACCGACGGAGAGGACTGCCGAGCCGCTATCTTGAGCCAAGTTGAGAGTTGCCGACTGGTTACCCGCGCCGACACCCGCCGAAATGGTCTCAAGATCGCCATCTACATAGAGCTTCAAGGTGTCGCTCCCACCGCCTTCGAGCAGAGTCATCGCGACATGGTGCCACTGCCCATCATTTATAACAGTTGTTCCAGTTACCTGCTGCGTGGCACCGCTAACATGTCGAAACTCCAGCTTACCATCTGTCGACAGATTTAACTGCTTGGAGCCTGCGGTCCACCCCCCACTGTCGCCAGTCTTTCCAACGATGGTTTGAACGGCTCCCGTAGCCGTCGTTTTGATCCATGCTTCAACACTTATGGCGGCCCCTGATGCGGCAAAATTTACGCCTGTCGGCGTGCCGAGCGCCACATAGTCACCCGTTCCATCCAGCGAGAGTGCCTGCGCCGCGCCGTGCAGCGTGCCGTTCTGTGCCCCGCCGACCGTCGCCGAGTCCACTACCGTTGTTCCCGTCGGATCATCATCTAAGTGATAATTGAGGATCAGATTATCGCTGGTGGACGTGATCTGCTGATCGTAATTGTCTGCAATTTCTTCCGCCGTGCGCGCATCGCTCCAGACCCGAACCTCATCAATCGAACCTTTGAAGAAAGCATCCTGCGAAAAATTACTTTTACCGATGAAGTTCGACGTCAGGGTGGCGCCACCCCCGGCGCTGATTGTCGAATCAGAAAGTGTCTGTACAACGCCATTGAAGTAAATAGCGCCAGTACCATCACCGTTGTTTACCGCGGCCACATGGACCCACTCGTTCAACGGCAACTGAGCCGATGTCTCGATATTATTGCCAACACCACCCACATAATTGCCAAGTGCGATTTTCCCGGTTGTGCCGGAGAACGACAGGAACATATTTTCGGTGGTACCCGTGCCGAGATCAATAATCCGCGGCCAGCCGGCCCCACCTGAGCTGTGTTCCGCCGCATTGACCCAGGCTTCCATCGTATAGGCACCTGTGATACCCGAAATATCCGCAATATCGACGTGATCGTTAACCCCGTTTAACTGCAATGCACCACCATGCACATTGACCAGATCATCATCGTTGACCTTGACCGAGATCACCTCGTCATCGGTGCGCGTGCCGTCTGAGGCGCGGAGCGTGAAGGTTTCGGTGCCAACGAAGCCCGCATCCGGATCGAAAACCCAGGCCCCGGAGGATTGATCAATCGTCACCGTACCGTTACCCACATCGAAGCTCGATTTCTGGGTCGTGCCATCCATGACGTAATAATTCACCGATGTTCCGACCACATCGTTCGACGTCATGATGCCGGAAACATTCTGGTCCTGCACCGTTGTGACTTCGCTCGGGAAAGCCGGGTTTGTATTATCAACCAGCGACGGATCATTGGCTTCGCCGGTTGTTGTTGATGTCCCAAGCGTGCCGTTCTGCGCGGTCCCGGCGTTATCAATAATCTGCCCATCGGTAACGTCGTCCATGGTGTAATTGGCAAGCAGACCGGTTTGTATACCGTCAAGCGACTGGTTCATATTACCGGAAATATCAGATGCGCTGCGTACCGTTGACCAGATCCGAACATCGCTCATGTCACCCTGGAACTTGTTACTCGATCCATCATTGTTCATACCGATATAGGCTGGCGTGCCGGAAATCGTCGGCGAGAAACTGCCCGCCGAACCATCAGCAACCCCATCGATATAAAGCTGAATTGTGTTCGAACTGGCTGTATAGGTCACCGCGACATGGTGCCAGGTACCGTCAGCGACGGTCTGTGACGAGACCGGCCCATCTTTGCTTAAGGTGTCAAATTCAAGTTTCCCGGAGCCGTTGATATGGAAGAACGTACTGTTGTTCGATCCTCCTGCCCGATCACCAATCGAGAGAATTTGCTGACGCGTATTGGCAACGGATGAATTGATCCAGGCTTCATAGGTGAAGTTGCCCGTACCGGTCGCCAGCGCGCCCGACGTACCGAGATTGACAAAATCCCCGCCGTCGAAACTTAACGCCCGGCCGTGAGACGCGAGGGTTGTCGGCGAGGCATCTGCGCGGGTCGGATCATCCGTGGAAGCGTTTCCATCCGCCCCGAGCGTTCCGGTGTGAATACTGGTTGAACTGTCGGTGATGGATTGCCCGGAAACCTCATCCAGTTTCCAGTAGCCGACCAGGTTGGCTTCATTGGCGCCATTGACCTGCTGGTTGTAACTGTCCGCGATCTCCGCATCCGTGCGCAGATCATTCCAGGCACGAACTTCACCGATCTCACCGTTGAAGAACTGTCCGAACACGCTCTTGCCGATGGTCGCCGCACCGGCGGTGATGTTGAAGGACGATGTTCCTGTGGCTTCGAGCGCTCCATCGACGTAAACCTTCACAGCGCCGCCGCTATGCGTCGCGGCAACGTGATGCCAGGTACCGTCATTCACGCTCGTTGTGCTGTTCACGCCATTGGAAGCTGGGTTGTGAAGGGCGATTTTACCGCTGCTGTTTACGAAAAACAAGCCGCTCGATGTATTGTTCCCGACCGCAAATACATATCCGTTCGAGGTTTGCGTCGTTTTGATCCAGGCTTCGTAGGTGAACGCCCCGGTTCCCGTATAGAGATTGCCCGGTGTGCCGAGATCGACAAAATCGTTGGTACCATCAAATGTCAGAGACCTGCCCTGGTTGGAGATCAAGTCCGCGCCATTGGTCAGGGTGCCAGTATTGTTATTGCCGCTCAGATCGCTAACTGATGTCCCTGCGGCGTCATCATCGAAGCGGTAATACGCCTGTAAACCGGCTTCCGTGCCCGTCAGTTGCTGGTCGTAATTGTCACGCACCTGCTGGTCAGTACGGGTCGTATTCCACACGCGGACATCATCAATCTGGCCTTTGTAGAATTCACTGACGTTTTGTCGGCCACCAATCTGGAACTCGAGATTATTTGCGGTGATATCCGAGGGAATATTTCCATTCACATTCTCGCCGACAAGTTCGCCGTTCGCATATGTCCGCACTGATCTGGCGCTGGCGTCAAAAACCATGGAAATGTGAGACCACTCACCCTGCGGCGCGTCATATCCTGAATCCGTCCAAGTGAAAGTGCCGCTCGTCCCTGCAAGTGCATAGAATATTGACCCATCAGATCCGACGGTCAGCAAATATGAACCTTCCTTGCCGGCAATTACCTGGCTGGTATTCGTACCGACTGGATTAATCCAGGCCTCCAGCGTCAGATCACCGGTAATGTCGAGACTGGCGGTATCACCTACGACAACGACATCATTCACCCCATCAAACTGCGCAGCAGCACCCGCAACATTCGTTGATGCCTGATCCTCGCGGTTAACCGTAACCGTGATCTGCTGATCACGATTATTCCCATCCCCATCCACAGCGCGCAGCGTGAAGGTGTCGGTGCCGTAGAAATTAGCGCTCGGTTTGTAGGTCCAGGCCCCGGTCGTGGTGTCGATGACGGCGGTGCCGTTGTTGGCGGCGGTACCGATAGCAAAGGACGCCGCCCCGTTGGCTTCATACATCCCGGACGCTGTGTCATTTTCCTGAATGTTCAGGGTTGAGCCGTAAATATCCGGCGCCGTATCCGTGCGGACCGGATCACCATTAAGCGTCCCGTCCGGTGTTTTATTGGCACTGGTCGCGTTGTTGGTCACATTTCCAGACGCTTCATCGAATTGATACAACCCGACCAGACCGGTGGCATCTGGAAGTACGGTCTGGTTATAAGCGTCAATTGCTTCCTGGTCGGTGAGCTGACGGTCATAAATCTGCACATCGGCAATCTCGCCCTCGAATTCTTCCCAGAACGCGTCGGTTGAATCGCCGATCAGCAGGTTCTGAGGCTGGACGCCGCTCGTGGTTTGCGTGCCGAAATCCCATGCCGCCGTCACAGAGGTACTGCCAAGCAATACGCCATCAACATAAAGCTTGATCTCATCGCCAACGGCTTTGCCGAAAGTCATTGTAACCTGATGCCACTGATTGTCCGTCAATCCGGAACCTAGGTCGGAAAGAGCGTTCGATGCTGAGCCATTTTTTGCGTCCGCCGATACCTTACCGTCCTGAGTCAGACTTAAGGTGACGCCGTTAAACGAAGTTGTCGTATCGGCCTTGGTCATCAACACCGCCGTACCCCGTGTGGTATTATTACCCGAAGTTCCGTCAACACCCCATGTGCCATCGGTTTTAAACCACATGGACCAGGTACCAAACCCGGACGGCGCGTTCAGATAAGCATGATGATCGATGGAAATGCTATCATTGTTGCCGTCACTACCGCCATCAAACGTCATCGCCCGGTCCGGGATGTTGGCGATTTCCGCACCGTCGGTCAGGGTGCCGTCATTGTTGTTTCCGGTCGAGCCCAGATTTTGCGCAACACTCGTTTCCGACTGATCATCAAATCGATAATAGGTCACCAACTCCGTCGGAATGGTGCCGGTAATCTGTTGATCATAATTATCTCTGATCTCGGTTGCCGTGCGGGCGTCGTTCCAGACCCGGACTTCGTCAATCTGGCCATTGGTGTAACTGTCAGCAGCCCAGTTTGATTTTCCAATAAAACTCGACGTCCGGTCAACGGCCGTTGCCGCACCAAGGTCTGTCGTGTTCCCGGTGACAGTTTGGGCGACGCCATTGAAATAAATAGCCCCCGTACCGTCGCCATTATTGACAGCAGCGATGTGTACCCACTCATTTAATGCGACTTGTGAGGTGGTCGTAATGGCGGTTCCTGTCGCACCAACATCGTTTCCTAACGAGATTTTCCCGGTCGTGCCGTCAATGTTCAAAAGAATGTTGTCGTCAGCCTGACCCTGGCCGAAGTCGATAATACGGCTGTAGTTGTTATAAGCGGCCAAATTCACCCAGGCCTCAATGGTATAGGCACCGCTGATGCCCGACACCGTGCCAACGTCGACAAAATCATTCGTTCCATCCAGCACCAATGCCCCATCGTGAACATTGACCCGACTGCCGCCAGAAACCGTCACCGTGATCGTCTCATCATCATTTCTGGTACCATCACTGGCGCGGAGCGTGAAGGTGTTGGTGCCAGTGAACCCGGCGGTTGGCGTATAAGTCCATTCGCCCGTGTCGGCATCAATGGTGACCGTTCCATTGGCAGGTGCCGTGCCAGTGGTTGAGAAGGTGATGGTCCCGGAAACATCATCCGCCAGCATGATCCCACTGGCGGCTATGCCGGCGGTTGTTGCGACTGCGGTACCGCCAATTTCCGGGCCTTCGATGGGGGCGGTTGAATTGACTTTGGTAGCCCCTGTGATGGTTCCGTTATTGGCGCTGTCTGCCAGATTGGTCACCGTCGTCGTCGAAGTGTCATCAAAACTATAGTGTCCAACCAGATTGTCGGCGCTTGGCGACGGTGCTGTCTGGTAGTTACCCTTGATTTCATCAGCGGAGCGCACATCACTCCAGAAACGAACGTCAGCAACCTCACCTTTCATCTGGGTGAAGCTGGTTCCCGAGGCGGATGATTCACGACCAATCTGAATGGCACCTGTACCAATCGTTGCACTTTCTGCGGCAATGCTTGTCGCTGTACCTGTCGCCTCGCCGTTCAGGTACATGGTGGCATTGCCGTCCCGATCAAACGTCACGGCCGCATGATACCACTTGCCCGTGACCAACGTGTCCGAGCCGGCAATCGAAAGTGTTGTGGCATCCGCGCCATCACTGAACCCAACTGTCAGTTTGTTGCTGGCGTTTACCCCCAAAAGATATCCCTGGAGGTTTGTTGCGCCACGGTTATCGATAATCGCCTGATTGACACCGACCTGATCAAGCTTGAACCATGTCTCGATCGAAAGATCGCCAGTGCCAAAGTCCAACGCGCCGGTCGCGGCAATTTCAGCGCGGTCGCCCGCATTAGCAAATTTAAGCGCGCTACCTGTTTGCGCCGACAAGACAGCTCCATTGGTCAGCGTGCCGTGATAATTGTTTGACGTCTGGTCCGTCGCCTCATTACCGATGGTATTTTCATCGAAGCGATAATAGGCGTTGAGGTTCGCTTCGGTGCCGACCAGCTGCTGATCATAATTGTCGCGGATTTCCTGGTCTGTGCGCACATCGTTCCAGATGCGCACTTCATCCATTTTGCCGTCGAGCGGCAGTTCGACAACGCCGTCCTTAAGCCAGCCCCCCAAAGTCCCGGTCGCGGTAGTTTGGTTGGTAACGGTCTGGCTTCCCGCGTCGATACCGTCGAGATTCCCATCGATATAAAAACGCGATTCAGTTCCGTTGAAGCTGACCGCGACATGATGCCATTCGCCAACAGAGACGGTGCCATTGCTGATCGCGACAGTATCCCCGGCACCGGAAGCGCCCTGGAAATAAAGTTTCCCGGCTGTACCGGCAACCACCTGTCCAGTGTTGTTCATATAGGAACCAACAGAGAATCCGCCGTAGGACCCCGTACCGTCGAGCTGGTTGGCGGTGATCATCTCGCCCGTATTGGCATCAAGGAATATCCAGGCCTCGATGGTTCCGGCGCTAAGGTTGTTAAGCGCAGCCCCCGGAATGGCAACGTAATCGTTGGTTCCATCCAGCGTCAGCACATTGCCTGACACATCTACCGATTTTTGATCTTCCTGATTGACCGTCACCGTGATCGTCTCAGAGTCCTTGATGGCCGTATTGCCATCGCCGGTCGCGGTCAGATCGAATGTATCCGTGCCGTAGAAATTCAGTGCAGGCGTATAAGTATATTCGCCACTGGCCTGATCGACCCGCACGGTGCCGCCATTGGTCGTGGTGACCGTGACGAAGCCGTCGCTATCAGCAGCACTGGTCGTTTGGCCGGTAACGGCGACGGAGAAGACAGTGCCGTCGTTGGTCAGCGGCAGAACAGGTGCGCCCGGGATGTCGGAGACAAAGCCGGTGCTGGCTTCTTCATAAGTGCCGTCGTGATTGCCCGTCTTGTCATCGGCAACAGAACCTGCACCCTCGTTCAGTTGCCAATACGCCTTCAGGCCGGCCTCGGTCCCGACGAGTTCCTTATTGTAATTGTTGCTAATATCATCTGCCGTGCGTGCTGTGCTCCAGATTCGAACTTCCGCCATCTGCCCATCGTATGCGCCATTGTTTTGGAACCCACCTGCCACGCTGTCCTGATCGTTGCCGAGATAAACCGTGCCCGTTCCATCAATCGCTGTCGTCGATCCGGTCTTGCTCGACGCCAAAACGCCATCAAGATACAGATTTGTGGCACCAGTGGTGCGATCCCAGGATATGGCAACATGGGTCCATTCCCCGACTTGCAGCTTGGCACCCGTAAACGTCACGATACTGCCGTTGGGGTATACGTTGATCGTTCCATCAGATGATGTCGAAACAAGAAACTCGTTTGCCGACCCGGTAACGGCATAAGAGAATAATTCTCCGCCGAGAACATCCGGATTAACCCACAATTCTATACTCAGTGCAGTTGTCGGGAAGTCCGTGAAATCGGCGCGCATGGCAGTTGCCACGCCATCAACTCCAGGACTGGAGATATCCAGAACCGACTGAACAATATCGTTCGACGCCATCGACCCGGACACAGACTGGTTTTCCTGAACCGTCAGGGAAGTTCCGTAAATTTCGGGTCCGGTTTCAACGTAGGACGCCCCGCCTTTGATTGTTCCGTCACTGCCCCCGGCACTGTCGGTGACGGTCAGGCCCTGCTCGTCTTCGAACTTGTAATTCAGCACAAGTCCGCCGCCCAGATCGCCCGTCAGAGGCTCATTAAAATTATCGGCAACTTCCTGGTCCGTGCGGGCCGTATTCCAGATGCGGACATCGGCCATTTCACCATCAAGATAATCTGATGGGCCAGTGATATTGCGACCCACATTTAGAGCAGCGCTTGACCCTCCATCAGGATCGTCCGTGTAACTCTGCACATCAACGACCTGACCATCAACGAGCACCTTTACAGTCTTCGCCGACACATTGCGTACAGTAGAAATATGATACCATTGCCCTGCAACCAAATTTGTATCAAAGACCAGAGCTGTATCAGACCCGCCGCCATTTTCATGGAAATACCGGATGTCACCGTCGGCTAGAACCTTAATACTGTAGACATAATTGGTTGCTGAAGACTCACCATCGGCGCCGAATGAAATTAATACTTGTTCGTTCAGAGTATCCAGTTTGGTCCACGTCTCAACCGTCAAATCACCCGTGATCGCCAGTTCGTCATTGGTCCCGCGCCCGCCATCGATATAACCGGTGGAGCCATCGAAGCTCATCGCCGTGGTTGGCACGTTTGCAATCTCGGCCCCATTACTCATGGTGCCGTTCGCCGCCGCACCAAGTCCGCCATTTCCGGTCGTCGTCGCGAGGTTTGTTACCGTCGTCGCACTTGATTGGTCGTCAAAGCGGTAATAGGCCGCCAGCCCCGCTTCTGATCCGCTCAATTGTTGGTCAAAGTTGGCCTTGACCTCATCAGCCGTGCGCACATCGTTCCAGATGCGGACATCATCAAGCATGCCGTCGAAATTAGAGGAACCAACCCATGAATTGCCAATCGACAGAGTACCTGTGCTGGAAAAGTCGGCACTGGCCGTGTCCTGGGCAACGAGATCGCCATTTTGGTAAATTTTACGGGCGTTGGTGGTGGCATCGTAGGTAACTGACCAATGAATCCATTCGCCGACGCCCGTGGTGGCGTTGGTGAAATCAAGGTCGTTGTTGCTAAATCCAAATGTAAACTTCGTATTGCCGGCCCCAGCATCGCGCCAACCAACATGTAATCCGGTATTGGTACCGCTCACCCCTTGCCCGATAGCGATGTCATAAGTTGTACTGGACTCTCTTTGCGACCAGAACTCCATGGAGAACGATTTGTTAGCGACATCAATCCCGCTGACAGAAACAACGTCGTTGCTCCCGTCAAGCTTCAACGCGCCATTGCTAACGTTGACAGAATCATGTTTGACGTCATTAACGGTAACCGTAATCTGCTCGTCATCCTCCCCGAAAATCGAACCTTTTGCGCGAAGGGTGAAGGTATCGGTTCCGTGGAAATTTTCCTTCGGCGTGTAATGCCAGATGCCATTGGCGTCAATTTCCACCGTGCCGTTGCTTGCCGCCGTCTGCACCGAATAGGTCGCCGTGCCGCTAATATCGCTGGCCGTCATCGTGCCTTCGGCGTTCTGGTTTTCTTGCACGGTCACTTCCGTGCCGCGCACCGTCGGGCCGGTCTCAACAAAGTTGGCCCCGTCAACTGTGCCGTTAATTGCCCCTGCGCCGTCCGTGACAGTCGTGCCGGAAGTTTCGTCAAAATTATAATGGAGTTTCAGATCTGCATGCTGATCGGGGTCGATGATTTCGTTGTAGTTATCAGCAATTTCCTGATCCGTGCGCGCATCGCCCCAGATGCGAAGCTCGCCCATCTGGCCGTCGAATTTGCCGCTAGCAACAGCCCCATTTCCCGCTGGCCCGATCTGATAGCGGTCAAAATTTGTGTGGATTGCCGCGACGCCGGTTTTAATTGCGTCAAGTTGACCATTGACGTAGAGCTTCATCGTATCGCTGGCATCATCGTATACAGTCGCCAGATGGTACCATTGCCCCGTCTGCGCGGTTACGGTGCCAACAAGTTTCTGTTCAGCCCCGTTAAAGACGTAGGACGACAGCTTCCCGGAGCCATCGACATAGAGAGCGTTGGAATAATTAGCACCGATCCCGCCCGCATCCGTGCGCGCAATTATCGTCGTATTCGTCGCCACATCCAGCTTGACCCATGTCTCGATGGTAAAGCTGGTGGTATCGAGGTTGCCTGTCGTCGTGCTGCCTAGAGTATTGGGATCCACAATATTCAGAACATCATCTACGCCATCAAAATTCAGCGCCCGGCCAAGGGTGTTGACGACTTGGGCATTGGTGATCGTGCCGTCCGCTGCATCGCCATTCGAACCCAGATTCTGGACCTTGCCGGCCTCGCTCTCGTCATCGAAGCGGTAGTAGGCGACCAATGTGCCGTCATCGACTGTCGACGGGTTGGAAATCTGGTTCTGGTAGTTTTCCAGAATTTCATCATCCGTGCGCACGTCCTTCCAGACGCGAACTTCATCAACAAGGGTCTTCGATTGGAATGCCGTCAGGTCGGCACCGATGGACAGGCCCTGGGCGGTGTTCGGCAGGGCAACACCCGCCACCGCCTGTGAAACGGCAAGTTCGCCGTTGACGTAAATTTTAGCTGTCGTTCCATCGTAAGTGGCGGCGACGTGATACCAGGTGTTGGCGGTTACATCGACAAGACTGTCAACCGACGTGTTGTTCCCCGCCCCGTCTTTCCCGAGGTACAAACTTAGCGATTGATCCGCCCTTTTCTCGATGACAAAACGACTATCACCAAACACCTGCTCACCCACACGAAGCGGGTTCTGGGCGCCTGTGGTATCGGTGAAGTTGACCCACATCTCCATGGTGATCTGGTTGGTCAGTGTCCCGGTTGTCAGGTTAGCGGTAACGTAATCACCCGTGCCGTCAAACTGCATCACCCCGCCGGGGTTACCGGTCGAATTTTGCGGATCATCGCGAACCGTGATGGTGATGGTTTCGTCATCCGTCCCCGAGTTCGTGCCCTTGGCGCGGAGCGTGAAGGTGACGGTGCCGTGATATTTATCTGACGGTGTGAACGTCCAGTATCCGGTGTCAGCGTCGATGCTGAGCGTTCCGGCGGCTCCGTTTTTGTACGACGACTGCTCGGTGCTCGACCCGTTCAGAACATGGTAGGTGACGTCACCGTCAAGAGATTCGTTATAAACCACCTGTCCGCTGGTCGACTGGCCTTCGTTAACTTTGACGATGTTGCCGAAGATATCAGGCGTCTTGCCGTCCGCATTGCCGCCAACAACACTGGCCCCTCCAGTCAGGGTGCCGTGGTTGGAACCAGCCGAATCACTGGCGGAGCCGCTGTCAAAAGTATAGTGGGCGACCAGCGCGCCACTCTGATTGCCGGTTAATGTCTGCTGGTAGTTCGATGAAATTTCGGAACTCGTACGCGTCGTATTCCAGATGCGGATATCATCCAGCTGCCCCTCTAATTGCGACGGGCTGCCGCTAAACCCCCGCCGCCCGATCAGAATTTCATGACTTAGAGAACTCGGCGCCGGCGGATCGCCAGTGCCAACCAGCTCGCCATCAACATAAATGCGAGCCTTGGGCGAAGCGCTGTTATCAAACGACACCGCGACATGGTGCCAGGCATTCAAGGAAACGGCGTTATCTACAACAACACTGCCGCTCAAATTATTGGTTTCGTAGGTGATAGCACCGGTATCCGAAACAGAAATTTCATATGCTCCAGTTGCATCACTAGATCCGGCTTTACTGATGATCTTGCCGGCAGATTCCGCGAACAACCAGGTTTCGATGGTCCAGGTGTTGGTGATATCAAGCGCATTGGCGTCGGGGATCAGAACATAATCATTGACCCCGTCCAGTTTCAGGACCTTGCTTTCGACAACCGTGTCATCGTTGAGTTTATCAGCAGCGACCGCGCCACTAATGGTGCCGTTGTTGGCCCCGGCGCTGTCCGTTGCCGCGCCATCATCAAACGTGTAATTGGCGACCAGCGCCCCGCCCTGTGTCCCCGACAGGGTTTGCTGGTAGTTTTCCAGAATTTCCGTATCCGAGCGCGCCGTGTTCCAGATGCGGACATCATCCATATCGCCGTTGAAATATTGGTTTTCAGTCGAGACGCCCCCGATCTGAAGCGCTTCGGTGCCCTGTATGGGGTTGGTGGTAACGGCGGTGGTAGCCGCAAGCTGGCCATCGACATAAATCTTGAGCGTGTCGCCCGCGTTATCGAAAACACCGGCAATATGATGCCATGTTCCGTCGTTGACACTCGCCGTGCTTTCCGCCTGAATACCGCCTCCGCCTTCCTGGTCAAAGCGCACATGTGCCTTGCCGTTATTAATTGCCAGAGAGTAGGACTGTCCGCCCCCTACCGGTTTAATGAGAACCCGCTGGAAGGAGCCGGAAGCAGAGGTATTGACCCAGCCTTCAACAGTGAATGATCCGTTGGTGCCAAAATTAAGCGCCGCCGCGTGATCCACGGTGATGATGTCGTTGGTGCCATCGAACCTCATGACCTTGCCGGTCGAACCGACAACGCTGGGTTCCGCAGAATCACCCGTATCGTTGGCACTGCCGAGCGAGCCGTCGTTGTTCGTACCAACAGAATTGATGGCGACGCCGTCGACGATCTCATCAAAACGGTAGTAGGACTTGAGGCCGCTTTCCGAACCGGTCATCTGCTGGTCGTAATTCAAGCGGATGTCGTCGGCGGAGCGCTCTACGTTCCAGATGCGGACCTCGTCCATTTTGCCGTTATAGAACGACGATCCCGTGACCGTCGCGCCAAGTTTCGCCACGTCAGAGCCGACGTTCATGGTCATCGCGCCCTCTTTAACCAAGACGCCATCGACATACATGGTCATGAACCCGGCACCGTCGTAACTGACGGCGACGTGGTGCCACTGCCCATCGGCCACATTGGCACCTGAGGACAATGTCGTGCCCCCGCTGGTGCCACCCGAGAAACTCAGGTCACCATTTGCCAATTGGAAGTAGGATGCATTGCTGCCCGCCGTGTTGCCGATACTGGCCAACGTCTGGGTCGCGGTTGAGGACGAGTTAACCCACATCTCATAGGTAAACGCGCCGGTGCCCGTGGCAACGTTGGTCAGCCCCATGTTGATGAAATCATTGGTGCCATCGAACTGCAGCGCGTTGCCGCTGACATCCACATCCGTATCCGCCTTCACATTAACGCGGATGGTTTTGACATCAACATTGCCGTTGGTGCCTTCGACCTGATAGCGGATCGTGTCGGCGCCATGGAAACCAGCGTTTGGCGTATAGGTGAAGGCGCCTGTGGTCGTGTCGGTGATGGTGAAGGTGCCGTTGGCGGCACCGTTCGATGTAACAGCCGAATACGTCAACGTTCCGGTTGCCGTCGGCGCATGAAGCGTGCCGGAAAGTGCAGTGCCTTCATTGGTGATGAACCCGTGATCAAGTTGCAGATCATCGACTTTAAGCGTGTGGTTTTCACTAACCCCGTTGCGGTTGGTGATGACCACGTAATTGGTCGCCGGGTTGAGCGCGCTGGTCGACGTGATGGAGCCACTGTTTTCCGCGTTACCGACCTCGGTAACGATGAACCGCACGTCGCTGCCGTCATCGAAAACCTCAAACTCGTACTCCCGACCGACAAGCAGGTTAACCCCGGCATCACCGCTCGTCGTCAGAGCCGTCGCGCTGGCGCTGTTGTTGTAGCTTCTGAGCCCGATTGAATTGCCGTTCAGGTCGGCCTTGAACTCGATCCCCGTCAGCGGCAGGCCATTATTGGTTGACGAACCGGTACCGGTAGAGCGCGTCATCACATGAAAGAAATCGCCCCCACCTTCAAAGGTAAACCGCCCGGTCAGGTGAACAGGATTGCCTGTTGTCGGGTCAAACTGATTGGCTGAACGCAGCAGTTCGGCATTGGTGATCGCCGCTTCTCCGCCCTGGATCAGGATCGCGTCCTTGCCCTCCGTCGCCACACCTTCGACCACCGTCCAGTCTGCGGAATTGGGAGTTGCCAGCGAAACGTTTGCCGTCGGTGACGGATCAGCGGTCGCATTCCCTGCGGAAGACCCGAGCGTGCCGTTATTCGTGTTACTTGAATTATCAGGCGCGTTCTGGCCGGTGACGTCGTTCATGTTCCAGTAACCGACGAGGTTAGAGTTTGCTGGGCTGGTCGGGTCGGCTATATTGTAGCCAAAATTATCGGCGATATCGGTGTCGAGCATGACCTTGTCCCAGACCCGGACCTCAGCAATTTGGCCGTCGAAATAGTCGCCAGCGCCGTACGATGACCTACCGATGAAGGCATCGCCGGAAATCATTTCCTTGGTCACGCCAGTCACGGTTTCAACCAGCAGGCCATCGACATACATCTTCAACGCCGAGACACCATCGTGGCTCATGGAAACGTGATGCCAGTTGCCGTCGGCGACTGTTGTGCCGGTGCCGGTGATCGTCGTGCCGGACTGTTCCGTCGTCTTGAACGCCAGCTCGCCATTTTCAACAACCAGTGCGTTGGCTGTGCCGACAGTGGTTGCCGTAATATTCAGATCATCGATGGCAATTTGGTCACCAGTAGAGCTGCCCAGCGCACCAATGATAAACTCATGAGCCGACGTCGGGTTGAAGCCCGTACCCAGTGACTGATTGGTAATGATGTTGGAGCCATTGTAAATCACATCCAGCCCGTTCGCATCATTGCGAATGGTGACGTCAACGTAGGTCGCGTTGTCGGTTTTAGCGTTCGGTTCGCCAACAACGAGCGATGAACCACTCAAAAAACTGACATTATTATTCCCACCCGCAGCATCAGTCCCGTTCCCGTCAAACTTGTAATGCGCCGCAAGAGCATCACCAGATGGACTTTCGGTGAACCGGTTGGTGGATATCTCGGTCCCCGTCCGTATATCGTTCCATACACGAACATCATCAATCTGACCGTTGAACGGAAACCGGGCAGTGCCAGTACTACTTTGTTCCGCGCCAATCGTCAGGAGCGCGTTCGCGCCACCATCCGGATCTTCAAAGGTTTTAAGAGGATTCGAATGATAGACCTTAGAGCCCTTGCTTACGCCATCGACATACAGGGTGTATGAGCCACCAGATCCAGAAGTATCGCGTACCATCGCAATGTGCTGCCATGTACCGGTTGTGATATTAACGCCGTCAGCGTCGCTCCATACTGCCTCCCGGTTACTGCCGCTCTGGTTTTCATGAAACGCCTTGATGTCCCCGCCCGGCATCAGTTGGACCAGCATGACGAAATTGTCGCCTGAACCAGTATCGTTAGAAAGCCCGCCAATCGCCATAATGGAAGCTTGGCCAATTGAATCGGGATTGATCCAGGCCTCCATCGTCATGTTGTCTGTATCAATCAGACCGGTATTGGACGCGGCCCTCACAAAACCAGTAGACCCGTTCACGTCCAGAAACTGATCATCATCCGTGCGAAAGTTAGGGGTTGAGCCTGGCGCATTGCCAGTTGTGATGGTCGAGTTGTTGACCTTAACCGTGGCCACGCCAGCACCGGCTCCTGATGTATCAAAACTGATCGCCAACCCGTCTGTAACGCCGGACGAACTCGGATTGTTATCGGTCCCGTAATTGAAGCTGAAGCCCTCGCCACCGACAGTGCCATCACCGACTTTGACCTTGAACGTCGCTTCGAAGTATTCCGACTTGTCCGCCACACCGGTTGGATCAACCTTGACGCGACTGTTTCCAGCGACGTCGTCAGCTGTCAATTGAATCGCGGTGCCAGAATAAGCCGCATTCCCTTCCAGGGTCACACCCGTGCTGTTGGTGTTAAAATTCTGACTAATAACAGTTGAATTTCCCAGTGCGCCCATGCCGAGGATCGTCTGCGTGCCAGTCATGTCTGACGTATTGATCCAGCCTTCCCAGGTCGTAGCCTCAGTCCCGCTGGATATATCGGAAACGCTACCAAGCGAGAGAAAATCATCGGTGCCATCAAACGTCAGCACTTGCTGCGATGGTGTGCTGGTTGAAAACGTTTCCGACGTCTGATCGATGCTGACGGTGCGGGTGACGGAGGTCGATGTGTTGGCGTCGGCATCTTTCACATCAAAGGTAATGGTCCGGTCACCAACCGTCGGATCACTGCTGACATTGTCATACTGGATCGCCCGGCCCAATGCTTGAACCGAGGCGTTGCTCGCCGAAGCGTTCAACGTCACCGTCAGCGCCGTTGTACCGCTGCCGCCTGCTGCGGTACCAATGGTCGTGCCAGCGTATGTAACCGTGGTGCCATCGAACCCGATCTGGCCAGCACCCGTGCCCTGGTTTTCAATCGTCAGGCGATCATTGGCTTCACCATTGGCCGAGATGGTCGCTTTCAGGAAGCCCGTATTGTAAGTGCCCTGCGGGTCTTCGATAACAACACCCGGGTCCACATTGACAGCTCCATCCTTCGTCAGGAAGCCGGTCACCCCGCCTTTCGTCGCGACCGCAGGATCAGCACCACCAGCCGGGATATCAATGGTGCGGTTGACCGCCGCCGATGTCGCGCCGTCGCCGTCGCTCAGGGTAAAGGCGACGACCGGATCATTGACCGAACTGGCGTTGGCATCGTCACCGTGTTGGTAATTAATCTTGCGGGCCAGCGCATCAACAGCCGCCTTATTGGCTATTTCGTTCAGGATAATCTTCAGCGCCTTGCCGCCGGTGCCGTCTTCAGTGCCATCGATGGTGCCAATGACTTCTGTCGTTGTGCCGTTGTTGTAGAACACATCCGATCCGGCAAGGGTGATAGCCCCCGTGACATCGAGCGCCAGAACATCGTTTACCGAATTATTCTGCGAGACAACGGCGCGCAGGAAACCGGTGTCGAAATTAGTTGAATCGATATCGGTAAAGGCGACACCACTATCAACAATCACCGCACCGCCACCGCGCGTATAGGCGGTTGACCCTGCCGTCGTCGTACCCACAGCCGCATCATTGACGGCCGCAACAGCAATAGTCGCCGTTTGCGGCGTCGTGATAAACGCCCCGCCTGCCCCTTTCGCCGTGAAGGCGAAGGTAAAGGTTGAGTTTTCGGTATTCAGGTTGGCATTCGGCGTGAACTTCAACTGCCCCGCTTCTAACTGCGCCTTTGTGACAACAGTCCCCGCCGTAATGGTCGTGGCGCCAAGCTTGATCACCCCGTTCGCAGGCAGGCTCCCGATCCGCACGGAATCGAGCGCAGCCCCTTCGTTCTGAGAATAACCACTCAGAAAATTCTCAAGCGTCAGCGTCTGTTCCGTGTCTTCCGTCCCGGCAACAGAAAACGCTTTCAGCGATGCAGGCACCGGCGGTTTCGGCGGTGGCGGCACGAAATTCGAAGGCGGCGGCGCTTCCGGCGGCGGAGCTTCCGGTGGCTCCGGTGGCTCCTCGGGTGGCTCCGGCGGCTCCTCAGGTGGATCCTCCTCTGGCGGGTCATCCTCAGGTGGCGGCGCTTCCGGAGGCGGGGCCTCGGGCGGGGGTGCTTCTGGTGGCGGTGCCTCAGGAGGGGGTGCTTCTGGTGGCGGTGCCTCAGGAGGGGGTGCTTCTGGCGGCGGTGCCGCTGGTGGCGGAGCTGCTGGAGGAGGCGCAACTGGTGGTGCCGCAGGTGGAGGTGCCACGGGCGGAGGCGCTTCCGGCGGTGGTGCGGCAGGTGGCGGTGCAGCTGGAGGCGGTGCTGCTGGAGGTGGAGCCGCTGGTGGCGGCGCGACAGGTGGGGGTGCCACGGGTGGAGGCGCTTCCGGTGGTGGGGCCGCTGGCGGCGGAGCGGCTGGTGGTGGCGCCGTTTCGGTTGTGGTTGTTACCGCGGCAACTTCCGTCGTGGTCTCGCCCGTCGTCCCGGTTGTTGTCGGTTCCGTGGTGGTTTCTGCAACCGCCGCTTCCTGCGCAGCCGCGGTCGATTGAACTTCATTTACCGCATCTGACGCCGAGGTACCTGCGGCCAGCGCGTCGGCCAGAGCTTCCGCACCGCCAGCTGTTGATGCGGTATCGCCAACGGCTTCGGCAACGTTTTCGCCCGACGCCAGAGCGGCAAGAACCGGATCACCGCCGCCGGTATCTGTTTCCGCTGTCGCCTGTGCAACCGCGGCGGCCTGTTCGGATGCCGATTGCGCGGCTTCTGTCGCATCGCCACCCCCGGCAAGGGCTGCGTTCAGGGCTTCGGCGAAGGCAGCTGAATCGCCGACCGCTTCCCCCACACCTTCGCCCGATGCAAGTGCGGCCAGCAACGGATCAGCACTGGCCGGATCATTCGTTGCCTCCGCCGCCGCATTGACACTGTTCTGAACATCATTCGCCTGCTGCTGGGCTTCACCCGGCGTTTGACCGCTGAGCAGGGCCTGCATCAGGGCGTCCTGGAAATTCGCAGAATCGCCAACAACGTCGCCAACATTTTCACCCGTCGCCAAAGCCGCCAACACGGGGTCAGCAGAGCTCGGATCATCCTGCTGGGCGGTGGCTGCCGCAATTGTTGCCTGCGTGGCCGCAACATCGTTCATTGCGTCGGCCATGGACTGGCCGGACTGCATGGCCTGGGCCAATGCATCGGCAAAAGCGCCCGCACCGGCACCATCAGCGGGTGCGCCGGCAGCGGCCAAAGCGGCTTCCGCGTTCTGACCAGACGCCAATGCACTCAGCAAAGCGTCGGCTGAGTTTCCTGCACCTGTGATCGGCGCATTGGCTTCCGCCGCCGCCGTGGCCGCCTGATTTGCCTGGGCAATAGCGTCGCTTGGCAGAACACCGCTAGCCAGTGCCTGCTGTAAACCTTCGATAAAGGCCTGTTGGGCCGCCGTCGCTTGCGCTGGTGTCAGGCTGCCGGCGCCCTGCCCAGGTGCCACGGCATTAATTGCAGCGCCAACGCCCTGTCCCGTCGCCAGCGATTCGACCAGCCCACCGGTGGTTGTCGCGACTTCCGAATTGGTTTCGGCCATCGCGCCAAACACGGACTTGGCCTGCTCCAGCGCATCAACCGCCGTCTCGCCACTCGCCACACCTGCGATCAGGGCATCAACAAAAGCCTGTTCCGCCGCCGCCGCCAAGGCTGGCGGCAAACCATCGGCAACAGCTTCGCGCGCCGCCTGCTGAAACACATCAAGCATGCTGGCATCAACTTCAGCCCCGTTCGAAAGCGCCACCAGCAAAGATTCCAGCGAATTGAGCTGCGGCTCCCCTTCGGGTGGGGTCGCAGGCTGGATAAGCGGTTCAGCTGCGGGGGCACCTGGTATATCGGGAGCATTCTGGGCGACCTGTATCGGGTCGCCAGATTCCAGGCGCAGAGAAACACCTTCGCCAGAGATCTCCTCTCCGGTGAAGGTGACAAGTGTGGGCGTCTCATCATTCACGAAAAATTCAGAAACAACCAATTCCTGACCGTCGGGGCCTGTTATTTTCAGGTCATTTCCCGAGCGCTCAAAAGTGCCGTCACTTACCCATTCCGGGACAGATATCTCCGCCCCGCTTCCCTCAAGGACAATCGGGTTTCCGACAGATTGGTCATCCCCATCTCGCAATGACGGGCCGGATTGTTCCTTGCCAACAGCCATATGTGTTCAACTTACTAGGTTCGCACCGAAAAGACCACTATCCTGTATGACAAACTCCAACAAATTTACGTCACAGCTTGCAGGATTAACAATAAGGCCATAAGTTGACCCCAGACTCTTGTTTACTACCTATTTCAACTGACGTCACTTGAACTTCCGTATGAGAACATAAAATGAACACATCTCTTGAGGATATGGAATTCCGCCTGCTAAAACTGGCGACCCGCAAACTATTGGACAAGTTCGGGAACCTGAAGTCCGCTGCCGAGCTTTGCCGGGTCAAGCCGACCAACCTGTCGTTGTATCAAAGTTTTGAACACAGCACATTTATGCCCGTGGATGTGGCCTTGATTCTGGAACGCCACGCGGGCGCGCCGATCCTGACCAGCGAGCTTGGGCGTCTTCAGGAAGCCGGTACGTTATCCAACCCCGATCGCGGCGTGCGCGATGAAGCGCTGGACGTACCGGTCGCCGTTGGCTCCCTTCTGGCTTTCGTCTGCGAAGCAACAGCAGACGACAGCCCGGCGGGACAGACATTGTCTGAAAACGAAAAGCGCAGATATATGGAACTTCGCCGTCAGGTCGAAGAAGAGCTGCGCGAACTGGACATGGCGGTCGAACAGAACAATACACTCGTGCGCTCATCGCGCGGCTAAAACACTTCTGCGCTCATCGCGCGGCTAAAACACTTCTGCGCTCATCGCGCGGCTAAAACGCTCCTGCGCTCATCGCGCGGCTGAGCGACATGGTGGCCATATTCTGCTGTTCCAGCCCGAATAACTCAGCTGAACATAAAAAGAACACTCCAGTATTCAGCAGTAGAACCCTTGGTTTTATTAGAAAACAGCCATTCCCGAGTATCCACCTGTACTAAAGTACTAGAGATTACCGAAAAAACCGGTGGCCTAAGGTGCTGAAATCTGTCAGGAAAGAGCAGGGAAATCACAACCAGAAGAGTTGTGGCCCAGGGACGATATTATAGGTGGATTAAAGCTCGATGAGGAAGCTCCTCACCGTTAGTGCTCTGTTGGCTGCGTTATGTGGTGGTTTTGTTATGCCTGCTGCAGCCCAAAGTCTGGAAAGCCTCCTTGATGAGGCTTTGAAAAAACACGACCGCATCCTTAAAGCAAAAGCAGATGTCGATGCTGCCAGGGAAGAGGCAAAAGCCGCCCTTGCCGATTGGTATCCTGAGCTGGATGCCACCGCAAACCACGGGTTTCAGGGTGTTATGAACCCTCATGCCGATAACACCCGCCTGCCGTTTTCGGAAGTTGACCTCACCCTGACCCAGCGCCTGTGGGATTTTGGAGCGTCCAACGCAGCGATCAAAAAGGCCCGCCTGGAATTTGAAGAAGCCCAATTGAAACTTGCCCAGGTCCGAGCCAAGTTCATCAGGGAAGGGGCCATATTATACGTCAGCGTCGTCGGCAGTAACGCGTTTCTGAAATACACCGGGCTTTTGGCTGATGCCGTTCGTAAGAAAGTTCAGCACCAGCGCAAAGACAATTCTTCACTGTCTACTGAGGATCAGGTTAGCGAGACGCTTAGTGAGGTCGAAGAGCCACGGCAGTTTGAGCTTGAGAAAGATGAATTCGATGAAGATGTCTCTGACAGCTTCTCCCTGACCGATTCCGATAACTCAGATTCCGTTAAAATCTGGGATGAACTGACAAAAGCACAACGAACCGAGATCAAAGACAACTTGAAGGTTCGCCAGATTTATCATGATTTCCGCAAACACTTCGGCTTTCAGCCAAATCCTGAAAAGCTGAAACCGGCTTCGCTGCTTCTTGATTACCTGCCGACATCAGTTGAAGACGCGCTTGAACAGGCGTTCGAGCATAACGCCGAAATCAGGGTCGCAAAAATCAAACAGGCTCAGGCTCAGCAAGAATTAAAGGCAACCCGCAGCGAGGAGTTTTTCCCGACGATTGAAGGCATTGTCCAGCGCAAGTGGAAAAACAATGTGGACGGCACCACGGATCTGAAAGTCGATACCCTTGCCAAGGTTGAAATGAGCATGACGTTTAATCTCGGCATGACCGCAACCAATACCTTGCGCGCTGCGGTCAGTGACGTCAGCTCAAGCGCACACGACCTTGCCGACACGCGCCTTGAAATCGAGAATGATGTCCGCGACGCCTGGGATAAAATGAAAGCCAGCCAGCAACTTCAGAAGGTCACAGAAGAGCAAATTGCGATCCGTGAATTCCTGCTAACGGAAGCGAAGCGAAATGAGGAATCGGCCCTCAAAATCCTTGGCATTGAAAAGACGATTTATAAGGCTCGGCGCGATTATGTGCAGGAAAGAGACAAGGTTTCCTTTGAAATTTACAAGCTCCTGGAACTCACCGGGCGCTTCAATTCAAACATTTTCCACCCGGAACAGGCTTCCTATTCAGCCCCGGACGTTCCGCCCAGGGAAACGGCCAGAACACCGAAGAATTCGGCATCTGAACCAACCGCTTCCCAACCCGCCAGAGGGCAATCACCTTCCCTCCCAACGGGTCCTGCCACAAAACCGGCGTCCCAATCGTCCCTGCCGGCAGAAACTGTGGCTCCCGCGTCTTCGGCGCGTCAGGGCGGGGTGTCCGGGGCACCCCATCTATCCGGCCCAACCTCAGTTGACGAGCACATTGCCGATGCCGCGAAACAATCAGACCAGAAATTCTTCGCCACGGTTCGCGATGTTTTCGATAAACAGTTCCAGGCACAGGACCTGCAAAACCGCCCTGACAAACCGATAACCACGATCAAAGACGCAGAATCGCTACTTCCCAGTGACTTGCCTTGAATCCACTCTTCTGAGATGATTCACGCATGAAAGAACTATTTCGACGACTGAGCGCAAGACCGCTGATCACGGTGGAGCTTCTGCTTGCCTCGTTTTTTGCCAATCTGCTGGCCCTCGCGTCACCCATGTTCGTCATCCAGGTACTCAACCGTTATGTCGCCTATGGGGTGGACGCCACATTAATCACCCTGACCACCGGGGTGATGGCAGCCATAATTCTGGAGATCGGATTTCGTCAGGCCCGCGTCATGATCGCAGCGGCTGAACTGGAAGAGCGTGACGAGGAACGGTCCATTGGTGCGTTTGGCGTTATGGTGACTGCAAAGACCGAAGCGCTCGAACAAATTCCACCCGGCCAGCGCCGGGAAATCCTGCAAGGTCTGACAACGCTGGAAACAACCTATAACGCACCCAACATGATGGCCGTCATGGACGTGCCGTTTGCCATGATCTTCGTCTTTGCCCTGTTCATGTTGAATCCGGTTCTGGGCGGGGTTGCGCTCGCCTTCATGGCTGTTGCTGTCCTGTACAGCGTCGTCAACCAGCGCATGTTGCAGCCCGTCACACAATCGCTTTCACAAATCACTGGTTTCGGGAACTCTCTGGTCACCACCTCCAACAGTGCCGCCGATACCATCCGTGCCTTTGGCGGCCACGAACTGATGATGAAAGCTTGGAAAACCTATGTCGGACAGGCCCAGCGCCTTCGCCAACTGGTCAGCCGCCGGCAGGGCATGGCACAAACCTTCACCCAGAGCCTGCAGGCCATCATGGGTGTCGCGGTTATTGCCATTGGCGCGATACTGGTGATTGCTGGTGATCTGGATGTCGGTGTAATGATCGGCGCCAATATTCTGGCCGCACGCGGGCTGGGTCCGGTGCTGAAACTGGCTCAGCTCAGTGAACAAATGGCGAAAGCGGAACTGGCACTGGCTAAAATTCGTGGCCTAGCCACGCTTCCGGTGGAAGAAGATGCCGGATCTGCTCTGGGTGAATACACGGGTGCAGTCGAGCTTCGCGATGTCGCCTTTGGCCATACTGGCAGCCAAACCCCCCTGTTCGAGCAGCTTAATCTGGACCTGAAACCAGGCTCGGTATTGCTGATCCGGGGCAGAAACGGGGCCGGGAAAACCACCCTTGCCCGCCTGCTGGTCGGATTGATGGAGCCAACCCGCGGGCAGATTTTTGCAGACGGCGTGGAACTTCGCCAACTCTCCCCCGTCTGGTGGCGGCGCCAGGTGGTATATCTGCCGCAGGAACCAACCTTCCTGAACGGCACCATTCGCAGCAACATTCTGGCTGTTAACCCCGACCTTGAGGATGAGGGGCTGAACGAAATTTTACGCCGCGCTGGCCTTGGCCCCTTCATTGACGAGAGCCAGAAAGGGTTCGAAACCGAGATTATCGAGAACGGTCATACGCTGGCGGTCGGCATCCGCCGGCGTCTCGCCATGGCCCGCGCCATCGCCACACCGGGACGGCTGGTGGTTTTTGATGAACCCACCGAAGGCGTCGATCAGGAAGGCCGGTCGGCCGTTTACGAGATCATGAAAGATCTTGCCGAGGACGGGCGGACCATTGTCGTTATCACCAGCGACCCCGTCATCCTCCGCGGTGCCCGCCTAATTCTGGATCTCAATAGCAAACCGATACCTGAATTTATTCAAACGACAGAGCCAACCGCACCGACCGCCGCCGAGACGGGTAACCGTAAGGGAGGCAAGGGATGAACGAGACTGCAACTCCCGAGAAACCCGCCCGCCCGAAAAACCTCGGCACCCATGCGTTTCTCGCGTGTTGCATCGTCCTGGTCAGCACATTCCTGATCTGGGCGACAATTGGCAAACTTGATGTTGTCAGCGTCGCAACGGGAGAGGTTGTGCCCGCAAGTCAGGTTAAATCGGTTCAGCATCTAGAAGGTGGGATTATTCGGAGAATTCTGGTTAAGGAAGGTGCAAAAGTTAAACAGGGCCAGCCCCTGATCGAACTTGAGCCGACACGGTCCCGCGCCGAACTGGACGAACTTTTCATCCGCATGGCAGCGCTTAGAAGCAATATCGCACGCCTGCAGGCAGAGGCAATGGGTGCCAGCGAAATTGATTTCCCAACAGATCTCAAATCATCTGAACCCGATCTGGTTGAACAGACAATACGTCTGTTTAACACGCGCAAACGACGGATGAGCAGCCAGTTGCAGGGACAGGACCAGTTACTTATCCAGCGTGAGCAGGAGATCAAGGAAGTTGAAGTGCGCCTCAGAAGCAGCGCCAAAAGCATCAAGTTCGTCCGTGCCCAGTTGAAGATTTTGGGCCGCCGCACGAAGCTCGACATCTCGCACCGGATGGACCTTTTGAGGATGCAGAAGGAAGAGTCTGACCTGACAGGCCGGATGGAAGAAGACCGGGCCCGCCTGCCGCGCACAAAAGCGGCTTTGCTGGCGGCCAAAGCGCAACTTAATGCGACAAAAAACGGTTTCCAGGAAGAAGCTGCGACCGACCTTGGTGACGCGCGGCGAACGTTTAAGGAACTGTCGCAGCGCATTCGAACTTTCGAAGACAGCCTGCGCCGTACCGTGCTGCGCGCGCCAGTCGATGGCATTGTCAAAAACCTCTATGTGGTAACAGAAGGCGGCGTTATTCAGGCCGGGAAAACCGTTCTGGATATGGTTCCCGGCGATGACCGGCTGGTTATTGATGCCCGCTTGCCGACGCAGGACATCGGATATGTCATGCTCGGTCAGGAAGCCCGCATTCAGCTGGCATCTGCCGAAGCCGCAAAGTTCGGCATTCTGAAAGGCAGCGTCGTTCACATCAGCCCCGATACCATCGTCACCCGCGAAGGCATGCCCTATTACAAAGTCCGCATTGAAACGGAACGGGATTATTTCGAAAGCGGCAATATACGCTATCAGCTCTCACCAGGGATGCAGGTTCAATCAACCATCCAGACCGGCACCCGAACCGTCATGCGCTATCTGCTTGATCCGTATATCGGGAAAATGGGCGAAGCCATGCGCGAACGTTAATTTAGCAGTTAAATTTCTAAATAATTAGTGTTATCGTAGTTGCGTCGAGTTAACCTTTATTTTGAGAATCGGCAATCAGCAACTGACGTATCGGGGGGAACGAATGTCTTGGTTCAAAAAACTCACTGGCGGAGGCGACGGGAAAAAACCCGATGGGAAAGCTGCGCGACAGTTTGACCGTTACAAAGGCCAAGGCGAGAAAATAGCAATTGGCGTCGATGACATGGGCAGGGGCCCGACCTATAACCTTCTTGATGTCAGCCTGGGCGGTTTCGCCGTTAACGGCTACGAAGGGCGGCTGAGGGGTGGCCAGTATGTCGAGTTTAATTTTATCGGCGAACTTGAGGGCCAGCCCGCTGAGATTATGGGGTTTGCCAATGTGGTCAAAGTCAAGGGCGACATGCTCTGCGCGCAGTTCAAAGGGCCACCGAGACTGAAAGGCTTTTTTGAAAACTACTTCAGAAATGTTGAAATGAAAGACATCGAAGAGACACCGAGCTAAAACGCCCCTAGGTTTGTTATTGTCATTTATCCGACTCGTCCCAACCGTACATTTGCAAATCAAGTCGGTACGACGGCTCATTCAGCGGGTGATTACGATCTGTGAAAATAGTCGTGTCGTTTTTGATCATCGTAACTTCACGGATAACGCGCATGGTTTCCCGGCCAATGTCGAACGAATTCACGAATTTCTGCAAAAGCGATTTCTCACCAACCGCGACCGATCCATCAACCAGCATCACATCATACAGATTGATCACCACCGCAGTCCGCTGCCCCGGCGTCAGGGTTATGCCGACGGTGTTCAGAAAAACATCCGGGTCGATGTCATCCGCATAGTCAAAAGCATCGGAGACAACGGCCTGAAGCTCGGTCTGGTTTAAATCACCATTGCTCACGTGTTTGCCAAGGGCGGCAATCAGTTGCGCTTTTTCCTCATAAGTCGTGCGCGTATCCGCCCTGATCAGATAAGCCATGCTGGTCGCCAGCACAAACAGTGGCGATTCCATGATGTGAGCCATCCATTTCCCTTTCCCGACTGCAGTCTTCTCAATTCTACTAGAGCGTAGCCGTAATTGGTATGGCCGTTTCACGAATGATGTTCCTTTATGGAATATTGCATTCGCTCAGGTGTCTGGTAAATTTCAACGATGCTTCCTATTGAACATTTCCAGCGCACCGTCAAAAGAACACCCGACGCCATAGCGGTTATTAATGCCGCAGGAACAATGACGTATCAGGAGTTATCTGACAAAACAAATGCGCTCGCAGCGGCACTCCAGGCAATTGACCCGGCTCCGCAAAGCCGGGTCGCAATCTGCGCCTACAACACATTCGAGCACCTGCTGGCCTGGCTGGCCGTATTTGCCGCCGGAAAAACATGGATTCCGCTCAACCCCAGGAACGGCAACGAGGAACTGCGCCGTATCGCCGAAGTGACCAACCCGTCGATCATAATTGCTGACGGCGACTGCCTGGCCAAGATTCCGGACACCAATGCGCGGGTGATTCTGGGCAAAATACCAGAACATGGTGCCAATGGCCTGTCTACATTTGATCAGTTGATTGAGGAGTTTTCCGGGCAGACCCCTGTTCTTCCGAACCTCGGCCCTGATGATATTCAGGCGATCAAGTTTACCGGCGGTTCCAGCGGCACGCCCAAGGGCTGCGTTCAGACGTACCGCGTCTGGAACACTTGCATCACCTCTATGCTGGAGGCCTTTGAGTTCGATCAGGATGACCGCAATTTACTGGCAGCCCCGATGACCCATGGCACCAATACCCTGATCATGCCGACGTTTAGCGTTGGTGGTAGTCAGGTCTTCATGGGCGCGCCGAAACCGACTGCAATCATTGAAGCGATTGAGGCCCTGCGCCCGACATCGTGCTTTCTGCCGCCTACCGTCATTTACATGATGCTGGCGGAACCCGGTATTGAAGATCATGACTTTTCCAGCCTGCGCCATCTGATCGTCGGCGGGGCGGCCATTCGGTCCAGCGAAATTCCCCGCGCCATGAAGGTATTCAACAACGCAGTTGAAACCTGTTTCGGGCAAACCGAGGCCCCGCAAATCGCCATCTGCATGCGCGCCAAAGACTGGATGGATGAACGCAATCACGCCTCGACCGGGCGGGCAACGCGATTGACCGAGGTCGGCATCAAGGACCCGGACGGCAACTTGCTCGGCCCCGATGAAAGCGGCGAGATTGTCCTGAAGGGTGACCTGGTCATGCAGGGTTATCTCGACATGCCTGAAATGACCACAGAAACCATCAAGGATGGCTGGCTGCACACGGGCGATATCGGCACAATTGATGAACGCGGATTTGTCTATATCAAGGACCGCATTCGCGACGTCATCATCAGCGGCGGCTTTAATGTCTATCCGTCTGATGTGGAAGCCGTGCTCGGCACCCACGGAGACGTTAAGGAATGCGTTGTCTTTGGTGGCCCTGATGATAAATGGGGCGAGGTCGTGCTGGCGGCGATTGAACTTCATGACGGCGCGTCCGAAGACGAAGGCGCAATCATCAGCTATATCAAGGATCGCCTTGATTCCGTGAAAGCCCCGAAACGCATCTATTTTACCGATGCCCTGCCCCGCAGCCCGGTCGGCAAGGTGCTGCGCCGTGAAGCCAAAGTTCAATACGGAGACCAAGCGTAATGTCACCCAAAACTAAAGCCGCCCCGGTAACAAAACTGGCGACCCATACCAACGAGGCGCTGTTCTATCGTGACAAGAATCTTGTCGATGATCTGATGGGCAAGTTGACGTTCACAGAAATGATGTTCTTTCATATTCTCGGCCGTCACCCACGCCCGGCGGATACGAAAATTCTGGATGCTGTTCTGGTTACCCTGCTCGAACACGGGTTGACGCCAAGCGCCATCTCGACCCGCCTGACCTATCATTCGGCACCCGAGGCCGTGCAGGCCGCCGTCAGTGCGGGATTGCTGAATGTCGGGTCAACTTTCGTCGGCACCATGGAAAATGCGTCCAAACTGCTCGAAATTGTAACGACAGATGAGGCCGGCATAGAGGCTTCGGCAAGACGCGAAATCACGGCTATCCGCGAGGCGCGGGGCATGTTGCCGGGCTTCGGTCATCACCTGCATCGCCCCGATGATCCGCGCACCCCCAAACTTTTCGAAATCGCGCTGGCGGAAGACGGCATCGAAGGCTCCTACATCAATGCGCTTCAAATCGTTAGCGGGGTGGTCGATGAAATTTACGGCAAACATCTGACCATCAACGCAACCGGAGCCGTCGCCGCCGTGTTGATGGAAATTGGTGTGCCGTCCCATATCATGCGGGGCTTCGCCGTCATTTCACGGGCCGCCGGGCTGGTCGCGCATATCGCCGAAGAACACGACTGCGGCACAGCGCGGACCATCTGGGAAGTCACCGAAGAAACCATCCCCTATGCTGGCGGCGCCCCCATACCCGGTGCCGATACAGGAAACGATAAGGATTAAACCGATGTTCTGGAACACAAGCGAACCGCACGGCCTTCCCCATAACCCGTTCAAAAGCTGCATCGTGCCGCGCCCGATCGGCTGGATCTCCAGCATCAGCGCTGACGGTGACGTCAACCTCGCCCCCTACAGCTTTTTCAATGGTGTCTGCGGCGAGCCGCCAATGATGATGTTCGGGGCAAACGGCAATACGACTTCGCGACGAAAAGACTCTCTCGCCAACGTCGAAGAAACAGGCGAGTTTGTCTGCAACATGTCGACCTGGGATCTGCGCGATCAGATGAACACCTCAAGTGCGTCAGTGGGCGCAGATATCAACGAGTTCGACCTCGCTGGCCTTGAAATGGAACCATCCGAACTGGTCAAAGTGCCGCGCGTCAAAGTTGCGCCTATTCATATGGAATGCAAATTGTTCAAAGTCGTCGATCTGCCCAGCGAAAACCCGTCCGCATATACCAACGCCATGGTCATCGGCCATGTCATCGGCATCCACATCAACGACAACGTCCTCGTCGAAGGCATGATCAATATTGAGGGTATCATGCCGCTCGCCCGCATGGGATATAAGGATTACACCCATGTTGAGAAGGTGTTCACGATGGATCGGCCGAGGTAAGGGAAAAGCACAGATGCAGACACAACTCGATGAACACATTCTGCAAAGAATTAATGCAACTGCTATCAGCGACGATCCCTTCGCACATCTGTTTGTGGAAGATGTATTTCCAGGCGACTTCTATACGCAGATCGTTCAGAATCTACCCGATTTCGATGCATTTGTTGTCTTTGCCGAAACCGGTCGCGTGGGTGAGGATTACAACCCGAACAGACTGTTCCTCTCATCTGCGGAACAAGACCTCGAGAGATTGCCACCGCATCTCAGACCATTTTGGCAGAACCTGTTTTCAACCATAGATTCCCTCACTCTGTTACAGGGCCTGATCAACAAGTTCCACACTCATATCGGGGCCCGTTTTCAGGACCCCAAAATGCTGATCACCAATGGCGAGTTGGATATCGGACTGCGTGTCAGTATGGTCCGCGACCGGACCGGGTTTGAACTCGGCCCACATACGGATGGCCTTAAAAAAATACTGAGTGGGCTGTTCTATCTTCCTGCCGACGACTCACATCTTGAGCTCGGCACCAGTCTGTACACACCAACCGACCCCACGTTCAAATGTCCCGGTGGCCCGCATTATGGGTTCGAGGGGTTTTCACGCGCCAAAACCATGCCGTTCAAACCAAATACCTTCTTCATGTTTGTAAAAACTGACGATTCCTTTCACGGCGTTGAAGAAGTCATCGGCGAAGCATCCCGCGACATTCTGTTCCTCGACATTGTCGGGTATCCGGTGGGGTGAAGTGCGGCCCAAGTAACACTTACATCTTGAATTTGCACCCTCTCTCGCAAGCTCATGCCGGCTTCATGAGTTCAATACAAGTCCCGACGGAAAACTGGTTTGGTCCGCTTTGCTCTTGAACGATTTGCATGTCATGGTTTTCAATAACCTGCCTAACATATTCTTTCGTTCGTAAAACGTAGGTATCCAGCTGTCGCTGTCCGTCTTCTCCGCTGGCCGTCAGAATATCAATGTAGGCCCGTCCGTTGGGCTTGAGCAAAGATCCTATCTTTGAAATATATCCTTCAAACTTCGAAATTTCATAGGAAACCATGCATGAAACAATTGAATCGTATTTTTGATTTTGCCCGCTCCAGTCAAGAATGCTGGCGTTATCTAACTGATCAAATAGCTTTTTCCCGGATGCGGCCTTAAGCCAATCCGTATTGATGTCGATTCCATGGATAAACTCTGAACGACTTCTGATCAACTGTGACGTCATGCCGGTTCCGCACCCGATATCGAGAACACGGCCCAATTCTGCTTTGTTGTTCGTGAGTTGGACCAGGCGACGTGAACTCCTCTCGATTTGCGGAATATCATAACCTGATACAGAGCCAACTTCTGCGCGATGCGTCATCCCGTCTAGTAATTGTGAAAGCTGCTCTGTTGACCGGAGAGGGACCGAAATCCTGGCCATCAGGTCCTCAGCCGTTTCGGTGTAACCCGCCGCCGCAAAAACATATCCCACCTGGCGCAAACTGGTAACCATACCGGCAGACCTCAGGCAACACTCCAATATCGTTTCACAGGGAACCGGGAACGCATCAATTATAGATTTTGAGTAGCTTCCGTAACTCTGGAACGGCGTTTCATCACTCCAGTAACCCAATGTTGCCAGGTTCATTAAAAGGTCTTCGATGTCACTGTCGGAAGCATCTCCAAACGAGTATTTTACACCATCCAGAATGATATCCAGAAAATGATCATAAGTCGACGCCTCTACCCGCAACTGAGCAGTATTGCCGGCCATCCCGGACAGGGCCCCGGTTGCGAAAAGATGGGCTATCCAATACGCAAGCCGCTTCGTCGAACGGATGTCACGTGTCTGTTTTGCAAGATCACAACAGATTGGCAGTCCAGCTTGAATGTTGCCGGAGGAAAGTTCACATTCGCTCAGGATATTATAGACAATTTCCGTTTGCAGACCTTGCTCAACGGCTTTTGTGGCCAGTTCCTTTGCCTGCACCAAATTACCTTCATTAAATGCGTCTAACGCCAACCTCTGAATATCTGACATCTTCGAACACCTTCCTTACCTGGATTCTATGAGGCAAGGCCTCCGGGGTAAAGAGACCCGTTTTGAAGTCTCGAATTCGCCAAGAGAAAAGCCTATATTGGAAGCGACTCGAAACCGATGAGAGAAAGCCCATGACGTTCAGTTGTATCAATCATCTGGCATTCATCACCGATGACATGACCAAGACCGTTCGCTTTTACCGTGACCTGTTGGGCATGGAGTTGACGGCGGGGATCGGGCATGACGGGTATCGGCACTATTTCTTTCAGATGAGTGACGAGGCGAGCCACGTTGCGTTTTTTGAGTACGATGGCGCGGTTCCCATGAAGTCCAAGTTTCCAGGCGACCGGACCAGCGAGCCGGTTGGCTTTGATCATGTCTCCTTCACGCTCGGCTCGAAAGAAGAACTGTTTACCCTGAAGGACCGTTTGGAAGCCGCCGGGTTTGACGTTCATGGCGCAGTTGATCATGGATTGTTCTGGTCGATCTATTTCTTTGATCCCAATAACATTGCGCTGGAAGCGACATGGGAATACATGGAACTTCTGGAGACGCCAGCTATTGAGGATGATGATCCGCTCGATATCGCCGCCGAAGGATCAAGCCCGCAGCCCGGTCACTGGCCCGACGTCACAAACCCGACCCCAGCAAACGGGATGGTCGCCCATACCGGCAACGGTAAACCCATGCGCGACAGTTTCCTTGAACGTGGGATCGCACGTTTTAAAGACGACATTGATCCGAACACATCCGCATGAAACCGATCTGGAGACCTCTAATGTCAAACCGCCTGATTACCGCCTTGACCATCTCAGCTCTGACATTTCTCGCCCCTTACCAGGCGAAGGCCGCAAGCTGGTCAGACATCACCAAAAACGCCATTGATACGCTGAACAAAGCGACTAGTGGCGATGACAGCTCGCAACCGTCGGCCCTTGGCTTGAGCAGTGATGAAATATCAGCCGGGCTGAAGGAAGCACTCAGGATCGGCAGTGAAAAAGTGGTTAGTCAGGTTGGTCAGACTGGTGGATACCTGGACGATTCCGCCATTCATATTCCGCTGCCGGATACCCTTCGCACCGTTCATGACACGCTAAGCAAATTCGGTTTCGGCAGCCTGACGCAGGACGTTGAAACCCGCATCAACCGGGCCGCCGAAAAAGCCGCACCTGAGGCCAAGGAAGTATTCTGGCAGTCTATTCAGGCGATGACGCTGGACGATGCAAAGCGAATACTGGATGGGCCGGACGATTCCGCAACTCAGTATTTCAAACGCACCATGTCGAGCCCCCTGACGGAACGGTTTACGCCGATAGTTGAAACCTCCCTGGCTGAGGTCGGCGCGGTCCAGGCGTATGATACGATGATCAGCCAGTATAAAACCGTGCCCTTCGTGCCGGATGTGAAGGGTGACCTGACCACCTATGCCGTCGCCAAGGCGCTGGACGGGTTGTTTCATTACATGGCCAAGGAAGAGGCGGCGATCCGCGCCAACCCGGCGGCGCGGACAACGGATATACTTAAAAAAGTTTTTGGCGGGCGCTAGAGAATTTTGACTTGATTCGCGACGACGCATTTGCGCGACATAAACACGCTAATTATAAGCAATAGAGAGAATCTCAAGCGACACGATCCCCGACGGGGAGCGCATGTCGACAACATCGCCGACCGACGCTTTCATCAGAGCGCGGGCGATGGGTGAGACCATGCTCACACAACCCTGGTTCAAGTCCGCCTCGTCAACGCCGACAATTGTGACCGTGCGTTCTTCGTCATCATCGTTGGCATAAGTGACCGTGGCGCCAAAAAACACCTGATCCTTGCGGGGCTGGTTTTTGGAGTCAACAACAACGGCATTTTTCAGGCGTTTGCTTAAAAACCGGATGCGCCGGTCAATCTCGCGTAGGCGCCTTTTTCCGTAAATATAATCACCGTTTTCAGACCGGTCGCCATTTCCGGCGGCCCAGTGCACAACCTCGACAGTCTTCGGTCGCTCAACCCGGCGCAGATCGTTCAACTCCTCCTGAAACTTCTGGAACCCCTTGGGTGTAATGTGATTGCCCACACCGGATGGCAACGGCGGCGCCTCGCCATCGTCATCTTCGTCATCTTCGAGGGTTTCATCCAGGCGCATGATGGCCTCAGCACTATCAGCTTTTTAGTGGTAGATATCGTCTTTGAAATCGACTTCCATGGCCTGAATATTTGCCGTATCAAGACCGAGAATATCGCCAAGTCGGTTGATGGTCTGAATCTCATCGGCATCAAGCTCGCCGTCGGCTTCCGACAATGTGGCCGCGATCATCAACACGGTTGCGCCCCACTCAGGGTTATCCTTGGCGGCACCAACCGCTTCTAGCGCTTCCGCCCGGCCGGCCTCTCCGTCCTCTTCGATCTTTTCAATAAACTCCATAAACAGCGCTTTGGTATGTGAGCCACCATAAAGTTTCAATTCGTCAACAACCCGGATCAGCTTTTTCATCGCCGCATCTTCGCGCCGGTCGAACTCGCCATCTGCCATCGCCGTCAGCGCGGCTCCGGCCATGCAGGCCTTGAACAACTCGAAACTTTGCGAACGCTCTTTATTCTTCTTGTAGTGACTTTTTAACATGCCAAAAAACCCGGCCATCATGCCTCTCCAGTCTAATTAGTATTTTTCTTCACCCATTTCCGCCCGAAGGTTAACCTCCAGCGCTTTTATCTTTTCCGCATCAACATGCAACAATCCACAAATGTGATCAATGGCATCCACCTCTTCCGGTCTGACGATCCCGTCGGCTTCGCTGATGGTTTTACAGATCATCACCAGCAGCAGGGTCAGGTCATCATCGTCGCGCACTTCCTCAATGCATTTCATTGCCGCCGCAAAAGCCGCATCCGGGTTTTTGTCAAGCTGCTTCAGAAAATCCTTGTACACATCAGTTGCGTGTTTTGGTTCGAAAATCTTTAATTTATCCAGCGTTTTCGCCACCGTTTTGGCCGCAAGAGCCTCGCGTTGACAAGCAAATCCGTCCGCAACAGCAACAACCGCGCTGGCCGCCATACAGGCTTTCAGAAAATAGAAGTTTTTAGCCCGTACGTTATTCTTGTGATGGTACTTGATCAGAATACTGAGAAAATTGGCCATTGCCGACCTTCATGCTGAAAATGATATGTTGATACCTGACGCGGGATGTTAGCAAGGACATGCTTGGGTTGCTATAGGTTCTAACATTAAATTTGTCCTCGAGTCGGTGAGTTTACAGGATATGGGCGAGAATTTGCGTAAAAAACTCGAAACAGCACTGTCGTTTCATCGCGATGGTGAGATCGAGTCGGCAATCCGGCTATATCGTGAAATTCTGGATGAACACCCGGAAACCGAGGTCGCCTGGAACTATCTTGGTGTCGCTTTGCGTTCAAATGGGGATATGGCCGGGGCAATCGTCGCCGGGGTACGGGCGATTGAAGCCAACCCTCAAGATGCAGAAGCCCGGAGTAATCTCGGAAATTCCTATGCGCTAAACGGGGATGACGCTGAGGCGATTGTCCATTACCGCATCGCCGTAGGTCTGAACCCTCAATACGGCGAAGCCTGGGCCAATCTCGGACATGCGGCTAACCGGCTGAACGATGGGGACAGTGCCCGCGAAGGGTATCGCCATGCGGCGGAACTAATGGCAGGGAACCCACCAGTTCTAAACGATCTCGGCAATGCCTTGTTTGATCTGGCCGATTTCGATGGTGCGCTTGAATGCTATGAACACGCCACTAAAACCAACCCCGGTTTCTTCGTTGCCTGGAACAACATGGGCAACACGCTTCGACATCTGCACCGCCTTGGCGGTGCGCTGAAAGCCTATGACAAGGCACTCGAAATTGACCCAGATAATGGTGAAGCACAAAACGGTCGGGCGCAGACCCTTCTTCTGAGCGGCAATATGGAAGCGGGCTGGGCGGCTTACGAGTCACGGTTCAACAAACCAGATGCACCATCGCGCCGCAGGTTCGATGTGCCAGAATGGCAGGGCGAGGACGTCAATGGCCGGACGATCCTGGTTTATGCCGAGCAGGGCCTTGGTGATACGTTGCAGTTCATCCGTTTCTGCCCGCTTCTCAGTATTAAAGGGGCAAAGGTTGTTCTTGAAATTCCGCCGCAGGCCGAAGGACTTAATTATTCTTTGTTAAACACGCAATCCATCCACATCAAAGGCTCCCCCCTTCCTGCCTTTGATGTTCATATTCCGCTAATGTCCCTGCCTCGTTATCTCGGGAACCTCCCGACGACCCTGCCTTATATAACAATACCGACCCCTGAGCAGTTTAGCGGCACCGCTTTTCGTGTTGGTCTGGTCTGGGCCGGGAACCCGGATCATGTTAATGACAAAAACCGTTCAATCGCCCTCGATACGTTCAAACCGCTGTTCGACATACCCGCCATTGAATGGCACAGCCTGCAACTGGGACCGGAACGTGACGAGATTGCAAAGCTCGGCTTTAGCGAACGCATTTCAGATCACGCGACTCAGATCAAAGATCTTGGCGACACCGCCCGGACCATGGGCGGGCTCGATCTGATCATCAGTGTCGATACAGCCGCCGCCCATCTGGCCGGTGCGCTCGGGCGCCCCTGTTGGGTCCTGTTGCCCCACTTACCAGATTGGCGCTGGCTTCTGGGGCGCGATGACAGCCCGTGGTACCCAAGCCTGAAACTGTTCAGGCAAACCCAGCATGGAGACTGGGGGCCAGTCATAGCCGATCTTAAATCATCTCTGTCTGGTACAATCCGCAGCTGATGATATGATCTGTAATCATTCAATATCAGAAAAAGGTTTTAGCTATGATGCCCATCAAAAAAATTAGTTTCGCTCTGGCCCTGGCCTTCGTTGCAGCAACCGGCCTTTCTGCCTGTTCGCCTGAAGTTGGCTCCAAGGAATGGTGCGCTGATATGAAAGAAAAACCGAAAGGTGACTGGAGTTCCAAAGAGGCAGCCGAATTCGCAAAAAGCTGCCTGCTTTAAAACTTTCGTTTCAAGTTCAGAATAATTAAGCCTCCGGGGGAACTCTCGGGGGCTTATTTTTTTGAAAAACGGCTTATTCCAGTGTTTCAAACAGCCCCAGCATCAATTTCGTACGTTCGACCAATGATGAGAAGTAAATAAACTCATCCAACGTATGCGCACCGTGACCATCCGCGCCCAGACCATCAAGCGTCGGCACCCCGACAGCAGCAGTGAAATTACCATCCGATCCACCACCGGTTTTCATGTCCTGCAAATCAAACCCGATATCAGCCGCGATGGTTTTGGCATGCTCATAAAGTCTGGTGATGGCTTCGTCTTTTTCATAGGGCGGGCGGTTTAGCCCACCACTGATGCTCAATTCGACATCAGGGTCAGAACTTTCCAAAGCCGCAACCATCGCTTCGGCCTCGCGCGCCATTTCCATATTATCTACCCGCATGTCCAGTTCAATTGAGCAATGCTCGGGCACAACGTTGCATCCCGTACCGCCCTGAATGAGGCCGACATTGGCGGTGATGCCACGGTCATAATCGGTGAAGTCTTCCATCTGCAGGATCAGGCGCGCCATCTCCTTGATTGAACTGCGTCCATCCATATGACGCGAGCCGGAATGCGCCGGACGGCCATGGGTCTTGATTTCATAGCGCAACACACCGCGACGAGCGGTAACAATCTTGCCGCCTTCGCGGGCCGGTTCGGTAACCAGAACGTATTTGTTCTTTTTGGCTTCGTCTTCGATCATCTTTTGTGATGTCGGGCTGCCAATTTCCTCTTCCGGCACATAAACGAAGGTGATGGGCAGGGGTGATTCTTTGCCTGAACGAACCAGATGTTGATAGGCGTAAAAGGCAATATAGGCACCCGCCTTCATGTCGTAAATGCCGGGGCCATAGACCTTGTCGCCTTCGCGTCGCCAAGGGTTCAAATCCGCCAGTGTACCTTCCGGATGAACCGTATCAATATGTGACAACACCAGAATACCGGGCCCGTCACCACCCCAGGGCGTGCGCACTTTCAGGATATCGCCGAACCCGTCCTGCCCCGGCGTACGGTCAATCTGCGCACCGATTTTCGACGCCGCCGTTTCTACCGCATCAGCAACTCGGTTGACCCCTTCCGGATCATGAGACGGGCTTTCTATATCGACCCAGCCTTTAATACCTTCAAGAATTTCATCCGCATCAATAACGGGTGCATTGGTTTGTATATCCATAATCAAACCTCCAATGCCATGCCGTCGCGGCCGGGGTCGGCCCCGCCGGACCAGCCGCCGTCCGGATCTATTGTGATCGCATGAACACCAGCGAAATGGAAAGTCATGGGTGAGCGGCGAACCTGATAACCTTTGCCGACCAGTTCGCGCTCAACAAAACGTGGAATTCGGTTGGTGATATCGATGACATCACTGGTCACACAAATCCGTGGTGCGGACACTGCCTGCTGCGCATCCATGCCAAAATCGATAACGTTCAAAATTCCTTGCAGAACGCCCATGGTGATATAGGTGCCGCCGGGCGCACCAATAATCAATTTCGGCGTATCGCCATCAAATACCATGGTCGGGCACATGGCCGTAAATCTCGATTTCCCCGCCTTCAGGGAACCCGCTTTACCGGGGCGCGGATCAAACACACCCATGCAGCCGTTATACATAAAGCCGAGCCCTTCTGTGATTGTGCCCGACGGCATCCCGAGGCTATGGGTCATGGAGACCATATTCCCGGCATCATCCGCCGTGCAGACATGGGTCGTGTCCTTGCTTTCTTCGCTGATCTTGATCCTGGGCACATGCTTGATCTCGCCCTCTTTAATTTTCTCTGCCTGTTCGCGGGCGTAATCCTTGGACGTTAATCTCTCGATCGGGATATCAACAAAATTTGGGTCACCGACATGGTTGTCCTTGTCGACAGTCGCAATTTTCATAGCTTCGGATACAACGGCCAGATATTCAGATGAATTATGGCCCATCGCCGCCAGGTCAAAGGTTTCAAGAATATTCAGCATCTCGACCAACATGATGCCGCCACCCGGAGGCTGGTTGGTGGCAATGCGAAGACCACGGTATTCTGCCCAAAGAGGGTCGGTTTTGGTTACATCAACCGCCTTCAGGTCCTCTATCGTCAGATACCCGTCATTGGCCTGGATATCGGCGGCAATGGTTTCGGCTATTTCACCTTCGTAAAAGGATTCGATGCCCTGCTCAGCAATTTTACGATAGGTATTGGCCATATCCGGATTTTTGAGAATTTCACCAACCTTGCGCGGTTTGCCATTTTCCTTCAGGTAGATTTTTCGCGATGACGGGTCTTTGGTCAGGTATTTCATATGGAGAACCCGTCCGGTGTTCTCCACCTGATTCCAGAAATGCGCCACATGCGGGCGTACCATGAAACCGTTTTCGGCATAATCAATGGCGGGTTCAAGCAGTTCCGCGAGCGTTTTGGTGCCGTAGAGCCGAAGAGCTTCGCCAAATGCCTTCAGGGTCATTGGTGTGGTGATTGAGCCGTAACCCAGTTCATTGACCTGCCCCTTTAAAACAAACCCGAAGCCATCATCCGATTCGCCCAGGATCAGGTCTTCCCACATGTCTTCCTTGACCATCAACGGCGCGCGGCCATGGAAATCAATCAGCAGATGCTCACCGCGATCTTTCAGATAAAGATGCATGGAACCGAAACCGGCGATCCCGCACATTTGCGGGTCAACCACCGTTTGCACCAGCGCGCAGGCAATCGCCGCATCGACTGCGTTGCCACCGGCTTTTAAAATCAACGCACCCGCTTCAACGGCCTCAGGTTGAGGCGCGCATACCATTCCATGTGTCATAATACATCTCTCTTCATTGAAGTATTTCGGAAATTTTGTTAGTCACGAAAACTGGGGTCAATTCGGTCCAGCATACGAAGATGCGCATCCCATTCCATCTCAACGTTGGTCAAATCATCACTGCAATATTGAGCGGCTGTATGTTCACAAATTGCAGGCGACGGCATAATCAGTTCCGCTCCACCCGACTGAGCCAGCAACTGAGTTTCACAGGCGTCTTCAAGAAAGCCCATCGTTTCGAACGCCGACGCCACCGTTTTCCCGATCGTCAACAGGCCGTGGGTTCTCAAAATCAATGCGCTATTTGAGCCGAGCGCTTTTACGATACGTTCACGTTCCTCCAGATCATCGGCGAGGCCTTCATAATCGTGATAGCCAATCCGGTTATAAAACCGGAGCGCTTTCTGGCTAACCGGCAGCAGGCCATTTTTCTGTGCAGCAACTGCCGTTCCTGCAGGCGTATGGGTATGCATCACACAATGGGCATCGGGGTGCCCCATGTGAACAGCGGAATGAATGACAAATCCCTGCAATAAACGATCATAGGGGGACTCGAGAAGCTTGTTTCCCTCAACATCCAACTTCAGCAGGCTGGACGCCGTGATCTCATTGAATTTGAGGCCAAAAGGGTTGATCAGAAAATGATTCTCGTCGCCCGGGACCCGTGCCGAATGATGGGTATAGATAACATCATCCCAGCCATTGAGGGCGACAAGGCGGTAACACGCCGCCAGATCAACACGAACTTTCCACTCTTCTTCACTAACACGACCCCGAACGGGTTCGACTTTTACGGCTGATAACGGTGCCATCTCATAACCCTTTATGTTGCGTAAGATGGATCATCACGATCCAGACTGCGTTTGTATGCTGCGAATGTCGCCTCGCTAGATTTCTGATTATTCCCGGAAGAGTCATATTGGCGCGCCGTATGTTCGCAAACTTCAGCTGAGGGTATCGTCAACTCACCACCACCTGCCTGCGCCGCAACCTGGGCTGCGCAGGAATGCTCGAGCCTACGGAGCAAGTCATACGCCTCAGCAACTGTGCTCCCCGCCGTCAACAGGCCATGGTTCCTAAGAATAATACTGGATTTATCACCAAGATCGCGCGCCAGACGTTCGCGTTCATCCAGATCATCCGCGATCCCTTCATAATCATGATACGCAACCCGATTATAGAACCTGAGTGATTTCTGGGTTAGCGGCAACAAACCGTCTTTCTGCGCCGATACCGCCATGCCAGCTGTTGTATGGGTATGCATTACGGATTGCACATCCGGACGCGCCTCCAGTACACCGGAATGAATGGTGAAGCCTGCGTCGATAATGTCAGTATCTTCATCAGCATCAATCAGCGTGCCATCCATATTGACCTTAACAAGACAGGAGGCCGTGATCTCTTCAAATAGCAAACCATAGGGGTTGATCAGAAACTGATCGGCTGTGCCCGGAACGCGGGCTGAATTATGGGTGAAAATCCCGTCGTCCCAACCATTGCGGGCAATCAGACGATACGCCGCAGCCAGATCAACCCGTGTCTGCCACTCGGCCTCACTAACCTGATCACGAACACTCGCCATACTCAGAACTCCCAAACCATCCGCATCTCTGGCCCGCCATAAACCGGCCCGCCGTAATAGTATACAATTTATACGCAACGCTTAGGTGGCTCAAGGCAGGATTCGGTCATTATGGGCCAGATGCCAAAATCTTCCGCGAATCTAGAGTAAATTCAAGCTGACCGAGACCTGTTAAAGAAAAAAGCATAACCACCACACGCCTGAAATTCTTGGTTGCGGTCTCTGTGCTCCCGTCACGATTGTTGACTCACAAAACCGAAGACACAGATGATGCATGTCTTCGGTTTCGTCAGTTCGTGCCGGCCCATCTTTATATGACGGGTTTTATCCGTTTAATTGTCGCCGTATGAGGGCGAAGCGCCAATCGGCGTCGAGACGGCGTTCTTTTCCGGAGCGATTTTCAGTAAATCCATCATATCCATCCTGAGCCCTACGTCTGTTCTTCCTGCGCTCAGCACTGAAAGGGCGCTCGGCGGGCACATTATTTTGACTTCTGCCAACTATGTATTCCATGTTCAAATTCCCTATTCTGGGATGCGAAAGGCCCTGTCATCAGGACCAAGGAGAATATAACCGTATGATCTATATTCAATCAGTGATCACGATCACAGGGCATCGCTTGATCTGAATATTAATTCGAGGCATTGTTAAAGGAATGACAGATGACGTATTCATAGACGCCGCCCAGCAACCAAAACCCGCCGACGTCGGTTACGACCTTAAGCGCGTGTTGTCGGCGATTGTCTCCATACGCTGTGAAGTTCCTGAAAACGCGTTTACCGCGTCATCGCTGGGCACTGAGCGCAACGGCCATGGCGTTCTGATCAACGACAAAGGCCTGATCCTGACGATTGGTTACCTCACCATCGAGGCGTCCAACATCTGGTTAATTGATGCGAATGGACAGGCCATTGCCGGGCATGTGCTGGCCTACGATCAGGAAACTGGATTTGGATTAATCCAAGCGCTGGGCAATTTTGATCTGCCACCGATCACACTCGGCAGTTCCACCGCGGCCACAGTAGGCGACGATGTGATTTTGGCCGGGCACGGTGGTGTGGCAGGTGCGATCAATGCGCGCATTGCGGCCAAGCAGGAATTTGCCGGGTATTGGGAATATCTGTTGAATGAAGCGATATTCATCACCCCGCCGCATCCCTTCTGGGGCGGGGCCTCGCTGATATCAGACAAAGGCGAGCTGATCGGGATCGGGTCTCTGTTTATCCAACACAGTCGTGACGGCGAGATGCCATTTGATGGCAATATGATTGTCCCGATCGATTTGCTGAAACCGATCCTCAACGATCTGCTTACCTTCGGCCGCGTCAACAAGGCACCACGCCCATGGCTTGGCACCATGATCGCAGAGGCGGAAGAGCGCTTGCTGGTCGGTGGCGTTATTCCGGACGGCCCGAGTTCCAGTTCCGGCCTCGAACCGGGTGATATTCTGAGCGCCATCGATGGGCACCCGGTCGAAGACCTACCGACATTTTTACGCCTTCTTTGGTCAACGGGAGATGCCGGCGCCGTTGTAACACTGACCATTCTGCGCGATGACAAGATTCTCGAGATGCAGATAAAATCGGCGGATCGCAACGATTTCCTACTGCGCCCCAATCTTCACTAAGGTTGGTGTGGAAAAGATACTCTCCGGGGATGACGGCAATATCTACCTCCACCACGATGCGTTCACTCCATCCGAATGCGCATCCTTTATGGGCAGACTCGGTTCTGAAACCCCCTGGCGTCAGGAACACCTAACGTTATTTGGCCGCAAAGTCCTGACGCCTCGTTTAAGCAGCTGGCATGGTGATGTGGCCTATACCTATTCGGGGTTGACCATGGAACCTGCCCCCTGGACGCAAACGCTCACCCAAATCAGGACGCGCGCCAAGCAGATCAGCAAGGCAAAATTTAATTCTGTCCTGCTCAATCTTTACCGCGATGGAAAGGACAGCATGTCCTGGCATAGCGATGATGAGGTGGAGCTTGGGAAAAACCCGGTAATCGCATCGCTCAGCCTTGGCGCAACACGGCGCTTCCGGCTGCGCCACAGGCAAGATAAAACCCGCACGATCGGGCTTGATTTGAAAAATGGCAGCCTGCTGGTCATGGCTGGATCAACCCAGCACCACTGGCAACACGCCGTCCCGAAAACGGCAAAACCAATTGGGCCAAGGATAAACCTGACCTTTCGCTGGACCAATCCCATATAATAGAACTGACTATACGCTGCCTGCATCCTTGCGTATGATTTACTAAACTCAGCAAGGGATCAAAAATTGCAAATTCGATGCTTGTATATTTATCGCATTGCACTCACAGCTTTCACCTTGATCGCCGTATGCGGCGGCCCGTTATCCGCTGAAGAACCTGTCCATCTTGTCAGCACTGAAATTAAAGGCGGCCAGCTGGAATCAAAAGACGGTAAATACGTTGGCGCTTACGCAACATTTTTTGACAAGGCCGCAACGCAGTCGGGCACAAAGATTGACTATCGGCTGGTACCCTGGGTCCGGGCCGTCAAGGAAACCGAACACGCGGATAACCTGCTGCTTTTTCCCTTTACCCGAACGCCGGAACGGGAAAACCGGTTTACCTGGCTTGTAAAACTGAATGAAGACCCGTTGTGTTTTGCCTCTCAAAAGGGGCCGATCAACAGCATTGATGCGGCGCGCAAGCTGAAACGGGTTCTAGTCTGGCGTGGATCATCCAATCAGACCTACCTGGAAAAACTGGGGTTTGAAAACCTGATCCTGGTGTCGAGCATGAAAAAAGCTGTCCACATTCTTAAATCTGATCCAAACGCCGCCGTGTATGTAACCTGCGAGCAGGCAAAATCGTACCTTCTTTCAGAAAGCCCAAATAACGTCTTCAAGGTCGGTGCACCCGTCAGTAGTGAAATCATGTGGTTGGTGGGCAGCAAATCCTTAAAGAGAACCGCGGCCATCGACAAACTCGCCGTCGCAATCGAAGCGCTGGAAAAGACCAGGCTGCTCAGAAAGCTACTGGACGAAGCCGAGAGATAATCTCCGCTCGCGGTGAAAACCAAACGCGCCAGCTGTCCCTTTGATGTTATGTAATTCACGCCTGAAGCCGTGTAAGGCTTCCTCATGGCCCATGGTTTCGTCCTGCGCATGTTGCAGGAAGGCTTCCATCCGAAGCTGTTGGTTACAATGGCGGACTGGAAACACAAAAGCGTGCGGCACAAAGTTCGATCATACCCGTTCCTGCATGACCTCTCGAACATCTTCAACCATACGCGTACCCAAACGCTGGACTGTCTCCGACACACTTGCAGTTTTGTCCTTGAGGTCAGTACTCAATCCATCTGTGCTCTTTGCCATATCATCAACATCACGTATGAGCTCTTCAACAGAAGATGTCCTGGATGATGACTGTTGTGCCATTTCGGTAATTTCATGGGCGATCCTGCGCTGGGTTTCCACAGCCTCCGTTATGCCGCCTGTTGAACTGCCGACCTCTTTCACTTTTTCAGTGATCAATGAGATTGACTGCCCGGCTGAGGTCGCGATTTCCTGGATGGTGCCAATCTGACCGCTGATCTGCTCCGTCGCTCTGGACGTTTCTGTCGCCAGGTTTTTAACTTCTCCGGCGACCACGGCGAAACCTTTACCAGCCTCTCCTGCTCGTGCGGACTCAATCGTCGCATTAAGCGCCAGCAGATTTGTCTGTTCAGCAATGCCCTGAATGATTTCTACAACTTCGCCAATTGATACGGCCGCTTCGCCAAGTTGGCGAACGGTTTGCTCGGCATCCGACGCCAGCTGCGATGCCGTATCAGAAACAACGGTAGCTTCCTGAACATGTGACTGAATTTCGTTCATGGAATTTGATAACTCAACCGCCGACTGGGTAACAGATTGCACGTTACGACTGGCTTCAGTCGTCGCACTCATAACCTCGCTTGTCCGTTTGCGTGTATCATCCGCCGCTACATTAAGTTTCCCGGCGATACCGTTAACACCTGAAAGCTGATCACTGATCTCATCAACAGCCTGACTAAGGCCGGTTTCCAGCTTTTGCGCGACTTTCATTTCTTCCTTATTTTTCTTCTGCTCACGCACCTTTTCGTCTGCGGCTTGCGCTGCTTCGGCCTTAAACCTTTTCTCCACGGAAGTTTTAAAAGCCAGAACATTTCGGGCCAGCAGACCAATCTCGTCTCGCCGCTCGGTGCCGTTAATTTCCGAACTCAGGTCATCGGATGCGATCTCGGACATATTGTCGATATATCGCCGCATCGGGCGTGAAATCAGATTTATCATCAACGCGCCGATGATCACCGAACTGATCAGTGTCCCAAGAATTGCGGCAACGGCGAGACTGATACGGGACTGAACGCCAACGTCTTCAGACTCCTGATGGCGTTGCGCGGCACCTTCGGCACTTACCCGGCCCGCTTCAGCAAGCTCCCGACGCCGTTGATCCGTCTGCTTTGCCAATTCTTCAGAACGTTGTTTGATGGCTGCAGAGAACTTCTGATCAAGGGCCAGTAAAGCGTTGTCCAGCGGCGTAATGATATCTTCAAGATACACCTCAAGGACACCGAAGCGTTCAGATTCCGGCCCAAGAAATGCCGCGACGCGAATGACTTTTGCCTTCGGATCAATATCCACAACAGGCGCAAAACCCGTTGCTTTTGTCTCAATAACCTTGCTCAGCGTTGCCGTGCGCGCCTCATCGAACTCTTCATCCGCAGCGATCTCCGCCAATGTTTCCGCATCGAACACAGGCCAGAAATTGATCTCCTGAACACCTTCCAGAACTTCTTCATAGACTTCCGCATTCACGGCGAACATTTCACGTTCGTCTTGCGCCATTGGGGAGAGAATACTCTCGAGCTGAGAACCGATGATCAACAAGGCACCGGCAATTTTGCCGTTCAGAAAAGACCGCTTGCTGACAATTTCCGTCTGATGTTTGGATTTTTCGTACTGGTTCTGGCTCTCGACAACAGCAATTTCAAGCTTTTGAGAGGCGACAAGGCTTTCAGCCGCCCCCACCTGCAATGTCGCGACTTCTTTTTGGAGGATAACAGCACCACGCTCGCCAATATTCGCAACCTTGTTCAGGTTGCGGTCTCCGAGAACCAACGTAATACCCCAGGAAATAACGAGAAGTGCAAACACTAAAGCAGAAAACTTTGTGCTCAGGCGGTTTAGAAAAGGGATGGCTTCCACGTGCAGTCTCCAGTAACAATTTCCCCTCAAGATCAGCCTAGCAGCATCGACCAAGACATCAATATATAAAAATCTTAATTGTCTTTTGCTAGCTTGCTCTAGTCCACATCAAGTGGATATACCGGTCGGCGGACGTTTTTATACGGAAGCTCCTTAAAGTTCCGGGACGTCAACCCGCCGCCACTATCGACAACTATAATCTCTGATGCCAGTGGACCGAAGGCAGCACGGAAATGATGGGCAGATTTGACGGCGATAACCGCCTTTTGGCTGAGATCAATGCGCGCGTGCTCGAAATACATCCGATCATACGTCTGGAACCGCCCGCTGGTCAGAATGATATCAATGCCGCCGACCTGCAAAACCACCGTCGGCCCCATATCAACAGGCGTGCCCGCCATCATCGGCCCCTGCAGACGGAGCGTGCCGTCGGTGACCGCGATGACCCGGCCTGTCACCGGGATCGGTTCACCGAAACGGGGATCGATTTTTCCGCCAATGGCGACAACCACATGGGCGCCCAACCCCTGCTCTGTACATGTCCGCACAGCTACGGGGTCATAAATCATACCATAGGTCGCATCGTAGATATTGGCATCGATCATTGCCCGAAGCAGTCGGGTTGAATCGCCGTAGGCGCCGCCGCCCGGATTGTCGGCGAAATCGGCAAGCACGATCGCCTTGTCGCTGGGAGCCGAGCTTTTAATCATCCCAATAGCATCATCGACTGAATAGGAAATCACGGTCGAACGATGGCGGCTTTCCCAGATTTGTTTGACCAGCCCGTCGGCCATATCCTTGAACTCGGCACCTTCGCCGTTACTGATGATCAATGCACTCGGCCCGGTGTCCTGGATGTCAGCCCAGGGAAAGCCCGCCGATATGCTGACGGACAAAATACTGTCATTGGCCTGCTTCAGCTTCGCCGCAGACTCCTGAACTTCCGTCATTGGTCCCGGCGCCGTGGTCCGGCCATGATCCGCACCGTCCAGCATCTGCCCACGCGCAACCGTGCAGGCCGGCCTGATTTCACCCGCCAATGTGGCACGCAACATATCAGCAACTTCCGTCGCCACTTCATACTGATCGATATGCGGATAGGTTCGATAGCTGACGATGATGTCGGCCAGTTTTGCCATTTTATCCGTGACGTTCGCATGCAGATCCAGGGTCACGCCGATGGGCACATCCGGCCCGACCTTGTCACGAACAAGACGCAACAGCTCGCCTTCACCGTCCTCAACATGGGTGCAGACCATGGCACCGTGCAACGACAATAGAACGCCATGGATCGGGCCATCATCAACTATGGAATTCAGGATCAAACCGGAAATATTCTCGAACGTTTCCTGAGTGACTTTTCCCGACGGCGTCGCATCGGCAATAACCGGATGAACCGCCTGCCAATCATTTTGTTTGCAGGCATCCAGAAAGGCCGCGATTTCCGATTTCGTATTGCGGAACCTGGTCGGGATATCCGCTCCATAGGTCAGGCTTCGCGCACGATAGGACTCAAGGGTCGTTGGCAGTTGGCTGAAAGTATTGGTTTCGTGTTTGAACCCCGCCAGCAAAATCCGTTTCATTACCACGGGCGTTCCTCATTTGATTCCCAGGGGTTGCCGTCAAGCGGCCAGACGGGGCGCGCAAGTTTTGTATAGGGGAACTTGGTAAAGTCCCAGATAAGGCAGGCTGGGCTTGCCGTATAAATGATTTCTTTGGCGACTGGTGCGTAAGCAGCATAAAAATGCTGCATCGATTTAACGACCAGAATCTTCTTCTCTGAAATATCAATGCCGAACTCAGCAAAGAACGCTGGGTGGGTGTTTTGGCAACGCGCCGTATGGATGATGAAATCAATACCGTTCGCATGTATATGCGCCGCATCCCCCATGTAGCGCTTCGACCCACCAAGCGCTTCAACATGAAAGTCGAGGCGTGTTTTGATGACCTTTACCTTGAGATCAAGCGGCATCCCTGAACTTGGTCCCGATTTGCCGCCAAGGCGCAGATCAAATTCAGCCCCTTCGCCCGCACCAATACAGATCTGAGTCGCCACTGGGTCCCAGATGCCACCGACAGCAACGTTCGCAACGCCGCGCTCAATCAATTGCCCAACCAGAAACGTGGAATCGCCCGGTGCGCCGCCGCCGGGATTATCGGACATATCAGCAAGCACAATCGGGCCTTCGTCGTTCTCTTCGGCCTTGGTGATCGCATCATCCATATCCAAAAACTGCGGCGTGATCTCGTTGCGCATCCTCCAGAGATCATTGGCCAGTTTTTCCGCCAGCTCACGGCCCAGCTCAGGCTTGTCATCAGTGATGACAACAACCCGTGCCCCCTCTTCCGCCACATCCGCCCAGGGGAAACCGTGCCCCAGAGATACCGATAAAACACCGTCGGCTTTTTCCAGTTCCTTCATGCTGGCCACAAAGCTTTGCATGGGCTCACGAGTTGTATGAAAAACGCCGACCATCCGACAATCATGAACCGCCATATGGGGCTTGGCGCGACCTTCTATCGCCGCTTCCATAATTACCCAAAGTTCTTCCGCCCGCGCTGCGAAATCCGTATGGGGGTATTCCTTGTAAATCACCAAAGCCGTCAAATCATCGGCGAACTGGCGCGAGATGTGGCAATGGAGATCGTATTCAGCCCCGATAGGAACGTCCGGCCCGACGATCTCACGAATACCGCGAACAAGATCGCCTTCGCAGTCATCATAACCATCAGCCACCATCGCACCATGCAGACTCAGCATCACCGCATCCACCGGCATTGCTGATTTTAGGTCGGAAAGAATTTCATCACGAAACTTCTCGTGCGTGGCCTTGACCACCAGCCCGGACGGCGTTGCAAAAGTACAAAGGCTTTCGACCACTTCCCAGCCCTTGGCTTTTGCATGGTCACGCCAGATCACCAGCGGCACGCCGAACATATTGATGGCTTCCGGATGATTACCGTTTCGAACCAGGTAAGTCGTCTCAAACGCCTGTGTGTCTGTCGGCAGTGGGCCACCCGTATGGGTTTCCGTGCCAAGGCAGGCGGTGAAGAGTTTAAAAGCCACTTTATTTCCCCATACTTTTCAACGCATCCAGGTCAGGGACCGGGCGCGAGAGATCGGCGTTTGATGCAAGGTACTGCTCAAGGGCATGGGCGACCTGCGAGACAAAGCGGTCCGAACCATTGGGCCCAACAATCTGAATCCCGAACGGCATGCCTTTGTGATCAACCCCGCAAGGCAGAGACAACGACGAGCAGGACGCCATGGTCAGCCCGTAGGACAGTGCCAGCCAGCGCATATAGGTCGGCATTTCCTCGCCATTGATTTCCGTTATCGCATTTTGCGCATGGGGGAAAGGTGACACGGAAGCTGTCGGACAGATCAGGATGTCCACATCATCGAAGAAATCCATGACGCCACGATAGATTTTGCTTTGCTGAACATTGGCCCAGGAAACGTCTTCCAGACTGTAGTCCAGACCGCGTGTAACATTGTCGATAATGTTCGGGCCGAGCAGGTCTTTGTGTTCACGTAGTCGTTCACGATGGGCCGCGACGAAATTGACACTGCGGAGAATCTCGAACGTTTCATGGACATTTGTCATGTCAGGTGCGCGGTCATCGGCATTGGCAAAGACATGGCGGAAGGCACCGACCTTACTTTCGAAAGCGGCACGGATGTCATTGTCCACCGTCGCACAACCAAGATCCGCAGAAACCGCGATCCGCAAACTGGAAAGATCAACCTGATCAAGGGGCTCGAGCAAGTCAGGGTCAACTGAAGATGAGAAAGGGTCACGAATATTGGCGTCGGTTTGCGCCGCCAGCAACAGGGCCGCATCGCCAACCGTACGGCCCATGGGTCCAACAACAGACAATGGAGTCAGGCCAACCGGACGGGTATCAACCGGAACAACGCCGGGCGAGACGCGAAAGCCGACAACGCCGCAAAAACCAGCAGGTGTACGAAGACTGCCGCCGAAGTCAGAGCCGGATGCAATTGGCGTCATCGAACAGGCGAGCGCGACTGCGGAACCGCCAGATGATCCGGCACAGGTCAGATCCGGGTTAAACGGATTTCCGGTCGCGCCGAAGACCCGGTTCTTGGTGTTGGCACCGGCACCGAATTCCGGGGTATTGGTTTTTCCCAAAATGATGGCGCCTTCATCTCGCACGTTTTCGACCGAAAGTTGGTCCATTTCCGGGACATTGTTTTCGTAAAGCAGGGAGCCATAGGTCGTGCGAATACCCCCCGTCGTTTCCAGATCCTTGATGCCGATGGGAAGGCCATGAAGAAGACCTAGATCATCCCCGTCCAGAACCGCATTCTCTGCCTCTTTCGCCTCTATGCGCGCTGCGTTATAGTTGGTTGTCACCATGGCGTTAACGGCAGGGTTAACGGCTTCGGTCCTGGCGATGCAGCTTTCCATCACTTCGACCGGGGAAATTTCCTTGGTGCCGATCAGGCGGCGGAGTTCAAGGGCGGAACGGTCACAAAGTTCAGTCATGCAAGGTTTCCTTTTAACGTGGTGTGTTTCCGGCTCCCATATCCCACCACAACCCGGTCATAATCTGGAGTGCGTTCTGACTGACGGATTCCAGAATATGTTCGTTGGGCGCATGTTGGGAACAGGACGCATAGGAATGGGGCACCCAGATGGTGGGCAGCCCGAGAATTTCAGAAAACGCATCATTGGGCAACGAGCCACCGAGGTTCGGCAAGACATCAATCTTGTTTCCCGACGTTTCTTCCAGGGACGCAACGACCCATTTTGCCCAGGGGTGATCCGGGTCAAGGCGGGTTGCGTTCAGGCATTCACGATCTGGAGACAACTCAACCATGGAAAAACCGTTGGCGTCCAGATGCTCACGCACGGCGGGGAGGAAACCGTTCGGGTCCGTCGGCGGAACAAACCGAATGTGGCAAACAGCTTCTGCCGTTGGCGGCACGGCATTAACCGGCTTGTTCGGCGTGCCGGTTGTAAAAGCCAGAACTTCAAAAGTGTTCCAGCCGAAAACTTTCTCACCTGCCGTAAAGCCGGGCTCACCCCAGTTCGGATCAATTTCAGGCGCACCTTCGCCGCCGTCGATTTCCAGATTGGTGATCGCCGCACGCACAGAATTAGGTATCGGCCCTGGTGGACGCAACCCTTCAACAAGAACTTCCCCTTTCGGAGACACAATGCTCGAAATTGCATGGGTCAGGATGACGCCCGGATTAGCCAGCAAACCACCCCAGTTCCCCGAATGATGCCCGCCTTCGCGCATATTGAGGCGCATGGTGAAATTAAAAACCCCGCGTGAGCCCATGAAAATGGTCGGGCGGGCGGGCGACAGACGTGGCCCGTCCGATGCGACCAGCACATCCGCTTTCAATTTATCCGCTTCCGCCCGACAGAATTCTCGAAGGCCGGGGGAGCCACGCTCCTCACCTGTTTCAATCAGAATTTTGACGTTAAAGCCAAGCGAACCACGTTCCTCAAGAACCGCTTTCATGGCAGCAATGTTGATCGTGTGCTGGCCTTTGTTATCAGCCGTACCGCGTCCGTACCAACGATCCCCTTCCTTGACAATTTCCCAGGGCGACAGCCCTTCGTTCCATTGATCGTCGTATCCGCGAACGACATCACCATGCCCGTAGCTGAGTACGGTTTGCAGGTCATCCCCTTCGTGACGTGTCGCGATCAGGAACGGACCGCCGCCATCAACTGGGTTTTCAAATTTCACGCAATTGAAACCGAGGTCCTTCAGATAGGGTTCCATCTCATCATCAAGATAACGATGCAACTCGCCTATCTGGCTGTCTTCCTGGCTCTCCGTATGGATGGCGACGCGGCGTGCGAGATCATCCAGAAATCCGCCATCACTTAAATAACTATCAATGCGCTCAATTGCAGCCTGTCTGCTCATGATGGTGTTCCGTCCTCGCCCAGATCCCAATAGACGCCGGTCATCACCTCAATTGCGTCGCGAAATTCACTCAGGAGAATATGTTCATTGGGCGCGTGCTGCGAACAAGCCCCGTAGGAATGTGGTATCCAGATGGATGGCAGACCCAGTATATCGGTGAAAATATCGTTGCAGATCGATCCACCAAGGCTTGGCAACAATGCGGGCGGGCTGCCCTTGGTGCGCTCAATTGCTCCCTTTACCCAGACCGCCCAGGGATCATCAAGCGGTGTGCGGGTTGCTTTGAAATTGATCGCATTGCCGGACGGCGGGGGCTCGATTTTAACCTGATCAAACCCGTGATCGTCAAGATGACGGCGCAGGATATCAAGCGCCTCTTCGGAATTCGTCCCGGCAACAAAGCGGAACTGACAATGCGCACGCGCCCGTGGTGGCACAGCATTAACCGGGTTACCCGGATTGCCTGTCGTCAGCGTCAGAATTTCAAAAATATTCCAGGCATAAACGCGTTCAGCCGAGGTCAGACCGGGCGCCCCCCAATCGGGATCAATCTCGGGCCCGTTTTCGCCTGCATCGATGGTGATCCCGCTCAAGGCTTCGCGCACCGAATTGCTGATCGGCGGCGGCAGTAACTCTTTGACCAGCAACTCACCGGTCGGCCCGACTATCGTTGTCAGCGCCTGAGCCAGAATGATGCCGGGGTTAGCGAGCAGCCCGCCCCAGTTTCCGCTGTGATGGCCGCCTTCACGGAGATCGACGACCAGATCGAAGTTTTTGGCACCTCGAGCCCCTAAGAAGATCGTTGGCGTGTCGGGGGAAATTCTCGGGCCATCGCTCGCAATAAACACATCGGCAGCAAAGGCATTCGGGTTTTCCGAAACAATCTGGTGGAGGCCGGCGGACCCGTTTTCCTCACCCATTTCAATCATGAACTTGGAATTGAACCCAAGCGAGCCCCGGGTTTCCAGAACATGACGCATGGCCGCCATATTGAGAATATGCTGGCCTTTATTATCGGCTGTGCCGCGCCCGTATATCCGGTCGCCGTCCTGCTCAATGGTCCAGGGATCGCGGTCGTTTTTCCAGCGCCCTTTCTGACCACGAATAACGTCGCCATGTCCGTATCCCAGAACGGTCGGATAGGACGGGTCTTCAATCCGGCTCGCCAGAAGTACCGGCCCACCACTTGAATCGGGATTTTCAAACACCTGACAGTCATGGCCCATGGCTTCAAACGCGGGGATCATTTCCTGCTCTAGGTAATCACGAAGAACAGGCAGCCTGTCGGGGTTCTGGCTTTCCGTCGGGATCGCGATGCGGGGGCCCAGTTCTGCGAGGTAACCACCGTCATCGAAATAGGAAAGCGCCTTTTCAATCGCGGCCGCGCGGGTCATGACGCCGCCTTTTCCACGTGATCATACAGGTGGCATTCAACATGACCTGTTGTGGTGTTCATCGGCGTCGGGGCAATTTTTGAGCATTGGTCCATCACCTGCGCACAACGCGGGTGGAAGGTGCAGCCGGATGGCGGATCAACCGGGTTCGGGAAAACCGCACCCAGATGCGAGTCCGGAACGCCGAGAGAGGGATCCGGTGTGAGGACGGAATCAAGCAGCGCCTGGGAATAGGGATGCTGGCGATCCGCAAAAAGATTATCGGTATCTGCAACCTCAACCAGCCGGCCCAGATACATCACCGCAACCCGTGTTGCGATATGCTCGACCACGGCCAGGTTGTGGCTGATTACGATATAGGTGAGGCCAAGTTCTTTCCGCAAGTCGGTCAGCAGGTTCAGGATTTGTGATTGCACGGACACATCAAGTGCCGATGTCGGCTCATCACAGATTACCAGTTCCGGGCGATTTACAAGGGCGCGCGCAATGGCGACGCGCTGGCGCTGACCACCCGACATCTGGTTCGGGTAATTGTTGAACACGCGCTTCGGTAAGCCAACCAGATCCATGATTTCCTCGACCCGCTTGGTCCAGGTTTCCGGATTTGGATCGTTCTGCACCTTCAGCGGCAGCGTAATGATCGAGCCCACGGTCTGGCGTGGGTTCAAAGACGAATACGGGTCCTGAAAAATCGGCTGGATCAGCTTGGCAATCTTCAACCGGTCAAATCCGGCAATCGGCTCACCATCAACCAGAACATCACCCCGTGTCGGATGCATCAAACCAAGCAGGATTTTCGCCAGTGTGCTTTTCCCGCAACCCGATTCACCAACCAACCCCAGAACTTCCCCTCGCTCAACTTTCAGGGATATGCCATTTACGGCATGCAAAGGGCGTTTGCCTTTGAAAAACCCTGCCGAAATCATGAAGGTTTGGAAAATATCGCGGGCTTCAAGTACTGGAGGCTGTGTCATGCGGCACCCATGGTTTTTAAATTTTCAGCGCATTCCGCCGCGCTCAATACGCAGCGGTAAAGGTGCGTTCCAGCTGCGTCATCGCCACCTTCTTTCACGGACGAAAGTTCAATCCCGTGTTCCCCACAGGCAGACGATGCATAAGGGCAGCGGTCGCGGAAACTGCACCCCTGAATATCACCAATCAGGGACGGTACAATACCTGGAATCGCGCCAAGGTGTTCACCGCGTTTGGTCTTGCCGGGAATCGGAATGCAGTCGAGTAATCCTTGTGTATAAGGATGCGTCGGGTTGTTGAATATTTCGTCCGCCGTGCCTTCTTCAACAAATTCGCCTGCATACATCACGGCGACGCGGTCGGCGACGCGGGCGACAATACCAAGGTCATGGGTAATCAGAATAACGCCCACATTAAATTCGCGCTGCAATTCGGCCAGCAGCAGCAGGATTTGCGCCTGGATGGTCACATCCAGCGCCGTCGTCGGCTCATCCGCGATAATCAGCGCCGGGTCACACATCAACGTCATGGCGATCATGACACGCTGGCGCAACCCACCGGAAAGCTGGTGCGGGTATTGGCCCAATCGGCTGGCGGCGGCGGTAATGCCAACCTTTTCCAGCAGATAAATCGCGCGCTCTTTGGCCTCGTTCCGCGATACCTTGCGATGGCGCAACAGCATTTCCATTAACTGATCGCCAACCGTATAGGCCGGGTTCAGGGACGTCATCGGCTCTTGAAAGATCATGCCCATTTTATTGCCACGAATGTCAGACATCTGGTTTTCGCTCAGGCCTTGTAATTCCTGACCCTCAAAAATCATATGGTCCGCTTTTCGCTCCGTGATTTTCGGCAACAAGTTCATGATTGCCAGCGAAGTCAGCGATTTACCGCAACCCGATTCACCAACAATACAAAGCGTTTCACCGCGCTTGGCCGAGAACGAAATTCCGCGTACAGCATGAAGCACCCCTGCTGACAATGGAAGATCAAGGGTCAGGTTTTTTACATCAAGTAAATTGCTCAATTTCTGTTCTCCGGCGCTGTAACATCGCGGATGCCATCACCCAACAGATTGATTGCCAGCACCAGAAGGAAAATGGCGGTGCCGGGAATACCGATGACCCAAGGCTTGAACAACATGTAACCCTTGCCTTCGGAAATCATCAGCCCCCAGGACGGTTGCGGCGGTTGAACACCAAGCCCCAGGAACGATAGAGCCGCTTCCAGAAGCACCGCGTGGGCAACTTCCAGTGTCGCGACAACGATCAAGGCATTGACAATGTTGGGCATGATTTCACCCAGAATGATGCGCAGCGTCGAGCAGCCAAGAGCCCGCGCCGCCGTCACATAATCCATGGAGCGCACCTGCTGTGTGGCACTTCGCATCACCACGGCAAACCGGTCCCAGATCAGGAACCCCAGAACGAGAATAACGATCTCGAGAGAACTGCCGATCAGGGCAACAATTGCCAAAGCGACGAGAATAACCGGCATCGCCAGGCGGGTGGTGATGAAAAACATAATGACCATATCAACCCGGCCACCGAAATACCCGGCGGCAACGCCCATTGTCGTGCCAATAATTCCGGAAATTAACATCGCCAGGAACCCGATCATCAGCGATATTTGTGAGCCATAAATAATACGCGTCAGGTAATCGCGTCCAAAGCCATCTGTGCCGAACACATGTGTCCAGTTCCCTTTTTCGTGCCATACAGGCGGGATTAATCGACGGCTCAGTTCTTGATCATACGGATCAAACGGCGCGATCCATGGCGCAAACAAGGCCATGAACAGCATGATCAAAAGCACGGCGCCACCAATTGTAATCCCGGCATGGCCAAGGGTGCGCCCCAGCAACAGCTGCATGGGTGACGGGGCAAGGATTTCTTCGGCGGTCGGAACCGACGTTGACTTAGCAACTTCAGACATGATCAACCCACCCTTATTCGCGGATCAAGGAAAGCATTTAACAAATCCGCCAAGAAGGTCAGCAGGATGTAGAACGTCGCAACAGAAAGCACGATAGCCTGCATCATTTCGAAATCGGATCTCTGGATGGATAACCAGGCCAGATTGCCGAGCCCGTTCAGCGAGAAGATGGTCTCGATGACGATGGAGCCACCCAGCATGAAACCAAGCTGCACAGCGGAAAGCGAAACCACCGGAATAATGGCATTGCGAAGCGCGTGCTTGAACAGGACCACACCGGGGCGCAAACCTTTTGCACGTGCCGTTCGAATATAATCTGATGCCAACACATCAAGCATGCCGGCACGCGTCAGACGCATGATCGCTGGTGTTGCGTAATAGCCAAGTGCAATGGACGGCATGATGAAGTTCTTCCACGACGCGCTACCTGATATGGGTAACCATCTGAGGGTCACGCCAAAAAAGATGATCATGATTAAAGCAAAAAAGAACGAGGGTAGCGCCTGTCCAACTACCGCGATGGTCAGGGCCACGCGGTCAAAAATTGAATTGGGACGAATAGCAGCCAACACCCCTAAAGGTATTGCCAGAACCAGCGCAAATGTGAGCGCAAAGGCCCCGAGCTTCATCGTCACAGGGGCCTTCTCGGCAATCACGCCGGCAACCGGAACCTTAAGATAAATAGATTGCCCGAAATCGCCTTGCAGCGCGTTGCCCAGCCATCTCCCGTATTGTTCATACAGCGGACGGTCAAAGCCGTAATGTGTGCGAATATAACTGATGTCTTCTTCAGTCGCCGCTTCCCCTGCCATGGCAGCAGCCGGGTCGCCGGAAAACCGAAGCAACGCAAAAGTGATCATCGAGACCGCGAAGGCTACTAGAAGGGCAACGCCCAAACGTTTTAGCGAATAGATCAGCATCGTTGGCCACCCGATGTTAACGAAGAAAAAGAAAAAAAGCGCGGCTCCCGCTAAAGGAGCCGCGCCCGGTCGTCAGATTATTTCCAGCTCGCCGTGAAGAAACGAGGGATTTCATCCGCTGTAGGTGTGAAGTTCAGGTCTTTAGTGAACCCGTAATTCTTCGTGTAGGTGAACATCGGCAACCAGCAGAGGTTCTCCTGAATACGGCTCAGTGCGCGATGATAGTTGTCTTTACGCACAGCCGAGTCGGTGCTTGTATCAGCCGTATCAAGCCAGCCTTTTACATCATCATCACGGCAGTAATCGTCTTTGCCATGTGTGAAGAAGTGGCTGGTGATGGCAGATGCATCATTGATGGAGTAGGAACCCCAGGTCATCTGATGGAACGGCGCCTGGCCTTCCCAGACCTTGCCACGCAGTGCTTTGTACTGCTGGAATTTCAGGTTGGCTTTGATGCCAATCTTTTTCAGATACCCGATAACCGCTTCAGTGTACTCGCGTTGACGATACGCATAGATTTCGGTCTCAAACCCATCCGGATAACCGGCTTTAGCCAACAACTTTTTAGCCATTCCCGGGTTATAACCATACTGGGGCACATCCTGCGTGCAACCGAACTGGGTTGGGAAACAAGCGGAATGAATAACCTTCGATGATCCACCAACCAGCTGAGTGGCGATGGCTTCGCGGTCAATCGCGTGAGCGACAGCCTGGCGAACCAGTTTCTTCGCAAACGGCGTTCCTTTGGCACGGTCAGCACGATCCATTGCGATATAGCTGATACGCATGGTTGGTGCATTGACGATCGTCGTACCACCCATTGCTTTCATCTCTTCCGCTTTATCCTTCGGAATGTCCCAAATCCAGTCGAGGCTGCCGGTCAGCAGTTCTGCGACCTGCGCTTCCGGGTCAGAAACGGTGCGGAAAACAATTTTACCAATACTCGCCTTACCTTTCGGGCTACCGGACATATAGTCTTTGTTGGTTTCCATGGTCACACCAACACCAGGCGTGGTTTTGGTGATTTTATACGGACCGGTACCGATCGGCGCTACCGTGCCGTAATCCGGTTTTCCTGCCGCATCTTTTTTGGCAGTTGCCCAGATGTTGGCTGGGAAAATGGCAAGCGGACCAGACAGGAATTCGAGCGCGGCCGGGAAAGGTTTTTTCAGATGAAGACGGAGTGAGTACTTGCCGGTTTTTTCGGCGCTTTTCATCCAGCTGACGTTCTTTTTTGTCAACACACCGCTGTCCGGGCTGGAAACGTGATTGAGCGTCGCGACCACATCATCAGCCGTCATTGCCTGACCATTGTGGAATTTGACATCTTCGCGCAACACGAAGTCCATGGTCACATTGTCGACCCATTTGTAGGATTTCGCCAATAGCGGTTTGTACTCGAACGTTTTGGTGTCACGATAAAGGAGGTTGTCCCATGCGTGACGACCGATAACAACCAATTCACGAGTGTTGTTGTAATATGGCAGAGCAACGTCAATTTCGCGTGTTGTGCTCCAGTTTAAGGTGTCGTCGGATTTTCCGGCCATCACCGGCGCTGCAGCGAAGCTAATCGCCGTAGCCGCCAACGCGGCGCTTAAAAATGTCTTCCTAATCATTGAAATGATCTCCTCCTGGTGGGTTTTGGCTGTTTCATTTTTCCGCCTCTTTACGGCGGTTTTGATATCTGTGCGAAATTTTCGCGCCCCCTAAGCGGCCTTCCCCAATCCCGCACCGTCAGTATGAAAGCTTCCTCTTCGCGGGGCAAGTGCACACTGTGGACAAAACGATTGTAGTCCTTACGCAATTACGTATTATTATTTAATACTTTCTATTATATAATAATTACCCTATTTAGATGATGTTGCCTCGTCAAGGGGAAACGTCGCAAAAGGGGGACCAGAATGCCAAATGCAGCATCGGAGTCCCGGCAGGACAAAACCGGGAAAGCGGATACGGGTTCCGACACTTTGTTCGTCGGATCGGTTGAAAAAGCGTTTCGTGTTCTGGCGGCTTTTTCGAAAACCATGACACCCCTCGGCTTAACCGAAATCTCTCAAATCACCGGCCTTGATAAAAGCGCTGCCCAGCGTTTTTCAAACACACTCCATAAATTGGGCTTTCTGGATAAAGACCCGGAAACCCGCCGCTATCGGCCGGCTGTAGGCTTGCTTGACCTGTCATTTTCCTATCTTGCGCAAAATCACCTGGCGGAGGTAGCCGTCAACCGGCTGATTGATGCCGGGAAAAAATACAACACGACCATCAATCTTTGCGAACTGATCGGCACCGACATCATCTACACGGTCCGCATACCCCATGAGAAATCAAGTTACGTCGCCACGATACCCGGACGTCGCCTGCCAGCCTATTGCACATCCAGCGGCACGGTGATGATGGCATTTATGCCCGAGAGCGAGGTTCAGAGTATTATCGAGCGCTCCGACAGAACACCGATTACGCCGCATACGATAACCGACCTTGATGCTGTGGTTGCGCGTATTGATGAGGCCCGACAGAAAGGTTACGGGATCGGCATTCAGAGTGCGCTGATCAACGAAATCAGTGTTGCCGCTCCGGTTTTCGATCACACAGGACGCGCTATCGCCGCTGTGCAGATCCCGGTTTATATGCCCGCCTGGTCGGAAGAAGAAGCGCGCGACAAGATCGCCCCGCTTGCCATGGAAACAGCGCGAACCATCAGCGGGCCTCTGGCGGCGCGCTATGACGGGTAAGTCACATCTGGCTTTAAGCGCGATCCTGAGAACCGTCGGTATTGATTCGGCGAAAGCTGGCGATATTGAAATGTCAGGGTCCGACCCGGTTTTGCCGACAAGCTTCCTGCTCGGGACAGCCGGCGCTGCCGCGATCGGGGCTGTCGGCATTGCCGCCAATGAGCTCTGGAAGCTCAGGGGCGGGCAACCCCAGAACATGGCAATCGACAGCCGCAAAGGTGCGATGGCCATGCGCTCCAACGTTTATCTGAAACTTGATGGCGAAAATGCCGGGCGGCTGTGGGGCGATATTTCCGGGTTTTACGAAACGGCTGATAACCGCTGGGTCCAGCTTCATTGTAATTACCCTCATCACCGTGACGGCGTTCTTCGCGTATTGAAATGCGAAAACGACAAAGATCATGTCAAAGCTGCCGTCGCCAAATGGCAGGGACTGGAGCTGGATCAACACCTCGCTGATGAAGGCCTGTGCGGCGCGCTGGTTCGCAACACCGAAGAATGGCAGGGCGTCGCGCAGTCCAGCGCGGTTGCCAAACTGCCATTGATGGAAATCATCAAGATTGGTGACAGCCCAGCGGAGCCCCTGCCGGAAGCCCCACAACCCCTATCCGGTATTCGCGCCCTTGATCTGACCCGGGTTTTGGCCGGACCGGTTGCCGGGCGGACATTGGCTGAACACGGGGCAGATGTGATGCGGGTCAGTTCACGGCATTTGCCGTTCATTGAATCCCTTCTTCTCGATACAGGGCACGGCAAGTTGGCCTCACATATTGATCTGACGAAGGATTCGGGCAAAGCAACACTCACCCATTTAATCAGGGATGCCGATGTTTTCTCGCAGGCCTATCGCCCGGGGTCTATTGCCGGGCGCGGGTTTGGCCCAGAAGATGTCGCCCGATTACGCCCCGGCATCATTTACCTGACCCTGTCGGCCTACGGCCACGAAGGTCCGTGGGCGATGCGGCGCGGATACGACAGTCTGGTACAGAGTGCCAGCGGAATTGTTGATGAACACAGCGGTGCAGGATCACCAAGCCATCTTCCGGGGCAAGTTCTGGATTACGCCAGCGGATATCTGGGTGCGTTCGGTGTGATGGCCGCGTTGGCGCGCCGCGCACGGGATGGCGGCAGTTACATGGTTCGCCTTTCACTCGCGCAAACGGCGCATTGGCTAAGGTCACTTGGCCGCGTCGAAGGGGATGATGATCCGCGTCAACTTCCCGATCCTGATATGGCATCCATAAGTGACCTGACAATAGAAACCGATACGCCGTGGGGTAAGTTAACCCATCTGGCACCACATTTAGAAATGTCTGAAACCCCGCCCCATTGGCGCCGCCCAACCGTTCCGCTCGGTACCCATGATCCGGTCTGGCCGACATGAACGCGTTGCCCGATATATCGCCTCGCCAGAACATCCTGCATGCCGCTTTCTGGATGATCGTATCCTGTGGGTTCCTGGCCATTCTGGCTGGGATTGTGCGCTATCTGGCCGTAGAAGGCATTCATCCGAGCCTGATCATATTCTTTCGCCTATTTTTTGCGGCCGTTTCCATGTTGCCCTGGCTGTTCATTGCCGGAATTGGGGCGCTCAAAACGAACCGCCTGAAACTCTATTGCATCCGCGCCACCATCAGCATCTTCGCCATGAGCACCTGGTTCTGGGCAGTATCGATGATTTCCATCGCTGAAGTAACGGCGCTCAGCTTCCTGGCTCCGATTTTTGCGACCATAGGCGCCGCGTTTTTCCTTGGTGAAACGGTGCGCTTGCGCCGCTGGGCAGCAACCGCCATCGGTTTTGTTGGAGCCCTTATTATCATCCGACCCGGTTTCATCGAACTCACAACCGGCAGCTGGCTGGCGCTGGCAGCCGCCGGCTTTATGGGCACATCGGTTCTTATCATCAAGACCCTGACGCGCACGGAAAACCCGAACAAGGTTGTGTTTTACATGGGCATGATGATGACGCCTGTCGCCTTGATCCCGGCGCTTTTCGTCTGGGAAACACCGGCACTGGAATACTGGCTCTGGATCGTTGCCATGGGGCCGGTTGCGACATTCGGGCATCTGACCATGGTCCGGTCCCTGTCGCTGGCGGATGCCTCCGCCGTGATTCCGTTTGATTTTGCCCGCCTGCCGTTTGCTGTCGCTGTCGGCTGGCTGATGTTCGGTGAGATTGCGGATATCTGGACCTGGTTCGGGGCCACCGTCATTTTCGCATCGGCTCTTTATATTGCGCGCCGAGAATCGCAAATGGGTAAACAGATCGCCACGCCACCAATTGTGGATTAATCATCGTCTTGCCGACCCGGTCCTCGCGTTACATAATCAGGCATGATGTAAGGAACGGTTTTCGATGATACTCAGGACCCGCAATTCAGTCGCTCTCTCGTTCGCCGTCGCCCTGTTACTGACATCCGGTTGTTCAACGAACAAAGCAACAGGAGAACAGAGCTTCACCGCCTTTATGTCGGAAGAAGACGAAAAGCGGGTTGGCGGTGAAGAACACCCAAAAATCCTCTCCCAGTTCGGTGGCGAATATAAAAATGAACAACTCACCAGCTACGTGACCTCAATCGGCAAGAAGATTGCCGCCGTTTCAGAAGTCCCTAACCTGCCGTATCGTTTCACCGTCCTGAACGATGAAAAGGTCAATGCCTTCGCGTTGCCGGGCGGATACGTCTACATCACCCGCGGCCTGCTGGCTTTGGCGGAGAATGAGGCGGAGATGGCAGGTGTGCTGGCTCATGAAGTTGGACATATCACCGCACGTCACACCGCACAGCGCTATTCAACTGCCATGGCAACAAACATCGGCCTGACGGTTCTCGGCGTTCTCGGCAGTGTTGCCGGATTGCCGAGCGGGCTTAATCAAGTTGTCTCCTTAGGCGCCAATGCCGCGGTTCAAGGGTATTCACGCAGTCAGGAATTGCAGGCCGATATGCTGGGTGTGCGCTATATGACCCGCGTTGGTTATAGCCCTGACGGCATGACGACTTTCTTCAAAAAACTTGGCGCGCATACAAAACTGGAAGCCAAGATGGAAGGCAAAGGCGGTGTTGATCACAACATCATGTCGACCCATCCGCGCACCGAAGATCGGATAACACAGGCCATTGATCTGGCAAAAGCAAAGACTGTTAGCAATCCGCGCGTCGCCAGTGCGGAATTTCTCAGCCATATCGACGGCATGGTTTTTGGCGATGATCCGGAACAGGGTGTTCGTAAAGGCAGGGTGTTTGTTCATCCATCGCTCAGGTTCCGTTTTGAAGTGCCGCCCGAATTCGTCATGTTCAACGCGCCCACACATCTGACCGCCATCGGACCAGGCAAGTCGCGCATCGTGTTTGATATGGCTGATCCGAAAAAGGCCCCGGAGGTCAGGAGCCTCAGCCGCTACCTGAAAACGGAATACGGTAAGGGCCTGTCCATCCGCGGCACCGATAGCCTTCGCGTCAATGGCCTCGACAGCGTGACTGGCGCATCGCAGCTTAAAACCCGCGACGGCATCCGCGATATCCGCCTGATTGTCATCCGTGGCGATGACGATGAAATTTTCCGCTTCGCCTTTATCACCCCGACGGATCGCACTGAAGCCCTGGCCGTAGATCTGCGCCGCACGACATACAGTTTCCGGCGCATCAGCGCTGCCGAAGCTGCCACCATCAAACCGGCCCACATCAAACTGATCACGGTCAGACGCGGTGATACGATCAAATCGCTGGCCGAGCGGATGACCGTGCAGAAATATAAAGAAGAGTGGCTCCGCGTCCTGAACGCCATGCCCGAAGGGGCCGAGGTACGCCCGGGTCAGAAAATTAAACTGGTTAGCGGCTAAGCGAGGAACTAATCCAGCGGCGAAGCCAGCAGATAAAGAAAAACGGCCCCGCCTTTCGGGCAGGGCCGTAAATCTTGATTATGGACAGGCAGGTTTAAGCCGCCTGCGCCGTCATCGTTTCTTCAAGCTTTTTGGTCGCCTCTTCGAGGTCAGTTTTATCGACCGCAGCGACTTCGCTTGCCAGGCGGTCACGCGCCGCTTCATAAATCTGGCGCTCACTGAACGACTGATCGGGCTGGCCGACATTTCGATGTAGATCGCGTACCACTTCAGCAATCAATACCGGATTGCCGGAATTGATCTTGGCTTCATATTCCTGAGCGCGGCGACTCCACATGGTCCGTTTGACCCGTGCGCGGCCTTTTAACGTCGTCATCGCTTCTTCCATCAGCTTGCGCGAACTTAACTTGCGCAGTCCTGATGTTGCTGCCTTGGCGACAGGAACGCGCAGAATCATGCGGTCCTTGTCGAAGGAAATCACGATCAGCTCCAGCTTGTGGCCCGCGATTTCCTGTTTTTCGATGCTTTCTACTTTGCCGACTCCGTGTGTCGGATAGACTACAAAGTCGCCTTCCTTATAGGGGAGTTCACCCGCCATATTTCATATTCTCCAACTGATCACCTGTGTCGCTGCACAGGGTAAGAAACCGGGATTTTTCCGACACAAAAACAGCGCCCGCAAACCCTAGCGCCAATCACTGTTTTTAAATGTTTTTGACTGCCCAATTCCGCTCATACAACCCAAACGCCGCTTGCAGCGAACCCGCTTCTGGTTCGGCAGCAACCGACGTTATTCAAAATCATAACACAAAATTAAGGCAAGAAACAGCCCCGGCCCGCACTTAAAGCCGAAAAACAGGTTTTTTAGTCGCCTTTACCGGGATTTGGGCTCAAAAACTCTTTCTTGCCGGGCTTGTCTTTCCATTCTTCAGCATCAGCAGGCGCTTCGCCCTTGCGGGTAATATTCGGCCATTCCGCAGCAAACTTGGTATTGATTTCAAGCCATTCTTCAACATCCGGCTCCGTGTCCGGAACAATGGCTTCAACCGGGCATTCGGGCTCACATACGCCACAGTCGATGCATTCGTCAGGATGAATGACCAGAAAGTTTTCCCCTTCGTAGAAACAATCCACAGGGCAAACCTCGACACAATCCATATGTTTACATTTAATGCAGTTCTCGAGGACGATATAAGTCATGCTGATCTCCGGTTAAAAAACTCGCTTGTCTCAGGCCAGGGCCCGTGCGCTGCAATAATCTTTAAGTTCCTTAGGACGCGATGTCCAGACGTTCGAGCACTCTTTTTCGTGCGTCCCCGCTTTCACGGTCACTGACATGCAAAAGCCCGTTCAAACGGCGGACCAGATTGGCTTCATAATCATGAACAACGCCGTCCGCGTAAACGACCTGCCATAACATTTCAATAAGCTCAATGCGGCCTTCATGGTCAAAAGCGTCCTTGGCGCGGCGTGCAAAACCATATAGCTCAACAGCGCGCGATGTCTCGGCTTCGGCTTCCATGATCAGGGCTTCAACATCGTCGACGGAAAGCTCGAACCGTTCGGCAAGAAGCTCCGATATGGTCCGGCGTTCATCGTCATCGAACTCGCCATCAATCAACGCCGCCTCAACCAGAAGCGCAGCCGCAGCGGCTTCCGCATCGACGGCGTCCGAAGCGTCATTGTCCGACGTCCCGCCACCCAGAATCAGTTTTCGAATACGTTCAATCATAATTGTTTGGGTAACACAGGCCCTCGACGGCAACAACCCCAAACCCACTAAGGAAATTTCTTGCCGGACCAGCCAAGGGGCCTTAACTGTTCAGCTATGACTGAAAACCAACCAAACCCAGGCGCGCGCCTCGATTATCCGGCCACCGGGCGTAACCGCGATGCCATTCTTGAGGTTCTTGAACGGATCCTGCCGGAAACCGGCAGCGTGCTCGAAGTCGCATCAGGATCGGGCCAGCATATCACTTGGTTCGCCAAATCCCTGACGCATTTGGACTGGCAGCCCAGCGACGCAGATACAGAGGTGTTCTCATCAATCGAAGCCTGGACTGCGCATGAGTATGTTGAGGACAATGTGAACCCACCGCTCCTGATCGACGGCACCATGGATATATGGCCGGTTGGTGGCATCAAAGACCTGAACGCGATCATCTGCATCAACATGATCCATATTGCGCCCTGGACCGCCTGCTTAGGGTTACTCAAAAATGCCGGGCGCATTCTACCCGCCGGCGGTATCCTATATTTATACGGCCCCTATATGGTCGGTGGCCAACACACGGCACCCTCCAACGCGGCCTTCGATCAATCCCTCAAATCCCGCGACCCGGAATGGGGTATTCGCAACCTCGACGATGTCGCCGAGACCGCTTTGATGGAAGGTTTCCAACTCACCCAGACTGTTCGCATGCCCGCAAATAATCTGTCTGTGGTATTTCAGCGGAAAGGCTGACCCAACTGGCTTCATAAAATCACCCATTGATTCTCAAATTATTAAGATTCAACTGCGTACAATCTTCGACGTGAAACCCCCAGAAGATTGTCCCGCTTATGTTCAATCAACATTTTGCAGCACCCTTTACCAATCTGAACGCCGCCGCCGACCGCTTTCGCGACTGGTGGCGCGAGCCTGATGTTGAAGGGCTCTACCAGTTCGATTCCGCTCATTGGGGCGATATCGGCTCGTCTCCGTCGGTCGGGCATTTACTTCTCGAATATGGAGAGCACGCGCTTGGGCGACCGGCGGATTTGTTCCCGAGCCTTGCGCCAGCCCGCACCCCCAAAACAGAACATACCGTGCCGCTCAAACATTGGAGAAAGATGATCTCCAGCCTCAAACCCTATGGGGTCCGTGGACAAGTGGCGGGCGTGCACGCCTATATCAATTCCATGAACGGGGCTGCCGGTGAAATTGCAATGCTGGCGCGCGCGCAATCCTGGTCCGGAATTCTGAGCCGCACCACTTGGCCGGATACGGCGACCGACAAGGCGTTGGCGAAATATGTTTCGCTCAAGCTTCTCGGGTTTAATTCGGAACGCCTGCGCCTTGTTCTTGCCGACCCCCGGTTCGGGCCGCGCGACCCGGTGGCCTTGGCAGTCTTTTTCGGTGGACAGGCCTTTGTTTTAAGTGGGGATGGTAGCGCCATTACGACCGATGAACGCTTGCCCGGGTTTTACCCCTGCTGCTCACTGAACGCGCTGCAGTTTTATCTTCACTGGAATCGGGGACAGGGCGAAAAACCCGGTGATGCGGCAAAGCGTCTAATTGATCATTTCAACCTTGCTGCCTGAAGCGAAACCCTTACGCCATCATCAAAGCGACGTCTTCGGCCGGAGTGCGATACAGGCACCACTGGCGTTCCTGGGATTCGGCATGGGTAATGGCATCAAGTTCGGTTCGGTGCACACCTAACGGCTGGTCGCCTAAGAAACTGTCAACAACAAGCCAGCGATTTTGATTTTGGTCGTATATTTTATTGTAACGCATCTATTTCTCCTGGGATCTATGCGGGGACCCTAGCAGCAAGTCGTTACAATTTTGTGAATCACGTTCAGATAATTCGAAATTTCCTGATCTGTGTACGTTCTATTCATCGCCCGCATCGGGGCGCAATTTTTCCGTTGCACGGCGTTCAGCCTTCGTTGGGCGGCCTGAGCCCGGTTCGCGTTTGGCCACCAAAACCGTTTTGGCGTCAGACCCGTCATTATCATCCGACTTGACGCGCGGTTGTGGCGGATCGAGGTCTTCATATAAAGCTTGCGCCTCAACCGCCGGGCCACGACGTTTGCCAAGCGCTTCAACCTTGATCACCCGCACATGATCACCTTTAGGGAACGTCAGCACATCGCCTACGGTCAGCTTGTAATGCGCTTTTTTGACGATATCACCGTTCACCCGAACACGGCCCGCTTCACAAAATTTGCTCGCCAGTGTGCGGCTTTTGAAAAACCGGGCGTACCAGAACCATTTATCCAGGCGAAGTGAAGCATCTGTCATCGAGAGAATTGAAACTCCTTCAGTTTGGCGAAGGGAGAATCAGGATCAACTTTAACCTCACGTGAATTGCTTTTCTGTTTGATTGGCTTTTGTCCTTTTTTGGGTTTGCCCGCCGCTTTAGCAGATGCCTCTTTCGCAGGTATCTTTTGCACCCGGCGGGCATGGGCGAAACGAAAATGGACCACGCCCTCAACAGACTTCTGTTTATAGCCGATGCGCTTTAGGATCACCGCCATCTCCTCCGTTCCGCATCCCGCCAGTGACAACAGATTCGGCTGCGCGGTAAAAGCGCCTTTGCGATTGAGCATCCAGGCTTTTTCCGCGATCCGCTCAACCATATCGATACGGAGCGCCAGCACCCCGAACACCCGATACCCGATGGCGTCGAAAAAACCCTTAGCAGGCTCGGGGGTAGACGGCACCGATACGCGCCCCGGCGCGGGCAGAGAAACAGGCCCCGGCAGATCGTTAAACAAGGCCCAGAGCAAACCGCGGATTTCAACCGCCTGGGGTTTTAATAAATTCTCCAGATAGATCGATTCGCGGCCGATGCGAACGCCGGCAATGCGCAGTTCCTTGCGTCCCCTTTTATCGAGAACGTCAATTTCGCTCCGCGTTTGATGACGTGATAACGATCCCAGATTTTCCGCCAGTTGAAACGCCAATCCGCGCGCCATACCGGAAAGCTCTGCTTTTTCCATACTTGCAAGAGGGCCCAGCACCGTATCAATCCGGCTCAATATCCATTGCTCCAGACGGCGTTCAATCCGGTGTTTCAAAGGTGCGTCAACCAGTTCACCAACAGATGCTGTGACAGCTGGCCGCATCAGTTTGGCGCCCTTGCTCAATCGACCAATCAGTTCCCCCTGCCAGAGAAGGCCATAGGTTGGGTTGCCCTCATCGCGCTCAAGCTCGAACGCATCATCGGCAGCATTTTCCAATCGCCCGACCCGGTCCCTGATTTCACGGCGCAGGACCTTCGATGCCGCCTGTTCAATCGCCTTCATGGCAACCGCCTCGTCCGCGTTGTGGGGTTGTGCGTCGGGAGTGAACCTGAAGCCCGATAGAATGCCGACAAAATGCCCCTCAACAACCACGTCGCCATTAGCCTTGACGGCAGCCAGCAGGTCGGGTGTTTCCTTCAGGCGCTGCATCAGTTGTGCTGTTCGCCGGTCAACAAAACGGAGCGTCAGGCATTCATGCAGCGCATCCGACAGGCGGTCCTCAATGGCGCGCGTTCGTTCGCGCCAATGGGCCGCGTCTTCGATCCAGTCGCTTCTGTGGGCCACATAGGTCCAGGTGCGGATCGCCGAAATACGCCCGGTCAGATGCTCAATATCGCCATCAGTGCGGTCCAGGCGTTGAACCTGTTTATCCAGCCAGTCTTCGGGCAACTGATGAGGCGGTTTCATAAGGAGCGAATAAATCCTCCCGACCAGGCCTGCGTGTCCGTCACTCATGACATTTCCGAAATCCGGCACCTGACAGGCGTCCCACAAAGCCCGGACTGCATCATACCCTTTCGCCAACGCAGCAATATCCGGGTCTTTGGCTAGACGGCGCAGGATCAATTCGTCATCCGCTTCGCGTGCCCGGGCAAGCCCTTGTAAACTCGGCGGCACGGATAGGCTTTTGATCAAATCATCAACAGAGGCAAAATTCGGCTTTGGGTTTCGCCAGCAGATTTTGCGTAACGCCTCAAACTCATGATTTTCGATCCGGCCAATGTTTTCTTCCGAAACTGGCGCCGCATCGCCGGTGACGCCAAAGGTGCCATCGTTCATATAACGCCCGGCCCGCCCGGCGATCTGCGCCAGTTCCGGGGCTTCAAGCGCTCTCCTCATACGCCCGTCGAACTTGTGGGTGGCGGCGAAGGCGACGTGATCGACATCCATGTTGAGGCCCATGCCGATGGCATCCGTGGCAACGATGTAATCAACCTCGCCCGATTGATACATATCCACCTGGGCATTTCGAGTGCGCGGGCTGAGCGCGCCCATGACGACCGCAGCCCCGCCCCTCTGGCGGCGCACCAGTTCGGCGATGGCATAAACGTCAGCCGCTGAGAACGCGACAATGGCGCTCCGCTTGGGCAGGCGTGTGGTCTTCTTGTTTCCGGTGTAACTCAAGGTTGAAAAGCGCGGTCTTGACGTAAACTCCGCTTCCGGCACCAGTTGGCGGATCAGCGGTCGCAATGTTTCCGCGCCCAGAAACATGGTCTCATGCACGCCGCGGGCATTTAACAAGCGGTCCGTAAACACATGCCCCCGGTCCGGGTCCGCGCACATCTGAATTTCATCGATTGCCATGAAGTCAACCTGACGATCAATCGGCATGGATTCGACCGTGCAGATAAAATAATTTGCCCCGAGCGGCAGGATTTTTTCTTCACCTGTGATCAGGGCAACCGCGTTTTTTCCTTTTACCCGAACCGCGCGGTCATAATTTTCCCGTGCCAGCAGGCGTAACGGAAAGCCGATCATGCCCGTCGCATGGCCCAGCATCCTGTCCATGGCGAGGTAGGTTTTCCCGGTATTTGTCGGCCCGAGGACGGCGACGACCCTAGAATGTGAAGTCGTAATCTGCATGTTTCGAGAATTACTGTTGAGAAAGGTTTTAGCAAGCCCCCGATTCACACGCGTTCATGTAACGTTCTCACGTTTCGTTTTAATGACCGCACCCACCGTCAGGCATATGCTCATCATTAATCAACGGATATCCTAAAGGGGGACAACACCATGTCACAAAGAATTGGAAACAAAATTGAACGGACCATTTCCGTCCTTCTGTTCATCGTCGCCATTGGATTGGCGGTTGGGATTGAATACCTGAAAATCGTTTAATTATTCACGATGATCTTCAGGTATTTGGTGAATATTCTCAAAAGTAAGATAATAATAATGTGTCCATATTAGGTGATATTTTGACTGTTACACCAATTCACATACCAGATGTGGATTTTTGATGACATACAGTTCGAGCTATTCTAAATTGCAAATATACTGGATCTGGACGCAAATTTGAGCCGGGACCGAGAGGGTGAAAACCCTTTACTGGTCAAATGAAAAGCAAATTGAGGAAAAGTTAAAATGAGTAAAAACGAAAAAATAATCGCTGCATTCCTGTCCGCTCTCGCCCTTACCGTTGTTCTCGGAATTCAATACTTAAAGTATTTATAAGTCTAAATTTCGCTTCTCTTTCGCGCAAATCCAAAGAACGTATTCAATTCTTCTTTTCTACGTCATACCAGTGGTCTTATTTATCTGAAGTCTTTAACTGAGTGCTGGATCGGGCCGTGCCAATTGACACTGACGAAAAAGAAATCCGCTCTGTAATTGATGACTATTTCAACGGCATGTACCACTCGGACGCTGAAAAGCTCGGTCGCGCCTTTCATTCAGGCGGCCGCATCACTGGTTATGACGAAGGAAAACTGATCGATAACCCGATTTCCGGGTTCATTCAGTTTGTCGCTGGTGTCACCCCGCCCGCCGAGGAAGGCGAAGCGTACGAAATGGACGTTGTTTCCATCGATATCACCGGGGACATGGCAATCGCCAAGGTTACCGACCTCTATAAAGGCCTTCGGCTCACTGATTATCTGACGTTTCTGCGAATTGAAGGTGTATGGAAGATCGTCAACAAGATTTTTCATCACCTTCGCCGTTAAGCCGATCCGCCTTCACCAATACACCAGTTTTTCCACATCTCGCGGAACGCACTCTCAACACCAGCGGAAAACTTTTGTTGATCAAGCAACCCTGAGTTTGTGATGCGCTCGCGCATTCCATGGCGAAAAGATTGAAGTTCATCGCCATCACCGGCCAGTCCCGTGGCCAGATCAACATATCCTTCGATATCCGGCGCAATCAGATCAACAAGACCGATCCGTGAATTCAGGCTGACGCCAACCCGCGCCGCATGACGATCCCCGTCCAGCACAACTGTCGGCACACCGGACCACATGGCTTCACAAGTTGTCGTCGTGCCGTTAAAGGGAAACGAATCCAGTGCGATGTCGATCAGGTCATAAACGGCAAGATGGCTGGAGCCAGTGATCCAGGAGCGCAAATCAAGGCGCTCCGGGTTCACTCCAAACTTTGCGAAGGTATCACGGTAGCGCTGCTGAACACCTGCGTCCCCCATCGCTTTGGCTTTTAAAAGCAGTTTCGATCTGGGGACATTGTTCAGGATCCGAGCCCAGACTTCAATCACCTGCTCCGTCACTTTGGCTAGGTTGTTGCACGACCCGAACGTCACATACCCATTCTCCAAAACCGGCGGTGGGGCGACTTCAGGGGCGTCTCCCGGTGGTCGGTAACAAAGAAACCCGTCCGCCAGGCGATAAAGAGATTCCGTATAAAAAGTTTCCGTTACACCGACGGGGTCGGCCAAGGCATCGGTCAAACGATAATCTATAGTGTCCAGACCGGATGTCGCCGGATACCCAAGCCAGGTTATCTGAACGGGCGCTGGTTTAACACCAAACACCCCCAGCCGGTTGCCACTGGTATGTCCGGACAGATCGACCAGAATATCGATGTGATCGTCGCGAATACGCGCCGCCAAATCATCATCTTTCACGCCAAAGATATTGCACCAGCGATGCGCCTTCGTGCGCAAGCGTTCGGTAACCTGATCAGGGGCCTCAACGTTGGCATAACACGTGACCTCGACCTGATCGGTGTTATGTCCGTCCAGCAGCGGCTCGAAAAAATAGGCACAGGAATGACGTCTGAAATCTGCAGAAACATAGCCAACGCGAAGACGCCGGTTCGGGTCACGATCATTATCGTGGCGGGTCTCGAATGTGCGTGCATGACACGCTGCCCAATTGCGATGTTCGTTCAAAAGTTCCGTTGGCGAGATATCGTTCAAATTATTCAGGGCAAACAGCATGTTGGACTGCACACTGGCGCGGCCCGGTTCCAGTTCAAGCGATTTCCGGTACGCCGGAATGGCCCCATCCGCACACCCGGCTTCTTTCAGCACTTCACCGAGGTTACAGTAGGGATCGGCAAATTTCGGGTTCAGTTCAATCGCACGACGAAAGCAGGTTTCTGCATCCCCATATCGCCCCTGACGCTGGCGCACAGTTCCCAGATTATTATGGGCATAGGCGTAGTCAGGCTTAAGGACGAGAGCCTTCTCCAGCGCTGCCGCCGCGTTTTCAACGTCATTCAGATCAAGCAGAGCATTGCCCATATTGCTAAATGCTTCAGCGTAGTTGGGGTTCAGGCGCACCGCTTGCTCGAAATGGTGACGGGACTCTTGCAGACTGCCAAGTGTCCGAAGAACGGTCGCGATATTGTTGTGTGCCGTCGCGTAACCGGGATCCAACTCAATCGCACGGCGATAGGTCAGCGCCGCATCCTGATCACGCCCGAGCGCCGAGAGCGCAGTTCCCATATTATTATAGTAACTTGCCTCATTCGGCCGGGCGGCACAGGCCCGGGCGATAAAGACAAGCCCATCATCCGCTCGCGATGTCCGGCAATATATAATGCCGATAAGGTTTAGTGCGTCAGGATTTTCTGCCTGAAGGCCCAGAACCTGGTGACACAGAACTTCCGCCCGTTGAAGGTCGCCCCGCTGCTCGGCCACCTCTGCTTCGCGCAGCAGACCCTCCGTTGAGTCAATTGAGTTTTCATCCATAAGCCACTTTACGGGACCGAGCGGTATTGACCAATTCTCATTTTAATCAGCGCGGATAGCCTTTTCGCGAATGGAAGATAATTATGGCAATTGAAATCAGACTACTTGACGGCCTGATCGGGGCAGAAGTTTTAGTCGTAACCTCCCGCACCCCCTTCATTCTTTTACCAAAGGGCTTGCAGGGCACGTCCCGGTAGGCCATATCAAGCCCAGAATTATTTATGCTGGTTGCGATCAGAAACACTTGTCGAATTTAGCAAGAAAAGAAAGGATCACCAAACGATGACACAGGAAACGTTCACCTTCCAGGCCGAGGTCAGCAAACTCCTCGATATCGTGGCCCATTCCCTTTACAGCCACAAAGAAATTTTCCTTCGCGAACTGATTTCCAATGCGTCTGACGCCTGCGATAAACTGCGCTATCAGGCGCTGACCAAACCGGGATTGGTTGACGGTGACGGAGAGTTCGGCATTCGCCTCAGCATCGATAAAAAAGCCAAAACCATTACGGTTTCGGATAATGGCATTGGCATGGCGCGGGGTGAGCTTTCTGAAACACTCGGCACCATCGCGCGCTCCGGCACGCAGGCCTTTATGGACCAGCTCAGCGCCGCCAATGAAAAGAAGAAAAAAGACAAGAAAGGCGGTAACGGGGTCGACCTGATCGGCCAATTCGGCGTCGGTTTCTACTCCGCCTTCATGGTGTCCGACAAAATCGAAGTGATCACCCGCAAAGCCGGTGATGACACGGCGTCAATCTGGGTCTCCGAAGGCAGTGGAGAGTTCACGGTCGATGATGCGAGCCGCGATCGCGCAGGCACCGACGTTATCTTGCACATCAAGAAGGAAGAAAAAGAATTTCTTGAAGGCATGCGCCTTGAGAACATCGTCAAAACCTATTCCGACCACATCGGCATACCGATCACAATGACAGCCGAAAAAGACGATGAAGAAGATCGCGTTCTTAATACCGCGTCCGCGCTCTGGACCCGTGAGAAGAAAGATATCACGGATGAGCAATATAAAGAGTTCTATCATCACGCGGCCCATGCCTTCGATGATCCGTGGCTGACGCTTCATAACAAGGTCGAGGGAATTCTGTCGTACACCAACCTCCTCTACGTTCCGAGCCAGCAGCCGATGGATCTGTTCAACCCGGACCGCAAAGCCAACGTTAAACTTTACGTGAAACGCGTCTTTATAACCGATGACTGCGAAGGCCTACTGCCCTCCTATCTCCGCTTCGTTAAGGGGATTGTGGATTCGGAAGATTTGCCCTTGAACATCAGCCGTGAAATGTTCCAACACAACCCGGCGCTGGCGAAAATCAAAAAGGCGTTGACCAAACGCATCCTTGGCGAGTTGAAGAAAAAGGCTGAAAAGGCACCGGACGAATTCAAGACGTTCTGGGATACTTTCGGTCTCGTGCTCAAGGAAGGCCTGTATGAAGATTTTGAGAACCGTGACAAGCTTCTCGAAATTGTGCGTTTCACGACAACAAAAAGCGATGGCGGACTGACCAGTCTCAAGGACTATGTTGAGCGCATGCAGTCTGGCCAGAAAGCGATCTACTACATCACTGGCGAAGACGCAGCGCAAACCGCGCTGAGCCCTCAGCTGGAAGGTTTCAAGGCAAAAGATGTCGAAGTTCTGTTGCTGACCGATCCGGTTGATGAGTTCTGGGTCACCTCGGTTGGCCTTTATGAAGAGATCGTTTTCAAATCCGCAACACGTGGCGGTGCTGATCTGGGCGATGTCACCAAAGACGGTGAGACCGACAAGAAGGATGCCGAGAAAAAGGATGAGGATAAAAAATCAGATGCAATCGATCCGCTGATTGCCGCCTTCAAAGTTGCTCTCGGCGATAAGGTCAAGGATGTCCGTATTTCCGAACGCCTGACCGACAGCCCTGTCTGTCTGGTGGCGGATGATGGCGATATGGATATTCATCTGGAACGCCTTTTGAAACAGCACAAGCAGTTAGAAGCCAACACACCACGCGTTCTGGAAATTAATGCTGACCACGCTTTGACAAAAGCGTTGAACGCGATTGCTGTCAAAAGCGAAGGGATTGATGCGACCGTCGAAGACGCGGCATGGCTGCTGCTCGATCAGGCCCGCATCGTTGAAGGTGAAAAGGTTGAGGACCCGTCAGCCTTTGTTCGGCGGATGGCAAGTGTGATGCAAAAAGGCCTTCCGGTTTCGTAAGACCCACTTCATAGCTGCGTCAATGGCCTGCAATTCACGAAATTTGCATGCCGTTGACGCGGAAGTGATGGTATAACTGGTCCTCGCCATGGTTTGATGTTCTAAATGGAGGAGCAACAATCAGCCATGCGTATTTTCGTTTCCTTTCTGTTTTCACTGATACTTTGCGCGACCAGCTCGAATCTGGCGATTGGCGATGTTGCGAAGTCACAGTGGGTCAATTTTTCTGGTGAGAACAAAATCCAGTTGCGCGGGCTGTTGTATCAACCCGAAATGTCAGACGGCTTCCTTCCAGCTATTGTTCTCCTTCATGACTGTTTCGGCCTGCGCGATCACCAGAAAAACTGGGCCCGCAGTCTGGCTGAAAAAGGCTACGTTGCGTTGCTGGTCGATAGCTTCACACCGCGTAGGCTGAAAAATACATGCGCCAGTCGTCCCGGCGCTGTTTATGCTGATTCGCAGGCCGCGAAGTCATATCTGGAGACGCTCAAGGGCATTGATCATGACCGCATCGGCCTGATCGCATGGGGCGCGGACATCTCCCTGGATCCTGCACCCACGTCAACACAATTTGCAGCAACAGTTGCCTTCTACCCGGAATGTAATTTTGCCCCCGGCACAAAACCAGGGTCTCCTCTATTATTGTTAATGGGCGCCGATGATGGCTGGACGCCGCCGGGGAAATGCCTTGAGCTCGCCAAAACCCAACGTGTTGAAAGCCCGCCCGTACGTATTCATATCTACCAAAACACCGTTCACGGGTTCGACGATTCCGGGCTCGACGCACGTCAGAAAGTCCAAGGTGTTCATATTTCCTATAACCGGCTTGCCCATGAGGATGCAAAAACGCGCATTGATAATTTTCTGAACCAACACCTTCAACTGACTCTGGCAAAAGCCTATCCTTCGAAAGCCTATTCTCCCCTGCCTCTTCATGAAGATCACGATCTAACACCCGCAGTTAACCGCGCGCTCGGAACCTGGGTGATTGATCCTTCTGCAACCGGCCCCAACATCCCGCCAGTGGGGCGGTCCGTTTTTGATCGCCTGTTTACATCACTAAAAGATGGTAAAGCCACTTACGCGATTCCGTTTCCCTATACGGACCTGGTCGATCAGCTTACTGCCCGCTTGAAGCCGGGGCGATCCGGCGGCGCGCCGATCAAGCAGGTTCTTATTCCGAAAGGCCGGTCACTGCAACGCGAAGCGGCGGCGCCTGATTATTTTGACAATCCGCGGGTCGTCGCCGCTGTGGATGGCGAGCCCGATACCGAGGCGCCGTTCGAGGCAGTGCTTTTTAAAGACCGATTGTTTTTGGGATATGTTGGGCAGACCAATTTGCTTGAGGTGATCAGTTATAACGAAGCCGCGATGCGGTTTGAGTTTCAGATCGTCAAAAATTACGCGCGCGGAAAAAAGCCGGAAGTCTATTATGCAGACCGGCGCTTATGTACAAGCTGTCATCAAAACAAGAGCCCCCTATTTTCTCGGGAGAACTGGACCGAAACAAATACCAGCGCAAGTCCGGTCGGACAAAATCTTCGCAAACATGCCGAGTCGTTTCACGGTATTACCGTGCACCGCAGCGGCGAGGTTCCAGCCAAAATTGACCTGTCCACCGACCGGGCCAATTTGTTCTCTGTTCTGCAGAAACTTTGGCGCGATGGATGTGGAGCGGATGTGGGCACTGTGGCCGTGCAATGCCGCGCCGCCGGGTATCTGGCAATGCTCCAGTTCCAGCTGTCCAACAGCAACAATTTTGACCGAGATGACCCGGAATACGCAAAGCGATTTGAAGCTGTCATAACCGAAAACTGGCGCCGGTTATGGCCGGGCGGTTTGTTTGTCCCCAATTCTGACATCCCGGACCGTGATCCTTTGGGGGCTACCCGATCCATTTCCGGTGCCCGCGATCCGCTCACCAAACGCAGCCCCATGGAGGTCTGGTCCGGCTTTCGGCGCTCCGATCCTGAGCGCCTGATCACCGGGTTTTCTGAACAGTTCACGGTCCATGATATCCGCAAGCTTGACCAGGCCCTGATGCAGCGATCGGGGTCCGCTATAAAACAGGAGTTACAGGCACGGTGCAGCGTAAAATTCAATCCACAACGCGGACTGGAACATCCCCTTCTGGTCGATTGCAGTGGTTCTGACAAACAAGGCTCCTTCACTCTGGTGGGTGAAATCAATTTGCCGGGACGCAAGAATGCGACCGGAAAACTCCGCTCCATGGCGTATCGAGGAAGAGCGATTGGTGATAGGGTTCGCTTGAGGGCGTCAAAATCCAGTAAATCAAACCGTTTAACGTTCTCCCTTGCGCGGCAGGGCTTAAGCGCGCGTTTGCCGAATGCGCTGCGCATCGCATCCGTGTCATTCACTGCACTGGACAAGAACGCAAACCCGACCGCCCGGTTCACCAGATCAACGTCTCTGGCCTCGGTTAGCATCCGTGTCATCGATGACTTTGCCCAGGTGCGAAGCGCAGTCGGAAATATGGCGGACGCATCCATCCGAAATGGGCGCGGCATCTTTGCAATGACGCCCTTTCATGGCCCTAAGAGCATGAGCAGCCTTTTTCAAACGCTCGGGATCAAATCGACAAAATGGTGTTGCGCAGCTGACAAGCCTGCACCTCCATTAAAACTGGACGACGTCCGGCCCTTCTCAACTGTGGATGAGGAGATTCATGCCAAGGCGCTTCGCTTGATGGTCGATACATGTGGGGCGTGCCATCGCAACGATAATCCGTTCCCGCCAAATTTCCTCTACGGATCACCAGCCCAGGTTTTGGCCGGGACAACTGCCTGTGCTCCGCGCATCCTTCACCGACTGGCCCTTTGGGACACACCCGAAGAACAACGCGATCAAACCGCCATGCCGCCAGTCAGTCAGTTGCATGCCCGTGGGTTAACGGCTCTATCCTGGCGACAGAGCCCGGAACTGAAACGCATTCGGAAATTCGTAAGCAACCTGAAAACGGACCCACGCGGCATCAATCTTGGTTGCCAGAAAATGTTGGAACTGGTTAGAAAAGCCGAATAACCACAAGCGTGAGGTAATGGATGATCGCCCGTGTTAGCGCCTGGCCCGTGCCTGCAACTTCATCTGTGCACAGGTAATAACGGAACGCAGTTCTTCTTCTGTCACGCCGTCTCTCGCCATTACCGCGTGGATCACAGGATCGCTCAGGACCTCTGACAACAGTGGTTCATGTCCAAAGGTGGTATTGCTGGTAAATGCAGTTTTCGGTGGCATTGCGTTTCCTCCCTTAGCGTCAGATAGGCACGCGGGGGAGATTACGCAATTGCCCTGACAGCAGAATTACGGATTTGTGAAAGTTTTATGACTGTCCATCAAGGGCAAGACGACCGGCGCCGATGATCCGCCCGGTCTGAACGGATTGCAGGATCACTGCGCAAACCTCCCCGCCCTTGGTGCTGGCGGGGATGGTGAACTTCGTTGCCTTGCCGTCCCAGGTCGCGATATGGGTCATGTCGTTGACCACGTTGCTGTGACCCAGTCTACGGCCACTGTTTTCACCACGCTTCACCTGGGTTTCCTGATGGCGGGTGTAGAAGACGGAATAGACCTTGACATCGCCAACATCCGCCGCCGCCAGGTCCAAGACCATGCCGTTGGCAGTTCCCGACAGTTTGACGGGCACTTTCTGAACCAAACTCGCCTTTCTCAGGATCGAGCGGATCTTGTCCCGGTCCGAGCCAACGGCCTCAAACGCGCCATCGACAACCACCTGCGGGGTGTAGACATAACGCAGCTGGAACTGCTTGGCATACTGGCGCTGACGAAGGGTATAGCGCGGGTCGGCGAAGCGGTCTTTCCAGCCGATGTAGTCCCAGTAGTCCACATGCAGCGACAGGGCGAGGACATCATCGCGCTTCGATAACTCGCCGACAAAGTTGTCTGCCGGTGGGCAGGAGGAACAGCCTTCTGACGTATAAAGCTCAACGACAGTCAGGTTCTGCTCGCCTGCATTGGCCTGAGCCGCAAACGATACAGCGACAAGAGCCAGGAAAAGGGTGCGAAGAATTTTCATGACCCTTTAGATACAGGAACGGCGTAAAGGGGGCGAATCACATGGTGGTGATATGAGCGTGAGCACCCCCTGCCGATTATGCTAAGCCGCGTCGCTCATCATCTTTCTGAGCACGTATTGCAGGATGCCGCCATGGAGGTAGTAGTCGACCTCATCCAGGGTATCGATCCGACAGAGCAGCGTTATCTCTTCGCTGGTGCCATCAGTCCGCGTGATTTTGCAGGCCACATCCATGCGCGGTTTGATGCCGCCTTCGATGCCCGTCAGATCAATGGTTTCCGATCCGTCGAGCTTGAGCGTTTCGCGGGTCACGCCATCCTTGAAGACCAGCGGCAGGACGCCCATGAAGACCAGATTGGCGCGGTGGATACGCTCGAAACTTTCGGTAATAACCGCTTTCACACCCAACAGCACGGTGCCCTTCGCGGCCCAGTCACGGCTCGATCCGGTACCGTATTCCTTGCCACCGAAGACAACCAGCGGCGTGCCTTCTTCCTTGTAGCGCATGGCGATGTCGAAGACGCTTCCTTCATCGCCGGACGGATAGTGCTTGGAGAACCCGCCTTCCGTGCCCGGCACCATTTCGTTCTTGATGCGGATATTGGCGAAGGTACCGCGCATCATGACCTCATGATTGCCACGTCTTGCACCGTAGGAATTGAAGTCTTCCGGACGCACCTGATATTCCAGCAGATATTCGCCAGCCGGGCTGTCTTTCTTGATGCCACCGGCAGGGCTGATATGGTCCGTGGTGATGGAATCGCCCAGGATCATCAGCGGCCGCGCGCCGTGGAAATCCGTCGGGTCGTTGGCATCCGGGCCCATGTCTTCAAAGTAGGGCGGGTTCTTAACGTAGGTCGAATCTCCCGGCCAGTCGTAGATCGTACCGCCGGATTTAGGAATGGCCCGCCATTCGGTTGGCCCTTCGTAGACATTGCCGTAGCGCGTTTCGAACATTTGACGCGTCAGGCTCGCACCCATCGCATCGTTAATCTCCTTATTGGTCGGCCAGATGTCTTTCAGGAAAACATCATTGCCGTCCGGGTCCTGGCCGAGCGGGTCCTTGGCCATATCTTTGGTCATGGAACCGGCGATGGCGTAAGCAACGACCAGCGGCGGGGAAGCCAGGTAGTTGGCTTTCACATGCGGGCTGATGCGGCCTTCGAAGTTGCGGTTACCAGAGAGAACAGCGGTCGCGACCAGATCACCTTCTTCAATGGCACCGGCGATGGGCCCGGCCAGCGGACCGGAGTTACCAATGCAGCTGGTGCAGCCAAAGGCGACGATCTGGAAACCCAGGGCATCCAAATCATCCTGCAATCCGGCTTCTTTCAAATAGTCTTCAACGACCTGGGAGCCGGGGCCAAACGACGTCTTCACCCAGGGTTTTGATGTAAGCCCCTTGGCAACCGCTTTCTGAGCCAGCAGCCCGGCTGCGATCAGAACCGATGGGTTCGAGGTATTGGTGCACGACGTGATCGCGGCAATCGCCACATCACCGTCAGCGAAGGTGTAATCCGAACCCTCGACAGCCTGCTCACGTGGCGCATCAACACTTGCCATGGTTTTCAGGGTATCGGCGAAGGCCGGGACGGAGTTGGAAAGATTGATCCGGTCCTGCGGGCGTTTCGGGCCGGAGATGGCCGGCTCGACGGTGGAAATATCGAGCTCCAGCGTCGACGTAAACTCAGGGTCGGGCGTGTTGGCATCGCGCCACAGGCCCTGCTCTTTCGCATAAGCCTCAACCAGGGCGAGGTCATCGCGCGAACGCCCGGTCAGTTCCAGATACTTGAGCGCTTCCGCATCAACTGGGAAGAAGCCGCAGGTGGCGCCATATTCCGGCGCCATATTGGCGATGGTGGCTTTATCGGCCAGCGACAGCTCATCAAGGGCGGGCCCGTAAAATTCAACGAACTTGCCGACCACGCCTTTTTCACGGAGCATTTCAACAACGCGGAGAACCAGATCGGTTGCCGTCGTGCCTTCTTTCGGCGTGCCGGTCAGTTTGAAACCAACAACTTCCGGGATGATCATGGAGACGGGCTGGCCGAGCATGGCGGCTTCGGCTTCGATGCCACCGACACCCCAACCGAGAACCGACAGACCATTGACCATGGTGGTGTGACTGTCGGTGCCGACCAATGTGTCCGGCATGGCGATGGTGCGACCGTCCTCTTCCTGCGTCCAGACGGTTTTCGACAGGAATTCCAGGTTCACCTGATGGCAAATTCCGGTTCCCGGCGGCACAACGGTGAAGTTATCAAACGCCGACTGGCCCCATTTCAGAAAAGTGTAACGCTCGCCATTGCGCTCGAACTCTTTCTCGATGTTCTTTTCCATGGCATCGGCCGATCCGGCAAAATCAATCATGACAGAGTGATCGATGACCAGATTGCAGGTCGACAGCGGATTGATCCGGTCCGGGTCACCGCCCATGTTGGCCATGGCATCGCGCATGGCGGCCAGATCAACAACAGCCGGAACGCCGGTGAAATCCTGCATCAGCACGCGGGCCGGACGGTAGGAAATTTCATGGTTTGACGTCTTGTCCGCAAGCCAGCCGACAACCGCTTTCACATCATCCGTGCTGACCGTGCGCCCGTCTTCATAACGCAGCATGTTCTCCAGCAAAACCTTAAGGCTTTTCGGCAATTTCGACACATCGCCAAGCCCGGCCTCTTCGGCGGCGTTCAGGCTGAAGTAGTCATATTCCTTGCCAGCTACATTTAGAGTGCGGCGTGTATTGAGGGTGTCTTGTCCGGTTATTGCCACGGGACGTCTCCTATTAAATTTTTCTGAATGTTACATTAAATTATTCTGTATACTAAATTCGCATGATTTCCCAGAAATGTCCATATCCTGCCTGCGTGTTTTCCCATTCTACATCAGTAATGACAATCCATAGCCGTGAAATCACAACATTTCACAACAAATCTCTACGTTTTTGCCTGCCCTCACGCGCCTTACCCGGCAAAAACCCCGGAAGTCTGCCAATTCGGGCGATCCCGGGGCATAAATTGAACGTGGAAAAACACAGCATCATCACAACATTTCACAACATCCCCTCAACACCACACCCCCTAAATCCCAACATTCACCACAACATCTTAGCGGACCGTTTCCGAAGCGGGACCGGCCATCGTTTCAGGCGACATGTCTTCGAGCACCTGTTCGTGATTGGGGCGCGGGCGGGTGTAGCGGTCGATATGATCGGCCTCGCGCCTGAGCGCCCCGGCTTCCGGCACCAGTGCCCCTTCAAGCGTCTGCCCGGCGACCCGGTTGATCCGGCGCATGGCGCGCATCTTGATCCGGGTCTGCGCCTCAAGGGCACGCAGCGCCGCATGATAATTCTTGTCCGCCATGGCGGCATCAAAAATCACCACCAGATTGTCATAAACGTCCTCCATCTCCCACACGGTCTCGAGGGCAAACTTCTGGCGAAGCTCGTGGATATAGGCCCGGACTTTGGTATTGCGGAGCAGATAACAGCCCTGAAACCTGGCGTTGGTCGCCGAATACCCGGCTTCCCGCGCCGCCTCAGCCGCATTGCCGTGATGAACATAATACTCACAAAACTCGCGATGCTTGAGCTTCATCATCTTGCTATGGTCCAGGGTGCGCGGCGGCGGCCCGTTCGTCGGAATTTCCCGAGCAATCGCCTCGGCAACCCGGCCGGAATGATAAAAAGGTTTTTCGGTCATGGGGATTTCCTGTGAAATTAAACACGAGTCGAAATTGTCTATTTCAAGGAGTATAACACGTAATTATATCATAATTAAGTTAAAAGAGATATTATGGGATTTTATTATTATTTCTGTTGCTGAAATGCATCTCTTCTGCTGCCAATGCGTGAGAATGGTGGGGGACATGACGCGATATTCCCGCTGGCCAAAAGCGTACTAAAATCAATCCCGCCATATATGTCCGTTAAGAGGCCGTAAGCGGACGTGAAATTGTACCACTGATAAGGTCTGTTGTTGACCCTAGGCGGACATCATTGCATAAGTTTTTGGCTAAGTTTACCCTGCGGTCTAACCGCGTGGTCTACGACGTGACATCAGAATCGACGGGGACGATTGAGTGGGCGTAATCCATAATGACCTTCTTCTTGAAGGCCGGTGTGAGATGTTGGGGTAATGACACCGACGCAGTTTGATATCTATGTACGTGGCGATGGACGGTGGAGCCGCCAGGAAAGTTTTCCCGGCAAGGACAAGAACGCCGCCGTCGCCCACGCTGCTGAGCTAGATGCCTCGGGCACCACAGACGGTGTGCGGGTGATAGCGGTAACGGAGTATGGGTCCGGCCGCTCCCCTCTGGAAACCCTGATCTGGATAAGTCCCCATCTCAGCAAAGTCGCTGCCGTCTCTCAGCAAATGCGCGCCGCAGCACAAACGGCCCGCGCCCAGACCTCGCCAAAAAACGAAACAGAACCGGAGCCGACGCCAACGCCCGAGAAGGAAATCGCACCATCACCGGCGCTTTCATCAGAGGAAAAGAAGGCACCGGTTACGCCAACCACACCCGCAGGCCCGCCACTCGGTATCGACAAGGCGCTGGCAGGCAAAATCGGGCTGAACACTTTTTCCGCCGCTGCACTCGCGGCAATTTCGTTTATGCCAATCACGTATTTACTCAGAAGCATCAATGGTTCCGCCGGTTTCTCAACTGAAATCCAACACCGGATCACATTGGCTGTCAGCTTGATTATATTTGTCATCACCGCGCTTATGCTGATCACCCGTGTTGTACATACATCACCACCTGTTAGAGCGTCATCGTCAAAGCCTGCATTTCGTCGAAGACCCCGCAAAACTGTTGCGACTGGGCCAGAAACGCGCCCATCACAATCTGTGTCTGAAGCCGACATGCCTGAGACAGAAACTTCCGAGACAGAAACTTCCGAGACAGAAACTTCCGAGACCGACACGCCAGCGGCAGAACCAGTTGACGTAACGGCGACGGGCTTGAACGAGGCGATGCGCCACGATGTTTTAAAGTTTCTGGCGTCAGCGCTCGACGCCATCAAAGACGAAGTGCCACGCGTGAACCAGCACGTGTCGTTTGGCCTGAACCTGTTTGGCGCTGGTGCGGCACGGGCGTACGGCGAGGCCACCGGACTGAGCAAGATGCAGTCTTTTGTGCTGGTTCGCGAAACCATCGAAGCGCTGGGCAACAAAGCCGACCGGGTTGATGCGTTTTGCCGACAATACCCCGACTACGCGTCAGAAGAGCGATATCAGATGATGATCGCGGCCGGTGAAGAAGCGATGCGGCGCCATGTTGCCGGCGACCCTGAACCGTTCGCGAATTTTACTGAAGTTATACAGACATGGACGTCCGATACCGCGGTGCGCGCACAGGCGCAGGGGATTGTCTGCATTATGTTCACTGACCTCGTAGGTTCTACGCAGATGACGCATGAGCGCGGTGATTATGCAGCGCAAGAGGTGGTACGCGTTCACAATGCTGTCGTGCGTCAATCATTGGCCGCTCACCACGGTCACGAGGTCAAACACACCGGCGACGGCATCATGGCGAGTTTTTCGTCAGCAGCCAATGCGGTGCGCGCGGGAGCCGACATTCAACGTGAACTCACGACGCTGAACGCTAAGCCCGATGTGTTTCCAGTGCTGGTGCGCATCGGCCTTAATGCTGGTGACGCGGTACAGGAAGAAGATGACTTTTTCGGCACCACTGTGCAGTTGGCAGCTCGAGTTTGTGACAAAGCGGGAACCGGCGAAGTGTTCCTGACCGACAACGTACGTGTACTGTCTGATGGTCAAGGCTTGACCTTTAACGATGCCGGAAAGTTTGAAATGAAAGGCGTGCCGGAGCCCATGGCGCTGTATCAGGTCGGGATATCGTCTGTACCGGCCGACTCATAAGTCTGCACTACAATTTCCCGCTTTGTTCCTAAGGACGGTTCCTCTCCGCCCTCGATGACCTTTTTGGTCCACTGTTGGACGAAAAACGGAAGTCATCCGCGCGAAATCTTCATTGTCAAATTCGATGTCCGTTATGAGGGATAGAACGGAAGTAAAATGACACCCGCGAAATGGCGACGCGGTGGGAGACTGAGTTGTGAGTAGAGCGTCATAGAGTAAAGGCGAGATATAAAAGGCAGCCGATCAAAAGCCCGCAACATCCGAGGGCAATTTGCAAATCGCGATTATTTGGCAAAGCCAAGACACCAATAAAATGAGTGGCAAGAAAACCGGTGGCACCGGTCGCCATGAATTCAACAAAAGATGTAAAAAAAGGCAAAGTCATTTTGTTTTAGTACCTTATGTATGCAGTTTTCGAGCCCCCTCAGTTTAAGAAGTATCGAGGCGAAACACCGAATACAAGTATTTAGCCCGTAATAACCAGTTAAGGACACGCTCTTGATCTTGATGTTTTTTGCCCGTAGGCGACGCGTGGGAGACAAGACATTGTGCCGACAAAGCGGCTAGAGCCCGTGTGGAGGTCAAATCCGGTCCACGAGACTATCACGAAAACGATTTGCGCCTTTTGCTCGAAACCGCTTGCGGATTCGGTTCCGCAGGACCGCAAGCGCGGTGCCAGGATTTCCAATCCGGGGCATTCGCCCTACTCTGGATCGCAATAAATTTCACCCTTCTTCATTTTTGTCTCGGAAGTTCCGGCGCCTATCGATTTATGTCTGCTTCTGTGCGCAAAGCAGACGTGAATATGGAAGCTCCATGAGGTCTGTTAATGACCCAAATTCATCATAGCCGTTGACGCCATTTGAGATCACAATTACCGTAGGATCGGTATATTGAAGGATTATCACAATGAGATTGCAAATCGTCGTGGTGGGAGAAAGGCGCTTGGACCGGTAACGGATACCAATCCGTTGTCCCATGCGCCCCCGACAAGTTCGGGGGCTTTTTTTTTGCGCTGAAAGGTTTCATGTTTTATTCCGCCACCTCACCACCGAAATTGTTCACGCTGATTTTGCTCTCCGCACTTTCGGTGGCGTCCCTCAATTTGTTTGTCGCCTCACTATCAAATATAGCTGAGGAGTTTCAGGCTGAATACACGCTCGTAAACCTTTCCATTGCCGGTTATGCAGGAATGACAGCCGTGTTGCAGTTGATCATCGGGCCGTTATCGGACCGGTTCGGGCGAAGGCCAATAATTATCGCGGGATTGATCATATTCATTCTGGCATCTCTGGGCTGTCTACTAGCGACGGATATTTCGACCTTCTTGTTCTTCCGATTACTGCAAGGCGCGGTTATTTCCGGCTCAGTGCTTTCCAACGCCGTTGTCCGGGACATGGTTCCCGCAACGGAAGCGGCGAGCAAGTTGGGTTATCTCGCAATGGCATGGGCGATGGCGCCGATGCTGGGGCCGATGATTGGCGGGGTGCTGGATGGGTTGTTTGGCTGGCGCGCCAGTTTTGTTACTTTTTTTGGCTTGGGAGTGGTAATCCTCAGCCTGTGTTGGGTCGATCTGGGTGAGACGAATAAAACACCATCGGAGACATTCGCCAAACAATTCAAGACATACCCGGTGCTCTTCCGATCACGCCGGTTTTGGGGATATGCACTATGCATGGCGTTTTCAACAGGAGCGTTTTATGCGTTTTTGGGTGGTGTGCCACTCGTCGCTAAAACCATGTTCGGAATGTCGACAACTTCACTTGGTTTCTATATAGGGACGATCACAGCAGGGTTTTTACTGGGCAGTTTCCTATCCGGTCGCTTCGCAAAGCACTACCCGCTAACCACAATGATGATTGCGGGTCGGATTGTCGCCTGCGTCGGGCTCGTGTTCGGGTTAGGGCTGTTTCTGAGCGGCGTAATTCATGTTTTCTCACTATTTGGGGCATGTGCGTTTGTTGGTGTCGGCAATGGTATAACCATGCCGAGCAGCAGTGCTGGCGCGATGTCGATGCGGCCCAAACTGGCGGGAAGCGCGTCGGGGTTATCAGGTGCGTTGACGGTTGGGTGCGGTGCCGTGATGGCTTCGATCACCGGCGCGCTCGTAACCGAACAAAACGGAGTCTACCCACTCTTGGGCATGATGCTTTTCTCATCACTGATGGGGATGGTTGCTGCGCTCTATGTGCACTGGGTGGACCGAACTGAGGAAACTGGATGTTAGTGTGGCTGTGCTAGATTAGGTGGCTATTCTAATGACTGCTCTAAGCTAATTTGAGCCGAAACCAGTTCTTTAGAATAGTGGCCGCTTAGCCCCTGAATGCGGCCATCAGTTAACTCAGTCTTGTTCGATTTTCAGCCGCCCCTGTAATGTCTCCTTATGGCTAATCTCGGAAGTTCCGACCCCTATCGATTTATGCCTGCTTCTGTGCGCTAGGCAAACGTGAATTTGGAAGCTCCATGAGGTCTGTTAATGACCCAAAGCGGACATCACTGAGAGAGCATTTCGCTGGTCACCGCATGCCCAATCGGAAGCGTCACAATTGCTGACGTGCCTTTTTGCAATTCGCTTTTTAGGGTCAGTGATCCTCCATGTAACTCGACAATCTGTTTTGTTAGCGATAGGCCCAGTCCAGTTCCGTTGTGGGTCTTGTGGACACTTGTTCGGGCTTGTCCAAATGGCATTAGAACAAGCGGCAAATCTTCTTCAGCTATTCCGATTCCCGTATCCGATACGGCAAAAGTCAGTTGTCCTTTATGCAATACGTTTACTGAAATTGTGACGTGTTCACCGGAGTTGCTGAATTTCAATGCGTTTGAAAGCAAGTTCAATATGACTTTCTTCAGAAGCATTTCGTCCGCGATAACAGGGGGAATGTTTTCGCCGTAATCGGTGCCTATGGAAATATTTCTGGCCTCGTTACTGCCTCGAACCATATCGGCACATTGATCAAGCAGATTAAGAATATCTATCTTTTCCTCATCAAGAGTCATTTCACCGGCTTCAATTTTTGATAGATCGAGAATGTCGTTGATGAGATGGAGAAGATGATGTCCTGATGCGTGGACGGACGCTGTACAGTTCATATATCTCTCGTCGCCGAGCTTTCCATAAAGTTCCTCTTTCATCATTTCAGAATACCCAATGATGGAGTTTAGAGGGGTACGCAATTCGTGGCTCATATGAGCGAGAAAATCGGATTTAGCGCTATTGGCTGAACTGGCCTCGCCCTGAGCTTTGCGTAGCTGAGCGACCAGGGGCGGCCACCTTGAAAACCCAAACGCAATGAATACAAATCCACCCAAATATCCGATACCTTTTTCAAATATGACGACGACTGTATCACTGGTATCGGGAAACAATTTGGTTGTAAGGTGGTAATCATCTATGACGTCTATCAATGAGCCAAATAACAGCAAGGCAAACCCGGTGACGATGAACCAAAGGTCATGTCTATCTTCTGAAGCATGCGACAAGGCACTTTGGATCAAGAACACAAGAATACCCGCCATAACAAAAAAGCGGGTGAGCTCAAGGATGAATTCCCAATTTGATAGTGTGTTCAGCATTGGCGAAACACGCAAGACTGTCTTGCTGATATTTCAATATGCGTCGAGCACATCGTATTAAACTGTTCTGCTTTTAAGTTTGGAGTTTTTCGCAAAGCTAACACATTGCCCCTAATCTTAGGCTCCGAACAACATTCGGCGCATATTCAGGACTCTATCATGCATTTTTATGTTTAGCATGCACCCCAAGTAACGGGAGTGTTAATTGCTGTAAATACACAGACCCGCAAAATTTTGAATTTCTTATGAATGACCGTTCCTGGCTAATTTCGGACTCTTTCAGTCCGCTGGATTTATGACCGCTTACGTGCGGAAAGCAGACATTCTCAGAGCAGAATTCGTAATCGCAATTATGATGTTCGCTTTGAGAGGGCAAAGCAGACTTCATTCCAAACCCTTCAAAACTTCTCAATTTGACCCAAAGCGGTCAACGGTTCTGGCAGTGGATAGGGAGTTGTTGACCAAATGAAGGAAAATTGAGACGTTTCATAAACTTAAGTTCAATTCCATTTGGTATTAGATGCAGGAATTTTTAGGTGTTTCGATTGAAAATAATGAAAACTAGTTTTGGCTCTATAGCACTGGGAATGGTTTTTGTATTAACTACCACGGTGTTTATTGCGCTAGGCGGGATTAAACCGACTGTTGCGGGAAACTCGGCAACTCAAAATTTGTCTGCTGAAGTCATTTTAAAAAAGCTTGATGATAAATTTCGATCAAGTTCAAATAAGGAGAAAAAGAAGTTCCTCAATATGTTGATAATTTCTGCTGATAGCTTTGTTCGAGAACAAAAATACGATGACGCAATATTATTTTACGAGAAGGCACTAAGCTTACGGGCTCAAATACCAGAAACGAAACGATTAAAAGGCGTTTGGTGGGAGGTTTTACACCGTTTTGGCGGGTTATATCTGGGGCTTAAAAAATTCAAAAAAGCTGAGCCTCTAATCAAACAGTCGTTGCAGGAAATTGAGGGCCTTAGCGGGTTGAAAGGCCATTTAACTCTCGTGAATGCTCGAAATTATATTCGGATATTAGTCGAACTTAACCGGTGGGATGAAGCGATCATGGTAAGCCAAAAATTTCAAACCTGGCCAAAAGAAATTAAGAGGTAGTCGTCGTAAGGTAATGACCGCTCTTGGCTAGATTCGGAAACTCTCAAGCCGATCTGTTTTGGTCGGCTGTTGGGGGGGAAAGCGGAAGTTACCCGCGCGAAATCTGCATTTTCGAATTCAATGTCCGTTATGAGGGGTGAGAGCGGACCTCAATCCGGGTAGGCGTTTTCGTCTCCTGCTGACCCCGATCAGCATTCTTTGTAGTTCTTCTTTTCGCACTCACGGGCAAATTTCTGCACGGATTTCAGTTGGGTGGGGGACAGCGCTTTCTCCAGGATGTCCCGGTTTTTGATCGCAGTGCTATCGCCCTGCGCGGCAGCAAGTTTCCACCACATAAAAGCACGCGCATAGTCGCGCGCGGTTCCTGTTCCCTCTGCGTACATAATACCAAGATTTAACTGGGCCGACGCATACCCCTGTTTTGCTGCAAGTCTGTACCATTTTATCGCAGCCATATGGTCAGGCCGTACAACTTGTCCGTTGCTGTAGATCACACCCAGATTGTACTGAGCGTCGGGGTAGCCTTGCTTGGCAGCAAGTTTGTACCATTTGACGGCGCTCTCGTAATTCTGCGAAACACCTTGCCCTCTCTCAAACTTGACGCCCAAGTTGTACTGAGCAACGGCATATCCCTGAAGTGCCGAAAGTTTAAACCATTTGACAGCGTTCTTGTAATTCTGCGGGACACCTTGTCCGTTACGATACATCACACCCAAGTTGGACTGGGCGCGGGCATGTCCCTGTTCGGCGGCAAGTGTGTACCATTTGACAGCAGCCTTGAAACCTTGTGGAACACCACGCCCATTTTCGTAAATAAAACCCAGATTAAACTGGGCAAGGGCATAGCCTTGTTCGGCCGCAAGTTTCCACCATTTAAGCGCAGTCTTGGGCGCCTTTGGGACGCCTTGTCCGTTTTGGTACATCCAACCGAGATTGTACCGGGCAATAGAATTTCCGTGTTCAGCAGAAAGATTGTACCAGCTGAAGGCTTTATCATCGCTCTGCGGAACGCCCTGCCCATTGTCATACATCAGGCCCAACTGGTTCTGCGCAGCGGTATTTCCCTGCTCAGCAGCAAGGCTTAACCACTTGAAACTCAATTCGAAATCTTGCGGCACGCCTTCCCCATTGTAGTGAATCAAACCCAAATTGGTCTGGGCACGGGCATGTCCCTGTTCGGCGGCACGTTCGTACCATTTGACGGCGGCTATGACATTCTGTGAAACCCCTTGCCCCTTTCGGTAGATATTTCCCAAATTGTACTGGGCCAAGGCATTTCCCTGATCCGCAGCAAGTTTGTACCACGTGAGCGCAGCCTGATAGCTTTGCGTGACACCTTGCCCTGCATAGTAAAGTTGCCCGAGATTATACTGCGCTTTGTTATGTCCCTGTTCGGCTGCACCTGTATACCATCTGGCTGCAGTTATGTAATTTTGTGGAACACCTTGGCCTTTGTCGTACATCAAACCCAGTCTAGACTGTGCGTAGGCATGTCCCTGTTCAGCAAGGGGCTTCCATTCCCTCAACGCAGTCTCGTAATCTTCTATTAAATAAGCATCCAGCCCTTTCTGAAAATCTGCAGAAGACGCAGGGGTTCCAAATACAATGGCCAGCAGCAGGACAGAAAAAATGAACAGTCGTTTCATTATTGAAACTCTCGTATTTACGTTGAAGGAGAGACTAGCGGAAATGGCAGCGAGACTAAAGATTGATAGAGCGCACGGAAGTCACGACTTCCGCTTCTGGCTAAATTCGGAAGTTCTCAAACCAGTCTGGCATTTTCTTCTCCTGTTGACCCATTTGAGACATTTCAAGCGATCTTGCATGCAAGGCGTTGAGCTTGTCTACACCGCCGTGGTTGGATATTTTCCCGTGAAGGGGTTGTTATAAATGTCGCTGCAAAGCATCACTCTGCGTACCATTCTCCCGGCTATGGGTCTGACATTTAGTTTGGCCTATGCCAACGTCGCGGTGGGGCAGAATGCACAGACAATCACAACATACGATGTTGTTAGTCCTCCACCTTGCACCAACAATAATGGAGAAACGGTCCGCTTCATTGATAGTCGCGAGGGACGCACCGGCATGGCGGCTGGTATGGCCAATAGGGATCGCAATGGAAGTCCGGTTGTTTTCAGATCAAACTATGCAGCTGCGCGACCGGAATTTCAGAGCTTTATCGACCGCCATGAATGCGCCCATCACCAAACCGGTGATGTTGACCGCCCGCATCCGCCACGCAACAGCGCCGACCACTTGATGAATGAAAGTATTAGCGATTGCGTTGCGATCCTGCGATTGCGTGATGAGGATGGCTATGACCGCGCAGCGTTTAGCAGAGTTGCCGCCGCAATGCGTCACGATATGGCGAAAATTGGATTTCCAGAGATTAGCATCAGCAGCCGGATCAGCAATATTGACAATTGTTACACCAAGTACGGCTCGCCACAGGATTTCATCATTGGAATTCTGAAACAAAGGGGCTTACTCTAGCCGCAAAAGAACCGGATAAGCAGCCCGACCGCCGTGGAGGATCCGTAAGATGAGCAGCGAAAACAGAATGGATAGCAAATCACCGTGATAGATTTACGTAAGGTCGAAAAAAGCTTCTCACATGACCTCGCTGAACTTTGGACGGTGACGTACGAAGAAGCTTATAAAGAGGAACACACGGCGGAAAACATCCATGCATACTGTGCTGAAAACTATACAGTTGATGCGGCTATGGACGCTCTTACAAACCCTGATATTGTCTGTAAGGTCGCATTCGACAACCACGCGCCTGTGGGATTTTATCTGATCAAACATAGTGAGTGTCCGGTGCCACTTGATGGTGGTTCATCAGAGCTGAAACAGATCTACATATTGGCGGACCAATATGGTTCGGGCGTTGGGAAGTTGCTTTTCGATGACGCTCTGTGCTGCGTTCAGGAGGCGGGTCGATCATGGATATGGTTAAGCGTTTCCGATCGTAATTTAAGGGCCCAGTCGTTTTATCGAAAACTGGGTTTTAGTTCACTGGGCGAGGGACCGGTTTTCGAGATTGGGTCAGATAGACTGACATCGACCATCATGGCGCGAGAAATTTGAAACGAAGGTCAACAAAATCTCGCTATTCCCCTGGGCTCGAATTTTATTAACAGCGGCGCAAAATTGGTGTATGAATACATGTGTATTCTTTTGTGGTGACCCCGGCTTTCAAACATATGTAAATTCACGGTGAAATTTCAGTTGGCACACCATTGGCACAGCAGATTTGTTAGATGGCTCGTTGCCGTGGCTATTCTTTTATGTTCAAGCGCGACGACCGCCCAGGCAGCGGACCTGAATTTCTGCCTTCTTGATGACAATATTTATCCGGTGATTGATCGAACCAACGCCGATAAAGGGAAGCCAGGTGTCTGGGTTGAATTTGGTCATGCAATCGCCAGAAGAATGGGACTTACGCTTAAGGTTCATTATCGCCCCGGCCGACGCTGCCTTCGAGAAATATCGGAGGGTACTTTGGATGGTATACTCGGGGCCTCTTACGTCGAAGAGCGGGAAGCCTTCGGTGCCTATCCTATGAAAGATGGCAAACTGGATTTGGACAAAAGTACATTGAGTTTAACGTATAATGTTTATCAAAACCGAGGTGCCAAAATTATCTGGGATGGAACGTCGCTTGATAAAACAACGCCCATTTTTGCGCCTCTGGGCTGGTCCGTTTCTAAGCACCTCAAAAAAATGGGCGCCAATGTCAGGGACATCCCTAATCCGAAAAAAATGTTCGAAATGTTGAAGCGCGGACGGGTGAATCACATGGCGACTTTGAGCGGACTTGCTGATATCATTTTGGAAAGCGGAAAATATCCCGGTATTATCAAGACCGAACCACCGATACGCTCAAAACCCTATTATATCATGCTCTCTCGCCAATTTCTGAAAACCAAACCCAAGCGCGCGCAAGTATTCTGGGATACCATCCCAGTGGTCAAAGAGGAGGAGTTGGAGGCGTTATTGGCAAAATATTGATTGGTAGCGATACGGATGCGCCGAGCAACACCCATATTGTCAATCTTGATGGCTACGCCAGTAAAAATTTCTCAATTTGACCCTAAGCGGGCACGAAGTCGTATCTAATGAAGATCGTCCGGCTGGGCTGATGTTGGCATTAAAATTCGAACTCGAGTACCCACATTTTCAGTACTTTGAATTTCGATATCACCTCTATTTTGTATGGCCATCTCCTTACAGAGTAACAACCCCAGCCCTGTGCCCGTTTCGCCTTCGGTGCCGTTTGTCGAAATGTTAGTCCCAAGAACAAACAAACGCGACAGTTTATCGTCGGTCATTCCGATGCCATTATCCGTAACATCAATAATCACAAAACCATCGTTTTGCGCGGCTGAAACCTGGATACTGCCTTCCTTATTGGTAAACTTTATTGCGTTTCCGATGACGTTTCTAAGAATTGTGCTCAACATTTGGGTGTCGGCATAAACATCCACTTCTGGCAAGCTATCCGTTGCAAGTTCAATTTTCTTTACGGCTGCAGCCCCTCGGCTAATTTCGATGTTGCTTTCGATCAACGCATCGATCGGGTTTAACTCCGGTTCAAACTCGATACGGTCCAATTGCAGACGCGACCAGCTTAACAGGTCTTCCAGAAGTTTATACGCTTGTGTGGCAGCCTGGTTCAGGTTCATGCAGTATTCATTGACTTGAGCTTTGTCCATTTTTTCGTTTTGCAAAAGCAACAGCTCAGAAAACCCCAAAAGTGCATTGAAAGGGGATTTCAGGTCGTGGGCTATAATTGAAAAAAACCGGTCTTTTTGACGGTTGAGCTTTTCCAGCTCATCTTGGCGCATATTTGCAACGTGCTCGGCTTCGCGCTGATGATCCTCAGCTGATTGCAAGCGCCCCATAAACCGGTTGAATTCATGGGCCAAAACACCAAGCTCATCGGTACTTGATACTGCAAGAGGTTGTCTGTGATCGCCGGCATTTGCCAAAGCCACGATATGTTTGGTGAGCCGCTTGACGGGTCTGATAATTATTCTTCGCATGAGAAGGGAAAGCATCAACAGTAAGCCGGTCCCCGTTGCCGCCATTAAAACCACAGCAAAATTAAGAGCCTCGTCTCCTTCTTTGGATATATCTTTTGGTATGGTGAATTTCAGGTTCAACACTGGTGCGCCCGTGATGTCCGCAATGGAAATCCGCGACAAAACTGACATTGTTTCATTTTCGTGCTGCAACAAGTGCGTAAGTGCGATGTTCGCGACTTTACCGGCTTCATTAACACTCAGTATTTTTACGGACTCGCCAAATTCATTTTTCTCAACGTCTGACTCTTGCTTTGACGGAAATGAAAATTCGACAGGAGTAGTGTTCGAAATTCGATTAATCATGCTTTCAGTCAACAAACGACCCATGACGATGGTCCCGCCAGGATTGTCCGGGTCGACAGTTCCATCGGTCTTAAGAGCGGGGCGCGAAGAGACAATCATGGGACCGGCGGACGTCTTATACAATCCAACGACACCATCAAGCGTATGGGAGAATTTGAGTAAGGGGTGCGTCTTGTTGCCAACGGATTTGGCAAAACCTGTCAGTTCTAATTTGCTGCCTTTTTCCAAGTCATAACAGCCGCCCCACAGGACGTCGCCAATCTTGTTGAATATATAAATGCAGTTGACTTCAACGTTGGCAAATACGGCATCGATCAGGTTTGATGTTACATAGGCTTGATTTCCATCTTGAGAGTAATAGTAGGTATCGTCCCACCGGGCCCAATCGATGTTCAGAAAATCAAGCGCCCGTTGTTCTTGTCGCAAGATATCGATTTGATTATCAATAATTGCTTCAGCATGTTGATTTTGGAGATGATCAAACCGGGGCGTGAACACATAAAACAGGATAGCGATGTTAACAACGACGACCGCCCCCAGAGCCAGAGCTAACGTGGAGGTGACTTTGGAACTAACTGAAAAAACTGACATATACTTGGTACTTCGCGTCCTAAAGGTCGACCCCCAAGTTATTCTGCCAATACCCCCCCATACTTTAAATCGTATAGAAGTCTCCCATTAATTGTAAACAGTTTACTATAGCTTCAAGCAATTAACGGGGAGTATTCGATAGAGACACGTTCTGAACCCAACTGAAATACGTCCGGTTCCGTGCGCTAAGCGGTCGTTAAATACTGCCGTTGAAAACTTCTCAAGATGACCCAGGGCGGATATCGTCGCATCCGTAGAGTTACCGCAGTGTCAATGGGGCACACTCATCGGAATAACCTAATGTCACGGAGCCATTTTATCACCAAGACACTTTTCCAATGTTATGCTGACGACATACAGTGACAACAGATATGAACTAAATAGTGTACGGGCAAATAATGGCAACAAAGCCTTTCACAGGAAGTGGCGCACATAACAATTCCCGTTCTGACGGAAATGATTTCAGCTCGATTGCTCAAATAGCGCTGTCGCGGCGTGATTTTATTGGCAATGGATTTGCCTTCGGCATCTCAGCATTTGTCGCAGGAGTATCTGGAACGAAGACATCATTGGCGGATTCTCTCCAGCATTTTGAGTTCGCTCCAGTGGCGGCCAATTCTCTCGACACAGTGACACTGCCTGAGGGGTATGCCTGGCAGGTTGTTGTAAAATGGGGCGATCCGCTGTGGTCCAGTGGCGTTGACTTCGACGAAGTGACGAGAGGAACCGGGAGCAGCCAAGAATTGGCGTTTGGCGATAACAACGATGGCATGTCCCTCTTTGCCGACGGTGAGAAATCCATTCTGACCGTCAATAACGAATACGTGAATCATAACATTTTCTATGGTAATCGCGCCTCGGGCAGACCTGAAACTGTCGATGATGTGCGCAAGGGTAAGGCTGGGCACGGAATTTCGATTTGCGAGATAGAGCACAACAACGTTTCCTGGCATATCGTCAAGGATTCCCCTTACAATCGCCGTATTACTGCTGAGACACCCATGGAAATCACGGGTCCGGCTCGTGGGCACGGCTTGCTGCAAACAACCGCCGATCCTTCTGGAACACGCTCCCTAGGCACATGGAACAACTGTGCCAATGGTCATACCCCATGGGGGACGTATCTCGCCTGTGAGGAGAACTTCAATGGCTACTTCTCCAGCAGCGATGAAAGTTACACGCCGAGCGCAGAAATGAAACGTTATGGTATCGGCAACCGTGACCGGGGGTATGCGTGGGCTGCGACTGACGTTCGATTTGACATCAGCAAGAATCCGAATGAACCGAACCGCAATGGTTATGTTGTAGAAATTGATCCCATGGACCCTTTGTCCACCCCTAAAAAGCGCACGGGCCTTGGGCGCTTCAAACACGAAAATGCAGAGGTGGTTGTTGCGGCCGACGGCCATGTCGTCGTTTATATGGGTGACGACGAACGCGGGGAGTTTCTCTACAAATTCATTAGCGCGGGAAAATATGTAGAAGGTAGTGACAATTCTGACCTTCTGGAAAAAGGCAGGATTTTTGCCGCCAGGTTCAAAGATGACTTGACTGGAAACTGGATTGAATTGACGCCCGGTTCAACGGGTATGAAGTCAATGGCTGAAGTTTGTATTCATACCCGTCAGGCGGCCTCGGCAGTTGGCGCAACACCTATGGACCGACCAGAGTGGGTTGCCGCAAATCCAAAAAAGGCTGAAGTCTATTGTGCACTAACCAATAATACGGGTCGGGGAAAAAGATCAAACAAAGGTGGTGACGAAATGCCAGTTGGCGGCCCCAACCCGCGCGCAGGCAACAGATATGGACAAATAGTTCGCTGGGCTCCAAAAAACGGCGATCACACCGCATTGGATTTCAGTTGGAATTTGTTTGTTCTGGCGGGCAATCCGAATGTACACAAAGATGCCCGTGCGGGCTCCAAGAACATTTCGGCGGACAATATGTTCAACTCGCCCGATGGTCTCGCATTTGATTCCAGCGGCCTTCTCTGGGTTCAGACGGACGGCAATTACAGCGACAAGGGTGACTTTTCCGGGATGGGCAATAACCAGATGCTGGCGGGTAATCCGGAAACAGGTGAAATCAAGAGATTCATGGTCGGCCCGAGGGGGTGTGAAGTCACTGGTATTTGCTGGAGCAGCGACCGCCGAACCATGTTTGTTGGCATTCAGCATCCCGGCCAGAATGGAAACAGTCATTTTCCGGACGGTGGAAAATCTGTGCCCAGGTCCTCGGTTATTGCCATCACAAAGAATGACGGCGGCACGATCGGTTAGACACTAAAATCCTGGAAACGTCTCGTTTTGACCCGAAGCGGCCAGTTTAATTTCGGAAGGCCGATACAAATCTACGCGACTTTTTGAACGCTACCCGGCAAGGTGAAATGCTCGCCGATGTAATCCATCAGTCGATAGACGCTTTCCGATACCGTTTCTTCAACCGTATTGATGGTCAGCACGGGATTTTGCGGCTCCTCATAAGGTGCCGAAATGCCGGTAAAATCCGCGATTTCCCCGGTGCGGGCCTTTTTGTAGAGGCCTTTGGGATCGCGCTTTTCGCAGGTTCCCAGATCCGTCTTTATGAAAACTTCATGGAACATATCCGGGCGCAAGATGCGGGCATTTTCGCGGTCTTTCTCATAGGGTGAGATGAAGGCGGTGATGGCGATTTGACCGGAATCCGCAAACAACGCCGCAACTTCGGAAACCCGCCGAATATTTTCCGATCTGTCAGCCGGTGAAAACCCGAGGTCCCGGTTGAGACCGCCCCGGAAATTGTCGCCATCGAGCACGAAGGCCTTGTAGCGGTGCTTGATAAGCTGGCGCTCCAGTTCCAGGGCCAAGGTTGTCTTGCCCGAACCGGACAGACCAGTGAACCATAGAATGCCGCCGCGGTGACCATTGGCCTCTAAGCGATCCATTAAGTTGACTTGCGTTTCAACGGCAAAGATATTTTTTGATTTTGGTGTATCCACAGAATTTATCCCATCTCAGCTCTAAATGTTCAGGCCTTGCACAGGCCGATTATGAATGCCGCATTCGATTTTCCCCTGATCAGCCCAGCGGCCGTCGCGCGGGCCTTCACCGGACCGGGTGGCGCGCGTACACGGCGCGCAGCCGATCGACTGATAGCCTTGTTTGAGCAAAGGATGCGCGGGCAAATCGCGCAGCTTGAATTCTTGTCTGATTTGTTCTGGCGCCCAATGCGCCAGTGGATTGATCTTATAGCGGCCATTCACCCATTCGACGGAGTCCAGGCCGGACCGGTCGTCGCCGTGATAGCGCTTGCGGCCGCTGATCCAGCTGTCAAAGCCTTCGAGCGCCTTATTCAACGGTATCGTTTTTCTGAGTTCGCAGCAGGCGTTGGGGGAAGATTTCCAGAGATCGCCGGTATGGTCGTGGATTTGTAATTCATCGAGATCAGGGCGCTGAATGCGCAAATCCTCAATGCCAATTTCTGTCGCCAGCTTTTCGACATAATCCAGCGTTTCCGGGAAATGTTTGCCGGTATTGAGGAAAATTACCGGAAGAGAAGAATCAATTGCGGCAACAAGCGATAGCAACACCGCTGACTCCACGCCAAAAGAAGAAACAACCGCGATGCGCCCAAACATAGGGTCGCCGATGAGCGCAGCCAACAGTTCTGCACCGCCCAAATCATTATAGGGTTCGAAACCGGAAGCGAGCCGATCAGGAATTTGGGTCTCCGGTTGTATCATTATGAAAACCGCCTTCAATAAGTTCAACGCTATAATTAGTGTATTTATTAATTAAAGCAACATTTTTTTTGTTAATAATTTTGAATAACGCTTTACTACTGTTATATATAGATTTCCAAGATGGACAGGGCAGCATTCTATGTCCGGTTAGGGTCGCATAACGGACCGAGCTTTATGTGTATGTTTTCGTCTCTTGTTGACCCGGAGCGGAAGTCAAACTGCATTCAATTCGTTTCATTCCGGACACGGTGCACCAATGTCTTAGCTAATTTGTCGTGTAGCGCCTGCTTGCTCTCGGTAAACGCAATCATAAAGTACCCTATGACGGTTAGAGACGCGGGAATGACGGCAACAGTTCTCAACAATGCGTGGGACAAAGAAACCTGTTCGCCGTTGTAACCGACCACCCGCAGCCCAATGAGTCTGCCGCCGATCGTGCCTTGTCGCTTGGATGACCACATCAAGGAAAAATAGGCGACCAATCCAATGAACGCGAAAACAGCAAAAATCGTTTTGTATTTACCGCCCCAATCTGGCTCAGCTTCCAACGTGATCTCAGATTTCACCGTAGAACTGACCCCATGATCATCATGGTGTTTGACCGATACCTGGATCTTCTTTAGGCGGCCATTATAGTCCTGTCGCGTTTCAATGAATTTTGTGAAGGTTATGATTCCAGCAGAAGGCATCGCTTCTTTTCGGTTTTCTATTTCTTGCCGTTCAATCGTTTCGGAATAAATAAATGAACCCAATTCACCATTTAGCAAATAAACATCGAGCGCGACAAATCCGCCCCACACGACCACAATTAACAAACCATCGATGAGTTGTGATCCGAGGCGGGCCCAAATATTGGCACAATGCGACCGGTCGGATTGTTCGCTCTCTGTTTGCCCCATGTGTATCCCTGTTATTCACCACGAACATTGAATTGCAGAACGAAACTGTACCGGTAAACTCGGATATTGTCACCACGAGGGGATTTTCATCGCCTTCCGAATTGACGGGTACGCGATCCCAACGGGGTCGGGGTCGTGTAGCTGGTTTTTGGGAGTTGGTCTCATAGATGAAAGGTTTGCTGAGATAATTGGAGGGTCCCCGAAAAGCCCTTATTGACACTATACGGACAATTAGCTGGGGCCGCTGTCAGAGGACGCGTTGTCGGTCAGTCGGCGCCCTCTATGAAACGCCACAACGGACGCAACACCCCCGCATTCTTCATATCACCAAGCAGGCGGTTCAGCTCTTCAATATTCAGGCCAATACCCTTTCTCAGGATAAATGTGTGGTCGTATTCTTGGTCAACCTTTTTTGACAGCAGTAATCTTTTTTTCGCTTTGGGATGTTTCAACAAATATTTGTTGATAAAGGACGAGGTTACGACCGCAATATCACCCCGGTTTCCAGCCAATATCATATTGATACTACCGAGGTTACTGGTGGTCAGGGTCATATTGAAGGTTTTTCTCAGGTAGGCCGTGTTCGAATTGAAGCCGGCAAAGCCGTAGTGGTATCCAAGGACGCCGATCATCCTTTTGTTTTCAAAGTCTGAAAAAAACTCTTGTCCACGCTTCGGTTCCTTCAGCGCGATATATATTTCCCCACCTTTAAGGAAAACCTCTGAGACATCGACCGGCAAGCCCCGCCAACCCCAATCAATATTGTCAAACATCGATATATCGTACCGTCCGTTTTCGAAATCCCTGATCTTCCTCATTGGGCTGGTCGCGATTTTTTCAAATCGGTACTTGCTCTGAAACTTGTTCATTACATCGATCATTTCGACCGCGATACCGGATATTCCTTTTTTCATTTCATAGATGACGAAAGGAGGAAAGTGTGCCAACCCAACCCTCACGGTTTCTACCGCGAAAGATGGGGTGGTGCTAACAGTGGCAATAAGTAACGCTAAAGGTGCAATTTTGTTCCACATGCCGCTACTCCGTGTGTTAATGTTATATTAAAATCACGACACCTAAGGAATGGATTTCTTCTGCCAAAACGCCAAACTTCCGCTATGAAGGGGTAGAGCAGACAACAAATGCATGAAATTCAGTTCACCAATTTTGACTTCCAGTCATCCGGGAGTCCTTTTTTTAAACCCGCAAACGAAGTCGAGCCATCCACTCGTAGCCCGACAATTCCTTTAGCGCGGGGTTCGGCCCTGCCCCAGGGCCGACCGTTAAAGCAACTATGATCTGATTTGCTGTCATCTGCTGACCTTTACCATCCGTAGATGTTGACAAACATTTCGAAATTATCTGTCAAATATCATACTCGCGTCACGTTACAGTGATGTGACGAAGATATGAGGGCAATGTTAACCCGTATTAACCCTTGCCATCTTGCGCAGAATTCCGGGGACACCTTACTTATCTCATTCACCGACCCCTTCGCCCTCTCCACCCGCCCTTGGCGACGTGACAAATGAAATCACGCCGCCAAGTTTGGGATAGGGGAGAAATAGGTATTTATTTAGTAACGCTTATTGCCTATGCCTTGCCGCTCCAGACGTCACGATCGATGTCAAGGTCCGCGAACTTGTCGGGATCTAACACGGGCCGATCTACGCCGGCTTTGAGTTGATCGTTGAAGTCGGCAATCAGGCGTTTGGCAATCGGGAAAAGCATGGTCAGTGCGACCAGGTTGACAACCGCCAAAATGCCCATCATTGGATCAGAGAAGAAGAAAACGGATGTTGCCGCGGGTGCAACCGCGCCAAGAAACACAATGCCCACCAAGGCAATCTTGAACGCGTGGAGCATACCTGTGTTTTTTGTCATCACGGTCAAGGCGTTCTCACCAAGGTAGTAGTTGTAGATGATGGAACTAAACGCAAACAACAATACCGCGCCCGTCAGGAAGTACTGGACCCAACTGCCGAGGTGCGAGACCAGCGACTGCTGGGTCAAGGCAACACCGTCAATGCCCTCTGCGCCCGGGACATAAACGTCGCCAAGCAGGATCACAAAGGCCGTGCAGGAACAAATTATGATCGTATCGATAAACACTGAAAACGACTGTGTAATCCCTTGGCTGATGGGGTGACGGACGTCCGCCGTTGCTGCAACGTTTGGAGCGGATCCAAGTCCCGCTTCATTGGAAAACAGACCACGCCGCAAACCTTGCGCGATGGCTGCACCCATGCCGCCGCCGACAGCTTCTTCAAATCCCAATGCATTTGCAAAGATCGAACTGACCACTGCTGGAATACCGTCAAGATTGGTGACGATAACAAGCAACGCCATGGCGATATAACCAAGCGCCATGACCGGTACGATCACATCACACGCCTTGGCAATACGGTGAATACCACCATAGACGACGAAGCCTGTTCCAATCGCCAGCAGAATGCCGGTGTACACCCGGTCAATTCCAAGACTATCCTGCGCTGCACCGGCAACCGTATTGCCCTGAAAAGCGGGAAAACCGATACCAAACGCGGCAATCAGCGATATTGCATACAGGATTGCCAGCCATCGATAATCACTGCCGAGCCCATGCAAGATCGTCCGTGCTGGGCCACCACGAAATGTGCCGTCACCTTCACGCTCTTTGTATAATTGCGCTAAGGAACACTCAACCAGACTGGTCGCCATGCCAACCACGGCGATGGCCCACATCCAGAACACCGCACCCGGCCCGCCGAGCGTGATTGCAACCGCGACACCGGCAATATTACCACCGCCGACACGGCCGCCGACAGACAACAACAACGCTTCACGCGCCGTAATTGCGTTCGGATCACCGGATTGATTTTGCCCGGATAACACCCGGAACATCCGGGTAAAATATTTGAACTGCACAAATCCGCTGGCAATTGTGAAAAAGACGCCAAGAACGACAAGGAACGGAATAAGAGCCCAGCCCCATGTCAGGTCCCCGATTACACCAAAAAATGATTCTAACATTTCCATTTAAAGTAACTCTCCTGTTTGCTCCCGATGGTGGGAGACGTTTTGCAACCTCATTTCAGTGCCTATCTCCTCCAACAGCACCCCTTCGAGATTGCGATTTACCCCCTAGATGAAGGCGCGATATGAATTTCGACCCCACATATTCGTGCGCCAGTTTCAGTCATAGGTCCCCCAGCAACTGGCAATGACTCTTGCGGATTAGATTATATGGAAATTATGGTTAGCAGATAGTTGGAAATATGGTAATAATGACAATATAATTCACCATTATGATAACCAACTTTGTACATGTTGATAAATATGGATGATCTTGACCGTAAATTGATATCTCTGCTGCGGTCCGATGCACGCATGCCGGTTTCAAGCCTTGCACCGAGCCTTGGCGTGTCGCGGGCGACGGTTCGTGCGCGCATCAATCGATTAGTGGATAACGGCACCATACAGGGATTTACCCTAGCAATCGGCAAAGTGCCGGGCGCCCAGGTGCGTGCGATTACGACAATAAAGGTTGACGGTCAGGCTGCTGAACGCATTTTTCGCCAGCTCACGGGATATTCGGAAATACATGCCATTTACTCAACCAACGGTCGCTGGGACATTGTTGTTGAAATTGAAGCAACCAACCTGGAGACATTCGACGTTCTGCTGCGCGAGATCAGACGGATTAAAGGCGTTACTGATTCAGAAACCAACATTTTGCTCGCCAGCCGCAAATCGGTGGGCGCATCGGAGACCGTCCGTCCAACTCGGCTTGAGGGATGAAACAAGCACAGCAGCGAGCACATTATCGTCGATTTGCAGTATTACTGGCCTATCATTACAGTAATTCTAAACTTAATCGACGAATTGTGTTAGGAGGCTTGAATTGACCACAAGTGATAAGGAGTTCACTGGCTCTATACCTGAATTCTACGACAATTATCTGGTGCCTTTGATATTTGACGCTTATGCGAAAGACCTAGCCTCGCGGGTTGTATCTCTCGCCCCAAAGTCTGTATTGGAAATTGCTGCTGGCAGTGGTGTTGTTCCAAGGGCGCTTGCGTCTCGTCTGGATAACGATGCCAGTTACGCCATAACAGACCTTAACCAACCTATGCTTGACCATGCTGCGACCAAGCAAGGGGCTGACAAGCGGATAGAATGGCGACAGGCGGATGCTTTGAATTTACCTTTTGATGACAATTCCTTCGACGTTACGATTTGCCAATACGGGATCATGTTTTTTCCAGACAGAACCAAAGGGTACGGCGAGGCCCGGAGAGTGTTAAAGGATGGTGGGAGTTTCATCTTTAGTGTCTGGGATGAAATCAAGACAAATGAGTTCGCGGATGTTGTCACCAAAGCGGCATCTGAAGTATTTCCGAACGATCCTCCGATTTTTCTCTCACGCACACCCCACGGATATTATGACCATAACCAAATACGCAACGATTTAGAGGGCGCAGGTTTTACCGACGTATCTATTGTCACAGTTGAGAAATTAAGTATCGCCCCCTCCCCACGACATCCAGCCATTGCGTATTGCCAAGGCACACCATTGCGAAATGAAATTGAGCAGCGGGATGCAAGTTTGCTAGAGCATGTTACAGACAGGGCCGCAAATGCAATTGCAGAGCGGTATGGAGAAGGAGAAGTCGCCGCAAAAATGCGGGCACATATCATCACTGCGACGAAATAAGACGGCATTCAGGGCGGGCACTAGCTTGTCTGCTGCTGGCTTAAACCAGCTGCCACCGACGCCCCCGTTTATCGTCTGCTATGAAGGGGTAGAGCAGACATTTATTGCAGAAAACCCAATTTGCAGAGTTAGGACTCCGGTTGTCGGTGAAAAGCGGACGTAAAATACCGCCGGTGAAAACTTCTAAGTTTGACCCAAAGGAGACAATTTCTGGAATACGGAGCTAAGCTGAAATCACGCTGTGCCGCTTGGAAGCACCACCCTGACGGTGGTCCCTTTATCAGCAATGCTTTCGATGCCTAGTTCACCATCGTGGAGTTCTACTAATGATTTTACAATCGACAATCCGAGGCCGGTACCCTCTTGTGTTTTGTGAGGCTCCATTTCAATACGAGAGAAGGGCGTTGTAACTCTAGAAAGCTTATCAGCGGGAATACCTTCACCAGTATCTTCAATTTGAAATACGTGGTCGCCATTTGATACCGTAGTTCGGAATACAACCCGACCGTTTCTGGGCGTAAATTTGATGGCATTGGACAGGATATTGAGAAAGATTTGTTTTAACGCGCGGCGGTCCGCGATTATAGTTCTTGGTGTGCTTGGCAACTCAACTATGTATTCAATGTCTTTTTCCGTCGCAGCGGCGGCGATAATAGGCGTACAACTATTGATCACTTCCTCAACATCTAAACATTCCTTGGCCAGGGAGTGCTTTCCGGCCTCAATTGCCGAAAGATCAAGCAAGTCATTGATCAGGTTAAGTAGGTGCTCACTACTGTCCTGAATATCTTTTGCGTACTCTTCATATTTCGTTGAGCCAAGTTCACCAAATACCCGACGAGTCATGACCTGCGAAAACCCTTGAATGGCATTAAGCGGGGTGCGGAGTTCGTGGCTCATATTGGCCAAGAACGTTGATTTGGCATTGTTAGCTTGTTTGGCATCACTCAATGCTTGTCTAAGGGCTGCGTCAGTTTGCCGAATTTCCGTGATGTCCGTCGTCATGCTACATACACCGGAAATCAATCCATCTTGACCGACTACTGGAAACTTTGCGCTTAGTAGATGGCGCGGATCTCCATCCATATCCTCCACGACCTCCTGTTGAACCAATTTACCGGTTTCAATGACTTGATGATCAGCGTCCATATAAATTTTGGCAACATCGCCGGGTAGAAAGTCCGCCGTGGTGCGTCCAATGAAATCTTTTCTTTCAAAACCAAGTGAGTTTGCCACTGAACTACTGATGTCAATAATCCGTCCATCTCGATCCTTGAGGGCTATTTCGATGGGTGCGTTCTCAAAGATTGCATTCATCCATGTATCACGAATTAGAAGATTTTGTTCTGTTTGCCTTCTTTCCGTAATATCCTCATGCGTGGTGATTGCAACTGACCAATCATCTTCAAAGCCAGATGGAACCCAAGCAACACATCTAGATATGATGGGCGTCCCGTCAGCTGTTACATCTTGATAGTCCCCGAAATGGACCTCGCCTGCGGCGAAACTTGCAAGTTCTTGGGCGTAAAACTCTCTCCATTCCGTGGCATCACGCCAATGCTCAACATCGTCGCCCAAGTCCAAATATTCTTGAAATGATCCAGCTCCAAATACCTTGAGCATGGCGTCATTGGCATCGGTGACTTGGATTACCCTAACCAAATCGAAAAGAATATCAGGATTTTCATTCAAGTATTTGCCAAGATTTTTAACGCCGTCAGCAAGGAGCTTGTCCACCCCCGGCTTCACAGCAGAATAATCTTCTATGGTCACGCCCAGAGGCAATTGCCTATAGAACTTTCTAAGTTGATCGATATCTTCGCTGAACAATATCCGAGCCCTGAATGTTTTCGTGCCACGATCAATCTCCAGAATGGGCCAAGGAAAAGTGTTGGAAATTAGTCCAGTTCGATGAAGACAGCTTGACCATCATAGCCTATTGGATACGTATAAAATTGCAATGCCTGCTTTTGATGCCGTGGACGGCTCCCGGTGCCAAAATACTGCGCTCCACGATGACCTACAAATGTCTCTTCATGGCTAGATTCAGAAGTTCTCAAGCCGGTCTGATTTGGTCCGCTGTTGCGAGGAAAGCGGAAGTCGCCCGCACGAAATCGGCATTTTCAAATTCGATGTCCATTATGAGGGGGTAAAACGGACCTCACTCGGGGCAGACATTTTCTTCTCATTTCGACCCAATGCGGGCCTTTTGACGGTTCCGATTAACGCTCGTTCTTTCTCAGGATCTTGGTTTGTTCAGGCGGAAAAATGACGGTAACCGTTGTTCCCTTGCCAACCGTGCTCTTGATCTCAATTGTCCCGCCATGCAGTTCCATAAGGGACTTGGTCATTGCCAGGCCGAGACCGGCGCCCTCGTAGGCTTGCATGTGGCCATCGCGGACCTGGCCGAACCTCTCCAGCACCCTTGGGATATCCTCGTCAGCGATACCGATGCCGGTATCGCTGACCATCAGCGCCACCCCGCCGTCGCCGATGGCCTCACCGATTATCGTAATCCGACCGCCGCCGGGCGTGAATTTGATGGCGTTGCCGGTGAGGTTCAAGAGAACCTGCTTCAACCGTAACGGGTCGGCATAAAGCAGAGGAAGGTCTCTGCTCACATCGAACGTCAAATTCACCCCCGCTTCTTCAGCCCGACCGCTCACCATGGTTTTGCAGGCGGCGGTAATTTCCGCTAGATCCACCTCTTCTTTCTCGATGTCGAGCTCTCCAGCCTCCACCTTCGATAAATCAAGGATATCGGCGATGATCCCCAATAGATGTTCGCCTGAAGCGTTGATGTCTCTCGCGTAATCCTTATATCGCCCTTCCAGCGGCCCGAGCATCGCCTCCTTGATCATCTCTGAAAAACCGATGATGGCGTTCAATGGCGTGCGCAGTTCGTGGCTCATGTTGGCCAGGAACTCCGATTTGGTCAGATTTGCAGCTTCAGCTTTTTCGATAGCCTCGTGCAATTCGCGGGTGCGCACTTCGACCTTCTGCTCCAGACTTCGGTTTGCGATGTCGATCTCTTCCATGGCATTGCGTAGCCCGATCTCAGCTTGTTTGCGCTCAAATACACGGCTCAGCTGGGTCCCGATGTGTACCAGGCTCTGCAGGAGTTCATCGTTCTGAACAACGGCCACATCCGTATAGAACTCTAACACCGCGACGACATTTTCTTGAGACGAGACCGGTAGCGCGAACCCTGCCCGAACCTGAATATCCTGACCTGTCTCCCCCAACCGTGAAAATGTTGATTGTTGGGTGACATCCTCTATCCACAATGGCTCTCCGGCAGTGACAACTCGGGTCACAAATGCTTGGCCGGGGTACATCTTGGTTTTCTCGGTGATTTTGCGGAAGACTGCGAACCGCTCTGGGTCGTCCAAATGCCATATTCCAGACGAAACCAGAACATTGTCTTCGTCTTCCGACATAACGTAGATATGCCCAACCGGCCAGCCCGTGAACTCGGTTATGGTCGTGAGGCAAGACTGTAATGCCTCGTCGAAGTTGACGGATTTATTCGCGTTGGTCGCGGTAGTACGTAATAGGTCAACGAGTTCCGATTTATGGCGAAGTTCTTCTTCCGTCCGCTTTCTCTCCGATATGTCGGAATGCCAGACCATTACGGCTTTTTCCCCACTGAAGGAAATTGGCCGCCAATCGGCAAGGCACCACCACTCTTTTCCGTCCTGGCGTTTTCGCTCTTCCTCAGTCCCGGCAATGACACCATCACGGTTAAAGACAGTCCAATTTTCTTCCAGTTTTTCTGGATCTAGGTAGCTATCGGCGATCGGAGCTGCTCGAAGACGATCATTTAATCCGCCGCCGACCATCTCGGTAAACCGGCGATTGACATAAAGGCGTTTCTTATTGACGATCGAGACAATGGACACGCCGAACGGGCTATTGTCCAAAATTTGGAGCAAGCGCTCCTCGCTTTCGCGCATGGCGGCTTCGGCGTAGGTGCGTTCCGTGATTTGTTGCTCAAGATGTTGGGTTCGCTCGATAATCTTTTCTTCAAGCTGATCTTTGTAGTCGACTAAAGTATTGTAAATCGATTGGAGTTCAGTGGTTTTCAAGCCGACCTCTTTCTCCAAGACGACCTGTCGACGCATAAAGATATAAACGAACGCCACGACCATTAGAAGAAATGCACCAAAAGAGATTTTGAACGCCAGCGTTTCGGCGGCAACAATGGTTGGTATTCCAGATTTCGGTATGTTAGCGAATTCCCAAGAACCTTCAGGAAGTGTAATCGAGGAAATTTTATGTTGTCCCGAAAAGGCGCGTTCTTCGCCCCAAAACATTTTTCCGCCACTCGTTCGTAAACCGGCAATTTTATCCAGCCGGTCACCTTCAACACCTGACGATAAAAGAATTGTCTGCATATCAATCACCATGGCAACCACCCCCCAAAAGGTGTCACCAACGAAAACCGCCTGGCGCACAATCAAGCCTAACCCACCTTGCCGTAATACATAGGGCCCGCTAAGTGTCGGCTTTCTGGATTTTATGGCTCTTTGTACATCGGCACGAACCCTTGGGCGGACATCGTTTAACAAGTCATGTCCGAGAACTTTTTCATTTCCGATAATAGGGTAAACCCATGCTTGCTTCCCCTGAGGGGCAAGAGAGAAATTCCTGAAACCTGTAATTTCCTCATATTGTCGACCAATAAATGCAGTCAAACGCGCCTTCATTTGCTCGTCTACATGGGTACCCACGTACTTCAAGTTATTATCAACGAAACTCTTAAAACCAGAAAAAACGGCAAACCGCCTTTCTAAAGCCAATTCTATTGAGTTTGATAAAGTAGTAGCATGCGTTTGCGTTTCGATTCTCACCTTGGTGGTTGTCAATTGTTCATTATGTTCAACAACCAATATCCAAATGGCAAAAGCGGCAACAATGGATAAACTCAATATGATTGTAATTTTGAAATTGTGTATAAACATCATTAGCTTTCTTTGTCCACCAACTAACAATCAAAGATAGTAACCGCATACCGTGTATTTTGGTACAGACAAATTTCACGAAGGGCGAAACATCTCTAGCGGAATGACTGCTCTTGGCTATTTTCAAACCAATTACGAACCGCCCATTTCCTTCCGTTTTATGCCGTAGGCATAGCTTCTATACTTCCGGGGACACCTCACCGACCCCTTCGCCCTCTCCCACACCTGCCGAATTTACGGGTACGCGATCCCAACGGGATCGAGGTCGTGTAGCTGGTATTCGGGGGTTAGTCTCTTAGATGAATGGTTTGCTGAGATAAACAAGATGTTCCCGGAAATCCTGAGCAAAAGCCCTCTGAAAATATCCGGTTAGGGCAGCATAACGAACCGGGTTATTTTGTTTTCCAATCCGACTCCAATTTCTTAAAGCGGGATCTTCACACTCCCTTGGAATGCAGATAAGCATCGCAAAGTTCGATCAGGCGATCGCGATCAAAACTTGGATCATGGCCACCATGGACCACGGTCACTGGAAGGTCCCGTAAACGACGCATGGTTTCGATATAGAGTTCAATGTCACAGTCATCAAACTGATCTAGCAACGGACCGTCGTAGATAGCGTCGCCGGAAAACAAAGTACCGGTTCTTTCTTCCCACAACCCCATGCTGCCCGGAGAATGTCCGGGAAGGTGCATTATTTCAAACTGGCGATTTCCCAGATCCATCACATCCCCCTCTTCCACAATCCTTGTGGGGGCGGCGGCCCGGATCTCAAAGTCTGCTTCACAATAGTTTGAGTACGGGTGTTTGGTCAGCATACGTGACCCGATATCATAGCCCGTACCTTCCATTTCTACCTGCCAGTGCTTCGCATCCAGGGTGCATGGGTTCGGCGCCGCCATAATTTCCGCCTCAATGGCATGCACCACTCTATTCTCGAACTCGTAATGGCTACCTATATGATCCGAATGACAATGTGTTGCGACCGCATCCACAGGTTTGTCGATCAAATGGCGAGTGGCATCATAGAGGCTGCCAATCCCCATCCCCGTATCCACCAGCATATCACGATCCCGGCCGCGAACATGCCAGATATTACATTGCAGCAGTGGATCTACATAGGGTTCCCACAGATGGGTAATGTCCGCATCTACCTTGCGAACTTCAAACCATCTATCAGCAATTTCAACCGACATTTCCCATATACCTTCAAGCAGGGGCCAATCGTAGATCGGTCTGGTAATTGATGGAAGGGGTTTCGATCTGCAGCGATCAGGCAATTCCGATTTGCCCGTTTGCCCGTCGTTGGAATCCCACTTGAGCAATCTTTTTTGCCCCCCCCAGACGCATCAATCCCGGCGACGTAGGCGGGTAATTTCCTGCAATTAGTGGCAGAAATCCCTCCGTTGAAAATTGTATACATTTTTTTCGCTTGTTCTATTGATTATCCCTATAAGAAAAAGTAGTTTCCCGGCTTTGTTTACGTCATTTATGGAGAGAACATGACCAAGCCTATCTACGCTATTGCTGCAGTAGCACTACTTACAGGGTGCAGCACCATCGTTTCAGGTACTCAACAAGCAATATTCATCGACACCCCTAAGGTGGACGGTGCCGAATGCAAATTGACTGATAGTAAGAAGGGGACATGGCACCTGCCCGGCACCCCAGGGAGCGTGTCCGTTGCGAAGGGCGACGGCCCGATGAACATCGTTTGCACTAAAGACGGATACGAGAGCAGCACCGTCAGTGTCGATGAGGAACTCGCAGGTGCTACCCTCGGGAACATCATTATTGGCGGCGGTATTGGCTTCCTGGTGGATGCAGCCTCGGGCGCTGCACAGGTATACCCAGACCGCATTACTGTATGGATGAAGCCTACGGAGTGGGCCAGCGATGCTGAGAAGCAAGCTTGGCATGATGATAAGAAGAAGTATGAAGAGGCAGAAGCGGAGAAGCTCCGCAAGCTGGAAGAACAGAATAAGACCTAACGCCTTCCAAAATCCGTGACCGTCCGGCGAGCCACCTCTCGACGTCCTAAGGATATCTCTGTCATTGTTTAGTACCCACTAAAGTTTAAGTGGGCACAGAATTGCAGATCATTAGGACAGATATAAGGTGGCTAACCCGGGCGGTTACTTCTTAGCTATAAAGAGACCTTCTGAATCTAACCGAATTACGCCCGGTTCCATGCAGCAACCGGGTATTTCGTGATAACACTTCCGTTCCCGGGCGCTAAGCGGACGTTAAATACCGCGGGTGAAAACTTCTCAGTTTGACCCTAAGCGGACTTTCCAGGTTTTTCGGAGATCTGATTGCCATCGTGGTCAAGACGTGGGCGGCCACAAACAATCCAGTAACCGATGCCCATCAACCCTGCACCACTGATGGCATTGCCGATGGTTACCCATAGCAGATTCCGCGCGGCGCCTGCTAGGCTCACGGTATCGGGATGGTCCGACAACAAGGCAACGGCGAAGATGGTCATGTTGGCGACGCTATGTTCGAACCCCGCCGCGATAAAGGCGAACAGGCACCAAAATATCAAAATGCATTTTGCCGTATCGTTGGTCGTTCTTGCGGATGTCCAGATCGCCAGACAAACCAGCCAGTTACACAACATCGCGCGGGCCACTAACTCGCTTGCCGGAGCTGTCATCTTCTTAGTCGCGACAACATGTAGCAAATCGGCCGCTTCATTGAGAATGCTTCCACCGCCGCCGATGACGAAGATAAGGGCAAGAATGGTGCATCCGATCAGATTTCCGAACCACGTCGTCATCCAACTGCGCCCTAAATCACGTAGCGAGGTGATACCGGCAAGCAATCCCAAGGTCATGATCATGGCGTGGCCGGTGAACAGTTCCGAGCCGGCAAAAATGACCAGGGTAAGAGCAATGCCAAAACTGCACCCCATCACCAGACTTCGTACCGATGGGTCCACAGTCTCACCAACGCTGAATATGAGAAGAATACCCACGCCCACGTAGGCACCCGCCATCATTGAGGCAATGAAGAATCCGAGTGGATTGTCCCGCAACGACTCCGTTTTAGTGCGCGCCAGCATTGCGAATTCAATGGCCGTTTTGGTGAGTGTCATGAAATTTGTTTACCAATGCGAGATAGGTTTGAAATAGGTTCCATAAAAGGCACGGCACGCAAACAAGAGAATACCCTAAGATGACCTTGGCCTTAGAATTATAACATGGTGTTTTAGCATTTGTCCGCTATTGACATAGTGGACGACACCCACTCTGGGACACCCCAATCCGGGCAGGCATTTTCGTCTCCTGTTGACCCAGCTCGGTCATTTAGCATGGTTCGAATTCCCATCTCCGCAGAAGGTCCTTATCTTGCTCTCGCCGGTCCTTCGGGAGGGCGGTGCAGAACACTCTCAATTTCCATCATGACATTTTCTGGAAGAGGGCCAAATTCAAGGGCGCCGGCATTTTCTTCGGACTGCTTAGAATTTTTTGCGCCAGGCAGCGGGAATGTGCGCGATGATTTTGCCAACAGCCAGCACAAGGCGCCTTGTGCCAAAGTCCTTCCCTCAATTGTGATCAGATCACGCACCGCGTCCAATTGGCGTTCATATTCTGGCGATGCAGTGCAATCGGTGAAATATCCCTGCCATTCAGCGTCATTGCTGCGAACATCATCGCTGGCGACTTTTGAGCCATTGGAATATTTGCCGGTCAAAACACCCATCGCAAGTGGGGACCGATTTAGCTGAATCAGATCATGAGATTCCGCGACAATTGACAAAGAAGTGGCGCCGAAGAACAGGTTCATGGCGTGTTGCACAGCGATGAATCCCTCGCGACCTGCCACCGCATTTAAACTGTCCGGGAAATCTGTACTCCATCCGTACGATGCAATGTGTCCAAGTGATCGAATATTTTCCAGTGTGTCAAATACCTGTATTGCGTTTTCAACCTCCAAATCATTGAGATGAAGTTGCATCACGTCAATCTGGTCGCGTTGCAAGCGTTGCCGACTTTGCTCTATGGAATCTTTAATGTATGTCGGGTCAAATTTTGGACCGGTCATTTGCTTTTTTACGGCATCAAACGAGTGACCAAATTTGGACATTACGATGGCGTCCGGGCGGTCTTTCAATGCTTTCCCCAACAAGAGCTCTGAATGTCCAGCGCCATAAACGGCAGATGTATCGAAAACACGAACACCTGACGCCCAGGCGGCATGGATTGCTCGTATTGAATGTTGGTCATTCGTGCCGGAATATCCAACCGGCACTTCTCCGGACCAAAATGATCCACCAATAGCCCAGCACCCCATACCAATGCGCGGAGAATTCTTGAACAAGTTATCCATATTTCTATTTTCCTTTCATAATTGCTTGTATTGTATAGCTTAAAACATGGGGCATACCTCTAGTAAGGCCCATAATTTGAAAGCATCATTTCATGAATGAAACGAAAATCGATTGGTCTGATTTATACTTGTTTCTTGCCGTCGCGCGCGGCGGCGGGCTTGCTGCAGGTGCAGCAACTTCCGGTCTGAGCGCGCCGTCTCTTGGCCGTCACATGGTCGCGCTCGAGCGTGCAATTGGTGAAAATCTGTTTAATCGTTTACCCCGTGGATACGATTTAACAGCAGCAGGAATGGAGTTGCTTGTCGAAGCGGAAGCCGTTGAGGAACAAGTACTAGCCATCAAGCGCCGTCGCGACAATGCGAACGCTCACCTCCCTATTCATATCACCGCCGGGACGTGGATGACGCGGTTCTTGGCGACGCATATACGTACCTTCAGCACAGAAGGGGTGCGACTGGTTTTTCGCGCGTCAGAAGCACGCCATCATATTGGCCGACGAGAGGCCACAATCGGGCTGCGAAATACCCGGCCAATAGAGGCCTCTCTTGCCACCCGCAAAACCACACGTATCGCATTCGCACCCTATGCCACTCCGTCAGCGGCACTGGAGAATAACTGGATAGCTTCGACCGCGCACACGCCTTCGGCGAACTGGGTAAGAACGCACAAAAAGAACGACATAAAGTATGAGGTTAGCAGCCCACGCTCACTTTTGGATTTGGCGCGGCAGGGGATTGGACAGGTGGTTTTACCGTGTTTTGTTGGATGCCAAGAACCAGAATTGGTTCAAAACGGACCTATCATTACCTCCCTGTCCCATGATCAATGGCTGGTCGTGCATGGCGAAGACCGCAATCAACCCGCAGTTCGCAACACGATAGATTTGATTACAAAACTTATTGTGTCCTCACGTAGGGTTTTTGAAGGAAACTGTTAAATACCGGCAAACTGTTAAACACGAACATATTCGTCAATCGGCGGCAGTAGCAACATCATGCTCACCTTCGATCGCCGACTTTACAAGACGTACAACAATCTTCGTTCCGACCTCGATAACAAGGTGTTCTATTGCCGGTGTATTTGCGTATCTTGTCGCCGAAAACCGAACACAATTCAGCCATCACGCTTTTCTAGTCCGAGGACCTTACGTACATCCGCAATGCGTTGTTCCTCTTCTTCAAAAACCTCACCGTCCGCAGCACTGACGGATATGCAGATATCAAGAACCAATTCGGCGAGCTCCGGATCGGACTTGATTGCCCGTACGGCCTTGAAAGCTTCAGTTTCACCCTGCTTGGTGTCTTTAGTGATTGCCGAACAAAAATGATCAAACTGCTTCATGCCATTTTCACGGTCCGATTTCCTTGTCAGGCCAAGCACTTCAAAAGTCTCCAGCACCTGCTCACGTTCAGAATCTTCCAGCTCTCCGTCCGCCATGGCAACAAGAGCAACAGATGCCATAGCAGCGTCCAAAAGTTGCTGGCGCCCAGGCGCACCACGTAGCCTACCGAACCAGCTCTGGCGCACCATCCGGTTCAGATTACCGCCAAATTTACTGACAATCTCGCCGATTTTGTTTTTCCGGTCGCGGGTTGCCAGTTCGATAATATAGGCCTTGGTTCGGCGCTCAATATCCGCCTTTCGTGATTTAGACAGGTCGTCAATATATTGGCGGACGTCGGGATATTTCTCTCCAAGCTCGATAAGAGTCTGGCGGCTAACCTCGTAAATCACGCTGTATTCGACACCAATCGCCTGAAGTTTTCGCTGACCTTGATCATATACACTCTGCACCCCAAAACACTCCCCGGGTCCGGCTTCGATCGCGGTGAAATCCGGGCACCCTTCCACTTGCGCCCGCAACCCGGCCCGCCCGCTGTACACGATATAAATTGAACTCGCATCACCTCCTGGCTGATAAATCGTTTCAAGCTTCGCGTAATCTGCGCGTTTTGCCTGATCAACAACTTCTCGAATACCCCCTTCATCTACTGAAGAAAATATCGGAAAGGATTGAAACCGTTCAATCGTTGCTGGAGAAATCTCGCTCTGGCGTTCCGGCCAGGCCTGTTCGTCAAACTGACTGCCGGGGCCTGCAAACTGATGATTGAGTCCCGGTTTGATCCCATGACGGCGAAATGCCGTCCAGGTCGCAGCCATTGCGTCCCTGATCGCCCCGCTGAAGTCATCCTCTCCGGCGTACCACCATAGGATTCGATAATCCATGCCATATTCGCTCATTCCCTGAACAGCGACGACGGGCCCCGGGTTCTGGAGCATGAACTGAGCATTTTTCAACTCTTCCGTTATCGCCCTTTCGACCAGATCGGGAGGAGCGGAAAACTCCGCGGTGATAATTTTATGATGACGCCGCATATTTTGCGGGCGTGAGTAGTTCCGGAATTCTTTGGATGAAATCGCGCTGTTCGGGATGATTATCTGTGAGCCGCTGAGATATTCATACAGCGTGATTGAACGCCAGTTCAGACCCTCAACCCGCCCGTACAGATCCCCAATCTTTATTTCATCCCCACGTCCAATGCTTTTGGAGAGATTAATCGAAATGCCTGAAAACAGCTCCCCTAGTGTGGATTGAGCAGAGTAGCCAAGAACAAAGGCCGCAGCACCCGATGTCGCCGCAATAGCGGTAATCGGCTCGCCATAGACGAAGTGCATGGAAATCATGACCGCGATCAGATAGACAAATACGCTGACAAATCCGGTCAGTAACTGTGGAACTGCAACCTGTCCATTTCTCGCGAGAACACCATTCCAGACAAACTTGTCCAGACCAGCATTCACACATAAAGCGACTGACAACCACAACAGCGTCGTGATCGCCCTGCCGACTTCCTGGTAATTACTTTCAAGGTTTACAAATTCGAGAACGGAAGCCCCGAAAAAATCCAGCAAGCCGAAAAACACAATCATCTTCAGCCCAAAAAATAACCGATCCTGATCTTTTCCCGTTATCCAGCGAACCAGGCTGGTAAAGACAATGGCCATGCTAACCAACAGCAATAAGGTTCCGGCAATATCAAGAAAACTATTCAGTGAATCCATCCAATGTCCTAAGAGCGGTTTAACTAATTCTAATTATCGTTTTAGAGCTTTATATTCATAAAGCAATTCCTATAACACTGTAGAAACGAATAATTTCACATAGTAATCGCGCCTTTCCCTGTCCCGCCGCCGGGATTCAAGGTGTCATTTTGCGTATTTTTCTTCAAAACATTGCGCCTGATCAGGCCAGAAATATCTCGAAACATACAGACACATGCTCGACATCAGGGATACATATTCAGAGCTTAGACTGCAGCTGTTTCTATTATAATGGACTTGTTTGTTAAATGTTAATGGCATCGTTAAGCAGAAAATACCTGCTTTCACTACTATCAGCTGGATTATTCATCTCCGCACTTGGTCTATGGATCATTTATCAATTGGCGATTACCGAGCTTAGCAAGCAAGCGCTTCAGGGTGCCCAGTTGTTGTCGAGTGCCATTGATCATTCTGCAATGGTCGCGCACGATCCGAACGAGCTTGACTACATCGCGGTGGAAATCATCAAGGATCAACCAACAGTCCAGTCCATCCTGATAGCGACCAAAAGCCCGTTTCATATCCTCACCCTATTTCATCAGAAAGATTATGCGCCCGCGGACGACGGCGTGCACATGCGCAACGAGGCGGAATACGCAGCTACAAATGGCAGATTCGGCCATCATATTGGGCCATCTGGCGACTTAGGGTTGATTATGCCATTGTCTGTGAAACCTGTTAATACCCATGACGGTGAAGCACCGAACCCTGTGCGGCGGCACGGTGACACGTCTATCGATCAAATAACCCAAAGCCTCGGAGAGGATTTCGCAATTTCTGGCAGGGAATTCACCCTGCCTGCTGCCGATTTTCGCGGGGTTATAATCATCAGAACCGATGCGCGATCCATTCTACAATCGGCGAAAAACGTTCTGTACCGGGCGCTGCCGGCTTTGCTTGGCGGCGTCTTTATATTTATGGCCCTCGCCTATGGACTGCTTCGCCTATTCGTTTTGCGGCCGATGGCTGAGATCCGCGATACCATGAAACATCAAGAGGAAGGTGACAAATCAGCGCGTGTTGGTAATCCCACGGACGATGAAATTGGCAAAGTCGCAATATCACTCAACACTATGCTCGATACGCTGGCGGAAAGTGAGACTGCTCGGGGTTCTTTGACTTTTGCAATTGACGAAATTGGCGAGGCGATCGCACTGTATGATACCGGTGACCGGCTGGTTTTCGCCAACCGCGCATGGTGGCAGTGGAATGCTGGCGTTCGTCATAAGACAAAAATTGGAACGACGTTCCAGCAACATTTGCAGAACTTGCTGGAAATCGGCGCTCGGCCCGAGGCGGTCGGCCGTGAAGAAGAATGGCTCGCCGATCGATTGGAAAAACATGCAAATCCGCCCGGTCCCTACGAACTGACCGACAAGGACGGGCGGATCAATCTCATCCACGAGCAGGCCCTCTCTAATGGCGATCGAATCTTCATCGCGTCGAATGTTTCCGAACAACGCTACGCACAGCAGCGGCTCGAAATCGCGATTGAAAGTATCAACGAAGGTTTTGTCCTCTTCGCCTCCGACGGGCGATTAATAATGTGCAATACCCGCTACCGGGAAATTAACCATGTAATCGCCGATCTGATCGTGCCCGGCGTAAAATTCGAGGAGTTGGCCCGCGGCAGCATTTCACGGGGTGGCTTACCAGATGTGGATGGTCGCGAAAAAGAGTATATCGCGGAACGGACAAAAAAATTGAAATTGCAGCAAACTCACGAGCTGCAAATGCAGGATGGGCATTGGATATTGATCAGTGACAGCTACACAAAGAACGGTGAGATTGTAGGTATCCGCACGGACATCACTGCGTTGAAATCACGCGAAACCGCCTTGATTGCAGCAAAAGAGGCGGCGGAACTTGCCGACAGGGCCAAATCGGATTTTTTGACCCATATGAGCCATGAATTAAGGACGCCTCTCAACTGTATCGTAGGCTTCTCCGATGTTATGATGAATGAGCACATGGGACCTATGAACAACAATACATACAAGGATTACGCGCAAGACATACATCGCTCAGGCAACCATCTCCACAAAATGATCAATGAAATACTGGACGTTTCCAAGATCGAGGCAGGCACTCTCGGCTTGATAGAAACAGATATAGAATTAGACGAAACCTTGGCCAGTTGCATAAGGATGTTTGACGAACGAGCCCGGCAAGCAACCCTCTCCTTGCGGTCAGACTTCCGTCTCGATGGTGTTAAGATCAGGGGTGATGAAACAAGGATAAAGCAGGTTTTCATCAACCTGCTTTCGAACGCCGTGAAGTTCACCAAAGCGGATGGGCTTATTTCTGTCGCATCGGGTATCGACAAAAAACGCGGGCTGTTTGTGAGCGTTTCCGACAATGGAGTGGGGATCGCCGAAGATCAAATTCACCATGTTTTCCAACCTTTCAAGCAAGCGCGCAATAATGCCAGTCTAGCGCATGAGGGTACCGGGCTCGGCCTATCGCTTTCAAAGTCCCTGGTTGAATTGCATGGCGGCACAGTCGAAATCGAGAGCCAAATCAATATCGGAACAAACGTAGTGGTATCGTTTCCTTCGGAACGAATTCTAACGCCGTCAAATGACTCCGAATTCAAAGCACGGCGCCAATCTAAGATACGGTAAGATTTCGAGCGAGCGAGGAAAGAAGGCACTACCCGACGTCGGCATTGCTGTTCGACCTTTTACCATCGACACCGGAGGCATATCTACTTTTGCCTTGGAAAAATTCGTCCAAGGACTCCGCAAAGGTCATGTCCGTAAAAGATGTTATGGATGGCGCGTACCCACCTGTAGCACGACACCGAAATCCGTAAGGGACAAATTATACACAAAATAGTCCGATTGACGGGTTGAGATGGCAGGAGAAAGCGGACGTCAATTGCCGTCGGTGAACAATTCTCGAGGTGACCCGGAGCGGACATCGCTTCTGGAAACTAAACACGCCTGTGACATTAACACATCCGGGTGTTCAATTGTGCTATAATGTCTGACACTCAATGACTGACGAGTTTCAAACCGTCCCGCGTTTGTACATGGAGTTCGCCCCCAATGGTAAAATTTTCCGCCTTTTGTAAAATTCAAAAATTTGGTTTTGTCCTACTTACATCGACTGCGCTTGTAGCCCTTCCGGTATCCCTGGATTTATCTACCGGTGCCATTTCTGTAAAAACTGCTGATGCGAAAGGTGGCAATGGTGGAGGAAATGGCGGTGGTGGCGGTGGCGGCGGCGGCGGTGGCGGCGGTGGCGGTGGCGGCGGCGGCGGCGGCGGTGGCGGCGGCGGCGGTGGCGGCGGCGGTGGTGGCGGCGGTGGCGGTGGCGGCGGCGGCAGTGGTGGGGGAAATGGCGGCGGCGGTGGCGGCAATGCCGGTGGAAATGCCGGTGGAAATGCCGGTGGAAATGCCGGTGCTGGGAATGCTGGAGGAGGAAATTCAAACTCTGGCCCAGGCAACAACTCAGCCTCAAATGCATCTGATACAGGCAAAGCCAATGCTGCTTCGAACTCAGCTGTAGGTAAAGCCGCTGCTGCAGAGGCAGCAGCCCAAGCAGAAGCAGAAGCCGCCGCGGCAGAAGCGGCGGCGGCGGCAGAAGCAGCTGCAGAAGCAGCAGCTGAAGCGGCTCAGGCTGAAAGCACCGGCGATACAGGTGCAGGAGATTCATCTTCGGGAACCGGAACGGACGGGCTGATATAACAAGTAATGATTACCGTTAAATATTTGGCGTTGACCGTTCTAGTCGTCGGAGTAACCGGATGCGCCGATGGCGGAACGATGTCTTCCATATTCGGCCCAAAACCTGTTCTTGAGGAAGGAGCACCGTTTGGGGCAATTGCTTTTTCTGTCGCGACCCAGAGATGGCAGATCGAAAGCGACCATCCCAGTCGCTTGGCCGCCCGAAACCGGGCACTCTCCGGGTGTCAGGAGAAAGACTGTACTGTGTTGCTCGAATTTGGTCGGGGAGAGTGTGCCAGTCTGTCGCTTGATGCAGCCAAGGCAACAACGATTCCCTATGTGGCAGCTTCGGTGAACGCAGGTTCCGCTATAAATTCTGCCCGCCAGGCCTGCTCTGCCGGTGGAGGGAAAGATTGCAAGGCCGCACCGCCGGTGTGCAACTAGTTGCGGAGCCTCCTTTGGATCAAAATAAGACGTTTTTTGCAGAATATCCAAGTTGCCGAACTTGACTTCCGGTTATCGGGAGAAAGGGGGCGTCAATTGCCGTCGGTGAAAACTTCTCGAGGTGACCAGGAGCGGACATTTAACGTGTAGCAGATATTCCTTAGTAGATCGGACATATTGCTTGATGTGAAATTTCGTCATACGATTTGATGTGGATTGATATTCTCCCCAGTCGTATTGGAATTACATCAGCGATGACTTATGAAAGCCATGATTCCAAATATCAAAATTTGAAGGTTTTGATCATCGATGATGACCCTTTGATTGTTCAAATTGTCGAGCAAATTCTTAAAATTATGGGACTAAAGGATGTCCAATCTACCTGTTACCCGAAAATCGGATTGGAAGAAATTTTAATCAGTTTTGAGACACAGAAACCCATAGATCTAGTCATTTGCGACTGGATGATGCCCGAAATGACCGGCATTGAAGTGCTCAAGAAAGTTCGCGACAAAAATCTTGATTTGGCCTTCATCATGCTTACGGCGAAAATGACTGTGCCAGCGATTTCTGACGCCCGCAAACTCGGCATTGATGCTTATATAGGGAAGCCTTTCACTGGCGATCAACTCCAGCAAAAAGTTATGGCTGTTGCCAATCGTATTTTGAAAAAATAAAGCGAGCTGTGCAAATCCCTGACCTGGGATCGGCGGCGGTAACTCTCTGACCACAATCGGTTTCAGTTCGCTGATCACCAACCGTATTACAACGTCGAAGAACAAATAAAGGCGATCCCGTTCGGACATTCAACCTACTTTCCCCATTTCTGCATGTTATAGTTCTGTTTCGGAATACACATACACACGCAGACCGAAACCGAAATGGTGAAAGAGGAAAAACATGAGTTGGCAATCAGCTAAACAACCTCTCTGCGAAAAAGGTGGTTCCTGTGAGCCTATCGATCTTGTCATCCAACCTCGTGTTCATGACCTCGGCGGCTTTCAGGTACGCCGTGCGCTGCCCGTCAAAGAGCGTCGTATGGTGGGACCGTTTGTTTTCTTTGACCATATGGGGCCTTCCGTATTGCCGCCGGAGCAGCCGGTCGAGGTCCGCCCACATCCCCACATTGGATTATCAACGCTGACTTGGCTTTTCGAAGGCACTATTATGCACCGTGATAGTCTGGGTTCCGCCCAGGAAATCATACCGGGTGAGGTCAACTGGATGACTGCAGGATCGGGCATCGTACATTCTGAGCGATCGCCTGAACGCTTACGAGGGCAGCGCAACCCACTCCATGGGCTGCAAGTCTGGATGGCGCTGCCGAAGTCGCACGAAGAGACCGACCCGAGTTTCCAACATTACACTGCCGAAGAGCTTCCGGTCATGAAGGGCGATGGCGTCCGCGCCGTCATTGTTGCCGGCACCGCCTGGGGGCAACGTTCGCCGGTTTCAGTTTTCTCCGAAACAATCTACGTGGACATCACGCTTCGCGATGGCGCCGCGCTAGTCATCGGCAAGGAACCTGAGGAACGGGCGCTCTACTTGCTGACGGGAAGAGTCGAGATTTCTGGCGAGAGTTTTCAGCCCGGCAGCATGTTGGTGCTGAAGAACGGCGCTGATCCGGAGATCCGGGCGACAGAAGACACCCATCTTGTCTTGATCGGCGGCGCACGCATGGATGAACCACGTCACATGTGGTGGAACTTCGTCTCTAGTGACAAGGAACGGATCGAACAGGCCAAGTCAGATTGGCGCGATGGTCGCTTTGCCAAAGTACCTGGCGACGAGGAAGCGTTTATCCCACTACCCGATTGAGGAAGGATATTAGACATGACCAAATTCACACCTTATGGCGCGACCGCGGGGCGCGTGCTGCTCGCCCTGATTTTCGTCGCGGCGGGATACAGCAAGATCGGCGGTTATGATGGCACCGTCGCATTTATGGCAAAATTTGGCGTACCGGGCATACTTCTGCCGTTGGTGATCATCACTGAACTTGGCGGCGGTCTGGCGCTGATTGTCGGCTGGCAGACGAGGATTGCGGCTTTTCTACTCGCAGGTTTCACCCTGATATCCGCGATTATCTTTCACACCGACTTCACCAACTACGTCCAGTATCTCTTCTTCATGAAGAATTTGGCGATCGCTGGCGGCCTCCTGGCCCTTGTGGCACACGGACCTGGCCCACTAGCGTTAGATACGCGCGCCAGATAGGCTTTTTGCTGAGATAAATAAGGTGTCGCCGGAAACCCTGAGCAAAGGCCTCTGTCAATGTCCGGTTGGGGTCGCATAACGGATTGAGCTTTTTTTGTTTACGTTTTCGTCTCTTGTTGACCCAAAGGAGACATATTGAAGCCTGGCCAGTACGCTCACGAGTTAACGAATGAAAAAGAATTTATCCTGAGGCAGCCAACGCACCGGCAACACCAACATACAGGGAGCCGACAAATTTATTGAGTACGGTGGCTCGTTTGAAAAACGTGCCGGCTTTCTGAGCAATCAGAACATAACCATAATATACGCAAAACGAGATGATCATCGCGATACCCCCAATACTTATGGCCTGTGTCAAATAAGGTTTGGCCATATTGATAAAGAGTGGAAACAAGATGATGCTGACGGTGATCGCTTTTGGGTTGGTGCAGGATATAAACACTGCATGCGTGAACATGCGGGCCGGGGATAAGTCTTTGTGCTCGGCATCAATCGCGGCGCCTAGCACGGTGAACATTTTAATCGCGAGACATAACAAGTAGATCACCCCAACCCATTTCAGGGCAATGAACAGGTCAAGGTGTTTTTGCGCCAAATATCCGAGGCCCGACAGAACCGCTAATACGTGAATGCCTGTAGCTGTCATAAACCCGAGGGCGGCAAAGATGGATTTACGGGCGCCATACTTAAGGGTCTGAGCCACGGCAAAAGCCGCATTCGGTCCAGGCAACAAAACAGCAGGGGAAAACGTAAGGACAAACAGGGTCAGCAAAGTGGTATCCATCGGAATTTTCCTATCGATAGTGCTAAGATAATTGAGGCTGAACTTTGGGTGAGCGATTGGGTGAGGTGGGGCGTTGTGCCCGGCAGCGCCCCCTACGGTATCCAGAAGGGCTTTCGCACTTCAACGTCACGTTGTTCAAGGGACAAACCGATATCATCCAGACGATGGGGCTCTAAGTGCCGCAAAATGGCACGCGTGTGGCTGCGCCGGTGCCACATCGCCAGTGTCGTCGTTGCGGTTTGCACGAATACCAATAAGAACCCGATCAGAGGACGGGATGCGGCACGTGATCGCGGTAAGTCGGCGAAATATGTCGTATTTGTAGACATCACTCTCTCCTTGATAAGTGGCAACTGCATTTGACTACCTTATGTACAGTTATGGGAAAGGTCTTCGTATTGCCTGATAATCCGTTTATTTGTTGATAGAGACAAACGGAATGTCCTAATATATGTATAAGCAATACTTATGGATGCGAAAAATGACTGTTCCTCTAACGAACCTACGTGCATTTGACGCCGTCGCCCGTCTTCTGAGTTTCACCAAAGCCTCAGCGGAACTGCATTTGTCACAAAGTGCGGTTAGCCAACAGATCGCACAGTTTGAGGAGAGATTGGGTTTTAAGCTGTTCAGGCGGTTAACCCGCCGATTGGAGCTGACCGAAAATGGGCGGAAACTGTACGAGACGATCCGTTCGTGCATTCGAGACATCGACGATACGATCGCCACCTTGCAGGACGTGGATGCCGAGGTAAGCGTGACGATTAGTGTCGGCTCATCCTTTGCCGTTAACTGGCTTATTCCTCGACTTGCTGATTTCGGCATCGATTGCCCGGGGATTGATCTCAGAATTAAACCATCTGACTCTCTAATTGATCTACCTTCGGACCCATCCATTGATATCGCCGTGAGATTTGCCCAGGATCCGGGCCAAGGTTTTGTGACAAAAAGTCTGGAGGAAGAACAGGTTTTTGTCGTTTGCAGTCCTTCATTGCTGGGCGGCCGCACGTCCCTTGAAAACATGCAAGACTTGAGCGCGTACCCGTTACTTCACAGTGAAGTTTCAGACAATGAAACCGGGGCCGCCGGTAACTGGGAAAACTGGCTGGCTGCCATCGGACAGAAAAATGCACTGGACACCCGCCTTGGACCACGCGTGCCACGCAGTGATTTGCTGGTGCAAGCCGCCATTCATGGTCAGGGTATGGCACTCGTCTGGACCACCATGGTGCGCGGCGAGCTCAGCGATGGGCGTCTTATCAAAGTATTCAACGGGCATTATGAAATGTCGAGCCGCTACTACGTCACCTGTACGGAAGACGCCTTCGCAAAGCCCATGGTTCGATCTGTAATAGAATGGATGACGGGTAAAGCAATTCGACAAGGACCGTAGAATCGCACGTATCGTTTGCCCCGGTCGTTAATCAAACCCAATTTCTCAGAGTCATTACCAATGACTGTTAATGGCTACAAAAGGACCTTCTGGACCTGACCTAATATGCGGGTACACGGTTGCGATCCCTGTGGGATCAGGTCAGGCCCTGAGTTACAACGTCGAAGAACAAAAAAAGGCGACCTCATAAGAGGCCGCCCAATTTGTAAAATTCAGTACGATTTGGCTTATGCCGCGATGGGCGTGTCTTTGTGATCCCTATGAGCCATCGTCTCTGCCTTCGGTTGTTGTAGAACGGTAATGTTTGCGGGAACTGATTGGCCGCGATGCCGCTTGATCGTTCCGTTTACAATTCCGTCGATTTCACCCCGTGAGATACCGAGGTCAGAAAGCATATGATCATCAAGGGCATAAAGCTCATTGCGCCAGCGGTTTCGCTCAATCTTTAATACGAACCATTGAGCGGCAGTCGAAAACAGGGAGCTAATGCCAGAGGCAATTTCACTGATTTGATCTGAAATCGCTTGTGCGCGAAGGATGTGTGCTTCTGCTTCAATTTTGGATACATATGTCTGATCAAAGTTAACTTTATACATGGAAGTATAACGGTCGATTTCATCGGAAAATGAACTGGGCATAACTAAATTCCTTGGTTTTGTTTTTGGGCCTACAGGACGATGACGCCCGAATGGGCATCTCCCTGCACGTCAATTCTAGTCATGAACATAGGCCATTAATCTGAAACGAGAACCGCCAATGTTGCAGTGCAGCATTGCACCCTGCTCATACGAATACCGCGAATTCCAATTGAAGTATGGTCTCAAATACGCTCTCCTATTGAACTAGCATTCGTTAATCTATCTATCAGAATGGGGGGAAGATTTTATGCGGTTTTGCATATTTTCAGTTTGCTTAGTCTGGGTTTTTGCGGCTAGCCAAAACACCGTCAGTGCCGCCTCGGGTTCAGGAGAAGTATTTCGCGACTGCGCCAATTGTCCAGTTATGGTGGTGATACCAGCGGGCAGTTTCCAGATAGGTTCGAACACGCGAATAAGTGAAACACCGCAAACGCCTGTGTCTATTCCAGAGCCATTTGCATTAGGCAAATTCGAAGTGACTTTTGAAGAATGGGGCGCTTGTGTGGCGGATGGTGGGTGCGCCAACAAAAGCCCGTCTGATCACGGTTGGGGCAAAGGTAAACGCCCGGTCATTTATGTAACCTGGGAACACGCAGGTAATTATATCGTCTGGCTCAACAGCAAGGTCAAAGGAAGTCCCTATCGGCTACCCTCCGAAGCGGAATGGGAATATGCAGCTCGAGGCGACCCCACTGGCGTCAAACGGTCCGAATACGGTTGGGGAAATTCGATTGATTGTAAAAACTCCCACTATAACGGAGGCAAAAATTCCGATTGTTACTTCAAGTTCAACGGGGCATTCCGCGGCACCCGCCCGGTCGGCAGTTACCCAGCCAATAATTTTGGCCTTTTTGACATGCATGGCAACGTCTGGGAATGGGTAGAGGATTGTTGGCATTCCAATTACGCTACCCTGCCCACCTTAACGAAAACGCAAGGCGCACCATGGGTATCCGAGAATTGTATATTCCGTGTCATACGTGGTGGTTCATGGATGAATGAGGCAGATCGTTTGCGTTCGTCCAATCGCTCCAGACTTGGTGCCGTCAATCGGGACTTCAATTTCGGCTTTCGTGTCGCGCGTTCACTGCCATAAAACCTACTGTAGCCGGGGTAAAGGTCATGCGCAGTGTCGCTTGCCCCGTTGCCTCATGGATAAACTCTTCGATCTCGCGAAACCCGTAAGCGTCGTAAAAACGTCGCCCAACCCTGTTTTCCTTAAAGACCTCCACCTTAAGAGGTCCTTTTTCGGCAACGGCTTTATCGACCAGAGCCCGGCCTAAACCTTGCCCGTGGAAACCAGGATCAAGGAAAAGGCCACCGATTTCATTTTCGATAAGGGCGATGAAACCGACAACGGCATTGTCGGCTTCCATGACCCAGGTTTCGGCGAAGGTGAGGTAAATATTGCGCATGTTCCCGTCCTCCTGATCGAGGAAGGCTTTTGATAAAAACGGGTGAGCATGCTCGCTCGCCCGGCGCCAAATGGAAACAACGTCTTCGATGTCGTGTGCGTCGTATTTTCTGATCATTGTCTGACAGAACTTTCATGTCTTAACCGCTGCCGTTGAGCGGCTATGTTGATATACTTTTTTGGGAAAAGGCAGGACTGTTGGCTGGCGCAAGTCGATGCGGCCAGATTTGTCAATTCTGCTCGGTTAGGGGTGCAGTTTGCGCCCCCGATATCAACGGGACATAAAATCTCCAGTAAAAGATGGCTCGGAATTACCATTGCGATTTACGGAAGTCAATGTGGATGGGGGCTTGGGCCGCGCCTTCAGCAGCCGAATTTCTAGTCCTCTGGGCAATCACGGTGGCTGGCGGTTGCGGCCATCAGCCAGCTGCTGAAGGCGGCGATTTTTGGCTCGTTCACACGTTCTGCGGCAACGGCCAGGTAGTAGCCGAAGCTGTCGGGGTCGCCGATGTGCAGTTCAAACGGACGCACGAGACGGCCTTGGGCGAGAGCGTCATTGACAAGCAGCATGTTGCCTAGCGCCACACCGTGACCATCGACGGCCGCCTGGATTGCCAGCACGGATTGGGAAAAGCGCGGCCCCTTCGACGCATCGACGCCGTCAACCCCGGCCGCGCGTAACCAGGCCATCCACGACGGCCAAAGCTCCGCCTGTTCCTCCTCCCACCAGAGATCATGAAGCAGCGTGTGGTGGCGAAGATCATTCGGCGTGCGCAACGGGTGCGGTCCGGTCAGCAGGGCCGGACTACAAACCGGAAATTCGTTCTGGCCGATAATGTGCTGGGTATTGATCCCCGGATAGACCCCGCCGCCGTAGCGAATGGCGACGTCGGCATCGCGTTTGTGGAGGTCGACAATCGTGTCAGATGCATCGACCAGAACATCCATCCCCGGATGGCACTGACGGAAATCTTCAAGGTGCTGGACCAGCCACATGGACGCGAATGACGTGCCGACACTGATCGTCAGGCGCAACTCGTTCTGCACCGCACGCATACGCAACACCGCTTCGCCCAGCTGCTCGAACCCACCCTGGACCAGCGGCTGCGCGCTGCGCCCGGCTTCCGTCACCGTCAATCCGCGGGCCTTTCGGTGGAACAGCTCGACACCAAGCCAGGCCTCCAGCGCCTTGACCTGATGGCTGATGGCGGCCGGCGTTACATGCAGTTCCGCCGCCGCCTGGCTAAAGCTTTCATGGCGCGCAGCGGCCTCAAAAGCACGCAGCGACGTCAGGGGTGGAAGGGTGATCGTCATCAAATGTAAGACCTAGTTTTTCTAAGTCTTACAGTGAAAAAGAGTCGTTTGTCAAGGCAATACACCCGGATTATGTTGGGTTTACTGGAGATGACCTAATCAGGTTATCAAACAAAACTAATCAAAGGAGAAAATCAATGTCATACTGGAATCTGGATTTTTTGGACGTTTTTCGCCGTCTTGGCGCTGCCCACCACGAGAACCAAATGCGCGGTGCTGCACGTCGGGACCTTAACCGGCTCACGGATCATCAGCTGAGGGACATCGGGATCGAGCGGCGACAGATTTCCGAAGTTGTCGAGGCCATGGCGAAACCTGAAAATGTCCCGGCCACACCGTCCCACCAACCCGAGGACGTGCAATCGGGCCGCTGGAGCGTGAATACCGCGGCACCCTGCACGCAGGCGTAACGGAGATGAAGCCGGGCCTGCAGAACAGTTCAATAAAGCCTCGTTTTGCTGTATACTACCGCCCAGCTGTTTCAGCCCGCGCCGCATCCGGCGGCCGGGCGAGGAGGTGAATGCCGATGATCATGGCCTCTCATCACAGTACAGAGCCCGCCACAGGGCCCGAACGACACGGTTTCTTTGGCGGCGCGCATGCGGACGCGCATATTCTGCTCTCTATCCTGGCCGGACTGGCCGTCATCGCGATTGCCGTCGGGGGGATGGCCGCGGCGGGGATCGGGTTCGGGGTCGGGCCCAGCATGGAACCTGTCGCTTATCTGTTGATTGCGATCTCGGCAGCGATGCTGCTGTTCACCTATCTGATCACGTTTATCGAGAGCCAGCTACGCGCCGCCCTTTACATGGTGACGTTCTGGGGGATCACCATCACGGGTGTGCATATGCTGTTTTACACAATTGGATGAGGGTTTGGGCACTACAGGATAGAGGGTGCCGCCGCCCTCACTTTGTCACAACCGATGCATTCCGGCGGGAGCTCATAAACCACGCCAGTGCCCTTACTTCTCAAACCCCGTCGGATAGAGCGTCTCCAACCCATGCTTTTTGAAAATCTCTTTAACAACGCCCTCTTTCACCAGGGCATCATAGGCCGCCTGCCATCGTTTGATGGTGCCATCGGGGGTTTCTTTATGAAAAGCGATGGACATGAAGGTGTTGTCGACTTCAAGCACCAATTCGAAATCACTGACGTTCACCTTGAGCCGCCCGGCATTTCCGACCAGCGTTGCGTTGCTGGCGAACCACAGATCATTGCGCCCGAGCATCAGTTTCTTGAGGTTGGCGGCGGCAGTGGTTGACTGATCAAACATCTTGAAACCCCGCTCCTGAAGATACTGCATGCCGTGACCCTGGCGTTGCACACCAATCACATAGGCTTTGGCATCCTCAAGAGAACCCAGCTTTATCCCGCGACCTTTTTTGGCGAACAGGCCGATCTTCTTTTCCGCCAACGGACCGACCCATTTGAACAGCGGTTCGCGTTTTTGGGACCTCGTCGTTGAAAAGAGTGCTGTGTTTTTCCGGGTTTCCAGATATTTGTAACCCCGCGCCCAAGGATAGGTCTTGATCGGACTGACGTCTCCCAGTCGCGCCTTGATCAACCTGACTATCTCGACCGAAGGCCCCTTGAGAACATTGTCCTCGAGATAGTTCAAGGGCGGATAATCTTCGGTAATGACCATCACCGCCTCATCGCCATAGGCGACGCCGTTGGGGCTGATAAGGCCAAGTGAAGCGATATAAAACGCCGCAAGAATAATTCGCCGAATCATAGATACCTGTTTCAGATGACAGATTTTTCAATACAGGCCATGTTACGCCAGCACGACACCTTTGTGAATGGGAAACCGGTGGCCTCCACCGTCATCTTGCCGACACGGCATCAAAATAATCCAGCAGGAAATTTTTCAGCGCCGGCTGGGGTTGTGAGAATTTGGCCGCCAGGTTTTCGTCTTTGACCCGGATAATATTAGCGTAACCGATACATTCCGGCGGGGGTTCGCCGACGGCGCCTGTGAGTTTGAACTCGAAATATTGTCCCCCTCGCAAGGGGCCAGAGTATTTTTCAAGGCGCATACCGCTGATACTGAGATCACCGACATCACAGGCGAGGATGGCGCGTCCGCTATCGTCCAGAATGGCGGCGCATTCGCCCTGGCCGGAAAACCTTGGGTCCTGACGGCGGTTGCTGTCTTCGCGGACCTTGCTCGCGTCCTCACGTTTTTTTGAAAACCATGCCATTGTAAATTTTCCTTTTCAGGTATTCATTACACATTCACGATTGCAGTCTGTTCGTCAGAATAAAGCATAACATAGCATTATATCATTTCGGATAAAAAATTCGTGTTAACTTATGAAGCCTACAACGCCTTTTGCGGCTCCCTTCCAGCCACCACCTACGTCATGCAATGGGGCAATTCGCATGTCTGGAAGGTGGGCGGCAAGGTATTTGCCATCGGCGGCTGGAACAATGGCAAGTACCCCGGCGTGACCTTCAAAGTGAGTGAGATTGCCTATGAAGTACTCAGCGAAATGCCCGGCCTACGCCCCGCCCCCTATCTCGCGTCCCGGGGCATGAAGTGGATACAGAATTATGCAAAACCCGGCCTGCCCGATGACGAGCTTAGATCCCACATTGAAATCTCGCATCAGATCGTCTCGCGTGGGCTGACGAAGAAGTTACAAAAGGAGCTTGGACTTAATCAGAGTTAAGCGATCTGGTTGGATCAGGGCTAAAAAGGCCTCAAGTTTACGTTAACGTAAACTTACTCTTGACCCTAACGGTGTACTTGACTACGAAACCTAACCCCCTTCTTTTTCCGATGTCATAAAAACAAAAATAGACACGAGAGAAGCGGATAAGAACCGGATAAAGCCGGGAACAGGATATGGGCGAACGTTTAATTGCGCCCAAGGGAGAGATATCTGATGGCTGATGGCGCGACGCCTTCGCAGGAACTTGACACTTTTCCGAAGTTATTACTTGAAAACGCCCGCATCCGTGGGACGAGGCCTGCCAGCCGCGAGAAAGATCTCGGCATCTGGCAGACATGGACCTGGGCTGATGCGGCGACTGAAATTCGCGCCCTTGCGCTGGGTCTCAAAGCGCTTGGCGTTGAACGCGGTGACACAGTTTGTGTCTGCGGCGATAACCGCCCGCATCTTTACTGGGCGATGACGGCGGCACAGGCCGTTGGCGCGATCCCGGTACCGGTTTATCAGGACTCGGTCGCTGATGAGATGCACTATATCTATGAGCACGCCGAAGCGAAATTCGCGGTTGTTGAAAATCAAGAGCAGGTCGACAAGCTTCTTGAAATCAAGGACCGCCTGCCGGCGCTCAAAAAGATCATCTACAACGATACCCGCGGTATGCTGCATTACGATCAGGACTTCCTCGATTCCTACGAAGACATTCAGGAACTCGGGCGCAAGTATGATCAGGACAACCCCGGTTTTTACGAAAGCTCGATTGCTGAGGCAAATGGCAGTGACACCTGCACCATGCTCTACACGTCCGGCACAACCGGCCGCCCGAAAGGCGTGATCCTGAGCTACGGCAACATGATCGACACAGCCCAGAACAGTATTGATCTGGAAGGCCTGAGCGATCAGGACGAGATGCTGGCCTATCTTCCGATGGCCTGGATCGGCGACAACATCTTCTCTATCGCGCAATCCTACGTCGCTGGCTATTGCGTCAGCTGCCCGGAAAACAGCGATACCGTGCTGGAAGACCTCCGCGAAATCGGCCCGTCGTATTTCTTCGCGCCGCCACGTATTTTCGAGAACATCCTGACCACGGTGATGATCCGCATCGAAGACGCGGCCACCATCAAACAAAAGATGTTCCGCTACTTCATGGGCGTGGCGAAGCGCGTCGGGATGGATATTCTCGACGGTAAGTCTGTCTCCCTTGGCGACAAACTGCTCTACGGCCTTGGCAATCTGCTGATCTTTGCGCCGCTCAAGAACGTCATCGGGATTTCGAAAGTGCGCCTCGCCTATACGGGTGGGGTTGCCATCGGGCCTGATATTTTCATCTTTTATCGCTCCCTTGGCATGAACCTGAAACAGATTTACGCCTCAACGGAAGCCTCCGTCTTCATCACCATCCAGCGCGATGGCGAGGTCAACCCCGACACCTCAGGAAAACCGGCCATCGGCGTTGATTTGCGTATCGAAGACGACGGCGAGGTGATGTTCAAAAGTCCTGGCGTTTTCCAGTCATACTTCAAAAATGACGAAGCGACGCGCGAAACCAAGACCGCCGACGGCTGGGTTCACACTGGCGACGCGGGTTACATCGACAATGACGGGGACTTGCGCATCATCGATCGTTCGAAAGATGTCGGCAAGCTCAACAACGGGGCCATGTTCGCGCCCAACTTTATTGAGAACAAACTGAAGTTCTTCCCGCATATCAAGGAAGCCGTGACCTTCGGGCATGGCCGTGATCAGGCGACGGCGTTCATCAATATCGATCTGGAGTCGGTCGGCAACTGGGCCGAGCGCAAAAACCTCGCCTATTCAGGATATATGGATCTTGCCGGTCAGGACATTGTTTATGAATTGATTCAGGACTGTGTCGAGCAGGTCAACCGCGATCTGGCTGAAGATGAAAATCTGAGCGCGTCACAGATCAGCCGCTTTCTTATCCTGCACAAAGAACTTGATGCCGATGATGGTGAACTGACACGAACCCGCAAAGTTCGGCGTAACATCATTGCTGAAAAATACGGCGAATTGATTGAGGCGCTTTATTCGGACAAGACCCATTGCCTTGTCGAAGCGGTGGTAACTTTTGAAGATGGCCGGACCGACTCGGTGACAGCCGACGTCGTCATTCGCGACACCAAGACCAACATGCCAACCCAGGCCGCAGCGGAATAAGGCGAGAGATACCCTATATATGGCAGATCACAGAAAAATTGGCGGCGTCTTGCTGAATGTTGAGGGCATCAGCCTGTCGTTTGGCGGCGTTAAGGCGCTGAGCAACATCAGCTTTGACGTCCGCGAAGGCGAAGTTCGCTCAATTATCGGCCCCAACGGTGCTGGTAAAAGTTCGATGCTGAACTGCATCAACGGATTTTATCACCCCCAGGAAGGCCAAATCACCTTCAAGGGCGAAACTCGCAAGCAGATGGAACCCCATCAGGCCGCCGCCCAGGGCATCGCCAGAACGTTTCAGAACATTGCATTGTTTAAAGGGATGTCGACGCTCGACAACATCATGACCGGGCGGAACCTCAAGATGAAGCAGAATTTCCTCATGCAGGCGCTCTATTTCGGGCCAGCCAGGCGTGAAGAGGTGGAGCACCGCAAGGTGGTTGAAGAGGTTATCGATTTTCTGGAAATCCAGAGCATTCGCAAAACCCCGGTCGGCAAGCTGCCTTACGGGTTGCAAAAGCGAGTGGAGCTTGGCCGCGCGCTGGCTGCCGAACCCGATATGCTGCTGCTCGACGAGCCTATGGCCGGGATGAACCACGAAGAAAAAGAAGACATGTGCCGCTACATTCTGGATGTGAATGATCAGTTCGGCACAACCATCGTCCTGATCGAACATGACATGAGCGTGGTTATGGATATTTCTGACCGTGTCGTTGTTCTCGATTATGGGAAAATGTTGGCGGACGGAGACCCTGACGAAGTGCGTGCCAATCAGGATGTCATTGATGCCTATCTTGGCGTGACGCACGATTAAGGGTTGATGAACATGGAATTTCTAGAAGCTGTATTCGTTCTCCCGTTCCTCGACATGGCCGACAGCCCGATGTTTCTCCTGGAAGTGATCATCGGCGGCTTGTTGACGGGCGTTATGTATTCCCTCGTCGCGCTTGGGTTTGTGCTGATTTTCAAAGCCTCCGGCGTCTTTAACTTCGCCCAGGGCGCAATGGTTCTGTTTGCAGCCCTGGCCCTGGTCGGGTTCATGGAAAAAGGCGTGCCTGTGCCATTGGCCATTTTGATGGCGATTGGCGTCATGATCGCCCTGGCCTTCATCATTGAGAAACTGATGCTCCGCCATCTCGTCAATCAGGAAGGCATCATTCTGTTTATGGCGACCATTGGCCTCAACTTCATTCTTGAAGGTGTCGGGCAGATCGCCTGGGGCTCGGACGTTAAGAAGCTTGATATCGGCCTCCCGGACGAAAGTTTCGAATGGGGCCCGATGCTCCTGAACACATTTGATATTTCCGCGGCCATCATCGCAGCCTTCATGGTCACCATATTGGCTCTGTTCTTCCAGTATACGGCAACCGGCCGCGCACTTCGCGCTGTTGCGGATGATCATCAGGCAGCCCTTTCGGTTGGTATTCCGCTAAAAACCATCTGGATCATTGTCTGGTCCGTGGCCGGCATTGTTGCCCTTGTCGCCGGGATCATGTGGGGGGCCAAATCGGGCGTGCAGTTCTCGCTTGTGCTCATTGCCCTGAAAGCCCTGCCGGTGCTTATCCTTGGCGGTTTCACTTCGGTTCCGGGGGCCATCATTGGTGGCCTGATTATCGGGGTCGGTGAAAAAGTTGCTGAAATTTACTGGGGCCCTGCGTTCGGGGGCGCTATTGAGGGCTGGTTTGCCTACATGTTGGCTTTGGCCTTCCTGCTGTTCCGCCCACAGGGCTTGTTCGGCGAAAAAATCATCGAAAGGGTATAGTCAGATGTTTTATCGTGAAGCAGGACAATTCAAAACCAGTTACGACGCCGATCAGGGCATTTTTCCGATCATTCAGGACCGCTGGTTCATCGGGATCGTGCTGCTGATCGCCTTTGTTGTGATCCCGATGATCGCCAATGAATACTGGATGCAGGCGATCCTGATTCCGCTGGTCATCTACGCGCTGGCCGCCATTGGCCTCAATATCCTGACTGGGTACTGTGGTCAGGTGAGTTTGGGCACCGGTGCCTTTATGGCGGTTGGAGCTTACGCCACCTATAAAATGTGCACCGCGTTTCCGGAAATGAATATCGTGATTGCCTTTATATTCTCAGGCTTCTTTGCCGCCGCCGTCGGCATGGTCTTCGGCATCCCGAGCCTTCGCATCAAGGGGTTTTATCTGGCAGTCGCGACACTGGCGGCGCAGTTCTTTATCCTCTGGCTGTTTAACAAGGTCGGCTGGTTCTACAACAACAATCCGTCCGGCACGATCAGTGCGCCGCCACGCGAACTGTTCGGCATCCTGATCACCGGCCCGGAAGCCACCGCGACGACACGGTATTACGTGGTTCTCGTATTCCTCAGTGTCTTTGCCTTTGCCGCGAAAAACCTGGTGCGTGGGCGTATTGGCCGGTCCTGGATGGCGATCCGCGATATGGATATAGCAGCCGAGATCATCGGCATTGAGCCCCTGAAAACCAAGTTGCTGGCCTTCGCAATCAGCTCATTCTATTGCGGGGTTGCCGGCGCGCTCTATATTTTCTGCTGGCTGGGAAGTGCTGAAACCGAAGCCTTCGACATTTTCCTGTCGTTCAATATTCTGTTCATGATCATCATTGGCGGCCTCGGGTCCATAATGGGATCCATCATGGGGGCGGCGTTTATTACGCTGCTGCCGATTTTCCTGACCAATTTCCCGCCGATGATCGGTTTGCCGATTGCAACGGATTTATCAAAACATCTTGAGGAAATCATTTTCGGCGTTCTCATCGTTTTCTTCCTTATTGTCGAGCCGCATGGCCTGGCCCGGCTCTGGCAAATTGCTAAGGAGAAACTGAGGAAATGGCCGTTCCCATACTAACGCTTGGGATACGGTCTTAAGAATGTGCGTTTGCCAGTTTTGGCGGGCGTGCTAAGGTCAATGATCTAAAAAAGTGAAAAAAGATCGTTTGATCACTAGGGAGCAACAAAAGGGAGAAGAAACTATGTCTATCCGTAAATTGATTCTGGCTACCGCCGGTATCGCTGCAGGCGTTGCCGGAGCAATGGAAGTCAAGGTCGCCGCCGCTGATGAGCAGTTTATTCCGATGCTCGTGTACCGGACCGGCCCATACGCACCGAGCGGCATTCCTGTCGCCAACGGTTTCCGCGATTACTACACCATGATCAACAAACGCGATGGCGGCGTCGGTGGCGTCACAATCACGTTTGAAGAATGTGAAACCAAGTACAACACCAAGCTTGGTGTTGAGTGCTACGAAAAACTCAAAAACAAGGGCCCGACCGGTGCTTCGCTGGTGAACCCGTATTCAACCGGTATTACTTACCAGTTGATTCCGAAAGCCCCTGTTGACGGTGTTCCGATCCTCTCGATGGGTTATGGCCGCACCTCGGCTGCCGATGGCCGCGTATTTGAGTGGGTGTTTAACTTCCCGGCCACCTACTGGAGCCAGGCGACTGCGGTTGTCAAATACATGTCCCGTAGAGAAGGCGGATATGACAAACTTCAAGGCAAGAAACTTGTGCATCTCTACCACAACTCAGCCTACGGCAAAGAAGCCAATCCGACGCTTGAAGTGCTGGCCAAACGCTATGGCATCAAGCTGACCCTGATGCCGGTTGATCATCCGGGCCAAGAACAGAAAGCCCAGTGGCTTCAAATTCGTCGTAAAAGCCCTGACTGGATCTTCATGTCCGGCTGGGGTGTGATGAACCAGGTCGCCATCAAGGAAGCTGTTGGCATCAAGTTCGACATGAACCAATTCGTTGGTAACTGGTGGTCCGGTTCCGACGCTGACGTTCTGCCAACGGGTGCCGCTTCTGCCGGTTATACGGCAGCCACCTTCCACGATGCTGGCGCTGGCTATCAGGTCCATAAAGACATCGTAAAATATGTCTACGATGGCGACGAAGCCAAAGCCAAAGAGAACAAAATTGGTGAAGTTCTCTACAATCGTGCACTCACCAACGCCATGTTTGCTGTCGAAGCCATTCGCACGGCGCAGGGCAAATACGGCAAGAAATCGCTGACCGGTACACAGGTTCGCTGGGGCCTTGAAAACCTCAACGTCACCAAAGCCCAGTTGGTAAAGCTTGGTATGAAAGACTTCACGCAGCCGGTTAAGGTCAGCTGTGCTGATCATGAAACCATGGGTGCAGTTGGCTTCCAGAAATGGGACGGGTCTAAATGGTCCCTGACCAAGGAATGGCTGAAACCTATGCGTGACATCGTTCGGCCACTGATCGAAGCTGATGCCGCTGCATATGCTGCAGAAAACAAAATCACGCCACGGAGCTGCAGCTAAGCTATGACTTCCGAAACCGCTCTTAAAGAAGCGGGGGCAACCGAAACTGCGAGCCCCCTACTCAACGTCAACAACATTGAGGTGATCTATGATCACGTCATCCTGGTGTTGAAGGGGGTATCGTTGGAAGTACCCGAGGGGGGCATCGTTGCCCTCCTCGGCGCCAACGGTGCAGGAAAGACAACGACACTTAAGGCGATCTCCAATCTGCTTCGTGCAGAACGTGGCGAGGTCACCAAAGGCTCAATCGAGGTTTCCGGCGAACAGGTCGATTCCATGAGCCCGAACGAACTGGTTAAACGCGGTGTCATCCAGGTAATGGAAGGCCGCCATTGTTTTGAACATCTGACGGTCGAGGAAAACCTGCTGACCGGTGCCTATACGCGCCGCGATGGCCGGGGCGCCATCGCCGCATCTCTTGACAAAGTTTATCATTATTTCCCGCGTCTTCGCGAACGTCGCACGTCGCAAGCCGGATACACATCAGGCGGCGAGCAACAGATGACCGCCATCGGGCGCGCTTTGATGGCCAACCCGCACATGATTTTGCTGGACGAGCCGTCCATGGGACTGGCTCCGCAACTGGTTGAAGAAATTTTCGAAATCGTCAAAGATCTAAACATAAAAGAACACGTCAGCTTTCTGCTCGCCGAACAGAACACCATGGCCGCACTTCGCTATGCAGAATATGGCTATATTCTGGAAAACGGTCGCGTGGTTATGGATGGCACTGCTGAATCACTTCGCGAAAATGAAGACGTGAAAGAATTCTATCTCGGCCTTGCATCCGGCGAGAAGAAAAGCTTCCGCGATATCAAACATTACCGCCGCCGCAAACGCTGGCTCTGACTTTTTGGTCCGGACACAATAAAATGGCTGAAGACGAACGCTATTACGACGACCTCGAAACACGCTCTGCTGACGAACGAAACGCCAAACTGTTCGACGCACTCGCCGGTCAAATCACCAACGCGAAATTCAATTCAGCCTATTTTGGCGACCTTCTGAAAGACATTTCGCCGGACGATATAACGGACCGCGCCGCACTGGCGACGATACCCGTTACCCGCAAAAGTGATCTGATTGACTTGCAGAAGAAAAACCCGCCGTTTGGTGGCCTGACTACGTGTGAGCCCGGCAAGCTGAAACGCATCTTCCAATCCCCTGGCCCGATCTATGATGCTGAGGGTTTTGGTGATGATTGGTGGGGAACTGCGCGCGCCTTATACGCCGCCGGGTTCCGCAAGGGCGATATCGTCCAGAATACATTCGCCTACCATTTAACCCCCGCCGGCGTGATGCTGGAAACGGGAGCGGCCGAAATCGGTTGTGCGGTTATCCCCGCCGGTGTCGGCAATACGGAGCTTCAAGTTCGCGTGATGGCGGATCTGCGCCCGACCAGTTATGCGGGCACCCCGTCATTCCTCAAAATCCTGCTGGACAAAGCCGCAGACATGGGCGAGGACGTCTCGTCTCTGAAAAAATCCTGTGTTGGCGGCGAAGCCCTGTTTCCGTCTCTGCGCCAGGAGATCGAGGATCACGGCGTCAATTGCCAACAACTTTATGCCAGCGCTGATCTTGGATGTATTGCGTATGAATCAGACGCCCGCCAAGGTCTGATTGTTGATGAAGGCATGATTATTGAAATTGTGCGCCCCGGCACCAATGATCCGGTCGCTGAGGGTGAAGTTGGTGAAGTGGTCGCCACGACCTTTTCACCGGAATACCCGCTGATCCGCTTCGGAACCGGTGATCTGTCCGCCGTAATACCGGGCGAAAGCCCGTGCGGGCGCACCAACATGCGCCTCAAAGGCTGGATGGGGCGCGCCGATCAGACAACCAAGGTCAAAGGCATGTTCGTACACCCGGCCCAGGTCAACGAGATCGTCAAACGCCACGGAGAGGTTTTGAAAGCCCGCCTTGTTGTTGATCAACGCGACGGTAGCGACGTGATGACCTTGTCGTGCGAGGTTAAAAACCCCGCCCAAGCCGTTGGCAGTGAAAATGCCCTCGCTGGTGACATTCTGGATACCATCCAGTCCGTCTGTAAACTCAAGGGTGAGGTGGGCTTCGCCGAGCCCGGAAGTCTGCCGAATGATGGTCTGGTGATTGAAGATATCCGGAAATTTGACTGAAATTTTGTCTGATTAAGGGCCGAAGTTTCTCTATAACGCCTCTAAATAACCTCACATCGCCCACAATGTCGCCACAATTAAGGCGCTTAATAAGATCATAGACCTCCTCGTCTATATCCAGAGATCCCCTTCTCTGGTCCCCTTAATCGACGCAAATCGTCGATAACTTGCGGCCGGACCTTAACAGTCCGGCCGCCTTTTTTTGAATATTGCCATATTGTGGGGTACGTTTCTCTGAAACTCCGCCCCTCCCCCCTGGAGCGGGAGGAAGAAGTATTTGGCCTAAAAATAATTGTAGAGTACCCACCACCATGATCACCGACACCCTGAAATTCGACGCCGAAGAAATTGCTGCCGGGATATCTGAATGGGCAAGCATTGAGAGCCCGAGTTATGACCATGACGCCGTCAACCGGATGGTTGATCTGGCGGAGGCAACCATGGAGGCCATGGGCGCAGAGATTGAGCGGATGGCGGGGCAGGACGGGTATGGAGATATCCTGAAGGCAACGTTTGCCTTTGATCATGCGCCGGAGACGCCGGGGATACTGGTGCTTGGGCATATCGATACGGTGCATCTGGTTGGTACCCTTGCGGATGAGCTGCCGGTGCGGCGCGACGGGGATCAATTGTTCGGACCCGGTGTTCTGGACATGAAAGGCGGCATGTATCTGGCCTGCCATGCGGTTGAAAAGCTACTGGCGGCACGTGGCAGGCTAAACATGCCCGTCACTTTCTTATTTATCCCGGACGAAGAAATCGGCAGTCCGAGCACGCGCTTGCGGATTGAAGAGGCGGCACGGGCGAACAAATATGTCCTTGTACCGGAACCCGGTCGAGAGAAGCATTTCGTTTCCGGTCGCCACGGTTTTCTGCGCTATACCCTGCACGCCTACGGCAAACCCGCGCACGCCGGTCACGCCGTCGGTGTCGGGCGCAGCGCGATCAGTGTGATGGCACGCCTGATTACGGAAATTGAAAATTATTCCGACATCGAGCGGGAAATGACCTACCGGGTCGGTAACATCAAGGGCGGCACGTTCGTTAATGTGATCCCGACCGAGTGCCATGCCGAAGTGCTCTGTGTCGCCCCTGACGAGACAGCGGTTTCGGAAATTCAGGCGCGCATGGCAGCGATTAGCAGCCCCGACCCGGATGTCCGCGTCGAAGTCGAAGCCGGACCGATCCGGCCTTTATTTCAGGCCCATGACGGGACAATGGAGCTGTTGGAAATTGCGCAACGTGTCGCGCGCGGAATTGGCCTTGAGATTGGTCACGGGCAATTCGGTGGTGGCAGCGATGGCAATTTCACAGGAGCCCTTGGCATCCCGACACTGGACGGTCTTGGCGTTGTCGGCACCGGCGTGCATACCAAACACGAACACTTGCTGGTCTCGTCACTTGTCCCACGCGCCAGACTGTTTGCAGATCTGGTCGCCGCCCTATCCGAGCGCAACGCCTAAAGCAAACTACTACATCTTGATGGGTTCAGGACCAAACAGAGGTATGCGGCCTACCAGGGCTTCGAGCATAATCAGTTCTTCGTCGATGTGATTGACCATTTTCGCTGGCTCAAGATAGACACCACCATGGGCCGCCGGGTCGGCATTAAAGTTTCGCGGTGAATTGTGATGACGGGTGTATAGTCGCTCATTCACGTCCGGGTTTAACTTGGATGTCAGCTCGGCCCAGCCATAGCACAGGCAAACGTATGTCCGCTCCTCCAATACCTCGATATAAGCACCGGTGCCGCGAATGCCGATGGTTGCTACGGGCGTATCAATAATCATGTCTCCCGGCCCGAACACGGACAGCAATTTTCCGGAAACCACGGTCAGGATGTTTTCAGCCGGGCTCTTTTCAGGCAGAACAATCTCACCCCCTGGGCGCAGCAGATAAGCATTGGCATCAACCACAAAAACAGCCTCGCCAATAGCCCCTGTGCTCAGGGTGTCGCCGGGTTGCAGGACTTCATCCCTCGAAGCGGCACGCCCATTTACCCGAACATCGCCACGAATATTTCGAATGCCCGGCTTGACCATGGCAGCCAAAGGCCGGGGCAAAAGCCCTGCCAGGCCAAAATAACTGGCGCCAAGCGCCCAACTGAGAATACGGCGGCGATTGATGATCATGGCAGTCCTTTCGATTTCGATTTTCCAGCATACTACCCAAACCAGACGCAAATAAAATGCACACTGCCATCACGCACCATCACAATGCGGTCAGATGTTCGCGATCACTTCCAGATATTTCCCAATAATCTCCGGCTCAAAGAACTTCATCGCCTGAGCGTTCTTTCCCGCTTCCCCGAATTTTTTCCGACCCTCGTCATCATTCACCCATTCGACAAGCGCGTTGACAAGTTCGGCAGCCGTTGCCTTCACATCGGTTGGGGGTGACAGCAATACAGCGTGTTCACCAACCGCTTCGGGAATGCCGCCAACCCTGGTCGCTATAACCGGCAACCCCTTTGCCATGGCTTCGGGGCAGGCGCGTCCCATGCCTTCCATAACAGACGTCAGCACAAAGATGTCGGCGGCGTCCAGCAATTCATCAACATTCCAGACCTGCCCCAGAAACCGGACCCTGTCGGCGAGGCCAAGTCTGTCCAACACTTTGATTATACGCTCGCGCTGGCTTCCCTCGCCAGCCCAGACAAAATGTAATCGCTCCCATTCCGGCCGGTCTTTCAGCATATGCATGGCCGTAACCTGCACGCCGTGTCCTTTGCAAATTTCCAACTGGGCGCTGGTAAAACAAACGATGCCGTCCTCGGGAATGCCCCAAGTTTGTCGAAGGTGGTTTCGGGTGTCGGGGTTGACCGGCTTGTAGAACCGCTTGTCGGCACTTGACGGCAATATGGTGCCAATGTCAGCTGATATGGACAGGCCATCGCGAAGCGCGTCGAGATTGTGGCGAGAAACGCATATCACGGCAACGGCCTGATCATATTGGCGCTGCAAAGACTGGATAAAAGCGGTCTCATTCGTGGGTGGCAACAACACATCGTAAGCCGCACCCTCCCTTATGATATAGGGGATGAACAGCGCCCGCGCCGCCTCAATAGCCCCAAACAACACCGTCGGCGCACCTTTCGCAAAAAAGATCAGGTCCGGCCTGATATCTGTGAAAACGCGTAGCGGCATGCCCTGATCCAAACTGAAACGCTGCAGGTCATCGTTCGGTGAGTAGTCCAGCCAGCGGTACTCCACACCAATTTGTTGCAACCGAAACTGCAGCGGACTTTGTTCGTGTAATTTCGCATAGACTACCCGGTACCCAGCATTTACCAGCCCTTCCAGAAGGGCCGCATTAAAGAACCCGACCCCACAACAGTCATGGGTATCCGAATAGAGAAGGACGGTTTTTGTCATGAGTCCTCAACTCACAGGTTATCGAACCTAACCACAAGGTTAACACGTTTATAAAGTCGGTGAAGGGCAATAAGAGGCGGAGAAATTCAAGGATGATAAAACACAATCGGCGGCTTCTAATTCCCTTAATTATGGGCTACGTTGCGCTGCTTCCCGGGTTCATTTTAATTTGGTTACTTAGCATCTGCATATGACGACATTCTCCGGCACCGACCTGCTCTGCTTTCGTGGCGAAAGGACCGTCTTTGCGGGCCTATCCTTTGGCATGGACGCCGGAGATGCATTGGTTCTTCGTGGGCGCAATGGCAGCGGCAAATCAACTCTGCTGCGCCTGATGGCCGGGTTGCTGAAACCTGAACAGGGTATCATCAATTGGTCCGGAGAAAACATCAACGAAGAGCCGGAAGACCATAACCAGCGCCTTCACTATGTCGGTCATCTGGATGCGGTTAAAGCCGTGCTGAGTGTATCGGAGAACATCCAGTTCTGGAGCGAACTTCGCGGCTGCGAGGTCAATGTGCCAAAAGCGCTTGAGGTGTTCGGGATCGGATTTCTGGCCGACGTCCCCGGGCGTTTCCTGTCGGCCGGACAAAAACGCCGCGTGAATCTGGCGCGCATTATCGCAACCCCGGCCCCACTTTGGCTGCTGGACGAGCCAACAACGGCGCTTGATGCGGACGCTATTCAGGCCCTTGAGAAAGCGATTGCAACCCATCGCCAAGAAGGTGGCATGGTCGTCGCTTCAACCCATTCGGAACTTGGCCTGACGGGCGTCGAAACGCTCAATCTGGACAATTTCAGTATTGCACGGTCCGCCGCATGAGCCGCTTTATCGCCCTTATCCACCGCGATCTGCAACTCTCCATGCGCCAAGGCATGGATAACGTCATGGTGGTCATGTTCTTCGTGCTTGCCGTGATCCTGTTTCCTTTCGGCGTCGGGCCGGAGCCGGGGATATTGGCGCGCATCGGTGCTGGCGTCATCTGGGTTGCTGCCCTGCTCGCCGCCATGCTGTCGCTGGAACGCCTGTTTCAAACGGATTATGAGGACGGCAGTCTTGAATTATTGGCCCTGCAGCCATTGGCGCTGGAAATCATCGTGCTTGCGAAAATCGTTGTTCACTGGCTGACGACGGGCCTGCCGCTCCTGATCGCCACACCAATACTAGCCATTTTCATGAACGTCCCCAGTGACGGATTCTGGATGCTGGTCTTTACACTGGCGCTTGGCACACCGAGCTTGAGCCTGATCGGGGCCATCGGCGCGGCGCTTATACTGGGATCGCGGCGCGGCGGGGTGTTGTTATCGTTGCTGGTTTTGCCGCTCTATATCCCGGTACTGATCTTTGGTGTCAGTGCGGTTGATGCGGCCATTGGCGGATTTCCCGTCAATTCGCACCTGATGATTTTGGGTGGATTGCTGATTGCCGCCATAGCGCTTTGCCCCTGGGCCGGCGCCGGCGCGATCCGTCAGGCACTGGAAACATAAAGAGTTCAATGGCAGTATCTAATTTGAGCTAAATCAAGGCTGCGGCCGATCATTACAGGTATAGAATTCAAAATGCGCTTGCACTTTTACATCAACCCACACATTTGAAGTGATATGTTCCATCGATTTGCAAATCCAACACGATTTCTGAAACTCGCCGACATCATCCAACCTTGGGCGGCGGGCCTGACCTTGGCGTTTCTGGGCGCTGGTCTGTATTTTGGCCTGATTGCGTCTCCGAGCGACTATCAGCAAAGCGAAACCGTGCGGATCATGTACGTACATGTGCCGTCCGCCTGGATGGCAATGTTCTGCTATACGGCACTTGCCATTTCCGCCGCTGTCGGCCTGATCTGGAAACACCCGCTTGCCGACCTCGCAGCACGGGCGACGGCACCAATCGGGGCCGGGTTTACCTTTCTCGCCCTCTTGACCGGCTCCCTTTGGGGAAAACCGATGTGGGGGACATGGTGGGTCTGGGATGCGCGCCTGACATCGGTTCTGGTGCTGTTTTTCATGTATCTCGGCTACATGGCCCTGCAAAATGCCTTTGATGACCCCCAACGTGGCACCAAGGCCTCCTCGATCCTTGCCCTCGTCGGCTTTGTTAATGTTCCGATCATCAAATTCAGCGTCGACTGGTGGAATACCCTTCATCAGCCTGCAAGTGTCGTCAAAATGGGTGGCCCGGCCATTCATTCCAGCATGTTGATCCCATTGATCCTAATGGCGTTGGCATTCAAGGCCTATTACATCTGGGTCATGCTGATGCGTATTCGCGGCGAAGTGAACGCTGGCAAGATCCGCGCCCTTCGTTTGCGTCAGGTCCATGGCGGCGCGCCAACAAATACCAACCTAAACAAGGAGGCCGGATAATGTCTGAATTCCTTGAAATGGGCGGTTACGGCGCTTACGTCTGGCCTGCCTACGGCGCCGTTGCCGTTGTCATGCTCGGCCTCTGGATAACGAGCCGACGGTTTGTTAAATCAACTGAAGCCGAACTGACAAAACTAACACCCAAACGCGAGGCAACAGATGAAACGTAAACATAAACGGCTGACCTTCGTTGTTATTGCCCTGGGTCTTTTGGGTGTTGCGGCGGCGCTGATCCTCAATGCGTTCGAAGAAAATATCGTCTTTTTCTACAGCCCGACCGAAATCAAAGCCAAACAGCTCAAGCCCGACCAACGCCTGCGTCTCGGCGGTCTGGTTGAGGAGGGCAGCATGGAAAAAGCAACCGATGGCGTTGTGTTTTTTCGGGTCACCGACACCGCGAACGTCATCAAAGTGCGTTACAAAGGCATTCTCCCGGATCTGTTCCGCGAAGGCCAGGGTGTGATCGCCGAAGGGCATTTGAAGGGCAATGAGTTTGTCGCCGACGAGGTTCTTGCCAAGCACGATGAAAACTACATGCCGCCCGAAGTCGCCGATGCGATCAAGAAATCCGGGCAATGGAAAGATCCAAAGGAAGCGGCTCAATGAGTGCTGAACTCGGTCACTTCACCCTGGTGCTGGCACTGTTCGTTGCCGTGGTTCAGGCGACATTGCCGCTTGTCGGGGCGGAACGCCGTTTTGCGCCTTGGGTCGCGCTCGCACGGCCAACTGCTTTTTGCCAGTTCGTTCTGGTCGCTATTTCGTTTGGCTGCCTGACCCACCTTCATATCATTTCCGATTTCACCGTGCTCAACGTGGTGCAGAATTCCCATACCGCCAAGCCGATGCTTTATAAAATTTCCGGCGTCTGGGGAAATCACGAAGGTTCGCTCCTGTTGTGGGTGTTTATTCTCGCGTTGTTCGGGGCCGCCGTTGCCTTGTTTGGTGCCAACCTGCCACCAGCGTTCCGGGCCCGCGTTCTTTCCGTGCAGGCGATGATCGCCGTTGGCTTCTATCTGTTTATCCTGCTCACTTCCAATCCGTTTGAACGGGTTTTCCAGCCACCCATAAACGGAAAGGACCTGAACCCGTTGCTGCAGGACCCTGGCCTCGCCTTTCATCCACCCATGCTGTATCTGGGCTACGTCGGTTTCTCCATCGCCTTCTCGTTCGCCATTGCGGCGCTGATCGAAGGCCGGGTTGATGCCGCCTGGGCACGCTGGGTCCGTCCGTGGACGCTGGCGGCCTGGATGTTCCTGACCGGCGGCATCGCGCTTGGATCGTGGTGGGCCTATTACGAACTTGGCTGGGGCGGCTGGTGGTTCTGGGACCCGGTTGAAAATGCGTCCTTCATGCCGTGGCTGGCGGGCACGGCTTTGCTGCATTCAGCCGTTGTCGTTGAAAAACGCGACACCCTGAAAGGCTGGACCGTGTTGCTGGCGATCATCGCTTTTTCCATGAGCTTGCTCGGTACTTTCCTGGTCCGTTCCGGCGTGCTGACATCTGTTCACGCTTTCGCTACAGACCCCGAACGCGGCGTCTTCATTCTGGCACTGCTGATCATCGTTATCGGTGGCTCACTAACACTCTTTGCATGGCGCGGGCCGCAGCTTAAAAGCGGCGGATTGTTCCAGCCGATTTCACGCGAAGGTGCGTTGCTGTTCAATAACCTCGGTATGACAGTCGCCTGTGCCGCCGTTCTGCTTGGCACGCTTTATCCATTGTTCCTTGATGCTATTGGTGGCTCGAAAGTTTCCGTCGGCGCGCCTTTCTTCAATGCCGTATTTATCCCCTTAATGATTCCGATGATCATTGCCATGGCCATCGGACCATACCTGCACTGGAAACGCGGAGATGTGATCCCTGCGCTCAGCCGCCTGAAAACTGTATTCCTGTTGTCGCTGGTCGCCGGTGCGGCAACATGGGCGGCAGAATCTGATGGACCGTTTATGGGCGTTGTTGGAATTGCGCTGGCCTTCTGGCTGGGCGGATCGACCTTGTCTGAGGTCGGGGGCAGAATTCATCTGCTCCGCGCCTCACCGGCTGAAAACTTCCGCCGCCTGCGCCGTATTCCCCGCGCATCCTGGGGCATGACGCTTGGCCATCTGGGCCTCGCCTTCGCCATTGCCGGAATGACCGGCGCCGGTGCCTGGAAGGTTGAGAGTATCCAGACCCTGAAGCCGGGCGAAGCCGTAAATGTCGGCGGGTATGACTACACCTTCGATGGTGCGAAAACCGGTCGCGGGCCTAACTACAATATGGTCATTGGCAATTTCACGGTTCGCAAGGATGGCAAGTTCATCGTCAAATTAGAAGCCGAGAAACGCACCTACCCGGTGCGCAGCATGCCAACGACGGAAGCTGCTATCCATACCATGTTATCAGGTGATCTTTACGCCGTTATCGGTGACCCGGAAGGTGAAGATGGTGCTTTCGTGACCCGCCTCTACTTCAATCCTCTGGTTGTCTGGATGTGGATCGGGGCGATCGTCATGGTGCTCGGCGGTGCGCTAAGTGTTACCGATGTTCGTCACCGCGTCGGCATCCCCCATCGCCGCCGCCGAACTGCCGCCAACGCCAATCCCGCTAATGCCTGAGTAAATCAATGAAATCGCGCATCTTATTCCTGGCCCCGCTTTTGGTCTTTTTGGTTCTCGCCCTCTATTTCGCCGTTGGCCTGACGAAAGATCCGAGAAAACTGCCGAACATGCTAAAGGGGAAACCGGTGCCGGAATTTGTTCTGGCCCCAATACTCGATCGTGACGACAAAGGCTTTAAAAATACCGACCTGATCGGTGACGTATCGCTGGTCAACGTGTTCGGCTCCTGGTGCGTGGCTTGTCGGATCGAGCATCCGTTCTTGATGGAGCTTAAAGAGAAAAACCTCGTCCCCGTCCATGGAATTGATTGGCGCGAAGTGGATCCGAAAGCCGGGCCGGACTGGCTCCGGAAATTCGGCGACCCCTATACGCTGATTGGGGATGATCCGAAAAGCAAAGCCGCTATTGCCTTCGGTGTCACTGGCGCGCCAGAAACCTTCCTGGTCGATCAGAAAGGCGTCGTTCGCTACAAACATGTGGGACCGATCAACCAGAAATCCTGGGATGAGATCATTTCACCGCTGATCGAGAAACTTCGCACCAGCGGAGGGAGTTGACATGTTACGTATATTTATTCTGGCCCTTCTGATCTGGTTGCCGAGCCTTCCGGCACATGCTGTTAACCCCGATGAAATTCTGAAAGACCCGGTTCTTGAAGGCCGGGCGCGTGAAATCAGCAAAGGACTTCGCTGTCTTGTCTGCCAGAACCAGTCGATTGATGATTCTGACGCAAGTCTTGCAAAAGACCTTCGCGTCCTGGTCCGCGAGCGCCTAACAGCCGGGGACAGCGACGAGGATGTGCTGAACTACGTGGTTTCAAGGTACGGCGATTTCGTGCTTCTGAAACCGCCGTTCAAAATGGGAACGCTGGTCTTGTGGTTCGGGCCATTGTTACTGGTGTTTCTCGGCCTGTTCGCCACCTTTAAATATTTTCGCCGTGAACATAGCCCTGCCGAAACCGCTGAAGCGCCAAAACCACTGACAGACGCCGAACAGGAGCGCCTGAAAAAACTGCTTGAGGGAGACAAGCCGTGACAATGCTCTGGCTGGCTGCCGCCCTCATCACATTGGGCGTACTTATCATCGTCGTCCTGCCCCTGTTTCGCGCAACGAGCGCTTCTGCCAGCGATTCACAGCGCGCTGATTACGATGTGGCGCTCTATAAGGATCAACTGGGCGAAGTTGAGCGCGATCTTGAGCGCGGCATCCTGAGCGCCGAGCAGGCCGATGCGGCCAGGGTTGAAATTCAACGCAAACTCCTGGCAGCGGCTGACCAGAAGCCATCCGGCGCCAAAAGCGGGGGTGCCCAATCCAATAACAAACTGACAGGGATAATCGTCGCGCTCTTTATTGCTGGCGGGTCCTTCGGGTTTTACAATCATCTCGGCATTCCCCAGTTCCCCAACCTGCCTTATGCTGAACGGGACATTGAAAGCGAAAGACGCGCTGTCGAGGAAAACAAACTCACCAACGAGATGGCGTCTATGTTGGGCAGACTGGCAAAACGTCTGGAGAAAGATCCAGGTGATTCGAAAGGCTGGCTGTTGCTGGCGCGATCCCTGATTTCCGTTCGTCAGTACGATGAGTCCGTCAACGCCTACAAACGCGCCATAGCGTTGTTACCAAATGATCCGAACGTCGCCGTTGATTACGCCGAGGCCATGATCTTTGCCAATCAAGGTCAGGTCAATGATGAGGCCCGTAGCGTTCTCGAGAAAACCCTGAATGCTGTACCAGCGGACCCTAAAATCCGTTATTACATCGGGCTCGGCAAAGCCCAGGCCAAGGATTTCAAGGGCGCTTTGCAGGACTGGACCGATATCGCCGCCATGTCACCGCCGGACGCTCCCTGGATGATGACCGTCCGCCAGCAGATGGCGCGAGCGTTCACGGATTCAGGATTGAAACCTGATGATATCAAAGCGTCCCCAGAAGCCCTTGAGATTGCAAAATCAATCAAGGCCAATGCACCACGTGGCGCCGCCGATACACCAGGGCCAAGTGCTGAAGACGTAGAAGCTGCCAGTAAGATGTCGGCTGATGATCAGTCCAAAATGATCCGCGGCATGGTTGAGCGGCTGGCCCAGAGGCTGAAAGATAACCCGGACGATCTGGAAGGCTGGACCCGCCTCGCGCGTGCCTATCAGGTGCTTGGCGAAACGGAAAAGGCGCTCGACGCCATGAAACGGGTTGAAGAGCTCAAGAACAAATAGGGCTGGAATTACTGAAATGATTTTGGTTGGCCAATACGACTCCCCTTTTGTGCGCCGGGTCGCGATTGCGTTAAATCATTATGCCGTAACGTTCGAGCGGCGTGTACTTTCGGTCTTTCAGGAATTCGACGCGTTTCTCAAAGTCAATCCGCTTGGAAAAGCGCCCGCTCTCATCCTGCCCGATGGTGAACTGCTCTTTGACAGCAGGGCAATCATTGAATATCTGGAGGCAGAAGCTTCCGAGGGTCGCAAACTGACACCAAGCAACGGCCCCCTTCAACGTCAAATGCTATCTATCGAAGCCGCCGGAATTGGGCTGGCGGAAAAGGTATATGAACGAGGAATCGAGTTTTCCCGGCGCAGCCCGGGCACACATGACCCGGTGTGGATAGAGCGGCTGGACCGGCAAATAAACTCGACACTCGAATGGCTTGAAGCAGAGCTGATATCCGATTGGTTCGTTGGTTCAGATATGACCCGGGCTGATCTAGCCGTAGCGGTAGCGGCAACCTATGCAGCTGAAAAATTGCCAAAGCACTATGACGGCGAACAGTTTCCGAAAATCGAGGCCCACCGTCAAAAATGCGAAGCCCTGCCCGCATTCTCATCCGCCGCTTATTCAGCGACGGAAGCCCGGGCAACCGGGTGGACGCCGGAAATCGATTAGCATAGCGGTGTCCAGCGGAAGAAATAACAAGCCAAAAGATAAGATATTGGCTAGACTCACGGGCTATGCGCTGCTGCAGGTCGCGCGGTATTTTTAAAACGGTTTGGGCAAGTTAGATGAAGGTGGGGACACAAATCCTGAGCATTGCCCTGTTGGGCGCCTTGATCGGCGCGGGCTGGCTTCAGTGGACCGCTGCGCCAGATGCTTCATCCAAGATACCGGCGCGCAAAAAGTCTGGCGCCACCCTGGTCCTTGTCGAACCTGCCACTCTCGCGGATGACAACGTCGTTGTCCGGGCCATCGGCACCGGGCAGGCGCGGCGCGCGGCGACGATCCACGCTGCCACGGCGGGTGAAGTTGTTCGGGTCAATTTTGAAGCCCAGCAGCGTGTCACCAAGGGAGCCATCCTCCTTCGGCTTGATGACAAACATCAGCGCCTTGCCGTTCGTCTGGCCGAGGTGACGTTGAAAGAAGCGTCGCGGCAACTGAAACGACTGGAAAAACTGGCCCCGTCCGGGGCGACGTCAATGGCGCGTCTGGAAACAGCGCAGACAACACTGGAAAGCGCCAGCCTGCGCCTTGATCAGGCAAAGGCTGACCTTCGAGACCGCACCGTTTATGCGCCCTTCAACGGCATCGTCGGCCTGACCGAGATCGATGTTGGCGACCGGATCACGGTTGATACACCGATCGCCATTCTGGATGACCGCTCCTACATCAAGGTCGCCTTTAATTTGCCCGAAGAATACGCCGCCCGGGCGACCGTTGGCACCCTTGTCGTCGTCTACCCCCGAACCATGCCCGATATGAAGGTCGAAGGTGCCATTTCAGCGACCGGCAGCCGCATTGATCCCTTGACCCGCTCCCTCAAGGTCGAGGCAGAGATTGTCAATACAGACGACACGCTCCGCCCCGGAACGTCTTTCGAGGTGCAGCTTTCTTTCGTCGGCAAATCCTACCCCAGTGTCCGCGAAGTCGCCGTCTCCTGGAGTCGCGACGGCGCGTATCTCTGGCGCGTTGAAGGGGACCGGGTGAAGAAGGTTTTCGTTAAAAACGTGCACCGCGACGCCGGGCGCATCCTTGTTGATGGCCCCTTGAAGGCCGGGGAAATGATCGTTGTTGAAGGTGTCCAGGGCCTGCGCGCCAATCAGCGCGTCAAGACCAAGCTTTATGACGCCGAGAGCGCGGATACCAAGAAACCACCGACGATCAAAAGCCCGTCATGACGGTAAAGCTCAGCGATCTTCCGGCTCTTGCCGTACGACGGCCGACCCTGGTCGTTGTCCTCAACCTACTGATTATCATTGCCGGACTGGCCGCGATGCTGGGTGTCGAGGTTCGTGAATTGCCTGATGTGGACAGGCCAACGGTTACGGTGCGCGCATTCTTTGACGGGGCTTCGCCGGAAACTATGGACGCCGAGGTGACCAGCGTCATTGAGGGCGCAGTCGCAAGGGTGTCGGGCGTCAAAACCATCAACGCAGCGAGCGAAGAGAATAACTGTCGGGTCCGGGCCGAGTTTCTGCCGAACGTTGATTTGAATGTCGCCGCCAATGATATTCGCGAAGCCGTCGCGGCGATTGAGCGCAAGCTCCCCGAAGGCGTTAAAGACATCACCATTGTCAAAGCGGACGCCGATGCTTCACCGATTATTCGCCTCGCCCTTGTCAGTGAGCGGCTTTCCCAGGAGGCACTGACGCGGGTCGCCGAAGATGATGTCTCGGCCGAGCTTTCCTCAATCCCCGGTGTTGCGTCTGTTACTCTGTTTGGAAATCAGAAGAAGGTATTGCGGATCGTCGTCGATCCCATGCGCCTTGCCAGCTACGGATTATCCATTGATGACGTGGCGAACGTGCTGAAAAGCACCAGCCTTGATGTTCCGGCGGGCAGCTTCAAATCGGATGATCAACTGCTGTTGGTCAGAACCGATGCCTCGGTTTCTGATCCGGTCGATATCGAGCATCTGGAGTTACGCGAGAACGTGCGTCTTGGCGACGTGGCGAAAGCATTCTATGGCCCGGCGGAAGCCGAAAGTTACAGCCTTTTGAACGGACGCAAGGTTGTCGGGCTTGGCATTGTGCGCCGAGCGCAATCGAATACCATCGCCATTTCGGATGCTGTTGAGAAGACGATAACCAAACTCAACAAGCGTCTCAAGAGTTCGGAAATTGTGAAAATTTCCGACGATGCGCGGTTTATCCGCGGTTCCGTTCGCGAGGTTATTTTCAGTTTATCAATCGCTGTTGTCGTCGTGATCTTGGTGATCTTCGTCTTTATGGGCAATTTGCGCCAAACGCTGATTCCCACCATCGCCATCCCCATCGCCCTCATTGGCACTATCGGCGCGATCTGGCTGCTTGGATTTTCGATTAACATCCTGACCCTGCTGGCTCTGGTGCTCGCCACCGGCATGATCGTTGACGATGCCATCGTTGTTATCGAAAACATTCAGTGCCGCCGCGCCGAGGGGCAGAAACCCTATGCCGCTGCCGTGATTGGCACCCGCCAGGTGTTTTTCGCTGTATTGGCGACGACAGCGACCCTGGTCTCCGTCTTCCTGCCAATTGCCTTCCTGCCAAGTGCCGCGGGGCGCCTGTTTACCGAATTTGGTTTTGTTCTCGCTTTCGGGGTTGCGGTTTCTTCGTTCGTGGCCCTGACTCTTGTTCCCATGCTGGCCTCAAAATTGCCCGATCTTTCTAAAAATGAGGCGAAGGACAATGCCGGCACCTACCAATCCCTGGCGAATTTCTTCACCGGTTTTTACCAGCGATTACTCGATTTCACCTTGTCGGCACGATTGCTGATCGTCGGCGGGACCCTTCTGATCGCGCTGGTCGCCGTCGGCGTGTTCCCGACCATTGATCGTGAATTGCTACCGAAAGAAGACCGGGGCACGATCATTATCAGAATGCAGGGACCGGATGGCGTCGGCCTGGACTATATGGACCGCCAATCCGCACAAGCTGAAGAGCTGTTGAAACCATTGCAGGACAGCGGAGAGGTCGAAAACGTACTCGCCATCGTCGGGCGTTGGGATTTGAACCGTGTCGCCATTGTCGCCCCCCTCGCGCCCTGGTCCGAGCGTGAGCGCAGTCAGGCCGAAATCGCTGCCAAACTGCGCCGTCCCCTGAAAGCCATTCCGGGTGCCAATGCTCGCATACGCACACCCAACAGCCTTAATCTCAGACGAGCAGGTGGCAGTATCGAGTTCGCGCTGACCGGTTCCAATTACCCGGAAATAGCTGCGGCAGCGGATGATTTCCTGAAGCTCATGCATGAACAGTTGCCGCAACTGGAAGACCCGGACGTCGAATACCAGCAGACCCAGCCGCAATTATCTGTGAAGGTCGACCGGCGACGTGCCGAGGATCTCGGGGTATCGGTAGACGGTATCGTCAACACCCTGAAGGCGATGGTTGACGGGTTCGAGGTGACGGAGCTCAACGTCAATGACCGCTCCATTCCGGTGTTGCTGGAATCAACAGCTGGCGCCATTGATGACCCGCGTGATCTCAACAGCCTGTTTGTTTCCGGTCGTGACAAAATTCTGGTCCCGCTTTCTGCTTTCGTCACGCTGGAAGAGGTCGGGGTTGCGGCGGAGCTCGATAGGACCGGACAGAAGCGCGCGGTCGAGATCGACGCGCCCATGCCAGATGGTTACGCCATGCAAACTGCCATTGATGATATCCAAAAACTGGCTGACGAGAACCTGCCCGCCGGGATTGGCCTCAGATTCATTAACGAAGCGGCCACATTGCAGGATACATCGAACGAAGTCGCGATCACATTCGGCGTCGCCATTCTTGTCGTTCTGCTGGTGCTGGCGGCGCAGTTTGAAAGCCTGCTGTCTGCCATGGTCATCATCCTGACCGTACCGTTTGGCCTGGCGGCGGCTGTCTTTGCGCTCAAGTTTACCGGATCATCCATCAACATCTATTCGCAGATCGGGCTTGTGATGCTTGTTGGCCTGATGGCCAAGAACGGCATTCTGGTGGTCGAATTTGCGGATCAGTTGCGCGACCGGGGTGAGAGCGTTCATGACGCCATTCGCGAAGCCGCCATGACCCGGTTGCGGCCGGTGATGATGACCATGTTATCAACAGTTCTGGGTGCCTTGCCGCTGATCCTCGGCAGCGGCCCAGGTTTTGAAGCGCGCAGCGCCATTGGCTGGGTGGTGTTTGGCGGGCTTGGGATCGCGACGGCCTTTACCCTGATCCTGATTCCGGTGATCTACAGCCTGCTCGCCCCCTTGTCGCCGCCCCGTGCGCATGGAGGGGTGCGGCTTGACCGTGAACTTCGGGAGCTTGAGTACACCCCGGAGCCTGAATTCAGCAAGGCCGCCGAGTAAATTGATTTTCGATTTTGAGTGGAAACACCGGTTCTTACCAACTATATAATCGACTATCTATTTCCTTAATCCGAACTGTTTTCCCAATGACCATAGAAACCTTGATTGCCCTTCTCATCGCCAGTTTCGTTGTCAAACTGGTTCCCGGCCCCGGTGTGTTTGCAACGGCTGGGCATTCGATTGCCAACGGCTTTTCATCCGCGCTTTGTTTCATTGGCGGTGCCATGCTGGGAGACCTGCTTTATATCATCGCCGTCCTGCTGGGCCTTGCCGTGATAGCGCGCGAATTCAACGATGTTTTTTTCGCCATTCGCGTGCTTGGTGGCGGATATCTGATCTATCTGGGTATCAAAGTGTTTCGCGCGGCAAACACACCGGTCACGGCGCAAGAAGGACGTTCTGTCGACAAAGGAAAAGCATTTCTGAACGGCTTGGTGCTGACACTTGGTAATCCGAAAGTTATTCTGTTTTACGTCGGCCTGATGCCTGCCTTCATTGACATTGCTGTTTTGACATCAACGGACATTGCTATTCTTTGTCTGGTACTGACCATTGATCTTGGGTGCATTCTGGCGGCCTATGCTTATGCAGCCGACCGGGCACGTAAACTTTTCACATCCTCCAAAGCAGCTAAGCGCATGAACCAGGGTGCGGGCGCTGTCCTCACCGGGTCCGGCTTGGCCGTTATCACCTCTTCTTAAACAGGAACACTCACGATGTCTGACTTTAATACCATTGATGACCTCGACGTTGTCGGGAAGCGAGTATTTGTGCGCCTTGATCTGAACGTGCCCATGAAGGATGGCCTTGTCACAGATGCGACCCGCATTGAACGGAGCCTGGCGACCCTGACCGAGCTATCCCAGAAAGGTGCCAAGGTTATTGTAGCTTCGCATTTCGGCCGCCCGAAAGGTGCTGTCGTACCTGAGATGTCATTGCACCCGGTTTCAGTTGCGCTATCCAAGGCCCTTGATCGTGATGTTCCTTTTGCTGCTGACTGTGTTGGCCCGGCGGCGGAGAAACTTATTGGCCGCATGGCGGATGGCGATATCGTACTTTTGGAGAACCTGCGCTATCACGCGGGCGAAGAGGCCAATGACGCGGTCTTCTCAAGCCAGCTGGCTGGACTAGCGGATATTTTTGTTAACGATGCCTTTTCCTGCGCGCATCGGGCCCATGCCTCAACAGAGGGCATCACGCATCATTTGCCAAGCGCTGCCGGGCGTCTGATGCAGGCCGAACTTGATGCGCTCTCGAATGCACTGGGCGCGCCTAAACACCCAATGGCGGCATTGGTTGGCGGGGCCAAAATCTCCACCAAAATGGATGTGCTTGGTAATCTGGTTGACCGGGCGGACCTCGTCATTATCGGTGGCGGCATGGCCAATACGTTCCTCTTTGCGCAAGGCATTGATGTCGGTAATTCGCTTTGTGAACAGGACATGGCTGATCAAGCCCGCGACATCATGACCCGCGCCGCCGAAGCCGGTTGCGAAATCGTCCTGCCGCTGGATGCCGTTGTCTCCAAAGAATTCGCTGCCAATGCCGCCAATGAAACCGTAACGCTGGATTCCATTCCGTCCGACGCCATGATGCTTGACGTCGGTCCGGCGTCTATTGGCGACGTTGTTGATCGCCTTGGAAATTGCAAAACCATCGTCTGGAACGGCCCCATGGGGGCGTTCGAAATCTCGCCCTTCGACGTTGGCACCAACGCCGTTGCCCGTGAAGTCGCACGCCTGACCAAAGACGGAAAGATGCTGTCCGTCGCTGGTGGTGGTGATACGGTGGCTGCGCTCGCCAACGCAGGTGTCGCGGACGCCTTCTCCTACGTCTCAACCGCAGGCGGGGCGTTTCTGGAATGGCTTGAGGGAAAAGAGCTGCCGGGGGTGGCGGCGCTTTCACAGTGATTTTTCAATAAGATGTAGGGGTTAAAATTACCAACACTTTCGTTCGGATAGTTTTCTCGCCATTGCGTCTTTTTTGGATGAAGGCATGTCCCACACTTTCATGGCGGAAAAAGTTGCCAGCATGTTTTCACATCTGAAACGATCCACAACGACTTGATCAGACTTATCTATCGAGGCAATGATTTCGTCTCGTCTGCGTTTTAGCTTTTTATATTTTTCCCCCTTGCTATCACCATTCGTCGTATTCATTTGGCGAAGCTGATTCTTGATGTTAATCAGTTCCATATGTCGTTTCGCAGAAACCCCATTTCCAACGAGGCTGTAAGCCAACGAGATGGGGGCTATCCATTTCATATCACGATACACAATAACAGGAGCCGGTTTTTCAGAATTCAGATCAATCAGGTAAACGCCGGTTATATTCGTAATTGCGCCACTGACTTTACGATACTTGGAAGGCGGATCGTATCTGATCTCGCGGATAATTTCGATATTCTTGCGAATCTTTTTCGGCAACAATTCTGTTTTATCAATGGCGAATTTCATTGCATCAAAGAAGTTATCATTCTTGGCGCTGGAGTAGGAGGAACCAACCAACAACCTTCCTTTGTAGGTTATTGTGGGGCCCGTTTGTAGTGGTGCGTCACTAGTTTGACCGGATTCGATCTTTACGAGTTTCTCAAGCAATGCCTCGTATCTGTTGTTGGCCATCTTCTGACCCGGTTCTCCAATTTTTTTGAGCCATTCATCAGCCTCTTTTTTTTCTTTCGGATTCTTGCCGAACCATTCTTTTACAAGTTTTTCTGCCCTTTCAATTTGGCTTGGAGACAATGTCTTCTTTAGAATATAGAGGTTCTTCCGGGCTTGCCTATGCCCCTTAGAAGCAGCAATTTTCCACCACATATACGCATGGGCATTATCAGGAAGAATTCCCTGCCCCTTCCAATACTTAAACCCGAGATATTGCTGAGCATTTTTAATCCCCTGAACGGCAGCAAGCTGGAAATATTTCACGGCGAGTTTGTGATTCTTCGGCGTACCCTTACCTTCGTGATATAGGACACCAAGTGAATTTTGTGCCTTAGCATGCCCCTGATCGGCGGCCAATTTATACCATTTTATCGCAGCATTAAAATTTGTTGGAACACGTTTCTCTCTTGTGTACAGGTTACCCAAATTGAACTGAGCATTCACATGCCCCTGCTTGCCAGCAAGCTTGTACCACTTCGCGGCAAGTTTGAAGTCTAAAGGAACACCGCGGCCATTCTTGTACGCGAGACCCAAGGAGTACTGGGCTCGGGCCAAGCCCTGCTCCGCAGCAAGCTTGGCCCATTTCATAGCAATCCTGTCGTCTTTCGGAACACTCTTTCCTGACCTATACAATTTCGCCAATTCGGCTTGAGCCTGGGCATCGCCCTTTTTCGCGGCTGACTTGATCCATTTTGTGGCAATATTGTGGTCGCGAGGGACTCCATGCCCAAACCGATACATCTGACCCAAATTGAACTGGGCTTGGGGCAATCCTTGTTTGGCAGCAAGCTGAAACCATTTGGCAGAAGTTTGATAGTCTTGATCGACACCTTGTCCTGTACGAAATATCTCTCCCAAATTGTGTTGTGCGTAGGTTACTCCTTGTTTGGCAGCGAGTTTCCACCACTTGGCAGCTTTTTTGTAACTTTGCGGCACACCTCTTCCTGTCGAATATGCCAAACCAAGATTGTATTGAGCACGACGGTGTCCTTGTTTGGCCGAAGCCGTTAACCACTTGGTCGATTTCTTTAAATCTCGAGAAATCCCTTTGCCTCCGGCATACACCATCGCCAATGAGTACTGAGCCCCAGCATTTCCTTTTTTTGCAGCGCGCGTAAACCATTTTACAGCCGTCTTGATGTCCGTCTTGTACCCACTCCCGGTTCTGTACTTTTCGCCTAATGAATACTGGGCTTTGGCATCACCCGCTCGTGCGTACCATGTGAGGGCAATTTTTCGGCTTTTCGAAACCCCACGCCCTTTTTGGTACATGAGCCCGAGATTTTTCTGCGCGCGGGAATAACCTTGCTCTGCAGCAAGTTTGAACCACTTGAATGCAGCATTAACGTTCTGTGGAACTCCTTGCCCATTGTCATACCTCACCCCAAGAAGATTTTGACCTCGTGCAAATCCCTGCTCAGCCGCAAGTTTTGCCCAGTCAAATGCGGCTTTTTCGTTCTTTTGGACGCCATGCCCTCTTTCATAAGCAAGACTCAAACTGTACTGGGAATGAGGAAACCCCTGCTTAGCCGCAAGGGTGTACCATTTAATTGCGGTCTTCTGGTTCTTCGGAACCGCATCCCCTCTCTCGTAAGCAAAACCGAGGTTGTGCTGCGCTCGGGCGATACCTTGTTCAGCGGCGAGCTTGTACCACTTAACAGCGATCTTGTAGTTCCGCTTGACACCTTCGGACCTGAAATACATCCGCCCCAGGTTGTCCTGGGCAAGTGCATGTCCTTCTCTCGCAAGAGGCTTCCACTCTTTTAGAGCGGCTGCATAGTTTTTCTTCTCATATGCTTCCAGGCCTTTCTGAAAATCTGCTGCAAATCCGGGATTCCCGCTTAAAAGAAACAAAACAGCAATAAATAATAATCGAATCATTCTTGAAAACCTTACATCAAATTTGCGTAAGAGGTTACGCAAAGACTGCGCTCGGAAAAAGATAAATATTGAAGTTAGTTGTTATTTTGGAATGTAGTTAGAGTTGCGCCGAAAAGGTCGTTCACTCACGCCTTACGCGGCGGCTTCTGATCAAATGGTGAGGACATGGTGCGGGAGCCCGGGCGCGGGTCGCCTGGGTTGATTTTCGAGATGATGTCGTCGAGCATGCTTTGCAGGTATTCGGACTGCGACAGAAGCTTGTTGGTGGCGTCGAGCGCCTGAGTGGATGCGGTTGAGGCGATTTCATTGGCCATGGCGGTGACGTTATCCATGGAGATGCGCACGGACTGCATGGATCGTTCGGCACGCTCGGTGGCGTCGCGAATAGCGTCGAAGCGTTGAAGGGCTTCGCGGTTCGGGAAGGCCTGTTCAGAGAAGGTGCGCCGCCCGTCGTCACCAAACGGGATCAGGTTCTCTGTTTCGTTCGGGCGGGTATCTCTGGATTGCGAATGGAACGCCAGCAAGTTGGTCTGGTCGCGAACAGAAGTGACCAGATTGCCAAGCATTTCGATCTGCTGGGTCGCTTCCTGAAGCGCGCGCACAAGTTCTTCCGTACGCTCCACATCCGCAGCCGCAGCCGTTACATATTCGCTGAAATGGGCGACTTTCTGACTGACCGATGAAATGGGTCCAGCACCGGCAGCAGGTTCCATCGGTGGTGGCGAATAACGATTTTCCGCGTAAGGGGCCGGAACATGTTCATGCATAGGCTCGGGTTCAGGTTGGGGCGCCGGGACCGGCTGCTCTTCCGGGGTAGCGATGGGTTCCGGTTCCTGTGCAACAACAGGTTCTGGCTCAGAGACGGGTTCCGGTTCGACAATGGGTTGCGGCTCGTGAGCCACTTCTTCAAGGAACGCCGCTTTTGCGGCGGCAACGGCGGCTGCGGTTTGACGCTCGGTATCTTCATGGGCGAGGCGGAGTTTCTTGCGGGTTTGCTCCAATTCTTGTCGGACACGGTCCATGTCGGCAAGATCATCACCCCATTTGTCCAAGGCACGCGCAATCTGACCAACCGCATCCATATTGCCCATGCCGGGAACGCTCAGGTTGCGTTCGCCGCCAGCCAGCCTGGACGATGCATTTGCCATGGTGCGCACACCACTGACCACGCTGCGCATCAGAAACAGGCCGACGAAGATCAGCCAGAGAACAATGGCCGTACTGCCACCAGCCAGGGTGTAACGCGAAAAGGACTGCACCTTATCCAGCCCGCGGGTCGCGGAAATCGTGATGTCGTGCGAAAATGCCGACAGGCTTTCGAGCGTCGGGGCAACATAGGCGAGAATATCGTTAAAGCGCTCGGTCTCGCTATCCAGTGCGAAGCGCCGGTTGATAATCGAAAGCATGCTGGTTTCATGGGTTTTGAGCAGTGCCTCTGCATCGCGGCGAATTCGGGGCACGATCTCGGCTGCTGCCATGAATGCATTCAGCGCCTTGTAACGTTTGCGGATATCGTCAACGCCCTGACGCGACCCGGACCGCAGCGTATCCTTGCCCTGGCGGTTGATGCGTGAAACCTGGTCCGCAAGATTGGCGTATCCAGCCTGCTGGAAAAGGATCTGCAGGGATTTGGTTGTTTCCTCAAGGCCGCCGCTGATCCCCGTATCGTCCTGAATGCCAAGTTCGCGCTCTGCATTAACGACGCCAACAAACTGCTCGTCATATTGAACAAGGCCGTCTCTCAGGGTTGCGATGGTCGGGCGCATGGTGACGCTTTCCGGCAACCGGTAAAGATCATCAAGCGCTTTTGAGACATCGGCGATGTCTTCTTCGAAGGCTTTCGCTGATTCCGCGTCCTTGCTCAGCAGAAACTGTTTTTCCTGGCTTTTGATCCGCGCAATGCCAGTTTCCGCCTTGTTGACCAGATCAGCAATTTCCTGCGACCCGCGCCACGCGGTTAATGCATCGGAAACCCGAAGGTCCACATAAAAGTACATACCGGCAAAGGCGATGATTGAGGCGATGCCAAACAACACAAACAGGTTGGTCCGCGCCGACAGACGCATGGAGCCGAGCTCGGTCCGGTCTCCGAATGCGCCAGGGCGCAGGTCCAGAAAGTCGTGATCCGTATTCTCCTGGTTTTTAAACTCGTTCGGCATACGCGTTAGACATGGCTCACGCCATGTTCCTTATTTTACCTAATCAGGGTTATAACACCTTGAGACTCAAAGGAAAACACCTGATCTCCTTGCGTTTTCGCCAGCCTCTGAAAAATGAAAACCGCTGAAAACGGCCCGGATTCGCGAATGGCAGATCGGCAAACCTTTACTTGCCCACAGCCTGTGGATACCTCACATTTGTCATCATGTCAGATCAAACCGCCAGCGGCCCCATTCACGACGCGATCCCGGAAGGTGACGACCGGCTGCGCAAAGTCTGCAATGATTGCGGCTATATCGCGTACGAAAACCCGAAAATTGTGACCGGGGCCGTTTGCACCTGGGAGGACCAGATCTTGCTCTGCAAACGCGCGATTGAGCCAAAAGCCGGATACTGGACCATTCCGTCAGGGTTTCTGGAACTGGAGGAAACCATGGAACAGGGCGCCATCCGTGAAACCTGGGAAGAAGCCAGGGCAAAGATCGTGATCACCAGCCTGATCGGAATTTACGAAATTCCCCATATCAGCCAGATTTACATTGCCTATCGGGCCGACATGATCAGCCCCGACTTCGCACCGGGATTTGAGAGCGAAGACGTTAAACTCTATGCCTTTGACGACATCCCCTGGGACGATTTGGCATTTCCTACAATTCGCTGGTCGCTGGAGAAATTTCACGAAAATAACGGCCCGATCATGGCAACGCACGCGCCTTGAGATTCCGTTAACTATTTGGTTTTAGATTGGGGCCATGTCAGATCCATTTAACAACATTATTGCCGGGCGAGCGCCCCAGACGACACGCCCCAGCGGCTACCGTGCGGATACTGTTCGCGATGTGCAAACGCGCGCCAATGTCCTCCCGCAGAATGAAAGTGCGGAGGATCGCAACAACTTGCGGCGCCTGAATGCATCTTTATCAAACGAACAGCCACTCCGTGATGACGTTCCCAGAGGATATTATCTAAACATCACTGTTTGATGGTAACGATGACCCTACCCGTCCGAACCCTTTCAATTTTTTTGGCCCTTTTCTGGGTTAGCTGCGCCTCGGCCGCGGACCTCAGCGTTAAAATCACTGGCATCAGAAGCAATGATGGAAATGTCCATGTGGCTCTCTTTAACCATGCGGCGCATTTTCCGGAACACGAGGGAATTTTCAAGGAGGTTGAAGTTCCGATCATTAACAATCAGACCAGCGCCGTATTTCTCGACTTGAAACCCGGAAAATACGCAATCGCGATCTATCATGATGAAAATAATAACGGCGAATTTGATCAGGGTATTCTGGGCATTCCGCTCGAGAATTATGGCTTTTCAAGCGGCGCGACTGCGTTCCTGGGGCCGCCAAGCTTCAATGAAGCAATGTTTGAAATCTCTGTACGTGGAGCGACCACAGCTATTGATCTTGGAAATTAGTGCAACCTTCAACATCCAAAGTCGTCACACCCCCCACCCGGTTGATAAAAAACCGCCATCATATAGGGAAATTTCTTGGTGCCACTTCGCACATCGCCCTCAACACGGGATGCCAGTTCTGTCTGGGTTGGAATTGCTTTAACCGCAGGGACCTGAACAAACCCCTTTGAAATCTTCTGATTAACGCCTCTGATTCCGATCTCCGACAGCCGATCTACGATTTGTGCTTTGGCCATTGGCAGACCTGGCTTTTCACAATAATACCCGAACAATTTTTTACCGGGTCGCTGTTCAGAATCATCCCCCGGCGGCTCCCAATCGGCGTTAAAACCGGCACATTGGGTTTTGCCACCATCCAGCTGAAACGGCTTAACCTGCATATTGGCCCATTCGGCGTTCAGGTCATATGCATCATCGTAGGAAACATTCCGGTTCTGGTTATGGTTCCAGCCTTCGATCATATCCTCCAGCGTATCCCAGCTTTCCAGAGCCACGTTGGTGATATGATAGTGCCGCGTCGTGATGTACATAATTTCCGACTGCGCGCCGCCTGACTGGAACAAGGCATACTCTTCACGCTGAGATGGATCTGCAAACATCACCCTCATAGCTGCAGTCGAAGTAAATTCTGCGGTTTCGTAGCGCACTAGGCCACCCGCCTCTCCAAGTGCGCGCAAGCCGCTTCGCGCATCGTCCGGGACCGAGCAGGCAGCAAGCACCAGCAAGCTCAAGCAAACCAGAATACGGGATAAAATTTTGCTAGCCATGTTTGCCTCTCTTACAAAGGCTCAGAATGTCTCCATATCATGCGCCCAATCGAAACAGACTGCAAACCCACCGTCGTAAATTCGAACAATCTTCCCTAGAAATTTATCTCTGCCCTGGATATTTAAACGAATCATTTCGTTCAATTCAATTGGCGCATCAACCGGAGAAAAATTCTCGGGATATACGATTGCAGCACCACTCAACGATATATCCCTTAACGTGCCGCCTCGATTGGGAGCTCCGCCATTGACATCGATAACCTTGGTCACGACATGGCGCGGTCTGTCTCTTAAATCACGCCCACCAGAAACACTCATGCTATAATTCACCTTGCCTTAACTCTGTCAAAGCCATGGTAACGTCGCAAGATTAACCCGCACACCCCGTTATGCTCAACAGAATTGCCGCCCGGAACGTTACATGAACGGGCTTCATGCTTGAGGATTTCTCAAGAAGCTGGCCAGGCAAGTTGTATTCTGAAAACCCATCCCTCAGTCTGATCAGAATCAAGACAGGTGATTTTTTGTGTCAAAAAGAGTCAAATGTCTTCAGAAACTCCTGCTCTTCTGCGGTACTTTCCCGCCCCAATACGGCATTGCGATGAGGGAACCGGCCAAATCTGGCAATAATATCGCGGTGCTCTACCATATATTTCAGGAAGCTTTCTTCCCCGAGATCCGTATATAACTGAACGCCCTGTTCCTGATCGTCCAGATTTTCGCTATGCTCAAACGGCACATAAAAGAACACCCGGCGCAATAGCGACATCTGCAAATCGAAACCCTTCTCTATGGCTGTTTTTGTTATCCGCAGTGCCTTTGCGTCGTTGACAAAAGCATCAGGGCTGCCGCGCAACAGATTTCGCGAAAACTGATCAAGCAAAATGACAAGGGCAAGCGCACCTTCCGGGGTTGCGGCCATCTCATCATGCCCCCCTGTGATCGCAATTTTGCGTTCTTCGCCAAATTTATCTTCAATCTCAAGGTCGAAATCCGGGTTCGATTTAAACCACACCTCCCGAAAGGTTTCCGGGCCAGTTCCAAACCAGAACTCAAGAACACGCGCGCTCAAACTCATTACCTGCAATCTCCCTCTTTCCGAATACTGGACGAGATCGTAACATGCCGACACTCAAATCGCGCACATCATTTACGAGGGCACTATGGACAATTCTGACAACACATTTCTCTGCCACTGGCTGGCGCGATTCCAGGGACTGGATATGACCGAGGCGCAGGTTTCTGAGCCTGCGAAAACAGCTGCAGCATTTGCAAATACGATTGGTAAAACAGCAGAAGGTATGGCTTTCGATACTGACCCGGCCGCGTTCAACAAACTGCTTCATGATCTTGCCCCGAAAGAATTGAAATCGAGTGGGGGCGCAAAATGAGTGACCAGATCACCAGCCTTCCCCTTGTTGAGGTGGCTGACGCCATCGCCAAGCGCAAACTCTCGTCCGTCGAAGTGACGGAAGCCTGCCTGTCGCGCATGGATAAACAGGGCCCGACGCTCAACTGCGTTGCCGAATTACATGCAGACCAGGCGCGCGATGGCGCTAAAAAGGCCGACAAGGACCTAGCAGGTGGCAAGGACATCGGACCGCTGCATGGTGTACCGTTAGCCCATAAAGACATGTATTACCGCAAAGGCCGGGTCAGTGGATGCGGGTCGAAAATTCGGGCTGACTTCGTCCCTGATCAGACATCGACTGCGCTGGCTCGTCTGGATGACGCGGGCGCTCTTGATCTCGCGCGCCTCAACATGGTCGAATTTGCCCTTGGTGTTACTGGCCACAATGACGTCATGCCAACACCTCGCAACCCGTGGAACACAGAACATTTCACCGGCGGATCATCCAGCGGTTCCGGTGCTGCTGTTGCGGCACGCCTGATTTACGGCGCCTTGGGATCTGACACCGGCGGCTCGATCCGACTGCCTGCTGCGTGCTGCGGACTGGTCGGCATGAAACCCACATTGGGTCGCGTCAGCCGCTTTGGCGCCATGCCCTTGTCTCATTCCCTCGATACCGTCGGGCCGATGACCCGGACAACCAAAGACAACGCTTTGATGTTGCAAACTATTGCAGGGGCGGACGGAAACGATCCGAACGTCAGCCCGTTACCTGTTCCGGATTATCTGGAAGAAATTGAAGGGGGCGTGAAGGGGTTGCGAATTGCCGTCCCCAACACGCATTTTTATGACGGAATTGATAGCGGCGTCGAAGATCTGGTCCGCACCAGTCTTAAAGTTTACGAAGCCGCCGGCGCTGAAATCATCTTCGTTGACCTGCCGGAAAGCATCAAAGCCACCAATACGATGACCAGCCTGATGACGGCAGTCGAAGGCTCGACCCTTCATTATGAATGGCTTCGCGATCGCTATGAAGATTACGGTGCACAAACCCGCACCCGGTTTTCACTGGGGTTTATGACGCCCGCGGTTCGGTATCATCAGGCCATCAGCATGCGGGCCAGAATACTGAGCGACTTCGCCGCCGCCGTGTTCGAGAAAGCTGACGTCCTGCACACGCCCATGATCAACATGCCGATCCCAAAATACTCACCGGACGATACCCTTGCCAATCAGAACTTCCTTGAATTGATCGCCAAAATCGGACATTGCACGCGACCGATCAATTACCTGGGCTTGCCGGGATTGAATGTGCCTTGCGGTTTCACAGACAACGGCTTGCCCTGCTCGTTCCAATTGGTCGGACGCCCGTTCGATGAAAAAACGCTCTACCGCGCAGGCTTCGCGTATGAGCGCGAAACAAAATGGACGGGTATGGCACCAGATATTTAGGGCATCTCCGGCATTTTAAACGGACACACGGCCTCATATGCGGCGGCGGCGCGCATGACCAGTGGGTCCGCATAACGTGGGCCGACGATTTGCAGCCCAATCGGCAGACCTGATTTCGTGAACCCACAAGGTACACTGCAGGCCGGTTGCCCTGTCAGGTTGAAGGGGTAGCTGAATGGAGTCCAGTCGGGCCAGCGCTTCTGGGTTTCGGGGTCAGCGACCTGCAATTCCGCATCAAACGCAGGGATTGGTAAAGAGGGCGTGAGTAGCAAATCATAGGTCTCGTGAAACGTATTCATTGTCTGACCGAGGCGCACTCGCTCGTCCATCGCATCCTGATAGTCTTCGAACGTGATTTCAGCAGCTTCCTCGACCATCTCAAGCAGGTCGGGATCAACAAGGGATTGCTGTTCTTTGCTGAGCGCTTTTACCAGACGTCGGGACGCGGAATACCAATGCATGTTAAAGCAATTGAGCGGGCTCTCGAACCCAGGGTCAATCTCTTCCACTTCGGCTCCCATGTCTTCAAATACCTTGGCCGCAGCGCGCACTTTTTCTTCCACTTCCGGGTCTACATCGGCATAGCCCAAGGTCATGCTCAACCCGACCTTCAGGCGGCGCACGCCAAGCTCCAACCCTGTCTGGTAATCCCACGGATCATACGGCAATGAATACCAGTCACGGCCATCTGGTTCGATCAACACGTTCATCATCAGGGCCGCATCGGCGACCGTACGGGTCATCGGACCAACGTGCGAAAGCGTGCCAAAAATACTTGCTGGATAAACAGGAACACGGCCACTTGTCGGCTTGAGTCCGAAGATACCGCTAAACCCTGCCGGAATACGCACCGAGCCACCGCCATCTGTTCCAATGTGAAGCGCCCCCATGCCAAGCGCCGCTGCCGCTGCCGCCCCGCCACTGCTGCCACCAGCGGTTTTTGTCGGGTCCCAGGGGTTGCGCGTAATCCCGGTCAAAGGTGAGTCCGTCACCCCTTTCCAGCCAAACTCCGGCGTGGTTGTCCGACCAATAAAAATTGCGCCGTGTTCGCGAAGCCGCGCAACGACGGGACTGTCTTCATCCAGAGGCAGATGCCCGTCGTCGGTTTTTGATCCGCGCAGCATGGGCCAGTCTTTTGATTTAACGATATCTTTGATCGTCACGGGAACGCCGTCGACCGCACCACGTGCTTCGCCATTGGCCCAGCGTTCTTCCGATTCCGCCGCCGCTTTAAGCGCCGCTTCTTCATTAAGCAGGGAAAAAGCGTTAACCGCCTTGTCAACGGTCGCAATTCTCTCAAATACGGCTTTGGTGATCTCAACCGGGGAAACGGTCTTCCATTCATACAAATCCAGTAAATGCGTCGCCGAAACGTTACACGGATCAATTGCTTTGCTGGATGTGTCGTTCATGAATCCCCCTTTTCGCGCCTTCATTGAAATGCCATCATAGCAATGCTGCCATCCGGGAAAACACTTTTTCACAAGGGTTAGTAAAATGGACATATCCGCCTTCCCGCGCCTCGCTCTCGCCCATTTGCCAACCGCGCTTGAGCCAATGCCCAATCTGAGCCGCCATCTGTGTGGCCCGAACATCCTGATCAAACGTGACGACTGCACGGGTTTGGCCGGTGGTGGCAATAAAACCCGCAAGCTTGAATTTCTGATGGCGGACGCGCTGGAGCAGGGTGCTGACACGATCGTCACCGTTGGCGCGACCCAATCCAATCACGTTCGCCAGACCATCGCCGCCGCAGTCAAGCTGGGGTTACGGGCCGAAGCCATTTTATGGCGCGAAGTTAGCCGCGATCAGGATTATGAAACCAACGGCAATGTCTTGCTTGATAATCTGATGGGGGCAACCATGCACCACCGCCCGCCCGGCGAGGACCTGAATGCTGAAGGCGAGCAACTGACCCAGGAACTAAATGCCAGCGGATCGAAAGCATATTTTGTTCCAACCGGCGGCTCCAACCCCATTGGTGCCCTTGGCTATTTGGATTGTGCACAGGAAATCCTTGGGCAATCACAGGAGATGGGCGAAACAATTAACGCGATCATTGTCGCGACGGGCAGTCAAGGCACACAGGGCGGCTTGCTGGTCGGGTTCGCCGCCAATGGTTCTGACATATCCGTCCATGGCATCACCGTCAGCCGCCCCGGCCCGGAACAGGAAGAGCTGGTATTTTCCTTCACCGAAAAGACGGCTGAATTCGTTGGGTTGGATAGGGAAATCAAACGCGAGCAGGTTATTTGCGACGGCAATTATTATGGCCCGGCTTACGGAGAGCCAAATGATGCGATGATTGAGGCCGTAATCTTATGCGCGCGCCTGGAAGGCATATTGCTCGATCCGGTCTATTCCGGAAAAGCCATGGCCGGTCTGATTGGTAAAATCCGTGCCGGGGAATTCAGTTCAAGTGATACAGTGGTTTTTCTGCATACTGGCGGTCAAGCCGCTCTACATGCTTATAAATCTACATTTGATGGAAATTAGTTTCCGATGAAATGCGGCTCGTGCCACGAAGACTGCCCGGAAGGCTACAAGTTCTGCCCACATTGCGGAGAGCCGCTGAAGGCCATTTGTCCGGCCTGCGGCTTTGCCAATCAGGCAGGAGGGAAGTTCTGCGGTGATTGCGGCTCATCCCTATCCGCTGGCGCTCCAAAACCAAAAACCAGCGAAGCGGAACGTCGCCAACTGACGGTTATGTTCTGTGATCTGGTTGGCTCAACCGCACTTTCCGAGCGCCTTGACCCGGAAGATCTCCGCGATGTCATTACGTCTTATCAGGACGTCGCGGCCAAAGCGATTGATGCTTACGGTGGCTATATCGCGCGCTACATGGGCGATGGATTACTGATTTATTTCGGTTACCCGAAAGCCCATGAGCGCGACGCCGAACGTGCCGTTCGCGCCGGTCTTGAGATCATCGCCAACATGGCGGGTCGGGTGGCGCTTGACGGCTCGCCATTGGAAGTTCGGGTCGGTGCGGCGACGGGCATGGTTGTTGCGGGCGATATCATCGGGACCGGGGCGTCGGAAGAACATGCGGTTCTGGGTGACACCCCCAACCTAGCGGCCCGCCTTCAGGGCCTTGCCGAGCCAGGAACATTGGTGATTGCCAGCTCAACCCTGACCCTGGCCGGAAAGGGGTTTCGCTCAGCCGATCTTGGCGAACACAAGCTGAAAGGTATCGAAAAACCGGTTGCCGCTTACCGTGTTGAGGCGGCTCTCGACGCCTCAATGCAAAGCTTACTGGCATCGTCTCGAACGACCCTGCTCGGCCGCAAAGCACCTTTGGATACTTTTGCCAGCTGTTGGGGCAATGCTGCAAAAGGCAAAGGACAGGCTTTAATTGTTCAGGGTGATCCCGGCATAGGGAAATCGCGATTGATCGCGGCATTTCACGATCACGTCCAAAGTGGCCCATTTTGTGAGGCAATTTTTCTGGGCTCGGAACTACACCAAAACAGCGCGCTTCGACCCGTTCAGATTTATCTCAATGCGCAACTTGGCGCAGGTGATCATCACGACCTCTGGCCAGCCCTGGAAAACTGGTTAAAGGAACTCGATCTGTCCACTGAAGACCATGCCTCCATCCTCGGGGATTTGTTGTCCCTGCCATCGAACGAAAAATATTCAACGTCAGACCTTGGCGGAGCAGCGTTACGCGATCAAACGACAAAAACATTAATCGAAATCATATCCGCGATGGCCGCAAACACGCCGTTGCTGCTGATTATTGAAGATGCGCAATGGCTCGACGCATCGACACTTGATCTTGTCGGCGCTCTCCTTGAGCGGGCCCATAAACTGAAAACAGTGATCGTGATTTCCGCACGTCCGGAATTTCACGCCCCCTGGCCGATAGACATAACGCCCGCCATCACCAATCTGAGCCGTCTGGATCAGAACACCGCAAGAGACATTATTGCCGGGATTGCCGGTGAAACCGTTTTGCCCGCTGAAACAATCGACAGCATTCTCGAACATGCCGACGGCGTTCCCCTCTATCTGGAAGAAATAACCAAATCGGTCATTGAAGCCGCCTCGTCGCAATCCGGCACAACAGAATTTGCCATCCCGGCAACGCTTCACGATTCCCTGATGGCCCGCCTTGACCGGCTGGGATCGGCAAAACCGGTAGCCCAGACTGCCGCTGTGATCGGACGTATGTTCGAACGTGATCTACTGCAGGCGGTTGCCAAAAACATCTCACAAGACCTTGGCTCCGCCCTGATGGATTTGATCACCGCAGAACTGATCGCCCTGATTTCCGGCGGTAAAGACGGCGGGTTTGAATTTCGCCACGCCCTGATCCGTGACGCGGCCTATCAGTCTCTCCTGATCAAAACCCGAAAAGAAATCCACCACTCCATTGCTGACACACTTGAATCCAGCGGGGCGGACAGACGACAGGTCGAATCAGAAGTCATCGCCCACCATTTGACAGAAAGTGGGCTGCACGAGCGTGCCGTGCCCTATTGGTCCGAAGCCGCGCGCACCGCCGCCGCGCGCTGGGCCAATACAGAAGCCATCAGTTTCTGCCAGAAGGCTCTTGCCTGCCATCGCGAGTCGGGCTCGAGTGACACCGCGCAGGAAGTTTCCCTGCTGCTCGACATGGTCGCCAGCATGCGGATTGTTGAGCGCAGCAGTGAGGCGATGGAGGCTCTTGATCTGGCGGAAAGGCTGAGTCAGCAAGACGGAAACATCTCCGATCTGATCCGCATTCATTACCTGCGTGGAAGCATGTATTTTCCGACGGGCAATACGGATGGTTGCCTGCGCGAACATAACAAGGCCCGCGACCTTGCCCGCGAAGCCAACTCGCCAGCCGACGAGGCCCGCGCCTTGAGTGGTATTGGAGATGCCCACTTTTTGCTGGGTCAGATCACCAAGGCAGAAAACCATTTCGATCAGGCGGTGGAAATTTGCCGCAAACATGACCTTCCGGAAATTGAGGCACCGAACCTCGCCATGTGCGGGCACATGCAACTGTATCTCGCCAACGCTGATGCAGCCCTAAGCAACGTTACGCGGGCCGTCGAGATCGCGACTGGCCTGGGGAACCGCCGCGTCGAAATGTTAAGTCAGGGAAGCATGCTGGCGAAAATCCACATCGAAATGGGCAACTGGGACGAAGCCATAACGATGTCAGAGGTTGCTCTCGAAATCGCTGAAGACCTGGGCGCAAACCGCTACAAACCCATGTATCTCGCCCACATGGCCCATGCCCTCGCCGCATTCGGGCGTACCCAGGAAGCCGCCGTCGCAGGAGAGCGCGCCTTAGAGCTCATCCGCCGCGAAAATGCCTATAGCGGCGGTATTGTTTTCGGAACCCTGGCCGGGGTCACAGAAGACCGGACACAGGCTGAAGCGTATATTGCCGAAGGCCTGCAATCACTTGATGAACATTCGCCCGCCCATAATCATCTCTGGTTCCATCACCACGTCATGTATGCGGCGGTATCCTGGAAAGACTGGCAACGTGTTCACGAACACGCCGACCACCTCAGCGCCTACGCAAAATCCCGCGATATCCCCTGGGCGGATTATCATGTGAAGCGGTGTCGGGGGTTGGCTGCGGCTGGTGGAGGAGTGTGATCAGGAACCGATGCGGAGATTGATTGAAGTGGCGCTTTAACCAGTAAATGAAACTACACTGCCTTTTTTAACTACCATTCGGACATGAAATGAAAATCTCAGAACTGTCCGCTCAGTGCCAGAAGCAACCGTTGCACTAGATGCGTTTGTAGAAATCCAATAACGTATGTGTGAATGTGTCAACTTGATGCGGATTCAAGCTTAGAGATTCGATAGAGCCAGCGTCACCAAACCTAAACAGGTAAAAAGTACGACCCTTTCGGATTTTGAAATAAATCGTAAGTTTTGCAGAGAAGTGTATAAATACATTTTCGGTAGCCAATATGTCGCCACCGAAAACGTCGCAAAGTCCCTCAAAAAAATCCGATATGAAGTTATCGCTCGGCGAAGAAACCCGGGAGCAGTGATCAAACTTGTTCTCAATCTCTTTTAGCCGATGGAGGGCGCTGATAAGATTATTCGTTTGGCCATTATCCAGCAGGGAATACTCAGTACCCTCAGCAAACCCGAAATCAAAAGTAATATACTTTCTATCATCAGATTTCCGAAGTGCGATCTTCACGTTTTGAAATTTCTGAATAGGAATGATGGTTGCATCGATGACTTCCCCTTTCCCGAAAAGCTCGTCTACAACCTTCTTGAACACTGCCATGATTTCTATGCCAATTATTTCTGAAATGTTGGGTCGAAGAATTTCACCAATTGATTGTAATAGCAATGTTAAGGAGTGATTGGACTGGTGAAACGCCTGTTAAGGCTCATGAGCCGCAGTTCTGGGCAATGTCGTACCACAACGTTAATCCACGCTTCCCCTTCACATCGCCAAATGCCGCAACAGCACAACAGCGACCGTCACCACACCAACAGCAATAAATACAAACGGCGGATTCCAGTGCCAGGCCATGGTGTAACCTGAGCCGCCGCCGACGCGCGCGAGGTATAGGGTTGTTGCGGAGAAAGGGTTGACCATCGTGCTGAGGCCCCAAACGCCCAGCAAAGCCAATCCCATGATCCAGTCGGGGACGCCGAGAACCTCTGGTGGCAGCACCTCGCCGATCAGGATAACAACGATGACCGGATGCATGCCGATCATACCAAAGATCGTGATACCGAAAGTGAGGACGGCCAGCCTCAGGTCAATTGATGGCAGCCAGGTATCGAGAAACACGCTCAGATCTGCCGCCGGGATCAAGGTTGAGACGCCAACGCCGAACACAGTCGCGCCGACAAACACCAGCACTTCGTTTCGCAACTCCGGCAGGCCGTTGACAACGCGCTTAATCAGATCACCCATGCGGGCACGCCGCGCATAACGGCTTGGTGCCATTGCCGCGACCCAGACAATGGCAAATGGAGGTGCTATCAGACCGAGCGCGACCGGGATCGAGACGCCTGCAATTTCAACCAGACCAACGACGAGAACACCCAGCACACCCAGAACACCTATGGTGTTTTTGCGCTGTTCGGCGGAGAGCTGCGCCGGGGCGTCGATGGCTTTTTGTGCGCCGCGTCGCGAGACCAGGCGGTCAAACATCCACCCGCCCGCAATCGCCACCATGGCAATGGCAAACCCGAAAGGCGCGACCTTAATCCACTGAAGTGTGGGGATAGCGGTGAGGACGACGGTCATGCTGACGTAAAAAGGTGACCAGCAGGACGCGCTGGTAAAACCGAGCATTAGGGCCGTGGTCAGGCGCTTGAGCAGGGTTCCGTCCATCTTTTTCTCAATCATGGTGGCGACCAGGCTGAGCCCGGCCAGATTGAGAACGGCCCCCAGTCCATGAACCCCAAGCGCCACCGCCAGAAACCGCCGCCCCGGCGGCTGGCTGGTAATCATTTCGCGTGCCGCCTGCAACGACGGGCTTTCACGGGCCGGGATTTGCAGCCAGGAGACAGCAAAGAACAACAGCACAAATGTTCTGGACCGGGAAAACCCGTCCAGTGCGGTTGCCTGTAAATCACCACCAATCGCTGCCGCGACAAGGCCGAGGCCGATCAGGATCAGTCCGATCGCCCTTGGTGTGGCCGCAGATTTCGGAATTTCAATCAGGAGATAAAGAACAATCAGGCCCGCCGTCAAAGGCGCAACCAAATTCCAGTCAACCACAACACTGACAACGGTCAATACGGCGATGGTGAGATAAACCCAGGATGAGAGCGGCGCGCCTAAAATCCTCATGCCGCCACCTGCAGAATAATGACCCCGCCTACGATGAGCGCCGCTGATATGATGCGCATTGATCCGAAACTTTCTTTCAATATGAACGTGCCAATGATGGCGGCGAATAAAACGGACGTTTCACGGAGCGCCGATACATGCGCCATCGCGCCTTCGTTTAAAGCATAAAGCACCAGTCCGTAGGCCAAAATCGTCAAACACCCGCCAATCACGCCGGGTTTCCAACGCGTTTTCAGGAACGGCCAGAGATCGTTCTGGCGCATAGTCAGCGCCCAGAGTGCAAACGGGATACCTTCCAGCATATTGAGCCAGACAATATAGGCCCAGGGGCTGCCCCCGGCACGAAGCCCAAGCCCGTCGACCACAGTATAACTTGAAATCAAAACCCCGGTTGAGATGGCAAGAACCAGCGGTTTCATCCCGGCCCGCGTCGGCCTGCCCTTGGCAAAAGTCAGGCTGATGATCCCTAATGAGACCAGACCGATCCCGACCATCGCGTAAGGTGTCAGGGTTTCGCCGGCGAAGAAAACCGCCATCAGGGCGACAATCAACGGTGACGAGCCGCGCGCAATCGGATAGACCTCACCCAGATCCCCAAAGCGATAGCAGAGCAGCAGAAAGACGTAATAGATATTGTGAATGATCATTGAGAGGATCAGATAAGGCCAGACCTGTGGTTCCGGAAACCCAACAAAAACCGCTGCGATCACACCAAGCACTGTGCCGGTAAAATGAATGATGGTGAAGGTCAGGAAACGGTCCCCCGATGCCTTCACCACAGCGTTCCACGACGCATGAATGACAGCGGCCAGCAGAATCAGGAGCACGAGGTGAAGTTGCAGGGTCATCGAGGGGCCGAAATACTCATAGATCAAAAGCGGTCAATTTTCTGGACGACCGGGGTAAGGCCGATCATTCTGGACCCCTCTACGGATTGCGCAACTGTTTTGAATTAGAAAGCCGCCAAATGCCGAAAAGAACGCCACGCGTATGGCAAAAGGAACCGAACTTTCAGAAGGTCCCAAACCTGTTCACAAAAGAGGAATGCGATAATATCATCGCTGAACACTTGGCGCAGACGGCGGATCATTCGGTGATGGATGTGGGCGGGGAAAATTACCGGAGTTCCGATCTGTTCTGGCTTAAGCACGGGGATGCGTCGGTCACCTGGGTATTTGATCGTCTTCGTGATTTTGTTGTGAACTGGAATGCGGAAACCTATGGGTTCGAAATTGAGGAATGTTCGGACCTGCAATTGACCCAATATAAGGTGGGGCAGCACTATGACTGGCATGCCGACCTCGGCCACGGCCTCTACAGCCGTCGCAAAATTTCCCTAACTGTGATGCTGAGCGACCCGGCCGGACACGAGGGTGGACATCTTGAATTTTTCAGTTCCGACACCCGCCGCCCGCGGCCCATCGTCAAACAGGGTGATGTGGTCGTGTTTCCCGCCTGGATGAAACACCGGGTAACGCCAGTCACCGAAGGGGAGCGCTGGAGCCTGATTGGCTGGTGGAGTGGTCCCCCCCTGCGATAAGATATAATACATTTCGATGAGGATAACCCCATGTGGAAGAATAACCGTCTCGCCAAACTACTCGGCATCCAGTATCCGTTGATCCAGGCCCCGATGGCGGCAGCAACAACGCCCGAAATGGCCGCCGCTTCCACCAACGCAGGCGGCCTTGGGTCATTGGGTGCGGCCATGCTGAACCCGGAAGCACTTCTCGCAGATTGCCGCGCCCTGCGAGAAAGAACCAACGGCTCCTTCAACATCAATTTCTTCGTCCATAAGGAACCTGTGCCCGATCCCGCAAAAGACGAAGCGGCCCGCGAACTTCTTACGCCTATGTATAAAGCCGTTGGCCTGGACGATGTTCCGGAGGCCCAGGTTCCTTTCCCAAGCTTCGACTCCGAACAGCTTGAGATCATGTTGAGCGAGCGTCCGGCCGTTGTCAGTTTTCACTTTGGCCTCCCCGACGCAAACGCCATGCAGTCTCTGAAGGAATATGGCGCGGTCATCTTGTGTTCCGCGACCAATGTAGCCGAGGCCAAAGAGTTGGAAGCCAGAGGCATCGATGCGGTCATCGCACAGGGGTTTGAAGCAGGTGGGCACCGCGGCACGTTTGCTGAGCCGTATGAAGCAGGGCAAGTCGGCACCATGGCGCTGGTTCCGCAGATCGTTGATGCCATTGATCTGCCCGTAATCGCGGCGGGTGGCATTGCTGACGGGCGCGGTATTGCGGCAGCGCTGGCCCTGGGCGCCGAAGGTGTGCAGATCGGCACGGCCTTTTTGCGCTGCCCGGAATCCCTGTGCAATTCAGTTTATCGCGACGCGCTCACCAACGCGGGCGATGACGCGACCCGGATCACATCCGCGTTTTCGGGCCGCCCCGCACGCGGGATAGAGAACCGCTTCATGCGTGAGATGGCCGGATCAGAAGACCAGCTTCCCGATTTCCCCATCCCCAACACCCTCACAGGTGCCATGCGCGTCGCCAGTGCCAAGACGGGCACGCCTGAATTCATGTCGCTCTGGTCCGGCCAGGCAGGTGCGCTTGGGCGGGATATGCCGACGGGGGAATTGATGGAAACGTTAATCAGGGAGACCAACGAGGTGTTGGCTCGGCTTGGAGGATAATTGCGTGTTCCTGAAATCCATTTCCCATACGCACCCCAAGAAGTTAGATTGGGTGTGACTGAATAGCTTCGGAAATGGTGGCAGCATGCGATTTGTCTACGCCCTACTGGTCCTGTGTTTTTTGTCGGTTCGCCCCGCCAATGCCGAACCGCTACGCATATCTACTGCCGAGTTTCCCGAAGCAAAACCCGTAGCGCGGCTTCTGAAAGAAGTCTATCGCCAGCTTGGGCATGACATTGAGCTTGTTTTTCGCCCGGCAAAACGAAGCCTGGTCGAAGTTAATTCCGGACTGTCTGATGCGGAACTGGCCCGGATTACCGGTGTTGACGGTGAATACCCCAATCTGGTCCGGGTGCTGGAGCCGGTATTTGCTCTGAGTTTTTCAGCCCTCGCGCATACAAAGTCAAAACACTGGCTTAGCTCCTGGGAAGAAATTAAGAAACACCGGATCATTTATCCGCGTGGGTATAAAATTCTGGATATCAGAACGAAGGAAATGAATGCAATTGTCGCCAGCAATCCTGCCGCAATCGCAAGAATGGTGAAGGGCGGCAGGGCGGATATTGGCATCGTGATTACGTCAGACGCTGAAAGATTTGCATCTGATGATGACGAGATTCGAGTTCTGAAACCACCGATCGAGGTGGTAACACTTTATCATTATCTGAATGTAAAACACCGACGCTTGATCCCGGCAATGGAAAAAATCCTTATCGAGTTAAATGACAGTGGCCGAAGTCGGGAAATTATCTACGAAACGAACTGAAAAGGTTGATCACATGCATTTAGCAGATATCGAATGCTGAACAGCACGTTACTGTTAGGGTTTATCGCGGCATCTCTCGTCGTTCTGATGATTCCTGGGCCCGGCGTTCTTTATGTCGTGGCGCGGAGTGCTGCACAGGGATATCTCGCGGGGTTCGCTTCGGTTCTCGGCCTATCGGCTGGTGCACTTCTGCACGTGGTGGCAGCGGCGATCGGATTGTCGGCGCTTCTGCTCACATCAGCAACAGCCTTTGGAATTGTTAAAGCCATCGGTGCTGGTTACCTGATTTATCTGGGCATTCGCACGCTTTTTGCTAAACGCCCGACCGCAAACATGAAACCGCCTCCCCGTCTTACGTTATATCGCCTGTTCATGGACGGCGTTGTGATCAGTATTTTCAATCCCAAAATCGCTGTATTCTTTCTGGCCTTTCTTCCCCAGTTTGTTGATCCAGCTCTTGGTGCAGTGACTGAGCAGGTTCTGTTACTCGGGTTGCTTTATGTCGGATTAGCCCTCCTGACGGATGGCACCTACGCCTTGCTGGCCGGTAGTTTGCGCCATTGGCTCAGTGGACCCGTGATGCAGGGGCCGCTGCCACGCTATCTGAGTGGGGGGATCTATATCGGATTAGGGGTGAAGGCGGCACTTACGGATCGCCCACATTAAATCGTTTATTCATCTGGCAGTTTGAAATACATCTGGGTTCATTGATAATTCAGGGTAATGACGCCTGACATGTTGATAATTCAATAATCAAAGGAAGTAACAATGGAATTCAAGTGGCTGGGCAGGACCGGAGTGAAGGTATCCCAATTGTGTTTTGGAACGATGTCGTTTGGTGGCGATGCGGATGCGGATGAGTCGGCCAAAATGTATGCCGCCTGCCGCGACAAGGGCATCAATTTTTATGACTGCGCGGACGCCTACAGCAAGGGGGCTGCCGAGACCATCCTTGGCAAGTTGATGAAGGGGCACCGAGACGAGCTGGTCATCACGTCGAAATGCTTTAACCCGACCAGCGACAACGTCAATGCGCGCGGTGGTAACCGCCGCCACATCGTTCACGCCGTAGAAGCCAGCCTGAAACGATTGGGCACGGATAATCTTGACGTTCTGTTCATGCACCGATGGGACCCGGTGACGCCATTGGAAGACACCCTTCGCGGTCTCGAAGATCTGGTCCGCGAAGGCAAGGTCCGCTATCTGGGCGCCAGCAACTATTCCGCCTGGCAGGTCGCCAAGGGCCTTGGCATATCCGAGCGCCGGGGATGGTCGCGCTTTGATGTCATTCAACCCATGTACTCCCTGGTCAAACGCCAGGTCGAGTCGGAAATACTGCCGCTGGCCGTTGAAGAAGACCTTGGCGTCATCACTTACAGCCCTGTTGGTGGCGGTTTGTTAAGTGGGAAATTCCGCCCGGGAGTGCGCCCCGAAAGTGGTCGCCTGATTTCCAATCAGGAATACATCAAACGCTATGGTGAAGAGTGGGTGTTTGAAGCCGCGGGCAACTTCACCGCTTACGCCGAAGACAAAGGTGTGCATCCGGTCAGCCTCGCCGTTTCCTGGGTTGCCGCTAACCCCGCCATAACCTGCCCGATCATCGGGGCACGCAATCTGGAGCAGTTGCAGCCATCGCTGAATGCCCTTGATTTCGATATGACATCGGAAATTCGGGGCGAAATATCAGAATTGTCGTGCCGTCCAGCCCCGGCAACAGACCGACTGGAAGAACAAAATTAAGTTTAAATTATCGAAAATCGATACATTTATTCCATAAATTGACATATAGCGGCTCATCCGTATACTTCACGGATGAGCCAGTCATCTTCAGAACAGTTATCGACCAGCGCACCCTTGTCCCGTGCGTTTCATGTTCTTGACGCTGTCGCCGAGGCGCAGGGCCCGGTTTCTGCTGCCGACTTAGCCAAACAAATCGGCATTCCCAAACCAACCGCCCATCGTCTGATCGGACATTTAATTGCCGAAGGTTTGTTACGGACCGACCACGTCAACGGTGGCCTTGTCCCCGGCGAGCGGCTTTGGGGAATGTTCTGCAACCTTCAAGCGGGCAGTTGGCAAAACGCGCCGCTCCACACCCTGATGGAGCAACTGGTCGGTGAAGTCGGCGAAACCTGCAATCTGGGTGTTTTTGATCGCGATACTGTTCTTTACATCGAACGCGTCGAATGTGATTGGCCGATCCGTATCCAGTTGAAAGCCGGAAGCCGGGTCCCGCTTTATGCCTCAGCTATTGGCAAGCTGCTTGTCGCCCACCTGCCTGCAGCCAAGCGCCGCAGAATTCTGGATACGATTCCAAGACCCGTGCTGACAGCCAACACCATGACTGACGCCGACAAACTGGAGAACGAGTTTTCGCGGATCAGGCAATTGGGTTACGCGCTAAATGATTCAGAAAGTATGGATGGACTAATTGGGTTGGCGGTACCGGTTAAAACAGCAAAGGGCCGTGTCATCGCCGGCCTGTCCGTTCATGCTCCGGCAACCCGCCTCAATATTGACGGCGCCGTTGCATTGCGTCCGCGGTTTGATAAAGCGGCGATAGAGATCGGAGCACAGCTTGAACTGAAACCCATATCATGAGCACCTCAGCAAAGATCGAACGGCTCATCATACGCCGCGTCAGCACACCACTGACCCAACCTTACAAGCTGTCCTTCGGCCCGGTTGAAGCTTTTGACATGATCCTTGTTGAGGTCATCGACACAGACGGCCGCCACGGTTGGGGCGAAGCCACGGTTCTGACCGGGTATACGGATGAGACGATTGAGCAGGCCTGGGAAACAGCGCTCGGTATTTCCGAACAACTTCGGGGCAAGGTGATAGATGAAGCTAAAATAATTGCCATGCGCGCCCATGCCACAACCCCCTTTACGGCAACTGCTTTTGTCTCCGCATGCGAGATGGCTGAAGGAAATACTTTCCTCTCTGATGTAGAACAACGCAGCACCCCCCTGCTCGCTATCGTCAACAACACCCGGCCCGAAGCCATTACTGATGAAATTGAAGCCCGACTGGCGGAAGGCTATCGGACTCTTAAAATCAAAGTCGGTTTTGATTTACGACCCGATATGGAACGGCTGGCTTTTATCCAGAGCCTGGTTGCTGATCGCGCCGCCCTTCGTGTCGATGCCAATCAGGCTTATACTGAACAGGAAGGCGTCGCCTTCGTTGGCGGCATTGATCCGGGCAATATCGAACTGGTTGAGCAAACCTGCGCGGCAGGGGATTGGGCTGCGGCGGTTGCTGTTTCAAAAGAAGCACGACGAAATGGTGTACCCTTTATGCTTGATGAATCGATCTATGACCTTGGCGATGTAGACCGTGCGGCTGATCTCGACTGCGCCGATATCATCAAACTGAAATTGATGAAAATGGGTGGGCTTGATGCGCTTTCAGATGGGTTGGATCACATTCGAAATCGCGGCATGAAACCTGTTCTCGGTAACGGCGTCGCCGGTGATATCGGGTGCTGGATGGAAACCTGCGTGGCAGCCGAGAAACTGGATAACGCGGGTGAGATGAACGGCTTCCTGAAACCCAAAACACGCCTGTTCGATGTCCCCATGCGACTTGAGAACGGGACATTGATACTGGAGCCGGGCGCAAATGTGCGCGTCGACCGGGACGCGCTGGATGCGCATACGCTGGACAAATCTGAAAGGAGCGAGGCGTGACAGGAACCAATAGGGGAACTCTGGTAACCGGTGTTATCGGTTCGGATGCACATATCGTCGGCAACAGGATTTTGAGCCGGGCCCTGGAAAAGGAAGGCTTTGAGGTGGTCGCGCTTGGTGCGCTGACGCCCGCGAAAGAGTTTGCCGATGCGGCTATCGAAACAGATGCTGATGCGATACTGGTTTCCTCACTTTACGGGCAGGGTGAACTGGATTGCCGGGGGTTTCGTGATCTCTGCACGGAAGCCGGGCTTGGTGATATTCTGCTTTATGTCGGTGGCTATCTGGTGGTTGGCGATCAGCCCTGGGAAGAGGTTGAGGACCGTTTCCTCGACATGGGTTTTGATCGGGTCTTCCCGCCAAGCACACGTCCGGGTGACGTCACCGGCCTGCTGGCTGAAGATATTTCAGCACGGCGAGCGGGTTCGGGCGAGAGCTAACATGCCCCTCGCCCTGCTCATTGATTTTGGATCCACCTACACCAAGCTCCGCGCTATCGATATGGAGACGGCGGTCATTCTTGCCAGCGGGCAGGGTCCCTCAACCGTTGGCACCGACATCAACGATGGTCTTGATGCCGCGCTAGGTGATCTGGAATCCCACTTGGGAAAACTCCCCGAGTTCGAATTCCGCCTCGCATCAAGCAGCGCCGCCGGGGGGCTCAGCATGACAACGGTTGGTCTTGTTCCCGACCTGACCGCAAAAGCCGCGCGGCTTGCAGCCCTTGGTGCGGGCGCAAAAGTTGCCGGAACCTATTCGTTCGAGCTGACGAATGGAGACATCGAGACGATCATCAAAGACGCACCGGATATCCTTCTCTTGTCCGGTGGCACCGATGGCGGCAATTATAAAGTCATTGAACATAACGCGCATACGCTTGCCGAAAGTGCTTTGGCCTGTCCCGTCGTGATCGCAGGCAATCGTAATGCGGCAGACACTGTTGCGGCTTGCCTCGATGATGCCGGGAAACGGGTGATCGTCACTGAAAACGTTATGCCCCGGCACCTGGAACTAAACATCGAACCGGCCCGTGAAGCCATCCGTCAGGTGTTTATCGAGCATATCGTTCATGCAAAAGGCATTGATAAGGCGCAAAGCCGCTTCGATGCTGTCTTGATGCCGACCCCGGCGGCGGTGTTGGAAGGTGCACAATTGCTGGCTGATGGTCACGGCGACAAGGCCGGGCTTGGGCCCTTGCTGGTTGTCGATATCGGCGGCGCGACAACGGATGTCCATTCAATCTGCGATGGCCTACCGAGCGAGAGCGGCGTGATCTACCACGGCCTGCCCGAACCCCATGCCAAACGAACCGTCGAAGGTGATCTGGGTATGCGCCATACGGCAGGTCACGTGGTCACTGAGATTGGGCAGGAAACATTCGCAAAAGAGGCCGGCCTTGGCGTGGACGAGGTTGACTCTTTGCTGAAGCGCACCCATGAGAATATTGAATGGCTGCCCGGGTCTGATGCCGAACGGCGTTTCGATATGGCACTGGCCCGCACCGCAACCCGCGTTTCCGTCACTCGCCACGCCGGAACAGTTGAGACCGTCTACACAGCAACCGGCCCGGCGACCGTTCAGCGGGGAAAGGATTTGGGTGAGGTTAAAACGGTTATCGGTACTGGTGGTGTTCTGGTGCACAACGATAATCCAGCCGCCATCCTTGAGGCCGCGCTTGCGGGCGATGAACCAACCCTCGCCCTCCAACCCCGATCATCTCACTTGATGATCGATCAGGATTACATCCTCTATGCCTGCGGTTTGCTCAAATCCGTCGCACCCGATGTCGCCCTGGATCTCGGGCTTAAAACGCTAAAGTCGTTATCAGAAAAGAAGGAACACGGTGATGTCGCAACCACGTCTTAGCGAAGCCCGAATTGATGACGGCGAATTTGCAGAGATGCGCAAAGCCAACCTGGCGCGCTGGCCGACAGGAGCTGATGTCGATCTGGATGAAGCTGCGACTTATCTTAAAACCTTGCCCGATCACAAGAACCTCGCCTGGGTGATCCGCGAAGCTGTCAAACAAGGGCGTTGCCTAACCCAGCCGCGCGGTGGCTTCGCGACGTTTGAGATGCATAAGAATTTGCTGCAGACATTGGACCGTGAGGGGCTGGCGGATGTGGTGCCGACGACGACGGACAGTTACACCCGAAATGAGCGGTTCGCAGAAGCTGGGAAGGGTGCGGATGAATCAGAAGCCAACCAGCGCTCCATGCTGAACGGCTTTCCGCTGGTCAATGCCGGCGTCAAGAAATGCCGCGAGCTGACAGCTGCGGTCAACAAACCGATCATAGCCTTGACCGGCACCGCCTTCCCGCGCCTGACGGGTGAAATCGCTTACGCCGGCGGCCTCACCGGATATCTTGGCTCCGGCATCGCCTATACGACGTCTTACACCAAAGATACATCGATTGCCGAGGGCATTCGAAATTATCAGTATCTCGACCGCCTTGTTGCCGACTATCAAGACAGGGGCGTCGAATTGCATCGCCGCCAGCCCGGCTTCCTGACCGGCACCAACATCGTGCCCTCCGTCGCCATCGCCATCGCCATTGCGGACGCATTGCTGGCGGCAGCGCAAGGCGTGCGCCAGTACGGGCTGGAGCTCGGGCAGACCCTGCAACTGGTTCAGGATGCGGTTGCCATCGACGTCTGCAACGATTTGACGCAGGAGTATCTGAAGCGCAAAGGTTATGGCGATGTCTTCACCACCGTCACGTCGCTCCACTGGATGGGGGCTTGGCCGACGGATCAGGCGCAGGCTTTCGGATTGATGGTTTACGGCGGGTTCGCAGGGGCCGTTGGCGGGGCCGTCAGCGTCACCACTAAAAGTGTCGCCGAGGCATTTGGCCTGCCGACGCCTGAGCAAAATGCCGAAGGATTGCGGGCAACCCGCATGGGCGTCTACCTCGCGCGCACCGTAAAGTTACATGACCTGCCGGAGTATCTGCGCGAAAAGGAACTGCTCGAAATCGAGGTGCGCTCCATCGTCGATAAAATCCTTGAAGTCGGTGATGGTGACGTTGCCATCGGAACCGTGCGCGCACTGGAGGCCGGGTTTCTGGATGTCCCCTGGTCGCCCAACCGCGAATGCAAAAACGCACTCATGCCCGCCCGCGACGGCGACGGCTACCTGCGACTTGTCGATACCGGCGACCTGCCGTTCCCGAAAGAGGTCTGCGATTTTCATGAACAACGCTTGCGCACCGCCGCAAAAGCCAGCGGCAAAACCTACGGCCCGGACATGGCTATCGACAGTGTCTACGAGCTCAGTGTCAGCATCAGTGAGTTGATGCCGAATTCGTGGAAACAGGATCAGGTCACGGATTAACAGATTTTGCTGGCGGTAACGGTTCCCGCTTGCTGTCGCAAAGCGGTCGTTCGCCGACCACATTACGAAGGTCCGGAATTGACCCAAGTCGGCAATCTGTTGCGTTCTTTATATTTATCATTACATGTAATAGGTACGCGACTTACTCGAAAAAATGTATCTTCTTCCGAACACTGTTCCAATAAACACTGCTCATTTTGCCGATCAGGTTCTTGGTTGGTATGAAACCAAAACTGCGGCTGTCAGATGAATTATCACGATTATCCCCTATGGCGAAAAAATGATCTTCCGGCACGGTGAACATTTCGGTGTTGTCGAAGTGGGCGGTATCGCCCTCGGCTTCCAATATTTCATATTGCACACCGTTCGGCAGAGTTTCGTTGAAACGTGGCGTGTGGCGCGAATTACCGCGATAGTCGGTGTCGATATAATCTTCGATCCGGCGCCTTACGATGGCCTTGCCATTAATATGAAGAATACCACCCGCAATCTGAACTGTGTCGCCGGGCAGGCCGACAAGACGCTTAATGAAGTCAGTACTTCCATCTGCGGGTGATTTGAAAACGAACATATCGCCCCGTTCTGGGCTATTATAGAGAATGCGGCGGGAAATAAGCGGCATATCCAAGGGCAGGGAATATCTTGAATAACCATAGGTGAATTTTGATGCGAAAAGATGATCGCCGACTTTTAACGTGGGAAGATTAGACTGCGAGGGGATATTAAATGGTTCCCAAAGAAATGTACGGATCAAAATTGCAAAAAATACAGGAGCAATAAAAACCATAGAAATCATCCAGTACCACCTTGCAAACCAAACCTCCGGCACCTGACCCTGTGTTTTCTTGGAAACAGAATAACAATGAATGGCCCCTAGTGTTTTAATCGTGAGCGTTCCCAGCCCAGCCATCAGATCAATTTCCATATCGACAACTTGATAATGTGCGGCAACATATGGAAAAGCCTGTAGGACAATGCCAACCGCCACGTAAAAGAGAGCCTTCCGCCCCTGGCCCAGAAACAGCATCCCGATTAAGGGATCAATAATTAGTGCAAGCGTGACCGTCGCCCAAGGTTTCCTGTTAACAAATGCAGAAATCATGAAATATCTTTCTTGGCGGCGTGGAAGACCCGCAGTATGGGACTTGATCTCAAAATTGAATATGAAACGATAGTAAAATTAGAATTGATGGCCCAATATGCTATCTAGCAGTGTTTTAATATTGCTGCAATCATTTCCGAATTTGGTTATTCCCGGACCTGCACGTGTAGCATTATGCATGACTAAAATCGAGCCAGCAGCAGACGTTATAAGCATCACGTTGTGCGCCATAGACGCGAGGAAACGGCGAACGCCCGAGTATCATAATTTTACGCAAATACGCCATCGCAAACAAAAATGTTTGCTGCGAATTTGCCTTAATCCTCTAACCCCATCAACGAACGCGCGAAGGCTTTTGCTTCGAAGGGGCGGAGATCATCCATTGTTTCTCCGACACCAACCGCATGAATGGGCAGGCCGAATTTCTCTGCCAGTGCTACAACGACGCCACCTTTTGCGGAACCGTCAAGCTTGGTCACGACCAGTCCTGAGACATCGACAAGGTCTTTAAAGGTCTCCAGCTGGCTATGCGCGTTTTGACCGATGGTTGCGTCCATTACCAGCAATACGTCGTGAGGCGCTGTATCATCAATTTTACGGATCACGCGGATTATCTTTTCCAGTTCCGCCATCAGGTCTTTGCGGTTTTGTAAGCGCCCGGCCGTGTCGATCATCAGTACATCAACGCGTTCTTCCTGAGCTTGCTTGAGGGCGTCGAAAGCAAGGCCCGCCGCGTCCGATCCGGTTTCGCGTGCGATTACCGGACAGCCAGCGCGCTCACCCCAGATTTGTAATTGCTCGACCGCGGCAGCGCGGAAGGTATCGCCCGCCGCCAGCATGACCGAACGCCCTTCGCGGCGGAACTGGCCCGCCAGTTTGCCAATGGTCGTGGTTTTGCCACTGCCATTCACACCGGAGACCAGAATTACGTGGGGTTTATGGTCCGGGTTGATTTCAAGGGGTTTGGAAACGGGCTCCAGGATGGTCGCGATTTCATCGGCCAGAAACCCCTTCACCTCTTCGGGTGAGATTTCCTGATCGAACCGGTTTTTAGCCAGCGCGCCCGATAGACGTACCGCCGTCGTAACACCAAGATCGGCCTGAATGAGAACCTCTTCAAGATCATCCAGCGCCGCCTGATCGAGCTTGCGCTTGGTGAACAGGTCAGTGATGCCGCCGGTCAGCTTTTGTGATGACTTCGCCAGCCCGGCTTTCAGTCGCCCGAACCAGCCGCCTTTTTGTTCTTCACTCATGTAGTAAGCGTTCCCTGTAACCGGCCCTCAAAAACCTTGGTGATATGCACCGATGCCAGATCTCCGGACTGCAATTGATCCGCACCTGAAACCGTCACCGGCGCATAATGCTCACTCAAACCCTGACCATCTTTTTCTATCAAGACGGACGCTTCGGTATCAACCCGGAGCTCAAGAAAGGCCAATAGCGACGTTTCGCCAATTTGGCGTAGGCGTTCGGCACGATCTTTTCGAACTTGCTTGGCAACGCCGGGCATCTTGACGGCAGGTGTGCCTTCGCGTTCGGAATAGGGGAATACGTGCAGATAGGCGAGGCCCAGTTCCTGAACACCGGACAACGTATTTTCAAACTGTTCATCTGTTTCGGTCGGGAACCCGGCGATCAGGTCCGCGCCAAACACCACATCCGGCCTAAGTGCACGGGCGCGCCCAACCACTTGATAAACATCATCACGCGAATGACGGCGCTTCATTCGCTTCAAAACCATGTCATCCATCGCCTGCACACTTAAATGCAGATGCGGCATCAGGCGCTGTTCGGTTGCCAGCACCTCAAACAAGACGTCATCCATCGCCGCCGGATCAAGCGAACTTAAACGAAGGCGCGGCAGTTCCGGGACGGCTTTTAAAAGGCGGCGGATCAATTCGCCCAATGTGGGTTGGCCAGCCAGATCACCACCGTAGGAACAGATATCAACACCGGTCAGAACAACTTCCTTGTAACCAGCGCTGACCAGTTCACGGATTTGATCAACTATAACGCCCGGCGCCAAGGATCTGTTGTTGCCCCGCGCAAACGGGATAATGCAAAACGTGCAGCGATGATCACACCCTTGCTGGACCTGCACAAACGCGCGGGTCCGGCCATCAAGACCATGGATCAGATGCGCCGCCGTTTCCTTGACCGTCATGATATCGGCCACGGCAACACGGTCTGTTTCGGCGTCCCATTCCTGATAGCTTTTCGGGTCGAGCTTTTCCTCGTTTCCCAGCACCCGGTTCACTTCCGGCATGTCGGCATAGGTTTCGGGATGGAGCTGTGCCGCGCAACCCGTGACGATAATCCGTGCATCCGGATTTTCGCGGTGCAGGCGGCGAATTGTCTGGCGGGCCTGACGTTCTGCTTCCTGGGTAACGGCGCAGGTGTTGATGATCAACGCGTCTTCCAATCCTGCGGCTTCGGAATGCGCGCGCATGATTTCAGATTCGAAAGTGTTTAGTCGACAGCCAAGGGTGATGACCTGAGTTTCAGCCATGACGATTACCGGGGTCCTGACAACAAAGACGGATCAAGCTCACCGGCATAACTGATCGCGACAGGACCGGTCATCAACACGTGATTGTCATCGCGCCATTCAATGTTCAAAAGGCCGCCGTCAAGCATGACATCAACCTTGCGTCCGGTTAGTCCGCGTCGGTGCGCGGCGACAGCGACGGCACAGGCCCCGGACCCGCAAGCCTGGGTGATCCCTGCGCTCCGTTCCCAGACCCGCATGCGCAGTTGATCCGGGCCGGTCACTTCAACAACTTCAATATTGGCGCGCTCGGGAAACATCGGGTGATGTTCCAGCTCCGGGCCAATTTCCTCTAGGGGAATGGCAGAAACATCGTCAACAAAGAAAACCGCATGAGGGTTCCCAATATTAACGCCGACCGGATCATTGAGCGGGCCTGCGGAGATTCCAATATTCAGGGTATCAATCTTTTCGGATAGCGGGATGGCCTGCCAGTCAAGATTTGCGGAGCCCATGTCGACGCTAACGCGGCCATCGGGTTGGCGCCTCGTTTTGAGGATCCCGGCAACGGTTTCAACGTTCGCGGCATCACGACCGAGCTCATCCATCACCTGCGATGCCACGCAGCGCGTTCCATTGCCGCAAGCTTCGGCTTCCGAGCCGTCCGGGTTTCGGATGCGCATGAACACATCGGCACCGTTGGCAGTGGGCACTTCCAGAATCAATAATTGATCAAACCCGACGCCCGTCCGCCGGTTACCGATGGCCGAGGCTTCGGTTGGGCCAAGCGCAAGCGTACCGTCGCGATCATCAATCACCACGAAGTCGTTTCCAAGGCCATGCATCTTTTTAAACTGAATTTTGCTCATAACGGGCTTAATATGGTCGGAACGTCAGAGAAGTCCACCCAAATCAGAGACACGCGCCACCCGCAGTATCCGAAAATGCGCCTGCGTAATATTATAGTTCAGGAAGTAGAGCGATTTCTTTCCAGTGCCATCGCATCATTTTCCGACATTGGCGTATTGAAAAGCGGATTATTTGCGATCGAGCGCACTAAGCGGGAGAACTCGCGCCGGGACTTTGGATTGGTAATGGAGAGAAACGCCAATACGAGATTTTCGATTTCAGCTGTCGTGATGTTTTTGTCAGAAATTCTTGCGTCAGACGGCTCAATCGAAGGTGCACCCTCAAAAAAACCATCGATATCCAGTTTCAATGCGCCGGACAGGGCGACCAGGGCATCCGGCTGCAGGCGCTTTTGGTTGCGCTCCAGTTTGGATATAGACCCCGGTTTCAGGCTGGCGGCACGTTCCAGATCGCGTGCTGTCATATCGCAAACTTCTCGGCGAACCCGAATAGACGCTGCCAAATGTTGATCTACGGCTGTTAACGAGCGGTTTTTACAGTGTTTTTTCATTTGGCTATTAAATTACTCGCCATAAGGTAGCAGTTTATATAGTTCACCCTTATTAGTTTATATTGCATCTGGAAACTTGCCAAGCGTCTTCCCCAATAATCCTTCCCTTCAAAGCATTCAGGCGGCTTGACTTGCGGCCACCACATCAATATGGTGCGCTCGAATTTCAGGGAAACTTAAAAACCCTACGCCCCAAGGGGTGCCGCCAGCCCGCGAGTTTCGCGCACTGGCGTTTTTGACGTTGCGTGTTTGACTGTCCGTGGAAAGTTGAAGTTTGAACGATGTTTGAGAACCTTACAGATCGCCTGAGCGGCGTCTTCGACAAGCTGACAAAGCGCGGTGCGCTGAAGGAAGCTGATGTCGATGAGGCATTGCGCGAAGTACGGGTTGCCTTACTGGAAGCCGATATCGCACTTTCCGTTGTAAAAGACTTCATTGCTGCCGTTCGTGAAAAAGCCGTTGGCGAAGACGTTATACGCTCTGTCACACCAGGCCAGATGGTCGTCAAAATCGTCAATGACGAACTGGTTACCATGCTCGGGTCCGAAGGGACAGAACTCAATCTGATCGGGACTCCACCAGTTGCGATCCTGATGGTAGGCCTTCAGGGTTCTGGTAAAACCACATCAAGCGCCAAGCTTGGCCTGCGCCTGTCCAAGCGCGACAAGAAAAAAGTTTTGATGGCATCCCTGGATGTCTATCGCCCGGCAGCGCAGCAACAGCTGGCGACGCTTGGCGAGCAAACCGAAGTTCGTGTGCTGCAGGCTGTTATGGGCGAACAACCGATCGCCATCACCAAGCGTGCCATGGAAACCGGTCGCCTTGAAGGTTTCGACGTGGTTATCCTCGATACCGCCGGTCGGCTTCATATAGACACCGAATTGATGGCCGAAGTGGCCCAAGTTCGTGACGTTGCCAACCCGGTTGAAACCCTTCTCGTCACCGACGCCATGACCGGGCAGGATTCGGTCAATGTTGCGCGTGAGTTTAATGAGAAGGTAGGTGTCACTGGTATCATGCTGACCCGTGTTGATGGTGATGCGCGCGGTGGTGCGGCACTTTCCATGCGTGCGGTCACAGGCGCCCCCGTGAAATTCATGGGTACCGGCGAAAAGCTGGATGCCATTGAGACGTTCCAGGCTGAACGGATCGCCGGATCGATCCTTGGCATGGGTGACGTTGTTGGTCTTGTTGAAAAAGCTTCCGAGGTCGTTGACCAGGAAGAAGCCGAACGCATGACCAAGAAGATGTTGAAAGGGCAGTTTACCCTTGAAGACATGGGACAACAGCTGGCGCAAATCCGCAAAATGGGCAGCCTTGAAGGTCTGCTGGGCATGATGCCTGGGGCTAACAAGATCAAAAACCAAATGGCGGATGCCAATCTGGATGACAAACTGATCGCACGCCAGGAAGCGATCATTCTTTCGATGACCAAGAAAGAACGCCAGAACCCGAAAGTTTTAAACGGATCCAGACGGCGTCGTATCGCTGCCGGGTCCGGCACTTCGGTGCAAGATGTGAACCGCGTGCTCAAACAGTTCAAGCAAATGAGCACAATGATGAAAAAAGCCGGAAAAATGGGCAAGAAAGGCCTACTCCGCGGCGGTGGTTTACCGCCGGGGATGATGCCCCAGATGCCTCCCGGTGGTTTTAGATGAACAATCCGTTTTAACAGTTAATTTTACAGAGTTAACCTCAAGAAAGGACGAAAACCCAGATGAGCTTGAGAATTCGTTTATCCAGGGGTGGAGCTAAGAAGCGCCCCTTCTACCGTATCGTAATTGCTGATTCCCGGAGCCCCCGTGACGGGCGCTTCATCGAGCGTGTTGGCACCTACAACCCAATGGTTGAAAAAGACAACCCGGAACGCCTGATCATGAAGGAAGACCGGATCAAGCATTGGATGAGTGTTGGTGCTAAGCCTTCTGACCGTGTTGCCCGTTTCCTGGGAACCGCAGGTTTGATGGACATGCCCGCCATTCCTCAGCAGACCAAACAGGCGCAGCCAAAAGCAAAAGCTATCGAGCGTGAGCAAGAACGCGCTGACAAAGCCGCTGCCGCTGCTGAAGCCCCTGCCGAGGAAGCACCGGCTGAAGAAGTTGCTGCTGAAGAAGCACCGGCTGAAGAAGCTGCCGCTGAAGAAGCACCGGCTGAAGAAGCTGCTGCTGAAGAAGCACCGGCTGAAGAAGCTGCTGAAGACGTTAAGGACGCCGGTTAATCCGGCCCGGCCACGTGTCTGAGCTGGTTTGCGTTGGCGTGGTTACCGGTGCCCGAGGCATCAAGGGTGACGTCCGCGTAAAAAGCTTCACCGCAGAGCCCGAGAATCTAGGCCGTTACGGTCCATTATTGGACAAGACCGGCAAACAGGCATTCGGAATCAAGGTGACAGGCATCGCGAAAGGGCAATTGATTGCGCGCTTCAAAGGTGTAATTGATCGGAATGCGGCGGAAGCATTAAAGGGTACGGAGTTGTTTGTCCCCAGAGATTCTTTGCCGAAGCCTGAAGAAGATGAGTTCTATTTTAGCGACCTCGTCGGACTAAAGGCTGAGCTGGAAGACGGAAGCGCGTTTGGCACAATTACGGCAGTCGAAAATTTCGGTGCCGGAGATGTGCTGGAAATATCAGGACCGGTAAAAGGCGGCGTTATGGTGCCTTTTACCAAAGAAGTGGTTCCGGTGGTTGATCTGGATGGACAAAGGGTGGTGATAAATCCCCCTGAAGGCCTGATGGACCCACCCGATGAAGAAGCGAAAGGTTGAGTTTACTCAAACTTTGATGAATGGCTGAACAAGACACCATATGGCGGGCCGTCGTGTTGACGATCTTCCCGGAAATGTTCCCAGGACCGTTGGGCGTTAGCCTTGCGGGTCAGGGCCTGCGCGATGGCGCATGGGCTCTGGACACTGTGGACATCCGGGATTTTGCAACCGACAAACACCGCAGCGTCGATGACGCACCATTTGGTGGCGGACCGGGCATGGTCATGCGCCCGGACGTCGTTGACGCTGCTATTCAAAACGCTAAATCAAAGGCCCCCGGCCTGCCGCTTGTTTACATGTCGCCGCGCGGCAAACGACTTGATCAAAACCGCGCGCGTGAACTGGCCGATGGTCTTGGTGTTTGCGTCATTTGCGGCCGCTTTGAAGGACTTGATCAGCGCGTTATCGACGCCAACGAGATCGAGGAAATCAGCATCGGCGATTTCGTTTTGTCGGGCGGGGAACCCGCTGCCATCACCATGCTGGACGCTTGTGTGCGTCTGCTTGATGGCGTTATCGGCAAACCGGAAAGCCTGGCTGAAGAAAGTTTTGAAGGGGGATTGCTTGAATATCCCCACTACACCCGCCCCCAGGATTGGCAAGGGCGGGGCGTGCCGGAAGTTTTGACATCCGGCCACCACGAAAAAATCCGCGCCTGGAGAGTAGCCCAGGCCGAAGCCATAACCAAAGAACGCCGGCGGGACCTGTGGTCCGCTTATTCCGGCGAGAGAGTGTAAACGGTTACGTTTATTTGTATTAACGGCCCTGATTTCAGGGCTGAGACGAGTATCTGAAACGAAGGATGAGACCTATGAATATCATCGATGAAATCAACCAAGAACAGCTGGACCGTTTGATTACCGAACGCCCGGTTCCGGAATTTGCACCAGGTGATACAGTTCGCGTTAACGTGCGGGTTGTTGAAGGTGAGCGCGAACGTGTACAGGCCTTTGAAGGTGTATGCATCGCACGCAAAGCCGGGGGCCTGAATTCAGGCTTCACGGTTCGCAAACTGAGCTACGGTGAAGGTGTGGAACGTGTATTCCCGCTCTACTCCCCATCAATCGAAAGCATTGACGTGGTTCGCCGTGGTGATGTTCGCCGTGCTAAACTCTACTATCTCCGTGGTCGCACTGGTAAATCGGCACGTATTGCTGAAAAAACCGATGGCTATTCGGCAAAACTGTCCGCTGCTGATAAACAGCGTGCAGCCGAAGCAAAGAAAGCCGCTGGCCAGGGCAAAAAAGGTAAAAAAGGCAAGAAAGCCGCTAAAGCGGAAGACTGAGCCTTACGCCTGAAAACCCCGGGGTAACGGGTAAACCCCGGGTGAGATGTAATTATCAAGATCAATCAGGAGCGATCATGTCTGGACCAAAGACACTTTTTGACAAAATTTGGCAAAGCCACTTGGTGGAAGTTCAGGACGATGGAACTTGCCTCATTTACATTGACCGTCACATCGTACACGAAGTGACAAGTCCACAGGCTTTCGAAGGTCTGGCTGCCAATGGTCGCAAAGTCCGTCGCCCTGATATGACCCTCGCGGTGCCGGATCATAATGTTCCGACTACCAGCCGTGGCGGTTACATCGAAAACGATGAAAGCCGCATTCAGGTCGAGACGCTCCAGAAAAACTGCGCTGATTTCGGTGTTCCGTTGTTTGATGTTGATGATGTTCGTCAGGGCATCTGCCACATCATCGGACCGGAACAGGGGTTTACGCTGCCGGGAACAACGGTTGTTTGCGGCGATAGCCACACAGCGACCCACGGCGCATTCGGCGCATTGGCCTTTGGCATCGGAACGTCAGAGGTTGAACATGTTCTGGCAACCCAGACACTTCTGCAAAGTCCGCTCAAAAACATGCGCATCAATGTAACCGGCGCCCTTCCCGCCGGTTGCACCGCGAAAGATCTGATCCTCGCGTTGATCGGTAAAATCGGCACCGCAGGTGGCACCGGTTATGTGATTGAGTACGCGGGACAGGCCATTCGTGATCTTTCCATGGAAGGCCGGATGACGGTTTGCAACATGACCATCGAAGGTGGCGCACGGGCTGGTCTGATTGCACCGGACGAAACCACGTTCGAATACTTCAAAGGCCGCCCGATGTCACCGAAAGCCGGTGCCTGGGAACAGGCTGTTGAATACTGGAAAACCCTGCCGTCTGATGAAGGGGCTGTCTACGACAAGGAAGTCGAACTGGACGTTTCCGAAATCGTCCCGCAAGTCACCTGGGGCACCAGCCCGGAAGACGTTGCGCCCGTCACTGGCGTCGTCCCCAGCCCGTCGGATTACGACGATGTCGGCAAACAGGCGGCTGTTCAGGCATCGCTTGATTACATGGGGCTGGAAGCCGGAATGGCGATTGAAGATATTGCAGTTGATGTTGTCTTCATCGGGTCCTGCACAAACGGTCGCATCGAAGACATGCGGGCCGCCGCAGCCGTCGCCAAGGGCCGCAAGGTATCCGAAGGTGTTCGCGCACTTGTCGTGCCGGGGTCCGGACTGGTCAAGGATCAGGCCGAAGAAGAAGGTCTTGATCAAATCCTTCTCGAAGCCGGGTTCGAATGGCGCGAGCCGGGATGTTCCATGTGTCTCGCCATGAACGATGACCGCCTCGAGCCAGAAGAGCGCAGCGCGTCCACATCAAACCGCAACTTCAAAGGCCGTCAGGGCTTCAAAGGGCGGACCCATCTGGTCAGCCCGGCGATGGCCGTCGCCGCCGCCATCACCGGCCATCTGGCCGACGTGCGTAAATTTTAGGATTGGGGATAAACGATGGAAAAATTCACATCACTGACCGGCGTTGCCGCGCCAATGGACATGATTAACGTCGACACCGACATGATCATCCCCAAGAACTTCCTGAAAACGATCAAACGTACAGGGCTTGGCAAAAACCTGTTCGCTGAAATGCGCTACAACGAAGACGGTTCTGAAAAGCCGGATTTTGTCCTCAACCAGTCCGCCTACCGAAATGCCGAGATCTTGGTTGCAGGAGACAACTTCGGATGCGGGTCTTCACGCGAACACGCGCCCTGGGCTTTGCTCGATTTCGGCATCCGCTGTGTGATTTCGACCAGCTTCGCCGACATCTTCTATAACAATTGCTTCAAGAACGGCATTCTGCCGATCCAGGTGTCCAAGGAAGATTTGGATAAACTGATGGACGACGCCGAACGGGGTGCCAATGCGACATTAACGGTTGATCTGGAAAGCAACACAATTTCCGGACCGGACGGTGGCGAAGTTAAGTTTGAAGTCGATGAATTCAAGCGCGAATGCCTGCTGAACGGCCTCGACGATATTGGTCTGACCATGCAAAAAGCCAACGCCATCGATAACTTCGAAGACAAGCTGAATGCCGACAAACCCTGGGTTCCGGGCGTTACGGCATCTGTCTAATTGACACTACCCGGCCTTCTGCGCATTTTTTTTGCGAGAGGCCGGGTGAAATTTCCCAATTCAATGCCGATCCGCCTGATGAATATAGGTGATTGGTGGTGTGTGTTTTTTGAATAGCCTGCGGGTTTCTGGATCCAGTTTTCGAAATACCTGCGCCGACATGGCAAAACCGCTGGATTCCAGTAAAGCTGTCGTATTTACCGTTTTTCCGTAAATATCAAACCGCTTGTCACCCGGAGCACCAACCGTACCGGCGACGACAGGGCCAGCGTGCAATTTGACAACGGCCACGCTACGAACCCCGCGAGCGCTCACCATCGCCTCCCCCTCGGTCTTGAGCTTTAAAAACGCCCGAACCCCATCATCTGCCCGTTCAATTGGGAATGCGGCTAAACCTGCATCGCCAATGGCTTTAACAAACCGCCCTCCTGCTTCATTGACGATTCCGCCGGTCAGGTCAAAAAAGTCCGCCATCAGCTGAAAGACTTCGTAATCCGGGTTTTTCAGGCAATAGCGCGTATAGCCAGTCAGATCCCAAAATCCGACAAGCAGGTCCATGGACGTAGGTGTGGTGATTTTGTGCCAAGACATCATAAATCCCTTCACGTAATCATTTTGTTTATCGCCGACCCAGACGTTCGGCAGAATTGGAAAGGAAACACCGGCCTTGCTTATCCGGCAGTTACCCAATGTTCACATGCGATGGCTATTAGGGTCAACTGATTTGACGAACTGGCCCCGGGGGATTAAAGAAACACCATCAAATTTGAACCCCTGCAAAATGAAAGACGGATAGACCCATGAGCGCCAATAAAAAAATGTTATTTTTACCGGGTGACGGTATCGGACCGGAAGTCATGGGACAGGTACGCCGTATCATTGACTGGATGGACCAACGCCGCCATGTCTCCTTCGACCTTGATGAAGATCTGGTCGGTGGCGCTGCTTATGATTCTCACGGGTCCGCGCTTTCAGACGCAACCCTTGATAAAGCGATGAACGTTGATGCTGTGATGCTGGGTGCTGTCGGTGGACCACAATGGGACAACGTTCCACGTCATTGCCGTCCAGAAGCTGGGTTGCTGACGCTCAGAAAGGAGCTCGATCTGTTCGCTAATTTGCGCCCGGCAACTGTTTTGCCCGCGCTTGCTGAAGCATCATCGCTGAAAACCGAACTTGTTTCCGGACTTGATCTGATGATCGTGCGTGAATCCACCAGCGGCACCTATTTTGGGCAGCCAAAGGAAATCACAACCCTTGCCGATGGCGCCAAACGTGCTGTCGATACCCAGGTTTATACAACTGCTGAAATTGATCGCGTTGTCCGCGTTGCCTTCGACCTGGCTGGTAAGCGCGGCGGTAAACTGCATTCCGTTGAAAAAGCCAATGTTATGGAATCCGGTGTTCTCTGGCGCGAGATTGCAACCGAGATCGGCAAAGAATTCCCAGACATCACACTTGAGCACATGTATGCAGATAACTGCGCCATGCAGTTAGTCCGTGCGCCCAAGCAATTTGACGTAATCGTCACCGATAATCTGTTCGGCGATATCCTGTCTGATTGTGCGGCCATGCTGACTGGATCGCTTGGCATGCTGCCGTCCGCGACCCTGAGCGGGCCAGACGAGTCAGGTCGTCGCCGTGCTATGTACGAGCCAGTACATGGCTCCGCCCCGGACATCGCCGGTCAGGACAAAGCCAATCCACTGGCCACCATCCTCAGTTACGCCATGACACTGCGTTACAGCTTCGACATGGGCGAAGACGCTGACATGATCGAACATGCTGTTCAAAATGTCCTCGCCAATGGACTGCGTACCGGTGACATCATGCAAGACGGCATGACACTGGTTTCCTGCACGGCGATGGGCGAAGCGGTGACCGCCGAGCTCGACAAATTGGCGGCGTGATACACGGAAGGGTTTGCAGTGGAGAACATCTCAACTCTATTGAGTATCGCGGCGATCTGGACAATCGCTGCTGTTACGCCCGGACCGAACCTGTTTATCATTGTCCGTAACACGGCATCAGGATCCCGTCGTCAGGGTCTCGCGACGGTGCTTGGCATCGCCAGCGGAACCTTGATCTGGGGACTGGCTGGTTTTTTCGGGGTCAGCGCCCTGTTCGCCGCCGTACCGTGGTTATACGTCGGGCTTAAAGTGGTCGGCGGATCCTATCTGATATACCTGGGTCTTAAACTGATCAGGTCAAGCTTTCGCGTGAGCCCACTGTCAACATCACTACAGGCGTCGCCGTCTGCGGATTTCTGGACCGGTTGGCGCCTTGGTTTTATGACCAACATCTCCAATCCCAAGACGGCGATGTTCGTGACCAGTCTGTTTGCAACAACGATGCCCGCAGATCCGAGCCTGCCGACCGGCTTGATGTCGGTTGCGGTTATGGTCAGTATTTCTGTGATGTGGTACGCAGGCATGGCACTGGCTTTTGCTTCAAACGTGATTGGGCGAATATACACTCGTACATCAAAAACCCTAGATCGGGTTGCCGGTGGTATTTTCGTTTTGTTTGGCACAAAACTGGCGCTTGAACACTAACCCAACGCTGCCGGGGGGCGTAAATCGCCTTCTGGCCTTGCATCGCAGATGACAAACCGTTAAACAATGCCTGACTTAGAGGATGAGATAATGTTTTTCGCTATCTATGCATTGAAGAATAAGCTGGCCGCCAATACGCGGATGAGCTTGCTCGCCTTTATGGCCCCAACCAAACCGACCACATCGAGCACCACCACCGGATAGGCGGGCCTTTTACGCTATTTATAACGAACAGGCCCGCGAAACCCGCGGGCCTTCGTCGTTTCTGAGGATATGACTGGGGCTCCAAGGGGGGCCTTATCATAAGGAGAAGACAAAATGGGTTACAAAGTTGCCGTCATCGGCGCCACGGGCAATGTGGGCCGCGAAGTGCTTTCAATCATGGCGGAAAGAAATTTCCCTGCAGACGAGGTTGTCGCACTTGCGTCATCACGTTCGATTGGACGCGAGATATCTTACGGTGAAGACCAGGTGTTAAGCGTTCAGGACTTGGACACTTATGATTTCAACGGCACCGACATTGCATTGTCATCACCCGGCGCCAAGGTATCGGCAAAGTATTCCCCGATTGCGGCTGAGGCAGGATGTGTGGTGATCGACAACACATCGCATTTCCGCATGGATCCGGACGTTCCGCTGGTTATCCCGGAAGTTAACCCGGGCGCGATTGCCGGATATACGAAACGCGGCATTATCGCCAACCCCAACTGCTCGACCATTCAGATGCTTGTCGCTCTGAAGCCGTTACATGATCTGGTGCCAATCAACCGGATTGTTGTTTCCACATACCAGTCTGTTTCCGGCGGCGGCAAGTCGGCAATGGATGAGCTGTTCAATCAGACGAAAGGTATTTTCGTCAATCAGCCCGCCGAACAACACCGTGAAAACTTCACCAAGCAGATCGCCTTCAACGTGATCCCGCATATCGATATGTTCATGGACGACGGATCAACCAAGGAAGAATGGAAGATGTCCGTCGAAACGATGAAAATTCTCGACCCGGGCATCAAGGTCACAGCAACTTGCGTACGTGCGCCTGTATTCATCGGTCACGCCGAAGCGATCAATATTGAATTTGATGGCCCGGTTTCGGAAGACAAGGCCCGCGAGGCCCTCAAAAACGCAACGGGCGTCACGGTTGTCGATCACCGGGCTAATGAAGGGTATGTTACCCCGCAGGAATGCGCCGGAGAAGATGCGGTTTATGTATCGCGCATCCGCAAGGACCCAACCATTGAAAACGGCCTTAACCTATGGGTTGTTTCTGATAACCTGCGTAAGGGTGCAGCCCTCAACACGGTTCAGATCGCTGAAGAATTGATCCGTCTGCATTTGCAAAAAGCCGCGTGATAACACTCCGGGGGCCTCTGTCATGGAGGTCCCTGCTTTCCCTGCCCAAACGTTAGCCGACGTCTCGGCGTTCGTTTTCAACGGCAATATCCTGACGGCGACGGCTCGGACCAAAATACGTCACCGTGCGAATAAACTGCCTCGGGTTCTCAATCACTGAAATGATCTTGTTATAAAGCGCTTTCGCTGAAATTGGTTTGGCGACGAATTCATTGATTCCGGAATCCCGTGCCACTTCAACCCGTTCAATTTCGGAATACCCCGTCAGCATGATGATCGGAACATAGGGGTTCGGGCTTGCTTCATCATTCCGAATTCGTTTCACGAATTCAAGGCCACTTGTTGGCTTCATTTCCCAATCTGCAATGATCAGGTCCGACTCGCACTCTTCAAATTTTTTCCAGGCATCCGAACCATCAACTGCCTCAGATACATCTTTCGCCCCGATGACGTCCAGCATCTGGCAAACTATCCGGCGGATGAAACCCTGATCATCGACAACCAGAACACGGATATTTTCAAGATAACTATCCATCGACGCTCACTTTGCGGCAGACCAACTAAACTCGGTGATATTCAGAGTTAACATTGATACTGCCGACATACAAAATTTGCCAGCAATCCTTGTTCCTCAGAACTATCAACAAGGCTATGTTAATCTGAAATATCAAAATCCACCGACGGAGGGTTATAATGATCAAAGTTTGTGTTGCTGGGGCAACCGGCTGGACAGGGCGTGCCGTAACCGAAGCCGTACTGGACGCATCTGATATGGAACTGGTGGGTGCGGTTACACGCCAGGGGGCTGGCCAAGACATAGGAACCCTGCTCGGTCGTGATCCCTGTGGCGTTCTCTGCACCGCAAACGTATCGGAGATGTTAAACAATACGCCGGGCGATGTGCTTATAGACTATACCCACCCAACTGTGGTCATGGATCATACTCGCGAAGCTGTTGGACGGGGGATTGGCGTCATTATCGGCACATCCGGCCTGGTTGGTGAGGATTTCAAGGAAATTGATACCTATGCGCGCAAACACAATGTTGGTGTTGTCGCGTCCGGAAATTTTGCCATTACGGCGGCTCTTCTCAATCATTTTGCATTGATTGCGGCACGCCACATTGATCATTTTGAAATCATCGACTATGCCAAATCCTCCAAACCAGATGCGCCAAGTGGCACCGCACGTGAGCTGGCAGAACGACTAGGTGATGTCAAAAAACCGAAAATTGACTGGCCGATCGAAGATATCATCGGACCAAGCGAGCTCCGTGGCGGATCCATAAACGGGGTTCAGGTTCATGCTGTTCGTCTGCCCAGTTACGCCGCCTCCGTCGATGCCATCTTCACCGTTGCAGGCTCGCGCCTTGTGATCAAACACGATGCTGGCATGGATGCGACAATCTACGCCGACGGCACATTGCTGGCGGCACGAAAAGTGTCTGGGATAACGGGGCTGTGTCGTGGGCTGGACAATCTGCTGTTTGGAACCAGTTAACGACTAGCGGAAATCCGGTGTGGCGGGTCGGTGATTAGGGTCTGGTGCCGGACCAAAGGAAGTTCGGCGCCGTCAGCATCACCTGTCTTTTCAATCATCGCGAACAGGCTGGATACGGCAAGCTCAAGGGCGTCCGCTTCATTGCCGGATTGCAAGTACCGCCCCAACCAGAGCGCAGCCAGAAAGTCCCCGGCACCTTTGGCAGAAAAAGGAATTTCTGGAGTCTCAATATTCACCACCTTATCCGCCATCACGAGGAAGGTTTTGATTTTCGAGTCTGTCGCATCGTCCACGACCGAACTCACAATCACGCCTTTCGGTCCGCTGCTCAATAAATCTTTGGCGGTTGAGACGACATCATCGACCCCGTTTAAGGTGCGCCCCGTTAGCACGCCCAACTCGAAAGTATTGGGGAAAAGAAAATCGGCCTGAGGAACCAACTGGCGACGAATGATATCAACCACGTCAGAGGCGACATAAATCCCTTCACCGCCATCCCCAATGACCGGATCACAGAGAAATATCGCTTCCGGCCTGGCGACCTTAATCGACGATACGGCCTCTGATAAAACTTGTCCCGTTACGGCATGACCAAGATAACCGCTCAACACCGCCTCGCAATTCTCCCAACACCCATGCTCTTCCAACCCCCGCAAGATTGCCTGAACCCGGGACGGAGCTTCCGCCTCCCCGCTGAAGGCTCCATGGCCCGGATGATTGCTGAACTGCACCGTATTTACGGGCCATACATCGTGACCCAACCGTTGCAAGGAAAAGACAGCAGCACTGTTGCCGACATGCCCAGAAGCCACATGTGATTGAACTGAAAGAATTGCCATTCCCTGAGCTTGCCATATCAGGGTGAAGAATTGTAGTTTTCCACCACATATTTTCATTTTATCCAAAAAGAGAGACTCAAATGCCGCCCACCGCTCGCCCTCGCCGCTCCGTCCTCTACATGCCCGGGTCGAACGCTCGTGCTCTTGAAAAAGGCCGGACCCTTGGCGCGGATGGCCTGATCCTTGATCTCGAGGACGCGGTCGCACCGGAAGCCAAACAGACGGGGCGTGAGCAAATTGCCACTGCTCTTAGAGAAGGCGGATATGGTCGCCGCGAGTTGATTGTGCGCACCAACGGACTGGACAGCGAATGGGGACGCGACGACCTGATTGCCATGGCGAAGGTCGGCGCGGATGCGATTTTGTTGCCGAAGGTGGAAAGTGCACAAATGGTCGCCGAAGCGGAAGCTATCCTTGTTGACGCAGGTGCGCCGGACGATCTGGCCATCTGGTGCATGATGGAGACCCCATTGGGGATGCTGCACGCCGAAGAGATTGCATTTTCCAGTCGCCGCATGGGCGGCTTTGTCATGGGTACATCAGATCTGGCAAAAGACCTTAATGCGCTCCATACACCGGACCGTATCCCCTTCATGACCTCGATTGGTCTCTGCATTCTAGCCGCCAGAGCAGCCGGGATTGTTATTCTGGATGGCGTTCATCTTGATTTGAGCGACGATGAAGGGTTCGTTGCCTCCTGCCAACAAGGCTTGGAGCTGGGGTTCGACGGCAAAACACTGATCCATCCTAAAACCATCGCCGCCGCTAACGAAGCCTTCTCACCCAGCGAGGACGAGGTTGCCTGGTCAAAACGTATCATTGAGGCCCACAGCGGCGCCGCCAAGGAAGGCAAAGGAGTCGTTCTGGTTGATGGAAAACTGATTGAGAACCTGCACGTGGAAAGCGCCAAGGGCCTGGTTGCCATGGCGGAAGCTATTGAAGCCATGGCTGCGGAGTAAAGAATAATGGCATCGAAAACCAATACCGGAAATTTCTTCGAAGATTTCGAAATCGGTCAGGAAATTATCCACGCCACCCCGCGCACCATTACAGAAGGCGATGTGTCGCTCTATACTGCCCTTTACGGCATGCGCTTTGCGGCCAACTCGTCTGACATGTTCGCCATGAACCTGGGCCTTGATGCAGCGCCGGTTGACGACTTTCTGGCCTTTCACATTGTGTTCGGGAAAACCGTACCCGATGTGTCGCTTAATGCCGTCGCCAATCTGGGGTATGCGAACGGCACCTTTGGTCGTCCTGTCTTCCCCGGCGATACGGTGAGCACTCGCTCCGAAGTTATTGGTCTTAAAGAAAACTCAAATGGAAAGACCGGTGTGGTTTACGTGCGCTCCATTGGCCACAACCAGAACAATGACGTTGTTCTTGATTACGTTCGCTGGGTCATGGTTCGCAAACGCGACATTGCCGCCCTGGCACCTGAAACCGCAGTTCCCGAACTTGCAGATTCTGTCGCGGCTGTCGATTTGGTTGTTCCGGAAGGACTGGACCTGTCCACCTACGACACTGCCCTCGCTGGCTCAGATAACCTATGGGACGATTACCAGGTCGGTGAAAAAATTGACCATGTGGACGGCATGACCATCGAAGAAGCCGAGCATATGATTGCAACGCGGCTATATCAAAACACGGCCAAAGTTCACTTTAACCAGCACACGGGTAAAGACAGCCAGTTCGGACGTCGCCTCATATACGGCGGCCATGTGATCAGTCTGGCCCGCGCATTATCATTTAACGGTCTCGCAAATGCCTTCAAAATAGTTGCGATAAACGGTGGTCGGCACGTTGCCCCAACCTTTGCCGGTGACACGATTTATGCATGGTCGGAAGTTCTGGAAAAAATCGAAATTCCCGAACGGGATGATGTCGGCGCATTACGCATTCGCATGGTCGCATGTAAAGATCAGGCCTGTACTGAATTTCCCGGCAAGGATGATGATGGAAAATACAACTCTACCGTTGTTCTGGATTTTGACTTTACGGCTCTTATGCCCAGGCGAAGCTAGAAGGGATGCCATTGTTTGACCGTTGACGCCCCCCCCTCGCCTTTCTTTTCCCAGTGCCTTGATCATGTGCGCTGGATTTCGGCCGTTTTCGTCTTGTTAGGGCATACGCGAAGTTTTCTGTTTAAGCCTTTCAAAAAAATCGAGAACCCAGACAGTCTGGATTATTTATTTTATGCCTTAACCAATTTGCAAAACGAAGCTGTCATCTGCTTCTTTGTTATCAGCGGTTATTTGATCGGCGGAAAATTACTGGGCTATTACCAGCAAGGTCATGTTCCGGTTCGGAAATACATCACAGACAGGCTTGTCCGTCTTTATATTGTGCTCCTGCCCAGTCTTGGCTTGGTCTACATCACGTCCGCGATGGGGTTCTGCGACCCACCGGGCACCGATGAATGGCTCGCCAGCATCTTTTATTTGCAGCACATTATTAGTGATGTCACCGCGTGCAATATCCCGCTTTGGAGCCTCGCCAATGAGTTTTGGTATTACGTAATCGGTCTTCTGGTCGTCGTCGGCCTTTTGCACTCCAGGGCGATATCCGCCGTTGGCCTTTTGCTTGTCATGCTTGTACTCATTCAGGATGATTTCACACGAGAAAATGTTCTTCTCTGCTTTCCCATGTGGATATTGGGCGTTTTCCTACTCAATCAAAAGTGCCTTAACAAGTGTCACATTGGAATCATAGCGTCGGGCGCTATTTTTATTTTGACGATTGCTTTGTCGCGCAGCCATCTGATCGACAATCTGTTTTTCGTACGCGATACCGCAATCGCCATCGGCTTGTTTCTGGTTCTGGTTTCACTTCGCAACACCACATGGAAAATAGCCATTGCACCCAATTTTGGGCGATTCATGGCTTCATTTTCCTTCTCCCTTTACTTAATCCATTGGCCCCTGCTGAAAATTATCCGAAAGCTGATGTGGGACAATGGCATTTATGTCAACCTGCTACCGGATTCAGCATATGCGATTTTTACATATCTTGGCGTTTGCCTAAGCTGCCTTGTTTCTGCCTACGTTTTCTCACTGGTTACTGAGCGTAATACCGGGCATCTCAGATCTTTATTACTGAGGCTCATAAAGGTGGGGAAACCAGCAAAGCTCTGAGCGAATCGGTTCAAAATTATTGATAAAATCGCAAAATCTTCCGATTTCTGGCGAGTTTGCGCCTTAAACCTCCATTTTTTTGCCAACGCTATCGAAATCAGATACCCACCCTAAACCCTTGATACGACTCAGTATTGAATCCACGGGATTCAAGTAAATCCGTATCTAGGCTAAAAACTTTACAAAAAACACAAAATGTAGTTGCCGCCGATTCGGGGCTTTGATAATAAAAGAGGTGTCAGGCAGGTAGGTCCTGGGAAACCTACCAAGCGGAGCCGCCGTAACAGCACCAACCTGACACCTCTTGGAGCCGGCCAGGCTCCGTGCATATGAAAGCTTCTCACGCTTCCTATCCGTGGACGCACCCTGGGCAGAGATCATCCTCAGTTAGTCACGTTGCAACCTTGTCCGGACCGGCGTTGTTGCCAACCCCAATCCTTAAAAAATCACCGTGGGACAGCCTCTCACCAAACGAACGACCAGGCCCGTCGAAACCGGCCTCGTCCCAGCTTTCGAAACAAGCCTGCCCCACCAGGGAGACAGTGCTTTTCCCAAAACCGGTTCGCCCCGTGATTAACGAGGTCATCACCAACGACCAAAGTAAAATGGAATAACCGAAGCCACCCCCCTTTGCCTTTCAGCCGTCCTCACCTTCACCAACGCCGAAACGATGGTTAAAGCGAGGCTGCGGCGTCCGTGCACTTTACCCAGCAAGCCCCAAAGGAACCTGCAGATAGCAGTACCCATTCGCCACAAAGACGCTTTCATACGCATGTTAAGCATGCGGCGATTCGATACCTGGATTCAACTTTGAATTCTGGGGGTAAGAGTGATTTTCTGTGGGTAACTCACGTAAATTTTCACAATCTGTTCACATGTTTTCCACATACTTTAGAGCGCAAAATGGAATTCTTGTTTTGATTCAATTCTCTTCAGTGATTTCCTCAATCCACTCGACAGCAACATCAAATAACCGCGTTAACTGAAGCTTCAGCCTCAGTAGCTGCGCGTTAATGCTATTTCACAAGCCATGCGCAAAAAGTAGTATTTGATGTCCTAAACCGTCATGCCATCATCAATTAACAGGTGTGTTTCCTGTCTATACTCCTTTTGGAGCCAGCATTGACTTGCCCCGGACAGGTGGTTACCAATTGGTAATATTTGGCGCATATGACTTCTGCGCTGGCGCTGAAATTCTCGCGAGGCATATGCTTATGGCATCACGAAACCGACCGCTTTCGCCGCATCTTCAGGTCTATAAACCGCAACTCACGTCAGTCTTGTCGATCACGCACCGGATGACCGGGGTAGCACTCGCCTTTGGCGCGTTTCTTCTGGCGAACTGGGTAATCTCGGCCACATACGGTGCAGATGCGTTTGCTCTGGCACAGGGCCTGCTCGGATCTTGGTTCGGGCGTCTGGTTTTATTCGGGATGACTCTGGCTCTGTTTTTTCATCTCGGCAACGGCATCCGTCACCTGGCTTGGGATATCGGCAAAGGGTTTGAATTGCCTCAAGTTCGTACCAGTGGTTACCTGGTGCTCGCGTTTACCGTGATCATGACCGTGATCACCTGGATCGCGGCCTACTCAGTCGCGGGAGGAAGCTGATGGAAATGCGCTCACCTCTCGGTCGTGTACGCGGCCTCGGATCGACCAATAACGGCTCAGGCCACTGGTGGCTCCAGCGTATCACCGGTATCGCACTTGTTCCACTGGTGATCTGGTTTGTGTTTGCCGCTATTAACCTTGCAGGCGCAGACCTTGCCCAGTTCAAAACCTGGGTCGGCACCAGTGGCAATCCAGTTCTGTTAAGTCTGCTGATCTTCACAATGTTTCATCACGGTCAACTTGGACTGCAGGTGGTCATTGAGGATTACGTGCAAAGCGAACTGACTAAACTTGGCCTGATCATCGCCATCAAGTTTTCCGCCATCATTTTTGGCGGTTATAGCATTTTTGCCGTTATGCGGCTGACCTTCGGGGGCTAATAAAAACATGTCTAACGCCTACGAAATTATCGATCATAAATACGACGTCGTTGTTGTCGGGGCTGGTGGTGCCGGGCTACGGGCAACGTTTGGGATGGCCAATGCGGGCCTCAAGACCGCCTGCATCACTAAAGTTTTCCCAACCCGCAGCCATACTGTCGCCGCCCAGGGCGGGATTAGCGCGACGCTTGGCAACATGGCGGAAGACCATTGGGAATGGCATATGTATGACACCGTCAAAGGTGCCGACTGGCTCGGCGATCAGGACGCTATCGAATACATGTGCCGTGAAGCCGTACCTGCCGTTATCGAGCTTGAACACTACGGCATGCCCTTCTCGCGAACCCCGGAAGGCAAGATTTACCAGCGTCCCTTCGGTGGCCATATGCGTAATTTCGGCGAAGCCCCGGTACAGCGCGCTTGCGCAGCAGCAGACCGGACCGGTCACGCCATGCTGCACACGCTCTATCAGCAGAGCCTCAAACACGAAGCCGAATTTTATGTGGAATTCGTCGCTCTTGACCTGATCATGGGTGATGACGGCACTTGCGAAGGTGTAGTCGCCTGGAACCTGGACGATGGCACCATTCACGTCTTCCGGGGCCACATGGTTGCATTGGCGACCGGTGGATATGGCCGCTCATACTTCTCCTGCACATCAGCGCATACCTGCACGGGCGACGGTCATGGCATGATCGCACGCGCCGGATTGCCGCTTCAGGATCAGGAGTTTGTTCAGTTCCATCCGACCGGAATTTACGGCTCGGGCTGTTTGATTACGGAAGGTGCACGCGGTGAAGGCGGGTACCTGACCAATTCCGAAGGCGAGCGCTTCATGGAACGCTATGCCCCAACCGCCAAGGACCTGGCCAGTCGCGATGTTGTCAGCCGCTCAATGACAGTTGAAATACGCGAAGGTCGCGGCGTTGGTGAGGGTGGCGATCATATCAACCTGCACCTTGAGCATCTGGGTAGCGATGTGTTGATGGAACGACTTCCCGGCATCACCGAGTCAGCAAAAATCTTCGCTGGTGTCGATGCGACCAAGGAACCGATCCCGGTTCTGCCAACCGTGCATTACAACATGGGCGGCATTCCAACAAACCACATGACGGAAGTTTTGCGCCCGACAGCCGATAACCCTGATGCAGTCGCACCGGGCTTGATGGCCATCGGCGAATGCGCCTGCGCGTCTGTTCACGGTGCCAACCGCCTTGGCACCAATTCATTACTTGATCTGGTCGTGTTTGGCCGGGCAGCGGCTAACCGGGCCAAGGAAATTGTCACACCGGGAGCGCCATTACGTCCTTATCGTACAGGCTGCACGGATCAGGCTCTGGAACGCCTGGACCGACTGCGTCATGCCAAGGGTGGTCGGAAAACCAGTGAAATTCGGCTTGATATGCAACGCACCATGCAAAATAACGCAGCTGTTTTCCGAACCTCTGAGGTTTTGAAAGAAGGTTGTGAGAAAATCGATGGTGTCTGGCAACAGCTGGCCGACATCAATGTTTCTGACAGTTCGCTGATCTGGAATTCCGATCTGGTTGAAAGCCTTGAGCTTGAAAACCTGATGATCAATGCGGTAACCACCTTGCATTCTGCCGAAGCAAGGCACGAAAGCCGCGGCGCACATGCCCATGAAGACCACCCTGACCGTGATGATGAGGTGTGGATGAAACACACCCTGGCCGACATTGACAGCAACGGAAAGGTGGCTCTGGATTATCGTCCGGTTCATGCTTACACGCTGACGGATGAAGTTGAATACATCACGCCTCGGGCACGGGTTTACTAAGGAGACGACAGATGGTTGAATTTTCACTTCCCGCCGGCTCCGACCCTGTTGAAGGCAAGACCTATCCCGCACCCGAGGGTGCAACCAAGGTCCGGCGTTTCAAGGTCTATCGCTATGATCCGGACTCAGACTCTAATCCTCGGATCGACACGTTTGATGTCGATCTCGATAAATGCGGCCCGATGGTTCTGGACGCGCTGATTAAAATCAAAAATGAAGTTGACCCGACCCTGACTTTTCGCCGTTCATGCCGCGAAGGTGTTTGTGGGTCATGCTCATTCAACATTGACGGGGCCAATACACTGGCCTGCACCAAATCCATAGACGACATTCAGGGCGAAATTAAAATCTATCCGTTGCCGCATATGCCCGTGATCAAGGATCTGGTGCCTGATCTTAACGGCCCCTACGCCCAGTACCGCTCAATCGAACCCTGGCTTCAGGCCGATACCCCTGCACCAAACCGCGAACGCCTGCAGAGCCCGGAGGAGCGGGCAAAACTCGACGGTCTTTGGGAATGCATTTTGTGCTTTTGTTGCCAAACCAGTTGCCCAAGCTACTGGTGGAATGGTGATCGTTATCTCGGCCCGGCCGTCTTGCTGCAATCCTATCGCTGGATCGCGGATAGTCGCGATGAAGCAACCGGTAAGCGTCTGGATAACCTGAACGACCCGTACCGGCTTTATCGTTGCCACACGATCATGAACTGCACCAACGCCTGCCCTAAAAGCCTGAACCCGGGCAAAGCCATCGGGTCGATCAAGGAAGCGTTGCTGGCGCGAACCTGATACCAAGCTCAATCAACTGAAAAAGGCCTCTTCATGCGAGAGGCCTTTTTCAATTGGCACCATCAGATTGACGTTTTCGGCCCTACTCACGGTACCGTTTTTTCATTAGGTTCGGAAAATTCTACACTTCATATTCCCGTTGGAGAATTTTGATGAGCGTGACGGTCCGAAAACTAAAGACATCCGATGAAACAGAATGGCGGCGTCTTTGGCGTCTATACCGGAAATTCTACAAATCAGATGTATCTGAAGAAATATACCAAACCTTATGGGCGCGATTGTTGTCAGATGACGACACTGAGTTCAAATGTCTTGTTGCAGAAGATGGAATGGGGAATCTTGTCGGCCTCACTCATTACCTGTTTCATCGCCATTGCCGCTATATTGAGAACGTCTGCTACCTGCAGGACTTATATGTTGATAAAAGCGTACGTGGTCAAGGGGCTGGGCGAGCGCTAATTGAAGCCGTCTACACTGCCGCTGATGAAAGCGGTCAGGCCCGGGTTTATTGGCAGACGCAAGATTTCAACACACAGGCCCGCTACCTTTATGATCAAGTCGCGTCAGTGACACCTTTTATTGTATATCAACGAAACACGGCCTAACCCGACGGAGACGATCAATGTATATACCCAAGCACTTCGCGGAAACGGAAGCAGACGCCCTTGCCAAAGTGATGCAGGACGCAAGTTTCGCGACCTTTATCACGTCGGAAGACGGCACTCCCGAAGCAACCCATATGCCGACCCTGTTCGCGCCTGAGAAGGACGGGCATGGGTCTCTTTTCGGGCATGTTGCGCGTACCAATGATCATTGGAAATCAATGGATGGAGAAACGCCCGCGCTGATGATCTTTACTGGCATCAACGCCTACATCGGTCCGAACTGGTACAAATCAGAAAACCTTGTCCCCACATGGAACTACATTGCTGTTCACGCTTACGGCAAGCCACGGATCATTAGCGATACGGACACCATAATTGATCTTCTGCAACGCCTCAGCGCACAGCATGAAAACGATGCGACGGGCAACTGGACGACCAGCAAGATGGATCAGAAGGTTCTGGTTGGCAGGCTGAAGGGAATTGTCGCCTTTGAAATGCCCATTGAACGCATCGAAGGCAAGATTAAAATGAACCAGAATAAGAAGCCCGAAGATAACGCTGGAGCGATTGAGGGACTACGCGCAACAGGCGATCCTATGTCAGCAGCTGTTGCTGACGAAATGGAGCGCCGAAGTTAAGCCCGGTTCCGTATCGGGAAGGCTTTCGGCCAGTTTTCAGGGTGTGCGCGAATGTATTGTTTGGGATAAGGCGCATCTGCACCCAGTTCTTCCGCCGCATGCCAGGCCCAGCGCGGGTCATACAAAAGGCCTCGCGCCAGCGCCACCATATCGGCCTGCCCGGAGGCCACAACATTTTCTGCAAAATGCGGGTCACGGATCATCCCGACGGCAATTGTCGGAATTTCGGCTTCCTTTTTGATCTGCTCCGCAAACCCGACCTGATAGCCCTCACCTGATGTCCCGACAGGCGGGCGATCTGGTGTATTGCCACCACCAGACGCATCAATGAAATCACAGCCCAGATCTTTGAGACGCCTGGAATAGATAACGGAATCCTCAATCGTCCAGCCACCGTCTCGCCAGTCCGTTGACGAAATGCGCACGCCAAGTGGACGATTTTCGGGCCATGCAGCGCGAATGGCCGAAAACACTTCCAGCGGATAGCGCATCCGGTTTTCCAGATCGCCACCATATTCGTCACCGCGCTGATTGGATAATGGCGAGAGAAATTCATGGAGCAGATAGCCATGGGCCGAATGCAACTCAAGCACATCAATATCAAGACGCAAGGACCGCTCGCTCGCCTCAACAAAGGCATCGCGCACACGATCCATATCGCCCTGGTTCATAGCCTTTGGAACAGGAGAGGTATCAGCAAAAGCCGTATCCGATGGCCCGAATGTTTGCCAGCCTCCTTCCGTTTCAGAAAGACCGAGCCCGCCGTCCCACGGCAGGGCACAGGACGCCTTGCGCCCGGCATGAGCCAGCTGGATACCGATTTTTGCCGATCCATGCTTTCGGCAAAACTCAACGACACGGCCGAAACCCTGCTCATTCCCATCGGAATAAAGCCCGGTGCAGCCCGGCGTAATTCTACCAGCTGCCTCGACTGCTGTCGCTTCGATGAACATAAGACCGGCACCAGACAGCGCAAAACCGCCGAGATGCATCAGATGCCAATCATTTGGCGTCCCGTCTTCGGCAGAGTATTGACACATCGGCGCAACGACGACCCGGTTGGATATCTCCACCCCACGCAGGGCCAGAGGCGAGAATAAGTGGCTCGGCATTGCAAAACTCCTGTTATCGGAAAATCGTTCCGCCCGGAAAAATTGAAGATCGGGCTTATTTGAAGGTGACGTCGCAGACTTCGTAGGATTTGGACCCACGCGGCGTCGTCACATCGACTGAATCGCCAACCGTTTTCCCGATCAATGCGCGGGCCAACGGCGACGTTACGGACAACAACCCCTTCTCGATATCGGCTTCATAGGTGCCGACGATCTGATAGGTGATTTCCTCATCCGTATCTTCGTCAGCAACCATAACCGTCGCCCCGAAGCGGATGGTGTCGCCGGTAATTTTGGCAACGTCGATAACATCGGCGCAACTGATCACGCCTTCAAGCTCGGTAATCCGTCCTTCAACAAAGCTCTGGCGTTCACGGGCTGCGTGATATTCCGCATTCTCCGACAAATCACCATGCTCACGAGCCGCTGCAATGGCCCGGATAATAGCAGGACGTTCTTCAAATTTAAGCCGACGGAACTCATTTTCGAGGGCCGCCAGGCCATCACTTGTCATTGGGACTTTTTCCATGACTACTTCTCAAAATCCAATCTGAAAACCACAAAACTCCTCTGCGGCCCCGCTTCCAAGGGCCGTAGGGAACATCAACCACAATCTTAGAAAGCCTGCGTTCTAGAACGCCCGTTTAAAATAGTCCTGTAGGGGCGCAACTTCAAGTTCTGAGGAAACCAGCGCCTGCATGGCACCAATTGCCGCTGCTGCTGCGGTCATTGTTGTGTAATGAAGAATGTTGTTGGTCAGGGCAGAACGGCGGATTGAATAGCTGTCGAGGATCGCCTGCGCCCCTTCTGTCGTATTGATGACCATCTGGACCTCACCATTCACAATCGCATCCTCACAGTGCGGGCGGCCGTCCAGAACTTTGTTGACGCGAGCCACATCCAGTCCTTGTTCGCTTAAGTAAGTCTGCGTGCCGCCTGTCGCCATCAGGCTGAAGCCAAGATCATGTAGCTGTCTGGCAAGTTCAACCGCCGTATCTTTGTCGCGGTCTTTGACGGAAATAAATACGCAGCCGGATTTCGGCAGGTTATTGCCAGCCCCCATCTGGGATTTGGCAAAAGCGCGGCTGAAGTCCCGGTCAATACCCATGACCTCCCCGGTCGATTTCATTTCAGGCCCCAGAATGGTGTCAACACCAGGGAAACGGGCGAATGGGAAGACGGCTTCCTTAACTGCAATATGCGCACCATGGGCATGGCCGTCGAGATCAAAGTCAGACAGTTTCTCCCCCGCCATGACCCGTGCCGCGATTTTAGCAACCGGCACACCTGTCGCCTTGGCAACAAACGGTACCGTCCGGCTGGCGCGCGGATTCACTTCAATGATGTAGATATCACCGCCCTTGACCGCAAACTGAACGTTCATCAGACCGACCACCCTGAGCGCATTGGCAAGGGCAACGGCCTGGCGTTTCAATTCGGCAACAATTTCATCAGACAAAGAATAAGGCGGCAGGGAACAGGCCGAATCGCCTGAATGAATGCCTGCTTCCTCAATATGCTGCATGACGCCAGCTACGAACACATCATCTCCATCGGCAACGGCGTCGACATCCACTTCAATGGCGTCCTGCAAATAACTATCCAGCAGAACCGGGCTGTCACCGGACACCTGTACCGCTTCCGACATATAGCGGCGGAGCGCACCTAGATCATGAACAATTTCCATGGCCCGGCCACCAAGAACGTAAGAGGGGCGGATCACCAGCGGGTAGCCGATTTTACCGGCAACCACTTCGGCCTCTTCGTTGGACCGCGCCAGACCATTGGCCGGTTGGCGCAGGTCCAGATCGATCAGCAGTTGCTGGAACCGTTCCCGATCTTCAGCCAGATCAATGGCGTCCGGGCTGGTGCCCAAAATCGGGATACCAACATCTTCAAGCGCTTGGCTCAGTTTCAGGGGTGTCTGTCCACCCAACTGAACAATGCAGCCCAAAAACTCGCCATTGGCCTGCTCGGCGCGAACCAGTTCAACAACGTCTTCGCCGGTCAAAGGCTCGAAATACAGGCGATCAGAGGTGTCGTAATCGGTCGAAACCGTTTCCGGGTTGCAGTTGACCATGATCGCCTCATAGCCCGCCTCTTTCAGCGCGTATGCGGCATGGACGCAACAGTAATCAAACTCGATCCCCTGTCCGATCCGATTTGGTCCGCCGCCCAAAATGGCAATTTTTTTGCGATCGGTTGGGGCCGCTTCGCATTCCGCCGGGCGCGTTCCGTCGCCTTCGTAAGCCGAATACATATATGATGTCTGCGACGCAAATTCGCCCGCGCAGGTATCAACCCGTTTATAAACCGGTTTCACTTCAAGTGCGCGGCGTTTGGCTGAAACGTCGGCTTCTTTTTGCCCTGTCAACTCAGCCAGACGGGTATCGGAAAAGCCCATCTTTTTGATTGCCAGCAAATCAAAATGGTCGTCCGGCAATCCATTTTCGTGAATGTCAGCTTCCATATCAACAATCGCCTTGATCTGGTCCAGGAACCAGGGGTCAAACTTGCATGCCGCCTTGATATGATCGAACTCAAGCCCCAGACGGAACGCCTGGGCGATATAGCGAATACGTTCCGGGCGCGGCTCAGCCAGTGCTGCCTTGACCACGTCCGCGTCCAACACACCGTTGACTGTAGCCCCTTCGATCTCCACCTCATTCAAACCGGTCAGGCCGGTTTCCATGGAGCGCAAACCTTTTTGCAGGGATTCGGCAAACGTCCGCCCAATCGCCATTGCCTCACCGACGGACTTCATGGAAGTGGTCAGCAAGGCATCGGTGGTCGGGAATTTCTCAAAAGTGAAGCGCGGGATTTTGGTTACCACGTAATCGATGGTCGGCTCGAAGCTCGCCGGCGTCACACCGGTGATGTCGTTATCCAGCTCATCCAGCGTATAGCCGACCGCAAGTTTGGCCGCGATCTTGGCAATCGGGAAGCCGGTTGCTTTTGAGGCCAAAGCAGAAGAGCGGCTGACGCGGGGGTTCATTTCGATGATGATCAGGCGGCCGGTTTGCGGGTTCACCGCGAACTGCACGTTCGATCCGCCCGTATCCACACCAATTTCACGCAGCACTGCAATCGAGGCGTTCCGCATGATCTGATACTCTTTGTCAGTCAGGGTCAGTGCCGGGGCAACAGTGATCGAATCCCCCGTGTGTACGCCCATGGGGTCCACATTTTCGATGGAACATATGATGATGCAGTTGTCCGCTTTGTCGCGCACCACTTCCATCTCGTATTCTTTCCAGCCGACGATGGATTCCTCGACCAGAACTTCTGTGACCGGGGATGCATAGAGGCCGCTGGCCACGATTTTTTCAAATTCCGCCTTGTTATAAGCGATCCCGCCGCCAATCCCGCCCAGCGTAAAGGACGGGCGAATGACCAGAGGCAGGCCAATTTCTTCCATCGCTTCATGGGCATCTTCCATGGAATTCACAACGCGGCTGATCGGGCTGTCGAGGCCGATTTTTTCCATCGCGTCACGGAATTTCTGACGGTCTTCGGCCTTGGCAATGACGGCCGCATCCGCGCCAATCATCTCGACCCCGTATTTCTCAAGCACGCCCGCTTCAAAAAGATCAATCCCGGCGTTCAAGCCGGTTTGCCCGCCCATGGTCGGCAGCAATGCATCCGGGCGCTCCTTGGCGATTACACGTTCCAGCATATCAACCGTGATCGGCTCAATATAGGTGGCATCCGCCATATCCGGATCCGTCATGATCGTCGCCGGATTAGAATTCACCAGAATAACCCGGTACCCCTCTTCCCGAAGCGCCTTACACGCCTGCGCACCGGAATAATCAAACTCACAAGCCTGCCCGATAACAATAGGCCCGGCCCCAATAATCATGATTGATTTTATGTCATTACGTTTTGGCATAGCTTCTCTTATTTTTCATTCATCAACCCAACAAACCGCTCGAACAGATAATGACTATCCTGCGGTCCGGGTGAGGCTTCGGGGTGGTGTTGGACGGAGAAGATGGGTTTGCCGGTCACGCGGAGGCCTTCTACGGAGCCGTCGAACAGTGAGCGGTGGGTTTCGATGACGCCGTCTGGCAAGGTTTCACCGTCAACGACAAAGCCGTGGTTCTGGCTGGTGATTTCGACAACGCCAGTCTCAATATCCTTGACCGGCTGGTTGGCGCCGCGGTGGCCCATGTGCATTTTTTTGGTATTGGCACCAAGTGCTAAAGCCAGAATCTGATGGCCGAGGCAGATGCCGAAGATAGGCAAGCCGGTTTCCATGACGGTTTGCAACATGGGAACTGCGTATTCGCCTGTTGCTGCCGGGTCGCCGGGGCCGTTGGAAAGGAACAGGCCGTCGGGTTTATGGGCCAGAATTTCCTCAGCCGTTGCTGTCGCCGGAACGACAGTGACCTTGCACCCACTTGAAGCCAGGCAGCGAAGAATGTTCAGCTTGGCACCGAAATCAACCGCGACCACGTGGAAATTAGGCGCTTTCTGTTGGCCAAAGCCGTTTTCCAGACCCCATTCCGTTTGATCCCAGCTGTAGGTTTGCGCGCAGGTCACATCCTTGGCGAGGTCCATGCCTTCAAGGCCGGGCCAGGATTTCGCCTGCTCGCGGGCAGCATCCGTATCAAGATTTCCACCCGGCGCATAAATCACTGTGCCGTTCGGCGCACCACCGTCACGGATACGCCGGGTCAGGCGGCGGGTATCAACACCAGTGACGGCCGTCAGGTTCATGGATTTGAGCCAGGCATCAAGGTGTTTGGCTGCTCGCCAGTTGGCAGGGTCGGTGATCGTGCTCCGCAAAACACAGCCGCGAGCGGCGGGTGTTATGGATTCGAGATCATCCGCGTTGGTGCCGACGTTACCGATATGCGGGAAAGTAAAGGTGATGATCTGCCCAGCATAGCTGAGGTCGGTCATGATTTCCTGATAACCGGTCAGCGAGGTATTGAAGCAGACCTCACCCTGGGCACTGCCGGGAGCTCCGGCACCGCGGCCCCAGAAGACCTCTCCATCGGCCAGAACCAAAGCGGCATCGGCCCAGTCAGGTCGATCCTGATATATGGGTTCTGCGCTTGGCGCGTTGAAAGAGTCCCCCCCCTGAGACGATGTCCCATTGAGCGGTGGTTGGGTTTGCTTATCATTCATTGGCAGGGCCATACGGGCGAGGGTTTAGATTTGAGAGTTTCTAAGCAATGATCGGGCCAAGGTCAAGACTCAACCGCAAGAAAAAATCATTTAAAATCAATACGTTAAAAACTTTAATTCCGGTTTCCTTTGCCGGGTTTTTTTGCTAGTCTCTGCGTTTCCGAAAATGCCTGAGGTAAATTCATGCTCCGTCAGCAGATTAACGACGCCCTAAAAACGGCCATGAAGGCAAAAGACGCGCCATCGACCTCGACCCTTCGCCTGATTCTGGCAGCGCTCAAAGACCGCGATATCGCGGCCAGGGGCAAAGGAAACAGCGACGGTATTAACGATGAAGAGCTGCTTGGTTTGTTGCAGTCAATGATCAAACAACGCCGCGAAAGCATTGTTATGTATGAAAAAGGCGGGCGAATGGAACTGGCTCAACAGGAGGCCGGGGAAATTGCAATTATTGAAAACTTCCTGCCTGTGCAAATGACAAATGAAGAACTGACGGAAGCCGTCAGCAACGTCATTGCAGAAACAGGTGCGACCAGCATCAAGGAAATGGGCAAGGTTATGGGCGCCCTGAAACAGCAATATGCCGGGCAGATGGACTTCTCAAAAGCCGGTGCCGAAGTCAAGAATCGCCTCGGTTAGCCTGTGAATTACCTGAATAACTAACGCTTTTTCGAAACATCATCACCGACTAGACTGCGAAGCGGCCGAAAACGCGCTAATCACGTCGGCCCTACGCCTGATGGCCCATAACCAGTATATAGAGTTTACATATGGCGTTTTCACATCAGTTCCTGGATGAGTTGAAAACCCGGGTCGGCATTGCCGATGTGGTGGGAAAGCGCGTCAAGCTGATCAAAAAAGGTCATGAGCATTCCGGCCTTTGCCCTTTTCATAATGAAAAAACACCTTCTTTCACCGTAAACGAAGAAAAAGGATTCTATCACTGCTTTGGCTGTCAGGCCCATGGCAGCGCCATCGATTTCATTATGGAAACAGAAGGCCTGGGGTTTCGTGAAGCGGTCGAGAACCTGGCGACCATCGCCGGAATGGAAGTGCCGAGAGATACCCCGGAAGAGCGCGAGCGTGATCAGAAACGCCAAAGCCTAGTTGATGTGATGGAAGCCGCCGCCACGTATTTTCAAAAAATGCTTCGCATGCCGGAAGGGCGAAATGCGATCGACTATATAAAGTCACGTGGCATGGACAGTGCTATAGTCGATACCTTTCGCGTCGGCTTTGCACCACCATCCCGAAACAATTTGAAATCGGCCCTTTTACGAGAAGGAATATCCGAAGACCTTATGGTTGCAGGTGGTTTGCTGATCAAGCCAGATGAAGACAGAGGCCGCGGCCTTGAGACCTACGACAGGTTCCGGGGCCGAGTGATGTTTCCCATTCAGGACCGACGCGGGCGGATCATCGCCTTTGGCGGACGGATTCTGGGTGACGGGGAGCCGAAATACCTGAATTCGCCGGAAACACCGCTGTTTCACAAGGGCCGCGAGCTTTATGCCCTGAACCATGCCATGCGCGCGGCCAGAAAAGCGGGTACCTTTATTGTTACCGAAGGTTATATGGACGTGATCGCGCTGTATCAAGCGGGGTTCGAGCATTCCGTAGCACCCTTGGGGACTGCGCTAACCGAAGAACAGTTGGCATTGATCTGGAAATCGGTGCCGGAGCCGGTGCTGTGTTTTGATGGCGACCGGGCGGGCATGGAAGCTGCAAAAAAGGCATCTTTGAAAGCATTACCGCATCTCCGCCCGGGTTACGGGCTTCGGATCGCAACTTTGCCGGAGAAAGAAGATCCGGACAGTCTGGTCAAATCCGGTGGCCCAAAGGCCATGCAGCAGGTTCTGGATCAGGCGGTAGCGTTATCTGAGTTTATCTGGCACACGGAAACCGGCGGGCGCCTGCCGACGACACCGGAAGCCAAAGCCGCCCTTCAAGCGCGCCTGAAGGAGCATACCCGCGAAATCCAAGACCCGGACACCCGCAAACACTTCGCCACCTTCTTTAATGACCGCATCTGGCCGAAGCAGAACAGTGGCGGGTATCGTAAAGGGGGCAATTGGCGAAAAGACCGTAATGCATGGTCACCAAATATGCATCTCGAGGCCGGCGCTGGACCAAACGCCAAGGTCGACATCAGATTGATGCGCGAGGCCATATTATTACGCGTCCTGATCAACCATCCGGAGCTCTATGACGACGTCTCTGAACGCTTGGGAACCATTGCGTTTCAGGCCATTGACCTTGACAACCTCCGTCAAGAGGTTTTAAAGACCTTGGCGGGGCAGTCTGGGCTTGAAACGGACGCACTGGCAACCCACCTTAAACAACAAGGTGATTATGATATCGCGCTATCTCTGGTATTAAGCGCAGAAGTTTATGACCACGCGTTTTTTGCGCGCCCTGATACGGAATTGGCGAAAGCCAGAACCGGTTGGGAAGAAACATTCGAGCAAATTAAGGGTAAGGATCTCATCGCCGAAATTGAAGATGCCGAACGGGACTTTGCAGAAAACCCGACGGAAGACGCATGGAAGCGCCTCGCGGCACTGAAACGGCAAAAGATCGAAAGTTTAGAGAACGAATTAACGGACTAATGAGATCAATCGTTTACATCTAATGATGAAACCGGATTGCATAAAGCGGAGTTTAAGCATTGGCGAAAGCAGCAGCAAAAAAAGCAGAAGCTGGCACCACAACTGAAGAAAGCGGCGACAGCCCTCTTCTCGATACCATGGGTGCCGCCGTCAAAAAGATGGTCGCGAAGGGCAAGGAAAAAGGCTTCGTCACCTATGACGACCTGAACACCGCTCTGCCGCCGGACCAGGTTTCGTCTGAGCAGATCGAAGACACCATGTCGATGTTGTCCGAAATGGGCATCAACGTCGTTGAAAACGAAGAGGCTGAAGATACAGCACAGCCGGAAGAGGCTGAAGAGGAAACACAAAAAGCCAGCGGCAATGTGGACGAAACCGAGCTTGGCCGAACCGATGATCCGGTGCGCATGTATCTGCGCGAAATGGGCTCTGTCGAATTGCTGTCGCGCGAAGGCGAGATTGCGATTGCCAAACGTATCGAGGCCGGTCGTGAAATGATGATCGGTGGTGTATGTGAAAACCCGCTGACCATCCGCGCTATTGTTCAATGGCATGACGCGCTGGTAAACGGCGAAATGCTGCTGCGCGATATTATCGATCTGGAAACCACCCATACCGGCGGCCCCGCAGCCCAGCAACTGGCCCGTGAAGCCGAAGAAGGCGGCGGTGAAGGTGGCGAAGGTGAAGGTGGTGAAGGTGAAGATGGCGAAGCCGAAGAAGGCAGTGCTGTAGAAGCACCTGTTGCAGCTCCTGTTGAAAAGCCTGCTGACGGCGATACCGGCGGCGAAGGCGGCGAAGCCAGCACGGGCAACGGCAGCCCGGATGATGACGATGAAGATGATCCGGAAAACAATCTCTCCCTGTCCGCACTTGAAGCCAAACTGACACCGCAGGTCATTGAAACCTTCGAAGACATCACCAAAACCTATAAAAAACTTCACAAACTTCAGGTTATTCGCCTGGAAGCCCTGCAAAACGGTGAAGAGATCAAAACGTCGCAGGAAAAGCGCTATAACAAGTTGCGCCATACCTTGGTTGAGTTGATGGAAGACGTACATCTGAACAACAACCGGATCGAGCAGCTGGTCGAGCATCTTTACGAACTCAACCGTCTGCTGATTGGTTTTGAAGGTAAATTGTTACGCCTTGCCACCAACAGCAAAGTCAAACGCGACGATTTCCTTGAGCACTACCGCGGCCATGAACTGGACCCCGGCTGGTTTGCACGCGTCTCGGAACTGCCCGGCAAAGCCTGGGAACGCTTCACCACCAAATACGCTGATGAAGTAGAGAGCATTCGAGACAATATCGGGGAGATTTCGCAGGAAGCCGGCCTTCCGGTTATTGAATTCCGCCGCATCGTCTCGACCGTTCAAAAGGGCGAGCGCGAAGCGACCAAGGCGAAAAAGGAAATGATCGAGGCGAACCTTCGCCTGGTTATCTCAATTGCCAAAAAATACACCAACCGCGGCCTGCAGTTCCTGGATTTGATTCAGGAAGGCAACATCGGCCTGATGAAAGCGGTTGATAAGTTCGAATACCGCCGCGGCTATAAATTTTCGACCTACGCCACCTGGTGGATCAGACAGGCGATTACCCGCTCGATCGCCGATCAGGCTCGGACAATCCGTATCCCGGTTCATATGATCGAAACCATCAACAAACTGGTTCGTACATCGCGCCAGATGTTGCATGAAATCGGTCGCGAGCCGACACCGGAAGAACTGTCGGTCAAGCTTTCTATGCCGCTTGAAAAAGTCCGCAAGGTCCTCAAGATCGCCAAGGAACCGATCTCTCTCGAAACGCCGATCGGCGACGAGGAAGACAGCCATCTCGGTGACTTCATTGAAGACAAGAACGCTGTGCAGCCGCTCGATGCCGCCATTCAGGCCAATTTGCGCGAAACCACAACGCGGGTTCTGGCCTCATTGACGGCACGTGAAGAACGTGTGCTCCGTATGCGCTTCGGCATCGGCATGAACACGGATCACACCCTGGAAGAAGTCGGGCAGCAGTTTTCGGTAACACGTGAACGTATTCGTCAGATTGAAGCCAAGGCGCTCAGAAAACTCAAACACCCGAGCCGGTCACGGAAACTCAGAAGCTTCCTTGATTACTAAATCGGGGTTTGCGAAAAGAATTAAGGCCGGGGGCAATTTCCCCGGCCTTTTTTATTGCCTAACCGTCATCCCCTGCTAAAACAGGGAACCCTTTAATAGGGCCTGTAGCTCAGTTGGTTAGAGCCGGCCGCTCATAACGGTCTGGTCGCAGGTTCGAGTCCTGCCGGGCCCACCATTAATTCATTGATAATAAATGATAATATTTCACTGGAAACTTTTTCAAATCAACCCATTTCAGACGTAAGTGCGGTGTAAGTGCGATTTTGATATCAAATCATCACCACTTAATAATCAGTTCGACTTCGCCGTCGATGCAATTACGGACACCATCGTAATTATAAAGTTGTAGATATCGACCCTCCGAAGGCGGAGGTCACAGGTTCGAATCCTGTCGGGTGCGCCAGTTAATTCAAGTACATAGATGTTTATCCGTGAAACTTGGTTTTCACTGGGTCACCCCCAAGAACCCAAAAACTTGCCCGTTTTGCCTGATCCGGGCACAGCATCGGAAAACAGATCAGGCCCGTGTCAATGATCACCGGCGGATCATCAACGGTAGCACTAGGAACTTCAGGCACATCAGATGTGCCCGGAACACCGGCAGCCGGTGACGACGTCATCCTCTCCCCGGCCTCTGCATACGATGGCACATCCTGAAGTAGGGGAGATTGGCGTCTATCCGGCGACCCAATGTTGAGCATATTCTTTTGATTTCAATCTGTTAAGTTGAGAAATTCGTCCTTGCCCGGGAAGCCGGGCCAAAAACGCCGGAAAACCAGGGAAAATGATGTGAAACAAATACTTCTACAAAAAATAGAGGTAATTGCCAAATACGTGATCGCCCTTCTTGACTCGCCGTTTTAGATTGCTAAGTGTTGGAGTTGCCTCACGAAAACGTGATGTACACGACCATAAGAAGTGCCCGAACAAGAGGCCGCTTTGAGGAACAAAGGACTGCACAACGTGACCGGAACGCCCGGACGTGAGGGCCTGCTCGGCCCTGTCGGATTAGCGAAGCTCCCTCTTTGGTGGCTACTGAACAAACCGTCGCCGCGCGCGAAGCGTTGCTGCGTCCGTTTATTATCTGCAGCATACAGTTATGTTCATTTCACGGTGACAATCACAGCGTTTGATTTACATCATGGTGGCGTGCTGGCAGCGTGGGTAGAAGGCTGGTACGGTCCAATAAACAGAACTTCCAAAACGGAAGCTGAGTGTTAAAGGGGGAACGGGAAGTGGCAAAAACGACGACACCGAGAAAACCGGCTTCAAAAAAGCAGCCAAAATCTGCTTCGAAAAATCCGGTTACCAATAAGAGCAAGCCGAGCGAAACGACGTCCGCGCCGCCGCAGCCTGGTCCGGTCGAGGTATTGGGGCAGGTATCGTGGCTGATGATGCAGTCACCGGCCCACAAGCATTTTTTCTATGCCGACGCCGAATGGCTGGTGATGCCACCATTGATGCTGAAACAGTTTCGCATTTTCCGCAAGAATAACACGCCGATTGCCTACGCCAGCTGGGCACGCCTGACCGAAGAGGCTGAGACCCGTGTCACAGCAGGCAATATCCGCCTGAAACCGACAGACTGGAACGCAGGGGATCGCCTCTGGCTTATTGATCTTGTCGCCCCTTTCGGAGGCAGCGAACAAATCCTGCATGAACTGCGACAAAATGTGTTCAAGGGCGATAAAATCAAAACCCTGCAGCCCGCGCCGGATGGTAGTGGTATGGCAGTTGTTGAGTGGTGAGTAACGGAAAATCGTAATGACGATCAATAACAAACGAAGTAAGTCCCGAAAGGACCACGAAAGGGAAAACTCCATCCTTACCCGTTTTCGCAAGTGGGGCATGCTGAATGTTCTCATTTGTAGCACGGTCGCTTTTTGCGTGTTCGTCAATACAAACGTCGCCGGGATCGGGGCAATAGTTTATGTCATTATTTTGTATATGTTTTTGAAGGCAGATATTCGCCATTTGGTAAATGTCTATAAAAATGGTGGACAGAACGCCTCCTTACTTCATTGTGCCCGTTGTTACCTGACCGATCTTTTCCCCAAAAAGTTGAATTATATCCGGCTCGGCTTCGGTACGGACAAGTTACAGCCGGACAATCGTTTTATTTGGGCGAACCCCGGTAGTCTTTATGTTCTGACGTATCTTTTTTCAGCCACCTATGTGGCGGTCATCGGATTCCTTGAGTTTGTAGATTTGCCAGGCCTTCATTTTTGGTTTCAACTGACAGAGCCGCTCACGCGACTTGTGAGCACATTTTCTCCTTTTGCCGATAATTTTGTTCGCGATGCCCAGGGTGCCGGTTTCACCCATCGTATTCTGCTCGTAACACATGTGTTTTCCGTGGCGGTTCTGCTCGCGATGCTTACGGCTGTGCCACCGGTTTTATTTTTCCATAAAATGCTTCCCTGGTACAAAAAAGTACCAAAAAAGAATCTCTGGCAGGGGAAAAGCCACAAGTACATTTTTTCCATGATTACGGTGTCAGCATTTTTTACTGTTGGCATTTATGTAACGATATTTATGGATTCACATTATGGTGTAAATCACCATCTGGTCTATGGTTTCAATTTCCATGTGAGTAATACCAGTCTGTTGTTCTTGTCATTCATGATCACGACCGTGATCACATTGGCACCGTTCTTTTTCTTATTCACAATATATATGATTTTCTCCAAAACCCTGAATTTGATGGGAATCACGAGTAGCGGTTTTTTCGATTCGCCCACTGATGACAAAAGTGGTGATGAAAAAACCAAAAAAGAAACCCCCACAAAAAATAATTGATCCATGAGCAGCTAGATTCCAGCGATTTACTAGAGGGAATAAACATGTCGACTAACAAAAATAAAACAGATCCAGCCTATTCTATTGACAGCGCGGGTAGCAGCGGCGGACTGGTAAAAAATACTCCTGCTCCGTCATCTGGTAACGGGGGAACTAGCTCCACAACAAATGAAACCGGTGCAAATTCGACCACGGCTGCAACGGTTGCGGAATATTCATCAAGTATCGGATCAGTGGCGTATGCTGGATTAAATGCGGGATTATCCCATGCAGCGATTAAAAATCTGGAGAAAACACGACACTTGTCGAACGCATCATATGGCAAGAATATAGAAATTCTCGCTACTTCGGGGGAACTAAAAAATATTCAGGTGACTTCAACCAGCAAAACCTGGGGGCTTGTTAATACTGCAAAATCTTTGGGTAAAGGAGGTTTCATACTTGGGGGATTGGCGGTCGGAGCTAGTATTGTCGAGGGTGGTATTAAGGATGGCGTGCGTGGTGCAGTTGCAAAAGGTGCTGTCGCGGGTGCCCTAGATGTCGGAGGGCCATTGTTGGCTTTTTGGGCCGGTGCGAAAACCGGAGGCGCGGCTGGGGCGATTGCGGGCACATTTGTTTTTCCAGGGGTCGGTTCGGCAGCAGTCGGAGCAGTTGGTGCTGTTGGTGGAGGAGTGGTCGGAGCTGGATTATATTTTGCCGCAAGTTTTACAGACACTGCAAAGGATATCCGTACTGCTGCCGAAGGTAAGGTCAAAGAATTCTACGACATTGCGGGCGAGCTTGCTGCTGAAGGCCAGGATTTTATAGCCGAGCAGGTAGTCATCCCCGTAGCAACAGCGGCCATTTCGTCTCTTATTCGCAATGTTAAAGCATTAGGAGATTCCGGATCCGTGGCGGAGCAGGTCACGAGACCTTTACGGGAGCTTCAGGAAACCTTTTCGAATTTTGGTTTTACAGATCCATTAGTTATCGATCTCGACGGAGATGGGATCGAGCTGACGCGGATGAGCGATTCATCGACACTATTCGATATCGATTCGGACGGATTTGTAGAACAAACCGGCTGGATTGGCTCGGACGACGGAATGCTTGCCGTCGATCTTAATGATGACGGTGTTATCAATGATGTGTCGGAGTTGTTTTCCGAGTATTTCGATGGCGGCGCGGTGACAGGATTTTCGGCTCTATCAGGCTACGATAGTAACAGAGACGGCATCATTGATGCAGCGGACACGGGATTCAGCCAAATTCTGGTCTGGCGGGATATTGACGGCAATGGAGAGTCCGACCAAGGGGAGTTGACGACCTTAGCCCAGACCGGGATCACATCCATCAATCTTGATACCCAGATTAATGTTGAGGATATCGAGGGCAATGCTGCCTTGCGGGATGCCGAGTTTACATGGGATGACGGATCGACCGGCGTCGTAAAAGAAATAGCCTTTATGAGTGCCCGCGCCGGGTTCAAGGTTTCGGCGGACGGGACGGAAATCATTGATGTCGAAGGGCTGGAAGATGTTCATGTTGTCGAATCCGACGCAGATACCGTTCTGGACGTGAGCGATGCCGGTTATTCCGGTGCTTTTGGCAAGGCGGGTAACGATCATCTATTTACCAGCGGCAATGCCGATGTTGTGCTGGGGGGTGGAGCAGGGAACGATACCCTCGTTGGCGGCGGTGGTGATGATTGGGTGAGCGGAGGAATTGGGGCCGATACGCTTATCGGTGGCGATGGCAAGGATACTTTGATCATCGATGGAGATGATGTCGTTGTTGATGGTGGTGATGGTTATGATTTGGTCAAGGTTGCCTCCGGCGCATCGGTAGTTCTCGATCTTGGTGCCAGCAATGTAGAAGCAGTTTATGGGAATTCGGGTAACGATGTTTTTTCCACAAGCGAGCTTCTCAGTACCTACATGGAAGGTGGTGCCGGTGACGACACAATCTCAGGCGGAGTTGGTCATGATATCCTTAATGGTGGAGCTGGTGCTGACTTTATTTTCGGTGGTGCGGGCGATGATACGATATATGCTGATTTCGAGGATATTGCGGCTGGTCTGGATGGTGGGCAGGATTACGACATCCTGATCTTCGACACGTCTCAAGATGTCGTTTTCAATGTTGATGGCGCCAATTTCGAAGCTGTTCAAGGCGGTATTGGTGCAGATTACCTTTATGGCACCGGCAGCGGGGACTTGCTGATTGGTGGTGATGAAGGCAATGACACTTTATTGGGTGGTTCCGGCAGCGATATTCTGGAAGGTGGGCTGGGAAACGACACTTTGGACGGTGGAGCAGGAACCGATATAGCATCGTTCAACGGAAATGCCGCAGATTACAGCATCACCACCGACCAGACGACCGGCACCACTACAGTCATTGATCTGGACATTGACGACGCAGGAAACGACGGGACCGACACGCTAACGGGCGTTGAGCGCCTGTGGTTCGCGGATACTATAGTTCATCTGGATGGTTCCAATAATATTGCAGTCACAAACGATGATAAATTTTTTGTTCGAGATGGGGCTTATCTCTCGTTAACGCCAGAAGACCTGACGGTAAATGATCTCGATTTTGACGGCGACACCCTCACCGTCATCGGTGTTGGCGACGCCACAGGCGGCGCAGTCGCCCTCGACAAAACCGGCAACGTTATCTTCACGCCAGACGCCGGTTTTATCGGCAACGCTTCATTCACCTATACGGTTGATGACGGCCATGGCGGGCAGGCCGAGGGGGATGTGCGTGTCACGGTCGGGCAGGCATTGCCGGACGATCCCAATTATCAATACCAGTGGCACCTGGGGGCAACGGGGATTGAGGCGGTATGGGATGATTATACCGGCGCCGGTGTTACGGTTGGTATTGTCGATCACGGGGTTGAATATACCCATGCCGATATCGCAGGTAATTACGATACATCGCTGGATTACGATTATCGGGATAATGATGCGGACGCCGCCGCCAACCCGAACGATGCCGATGAAAGTCACGGCACCTTTCTTGCCGGGCTGATCGGGGCGGAGCGCAACGGTCAGGGTGTGGTCGGTGTGGCTTATGGCGGAACGATGGCGGGGTTTAGGACAAGCCTGAACGCGAACGACTATAGCGATACCATTGCTGCGCTGAACGGCCAGTCGGGAATGGACGTGTCGAACTTGAGCTGGAGCTCGTCCAATTTCTGGGAGTCATCGGCGGCGGATAACACGGCGATGATTTCGGCTATGGAAACCGGTGTGAGCAGTGGGCGCGGTGGACTGGGGACGCTGTTTGTCGTCTCGGCTGGCAATGATCGGGATGATTTCCGCGACAGCAATTCCGTACGTGTCAATAATTCGCGTTATTCGATTGCCGTCGGGGCAATCTCGGCAGATTACCAAACGGCGTACTTTTCAAGCCCCGGCGCGAACCTTCTGGTCACCGCACCGGGCATGGATATCGTCTCGACGGACCGGACCGGAGAGGCCGGGTATGATGGTACAGCAGGCGATCTTGGCGGCGATTACGCCAGTGCCCAGGGGACATCGTTCTCAGCACCCATCGTATCGGGCATTACCGCTTTGATGCTGGAGGCGAATCCGACACTCGGGTATCGTGACGTGCAGCAGATTCTGGCGGCGACGGCGCGCATGGTCGATGCGGGAGGTTCGGACTGGTCCGAGAACGCGGCGACCAACTGGAACGGTGGCGGGTACCACGTCAGTCATGATCACGGTTTCGGGCTGGTTGACGCGCGGGCCGCCGTTCGACTGGCTGAAACCTGGACGACGCAGAACACCATAACCAATGAGCAATCGGTAACCGGGACTTCAACACCCGCCCTGATGATCAATGATGGCGATACCGTCAGCGATACCCTCACCATAACCGAGGGCGTGAACATTGAGCATGCGGAAATCACGCTGGATATTGATCACCCGGTGATCGGGGACCTGACCATATCCCTGATCTCGCCGGATGGCACAGAAAGCATCCTTGTCCATCGACCGGAAGTTGACCCGAATGATCCCGACAGCCGTGGCAACCAGTCAGATGGCATCAAATTCACGTTCTCCACCACCCACAGTTGGGGGGAAACGGGAATTGGGGACTGGACCCTGAAAATCACCGACGAAGCCGGTGGGGGCTCGGGCCGCCTGAACAGCTGGAATCTGTCCCTTTATGGTAGCGCACTCAGCGATGATGATGTTTATATCTTCACAGATGACTTTGGCCTCTATACGGGAGAAGAGGACAGCAGCAGGCAACTTCTGGAAGATACCGCCGGGCATGATGTGTTCAACGCAGCCGCGGTCAGTGGCGATGTGGTTGTTGATCTTTCAGCAGGCGGATCGGCGCTCATTGCGGGCAACGAAATTGCCCTTGGCAGCGGAACTGTCATTGAGGATGCGTTTACCGGTGACGGCGATGATCTGATTTTGGGCGGCGTTGGTGACAATCAACTTTTCGCCGGACGCGGCTACGATATTCTGGTTGGTGGCGCCGGTGCCGATACGCTGGACGGCGGGGCCGGAGAAGACACAGCATCATATGCGGACTCGACACTTGCTGTTTCGGTTGATCTGGAGGCAGCAACGGCGACGGGTGGAGAAGCCGCCGGGGACGTCCTGATCAATATTGAAAATCTGACAGGGTCGGATTACGCCGACGTTTTGACGGGCGATTCCGGCGAGAACATTCTGGCCGGTGGTGAGGACGCGGATACGTTATCCGGTGGTGACGGTGCGGACGAGCTTATCGGTGGTGCTGGTGACGATATTCTTGATGGCGGCGCTGGTGATGATCGATTGTACGGCGGTGCGGGGAATAACGTTATTGAGGGCGGTAGCGGGCTCGACATTGCCCATTATGTCGGCATGCAAACCGACTACACGGTAACCATCGGCGCTACAGATGTGACCATCTCTGGTGGGCAGGGCACGGACGTGCTGCAGGATGTGGAGATCATCCGGTTTTCCGATGGTGATGTATATGTCGGCGGAACCAATACAGGACCGATTGCCACAGTCGATACGGCGAATGTAGCTGAAGACCATAGCGTCACCATCTCCCTTGCTTCCCTTATGGCAAACGATAGCGATGCGGATGGTGATGCGTTTGAAATCGTCGCTGTCGGAAATCCGCAAAACGGGTTTGTTGAACTGACGGCAACGGATATCATTTTTACGCCGGATGCGGATTTCAACGGCATCGCAACATTCGAATATACCATCAACGACGGGAAGGCAGGCACATCAACTGCATTGGTGAGCGTCAATGTAGCGGCGGTAAACGATACGCCGGATGGCATTTCCGCCTATGCGATTCTGCCGGAAAACGGGCAAGCCGTCGGGCAACTGTCTGCCCATGATGTTGATAGCGATGCCGCTGGATTCACTTATGGTCTTGATACGGGTCCGGCAAACGGTGTTGTTGTTATCAATTCGGACGGTACCTACACCTACACGCCTAATTCCGGCCACACCGGAGAAGACAGTTTCGTTTTTTCAGTAAACGATGGCGATGGCGCGACCGGAACGGGAACAGTTTCTGTCCAGGTGCGCTCTGCACCCAGTTTTGATCAGGTATTTCAGGTTAACAATGCCGACCGATCCATTGTTATGGGCGATTCCTGGGCCTGGACCGTTGCACCCACCATCACCTCACTTGCCGATGGTGGATTTATCGTCGCCTGGGCTGCGGACAGCGGCAGCGTTAACGGATATGACTTATTCGCTCAGCGATTTGATGCTGGTGGCAATCAATTGGGAGCCGAGTTTCAGGTCAACGACTATGACTTCGGCAATCAGGGCCACACATCGGTTGCAGCGCTCTCTGATGGCGGGTTTATTTTTTCATGGACTTCCTGGCTCCAGGACGGGGCCGGGAAAGGAATCGTTGCGAAGCGCTACAATGGGGCGGGTGAAGCCGTCACGGGTGAGTTTGTTGTCAATTCGACCACCTACCACAATCAATTCAATTCAGATATTACTGTTCTGTCGGATGGCGGCTACGTCATTACCTGGGAAACGGACGAAGACGCCCATCAGGATGGAAACGAGCGTGGGGTTTTTGCCCAGCGATTTACAGCCGATGATACACCTGTAGGAAATGAGTTTCAGGTCAATTCGCATACTGAAAGCTGGCAAACGGATTCATCAATAACGGCCCTTGCCGACGGAGGTTTTGTCGTCGTCTGGGGATCATTGGAGCAGGATGGCGGCAGTTATGGTGTTTACGGACAAATTTATGATGCGGATGGTCAAGCAAGCGGTGGCGAGTTACGCATAAACCAGTTCACCGACTATGCGCAGTACAGGCCGGATGTAACCACGACAACAGATGGTGGCTTCCTTGTTGTCTGGCAGGACGGAGATAATCTGCCCAGTCCAGGGGGGCTGTATGACATTGCCGGTCGCCGCTATGGTGCCGATGGGGATGCCATGGGTGGTGAATTCCGGATCAACCTTCAGGACATATCAGAAAACCAGACACGCCCGAGTGTAACAGCGTTATCGGATGGTGGATATGTGGTGATCTGGGAATCGGAGGCAGATCATGTTGTCCGTGGCCAACGCTACAACGCCGCAGGTTTCGCGGAGGGCGATCATTTTGAGGTCGCTAGTTATACATTCGACGAAGATCGCCGCCCATCGGTAACGGCATTAAACGATGCCGGTTTCGCGATAACCTGGCAGGCATCTGCTACTGATGGCGGCGCTACTCAGGTTCATGCCAGGGTATTCGGCGGCAATGCGGATCCGGTTTCAGCAATTATCAATTTCACTGGCCGGGATGGCAATGATGCGTTGGTTGGCAGCGATAGCTCCGACCAACTGGATGGTGGTGCCGGCGATGACGTAATATCGGGCGGAGCCGGTGACGATCAATTAGTAGGAGGGGCTGGCGACGACAGCATTGACGGCGGAACTGGCGATGATCTGGCGCGGTACAATGGTGAATATGCGGACTACCAGTTGACGTTCGTTGGTGACGGAACTGTAACTGTCACCGACCTGCAGGGAGACGCGGGTACTGATACTCTTTCAGGAATTGAACGTGTTGAGTTCGCAGATACCATCGTTGACCTTGGTATTTACGGTCTGCGTCCGGATGCTTCGGATGGACTTGTGGTTTTGCCGGAGAATAGCACGGCGTCCGGAACACTGTCTGCGACGGACATAGACAGCGATAACGCTTCATTGAGCTATTCCATTGGCGGTACTCCGGCTCATGGGAGCCTCACGGTAAATACAGACGGAACCTATACCTATACGCCCGATACAGATCACGCCGGTCCGGATAGTTTTACCTACACCGTAACGGATGGAGACGACAATACGGATACGGGTGAAATCACGATTGACGTTCGGAGCACACCCCGGTTCGGTGAAATAATTCAGGTAAATACAACAACCGGCACGCCGACAGAATTGCATTGGTATACCCGCCCTGAAATTGTTGGGCTGGCGGACGGTGGGTTTGTCACAGCCTGGTCTGCAAAGGTTCCGGGAGGCGATGGTTATGAAGTTCTGGCGCAACGGTTTGATTCTGGTGGCAATCCGGCTGGCGTAGAGTTTCAGCTTAATGATTACACGACATTGGATCAGGTGCAGCCGAGCATTGCGGCACTTCCAGATGGCGGTTTTATTGCGGCCTGGTCTTCAGATGGGCAAGACGGGAGCCGAGGAGCAATCATTGCCAAGCGTTTCGACGCATTGGGGCAAGCCAATGGCCTTGAATTTCAGGCCAATACCGAAACTTACCTGGGCCAATGGCACCCAGATATTACCGTTCTATCCAACGGTGCTTACGTCATTGCCTGGCGAAACTATGAATATACCGACTCAGCGGACTTTGACGTCTATGCGCGGATTTATTCACCTGATGGTGTGCCGAACGGGGATGACTTTCAAATAAATTCACCAGACTTAAATTATCAAGGTGATGTACATCTTGCAGCTCTGAAAAATGGAAATTTTGTAGCTGTATGGCGGTCAGATGCCGATCTAGGAAGCGTTGAAAACTATGGGATCATTGGCAAAATTTACGATGCTCAGGGTAATATTGTAACCAATGAGTTTCAAATTGAGGAAACCACATCTTATACGCAGTATCTGCCAGAAATATCACCATTGGACGATGGTGGGTTTATCGTTGTCTGGCAGGACGGAAATACTGACCCATTTCCGTCAGCGCCATGGGATATTACCGCTCGGCGTTTCGATTCCAGCGGGACGCCAGTCACAGGTGAACTCCGCATAAACTTTGACGACGTAATAAACTATCAAACCAAACCATCGATCGCCGTGCTTAGCGATGGCGGGTATATTGTCGTCTGGGAGTCCGAGACTGGAAATACAATCCGAGGACAGCACTTCAACGCTTCTGGAATAGCCGTTGGGACACATTTTGACATTGCGTCGTTTGCCTTCTTTGAAGAATGGCGACCGCAGATAACGGCCTTAGGAAATAATGGGTACGCCATTTCGTGGCAGGCCTCCGATACGGATGGCGGCAATACGCAGGTTTATACAAAGGTTTATGGTGGAGACGCAGACCCGAACGGCACGACCATTAACTTTACCGGGTCGGTCAACAATGACGCCTTGTTTGGCGGTGCCGCGAGCGATGACCTATCCGGTGGAGCCGGCGATGATGTTATCTCAGGTGCAGAGGGTGACGATGTCCTAAAAGGCGGTGCCGGGGATGACAGCCTTGATGGCGGGGCTGGCACCGACACTGTTCGCTATGATGGGGCGTTTGCTGATTACGCCCTCGATTTTGCCGGGGTGGGCAGTGTCAGTGTATCCCATAACGCTGGGGACGATGGCACGGATATCTTATCCGGCGTTGAGCGCATTCAGTTCTCCGATCAAACCATCGAACTTGGTGAAAGTGGAATTTTGCCTGTTATTGCCGATTCGGCGTTGGTATTGCCCTCAAACAAGATTGTGTCAGGCAACCTTGGTGGCGCAAATTCCACAAACAGTGATATCCAGTTAACCTATCAGTTGGACGCCAGTGGCGCCCCTGCTCATGGGACGATAATCATCAATTCGGATGGGACTTATGTCTATACGCCTGGCGGGAATTATGTTGGGGGCGACAGCTTTACGTATACGGCAACAAACCCAGGCGGAGATAGTGTTTCCGGGACCGTAAATGTCGAGGTCAGGGGCGCGCCAAGGTTCAACCAGACGATTCAGGTTAATACTACGTCGGGCGTGCCCATTGGTGACGAGGGGTGGTTAACAGCTCCCGACATAACGGCCCTGTCCAATGGAGATTTTGTTGTTGCTTGGTCCGTTGATACGCAAAGCGGTACCGGTAGAGAGATTCTTGCACAACGGTTTGATAATGGTGGCAATCCGCTCGGACAAGAAATTCACCTCAATACATACACGACTGACAACCAGAATTTAATCAATTTGGCGGCAACACCGGACGGAGGTTTTATTGCGACGTGGTCTTCATGGGAGCAAGACACCAGCGGTTATGGTGTCGCGGCGAGGCGTTTTGATGCTGACGGGGAACCGACCACCGATGAGATGCAGGTCAATACATATCAGTATGATTATCAGCGCCGGTCAGACATCTCAGTTTTGAGCGATGGAGGATATGTCGTTACCTGGGAGTCCTGGTATCAGGATGGAAGTGAATATGGAATTTTTGGCCGTCAGTTTGGCGCCGACAATAATCCAGTTGGAACGGATTTCCAGATCAATACCTGGACCGATGGCTGGCAGTATAAATCCTCTGTGACGGCCTTGCACGATGGTGGATTCGTTGTCGTATGGTCATCATCTGGGCAAGATGGGGAATACACCGGTGTTTTCGGGCAGTTGTATGGCGCGGGGGGCGCTGTCGTTGGAAGTGAATTCCAGGTCAACATTTCCACTGCACATGCCCAATATAGACCCGAAGTCACCACTCTTGCTGATGGCGGCTTCGTCGTCGTTTGGAAAGATGGAAGTGGCAACCTAGCCCCGTCTATACCTTGGGATATAACGGGACGTCGATATGATGCTACTGGTGCACCTGTCACTGCCGAGTTTCGAGTAAACCTGAATGATTTGGCAGGGTACCAAAGTGAACCCACAATCACAGCATTAACAGACGGCGGATTTGTCGTTGCTTGGGAATCTACGGATGCGGGATACGTGAGAGGCCAGCGTTTCGATGCCGCGGGGGCGATTTCCGGTGACGTATTTGATGTCGAAGGTCCGGCCATCTCTGAAGATTGGGACCCAAGTATTACAGCGCTTCCAGATGGTGGATTCGCAGTAACCTGGCAGGCGTCGGATAGTGCAGGTGGTGATACACAGGTTTACACCAAAATATTTCCCGGCAATGCAGACCCGAGTGTTGGTGTCATCAACTTCGTCGGAGGAAATGGTCATGATAATCTTTTCGGCGGTGACGGTGATGATAATTTGGAAGGTGGTGCCGGTGATGATGTGTTGTCTGGCGGCGCAGGTAATGATACGGCGACATATGCAGGAAATTTTGGGGATTATGAGATAACCGGAGACGTAGTGTCCACTTCGGTAACAGATTTGAATACCGTTGACGGGGATGACGGGACGGACGTTCTCGACGGCATTGAACAACTGAAGTTTTCGGATCGCATACTCTACCTTGATGGTACCAACAACGACCCTGTTTCCAGCTCTGAAACAGTTAGCGGAATCGAAGATCAGACATTGATCATCTCCGCCAGCAACCTATTGGCAAATGACAATGATTTCGACGGCGACGCATTAACAATTACATCTGTACAGAACGGTGTGAATGGCACCGTAAGCCTTATTGGGAACGGGGATGTGCAGTTTACACCGGATGACAATTTCAACGGTCAGGCAACTTTTGAATATATAACGTCCGATGGCAACGGTGGTTCCAGCGCAACTACAGTCACGGTAGACGTAGCTGCGGAGAATGACGCCCCGACGCTGATAGCGGACAGTACATTTGCGTTTAAAAATAAGGAAATCACGATAACGTCGACCGAATTACTGGCAAACGACAGTGACTACGATGGTGATACGCTCACCCTTGTGTCTGTTGGAAACGCTATCAATGGCAGCGTTGAGTTGGATGAAAATAACGCGGTAATATTCACGCCTGCACCAGATTTTGAAGGTCAGGCGGTATTTGAATATACCGTATCAGATGGAACCGGGGAGACCGGTGTTTCTACAGTCACGGTCGACGTACAGCCTGAACCACCGGAGGCAGTAGACGGTGTTGCCCAGGTGTCCGAGAACGGCCTTGTAGAATGGACCCTGACGAGTTCCGGCGGCGACGGCGATCTGACTTATGAGATTTATGGTCTGGAAAAGAGCACGGACGCTGGTCACCCCGATACAATCGGCTGGTATCAGACAACGAAAGGCTACGTGCGGATCGCCAATCCTGCAGATGGCACTTATCAGTATGACCCGATTGATGGTTATGCGGGAGTAGACAGTTTCGACTTCAAAGTGACGGACGGTCGAGAGCTGACTTCCGTTGCGACGGTTGATGTGGGCGTTGGTGGTGCTGGGCACGAGATCGCGAACTCCGTCTCTCTCAATGGCGCGGATGAATACCTGTCTGTGACCCCTGCGGCGGCGGGGGATCAGAAGACATGGACCTGGTCCGGCTGGGTCAAGCGAAGCGACACGGGATCAGTGCAGAACCTGCTGATGGCGGGTGCGGACAGCAGTAACTTTGAGGCCATCCGTTTTGATGCCAGTAATCGGTTGGTCGTCGAGAATTACTCAGGCGGCAGTGATCAGGGCAGCCGGGTGACAACAGCAACCTATACAGATACATCCGCCTGGATGCATGTGGTTGTATCAAAGGACGCAACGGCGGGGACGCTGGATGTTTACGTCGATGGCGCTGTGGCGACATATGATACTTCAACGGAGGTGGTTGATGCCAATGGCTCGATCAATGCAGCAACGACCCAGGTGATCGGCAAGTCGAGTTACGGATCAAGTGAATATCTTGACGGCAGCCTGGCAGAAGTGGCGTTCGTTGATGGACAGACGCTTGATGCCACGTCATTTGGCCACACGGAATCCAACGGTAACTGGGTTGGCAGGAATCTTTCCGGCCTGGAATACGGAACCAACGGGTTCCATCTGAATTTTGCCGATGGCAACGACCTTGGCAATGACACCAGCGCCAGTGCCAACGATTTCACAGGTGCGAACCTGACCTCTGAGGATCAAAGCAATGACAGCCCGAATCACAGTTATGCGACCTGGGATCCCAATAACAAACGGGATGGCAATCAGGTTCTGGGCAATGGCAACACCGAGATTACCTCAGCCACCGACAACAGTATGGTGGCGGCAACCCTGGCCATGCCCAAGGACGGTAAGGTTTATGTCGAGTTCACACTGACCCAGGCTTATACCGTAGACGGTGGCGGTATCCGTATCGGCCTGGTTAAATCAACGGCAGCTATCATCGGCACAACGTTCGTGTTTAACAATGGCTTCGCAAACTACACAAATACCGGCGGCGGCAGGCTCGACGCGGCAGGGGATAATAATTACGAGCATCAAGGTCTGCCGCGCGCCAGTGCCGGCGATATTGTCCAGATTGCATGGGACAGCGGCAAGTGGTGGGTCGGTATCAACAATACCTGGATTAATAGCGGTGACCCCGATGCAGGAACTGGTGAGGTTGCCGATCTCGGTACGGTCGATGACTATCTGCTGGCCACGGTTTCTTCTCTGACTCAAGGAACGGCAATTCTAAATACGGGGCAGGTGAGTTATGTGTATACCCCCCCAACCGGATTTGGTGCCCTTACTGCGACAACCATCGAGCCGGACGAAATCCTCAATCCCACAGAAGGCAATGACGTTCTCGAGGGCACGGATGGCGCGGATGTTATAGATGGCGGAAGTGGGGACGATTATCTTTATTCCGGAGATGGTGATGATACGGTTAACGGTGGCGATGGAGCGGATACCATCGTTGGCGGCTCAGGGTTGGGCGATGATACGTACATTGGTGGAGACGGCATTGATACCGTCGTCTACACGAGTGCCACGCAGGCCATTTCCGTAGACCTCAACACAGGAACGGCATCGGGGCCGGAGATAGGTTCGGATACCCTAAGCAGTATAGAGAATATCGTCGGTGGCGATGGAGGCGATACATTAACCGGAGATGCTGGAGACAACATTATCACCGGTGGACAGGGTGACGACACTATTTCCGGCGGTGACGGCACCGACGCTGTTGTCTTTAGCGGGGCGTATGATGACTACATGATCTCCTTCCCCGGTGACGGCACGGTAATGGTTGCCGATCAGGTTGGAACAGATGGCACCGATACGCTTTCAGGAATCGAGGAGCTACGGTTCAGTGACAAATCTGTTCTGGTGCAGGGGTCGACTATTGCGCCCGTGACCGGTGCAGACACGGCTATCACTGTCGAAGACACGTCGATTACGATTGATCAAATTGACCTGCTTACCAATGACGACGACCTGGATGGCGGGACACTGGTCATCGCTTCCGTGCAGAATGCCTCCAATGGTTCGGTCAACCTCAACGTTGATAACAAAGTGGTCTTCACGCCAGATGGGGATTTTGTTGGAGAGGCCACTTTTGACTATACGGTTTCCGATGGTCAGGGGGGAACCGCAACCCAAACTGTCACTGTAGACGTGACCGCCGTTAACGACGCCCCCGTTTCAGTTGCTGACGACATAAATGCTGTCGAGGACACTATACTCACCATTAATGCGTCTGATCTGCTGGACAACGACACGGATGTGGACGGTGATACTCTGTCAATCACAAGTGTTACTGAGGGTACAGGCGGTACTCCTGTTCTCGATTTAGAGACGGGACAAATCACCTTTATCCCGGACACTGATTTCAACGGTCAGGCGACTTTCGAATATACCATCAATGACGGCAATGACACCACCAGCACAGCAACCGTGACAGTCGATGTGGCAGCGGTCAACGATGCACCGATAGTCCTTGCTGATACCTCATCCGGAGATGAGGATACCATTATCACCATCACAGCCGCTAGCCTCCTCGCGAATGACTCGGATGCCGATGGAGATACCCTATCCCTTGCTTCCGTCGGGAATGCGGTGAACGGAACCGTGTCCCTCGACGCTGATGGCGATGTTCTCTTCGCCCCGGATGCCAACTTTAACGGCCAGGCGACTTTTGATTACGCGGCGATGGACGGTAATGGCGGTGTTTCGACATCGACGGTGACTGTGGATGTGACCTCGATCAACGACGCCCCTGTTGCGGTCGCTGACACAGCATCGTCCGATGAGGACACGGCAATCATCCTTAATATTAACGATCTGGTTGCTGACGACACGGATGTTGATGGCGATACGCTATCGATCACGGAGGTCAGCAACTCGGCTAATGGCCTGGCGGTTCTGGACACGCAGGCGGGGACAATCACGTTCACGCCGGATGCTGAGTTTAACGGCACGGCGACGTTTGATGTGACCGTCAGTGACGGCAATGGCGGCACATCGACCTCGACGGTGACGGTAGATGTAAGTGCAGTGAATGATGCGCCGATTGCAGTATCGGACACGGCATCAACCTCTGAAGACACGGCTATTGTCCTCAACATCGCCGATCTGGTGCTCAACGATACGGACGTTGAAGATGATGCGCTGACGATCACGGCGGTCAGCGGCGCGGTTAATGGCGTTGTTGATCTGGACACGCAGGCGGGCACGATCACGTTCACGCCGGATGCGGACTTCAACGGCACGGCGACGTTTGATGTGACGGTGGATGACGGCAATGGTGGCACGGCGACCGGGGCGGTGACGGTTGACGTGACGGCGGTGAATGACGCCCCGGACCTGACCGCCGATACAGCAACAACCGCCGAGGACACGGCGCTGACGATTCTAGCCACAGACCTGCTGATCGATGACAGCGATGCCGAGGACGATACGCTGTCGCTGGATAGCGTTCAGGATGCGGTCAATGGAACGGTGACGCTGGACGTCGATGGCAATGTCCTGTTTACCCCCGATGAGGACTTCAACGGCGATGCGACGTTCACCTATACGGCCTCTGACGGCAACGGTGGTACATCAACCTCGACGGTGACAGTTGATGTCACACCCGTCAACGACAACCCCGACGCGCTCGAAGATGCGCTGGCAGCCTGGCTCAACACGCCGGTGACGATTACGGCGGCGACTTTGTTGGCCAATGATATCGATGTCGACGGCGATGCGCTGACGATCTCGGCGGTAACGCCGGGAACCGGCGGTTCGGTCAGCCTTGATGTGGTAACCCAGGAGATCACCTTCACACCGAATACGGATTTCTCCGGCGATGCAACCTTCACCTATACGGTATCGGACGGTAACGCGGCGACGGATGACGCTGTGGTTACGGTGACCGTGCATGTGAACTCGGCACCGGAAGCCAATCCGGACACGTCGTGGGTTGAGGAAAATACAGGTTTTATCATCTTGGCCTCGTCCCTGCTGATCAATGATACGGATGTTGACGGGGATACCCTGAGCATCCTGTCGGTGGGCAATGCGATTGATGGAACGGTGGCGCTTGACGAATTCGGCGATGTGGCCTTTACGCCGGATGCAGATTTCACCGGCACGGCGACGTTTGACTACACGATCACCGATGGCAAGGGGGCGACGGATACGACGACGGTTTCTGTCGACGTCACCGCGCCACCTGTTGCGGTTTCAAGTGCGGCACAGGTCTCCGAAGACGGCCTTGTCGACTGGACGTTGACAAGTTCCGGTGGGGACGGTGGTTTGTTCTATGAGATTGACGGTCTGACCGCGAGTTCCGATCCGGATCATACAGCGGCGAACGGTTGGTTTGAGACGGCAAACGGTAATTTCGTGAAGATCGTCAATGCGGCAGAAGGGACTTATCAGTACGATCCGTCGGGTGTTTATACGGGCGAAGACAGTTTTGATTTCCGGGTCACGGACGGCCGTGGTCTGTCATCTGTTGCTTCGGTTGATGTGCTGGTTGGCGATGGCGAAACAACGATCACTGTCTCTGATTACGCGACCTGGGATCCCGATAACAAACGGGATGGCAATCAGGTTCTTGGCAATGGCAACACCGAGATTACCTCAGCCACCGACAACAGTATGGTGGCGGCAACCCAGGCCATGCCCAAGGACGGCAAGGTTTATGTCGAGTTCACACTGACCCAGGCCTATACCGGAGACGGCGGTGGTATCCGTATTGGCCTGGTTAAATCGACGGCGACGATCATCGGGGCAACGTATCCGGGGGCGGATTTTGCAAACTACACAAATGCCGCTAGCGGCAGGCTCGACGCGGCAGGGGACAATAATTACGAGCTTTCGGGTCTGACGCGCGCCAGTGCCGGCGATATTGTCCAGATTGCATGGGACAGCGGCAAGTGGTGGGTCGGTATCAACAATACCTGGCTCAACAGCGGTGATCCCGATGCCGGAACCGGTGCAGTTGCCGATCTCGGTACGGTAGATGACTATCTGCTGGCGACGGTTTCGTCGCTTACCAAGGGCACGTCAATTCTGAATACGGGGCAGATGGCGTATCAGTATACGCCGCCAACAGACTTTAACCCGCTCGGTACCATCGTCACCAATACCACCCATGTCGACCCGACCGACGGCAACGACAGTCTCGAAGGCAACGCGGACGCCAACACAATTGACGGCCTCGCTGGTGATGATCAGTTGATCGGCAATGCTGGCGATGACACGCTGAACGGGGGTGAAGGTGAGGATGTTGCAGTCTATAGCGGGAACGCTGGCGACTACACGATTACCGGCGATCATGTTTCTGCAACGGTGACGGATACCAATGCGTCTGACGGTGACGAGGGCACGGATAGTCTCAGCGGTATTGAGCGGCTCATTTTCGCTGACCGGACAATTTACCTGGATGGCACCAACAATACCCCGGACGCGAATGCTGACACGTCTTCGACAGCGGAAGATACAGAAGTTGTTATCAATGTTGCAGATATCCTCGCCAACGACAGCGACTTTGATGGCGATGCCCTGACAGTTGCGTCTGTCAGTAATTCGGCTAATGGTTTGGCGGTTCTGGACACGCAGGCGGGAACGGTCACGTTCACGCCGGATGCTGAGTTTAACGGCACGGCGACGTTTGATGTGACCGTCAGTGACGGCAATGGAGGGACAGCGACCTCGACGGTGACGGTAGATGTGGCGCCCGTCAACGACGCGCCGATTGCCGTATCGGACACGGTCACGACTTCTGAGGACACAGCCATTGTCCTCAACATCTCCGACCTGGTGCTCAACGACACGGACGTCGATGGCGATTCACTGACGATCACGGCGGTCAGCAGCGCGGTTAATGGCGTTGTTGATCTGGACACGCAGGCGGGCACGATCACGTTTACACCGGATACGAACTTCAACGGCACGGCAAGCTTTGATGTGACGGTTGATGACGGCAATGGCGGCACGGCGACCTCAGCGGTGACGGTTGACGTGACGGCGGTGAACGACGCCCCGGACCTGACCGCCGATACAGCAACAACCGCCGAGGACACGGCGCTGACGATTCTAGCCACAGACCTGCTGATCGATGACAGCGATGCCGAGGACGATACGCTGTCGCTGGATAGCGTTC